>CXWL01003319.1_pt1 | contig 191682 bp, 176 predicted proteins | sample 590931 | NCBI WGS metagenome assembly CXWL01 (sample SAMEA3498368, study PRJEB10139) | groundwater metagenome | biome: water well; material: biofilm material | place: Germany | collected 2015-04-27
CCTACACTCTACCCTCCGAACCAATGCTGGTCACCGCGGGCGCGGCAGGCCGCGCCCTTACACCATTATTTGGGGAGTCCCTTGGTCTCGTCGCCGTTCTTGCCGTCGGTGATCGGCGTGACCTGGGTGCTCCAGCCGTCGGCGAAGGTCAGCACCAGGCGATGCCCCAGCGTGTCCGCGGTGATCGTCTTGATCTGCGGGAACTTCTTGGCGTAGGCCAGCGCCGCATCGGCCTGCTTGGCGAACGCCTCGGGGGTCGAGCCTGCCTCGCCCTTGCCGAACTCGCGGCCGACCGCCATCGCGATCGCCTGCTCGGGGCCGTAGGCGGCGTAGTCGTCGGCAGACATCAGGCCGTCCTGACCGGCGGCGTACTTGTACGAGTCGTACGTCGGGCAGGCCGCGAGGAGCGCGACCAGGGCGAGCGGGGCGTAACGGCGCATCGAAGAGTCTCCGAACGGGATCGACACTGGTACCGACCGGGCGGGGCCCGGCTTCCCGGTCACCAGCCAGGCGAGAAAGATAGCGAGGCCGGGGCCACCCGGCATCCTTGTCCCGGCCCCCCGGGCGCCCTACCCTTCCCGCCGACCAGATCACCCCCGGACCGGAGTCCTGTCATGAGTGCCATCGGCAACATCCCCACCCCCATCAACGAACCCGTGCTGAGCTACGCCCCGGGGTCTCCGGAGCGCGCCGGCCTCGAGGCTGCAGTCCGCGAGCTGGGGAGCGTGGTGACCGACATTCCGGTGGTGATCAACGGCGTCGAACACCGGCCCGGGAAGACCAACCGGGTGACCTCGCCGCAGCGTCACCAGCACCACCTCGCCAACGTCCACCAGTCGACGCCGGCGCTGCTCCAGGACGCGATCGACGGCGCGATCGCCGCCCAGAAGGTGTGGGAGCGCTGGTCCTTCGCCGATCGTGCCGCCGTCTTCCTCAAGGCCGCCGATCTGCTCGCCGGGCCGTGGCGCCACCGGATCAACGCCGCGACGCTGCTGGGGCAGGGGAAGACGCCGCATCAGGCCGAGATCGACGCCGCCTGCGAGCTCATCGACTTCTGGCGCTTCAACGTCCACTACGCCGAGCAGCTGCTGCACGAGCAGCCGATCTCGGTGCCGGGTGTCTGGAATCGCCTCGACTGGCGTCCGCTCGAGGGCTTCATCTACGCGATCACGCCGTTCAACTTCACCGCGATCGGCGGCAACCTCCCCACCGCGCCCGCGATCCTCGGCAACGTGGTGCTCTGGAAGCCGTCGGCGACGGCCTCGCTCTCGAACTGGTTGATCTACGACCTGCTGCGTGAGGCGGGGCTCCCGGCCGGCGTGATCCAGTTCATCCCCGGCGACTCCGCCAGCACCACCGCGACGCTGCTCGCCTCGCCCCACCTCGCCGGCGTGCACTTCACCGGCTCGACGGCGGTCTTCCAGAGCATCTGGCAGGGCGTAGCGCAGCGGCTGCCGAGCTATCGCAGCTATCCGCGCCTCGTCGGCGAGACCGGCGGCAAGGACTTCATCGTGGCGCATCCTTCGGCCGATGTCGAAGCATTCGTCACCGCGTTGATCCGTGGCTCGTTCGAGTATCAGGGGCAGAAGTGCTCCGCCTGCTCGCGCACCTACATCCCGCGCTCGCTCTGGCCGCGCGTCAAGGAGCGGATGCAGCAGGAGATGGCCACCATCAAGGTCGGCGACCCAGCCGACTTCTCGGTATATGTCGGCGCCGTGATCGACGAGAAGGCGTTCCGGAAGCACGAGGCACTGCTGAAGGCGGTGCAGACCGATCCGGCGGTGACGGTCCACGCCGGCGGGACCTGCGATGGCTCCGTGGGCTGGTTCGTGCAGCCGACGCTGCTCGAGACCACCGATCCGCACCACCGGATCATGAAGGAGGAGTTCTTCGGCCCGATCCTCTCCGCGTACGTCTACGAGGATGCGGCCTGGGACGAGGTGCTCACCCTGATCGACGACACCGCGACCTACGCCCTCACCGGCGCGATCTTCGCGCAGGACCGCGCGGCGGTGGTCCACGCCGAGACCAAGCTGCGCCATGCCGCGGGCAACTACTACGTCAACGACAAGTGCACCGGCGCCGTGGTCGGCCAGCAGCCGTTCGGCGGCGGTCGCGCCTCGGGCACCAACGACAAGGCCGGTTCGCTGCTGAACCTCTATCGCTGGGTCTCGGCGCGGACGGTGAAGGAGACGGGGAATCCGCCGACGAATTGGCGGTATCCGTATCTTGGATAATCGAGGAGCGAGAAGCGAGAAGCGAGAAGCGAGCCCGCGCGGAGCGATCTCCCCGCGGTGCCTCACGCTTCACGCTTCTCGCTTCTCGCTTCTCGTGTGTCTACTCGCAGCCCCCCTCAGCGCCCAGGCACCCGCCGGCTACCTCGAATCCATCTCCTCCACCATCTCATCCCGCACCGCGACGGCCGAGCTGGTGCGCACGCTCACACGTGAGATCGAGTATCGGGTGAGTCGGCGTGGCGACACGACCGTGGTCGAGGCGGTGGCGGTGCGGCTGGCGGAGGATGGTCCCGGGGGGCGTGTGGTGCACGATACCGATGGCTTCACCGGCGGCCGGTGGAAGCTCGTGGCGGGACCGCGCGGCCGCCTGATGGTGGTCGACGTGCCCTTCGTGCCCCCATCGCTGGTCGAGGTGAGCGATCTCGCGACGGCGATGGACGACTTCTTCCCTCCGGTGGCGCCACCGCTGCCGGTGAACCAGCGCGTGCGCGACGGCGACGGGCGCGACTGGCAGCGGCTGGCCGACTCGGCGGCCGTGCGGCGCTACCGCTGGACGGCGAGTCGCACGGTCGACAGCACCGCCGTGGCGCGCGACACGGTGCGGCTTCGCATCAACGAGGCGACGCGCGAGGTGTCGCAGCTGCGCCTCGATGCGCGCGGCACGCCGATCGGATGGTCGCGGGAGCTGGTGACCGACGTCACCTCGCGCGGCGGTGGACGCGCAGTGCAGGCCACCGTGCGACAGCGGATCGTGGTGCGCGCGCTCCCTTGACATCTTCGCGAGGCGCACTCCCCTTGCGCCCCGCTCCGATCACCCCAACATTGCGAGCACACCCGCCTGGAGGCCTACTGCCCATGGAGCCCTTCCTCAGCTCCGATGAGTACGACGAACAGGCCCACCAACTGTACAACGAAGCCCGCTACGACGACGCCCTCACGCTCCTCCGTGACGGGATCACCCGCTACCCTCAAGCCGTCGAATTGCATGTCGGCGTCGGTTACGCCCAGCTCGCCCGCGAAGAGTACGCGTGGGCACGCCAGGCGTTCGAGCACGCGCTCCTCCTCGACCACGAGCAGGAGGATGCCCTCGCCGGCCTCGGCGAGACGCTGCTGGTGATCGGCCACATCACGGCCGCGCTCCATGCCTTCGAGCGGGTGGTCGCGCTCGGCTTCGACGACGACCACGAGCTGATGCTGCAGATCGGTCGCGCGCTCTTCCGCGAGGGATATTTCGTCGAGGCACGGCGCACCTTCGAGCGGGCCCATTTCCATCATCCCGAGTCGCCGGAGATCGCCGCCTCGCTCGGCTACACCGCGCACCGCCTGGGGATGGACGCCGACGCCTATTACTGGCTCCGGCGTGCGCTGGAGCTTGAGTCGTCGTTTGCGGAGCCGCGGATCTACCTCGCCAACATCCTCTATGACCGTGGCGAAGTCACGGCGGCGATGCTGCACTTCGCCCGCACCACGCCCGACGACCACTTCGACGACCTCGGCATCTGGCGGGTGATCGAGTTGCTGAAGACGGCGCGGCAGGTCGGTGATGACGACCCCGAAGTGTCGGAATGGCTCGAACGGCTCGCCGAGTTGGGGAGCGAGGGGACGGCCGAGGACATGATCCTCGCCGAGATCGAGGGGATGCAGCCCGACGGCACGCCGCGCGACCCCACGCAGCTCGAACTCTTCGGCACCCTGATGCGCGACATTCCCGGCATGCAGCGGCGTCCGCCGTCCGACCCGGTGGCCGGGGCGCACGTGATCGAGACGCTGGGCGGCCTGGCCCTCCGCGGCAGTTGGGACGAGCTCCTGCTGCAGCTGCAGGCGGTCGAAGGCGCGTGGGCCGACGGGACGATGACCGAGTTCATGCAGGCCTATGCCCGACGCGGTGCGGCCGAAACCGGCGTGCGCATCCCGATCACCACGGCGGAGGCGTTCCTGCGCGGATCGGCCGAGGCTGGCGTCATCCGGATCGTGGAGTGATTCGTTTCGAATCGGTCTCCAAGTCGTACACCGCGCTGGTCTCGCGAAAGCGCGTCGATGCGCTGGCCGATTTCACGATGGAGATGGCACGTGGTGAAGTGGTGGGCATCGCCGGCCCCAACGGGGCGGGGAAGTCCACGATGATCTCGCTGCTGATGGGCTTCCTGCAGCCGACCTCGGGGCGGATCACCATCGATGGTGCCACGCCGCGCGGCTGGGTGGAGCAGCATGGCGTCGGCTACCTCACCGAACTCGTGAACCTCCCGCCTCGCTGGAAGGTGCCGACGACGGTCCGCCGCATGGCGACGCTCTCCGGCGTGGCATCGTCGGCGGTCGTGACCGAGAGCTCGGCGATGATGACCCGCCTCGGGCTCGAGGAGCATGCCGCCAAGCGGATCAAGCAGCTTTCCAAGGGGAACTTGCAGCGCGTCGGGTTGGCGCAGGCGCTGATCGGCGACTTCGACCTCGTCGTCCTCGACGAGCCGACGCACGGGCTCGATCCGCTCTGGACGCAACGGTTCCGCGACGTCGTTGGTGCGCTCCGGCGCCCCGACCGCCTGGTCCTCATCGCCTCGCACAACCTCGACGAACTCGAGATGCTCGCCGATCGGGTCGCGATCCTCGACCACGGCCGGCTGCAGCGCGTCGTCGGCCACGCCACCGAGGAGCGCGCCGAGCAGCTCGCGTGGCGATTGGTGCTCGAAGGGACGGTCGATGTCGCCGCGGTGATCCCCGCCGCAACCCCGATCGCCGGTCGCGCCGGTAGCTGGCGGTGCGTGGCGTCGCGCCGCGAACTGAGTGCCGGCCTGGCGAAGCTGCTCGCCGACGGCGCCGTCCTGGTGGAATGCGTCCCCGAAGAGGGGCGGCTCGAATCGGCCTTCCGCGAGGCGGTGCAGCGATGAGCCGCAACCGATCGCCGCTTCGCTACCTCCCGGCCCACCTCGTCGACGTGGCACAGGGGCCATTCGCGCTCTTCGCGACCATCGCCGCGACGATCTGCTTCATCACCTGGCGCTTCGCACGGAATGACCCGAGTGCGATGGCCGATCCGTCGCTCTTCATGAACCGGATCGTCGCGACGGTGCTCACCATGGCGGTCCTGGCGGCCTCCGGGGCGATCGCCGGCACCGACGTGGCCCGTGGCTACTACCGCGCCTGGTTCTCCAAGCCGATGGCGCCGTGGTGGTTCTACCTCCAGCGCTGGCTGCTCGGCGGCGTCGCCGTCCTCTCGATTCCCGTGATGCTCGGCGTCGGCCTGCAGCTCTTCTTCGGCAAGGGCACCGGCATCACGCTGCCGCTGATGGAAGTGACCGCACTCGCCTACCTGCTGATCGGCGGGACGGTGCTGCTCGCCTCGGTGTTCACGGCGCGCGACTGGCTCTTCACCTTCGCGATCACCTTCACGCAGGCGCGGCTCGACGACATCCTCAAGTTGATGACGATGTCGAAGACCGAGCCGCCGTCGATGCTGACGTGGGCGCACCGGTTGCTGCCGCCGTATCACCTGATTTCGCCGATCACCGGCGTACCGAAGGGCGACGACCTGCTGCACGTCGTCGGGTATGGCGTCGGTCTGGTGGCGATCGCGGTGGCGCTCCTGGTGGTCAAGCCACTGGGGAGCGGCGGACGCGCGTGAGCGCGTCACCCACCGAAGGCGTCCGTCGCGAGGTCCTGCCCAACGGCGTGACGCTGCTGGTTCAACGGCGCCGTGCCGCGCCTGCGGCCGCCCTCGCCACCCATGTGCGTGCCGGCTTCCTCGACGAGCCCGACGAGGTCGCCGGCATTTCGCACGTCCTTGAACACATGCTCTTCAAGGGGACGCCGACGCTCGGCCCCGGCGAGCTGGCGCAGCGCACCAAGGCGCTCGGCGGCTCCCTCAACGCCTACACCTCGTACGACCGCACCGTCTACTACGCCTCAGTTCCTGCGCGGCATGCCATTGAGGCGATGGCGTTGCAGGCCGACCAGGTGCGCAATCCGCTCTTCGATGCCGACGAGCTGCGGCGCGAACTCGGCGTGATCATCCAGGAGGCGAAGCGGAAGCTCGACACGCCCGGTGCGGTGACCGGGGAGACGCTTCACGAGCTGCTCTACGACCATCACCGCATTCGCCGCTGGCGGATCGGGCATGAGGCCGTGCTGGAGGGGTTCCGCCGCGAACACGTCGCCGCCTACCATCGCTCGCGCTATGTGCCCTCGCGCACCATCGTCTCGGTCGTCGCCGACCTCGATGAGGCGCTGATGCTCGAGGCGCTCCGCGCCCACTGGGGCGACTGGTCGCTACCGGCCGTGCCGCTGGAAACGGGTCCGCTCGAGGGTGCGCCCGCTGCGCCGCGTGTCCGGTTGCTCCGCGGTGACGTGGCGATGGCCGATCTCGCCCTGGGTTGGCGCGGGGTCGGCCCGCTCGATCCGCAGATGCCGGTGCTCGACGTCCTCGGCACCATCCTCAGTGGTGGCCGCGCCTCGCGGCTCGCGCGGTTGCTGCGCGAACCGGGCCGCGTCGCCGGCGTCGGCGCCGGGCACTATGGCACCACCGATGCCGATCGCGAGACGCCGGCGGGGGTGTTCGTCGTCGGTGCGGAACTCGAGCCGGGCCGGATGCGCGAGGTGCTCGGCATCATCGCCGCGACGATTCGGGCGGTGCGCGATGACGGACCCGACGCCGACGAACTGACGCGCGCCCAGACGCTGCTGCGCGTGCGTGTTCAGCGCCGCCTCGAGCGTTACGAGGCCCGCGCGACCGCATTGGCCGACGCAGAGGCCGAGGGCGACCTGCGCCGCCTCGATCGCGAGGAGGCGGAGGTCCTGGCGGTGACCGCTGCGCAGGTGCGTGATGCGGCGGCGCAGTTCGTCGACCCGGCGGCGGCGTCGGCGGTCGCGTACTACCCGACCGCGAGTGCCGAAGCGTTCGACCTCGACCTGCTCGTGGATGCGATGCGCGCCCCGGCGCGGGCGATGCCTCCGCTGGCGGTGCCGACGGCGCTGGTGGCGGCGCGCCGCGCGCCGGCACTCGGCATCCGGCGGCGCGAGCAGGGCGTGCTGCACGTTGCTCTGCCCGGACTCGATCTCCTGGTGGCACGCCACGGTGATGTGCCGCAGGTGGGCATCAGCGTCTTCCGCCCGCGCGCCGCCGTGCGCGATCCCGAACTCGCCGGCCTCGATGCACTCGGCTTCCGCGCGATGATGCGCGGCACGGCGCGGCTCGACGCCGGCCAACTCGCGGTCGCGATCGAGGCGCTCGGTGGCGTGCTCTCGCCCTCGGTTGGCGCCGACATCCTCTCGCTCGGCACGACGGTGCTGGCCGAACAGGTCGGCCCGGCGGCGCGGCTCTTGGTCGAGGTGCTGACGACACCGCGCTTCGACGACGCCAGCGTGACGATCGAGCGCGACCTCATGGTCGACGACGCGCGCTCGGTCGCCGACGACATGGTGCGCTTCCCCTTTCAACTGGTCCTCGGCCACGCTTTCGGGGATGTCGGGTACGGGGCGCCTGCGCTCGGCAGCCCCGAGTCGCTCGGCGCCTTCACGCCGGCGCGCGTGCGCCAATGGCACGCCGACTTCGCGGCCAGTGCCCCGATCACCGTCGTGGCGGTGGGGAATCAGGAGCCGGAGGCACTCGCCGATCTGCTCGCCGAGGCGTTCGCTCCGCTGGTGACTGGGGCGACCCAAACCGTCGGATCGACGCGCATCGAGCGAGAGACGCTGGTGGCGGGAACCCGCGCCGCGACTCGCGATCGGCAGCAGGCGGCGCTGGCGATGCTCTTCCCGGGACCCAACCGGGGCGACCCGTCGCGCCATGCTGCCGAAGTGTGGGGCGCCATCGCGGGCGGATTGGGAGGGCGGCTGTTCGAGTCGCTCCGGAGCGCGCGGTCGCTGGCCTATACGGTGATGGCCTCGTCGTGGCAGCGGCGCCGTGCCGGCGGACTGCTCACCTACATCGCGATGGCGCCGGAACGACTCGACGAAGCCCGCGAGGCGATGCTCGAGGAGCTCGCCGCCTTCCGGGCCGAGCCGCCGACGGCCGACGAACTCCATCGTGCCGTGGCGATGTTGGCGGGACAGGAGGAGGTGGCACGGCAGTCGGCAGGGGCCGTCGCCGGCGAGATCGCCGATGCCTGGCTGCTGGGCGAGGGATTGCTCGAGCTGGCCGACCCGGCGGCGCCGTATCTCGCGGTCACCCGGGACGCGGTGCATGCCGTGGCGGCGGCATTCGACCCCGCCAGCCGGGCCGAGGGCGTCGTCGCCCCGGAGCGATCGGAGTAGCTTCCCGGGATGGCCGACCCTGTTACGCCCCCCGCCCTGCGCCGCGGCTTTGCCCTGGCCGATGCGATCACCCTCGTCCGGATTCCGCTCGCGGTTGCCTTCCCGATCCTCGGGGGGACGACGGAGCGGCTGGTCCTGTTGGGCCTCGCCGCCGCGACCGACCTGGGCGATGGCGTGGTGGCCCGTCGCTACGGTGGGTCACGGATCGGGGCGGTGCTCGATCCGATCGTCGACAAGCTCTTCATGGCCGCGGCGTTCGGGACGGTCCTCTTCAGCGGCGACCTGGCCTGGTGGGAAGTCACCGCGCTGCTGATCCGCGACATCGTGCTGTCGGTGGCGTTCTTCATCACGCTGGCGACGGGGCGAGGGACGGCGGTCCCGGCACGATTCGGGGGAAAGGTGGTCACCCTGTTGCAGTTGCTGACCCTCTTCGCCTTCATTCTGAAGTCGTCGTACTTCCTGCGCCCGTTGGCGTGGGCCACGGCGGCGGTGGCACTGTACGCCATTTACGACTACAACCAGCCCTTCTTCAGGAAGCTGAAAGCCAATGACTGATCCCACTCTCCGCTTTTCCCATCTGGACTGGACGGGCGGCATGCGCTTCACCGGCGGCGCGCCGGGCGGCCCGACGATGAACCTTGACGGCGACGGCAAGGTGGCGCCCGGGCCGATGGTCGCCCTGCTCACCGCGATGGGCGGCTGCGCCGGTGCCGACGTGACCTCGATTCTCGAGAAGATGCAGGTGACGCTGACCAAGTTCACGATGGACCTCACCGGGCGCCGCAACGAGGAGCACCCGAAGCGCTACAATCACATCGACTTCACCTTCACCTTGTCAGGGGAGGGGTTGACGCAGGCGAAGGCGGACCGGGCCGTGGAGTTGAGCGTGACGAAGTACTGCTCGGTGATGCTGTCGCTGCGAGAAGACATCGTGGTGGAGACGAAGGTGATTGTCGAGGAGTAGCGAGAAGCGAGAAGCGAGAAGCGAGAAGCGAGAAGCGGGGCCCAACGGGAAGATTTCTCCGCTGGGCCCCGCTTCTCGCTTCTCGCTTCTCGAAAACTCTACGCCGTCACTTCCGCCGTCTCGATTTCGGCTTCGACGTCGACTTCCGTCTCGGTCACCGTCTCCACGACCGCATCGGTCGGGGCCCGGCGCACGACCGGCTGACAGAAGCGTTCGCCGAGGACGCGGAGCTGACCCTGCTGTTCGGCGGTCAGGTCGGGGTAGCGGTCGGCGACGTACTGCATGGTGTCGTCCATCCACTCCTTCTGGTGCTCCGGGGCGGCTTCGAGCACGCCGCAGCGGAGGATATGGCTGAACAGCTCATCCCGTGCCGCGTCGAACGCCGTGGGCATCGCCGGGGGCCGGGGGGCCGTCTTCTTCTTGGTCATTCGCCTTCCCTGAGTGTTGCTGGGGGCGACATTGCCCCCGGATCCATCGCTTTGGATACGCGCAATATAGAGAAATCGTTCACCTGAAGGCAAACCGGACCTCACGGCGCCCCGAGTTCTCGTTAGATTGGTCCCCGTCGCCGACCGCCGTGGGCGGGGGCGCGAGCGCGGTTCACCAGGGCAGCCGCGCGCCCACCGAGCAGGCCCAGCCGGGCCCCGCGCTCGCCGGGGGGCGCGCCAGAGGACGTCATGGCGCAGGGTCAGAAGCCGTTCTACCTCGCTCTCGGGGCGATTGCGGTCGCCGGAGTCGGATTTCTGGGATACCGGATGATGGGCGGCGGCGCCGTCTCGATCCCGGCGAACGTTACCGTCACCGCCGCCGATACCTCCGGCTTCAACGGCTATCTCCTCGGCAGCGCCACCGCGCCGATCGAGATCGCCGAGTACGCCGACTTCACCTGCCCGGGCTGCGCCGCGTTCGGCACGGTCCAGTTTCCCGACGTCCGGGCGCGACTGATCGAGACCGGCAAGGTCCGCTTCCGCTATCGTGACTTCCCGCTTGAGGGCGGCATCCACAAGTACTCCCGTGTCGCCGCGCACTCGGCGGCCTGTGCCAACGACCAGGGGAAGTTCTGGGAGATGGCGGAGCGGCAGTTCCAGCACCAGAACGATTGGGCCCTCGCGGGGAACGGCGCCTCGGCGCTCAAGGAGGTCGCCAAGGCGGCCGGGCTCGACACCGGGCTGTGGCAGAGCTGCATGGAATCGGCGAAGTATGCCGGCCGCATCCAGGCGTCGCTCGATGAAGGGGCCAGGCTCGGCGTCGGCACGACGCCCTCCTTCCTGATCGGCGGACGGATCTATGTCGGCCTCAATTCCGACGGCATGGTCCAGCTGGTCGACTCGCTGATCGCGGTACAGGCCGGCACCAAGACGCCGTGAGCCACGATCGGAAACCGCCCGAGGGGAAGGCGCTCGCCGGCCTTGCCCTCGCAGCGTTGGGCGTCGTCTATGGCGACATCGGGACGTCACCGCTCTACGCCCTGAAGGAATGCTTCACCGGGCCGCATGGCTTCGCGCTCACGCACGAGAACGTTCTCGGCGTGCTGTCGCTGCTGTTCTGGTCGCTCAACTTCGTCGTCTCCTTCAAGTACATCTCGCTGGTGATGCGCGCGGACAATCAGGGCGAGGGCGGCATTCTCGCACTGCTGGCCCTGGTGCGCCCTGGCGGCCAAACCGTCGGCCGCGGCCTGATCCTGATGGTCGGCCTCTTCGGCGCGGCGCTGCTCTACGGTGACGGCGTGATCACGCCGGCCATCTCGGTGCTCGGCGCGGTCGAGGGGCTCGAGGTCGCGACCCCGATCTTCAAGCATTGGGTCGTCCCGATGTCGTGCGTGATCCTCACGGCGCTGTTTGTGGTGCAGAAGCGGGGGACCGCCGGGATCGGCAAGATCTTCGGCCCCGTCACCACGATCTACTTCATCTGCATCGCCATCCTCGGGGTCCGCGGCATCGCCATGAATACCGAAGTGCTGCACGCGCTGAACCCCTGGTACGCAGTGCAGTTCTTCATGCGCGAGCAGTGGCACGGCATCGTGATCCTCTCGGCCGTCGTCCTCGTGATCACCGGTGGCGAGGCGCTCTACGCCGACATGGGACACATCGGGCCCCGGCCGATTCGCCTCGCCTGGTTCGTCGTGGTGCTTCCGGCCCTCGCGCTGAACTATTTCGGGCAGGGCGCACTGCTGCTCACCGATCCCTCGGCGGTGTCCAACCCGTTCTATCGACTGGTGCCAGGCTGGGCGCTCTATCCGATGATCTTCATCGCGACGGCTGCCGCGGTGGTGGCCTCGCAGGCGCTGATCTCCGGCGCGTATTCGCTGACGCAGCAGGCGATGCAACTCGGCTTCGCCCCGCGGATGCGCTTGATCCACACCTCCGCGACCGAGATCGGCCAGATCTACATGCCAGGCGTCAATTGGACGCTCTGGGTCGCCTGCATCGCGCTGGTGATCGTCTCGAAGACGTCGACCGCGCTCGCCGGCGCGTACGGCCTCGCCGTCACCGGCACGATGCTGACCACTTCGATCCTCTTCTCGATCGTGATGCTGAAGAACTGGCGCTGGCCGATGTGGCGCGTGGCCCTGATCACCGGGCTCTTCGTCGCGGTCGACCTGGCCTTCCTCAGCGCCAACGTCCTGAAGATCCCCGATGGCGGCTGGTTCCCGCTGGTCGCGGGCGGCGTGGTCTACCTGCTGATGAGCACCTGGAAGCTCGGGCGACGGCAGGTCACCGCGATGCTGCAGGAGTCGTCGCTGCCGCTCGACCTCTTCATCCCAGACGTCATCCGCCGCAAGCCGTACCGCGTGCCGGGCGTCTCGGTCGTGATGACTTCGATTGCGGACGTGGCGCCGCCAGTGCTGCTCCACCACCTCAAGCACAACAAGGTGCTGCACGAGCAGGTGATCCTGATGACGATCACCGCGCTGCAGGTGCCGCAGGTGCCTGAAGCCGAGCGGGTGCAGGTCGTCGACAAGGGCGCCGGCTTCGTGCAGGTGTTTGCCCGGTACGGCTTCCTCGAGTCACCCAATGTCGCGGCGATCCTCGCCGCCACCGCCGAGCAGTTGCCGCCGCCGACCGAAGGAAAGATCCCCGCGCTGCGGCTCAACGAGGTGACCTTCTACCTCGGCCGCGAGACGCTCATTGTCGCCCCGCGCGACCGCAAGGGCGCCCGCGCCCGCGCGGCGATGCCGGCATGGCGTGCCCGCCTCTTCGCAGTGATGAGCCGCAACGCGCAGAGCGCAGCGGGCTACTTCGGCTTGCCGCCGAACCGGGTGGTGGAGTTGGGGGCACAGCTGCAGGTGTAGGATGAGGTCGTAGGTCGTAGGTCGTAAGTCGTAGGTCACCTACGACTTACGACTCAAGAGTCTCATACTCATCCTTTAGCCTCGCCACGACCCCCGGATCCGCCAGCGTCGTCGTGTCGCCGAGCGCGCGCCCTTCGGCGATGTCGCGGAGCAGTCGGCGCATGATCTTGCCCGAGCGGGTCTTCGGCAGGTCGGCGGAGAAGAGGATGTCGTCGGGCTTGGCGATCGCGCCGATCTTGTGCGCCACATGCTCGCGCAGTTCATCGCGCATCTCGGACGAGGCGTGGTGCCCCTCCTTCAGCGTGACGAAGGCGGCGATGGCCTGCCCCTTCAGTTCGTGCGCCTTGCCGACCACCGCCGCTTCGGCAACGGCCGGGTGGTCCACCAGCGCACTCTCCACTTCCATCGTGCCGATCCGGTGGCCGGCGACGTTGAGCACGTCGTCGACGCGACCGAGGATCCACCAGTAGCCGTCGGCGTCGAGCTTGGCACCGTCGCCGGCGAAGTAGCGGCCCGGGAAGCGGCTCCAGTAGGTCTCCTGGTAGCGCGCGTCGTCGCCATAGATGGTGCGCAGCATCCCCGGCCACGGCGACTTGATGGTGAGGAAGCCACCGCCGATCTCGATCGGGTGGCCATGGCTGTCGACCAGCTCGACTTCGATGCCCGGGAACGGCTTCGTCGCCGAGCCCGGTTTGGTGGTGACGACGCCCGGCGTCGGCGTGATCATGATCCCGCCGGTTTCGGTCTGCCACCAGGTGTCGACGATCGGGCAGCGGCCGCGGCCGATCTGTTCGTGATACCAGATCCACGCCTCGGGGTTGATCGGCTCGCCCACGGTGCCGAGGAGGCGGAGCCGCGAGAGGTCGTGCTTGGCGGGATGCTCGATGCCCCACTTCATGAAGGCGCGGATCGCGGTCGGGGCGGTGTAGAAGACCGTCACGCCGTGGCGCTCGCACATCGACCAGAAGCGATCGCGCTCGGGCCAGTCGGGGGCGCCCTCGTACATCAGCACCGTCGCGCCGTTGGCGAGCGGACCATAGACCACGTAGGAGTGTCCGGTGACCCAGCCGATATCGGCGGTGCACCAGAAGACGTCGCCAGCCTTGAGGTCGAAGACGTGGCGTGTGGTGGCCGCGGCCTGCGTGAGGTAACCGGCCGTCGTGTGGACGATCCCCTTCGGCTTCCCGGTGGTGCCCGAGGTGTAGAGGATGAAGAGCAGGTCTTCCGCCTCCATCTCTTCCGGCGCGTTCACGGCGCTCTGCCCGTCGAGCATCCGGTGCCACCAGTGATCGCGCCCTTCCTGCATCGGACAAGCGGTCGGGTCGATCCCCGCGCCGCGGTGGACCACCAGGACCGAGGTGATCGACGGGCAATCGACCAAGGCCTCGTCGGCGAGCCGCTTGAGCGGCAGCACCTGTCCGCGCCGGTAGCCGCCATCCGCCGTGATGCAGCAGACCGCCTGGGCATCGTTGATCCGGTCGCGCAAAGACTCCGCCGAGAAGCCGCCGAAGACCACCGAGTGGACCGCACCGATGCGGGCGCAGGCGAGCATCGCGATCGCCGCCTCGGGGATCATCGGGAGATAGATCGCCACCCGGTCGCCCCGCGTCACGCCGAGGGCGAGCAGCGCGTTGGCCGCACGGCAGACCTCCTGGTGAAGCTGCCAGTAGGTCAGGACGCGCTGGTCGCCCGGCTCCCCCTCCCAGATCAGTGCCGCCTGGTTCCGCCGCGTCCCGGTCAGGTGGCGGTCGACGCAGTTGACCGAGACGTTGAGCCGGCCCCCAGAGAACCACTTGGCGTGCGGCAGCTTCCACTCGAGCACCGAGGTCCAGGGGGTGAACCAGTCGAGCCGCTTCGCCTCCGCCTCCCAGAAGCCGAGCCGGTCGGTCGCGGCCTGGGCGTAGGTCGCCTCCGTGGTCACCGCCGCCGCCGCAAAGGCGGGGTCCGGCGGGAAACGGCGCTCTTCGGAGAGGAGGGTCTGGAGTTGGTCGGACATGTTGGGGTGCCGGTGGGAGGAAGGGGAAAAGTAACGAGAAGCGAGGGGGCTAACGAGAATCGAGAAGGGAGAAGCGAGAAGCGAGAGCACTTGGCCTTCTGTGCGGAATCTCACCGCTCCGAGGAGCCCACGCTTCTCGATTCTCGCTTCTCGCTTCTCCCGTTCACCGTCAAATAGTTATACACCGCGGCTCCTGCGCCGTCTGGCAGACCTCTTGCTCCTGCCTCTCCCCAGTGCCGTACACCTGGAGGGCTGGAGGCCCATGACCGTGACCACCGCGCAGCCATCTCAGCGAGAGCTGCTTGCCCCGACGACCCTGGGGCTGGCGACTCGGGAAGCCTTTCGCCGCACGGCGAACGAGCTGCTCGACGAGCTGGTCGAGGGCGATGGGCAGCTGGTGGTCGACCTTTCCGGGACCCGCGAGGTGGACTCGTCGGGGCTGGGTGCGTTGGTCATGGTGCAGCGTCACGCCGTCGACCGGCGGCTCCAGGTCAAGCTCCGTGGGGTGACCCCGGAGCTGGAGTTCCTGCTCGTCCTGACCAAGCTCGACGACCTCTTCCTCTTCGAAAACCCGCGCACCGAGCGGTAACCGCGCGGCCGCCTGGCCGCGCTATACTTCCCGGGTGACCTTCGAGCCCGCCCGCGGATGACCCCCGCCGACACCCCATTGCTGCAGGTGCACCACCTCGAGCGTCGCTTCGGGGCGGTGGTCGCGTTGCGCGGGGTGGAGCTCACCGTCTCCCCCGGCGAGGTGGTGTTGTTGCTCGGCCCCAACGGGGCCGGAAAGTCCACGTTGCTTCGCTGCATCGCCGGGCTGGCCCGACCCACCAAGGGGCGGGTCGAGGTGCTCGGCCAGAACGTGCACGCCGATCCCGAGGCGCGTCGCGCGCTCGGATTGCTCTCCCATCAATCGTTCCTCTACGAGGATCTCACGGCGCGGGAGAACCTGCGATTCGCGGCAGAGTTGCACGGACTCGACAGTGTCGCAACCCGCGTTGAGACGGCGTTAGCGGATGCGCGCCTCACCTCGCGCGGCGATTCCCGGGTGTTCGGATTTTCGCAGGGGATGTTGCAACGTCTCGCGATTGCACGCGCCACCATCCACGACCCGGCGTTGTTGTTGCTCGACGAACCATTCACCGCGCTCGACGCTGCCGCCGCGCGAGCGCTCCGCGACCGAGTGGCCGCCGAGCGCGACGCCGGGCGGGCCGTGGTCTGCGTGACGCACGAGCCGGCGGAGCTCTGGGAGATCGCCTCGCGGGTGGTGGTGCTGCGGAGCGGCACGGTGGTGGCCGACGAGCCGCGCCCGCATGACTTGGCCCAGTTCCGTTCCGGCTACGACGCGCTGGTGACGCCATGAGCGTGGTCCGGATTGCGCTGCTGATTGTCGGGAAGGACCTCCGGATCGAGCGGCGCTCGCGCACCGCGATCCACACCGCGACCCTCTTCGCGGTGCTGGTGCTGCTGACGGTGGTCTTCGCCCGCGACGGCGGCGCGGTGTCGCTGGTGACGCTGGCGCCCAGTGTCCTCTGGATCACCATCGCGCTCGCCTCGCTCGTGGCGTTGAACCGGGCCTTCACCCTGGAACGGGAGCACGCCGCGCTCGAGGGGATCCTCCTCGCCCCGGTGCCCCGGAGCGCCCTCTTCCTCGGCAAGTGGCTCGCCAACCTCGCCTTCGTCTCGCTGGTCCTGGCGATCACCTTCCCGCTCTGGATCCTCTTTTACGGCGTGGCGGTCACCCCGGCGCTGATCCCGGTGGCCGGGGTGGCGGTGCTGGCCTCGATCGGCATCACCGCGATCGGCACCGTCTTCTCGGCGATGGCGGTCCGGACCCGCCACGCCGAACTGCTCCTCCCGGTCCTGATGCTCCCCTTCCTGTTGCCGCCGATCTACTTCGCGGCGCAGAGCACGGTACGCCTCCTCGGCGGCCGCCCCTTGGAAGAGCTCTGGGGATGGCTCAGATTCCTTGCGTTGTACGACCTCGCCTTCGCCATGCTGGCAGCGATGCTCTTTCCCGCGGTGGTGGACGAATGACTCTCGAGGCAGTATCTGCCGGACGGCAGATCGGCCGGGGCCGGATCATCACCCTGATCGGGGTGGTTGCGCTGGCCGCGCTCTATGTGATGGCGCTGCAGTTCACGCCGCCGGAACGCTTTCAGGGGCTGGCGCAGAAGATCTTCTACATCCATCCGCCCGCCGCCTACGCGATGCAGATGGCCTTCATCTTCTGCGGCATCGCCTCGCTCCTCTACCTCCTCCTCCACGACGCCCGCTTCGACGTCTTTGCCGAGGCCTCGGCCGAGGTCGGGATGATGTTCGCGACCATCGTGGTGATCACCGGTCCGATCTGGGGCCGGCCGGCGTGGGGCACCTGGTGGGAGTGGGAGCCGCGGCTGACCTTCACCGTGATGGAAATCGTGCTCTTTGGCGGCTACTTCGCGCTGCGGGGCGCAGTGCGCGACCCGGCCGAGCGCGCCAAGTTCGCCGCGGTGATGGGGCTCATGGCGCTGGTGCTGGTGCCGTTCAACCACCTGACGGTCTATCTCTTCGCCTCGCAGCATCCGCAGCCGGTGGTCATCAAGACCAGCAAGCCCGAGCTGCCGTTCGAGATGCTGCGCACCTTCCTCAGCGGCTTCGCTGTCTTCACCATCCTCTACCTCGGGCTCGTCATGCAGCGCTACGGCATCGGCGCCCGCCACGCCATCCAGGAGGCGGCCGATGCCTGAGACCGGGAGCTACATGATTGCCGCGTACGTGGTGACGGCCGTGGTGCTGGGAGGATATGTGGTGTCGTTGTGGCGGAGAGGCAGGTAGGGGAGAAGCGAGAAGCGAGAAGCGAGAAGCGAGAAGCGGGGCCCGGCGGAGAGATCTTCCCGCCAGGCCCCGCTTCTCGCTTCTCGCTTCTCCCTTCTCGATTTCCTTACGCGTCTTCCTTCGCCAGCAGCAGATGCTTCCACAACATCGCCGCCACCACCGCGCCGAGGATCGGTCCGATCCACCAGACGGCTTGCGCCTGCATGTTGCCGGCGATGATCGCGGGGCCGAAGGCGCGGGCGGGGTTGAGGGCGCCACCGGTGAGCGGGCCGCCAACCACGATCCCCGGGATCAGCGTCAGGCCAATCCCGAAGCCGGCGATCTTCGGGGCGCTCTTCGAGACCGCGGTCGCCATCACCGCCGACATCAGGAAGAAGGTCAGAATCGCCTCGAGCGCGACGCCGGTGGTGAAGGTCATCGAATTGTGGAGCGACGGCGCGCCGAAGTTGACCACGCGGCCGACGTTCGGAGCCACCAGCGTCTTGACCATCAGCGCGCCGAGGAGGCCACCGGCGAGCTGGGCGACGACATAGGCGAAGGCGTCGGCGGGCGAGATCTTCTTGATCGAGAGCAGCCCGATGGTGACCGCCGGGTTGCAGTGGCCGCCGGAGATCGCGGCCGTCGCCGAGATGGCGATGGCGAGCGCGATCGCGTGGACCACCGCGATCCCGAAGACACCGTAGTCGGCATTGGGGAAGGAATTCATCACGGCGGCACCGCATCCGAAGAAGATCAGGACGAAGGTGCCGAACATCTCGGCGAGCACGCGGGGGAGCAGGGGACGCATCGGGCGAGTCATCCTGTTGGGGGTGGCAGGGATGCGAACGAACTGCGCGAATCTACACCCCCGACCGCCGGAGGAGGAGCGTCGCGTTGCACCCCCCGAACCCGAAGGAATTCTTCAGCACCGCGCGCGGCGCCACCGCCAGCCCCTCGGCGGGGAGCTGCCGGAGCCTGCCCGCCGGGTCGGGTTCGAGGCAATTGAGCGTCGGCGGGATCCAGCCGTCGCGGATGCTGCGGCAGGCGATCGCCGTCTCGATCGCGCCCGAGGCGCCGAGGGCGTGCGCGTGCCACCCCTTGGTGCCGCTGACCGGGAGGGTGTCGGCATGCGCGCCGAAGACCTCCCGGATCGCCAAGGCCTCGGTGGCATCGTTCAGCGTGGTCGACGAGCCGTGCGCATTGACCCACTCGACCTCGTCAGGGGCGCAGCCCGCCTCCGTCAGGGCCAGGCGCATCGCGCGCACCGCCTCGCGCCCGTCGGGGCGCGGCTGGGTCATGTGGTGCGCGTCGTTGGTGACCCCCGACCCCGCGATCTCGGCATAGATCGGCGCGCCCCGTGCCAGCGCATGCTCCAGCTCTTCGAGCACCAGCACCGCCGATCCCTCGGCCATCACGAAGCCGTCACGCGCCGTGTCGAACGGGCGCGAGGCGGTGGCCGGGTCGTCGTTGCGGGTGCTCATCGCGCGGATCAGCGAGAATGAGCCGTAGCAGAGCGGATAGAGCGGCGCATCGCTGCCGCCGGCGAGGACGACATCGGCGTCGCCCTGACGGATGGCGCGGAACCCCTGGCCGATCGCGAGCGTCCCCGACGCGCAGCTCATCGCGTTGGTGCTGTTGACGCCCGAGATGCCGTGGGTGATCGCGATGTTGCACGACAGCGCGCCACCGAACACCGTGAGCGCGAGCAACGGGTCCACCTCGCGCGTGCCACCGGCGATGTACTTGAAGTTCTGCTGCTCCGCGAAGCCGATGCCGCCGAGCGCCGTCCCCATCATCACGCCGACCCGGTCGGCCGATTCATTGGCGAGGTCGAGCGCCGCATCTTCGAGCGCCAGGCGTGTCGCGGCGAGTCCGAGTTGCGAGCAGCGATCGGTGCGCCGCGCCTGCCGTGGCGAGAGCATCGCCTCGGGGTCGAAGTCGTTCACCTGCGCGGCGATGTGCGACCGGAACGGTGACGAGTCGAAGCGGTCGATCCGTTGCACCGCGGAGGGACCGCCGTGCAGCCGGGCCCAGACGGCATCGCTGCCGATGCCGATCGGGGTGACCAGACCGACACCCGTCACCACCACCCGGCGCGTCATGCGCCACGCTCCGCGGCGCGCGCCACACCCGCCAGCGTCTGCTCGGCGATGCCATGCACGAAGACCGGGCCGATCACGACCTCGGCGGCGATCCGGCGAATCAGCGGCCAGGGTGGGCCGTCCCAGGTATGCACGATCGTCACGTCACTGCCGCCATCTGCGGTGGGAAGAATGTTCCAGAGCACGTCCATCCCGGTGGTGACGCCACCGATGTGCCGGTATCGCACTTCGTGCTTCGCAGCGTCGACCCAGATCCGGCTGCGCCAGTACGTGGGCCAGTTGAGCGGACCGCCGAATCGGCGATACGCCGACATCTCGACGATCCCGTCGCCACCACGCTCGCCCTCGGTGCGCGTGACGTAGCGATAGTGCGGCAGGATCTTGGGCCACTGCTCCACCAGCGAGGCGTGCGGCCAGACGCGCTCCGGTGGCGCGTGCACGATGCGTCGATCCACCACGCGCATCATCGGTCGGTCCGCCACGCGGCGACCACGCGCGCCCCCGGCAGCCGCCAGACGTCGACGTCGTGCCCGGTGGCCTCGCGTGCAATCGCCGCGAGCGCCGACGGATGGAGGCCGCGCGCCAGCGAGACCACGCCGTCACTCACGGTCAGCGGATGCATCCTTAGGAAGGGCCCTGCGAGCCGATAGCCGAGTGCCGCGAGCGGCGAGGGCCGCAAGTCGGCGACCACGACGCCGCGCCGCGCGATCGCATCGCACTCGGCGAGCAGCCGAATCGCCGACGGCCGATCGAGGTGGTGCAGCATCTGGCTCACCAGCACGATATCCACGCCCTTCCGGCGAATCGGGAGGTCGCCGGCGCAGCCGAGCAGCACCGGGAGGCCACCGCGCTTCGCCAACTGCGCGGCCGCGGGAATCCGCTCGAGCCCGGTCGGCACGATCGTCACACCACGCGCCGCGGCCCAGCGCACGGCGTCGTGCGGCAAGTCGCCGGCTCCGGTGCCGATGTCGAGCAGTGTGAGTGTGCGGCCCCGATCATCGACACTAATCAGCCGGCGCAGCCCGGCGCGCATCGCGAGGCGCCCGCCGAACCAGCGATTGCTCCGGGCGATGTCGACCAGCATCCGTTCGACCAGCGCGGGTGGCGTGGTCGGATCGTCGAGCGCTTCGTGGCCGACGGGAGAGAGCGTGAGCGTCGCGGCCACTTACAGCGTGTCGGGTTCGGCGTAACCACCGCGATAGTAGAGCAGCGGGCGGCCATGCTCGGCCGACGCACCGCCGACCACCTGGCCGATGATCAGCGTGTGGTCGCCCGCCTCGACGATGTTGACGCGCTCGCAACAGATGTGCGCCAGCGCGCCGTCGAGCAGGATCCGGCCGAGGGCATCCGGCGTGAAGCCGATCCCCTCAAAGCGGGCCGGATTACCGGAGGCGAAGCGCCGCGACAGCGACTCCTGGTGCGCCTCGAGGATGTTGATAGTGTAGTGCGTCGTGGCCATGAGCACGCCGTGCATCGTGGCGGCATGGTCGATCGCCAGCAGCACCAGCGGCGGCTCGAGCGACACCGAGGTGAAGGAATTCACCGTCATCCCCGCGGGCAGCCCCTCGGCGTCACGCGCCGTGACGACGGCGATCCCGGTGACGAAGCGGCCGCAGAGCTGACGGAAGTCGTAACCATCCATGCGGAGATCCTTGCGAGAAGCGAGAAGCGAGACGAGTAACCAGTAACCAGTGACCGGTGACCAGTGAGCCGTGGGTTGTTCCTGGTCACAGGTCACAGGTTACAGGTCACTTCCCCACATCTACACAATCATCCGCCCCAAAAACCACGGATTCACCACCCGCCACGGCGAGACGAAATCGCCGGTCACGCCGATCAGCGTATCGGCCATCCCGCGGCGGTCGAGGCGTGCCACGGCCCGATCAAAGAGCCGGGGCGCCAGCATCGAGTACCCGATCAGCCGCTCGACGATCCACTTGCCGAGAAAGGCACGGCGTCGTGCGGTGCGATACCCCGCCAATCGCGCGGCGGTGATCGGTCCGCCGGCGCGCAGCGCCTCGTCGAGCGTCTCGGCGGCGAGTGTCGCGCCGGCCAGCGCGGTGCAGACCCCCTCGCCGGTGAACGGATCGAAGAAGTCGGCGGCGTCGCCCACCAGCAGCAGACCATCGGCGATGCTCTGCCGACACGTCGCGGCGAACGGCCCGGTGACCATCACCTCGCGCACGGTGCGCGCCGCGTCGACGCGACCCCGCACGCCGGGGAGCAGTGCGAGTTGCGTGTGAAAGAATCCTACTGCGTCGCCGCGCGCCGTGGCAGCAAGTGACGCCGGGACCACGAGCGCCACGTTGGCCACGGTGTCGTCCAAAGGATTGAGGCCGACGTAGCCCTGCGTTCCCACGTGCATTTCGGCGACCCGGCCGAGGCCGGTCACTCCCGCAACATGCGCGACGAACGCCACGCGCTTGAGCCAGCCCTGCCGATGCAACCCCGCCTGTCGCGCCACCACGCTGCGAAGCCCGTCGGCGCCGACGATGCAGGGCGCCGTGAGTTCGCGGCGCCCCCCGCTGGCGTCCTCGAGGGTGACGGTTCGGCCGCGCGCACCCATGGCACTGAGGACGCGCAGCGTCGTCTCCTCCTGCACGGTGACGCCGGCAGCGCGTGCGGCGTCGAGCAGCGTGGCGTCGAGCATCCGCCGCGGCAGGGCGAGGCCCGTCAATCGAAAGGGCGATCCGCCGGCATCGGCGAATCGGCCCACGAGCGACGCGCCGAGCGGGGCGCGCACCCTGGTTCCCTCGAGCGCCGTGCCGCCGTGCGCATCGAGTGTGTCGAGCACGCCGAGGGTCGCCAGGTGCCGCACGGTTTCGGGGGAGAGGTACTCGGAACACGCCTTGTCGCGGGGGAAGCGGGCGCGATCGATGAGCGTGACGGCGTGGCCGGCGCGCGCGAGGTGGATTGCCGTGGCGCTCCCAGCCGGGCCCGCCCCGACGATCACCACCTCGGCGCGGTCAGCCACTCGAGGGTTCGTCGGCGAGCAGGGCGGCGATTCGCTCGCGCAACGCGGCCGGACATTCGGTGGTGGCGCCGAGGCGTTGCAGCCGGGCGCGGAACGCCTGCTCGTAGTGGCCGATCTGGGTGCAGTGCCGGCAACGTACCAGGTGGCCCTGCATGCGCTCGGCGGCCTCCACCGGCAACTCGCCACGGAGGAAGGCGTCGAGTTCGGCCAGGGCGGCGGTGCAATCGTACGCGGGCTCGGTCATTGGGTCGGCTCCGTGGGGCGGATCAGTCCGCTCTCTTCGGCATAACGCCGCAACTGCCCCTGCAGGATCCGTCGGGCGCGGAAGATCCGCGACTTGACCGTCCCGACCGGAATCCCGAGCGCCTCAGCGACCTCGGCGTAGGGCATCCCTTCGAGGTCACTCAGGACCACCACTTCGCGGAACTCCTCCGGCAGTCGATCGAGCGCCGCCAGCACCTCCTCGTCGACGAGCTCGGCGAAGAAGCGTCCTTCCGGGTCGGGGTCCGCCGTGTCGGGCAGCTCGGGGATCGCCTCGACGTCGACCGGCTGGGCCCCGCGCCGGGCACTTCGCCACCCCGAGATGAACTGGTTGCGGAGAATGGTGACGAGCCAGGCGCGTGCGTTGCTGCCCGGACGAAAGGTGCCCCACGCCCTGAGGGCGCGCAGCATGGTGTCCTGCACCAGATCTTCCGCGGCAGCGGGATTGGCCGTCAGGCGCAGCGCCACGCGATACAGCGTGTCGAGGTGGGGCAGGGCCTCGGATTCGAAGCTCGGGATCGGCTGCATTCGGAAGGATAGGCGAGAAGCGTGACCAGTGACCAGTGACCAGTGACCGACCTGGTTACAGGTTACAGGTTACTGGTCACCGCCACCGTTCACCCTACCTCCCTCACCCTGTTACGTTCGTCGCCAATGCTTTCCTCCGTCCCCGCCCTCCTGCCGCTCTCCGTCTTGGAAGCGGTCCAGAATATCGACACTCCTGCCGACGATGGACTCGGTGCGCTCCAGGATGAGCTCGCCTCGAAGCGCCTCGGCCTTTCGCCGACGGTGGCGGCCCAGGTGGCCCGCTATCGGCAGCGCGCCGAGGACGGTGAATCGGTGGCAGCCGACGAGGTCCTCGCCGTCTTTCGGCTGGTGGGTCGGCGGCCCGACGCGGCGCTGGTCTATGCCGACGCCGGACGGCGCGCAGCGCGCTATGCGGCCAAGGAAGTCGGGCCGGGCATGAAGGGGATGCTCGCGATGGCGCCGGGGAAGCGGGCCAAGCTCGCGCTCGGACTCCGGGCGGCGTCCAAGCTGGCGCAGCGCTGGTTGCTGGCCGACCTGCAGCCGGCCCATGGTCTGGCCCGCTGCGAATTGCTCGACTCGCTGCCGATGCAGGCGCGCGAGGATGGGGTGGCCTGTGCCTTCTACACGTCGGCGCTCGCCGAGTTGTTGCGGCTGGTGGCGGGGGTGGAGGGGGCGATGGTGCATCGCAGCTGCCGTGGTCGCGGCGACCGCAGCTGTGTCTGGCTCGCCGCCGAAGCCGAGGGCTACGCATGAGTGCGCTGGATACGATTGATCGCGAGATGGTGACGGCAACGCTGGAGCGGCTCGGCGCGGACGGCTGGTTGCTGTTCGACTTCCATGGCTGCAACCCGGTGGCGCAGCGACTGCTGCCGGGCGGCATGGTGACGCGGCGCACCTTCGTCTGGATTCCGCGGCAGGGGCCGATGGTCGCGATCGTGCACAAGATCGAGATGCAGCCGTTCACCGGTTTCCCGGGAACGGTGATCCCGTTCGCGCGGCACGCCGAACTGCAGGCCGCGCTGGAAGGGACATTGCGGGGGAAGCGCGCGGCGATGGAGATCTCGCCGCGCGACGCCGTGCCGTATCTCGACCGGATTCCGTGGGGCGTGGTCGACCTGCTGCAATCGCTGGGCGTGACGGTGGTGCCGAGCGCCGATCTGGTGACCCGCTTCGCGGCGACGTGGAGCGAGGCCGAGGCAAAGGAGCACATGCAGGCGGCCGAGCTGCTGCGGGGGATCGCGCTCGACGCGCTGCACGGTGCGGTGCGTCGGGCCGGGACGGGATTGAGCGAATCGGCGTTGCAGCAGGAGGTGGTGGCGGCGATGGAGGGGGCGGGGATGTTTCTCACCACGCACCCGATTGTCGGCTTCGGCCCGAACGCCGCGAACCCGCACTACGAGCCGCGTCCGGGGTCGGATCGGGTACTGGAGCACGACCAGGTGGTGCTGCTTGACCTCTGGGGCGGGATGCGGGAAGGGGCGGTCTTTGCCGACCAGACCTGGATGGGCTTCTCCGGGCGTGCGGTGCCGGAGCGGGTGCAGACCGTGTGGACGACGGTGCGTGACGCGCGCGACGCGGCGATCGCCCGGATGCAGGGGCTGGCGGCCTCGGGGGCACCGGTGCAGGGCTATCTGGGCGACCAGGCGGCGCGGGCGGTGATCGAGGCGGCGGGCTTTGGCGAGTACTTCGTCCACCGGACGGGGCACTCGATCGACCGCGACCTGCACGGCTCGGGGCCGCACCTGGATGACTACGAGACCCACGACGACCGGGCCATGCTGCCGGGGACCGGCTGTTCGGTGGAGCCGGGGATCTACCTGCCGGGCGATTTCGGGGTCCGGAGCGAGATCAACCTCTATTGGGGAGCGTCGGGGATCGTGGTGACGCCGGGGGAGCGGCAGATGGAGATGGTGACCCTCACTTGAGAGTGGTCTATCGATCATCGATGATCGATCATCGCTGATCGATAAAACAATCTCAATAAGATCCGATGCTGGTCCCTTCGTAGGGTGGTTGTTCGCAATCTGTTACGCTTGCTTGACACTCGCGCGGGGCGCGGGCATATTCATCTCATCCCGGCACTCAGTCGGGGCTTTCCGATCGTCACAGACAGAGTAGACCCCAGGAACCGCGCGGGTTTCACGCGTTTCGTCGTCACCACCCCGGTGGCTGCGAACGGCGTCGGTTCCCCGATCCACGACGCTCCCGTCGTGCGACATCGGATTCATCGTCACTCCACGCCAGTGGGGTGATGCAGTATGCGGTCCCGGCGTCGTTTGGCGCCGACGACTGGCACGAAGGAGCGGCATCTCCAGTGTTTACGCCTTCGGAGGACGGTTCAATGACTCAGAATTGTGTGAGAGCCCTCGCACGCACAGCGCTTGCGCTGGCGGCGGTGGCATTCGGGGCAGGCGCCTCAGCCCTTCACGCGCAGGGCGCGACCGGCAAGATCGACGGTCGGGTCAAGGACGCCGGGGGCGCACCGCTTGCCGGCGCCCGCGTGCTGATCGTCGGGACCGCCTTTACGGCGACGACGAATCAGCAGGGGTACTACTTCTTCAACAGCGTCCCGGCCGGTTCGGTGACGCTGCGGGCGACGTACATCGGCTACAAGTCGTCGCAGGTCGAGAATCTCCGTGTCCTCTCCGGTCAGACGTCCCCCCAGGACATCACCATGGAGCAGAGCGCGGTGAACGTCGGCGACATCACGGTGACGGCGGCGACCAACCCGCTGGTGCCGCGCGACCAGGTTGCCACCAAGCAGCTGATTGACGGCGGCTTCGCCGACAAGCTGCCGGTCGACAACGTGGCGCGGGTGCTGCAGCTGCAGCCGGGCGTGACGACCACCAACGGTGGCGGCATCTCGGTGCGTGGCTCGCGGACCGACGAGCAGAACACCTACATCGACGGTGTGCCGGTCCAGAGCGGTGTCCGCTCCGGCGCGGCGGCGAGCGGCTTCTCGGCCGGCATCAGCATCGTCGCGGTGAACGGCTTCGAAGACGCCTCGATCACCACCGGCGCCGCGTCGGCCGAGTTCGGCAACGCGCAGGGCGGCATCGTCGCCATCACGACCAAGACGGGCGGCTCGAAGTTCGCCGGCAACGTCTCGTGGGAAACGGACATGCTGGCGCCGGCGCGTTATCGCGGCGGCTTCAACATGTTCCAGGGTGGCTTCGGCGGTCCGATCAAGGGCGCGCTGACGTTTTACGTCTCCGGGCGCCTCCAAGGCACCCAGGGCGGCAACCGCGGCTATCAGGCGTGGGAACTGCCGACGTGGGCGCCGGTCGGCATCGACACGACCTTCACGTTGCCGAAGACCTTCGGCAACGTCCGCTCCGACTCGATTCAGGTCCCGGTCTATCAGTATGCCGTGATCGCGGGCGAGTGCGACAAGATGGACTTCGTCAACAACGCCGCGCTGCAGTCGATGCGCGACAACTACGGCCAGAGCTGCGCCTCGAACTCGTCGCGGAATGGCGGCGTCTCGACGCAGTACAACGGCACGGCGAAACTGAACTACACCTTCGGCGGCGGCTCGCGTATCTCGGCGACCTACCTCCTCTCGGGCACCCAGGCGCGCAACCGTCAATCCGACGGCCTCACCGCCGGCTCAGAGAACTGGTCGAATGTCGCGACGTTGAACTGGAACCAGCAGCTGATCCGCGGAGCGTCGAAGTCCCTCTCGATCGATGCCTACGTGTCGTACCAGTGGAACTCGACGCTGAACGGCCGGATCACGGATGCCTCGGAAGCCGGCAGCCGCGACCCGGCGTTCGGCATCCTGCTCAAGAAGCTCAGCTACGTCTACACGGCGGACAACTTTCCGCTCGACTCGACGCTGATCAAGAACATCGTGACCAACAAGGTGACGCGCCGCATCACCCTCACCGACCGCATCAACACCTCGCAGTACTCGGGGCAGGGCGGCTACGGCAGCGCGCCGGACGGCATCGGCATGGGTGCCGGCGGTGGCGGTGGCTACGACAATGCCGTCAACTACCAGATCGAGAACCGCAAGGTGGCCAAGGCCAACCTCGACTGGCAGGCCGACCGCTACAACCGGATCAAGTTCGGCGGCGAATACACCGGCTATGACATCACCTCCTACAACGGTCAGGCGAACTCGTACTTCGTCAAGCCGTACCGCTACAACTTCTTCGCCGAGGATCGCATCGACCTGGGCGACGTGATTGTGGTCGCCGGCCTCCGCTACGACTACTTCTGGTCCAAGGCGCGCCGCTGGAACACCTTCCCGCGCATCTCGACGGCGCCGGGGTTCACGCCCGAGACGCTCGACAACTTCCTCGTCACGGACCCGTCGCACGACTACATGTCGCCGGCGATCCAGGTGGCCTTCCCCGTCACGGAGAAGACCAACTTCCGGCTGTCGTACCGCCACCAGGCGCAGTCGCCTGACCTCGGCCTCGTACTGCAGAACTCGCTGACCGACATCGATGCCGGCGGCGCGAACTCGCGGTCGAACTGGGGTGGCGACCTCGACTTCGGCAAGACGATCCTGTTCGAGTTCGGCGTCCGTCATGCCTTCTCGGATGACATGGTCCTCGACTTGGCCGCGTACAACAAGGACAACCTGGCCAACGCGTCGTACCAGTTCTCCTTCCCGGTCGACCCGGTCGGCGGCCAGCCGACGCGTATCTTCCAGGCGCAGAACTCCGACTTCGGCAACACCCGAGGCCTCGACGTTCGCCTCGATCGCCGGATCGGCAACTACGTGAACGGTTCGCTCTCGTACTCGTTCCAGGACACCAAGAGCACGGGCTCCGACCCGAACTCGTACCGGAACTTCTACGAGCCGCTCCCGGGCAACCGGGCGCCGCTGGCCGCGACGACGACCACGTTCTCGCGCCCGCACACGATCGCCGGCTCGTTCCAGGTCACCCTTCCGGCTGACTTCCAGCAGGGCTCGGTCCTCGGGACGGTCCTCAAGCGCACGGGCTTCTTCGCGACCTTCCGTCTCGCCTCGGGCACGCCGTACACCCGCTGCGATCCGTCGGACCAGGGCTCGTGGAACACCAAGAGCGGTGGTAGCTGCGCCATCGAACCCGCCCAGTCGTCCTTCCTCGGCGCGCGCCTCCCGGCGCTGAAGGAATTCGACCTGCGGATGACCAAGAACTTCCAGCTTGGCAAGTTCGACATGACCGGCTATCTCGACGGCCGGAACATGCTGAACATCAAGAACATCAACTCGGTGTGGACGACGACCGGGACCATCCAGAACGGCAACCAGGACATCGTCAACTGGGTGTCGGATTCGCTCGGCTTCGCGACCTTCGGCACCTCGAACGGCTTCCGTCGCGTCTCGGATGCCGCCCTGGTCCTGCCGACGACCGATGCCGCCTGCGCCCTCTCGGGGAACGGCACCAACACTACCGGCGCCCAGTGCTTCTACTACCGGAAGTCGGAGCAGCGCTTCGGCAACGGCGATGGCGTCTACACCCTCGCCGAGCAGCGCGTGGCGTCGGACAACAACCGTGCAGGTGGCAAGCACATCAGCAACTACGTTGGCGCCGGACGGAGTCTGCGCTTCGGCCTTGAAGTGAACTTCTGACCCCGGCCGGGGAGAGCGGGCGGTCATCCGACCGTCCGCCCTCTTCGGACGACTATATCAGACGCGAGGAATCAATGCACGCACTGCGTGGTATGCAGAGGATGATCGTCGGGGCCGCCCTGACGATGTTGGCGCTCGGCCTCGCGCCGAGCACGGCCGCGGCCGGACCGGCGCCGGGGACGAAGCAGCAGCCGTATCGTCTCTTCGCCCGCTCCACGGGGTTCATTGCCACCAACCGTGTCTTCTACGGTCTTGGCACGCGTGGTGAAATCGGTGCCGACTCGTCGGGCACCGGCACCACCGCCGGCGGCAACTGGCCGCGTGGCACCCAGAACTCCTACATGTTCAATTCCGGCTTCCAGTTCGCCGGCATCATTCGTGGCACCAAGCCGGCCAACCCGTGGGGTGGCGACACCTCCGCGGCGCTGCTGTTCGACGCCTCGGGTACCCACAAGCACGGCGCCGAAGTCATGCCGATCTACAACGGCCAGAATGCGGCCGACGTGGCGTCGTGGCCTGAAGTCGCCAAGGTGCCGATCGGCGACGACGGCGAGCTGCTCTACGATCCGCTCCTCCGCGGCCAGGTCAACGCCTCGCAGGGTGACGTCTACTGGATCTCGTGGGACGGCGACCCGGCGTTCATCGCGCAGCGTCCGCACCCGCTCGGCATCATGGTCGAGCACCGTGGCGTGGCGTGGAACTACCCGTCGGGCAACGAAGACATCCTGTACTTCATCATCACGTACTACAACGTGACCTCGCTCGACCCGGCGGCGTATGCCAGCCACCGGCCGGCGATGCGCGATCTCCTGATCGAACAGGCGCAGAAGTTCCATGCGCTGAACAACGCCAAGTTCGGGATCACGCTCCCGACGGCCGGTTACACCATCGACCAGCTGTTCGCGGCGTACGCCGCAGACCCGGACGTCGGCCCTGGCGGCGGCGGCAACTACTCCGGCGTCAACCTGCCGTTCGCGATGGGCTTTGCGTACCACGGTGCGTTCAGCCGTCCGACCGCCTGGATCTTCGATCCGGCGATCTTTGCCCCGCCATTCTTCCCGGGTATCGGCTTCGTCGGCATGAAGTACCTCAAGGGCCCCGAGGGCCCGGGCGAAATTCAGCTCTTCTCGAACACCTGTAACGGCGGCTGCTTGCCCGACCCGGGCCAGGCCAAGCAGGTGTGGCGCTACCTCGCCGGCAAGAACGACGTCAACGTCGGCGACCAGGCCTGTACCATCGTCTCACCGGACATCAACCACGTCTGCTTCGTGCAGAAGGGCACTGGCGTCGACATCCGGATGTTCGAGTCGGCCAAGTCGTCCTCGCTGGCGCCTGGCGCGTCGGCCTCGGTCGTCATCGCGTTCGTCCACGCGGCACCGGTACTGATTCCGGGCTTCGCGCCGATCGCCGGCACCAACATCGACCCGGGCATTCCGACGCTGACCGCCTCGGTCGACTCGATGTTCAAGTACAACGGTGCCAACAAGGTCGACTCGATCGCCGGCTTCCTCGGCTTCACCGACGGCAACTCGGACGGCATCCCGCAGCAGGGGGAGTTCAAGGTCCGCACCAGCTCGCTCTACGGCAAGGCGCTCGTCGCGCAGACGGTGTTCGACAACAAGTTCCTGTTGCCGTTCTCACCTGAGCCGCCGGAGTTCTTCCTGATCCCGGGCGACGCCCAGGTGACGATCCTCTGGAAGCCGTCGGCCTCCGAGACCTCGGGTGATCCGTACTTCGCGGTCGCCGGTTCGGCCACGACCACCACGCCGAGTGGCACGGTCGCGAACAGCTTGTACGACCCGAACTACCGCCGCTTCGACGTCGAAGGCTACCGCCTCTATCGCGGCCGCCTCGACGCCCCGGGCAGCTTGTACATGCTGAAGCAGTGGGACTACAACAACACGACCTTCAAGGACTATGGCGGCCTCGTCGTCGAGGGTGGCAATCTTGGCACCGCGCTCAATTGCGCGCCCGAAATTGCCGTGACCACGGCCTGCCGCGCGGCGTTCACGACCATCACGCCGGGCGTCACCTCGACGGTGTCGTTCAGCTACGACCTCGTCGGTCCGCTGGTCCAGGTCAACTACGGCAACCGTGACAAGCTCGCGACGGGTGGCGTGGTCCTCATCTCAGCCGACACGGCGATCACGCCGGGGACGCTGGGCTCGGACAAGGAAAGCCGCCAGCTGCGCAACACCGGTGTCCCGTTCATCTACACCGACACCGACGTCCGCAACGGCGTGCGCTACTACTATGCCGTCACCGCCTTCGACGTGAACTCGATCCGGTCGTCACCTTCCTCGCTTGAGTCTGCCAAAGTCTCGAAGCAGATCGTGGTCGGCGCGCCGGCCGGCAACATCGTCAACACCGCCACCATCCAGCAGGGTGTGTTCGGCCGCACTGGCCTCCTGACGGACAACGCGGTCCCGACGTTCGGCACCGACGGCAGGTTCTCCAAGAAGTTCCCGCCGTCGAACTCCGCAACGGTCTCGCTGGCCGCCTTCGCTCCGCAACTGCTGGTCGGCTCGGGTGAAGTATCGATTCGCTATGACTCGACCAATGTCAGCGCAATTGCCGCTGGCTCCAGCGTCACCGCAACGGAGTGGTACACGATCACTTCGGCGGCTGGTGCAACGGTTACGTCGCGCACGTACACCAAGTCTGGTCTGAACGGCGCAGCGCAGACGGTCACCGGCACCTTCGACGCGATCGCGCCGAACGGCCCGCTGGCGGCGCAATACGGCGGCGATGCGACCTACAAGATTCCGGGCGCCTTCTCCATCACCACCGCTGCCGGCGCCTACTGGACCGGTATCTCAGGCCGTGGTTGCGCCAACGCCGCCACCGGCTTCCGCTCTGGCCAGTGCTACTACAACGGCCCGCGCTGGTTCATCGGTGACCAGGAAACGAAGGCGAATCCGACGACCGTTTCTCCCGTGGTGCAGCTGACGGGCGCGACGACGGCGGCCTCCTTCGGCAACGCCGGCGAACTGACCGGGGTCGTCGCGGCGCACCATCCGGATGCCTACGGCTACATCAACGGCGTCAACTGGCGCGACCACGAGCTCTACCTGTCGCCGTTCGTCTCTGCCGCCGACTATCGCCTGTACTGGGGTGCGGCCGGCAAGGTGGACTCGGTCGTTGACCTGACGCACAACACGCGGGTGCCGTTTGATACCCGGATGGTCAGCAGCTGGGGCGTCTTGAATGGCAGCGACGTCTCTGCCGTCGGATCCCAGGACAAGCGCGCCGAACTCACGGCGACCGACTTCGGTTGCGTGGCCGGCCCGCGGACCTTCTCGCAGTCAAACTTCGGCTGCACCAACACGGCGACCTCGCTGGTGCAGACGGCAGTGCCGGGTCCGATGGCGTTCTTCGTGAACGGCACGGCCAACGCCCTGACCGCCGCCGCGGCCTCCAGCAACGGCTTCGGTCTCTACATCAAGGGCCGCGTCTTCATGTTCCAGCTGACCGGCGGCACGTTGCCGACGGCCGGGACCGCCTGGACGATGCGTGACTACACCGGTGCGATCAGCGGTGGTAACGGCGCGGGCGGCGACTTCGGCGCCTATGCCTACACGGCGGTGATCAACCGTCCGTTCAACGCCCCTGGTGCCGCGCAGAAGTTTGCGTTCACCGTGCTCAACGAGAAGGCTGCGGTGACGGACGCGGCGCTGGCCTTGGTCCACACCGTGCCTGACCCGTACTACGTGACCTCCGCGTACGACCGTCAGGTCGTCTCGAAGGTGATCAATTTCGTGAAAGTGCCTACCGGCGCCCGGATTCGCATCTACACCACCAGCGGCATTCTGGTGCGCATCCTCGACGCCGCGCCCGATGCCGTCACTGGCACCGTGACGTGGGACGTGCGAAACCGCTCCAACCAGTTCGTGGCATCTGGTGTGTACTTCTATCACATCGAAGCTGAAGGGAAGAGCAGGGTTGGCCGGTTGACGGTCGTCAACTTCGCTCAGTAGCGGTCGCCCGTAGGAACCACCGCCCGTCACGGGCAACCGATTCACTCGAGGTGTGGTGGCCAGCCAAGGCCGGCCATCGCACCACAGGAGACGAGACCAGATGATCCGGCATTCCGTCGCACGCGTTGTTGCCCTCACCCTGTTGGTTGGTGCCCCCTCGCTGGTTGGGGCGCAGACCACCGCGGTCAAGCGCGACAACACCGGCTACGGCACCACCGCCGCCGAGTTCCTCCTGATTGGAGCGAACGCACGCGGCATGGCACTCGGCGGCGGCTATTTGCCGCTGGCGACTGACATTGGTGCTTTGTACGCCAATCCCGGAGCCCTCGCGCTGATCAAACGTGCGGGTGTCCAGGGCTCGCAGTTGAACTATGTCGCCGACACCAAGCTGAACTGGGGCGGCGTTGCCACCCCGTACGGCGGCGGCTCGGGCGCCATCGGCTTCTCGATCGGGAGTTTCGGCTTCTCCGACCAGCCGGTGTACACCCCGCAGCAGCCGAACGGCACCGGCGAGTTCTATAGTGTCTCCGAGACCTACGCGGCCATGACCGTGGCCAAGAACTTCTCGGACCGTTTCTCGGTCGGCATCACTGCCAAGGGGGTCTTCGACCGCCTCGGTCAGGTGAACGGCAATGCCTTCGCCGTCGACTTCGGGACGCACTTCCACTCGCAGCTCGCTGGCAAGCCGATTCGGTTCGCCTTCGCGCTGACGAACCTCGGCACCAACCTCACGTACAAGGGCGACCCGTTGAAGGTCACCTCGGCGCGTGACACCCTTCCGGGTGACGGTGACGTGCCGAACGGTCCGGTCGCCTCGACGCGGTTGACCACCCCGTTCTCGTTGCCGACCAAGTTCGCCGTCGGCCTGGCGTATGACTTCATCTCGAGCTCGGACGCCCGCCTCACGGTGACGTCGGAATTCAACCAGATGCGGTCGAACAAGGCCTCGTTCTCGGCCGGTGGCGAGTTTGCCGCCGAGCGGGTCGGTGGCTCGCCGTTCGGTGTTGCCGTCCGCGGGTCGTACACGTCGAATCCCTCGCTGGCCTATTCATCGGCCGGTGTCTCGTTCGAGAAGCAGACCGATGACAAGTCGGCTGGTCTGGCGCTCGGCGGCGGCGTGAACCTGGCCTCGCGTGGCGGCTTCAGCCTCGGCTTTGACTACGCGTGGAAGAAGATGGGCGCGCTGGGTGACGTCTCCTTCTTCACCGTTTCGCTGGGCTGGTAATCACATGTCGCTCGAGTCTGCCCGACGGTCTGAATTCGCTGGTACGCCGGGGGTGACGCGGTGTTGAATGCCGTCGTCCTCCTCGCCGCACTGGCCGCCGGTGGGAGCGCTTCGCAGCGCGACCAGGGGCTCGAGCTTGGCGTGACCCGATTCTTCGTCCCGGCCTCGGGCGAGACGCAAGTCTTCTCAATGGCCGGGGTGCCGTACCTCTTTGCGTCTGCCATTGGCGCGGGCGCCGACGCCCACATCACCTACACGGTGACGGTCAAGGTCGTCGATGACCGCGGCACGGTGCTGACCAGCGAGTCGTTCCAGCGGAGCGCGCCAGCGATGGCGCGGATCGCCGGGGCGGCTGGCGTGGAACAGTTCCACTTCCTGCTCAAGCCCGGCACCTTCACGATGCACGTGTCGGCCCGGGATTCCTTGACGGGCAAGACGATTGCCGATTCCATCGGGCTCGAGGCGTATGCTTCGGCCCCGACGGCGTCGGACCTGATGCTCGCGAACGAGATGCGGATCCTGACGGCTGGCGACACCTCCTCGATGCCTGGGGAGCTGGCCCGCGGCAACTTCCGGATTCGCACCGCCCCGATGCTCCGGGTGGACATCATCAACTCGAACATGGCCTACATGCTCGAGGCCTACTCCGTCAGCCAGTCCCAGGGGGAGTTGCGTCTTTCGATCCGGAAGCGCGATGGCACGACGGTGGCCGATCTTCCGCCGACCCGGCAGCAGATTCCCGCCGGTGGCGGGCTGTTCAAGGGGCAGTTCTCGGTCGAAGGGTTGCCCGACGGCGATTACCTGATGCACGCCACCCTCGCGGTGGCCGGCAAGACGGTGACGATGCAGACGCCGTTCGTGGTCTCGCCGGCCGAGGAAGCGCTCCGGCGCAACGTGGCGATTACGCAGGCGAATCGTGGCACCGACGAGGGCTATTTCAATGCCCTGCCGGATGATTCGCTCGACGCCGCGGCCGAAGTGCTCTTCCTGACCGGGGCGCCGTCGCGTGACCTGAACGTGTACAAGCAGGATATGTCGATGGCCGCGAAGCGTCGCTTCCTGATCGACTTCTGGTCGGGGCGCGACAAGAACAAGGCCACCGTGAACAATGAAGACCGCATCGCCTTCTATCAGGCCGTCGCCAACGTCAATCGGCAGTATGGTGAACGGGGACGGGTGGGATGGAAGACCGATCGCGGCCGCGTTGCTGTGAAGTTCGGATCGCCGCCGAGCGAAATCTTGGCGAAGCCGTCCGATGGCCGGGCGCCGCCGTATGAAGTGTGGCGCTACACGGTCGGCAAGCCGATCTGGTTCATTTTCGCCGACCGTGGCAACCAGGGCAACTTCGTCCTGTTGAAGTCCAACGAATTCAGGGAGCCGGGTAGCGCGGCCAACTGGCTCGATATCCTGACCCTCGAAGTTGCCGACGAGATTGGACGCTGGCTTGGCGTCAACCTCTCGACTGTGCCCTGAGTCAGGGCGCCACACTGTTCACCGACGAGTGCCCGAAGCACTCCGCTCTCTCCTGAGGAGTTTGACTATGAAGAAGATGGTTCGTGGGGCGATCGCCATCCTCGCGCTCTCGGGTCTGTCTGGATGCGTTGACGACCCCCTTCTCGACCTGAACGGGGTCCCGACGGAAGTCCGGGCCAATCCGATCGTGCTCAACGTGAAGCAGGGCGATTCGTCGGCGGTCCTCCTCCGACTGATCAACAAGCTCAACAACGGCGTGCGGACGAGCTTCACGATCTCCGGCGCTGGTGCCGGCATCGCCGTCAACTACGATCCGCTCTACCGTCCCGAGTACGTCGACGGCTCCGATACGCTGATCGTGCCGGTCGACAAGACGCAGCAGCGGTACTTCGTCGTCGGCATCTCGCCGGGCGAGTTCACCTACACCGCCACCGCCGGCGGCTTGTCGGGGACCTTCAAGGTCCGCGTCGAGCCGACGAACCTTGGCGCGGCGTTGTCGCGCACGACCGGCGTCGCCGGTGATGAAGTCACCATCACCGCGCCGAACGGCACCCGCTTCACCCAGACCGCCACGGTGGCGTTCGCGACTGGTTCCAACGCGATTTCCTCCCGCTCGGCCGACGGCAAGACAATCAAGGTCCTGGTCGGACCCGGCGTCACCGGCGCCGCGACGGTGGCTGGCGTCACGATGGATTACCTGACGGCGGCGGGCAACCTGACGCTCGTCTCGACCAACACGATGACCACCCCGGCGCTCGCGTCTGCCGCGACCACGCTCTCGACCGGCACGCCGAATGCCGGCGCCCCGGTCACTGTCACGCTCGGCGCCTCGCTGCGCTTCCGCAGCGACGGCAAGGTCCTCATTGGCGGCGTCGAGGCGGGCATCACGGCCCTCAGCGCCGACTCGTCGACGGCGACCATCGTGCCGACCTACAACTCGACCGGCGCGGTGACGTACACCGGGATCGCGCTCTCCTTCCTCCCGACGGTTGCGCTCTCGCTCCCGTCCGACGCAAAGACGATTGCCCCGACGGCGACCTTCGGCGGCACCACGCTCGCCGGCGGCACCGACATCTCGAACGCGCCGGAAATCACGCTGCCGACCATCACCGGCCGCAGCGCCGTCGTCACCGATCAGGGTGCCTACGGCACCTACCCGACCTGCCTCGGCACGCTGGGTGGCAACACCTGCCGCATCTACAAGATCGTCGTCCCGGCCACCACGACCTACCGGGTCGATGCCAACTGGAACAACGCGGCTGACATCGGCGTCTACCGTCTGACCTCGGCCGGCGCCTTCGCCGCGACCGTTGCGGATGCGCACGGCGAAGACGCCAGCAAGAATGAGAATGGCACCATGACGTCGCTCGCGGCCGGCACGTACTACCTGGCCGTGGTCTGGTACGCCGGCTCGCAGTCGCAGCCGACCACGTTCCAGATGCGCATCACCAAGAACTGATCCGCAGCGCAGGACGCGGCACCACGACTCGCCCCCGTTCGGGAAACCGGACGGGGGCGATGTCGTTTCAGTGTGCGAATGCGACGATCCCTTTACAGCCGCGCATGTCAATGCGCGGCACGTGGACGCGACGATTGCCGCGCATCGAACGTTTACAGCCGCGCATGGCAACGCGCGGCCGTATACGCCACGATCGCCGCGCATTGACATGCGGGGCTGTAAAACATCACCGATCTGTCCGCGCCAGCCGCGGCCTGCGGGCCGCGGCTGAAGCGGGCTGGCATACGTTCGCTAATCGCCGATTGGGGTCAGCCCTGCTGCCTCACCGCCGCGGTCCCTTCCCGCCGCGCTATTGCATTTGGAACGGCCATTCATGGCTGTCCCTGCGGTTGTGGGACAGTCCGCCTGCGTTGAGTGCCGCTCCCCACCGCCGGAAGCTAAGAATCAGGCAGGGCGGGGCGACTCGTTGGACCGGGCCAACGGCGCCAAGCAGCAAAGGGCCGGAAGACAAGTCGTCCATCTAGAATTTGAGCGGCGGCAGCTCTCTGGCGCGGTCCCGGAGTCATTGCTCGGCGCTCAAGCGTCGGACGGCGTGGCGGGTGATATTCCTGGAGCCTTGATCAAAAGGAAACCCGCCTGCTACCGCCGGAGTGAAGTTCCCCACCATCGCTGGTTGAACTGTCATACTCGGGATCGCCCCGGGCGGGCGGCCGCCGAGGAGCGGTCGAGCCCTCGCACCCCCAACTTCGCCTCCCCGAGCTCGGCGGGGGCGTTGGTATACCGATGGGATACTCTCGTGCTCATGACACACCTGCGGGACCGTGGACTCTCCCATCCCGCCATCGCGGACGCGCCGCGCGCCCGGGTCCGTCGTCCGACCAAACTGGCACCATACGAGCCGATCATTCGCGAGTGGCTCGCGACCTACCCCGAGCCGTCGTCCGTGCACTTCCTAACCGAGTGCCGGGCCGCCGGTTTCCCCGGCAGCTACACCCAGCTCAAGCACTTCGTGCAGCAAGAACGGCCCCGATCGGAGCCCGAGCCGGCAGTGCCGTCTGCGGCGCCCGGCGACTCTGGTAGCGCACGGGGCTGCGATGCCCCCCTGGTATCGACAGACCCGGCGCTCCGAGAGCCCGCGGACGGCGCACCCCCCGGCGACGGCTGCTCGCCGCTGCGCGGCCGTCACCACTCATTTCCCAACACGTCTTCCAGCACTTGGAGATTGAGCGCCTAGTCGGCGACGATCCGCTTCAACCGGCAATTCTCGTCCTCGAGGCCTTGGAGTCGATGGAGCTCGGAGCGGTCCACACCGCCGCACTTCCGCTTCCAGCGATACAACGTGTCGAGGGGAGTGCCGTGCCGGCGAATCACCTCATTCGCGGTGACATCCCCGGTGTGCGCTTTCAGGATCGCAGCGATCTCAACAGGGGAATGGCGACGTCCACGGCCGCTCGCACGGTCCTCTGGCCATCCGGTCGGCAGGGACCCTACGATTCCAGCTGGACCTCATCACGGGCGTAACTTCACTCCCACCTACCGGCCGTACGGGAGCAACCATGGCGACGAGGTCAGGGGCCGCTCCGGACTGCGTTGGAGAGCCGACGCCGCGAATTCTCCGGAGTTCCCGGCCAAAATGCTGATGCACGTCTTCGACAAGGGCCATCGATTCAGGCCAGCCACAGCCCTGCGGCAGGCCACCTCGAGGTCGACGGCCCGGGCGGGGGGACCGCCACCGGTGCACACTGTTGCGAAGCGCGTCCACCAGTGACCAGCGACACTGCCTTCCGTCCGGGTCGCCGGTCGCGGTCGAGCGCATCATCGAGCCTTTCGCGCCGTGCCGTCGTTGTTGCCGAGCAGGCCGCGCAGGGTGGCTTCGAGCACGGCGGCGGCACCGGCACCTCGTTCCACGGCAACGATGGTACCGTCTCGATTGACGACGTAGAACAGCGGAGTCACGGTTTCAGGATTGAATCGCCCCCAGAGCGCATCGGTGGAGCGCCAGTGCTCGCCAGTCATCGAATGCTCACGCAGGTGTGCGCGAACGGCATCAGGCTCCTGTTCCCTTGCGATTGCCACCCACCGGACACCCGATCCTAGGCGATTCTGTAGCTTCAGCAGTTCAGGTCGGATCTGCTCCGAAAATGGGCAGTGAACCGACCAGAATTCGATCACGGTGACGACGCCCCGGAGCTGGGAGGTGGAAACCGGATCCCCATCCAGTGTCATCGTGCTGAAGGTTGGCGGTGTGAGTCCAGGCGCCGTTCCGCTCGATTCCGTCGACTCCTCGATCACCATGCGATGCGAATCGAGCGCGATGCTCGTGACACGATATCTCTTCCCGTTTAGCCCGAAGGCCTCGGACGTGTTAATCAATTCCGAGTGCACCGGCCGCTGTTGCCGATCCACACCACCTCGAATCTGGAAGGTGCCGTCGCGGTCGCTGTCGATGTGAAATTCCACCGGCTGCCCAAGTGTCGGAATGGGATTCATGCGCGAAGCTGGACGGATCCTTACCTGATAGCGCTTCCCGTTGGCGGCCAGTGAACCGTGCCATTCGGTGGCCACCCGTGCGTAGGTGTATCCGCCGGCAGTCAAGACATGATATCGTACCTTGACCTCCGGCCGCCCCGGGACAGACAGTTCGAGGGACGCTCCCTCAAACTGCCCGGTTGGCGCCATACGAAGTGGCGCTTCGTCGCCGAGCGCGCCATTAAGATCGCGATCGACCCGATACTCCCATCGACCCCCCGCCCAGCCACGAGCGATGACGACCTCCTTCCCCGCGATCGTCCCGAGAGTCGCCGTCCCGGCGCTGTCCCAATGAGTCGGCAACGCGCTACCTGCTGATGGAGGTTCGAAAAAGAGATTGCTCATCCCTTCGGTCAGACCCAAAGCGGATTGCGTGACTCGCAGTCGTACCACGATCTGTGGAGTGGTCCTGCGCATCACGGCATGTGGCAACTTACGCACAGCCCCTCCGGTCGCGAGATCAGTGATCCCGGCGAGGCAAACGACTGCGAGGCAAGTGAGGCGCGTCCAGGAACGAGTTTCTCGGTTCATCATGAAGATTCCGTTGGCAGGTGTGGGCAATGATATATCGAAACTGTATTTCAGAATCGGCCGGCTGCAGGGACCGGGACGATGGTCAGCCTGCGAGTCGTTCGACGCCGAACCTCAAGCTTGATCGGCAGTCCAGGACGCAGCGCTGTCCAGACTCCGGCGGACTGCCCGTCGACAAAAGCCGATCCCTGAAGGCTGACCAAGGTGTCCCCAATTCCGACGCCGGCGCGGTCAGCCGGTCCGCCCGCGATTACTCCGATCACCACCGGAGGGTCGGAGGTCCAGAAGACCGTCGTGGCGCCAACCTGGCGCCATCCGCAGTCTCCACATGTGAGCGTCATGCCGAAGTCGACCGTAGGTCGAATGTCGACCCGACCACCAGTCAGCGCTCCCCGCAGTCCCCCGGTGAGGGTCCCCTTAGCGTTTCGCACGGGGTCGTTTCGACCGGACGCCTCGCGCACGAACGCCGCTGCTCCACCGAGCGCCTCGGGGCTGTCGGCCACGGCGATCCCCGGCCGATGGCAGCCTGCCTTGGGCGTCACCCGCACCAGCGACTCGCGCCCCCCCCGACGAATCCGGAGGGTGACCGCCTGACCCGCGATCACGCTGGCGATCAGCCGACCGCCGGCTCTGCTCGTGATCGGATGGCCGTCAATTGACACGATCACGTCGGCTTCCTCGAGGATCCCGGCCGCCACACCCCGCGGATCGAGCCCGGCGACATGCGGTTCCACCGTGAAGCTGTGGAATGGTCCCACTTCGTCGCGAAGGGCGACCTCGCAGGATCCACCGAAGCAATGGAAGGCGCTGAAGCCGAGCGATGCCGCTATGGGTTGCTCAACACTACACGTGGCCTGTGCGGCCGCCGCACTCGCGGCACCGAGCACCAGACAGACCACCGTCGACCACTGCACTCGATCCCGTGCTACTTGTTGTTGGTTCATCGGATCAGCTCCTCGTGTTCAGAAGTGGATAGCGGGATGAACGGCCCCGGGCCTGCGACCTTGTGTCGACGGTACAGCCAGACCGGCCGCCTGAAGGCCCGGCGTCGGGAGTGCACGCGCTGCCTCCACGACGACACCGCGAAGGGTGGACAAGGCCACTTCGACCACGGCGGACTCCCGCACATCTCCGCCGAGCCCGGCAGGGACCCTGGACAGTGCCGCCACGTAGGCGGAGCCGGTGCGTTGCACCTCCAGGGCGGGATCGGTCTGCCACGATTCTGCGCGGTGTGGCTCCTCGCCCTCAAGTCGGCCGAGCGCGTAGCCGCCTGCTAGGAACAGAAAGCAGGCAGCTGCGACGCGACCAGCGAGCAGGTTGTCGCGCGTGGGACCGCGGCGCCTGCCTGCCATTGGACGCTCACGGACCGCCATCGGCGGCGTGTCCGGCACTGCAAGGCAAATTGCGGCACGCAGTGACGTCAACTTGGCGATGCGATCCGCACACTGCCCGCACGTGAGCAGGTGCTCCGACAGCACGGCGTTTTCGTCGGAAGACTCGCCATCGAAGTATGTCTGCAGCACTTCGTCGCTCGGATGGTTCATTGCAGGCGCTCCATGAGCAGGGCGCGAGCCCTGTGCAATTGTGATTTAACCGTGCCGACCGATACCTCCAGTCGATCCGCGATCTCCTGATACCGCAGCCCTTCGATTTCGTGCAGCACGAGGACCGCGCGAGCGCCGGGCGGCAGCCTGGCAACGCTATCCGAGAGGTCGAGCCGTTCGCCGATGGGGTCGACGCGCCCGACCGGCTCGTCGACTTCGTCAAGCGACAGCCAGAGCATCCGCTGCTCCCGCCGACAACCGGCCCAGGCGACCCGTGTCGCAATCCGATGGATCCAGGTCCCGAAGGAACTCTCCCCACGAAACGCCTCCAGACCGCTGAAGGCCGCGAGAAACGATTCCTGGGTCAAGTCCTCTGCATCCGAGTGATTCCCGGAGATTCGGAGCGCGATGCGATACACCATTTCGACGTGGCTTCTGTAGAGCTGTTCGAGGGCGGCCTCGTCTCCGGTCCGGGCTCGCGCTATCAGCACGTTGATCACCTAGGCCTTGTCTCCGTTCCGCGCTTAGTAGGCATCCTCTGTGACTGTAGAGCGCACGTCGGTGCGAAATGTTGGAAGGGGCTATGACTCCCCGCAGGGGCCTACCGCCTGTAGAATCGCCTCAGCATTTCCGGAGGCACAGGAAGTTGAGTCCGGCCGGCTCAGGTGTGGTCGGCTTTGCCAAGGGTGCCATTTACGCGGCCCGGACCGACCAGGACGACGTGGTCCACCTGCAGCGATTCACCATGCCGTGACCAGAGGACGCCCCGCCTGGTCAGCCTCGGCGCCGGTCACCTCGGGAGCGAATCCGACGCTCAGGGCGGCACGCGCATCCCACACCACGGCAGTGCACGGGCCCTCCCGAGGTCGCCAGCGCATGTGCCGCCCCTCCACCCTTACACGCAGGCGTTAGATCCCCATGATCCGTCACGTCCTCGCAGTCTGCGTACTCGGCATGCCCGCCGCCCTGTCCGGCCAAGCCCGTCCGCTGGTCGGAAGTTGGGATGTGCCGTACTCGGCGGCATGCGTGTCATGGCCAGGCGCCTACAGACGTCGTACTCGCTTTGCTCGACCGCGGCGCGTACGCCTAACAGCTACAACGCACTCGCGATCGGGACCCTCCTGTCGAAGCACCAAAGCGAAGACCCTCAACGATCTCGGCCCAGTCGGCGCCGACCCGGGGCGCGGGCGTCCTGAGCGGGCGGAGTCCGCTCAGGCCCCGGCCGGTCACTCCGGGGCTCGGTGGCCCCTTGCGCTCGCGCACGGGCTACGGGGTGGCGAGCTCTCTCGAACCCGGTCGCCGACGACGCGCCCGTCGAAGAGGTGAATGGCCCGATCGGCGTGTTTCTCGTATCTGGCGTCGTGAGTGACCATGATGATCGTGGCTCCACCCTGATGCAGCTCCTGCAGGACCTGCATGACCGCCGCACCATTGGTCGAATCGAGATTGCCGGTTGGCTCGTCGGCGAGCAGGATCAGCGGTTCGCCGGCCACGGCGCGGGCGACGGCCACCCGCTGCTGCTGCCCACCGGAGAGCTGGGCCGGGTATTGGCGCACGCGGTGACTCATGCCGACACGTTCAACGGCCGACATGACTCGGTTCTTGCGCTCGGCGGGCGGCATCCCGCGATAGATCAGCGGGAGCTCGACGTTCTCGTAGACCGTGAGGTCGCCGATGAGATTGAAGGCCTGAAAGATGAAACCGACTTGGCGGTTGCGGATGCGAGCCCGGTCTGCCGGCGAGAGTTGGGCAATCGGCTTCTGGTCAAGCCAATACTCTCCTCCAGTCGGAGTATCCAGCAGGCCCAATAGCGAAAGCAGCGTCGTCTTCCCGCAGCCGGAGGGGCCGGCGATCGCGACATATTCGCCGCGCTTGACCTCGAGGTGGACCTCGGAGAGCGCGTGCGTCTCGACTTCGTCGGTGAAGAAGACTTTCTGCAGTCCTTCGATGCGGATTAATGGCTGGTCAAGTGACGTCACGGGCTCTCCGGGTCGTACCGAGTCGGGGATTGAGTGGTAACAAAGGACCGGGCTCAGGCCTTCACTTCACGCGGATTCGCTCGACCGCCTTGGCTGAGGCGTGTCCCAGTTCGACCTGGACACGGACCGTCTCGCGATCATCGGGCGAGAGATTGGAGAGCCCGATCACTGCATCGGCCTGCGCTGACCGTAACGCGGTTCCCGTTTGGATACAGTTCAATGCAAGAATGCAGCGGCTTCTGCTCCCGGACCCAAAAGCGGACAATTCCAAAGCAGGATTACCCGGCTACGGCGGTGCGTGTTGCCTGAAACTGTGCTGCAAATGCCGCTGGGGTCATGTGCTCGAAGGAATCATGGGGACGCTGCTGATTGTGGTCGGTCCGCCACGCTTCGATCAGGGTCTGCGTGTGGTCGAGCGAGAGGAACTGATGCTCGGTCAGGCATTCGTCGCGTAACCGGGCGCTATAGGACTCGATGTTCCCGTTGTCCGGGGGTTGCCAGGCCGGGTGAAAGCGAGCGTGATGACTCGCGCGCAGGCCCACGCATCGAGCGCCTGCGACGTGATCTCGGTCCCCTGATCCACGTTGATCGACTGCGGCAAGTCGTCCACGGCCGAATGGCGATCCAGCGCTGCGGCGACGTCGGCCCCTGTGATTCGCTGGACCACCTCCAACAATGGGCTCTCCCGACTCCATTGATCGACCACGGTCGGTACCCGAAACGCCCGCCCGTTCGCCAGCTGGTCGTGGACACAATCCATACTCCACCGCTGCCAAAGGCCAGTCGCGCTCGGCACTGGCCCGCGATGGAGCGATCGGTGGCGGCGCTTCCGGACCCGCAACCTCACCTCCATTCCCTCGAGCCGGTAGAGCCGCTGGACCCGCCTCAGGTTCACGCGCCATCCCTCGCAGCGTAGCAGGACACAGACGCGGTTGTACCCGAAGCGTGGCCGCACCTCGGCGATCACTCGAATGCGCAGGGGGAGCGGCCGTTGGTCCTTGGCCTTGCTCTGCCGATACCACGCCGCCCGGCTGCATCGCGCCAGCCGACACGCCCGCCGGCAATTCACCGCAAATGTGGCCTGCAACCACGCCGTCGCGCGCCGCCTAGTCGGCGTCAGGCGTTTGTTCGGCGCGCTTCCGCCAGCATGTGCTTGTCGAGCGTCAGATCCGCCACGACCCGCTTCGACGTGCGATTTTCCTCCTCTCACTTCCGTGACCGGCTCACGTCGCCGACGTCCAGATGGGCAAACTTGTTCTTCCAGATGTAGAAGGTGGTCTCCACGCCCCGCTGCCGGCAGGCATCGGCCACGGCTGCCCGACTCTCGGCCTGCCGCATCGCAACAGCCACCTTCTCCTCGCTGAATCTCGATTTCATCATCGGACAACTCCCGGGTGACACGCCACCACCCCCGGGAAGCGACTCTCGCTTTGACCTGCCGTCGATCTCGGGGACCACATCACACCCACACCACATGCGTCCCGTGTCGCTTACCCCACGGTGGAAGACGTCATTTCCCTCCCCCCAGCGGTTATTCGATGTACCAGACACGGTGGACACGACCGTCGCGGACTTCATACACCGCCATCGCTACCTGACGCCGCGTCAATCCGTTCGATTGCCACTCTGCCTCCTCGCGGAGGGTAGCGAAGGAACCGACCGCCACAAGATCAACCAAGCGTGAGCGCGTACTCGGACGCTTTGCAAATGCCGATTCCATAAACGCGAGCAGGGCATCCGGACCACGTTGTTCCACGCGAATCCCTTCACCATCCAAACTCATCCAAACTGCCCCCGGGGCCAGGAGGTCACGCAACCCTCTGAGGTCGTGCGCGTTGTAGCGCTCGTAAAAGCGACGAACCACGGCCTCCGTTGTCGCAGTGCTGTCATGCGCCATCGCAGTGACACCGGCGGCGGGCAGCGTGAGCAGCGGCCCTTCGCCACAAAGCAACACTTCCGTTGGTTCTGTGGCCCCCTCGGCGTGTATGATATTTGGTGGAATTATTATCGAACTTCCGGCCGCGACCTCCATCGGGGCATTCTCGACTCCCCCAATGCTGAGCTGGATTCGGCCACTCAAGACCACCAGGCGCTTCGCCGAGGGATGCCGGTGGTGCGTCAGCGCGCCGCCGGCCGCGAAGCGGAGCATAAGGGCATATCGACCGCGCTGTCGATGATCGCCATCGGCAGGTAGAAGGGTCACGCCTGGGGCAACTGGCACACCGGCGCCGACTCGTAATGCTTCGGGATTGCAGACTATTGAGGAGGACCCGAGGGTCCCGGCACCCTGTGCGGCCAAGACCGAGTTGATCGCGACTCCGAGGATCAGAGCGCTCATCGACCTAAGTGACCACACTCTGAGATGCATTTGAATACCAACTTTAGAGTTAGACCGCCTCTCGACGGCAGATTCCGGTAGCGGGCCCGCGGTTGAACTCTATTGATACCCAAGTCTGCTCCGGCCATGCAGGTTCCGTCGCTCGACAAGGTGACTGTCCCGGGATTTACGGATGGGGGAATCGTCTCAATGACGAGGACAGTCCGGCGCATGGCAGGAGCGCCAGAATAGCGACCGTGGCTGTGAATGATAAGGCTTCGATGGGGCACAGTGGCACCTGCTAACATTATCGAGTCCGGCCATGGGCCGCGCCGTCCGGCTCCGAATGTTTACCGGATTCGTACGCCAGCTTCCGAGTGACGTTTCCCCCGCAGTGAGGTCCAGCTAGAATCCGAGGGTCCCTACCGGTGAAGTTGGCCCCGATTGGATACAGTTCAATGCAAGAGTGCAGCGGCTCTTGAATCCCCCCGGATTTGCCGGAGGCTCCATTCCGTGAGAGGATGGAGTCATGCCACGTCCCAGTCGCTATTCGCCTGAAGTCCGTGCCCGTGCCGTGCGCTTGGTCGAGGCCCACACGCCTGAGAATGGGTCGCAGTGGGCCGCCATTGCGGCAATCGCTCCCAGATCGCGTGCTCCGGAGAGACCCTCCACAATTGGATCCATCAATCGGAACACGATGCCGGCCAGCGGGCCGGGCTCTCGACCGAGGAACAGCGCTGCCTGAAGGAGCAGGAGCGCAAGAATGGCGAGCTCAAACGGGCGAACGAAATCCTTCGCAAGGCGTAGGCGTATTTTACCCAGGCGGAGCTCGACCGTCGACCCAATTGCCGGTCGCGTTCATCGAGCGCACCGCGCGGCGTACGGAGTCGAGCGATCTGCGCCGAGCTGCCGATCGCTCCCTCGACGTACTACGAGCAGTAGGCCCGCGAGCGGGATCCATCCCGCCAGTCGGCTCGGGCCCAGCGCGATGTTGCCTCCGCCTGGCGATCCAACGCGTCCGGTCCGCGACCGGGGCGTGGTACGGCGCCCGCAAGGCGTGGAAACAGCTGCGGCGTGAAGCGGTCGTCGTCGCCCGGTGCACCGTGACCCGGCTCTTTCGTGGGCTGGGCCTGCGCGGTGTCGTCCAGGGCCGTCGCGTCCGCACCACGATCGTGGAGCCGCTGGCGCATCGCCCGCAGGACCTCGTCCAGTGCAATTTCTCGGCGACGCGCCCGAACCAGCTCTGGGTCTCTGATCTCACGTACGTGGCCACCTGGCGGGGCTTCGTGTCCGTGGCCTTCGTCATCGATGCCCACTCGCGGCGAATCGCGGGCTGGGGCGCGACGACCTCGCTGCGTACCGACTCCCCCTCGACGCGCTGGAGCAAGCGTTGTATGATCGGGAGACCGACGCGAGGCTGATTCACCATAGCGATCGCTGGGTCCAGTATCTCGCCATCCGCTACACCGATCGCCTAGCGGAGGCGGGCGTCGCCTCGTCGGTGGGCGGCCGGGGGGATGCCTACGACCACGCGCTCGCCGAGACCATCAACGTGCTGTACAAGGCCCGGACGATCTACCATCTCGGACCGTGGAAAGGCCTCGATGGCGTGGAGTACGCGACGCTGGAGTGAGTCGCGTGGTACAACACCCAGCGCCTACTGGAACCGCTCGGCTATGTCCCACCGGCGGAGTACGAGGAGCAGCACTACCGAGCCCAGGCGGGCCCCTCTGCGCTGGGACTCAACTAACCGAATCTCCGGAAATACCGGGGCGATTCACTCGGCTCAAATTCCTTGGCCAAGGACTCCGGGCTCCGACTCGCTCGGACCAAGGCGATCAACTGCTGGCGAAACTCGTCGGGACAATTTCGTCGTGCCATAGGGAAACCTTCCGTCCCAAATGGTCGCGTCTCCACGAGACCGGGTCAACTCCACTGGCGGAATTCATCGACGACTTCTACAATCCGCTAGGGCGGCACCGTCATCTAAGTGCACTGAGCCCCGACCACTTCGAAGCCGCCAAGAGCCAGCCGAAGAAGTCTCTCCCCTAAGGTCCGGTAACTCCACGGAGGTCGTGCATGCAACGGGAGCCTGAATCGTCTTCGGGAGTGGGCAAGGTCGGGCGATTTGATGTCCCCATTCGGACCCAATTCTGCACTAGATTCATGACCGGTCGACTGACAGGTAGCTTGCTTGTTCCTTACCGTTCGGCGGCTCGGGTTGGGATTTGTGGTTCGCTCCTCTCGTTGTCCGTTGCACTGCATCCGGTCGCGGCTCAGGTTCCACAGCGTACAGTAGATCTCTGTGCCCCAATTCAGCGCGCGCGCGGTGATTGGGGTGTTGAGACGTGGCGGGATCCAAGTCCCAAGGTGATACTGAATTCATCAATCGGGGTCACGGAAGTCGATCTGAGGGCGGTACGCGATAGTAGCGGCATCCAATGGATCTATCTCTCGCACGTCCTTGGCGTTCGTTGGAAGCAATCGTCATTGAACAATGCCTCACTTGCTGCCTTCTTGCGGGCCTTCGGTGGTCAATTGCTGGGCGGTATCGCTGCAGGTCAACGTGACGGTCCGGCCTGTGTGATCCAGTTTCCAGGTGGCGGTAGCCTGTACGCCCTGGATTCCTTGGCTCGACGCGTGGAGCTTTGGAACGGCATCCTATCCGCTCGCCCCGTCAAGGTCGGTCGCTGGGCCTCACATTGAACCACAGGGATGCGCTCGATCACCTGGACATGATCTGCCTGAACACCGTCCTTACCTCTGGCTCAAGTCCCCCCTCTCAAATCGAGCGCAGGACGATGCCCGACTGCTGCGACTGATTCGCGCCTCCTTCACCGCGAGCAAGGGCATCTATGGGGCTCCTCGCGTCTTCCTGGACCGCCGCGAAGCTGTGGAGACCTGTAGCAAAACACCGCGTCGCTCGGCTGATGCGCGAGAACGATCTTCGGGCCCTCCATGGCTACCGGTCGCGTTGCTGGACGGTCGGGAAACCCACCGTCCTGGTTCCGAATCTCCTGCAGCGGCAGTTCACGGGCACGCAGCCAAACACGGCGTGGGTCACGGATATCGCGTACATCCGCACGTGGCAGGGCTGGCTCGATCTCGCCGTGATCCTTGATCTACTTTCGGGCAAGGTCGTGGGGTGGGCTACCGGGCCCACCATTCACCGGGAACTTGTCCTCGACGCCGTGCTGATGGCTCCGCGCGGCCGTCGGCCGCGAGGGACCCCGATCCACGCAGACCAAGGCACGCAATACGGGAGCGATGCGTGGCGCCGATTCTGCCAAGCCCACAAGCTTGAGCCGAGCATGCACCGGAAGGGCAACTGTTGGGGCAACGCCGTCGCCGAGTCCTTCTTCAGCAGCCTCAAGAAGGAGCGGATCAAGAAGCTGATCTACAAGGACCGGCAAGAAGCGCTGGCCGATGTGGCGGAATACATCGACGGCTTCGACAATCCGAAAAGGCGGCACAGCCATCTAGGCGGGCTAAGCCCTGACCAGTTCGAAGTCGACCACAGGCGTCCAAAAAAGTCTCTCCACTAAAGTCTGGGAACTCCACAGCCCCGTTCCTTTGCCTGTGCGCTCCCTCGAATTCCCACAGTATTCCAGTCATACCTAGGAGGGTGCGCCGATGCCCGAACAACACAGTCTTCGCCTTCAATCGTCACCCGGCATGCTCGTGTTGCAGATGGAGATTCCTATTGCTGCACCGGCGCATCGAGTGTGGTGGGCCCTGACGACCCAGGTCGGACTCTGGTGGCCCCGCGCCGTCCTGGTCTCTGGGGAGGCGATGCAGTTCGAGCCCACTCTTGGGGGACGACTGTTCGGGGCGGAGTCGTGTGGAACTGGCGTGATATGGTACACGGTCGACGCCATTGTGCCAGGAACTTCCATCGACCCGGTCGGGCAGCTCTCTCCTGCCTTCGGTGGCCCCGCGCAGTCCTTGCTGCGGCTGGAGTTGATTCACCAACGCCACCTCACAGTGCTCGCGCTGACCGATGCCGCTGTCGGCAATATTGGAGCCGATTCTGCCGACGCCCTCGGCGAGGGATGGCGCAGTATCTTCGACGCTGGTCTCAGGGCGTTCGTAGAATCGCCCGTGAGCGAGGCGGCGAGGCCATGATCTCTCTTGGTTGCCGCCGCGTCCAATGAGCACGGTACCTCCCCCGGGTGTTCGGTAGGCCATCCAGTGCGACCGCACAGCTCACTCGGGCACCTGACCCCCAGCGAGTTCATCATCCAAGGCCAGGACGACCGGATCACGGAAGCCGCTGTACTCTTGCCTTGAACTGTATCCAAATGGGACCAACGTCACATGCCGCCAAGGGTTCGCAACGGGCGCGAAGCACCAACCTTCTGGTTGATGTATCACCTGGAACGAGCATGTCCGCACTACTACGGCGCCTGAACAGGAGATGATGACCAACATGTAAGAATACTGTAAAGGGAAACGCTACTCTGTGGCGCGATGCCACTGGGCGGCATCATTTCAGACATGACAAAATTCATCATGACCGGGTTGTGGTTCCTACTTCACGCCACGCTCTCGGCGCAGAGCCTCGGTTTACCCGAAGCGCGCTGGGACAGAGAATTCTTGGAGATTGGAGGCGTTGCCGAGCTTTCCGATGGGAGGGTGGTCATAGTTGACCGGCGGGACCAATTGGTCTTCATCGGTGCTGCACGTGGCGGAAGCTCTGACCAACTCGGTCGTGCTGGCGACGGCCCGAACGAGTATCGCAGGCCCTATTCCCTCCTCCGCTGGCTTGCCGACACAATTCTGGTTTACTCCCAGAACCGTTTGGTTCGTGTGGCACCGACCGGGGTCGTGGCTGGGTCAATTCCGTTCGCTGCCGCCTCGCTTGGTGGTAGCGTCTCGCCGCCCCGGGGAGTTGATCAGCTCGGAAGGATCTATTGGGACCGCGTTGTGATTCGCGTTCCCGGTACTCAGGCCATCAAGCGACAACAACAGTACGAGATTGTGCGACACCAACCGGGCACCGACCGAGTCGATGTTGTTGCGACAGCCAGCGACCATGCACCGGAAATGCACGACAAACGCTTCCATCCGTTCGCGGAACGAGATGCGTGGGTTGTCGATGCTGGCGGCACGATCCACGTCGTGCGCGCACGAGATTACTCGGTGGCGCGAGTCAGCAACGGTACGATCATCTCAGTGTCGGCGCCGATCGCGTTCAATCGCATTCGAATCACGGCCGCTGACTACGAGGCATACAGGCGGTCCCGGGCTGTTAATGCGCCATCAATTTCCTTCAACGGTCGCTCGATGGGGGCGAGTGGTGGGGTGACCCCGGAACGAATGGCTCTCATGCGCCAGGACTATCCAGACGGGATGTTTCCCCCCTTCAAGCCGCCTCTGATCGAGAGAGGTGTGCTCCGATCACCTAGCGGGCAGCTCTGGGTCATTCGGTCCCCCGAGGATAGTACCTTGCGTGGCAAGGTGATCGACATATTGGATGCGGCGGGAAAGCGGATCCGTGAGATCTCCCTCCCGCAGGGACGTTTTCTTGCAGCACTTGACCGTCGTGGGATTTATCTCGTCGCGGAGGACGATGACGGACTGCAATTTCTTGAGCGCTACCCTTGGCCAGCCGGCCTGAAATAGCTCTGTAGCGTTGATGTGGAGCGAGGGACCCACATTGTTCTGGATTGGCAAGGCCTCAGCATGCTCACGGCAACGCAAGTTCCTCGCTCCGCTCCGAATGACAGTATCCGGAGGCTGATCGCCGTTCGCCGTTCGCGATCAGCTCTGCTGGTTCAGTGCCGCCAGCGTCTCCGCCAAGTTCTCGCCGCTGCGCCAGTGCATCTGGAACAGGCGGGCATAGACCCCGCCCCGGTGCAAGGGCTCGCGTGGGTCCCTTCCTCGACGATCGCCCCGGCGTCGAGCACCACCAGGCGATCGGCGCGTTGCACCGTGCTGAGGCGGTGGGGGATGATGGGGGTGGTGCGCCCCACCAGCAGCCGCGACACCGCCAATTCGACGAGGCGCTCGCTCTCGTTGTCGAGTGACGAGCTCGCCATGTCGAGGACCAGCACGGAAGGGTCCTTGAGCATGGCACGGGCAATGGCGATGCGCCGCCGCCGCCCGCCCGAGAGCTTCACGCCGGGCTCACCCAAGAGCGTGTCGTACTGCTCCGGCAGGTGCACGATGAACACGCCCGCATTGGCGACGTTCGCAGCGGCCTCGAACTCCTCGGCAGCGGCGTCTGGCCTGGCGCAGGCGATGTTCTCGCGGACGGCACCGCTGAAGAGGGCCGGCTCCTGCGAGACGATTTCGAGGGCGCGCCAGAGCTCCGCCAGCGTGAGGGCACGGATGTCGATCGCGTCGAGCAATCGCTCCCTGGTCGACGTCCCAGATTCGAAGCATGGGCAGTGCCCTCCAAGTCGAGGCCTCCTTCTTCGGGGTTGTTTCGCCACCGCGGATCGTACCACGCTGTGCGATACGACTGGTGGCGCACGCAGTCGACGGACCCGTGCCGTGCAACCCTTCGGAGGTACCGCGCGTCATCACAATTAGTGACGTGAGGCCGCTGAAACGGCCAAGGTGCTCAACTTCGGGAGACCAGAATGATTTCGAATCAGCTCTTCACGCGAATTGCGGCGTTGTTGGTGGCTCCCGCATGCACTTTGCCCGGAGCGGAGTTGTCCGCCCAGGCCGCTGTGGTATCGATCGGGGGAAGGCCGCTGACAGTCGAGCGCGACGGCTTTGCTCGCGTCGGCAGTGTCGTCGAGCTCCCTGGCGACTCGCTGCGTGTCGTCGTCCAGGATGTGGGCGAGCGGCGAATCGTGGTGGTAAACTTCAGAGATGGCAGCCGTCAGCAAGTCGGGCACTCCGGCGGCGGCCCGCGGGAGTACCGGAACCCCGGTCGCCTCTTTCCACAGCCGAACGGGTGGCCGCTGTTCCAGGACGGCCGGTCCGGCAAGCTCCTACGTCTTGTCGAGGGGGGCCGAGCCTTGGAGGAATTTCTACTCGATCCGCGGAAATTTGGAGCCCGCCCGCTGGTTCTCGGCCTTGAAAGCGCAGGTCGAGTGGTGATTCGCGCCGATGGCCTTGAGGGGGGGGCGATCGACTCGAGCGCCGTACTCTCCTGGACCGTGGGAGAGGAGGAGGCCACAAAACTTGCAACGATGGCAACCGGCGTGGCGCTCGCGGAGAATGGTCCTGGCGGCATGACGCTGCGTCGGAACGCCGCTACGCCGTTCGCGCCGGCGACCGCCCAGGTGGTCCTGCCAAACGGCGCAGTGGCACTGGTATCGTCGACGCCGTACCAAGTGACCACCATCGCGCCGAACGGGGTCAGGAGCGTCGGCCCCGCCTTTCCGTGGCAGCCAATTCCCGTGACCGCTGCTGACCGGGCCGCACTGGCCCAGTCGTCGGCCGGACCGCCTCAGTCTGGGTTCGGCGGGAATTCGACCAGCGTCCCCAGGCTCCCTGGCGACCCGCTACCCACGACCAAGCCGCCATTCAGTGGAGCCGACGCCGTCCGGGTCGCCCCGGACGGAGTGATCTGGGTTGCCAAGAACCGCGCGGCGGACGACCCCGTTCCGACTTTCGATCTCTTCAGCCGGGACCGCGTGATTACCAGAGTCGTCCGGTTACCGGCAGAGCGGATTCTGCTCGGCTTCGGGCGGGGCGTGCTTTTTCTCGGTCACCGCGATCCAGCCACCGACCTGGTCACTCTGGAGCGCTGGGCATTCCCGTGAGGCGGTGTTGGATCCTGGTGCGACACCGCCTCACGGTCACTGCATCCGCGTCCGCGCCCACTGCACTGGATCGAACCGCGCGGTCTCAGGTGCTGCTCCCATGGCGAATGACGTGGCCGTGCAGTCGTCGTTCAAGGTCGCCGGCCACCGGAGCATGCCACCGCCCATTGGGCTGAAGGCGGCGATCCCGATGCGGACCGGTTGCGGCAGGTCGGCAAGCCGAAGCCGCCATTCTCTGGTGGACATCCCCATTGCCGCCGTCGTCGCAATCCAGTTCGCCTTCTCGAACCACGCCGTGCGGTTACTTTCCGTTGCGGCGACATTGCCGCGGTCGCGGACGTCCCACGCGAAATCCGTCAGCCGTGTTCGCGCGGCGGCTCCTCCCGGCCCGTAGGTCGCCAGGCCGAGAGAGGCGGAGGCGTGGAGCACCTTGATGGTATCGCCTCGTTCCAGACAGAGTCCGGCAAGCAACGGTCCGGTTACCCGGATGCCGATGAAGAGGTCCTTGCCGTCGTGCTTGAGATAGAGGTGGGCGGAAGTACCGAGCGTCATCTGGGCGGCATCGGACCACTCCACCGAATCGATGACGCCATCCAGTGCGGCGGCCCGACCGCGCGGTACTTCAATGTCCGGGGCGACAAGCGCCTGCAGACCGACCACCAGTGGCCAGAAAAGCATGGAACGCTCCGTGCAGCGAGGGGAATCACCAACGACCGGTTTTCAGTCCGACTGCTTCCGCGTGCCGGTGACCGGCTGTTTGCCGCCCATCGGGAGCGACATCCCCTCCACGTTGCGTTCAAGGGAGCCCTTGAGGGCGTCGCCGTCGGCCTCGAAGTTCCACGTCGTGGTGGCGACCCTGGTGGAAGGCTCCCCATTCGTCGTGACACTTCCTCGGCTGACTTGCACGAACGTCAAGGGTCCAGGCTGGAGCCTTGCCGCAAGGCGCGTCGGGGGGCGGGTCGAGGACTCCATCTTGAGGAGGCCAACCATTGAATCGCCTTCGATCGTGAAGGTCAGGTTGCCCTTGGCCATGGTGAACGAGGTCTCGCCGTTCATGACACGCATGCCGCCGGGTAAGGACACATCCCAGCTCCCGACGAGCGGATGGGCCTGACCAGACAGGGCGGCGGGCATGCTGAGGACGCAGGCTGCGAGGACGTGACGGATCATGGAGACCTGACTCCTGTGAACGATGGAGTATACATGGGTGTGGCGCCCAGGGACATGAGGAAACGACGGGACCACCCAAGCAGGATGCCCGGGCCGTTCAGCCCGTCGCAGCCTTGTCGGAGGCCAGGACCGTTCCCGTCACGGGAAGGCGAACCGCTGGAGGTGGACCACATCGTTCTCGTCCGTTCGTGTCGCGTAGATGGCGTTCCGGTCAAAGCCGACCACGCGTGAACTGGCCGGGAGCGCCACGCGATCAACGACTGCGCCGGTCCGGTCGATGACATCAAACAGCGCTGTCGTTGCACCGGCGCCCTGATTGCGCTCAACCCAGAGCTGCTCTCGTTCGTCAATGAGGATCACGCGCCCGGTCGCCGCAGGCTTCGTGGCGGCGAACTCCGGTTCTACCGACGGGGGGCGTACCTGCTTGCCGTTGACCGTCGCGCTAGGGGCGGCGCTTGCCATCATCGCGGCGAACTCCCGCCGCACCGCTTGCTTGTCCCTCTCGGTGACCGGAAGGGGTTGGTGGGCGATGGCCGTGCCAACAATCGGTGGACCGCTGGGCGGAAACCACTCGACACGATATGGGGCGGCGCGGACGACCGCGACCCAGCCATCAGGCGCGACGGCCCAGTAGTCCTGCGCTCCAAACGTGACGACCCGGCTCATCGAGATGCCTTGCCGACCATCGACCCGCCGGCTCTCGGGGAGACGGAGTTCGGCGATCGTAGTCGCACCCCTCGAGCTCCGGCGGATCAGGGCGCGAGTGGTTCGCGGCGACAGGAGCGTGCCGCCATCGGTCGTGTAGATGTTCCCCACCGTGTCGAGGGTGTAGACGTCCGGGCCATCGGCGGTCATCATGATGACGCCCTTGGGCGCGTTCGGGACCGCCCGGACGTCCATCACCTTGCCGGTCGGCCCGATGGGAAGGAAGCGGAGCTGCTGGGGGTCGTACACCACGACGCCGCCTCCCTTGTCTCGCTGGATGGTGCTCACGGACTTGTACTCCTTGGGGCCCGCCCCGGAACGGGCCAAGGTCGTCGAGGTGCCCTTGGCTATCTCGAGGAGGAAGAGCTGGCGTTCCTTGGCGTCCGTGACGACGAGTCGATCCTCCCCCAACGCGCGGAGGCTACGGATGCTGGAGAATTCACCAGGAAACTCGGTGGGTGGTCCAGGGGTGCGAACCTGTTGCGCCGTCCCGCTCGCGGTCACGGTGACCATGGCGATTCCAACGAGCCTTGGTCCGATACGGTACATGACGTCACTTTCGCGGAAAAAGGGGCAAAGGCGCGCGCTGGGAGAGTGGCGTCTGGATGATGCGTCGGTTGGGTGGTTCGTCGCACCGCGCAGTCGTTCCGGTCGGTTGCCCCCCGGGGCGATCAACGCAGCGTCCACCCCTCGACGATCGGCTCATCGTCCGCGCTCACGCCGCGCGTCAGGACAACATCATCGCCGAACGCGATGGCCTCACGCCCGGGCGGAAGCACGATTCGGCGAGGAGCTCCGCCGGAACTGCGCAGGCCGAGCCATTCCTGACCTGAGCCGGCCGACGACCGGCGCACCCAGATGGTTCCGCCGGGAGACACCAGGAGTTCGTTAACCATGGGGAACTGTGCCGGAAACTCGACGCGCCGACGTGCCTCGGGAATGAGCCCGGAGAACAGATTGCGGCGGCCCGCGAAGCTTACACCGAAGGTTTTCGAAAACCACCACTCCCGGTCTGCGGACGCGACCGCCACGGGCGCGCTCGGGAGCGGGAGAAGCGCTACGGCGGCCCCACTCACCGTCTGCACCTGCACCGACTTGTCCCCTGGGCGCCAGAGGGCGATTCCCACACCGGGAACATCGGTCCATTGCGTCGTCGGGACAAACGGGGGCCACACGGTGAAGGGGGGACCGGAGGTGCCCTCAAGGTGAATGCGCGCGCCGGGAATCGCGTAGCGGACAATCGTGTCGCGGCTGGCCCCCCGAACGCGGACCACGGCACGGCGCGCTCCCATCGGCTCGAACACGTGGAGCAGTGTATCCGAGAGGACAACGCGCACCCGGTTGGCCCAGTCGGTCCCGGTCGGGCGGGCCCAGAGGAGTCGTCCCGTCGCATCATAGGCGGTGAGCCGATGCGCATTCTGGTCGAGGATGAGGCCGCCCGTCGCCCCCCAGGTCAGATCGATGGGATCGCGATATTCGCCGGGGCCATCACCGACGCGTCCCCACGTCTGCACCAGCCCGGCATCGGTCCGTGCATGCACCGCGGGCGCGGGGGTGGACAGGACAATGGAGCGAGCGCCGGTCCGCGCGGCGGCGATGACGTCGGGGAAGACGACGCCGTCGTTCTCTCCTATGGTGAACACTCGCCGTGCGGGCATCGTCTGTGCCTCAACCGTCGTGACCAGGGTCGGGAGCACGCCGAACAGGAGGAGATGACGGATGAGGCTCATGACTACTCCGGGGTGATGTGGGAAAGAACAGAATCTACCTCTCGAATTGCTTCCAAGCCCGATAGCTCTTCGCGGCATCGTGCGCCTTCACTTCGTGCTACGCGCTGATGGCATTCGGTATGCTGGCGGCGAGTGCTGCGGTCATGACGTCATCTACGGAGTCGAAGTAGCGGCCGTGCGCGACTGTCGGAGGTGTCCGGAACGCGACGGAGTCGAACAGGTTCGAAGTCAAGCTCGCGAAACGGGATGCGTCATTGCCCGATCGACTGATCTCGGCCACTCTCTCGGTGTGCGGGAAGAGCCAATAGCTCGACATTTCTCGTCCTCGACCACCGCGGTGGAATGGGTGTGGGAGGGTGGCGGAAAGTCCGCCTTTCTCGTTGCGCGCCCGGTACGTCCCGGAGGCGTCATTTGACGTCACGATGAACCGCATGCGGTGCTTTCGGGGTGCGTGATGATGTATTCGAGCACCTCAAGCGGGCTGGGCATGGTGTCCAGCACCAGGTGTTCCACACAACGAGGACGCAACCGATCGATCACCAGCACCAGACCAAACCCCAGCTCCTGAACCCAGTCATTGTCCCGACCGCGAATCCAATCCACCAAAGCTGCGCGATCCGCGATGCCAGGAGGCATCCTGGTGATTTCATGGAAGCGGAGGCGCACGTACTCAGCAACGCCTTCCATGTTCAGAAAGAGCGCGTCAATCCTGCCATAGCTCGCATACTGCATCGTGAAATGGCGTGTCTGACGGCGCCGCATGAGACGGACCGCACTATCCGCCAGGAACGTGGCTCGTTCCGCGGATGCGGTACGGGCAGCTTCGTAGAGCAGTGCTGCTTCGGTACGAACCGACGCGGCAAAGTCTGAATCTGCTCGGAACTCGCGTTCGATCATGTTGTCGTCGAGGCGCGCCGGTCTCTGGTTCTCGGGGAGCCGGCGAAGCAGTGCCGACCGGAAGTCACCGAGCTGAATGGTGTGCAACAGTTCATGGCTGGCAACACTTTGCAGGCGGAGCGCCAGGTCCGCGGTATCCCTGGGGGGAAGTGCACGGGCGAACACTTCGGGCAGCGCCATGACGAAGAACGGCCGGCCATCTCGGCCCATGGCCGCGCGTGCTATCGGTGCTGCCAGCGCCCGGACTCCGTCCGGCAAGAGCACGCCGTCAGCCGGAATCCGCGTGCCGTGGAACAACGAGTCGAATCGCGAGAGGGCGACGCCGGGGGCGGCACCCCACGCCGCTGCCTGGGCGTCATGCTGCCAGGCGCAATCGACGCCCAGCAAAATGATTGTTGGCCACGGCTTCGTGAGCGCCCTGGGAAATACCACCCCAGTCACGACGCTCCAACTCGACAATGCACCCCGAACCCACTCCATGGAAGACGGGTCGGGGGCACGGCAGCTCTGCGCTGGGAGCCTCGTCACATGGGCAAGTCCCATGCATAGAACGAGCGTGCAGGTCAGTCGGCGGTGCACGGGTATTGATGCGTCGCTTGGGGAGCTCGGAAAAGGAATCATTGGCCCGGCGCTCCAATCAGGATGTCATGGCCGAGGTGTCGTGCTTGCGGGCGGTAGCACTTCGGGACGGGATGGTTCGGCGCACCGCGGAGTCGTCCCCAGGGGAAACTTACCAAGTGGCGAGTCAGGTCAAGGTCTGCCATGCGGGCCCGGCATCGGAAGGGGCCGCTCTGACCGCTTTCGAACATGAAAGGCATGCGGCACGCGGCTGGCTCTGCAAGGAAGCCGCTAGATTGGCATATCGTCTAGGGGACAGTGCGCCACGAGGGCCAGCGTGGGACCCACGGATCTGTCCCCGCTCTCCGATCCTGCTGCTGTTCACCTTTCTCCGCGAGGTCCCTGATGTTGCTGCTTGGAGCGATGTGTCATTCCGCGACGCGTGTCGCTTTCATCGCCGGGGTTGCAGGAATGCTCGTCGTGCACGGAGCCGAAGCGCAACAAGCGGCGTCAGGTGAGACCGCCCACGGCTTCTTGATTCGCCTGGGCACGGACACAGTGGGAATCGAGCGCGTAACCCGAACGACAACCGGCTTCGTGGCCGAGATCGTGGAACGAGCGCCTCGGGTGGTCTCATCGCGCTACGAAATCCAGTGGGGGCCGGATGGCCGTCTCAGCCGCTATGAAATCGTCCAGCAGGTCGCCAACCCCGCCGGTCGGCGGCCGGTGCGCACACTGGTGCAGCGGGTCGGTGCTGGTGACCAGTACCGTCTTGAGACGTTCCGCGGCGACTCGGTGGTGGTGCGCGTCGACACCACCGTTGCCGGCGAGCTGGTCCCCTGGCTGCTCTACGGGCCGGCGGCTGCGGAATTTGCCTTCCGCCGGCTGATGGCCGCTGGAGGCGATTCGCTCGCGGTGGCCAGTATCTCCGCCGGTGCGCCGAGGCTCGGGCGACTGGTGATCCGCCGACTTGGCGAGAGCGCATTCGCCTTTCCGTTCTTTCTCGGCCAGCGGTTCCATGCCGTCATGGATACGCAGGGACGGATGACGCAGTATTCCGGGCGCGAGACGACGATCAAAATTGAAACGGAGCGGCTGGCGGCAGTCCCGGCGTTGGATTCCATCCGCAGTGCCTGGGTGGCGTTGGAGGCGAGCCGCGGCATCGTCACTGACCTCAGTCGTCGTGACACTGTCACGGTGACCAGAGCGAAGGCCACAGTCACGATTGACTACGGGCGGCCGGTGGCGCGTGGCCGGGACATCATGGGCGGCGTCGTGCCGTTTGATGAGGTCTGGCGCACCGGTGCGAATGCTGCAACCCACCTTAGAACGACTGCCCCGATGCTCCTCGGCGGCAAGCGCCTCGAGGCCGGCACCTACACGCTTTGGACGCTGCCGACACGGACAGGTGTCACCTTGCTGGTCAACTCCCAGGTCAATGTCTGGGGAACGTCCTATGTTGCTGCGAAGGACGTGATTCGCGTTCCGATGCACGTCATCTCTCACAAGGGTTCGCCGGTTGACGTGATGACGATCACCCTCGGCCCGAACGATGCTACGGGAGGCATCCTGCTGGGGATCCGTTGGGGCACGCTCGACTGGATGGTTGAACTCGAATGCCTCGTCGAAGGTAATCCAAGCGCCAGAATCGGCTGCTGATCCGCCCTGCGCAGACTGGACAACCACTCCATGTTCTGCGCATCGGCACTCCATTCGCTGTGTTGAGGACTGAATGACCGGAATTACCCTGCGTTCCTTGGTTGTGACCACACTCCTGACGTCCGTCGCCGGCGAAGCGTTCGCTCAGCGGCCGGCGAATGATGCCCCGCTCGCTACCTGGTTCGGGCGAGGGGCGGCGCGGGCGGCCCCGTGCCGGACGCCTTCCCACGTCGGATTCGATTTTTGGGTTGGTGAGTGGCGGGTACGCGGCGCGGCCGGACGCGACGCTGGTCCCAGTTCGATCGCCAAAGATCTCGGAGGATGTGCGGTGAATGAACGGTTCGGCACCAGCGGTCGGAGTCTGTCCGGTTGGCGCGGGTCGACTGCCGAATGGATCCAGACCTACGTGGACAATTCCGGTCTGACGCTGAGGTTGCGCGGGGTGGCGCGTCCCGATTCCATGGTTCTGGCGGATTCCGTCCGAGTTATTCCAGGTGGGCAGGGCATGGCACTCGCGAGTCGCTTTGTCTGGTCGAAGCGCCCGGACGGCACCGTACGACAGGTGTGGTTCTTCTCGCGGGATGGCGGGGCGACGTGGCCGGTCAACTTCGACGGAACATACACGGCGAGGGCACCGGTTGCGGCGGGCTCACGCCCGAACAGTGATTCGGCGGCGGCAGCACCGGGGCCGTGCGGCCAGCGGCCAGCTTTCCGGGCGATGGACGGGCTCCTCGGTGCATGGCAGGTGGTTGATGCCGAGGGCGGGGTGGTCGGGACGAGCACGGTCACCGCGGGACTGAGTGGTTGCGTCCTGGAAGAGCGCTTCACCACCTCCGCTGGCTTCGTCCGCACGTCCCTCATCCTGTACGACAGCTATGTCAGGGAGTGGGTCTGGGCCTCTGCCGATGCCAACGGAAACGTCGAGCGTTTCGTGGCAAGGGCCGGGGAACCGGGGAGTTGGGGATTCGTCAACGAGCGGGCTGGCGCTGCCGGGTTCTGCGTGGACTTTCGCGGATCCTCGGGGCCGGTCGTCCGTGCCGATTGTGCACACGGTGATGGGCCGGGCAGTGTCCGCTTCGCCTATCGCCGCAGCCATTGATGATTTCCCGAGGAGGCGCGGCGCTCCCAGTACGCCTCGGCGCATTGCTCGCCGTGCTTCTCAGTCAGGTGGGATACGGGCGCGCGGTGCCGCCCCCGGCCATGCAGCCGTCGCCGGCTTGCCTGCCGCGGATGTGGTCCCTCGACTTCGTGACCGTCCGCCCAGGGTATCTGCCTGCGTACCTGCGGTTTGTTGACTCCAATTGGACCCGGGCACGACGGACTGCATCCGGCATGGGTGCGATCACGGACTATCGCATCCTCACGTCGACCGACCCCGAGGCGGCGTGGCATGTGCTCCTGATGACCGAGTACCCGGACTCTGCAGCCTACGCGAACCGGGAATCGGTGTTCCAGCCCATCTTGCGGAGCCAGGGGCTGAAACTCGTTGATGGCAAGGGGCACCGTGACCTGACGGAGCGGACGGAGAACCGCCTGGTGGGACAGCGAGCCTGTCCGTCGCGATGAACGTGCCGGTGCGGGGCACCGTGGCCTGGTGGAGCGCTTTCCAGTTGCTGAGCGTGCCAGTGGCGCCGGCGCTCTCGCACCTGGCGGCCCAGGGGATACGTGACAGTGCCGGTGTCCGAATCATCGAGAATCGCGCTCCCGTGTGGAGCGCGATGACGGCGTGGCGCGTTGCAGCGGTGCCGACCCTGACCCTCGGCGACGGGCGGGGCGGAGCAGGCAACGAGTTTGGTCGTGTCGTCGGCGTCGTGCGTCGGAATGATGGCACGGTGGCGGTGGCCGATGCGACGGCGCACACCGTGCGTGTCTTTGACGCCACTGGACGGTTGATTAGGAGCCTCGGTCGTGCTGGCGAGGGGCCCGGGGAGTTCACCACGCTGACCGGGCTCGCTGACGCAGGTCCTGATGCGCTCATAGCGATCAACGTGCCTGCCCCTCCGCTCATCCGGGCACTCCGTTTCTCCGCCGCCGGCAAGTTCGTTCGGGATGTTGCCATTTTCGACGGACAGCGTCGTCTGGCTTCGCCCATGTTTCTCGAAGACGGCTCCTTTGCAGCGTGGGACATGGGATCGGGTTCCGACCTGCCCCGCCCCCCCGGGGCAGGCATTCGGATGGATTCTCTCGACCTCGTCTTGGTCTCGGCAGAACGCAGCGTCCCGACCCGCATTGCCCGGCTCCTGTATCGGCAACGCGTGTCCGATCCTGGGATACTGCTCTTTGCGGCCCACACCGAGACCGCATCGGCGGCAGCCGGCATCTATGCGGGTTTTACAGGGGACGCGTCGATCACGTTCTATTCCGGATCAGGACGGGCCGAGCGGGTGATCCGGTGGCCGCTTCAGCCGGAGACACCGCCGGTAGGCATCGTGACGCGGTATCGCGAATGGTACACCGCCACGGCCCAGATCCCTGCCGCGTATCAGGGAGTGGCACGCCGTCAGTTGGAAGCCAGAATGGCGGAGACACTGCGAACCTTGCGGGTCGCCGATCGCATGCCCGTGTTCAATCGCATGATCGTAGCCGACGATGGCCACCTCTGGGTAGAGCGCTACACTCCGGGACATGTCACGCCGAGCTGCCGCATGTGGTGCACCCCCACGCTTGCCGTCCCTACCGAATGGGACGTGTTCGACGGCGGCGGGAGATGGCTCGGTACCGTCCGCATGCCGTCACACTTCGCACCACTGGACGTCGGCGTGCGATACATCACCGGAGTATGGCGGGACGAAGATGATGTGGAACACGTCCGAATCCATGAATTGGTGAAGCCGTAGATCGAGCGTCGCGGCGCCTTCAGTGGCTGATTCCCTGACCGGCGCGAGGCTCGGTTCCAACCGGGCATCTCTGAACCTTGAACAGCCACGGCAGCCGCGGGTTGACTTCATCCACCTACTGAGGAGCCCGCGTCGCCGAAGTCGAAATCTGCTTTGGACGGCAGTGCATCGCGACCGAACCTATCTCGGATGATCTGCCAGCACATCTTTTCCTATCCGATGTTTCAGGACCTTCAGCGCGAGTAGAGGGTGTTTTGCTCCCTCGCCGCGCATGTCGGCTTCGCCGCGAACATCTCCTCGAACGGACTGGCGCGGAGTGAACACGGTTTGCTGGTGTCGGGTTCCTGCTTTACAGGTGCTTGGGCTGAACCCATCCCTTGGTCGCCTGATCGGTCCGGTCGATGCGGCGAAGTCCGGCGACGGTCGGGTCGTCGTACTCAGTCACGAATACTGGCGCGGCGTACTTGGTGTGGATGCCGGAGTGATCGGCAAGACAATCATCGTCAACGGCCAGCCGCTCGAAGTGATCGGTGTCACGCCTCCGACATTCCGGGGCACGACGCTGTGCTTCATCCCCGGTCTGTTCGTGCCGATCACCATGTATGGCAGCAACCAGCCAGGGGGCGGAACCCTGGAGGATTGGAAGTCCTACTGGGTCTATCTCTTTGCCCGGCTGAAGGCGGGGATGTCGACGGAACGGGCCGCGTCCGTGCTGGCTCCGACCTATCGCGCCATTCTTGAGGAGGTGGAGGTACCGCTGCAGCTGGGAATGAGCGACAAGACCATGTCGGAGTTCCGCAGCAAACCGCTGGTCTTGGTCCCCGGTGTACGTGGCCAGAGTTCCTTCCGTGCGGTCGTGACCGCGCCACTGGCCATGTTGTTCGGCGTGACACTCCTGGTCCTCCTGATCGCATGCGCCAACATCTCGAATCTGCTGCTCGCTCGCGGCGCGGCGCGTGCCAGCGAGATGACCGTGCGCCTTGGACGTGGGGCCACGCGTCGTCAACTCCTGGGGCAACTGCTGACCGAGTCCGCGGCGCTTGCCGCCGCAGGCGTCATCCTGGGTCTGGTCGTGGCCGTGTTCACCTTGCGGTACCTCGGCACGGTCATTCCGGAGCGGATGACCGCGACGTTCCTGCCCACCCTCGACCTCCGCGTCATCGGGTTCGCCGTGGTGACCGGCACCATGACGGCGATGCTCTTCGGCCTTTTCCCGGCATTTCACGCCACGCGTCCCGATCTGATCGCGACCATTCGCGAGCAGGGAGGCCAAGCCTCCGGTGGCCGCGCGGCCGCGCGCTGGCGTACCGCGCTGGCGACGGGACAAGTCGGCCTTGCGATGGCGCTGCTTGCATCGGCGGGGCTCTTCGCCAAGAGCCTGGCCAATATCAGCCGTGTTGATCTCGGCATCGACATCCAGCAGGTCATCTCGTTCCGCATAGCTCCGGAGCTGAACGGGTACACCGCAGCGCGTTTCCAGCAGTTGTTCCAACGAGTTGTTGAGGCGGTTGTCGCCATCCCTGGCGTCACCGGCGTCTCGGCGGGGATGGTGCCACTACTCGGTGGAAGTAGCTGGGGTAACGACGTAGCCGTCGAAGGCTTCCCAAAGGGCCCGGACATCGATAACAATTCGGCCGTCAACGTTGTCGGACCTGGGTATTTCGCGACCCTCGGCATGCCGATGCTGGCCGGGCGGGAGTTCACGTCGTCGGATGTCCTCGGGGCTCCTCGGGTGGCCGTCGTGAATCAGGCATTTGCCAGAAAGTTCAAGTTGGGGGCCAATCCAGTCGGTCGGCGGATGGATCGTCTGGATGGCACTCCTGCCGGCGACAGCTTGGATATTGAGATCGTCGGGCTCGTGCAGGATGCGAAGTACGACGCCGTGAAGGACGCCGCACCTCCCTTGTTTGCCATTCCCTACGCGCAGGATACCAATGTGCGTGCACTCACGTTCTACGCTAGGACGGCGGGTGACCCCGGAACGCTGGCGCCGGTGGTGGGCAAGACGGTGCAGGACCTTGATGGCACTCTGCCGGTCGAGGAACTCCGTACGATGCCGGAACAGATGCGCGAGAACGTTTTTCTGGATCGCCTTGTGTCGCTCTTTGCCGTAGCCTTTGCGGCGCTCGCCACCCTCCTCGCGGCAATCGGGCTCTACGGGGTGCTCGCCTTCACGGTGGTGCAACGGACCCGTGAGTTCGGCGTGCGGATGGCACTCGGAGCGAGCCCCTCCCGAATGCTCCGCACCGTGCTCCAGCAGGTGGGGATGATGACTCTCGTGGGCGGGGTACTTGGCTTGTTTGCGGCGCTCGGTATCGGGCGGGCGGCAGAATCACTCCTCTTTCAGCTCCGGGGCGACGATCCGACCGTCATGCTGGTGTCGGCGGCCGTGCTCTCGATCGTTGCCTTCTGTGCCGGTCTGATTCCGGCGTTCCGGGCCTCGCGGTTGCAACCGGTGCGAGCGCTTCGGCACGACTAGCCAGCTGGGATAGGCGAGGATCTTCCTTCGGCGCCAGCGGAGGGCTTTCATCCCTGGAAGTCCGGAGGCCGCGGAGGCCGTCACAGCGAGCGGCCACCGCAGTGTCCCCGCCGGTTCACTGCCCCCGCCATGTCGCGAGCGTGGCGGCATCGAAATGACGACCGGCCAGGATCAGGCCGGCCGGTTGCGCTAGCTGCTCAAGCGCGTGCCCCGGGTCGCCATGGAGCAGGAGGAGATCGCCACGAAACCCCACGGCCACGCGACCCCACCGCTGCTGGACCCCGAGAAATTCCGCTGCCTCGAGCGTCGCGAGACGAAGGATCGCTTCATTGGGAATTCCAGCGGCCGCAAATTCGCCCATTTCTGCGAGCAGCCCGCTCCCAGGAGCGACGAGATCAATTCCGGAATCTGTCCCGATCAGCAACCCCGCACCGGCGTCATAGAGCTCCCGGACAAACCGCCGACGGTTTTCAATGATCATGGCACCAACCTCAGCCCCGCGGCGACGGGCAAAGACGGCGGTCACCGCGAGGGTGGGACAATTCCATGTTCTGGCGGCCTTGGTAGCCGCGACCAGTCCTGGAAGCGCAGCAAGCTCGATTCGGCTCCAAGGAATGGCGCCCGCCGGGGTCAGCGCCTCGCCGTATCCGCTCAGGTGTTCGATTGAGGCCATACCCGCTGAAAGGGCATCGTCGATGGTGACCGCGAATGGCACGTGCCCGACCACCCGCACCCCCTGCGCCCGCGCGACCGAATTCAGGGCCACGAAGGCGGCACGCGGGAGATGGTCGTAGATCTTCAGGAAAGACCAGCCCTCGCTCCGGACCCGAGCGACTGCCGCTGGGGCGTCATCGGCACCGACGACCATCCGCGTCAGCGGCCAGGAGGCGGGGGGGGCATCGTGTCCCGGTGACGCGAGAAACAGTGTCGGACCCACGGCCACGCCGCGCGCAATATCTGCCTGCGCCGCCTGGTGCTCCGTTGTCCCCCACATCCCACGGACGCCGATGATCCCGTGTCCGGCCATCACCAGTCGATCGCGCGCCACTTCATGGGCGTGCATGTCGAAGAGGCCGGGCATCACCCACTGGTTGTCGGCGTTGATGACTTGAGCCCCCTCCGGGATCGAGGTTGCGCCGGTCGGCCCGATCTCGACGATCACGCCGCCGGAAATTAGGATCGTCTGGTTGAGAACGGGCGCATTGTCCGGGGTCCTGATGTTGACGCCGACCAAGGCGATCAACGGAGCAGGTGGTCCGGTGACCTGCGGAGATTCCCCGGCGACTCCCATTGATGAACAAGCGGTCAGTACCACCAAACCCGCGAAAAGAACTCGCCACCACGGCGGCCGGGGATACGGGGTGAGCGGAACACGATCCGGATTGTCGGTCGAAGCGTCGCGACGCATGGATACCTTGCCATGAATGGGATACAAGCACGGTCGAGGGTGCGGACATTACAACCTATGGAAGACTCCCGACCATTCCCCTGAAATAACGAGCCGACGCGGCGCCGCGATGTTAGAAAATGGTCAGGTATGTGCTGCCATCGCCTCAGCGAACGTAGAATTCAGAGGCGAACTCGTGTTCCTCAAACTCCTCCTCCAAGGTCGCCATTCAATGCTCACTCGCCGCGCCTTCGGGGCTGCCGTTGCCGCCGCCGCCGGGGCCAGCCGTCTCTCCTCCATGCTCGGTCTTCGCCCAAGCGGATTCGAAGTAGTGCGCTATCGGGATGTGCGTGGATATCGCATGGCGTATCGCGAAGTTGGCCAAGGCAAGGACACTTTTCTCTTCCTCCATGGCAACCCGACCTCTTCTTATCTTTGGCGGAAGGTGGCGCCCCCCTTGGCTGATCTTGGCCGATGTATCGCGCCGGACCTGCTCGGTATGGGGCATTCGGCCAAGGCCAGGGCCGGGGATGCACCCGCATACGGCGTGGTGCGACAGCGGGACCAGCTTGACGCCTTCCTCGATGATCTCCAGCTCGGCAATCGCGTCACGCTGGTGGTGCATGATTGGGGGAGTATCTTCGGGTTCGATTGGGCCCGCCGACACGCCGACCGGGTCCGTGGCATCGCGCACATGGAGGCGTTTGTCGAGCCGGTAACAACAGCCGGGACGCCGGAAGCTGTGGTGAACTGGTTCCGGGGGTATCGGACCGAGGCAGGCGCCGCGTCGGTGCTGGAGTCGAATCAGTTCGTGGAGCAGGTGCTCTTCCGCTCGGTGACCGGTCTGACCGCCGTCGACAGTGCGGTGTATCGGGCGCCATTTCTTACGGCGGGCGACTCGCGGTTGCCCACCTTGGTCTTTCCGCGGCAAGTGCCGATCGACGGCGAGCCTGCCGACGTCCACGCGCTGATGTCGGCTGCCTGGGACTGGATGGCCAAGTCACCGCTGCCGAAGCTCTTCATCGATGCGGAGCCCGGTGCCATGGTCGTTGCCCGTCGGAAGACCATCGCGCGCGGCTGGCCAAACACGGCCACGCACCAGGTCAAGGCGAGGCACTTCGTCCCCGAAGACGCCCCTTCGGAAGTCGCCGCTGCAATTCGCGATTGGAGCAAGGCGCTGTGAGCACCGAGACGAAGGTCCGTCTCGTACGGCGGATCGCCGCGTGGCTGGTTGGGCTTTACCTCGCGCGGATGTACGTCGAACAAGGGCTGGTCAAGTTGGATCCCGAGGGCTTTTGGAAGGAGGTCTTTGCCCTCTGGGGATATCCTGCCTGGCTTTGCACTACGGTCGGGGTACTCGAAGTGGCTGGTGGCGTGGCCATTCTCCTCCCATGGGTCGCGGGCTACGGGAGTCTGGCCCTGCTTGTGGTGATGAGTGGCGCCGCCATGACTCGCATCGGCGACGGTCGATGGGTGGATGTTGCCTGGCTCGTTACCTACTCGATTGCGCTGGCGTGGATCGCCTGGGAGTGGTGGCCATGGAGGAGTCGGCCATCCCAGGCTTTCCGGCGCTCGGGGTGGCTCGACTGAAGGCTTGCGGCAGTTGGCCAGCGCAAACATCACACGCTCCCCGAACGGCCTCATTCTCGATGATTGTTGCCCGTGCATGATTTCGTGTACAGTTTGGATTCGGCGGCGCCTTGCCGCGCCGACTGGAACCCAGTGACCAAGCAGTTCGTCGCCCCCGATGATCTGTTCATTCGTAACGGAGAATTCGTACTGCCCCATCGTCTCTGGTCGCTCGCGGCACCCAGCGTGCTCTCTGCCCTCTTCGCGACGCTGACGGGCGGTTCCCTTTCGGCTCAGGCTGACAGCCTGGCGGCGCTCGGGGGCGTGTGGATCTATGTCGAGGACCGCACCCAGGGGCGGGCTCTTGAGCGACTCGGGCCTCCCATGAGTTCGAGCTTCTCGATGCGCGTCGAGTCTGACGCTGTCATACTTACCCGCGGCCATGGCTCCGGGCATACCAACGTTCGAGTCCCGCTCGACGGCACGGTCACTGAAGTGGCTGACTCGAACCAGGTCGAGCGCGACAGCGGATTGGTCTATGTCGCCCAGCCCAATGGGTCAAAGCCGACCGAGTTCGTGCACACCGAGCTGACGCCAACCCGAGCCGTCTTCGCAAACCCTCGCCACAACTACCCCAAGCGCATCGTTTACCTGCTTTCCGCCGAAGGGGTTCTGACTGCAACGATCGCCTGCACGATGGGCGGGACACTTCGGGGCTTCGAGTTCAGGCGCGAAGGCAAATAGCGGGATGGGGGACCGCGGTCGTCCGAGCCAGCCTCGGCACTATGCGGCGCAGAAATTGTCGTGATGGTGGTCCTCCCGGCCGCGAGCTTCGGCTGGCGTCCATGGCGCTCGCGGGTGCCGCGGAGGCAATCTCCGCGACGCTACTGCTTCCCGCGGTTCGGCGAACCGGCCAACATCGATAGCCACGGGTCGTTTATCGACGTGCTCGGCATTACGCATTGGACGATGGCGAGACGGGTCGCGACCCAGCCCGTGGCATCGTAACCGTCGACCTGCTGGAAGATGAGGGCCGTCGGCGCGATGATCGCCACCCCTGACAGAAGCTGGCGCCTCCCGACGACCTTCACGTCGTCGCGTCCGCCGTGGGAGCCTCGGAGTCCCTGACGATCCAGAGCATTGTCAGGCGCGTGACTCCGACGAGCGGAATGGCCAGCGTCGTCAGTCGCAAATTCCCTCCTCAGGTCGCGCCGCTGAATCCTGCCTCGGCGCCGGCTGCCCGTATCGCCAATGCCCCTATCAGAATCAGGGCGACGCGCCAGGGGACCAGCCACAGGAGGAACAGAGGCGTCTCCCTCGGCATCCCAACCCTCTTGACCTCGCGCACTCGCCGCAACTATCCATTCCCCTAGAGTGTCTACATGAAGGTACCTGACTCCGGGGAGACATCGTCGTGTCCGAAGCTGCCACTGATCTGCTCCAGGGTACTCTGGCGCTGCTCATTCTCAAGACCCTGAGTCGGGGGCCTGATCATGGCTGGGGTGTGGCCCAGCAGATCGAGCAACGCTCTGGAGAAATTCTCACTGTCAACCAGGGGTCCCTCTATCCGGCGCTGCACCGCCTCGAGGCCAAGGGATGGATCGCGTCGAGCTGGGGTGTCTCCACAAACAATCGCCGTGCCAAGTACTACCACCTGACGGTTGACGGTCGTCAGCAGTTGATCCGCGAAACCCGGACGTGGACCCGATTTGCCGCGGCGGTCCACCTGGTGCTCCAGCCAGCATGAGCGCTCCCCGATGAACTGGCGCCTCCGGATGCCTGCGCTCAGGCAGTTGCTGGGGCGGACCGATTTCGAGCGGGATCTCGATGATGAATTGCGTTTCCATCTCGAAATGCAGACGGCCAAACACATCAGTCGCGGTATACACCCTGAAGCGGCTCGGGCTCTCGCCGAGCGGGAGTTCGGAGGGATGACATTCACGAAGGAGACGGTCCGCGATGCCCGGGGCCTGACCTGGTTCGACGAACTTCGCACTGACGTGAAGTACGCATTCCGCACGCTGGCCCGGGCGCCAGGCTTTGCCCTGGTCGTCCTGATCTGTCTGGGACTCGGCATCGGCGCGAACGCGGCGATCTTTTCGATCGTCAATGCCGTGATGCTCAAGCCACTCCCCTATCCCCAGTCCGATCGACTTCTGAACGTCTACGAGACGTACTTCACGCCTGACGGCAACGGTCGAGGGAGTGTGTCCTACCCGAACTACCTCGACTGGCGCGCGCGCGCACGCAGCTTTGCCTCGCTGGCGGCTCACTACGCTGGGAGCACCATCTTGCGGGGCAGGGAGGCGTCCGAACGACTCAGTACGCTCTCGGTGACGTCGAACTACTTCACGACGATGGGATTGACGCCGCTCAAGGGTCGACTGTTCGCCAGCGAAGCAGAGGAACCGGGCGACGACGGGGTGGTGGTCCTGAACGAGCGCCTCTGGCGCACCCGATTCGGGAGCGATCCGGCGGTCGTGGGACGATCAATCAATCTCGGGGGCCGGGTACGCGTCGTGATCGGCATTCTCCCGGCCATCACGAGTGCCCGGACGCAGGCGTGGCTGCCCATGGCACTGTCGCCCGAAGAGGCCGCGGCGCGCGGGAATCACTACATCGAGGTCGTGGGTCGAATGCGTCCCGGCGTCAGCGAGGCCGAAGCACTCGCCGAGATCCGGTACATCGCCGAGGCGGTCACTCGAGAGCATCCCGAGCAGGACCCGAGCCGTTCGGCCACTCTTCGGCGGCTCATGGACGATGCCGTCGGCAGATCCCGCCCGACACTAATGATTCTTCTCGGGGCCGTCGGGTTGGTCCTCCTGATTGCCTGCGCGAATGTCGCCAACCTGTTGCTGGCGCGGGCATCCTCGCGTCAGCAGGAGGTCTCGATCCGGCTTGCGCTGGGGGCGTCGCGTGGCCGGTTGCTCAGGCAGTTCCTGATCGAGTCCATGGTGCTCGCGATCGGTGGCGCTCTATTGGGAGGCACGATGGCGTGGTTCGGTCTCCGGGCTCTGTCGCCCATGGTGGTGCGCGCCCTACCCCGCGCGACCGACCTCTCGCTTGATGGTCGGGTCTTTCTCTACCTGACAGCGGTTGCCGTCGTGTCCGCGCTGCTGTTCGGTCTTGCGCCCGCACTCCAGGTAACCGGCGGAGATCTGCGAAATGCGCTCGCGCGTGGCGGCATCCGCGGTAGCTCTGGTGTGCAGTCGCGACTCCGGACCACCCTCGTGGTGGCGGAGTTGGCCCTCTCGCTCGTCCTTCTCGTCGGCGCGGGCCTGCTGTTGCGCGGTGTGCTGATGTTGCAGGGCACGCCGACCGGTTTCTCCTCCGTCAACGTTCTCACCGCGCATCTCAGCATTCCCGACACGGCGGGTTCTGGACCGGGAAACTTCACTGGGCCGTTTCTCGATGCCGTCGGTGCGCTCCCCGGCGTATCCGCGGCCGGCATGATTTCGCGATTGCCAATCCAGTCCTACGGGACGAACGCCAACTACACCATTCCCGGCCGCCAGCAGCCTGAGCGGGGCCGGGAGCCGCTCGCCGAAATTCGGTTCACCACCCCAGGCCTATTCTCGGCGCTGAGCATCCCGGTGCTCGCGGGGCGCGACTTCCTGCCGCGGGATCTGGTCGATTTGGCGCGCATCACGGTCATCAACAAAGCGATGGCCGAGCGCGAATTTCGCGGCGTGGATCCGATCGGGCAGCGGATTGCCCTCGGGGGGGCTCGCGAGTACACGATCATCGGCGTCGTCGGGGACGTACGCCAGGCCGGGCTTGATCGCGAAGTGCTGGCCGAGATGCACTTGCCTGCCCGGGCGGCGGACAATTTGCGCGACATGACCTTGGTCGTGCGCGCCGCGTCGGATCCGCTAGCGCTCGTGCCTGCCGTTCGCGGACTTCTCCACGATGCCGATCCGGGACAGGCGCTTTTCCGCGAGATGACTATGGACGATGTCATCGCCACCTCGCTGACCTCGCGCCGGCTGAATCTCTGGCTGTTCGGGGTCTTTGCCGCCATTGCGCTGGTTCTTTCCATCACCGGCCTCTACGGAGTGCTCGCCTACTTGGTCAGCCAGCGAACCCGCGAAATCGGGATCCGGATCGCGCTTGGTGCGAGGCCGCAGGACGTGGTCGTCATGGTCGTCAGACAAGGGGGCGTGCTGGTCGGTATCGGGTTGGGTATCGGGCTGCTCGGCGCGCTTGCGCTGACCCGGGTGCTGGGGTCGATGCTGTACGGCGTCAGTCCGCGGGATCCGCTGACGCTCATGGTCGTGATGATCGTGCTCGGCGGGGCGGCCCTGATCGCCTGCCTGATCCCGGCGCGCCGCGCGGCCAGAATCGCCCCGGTGCTGGCGATGCGAGCAGAGTGACGCACCGCGGGTTCTTCATCCGTAACGACGTCGTACCACCACCCTTCCTGGTGGGCGGCGGCTCGCTTCTGAGATGGCGCCTGCTCCGGGGAGACCGCGTTGCTGCCTCGTCAGTGATTGGCGTTCGGCGCTGCGCTCTCCTCCCGGAGGCCCCCAAAGGTGGGCTTTCGTCTGACCACCTTCGGGTTGCGTGCGGAGGTGATGCGATGGGGGGCGAGGGTCGATGGGGATCTGGACGTGCGGGTATACCCACGGGCGGGGCGACGCTTCCAACCCTTTGTTCACGTCATGGCACTCACGATATCTCAAACGTGAGGCACCAGCCATATGCGAGTCGGCTCAATGGTGTTCCTGTTGTTCGGTACTTTAGTGCCGGTCGCTCTTGCCGCACAGGGTTCCGCTGCTGGTCAGTCAGGCCGCCGACCCCTCCTGGCCAAGTCGAGGGAAATCGCCTTGGCGCGGAGCGCGGCCCCGGCGAGTGTGTCGGCGGCGGCCGCAGTCTGGGTGCTGAGCGACTCCGGGTATCGGTTGGCCGTTCCCGGCACGACCGGGGCGGCGTGCATGGTGTCGCGCAGTTGGGTCCACTCTCTGGAGCCCGTGTGCTTTGACCCTGAAGGGGCGGCCACGATCATGAAAATGGAGATCGTCCGCACCGAGTTGCTGCACGCTGGTCGGAGCGTGGCTGAGGCCGAACTCGGCGTGCAAGCCGCTCTCAAGCGCGGCGAGATCCGGCTCCCCTCGCGGGTGGCCGTGAGTTGGATGCAATCTGGGGCGCAGCAACTCGTCAGTGATGATGGCCGCAGTGTCGGTGCATGGCGGCCGCATCTGATGCTCTACTCTCCCGGCTTCTCCCCTGCGGATCTTGGCCTCCGGGCCGGCGTCGAGGCGGGCGGGATCATGGTAGTGGATGCTGGTTCACCCAAGGCCATGCTGCTCATTGTCGCCGGGGAATTCGTTCACCCCGTGCCGGAGTCTCCCTGACGCAATCAACCCGGGACGATCAGTGGCTGGTCGAGCGTGTGGTAGGGCTGGGTGACGAGCAGGCGTTCGAAGTGCTCTACGACCGGCACACCCCATACCTCCATCGACTTGCGCTTCGGCTGACGGGCGGGGATGCTCCTGCCGCGGCCGACCTTGTGCATGACGCGTGGGTGAAGGCCTCTTATCGGTTTAACGCATTCGCCGGAGCCTCCGCTTTTGGCACGTGGCTCGCCGGTTTCGTGGTGAACTTGGCCCGCCGCGAATGGCGCGAGGCCGCGAGGCGGACGGTGGGCGATGAGCCTACGGAGGTGCCAGCATTCGAAGCGGCAGTGCTGGCGCGGATCGACGTGGAGCGGGTGTTGGCCAAGCTGCCACCAGGGGCACGACAGGTTCTGGTGCTGCACGATCTCGAAGGGTGGACTCACGCCCAGATCGCGGAACAGTTGGCGCTCGATGTCGGTACCAGCAAGAGCCAACTGTCCCGCGCGAGGGCACTGGCGCGAATGCACTTGAACGCGGATACCCCCGAGGGGGCACGATGACCGATGTCGACCATTGGCCACTGCCATCGGCCGCGCTCAGGACCCAAGTGATTGCGTCCCTCCGCGCCGGTGGCATGTTTCGCCCTCGCCGCCGGTGGGCAAGGTTGCCGCTCGCCATGGCGGCGGCACTGGCGTTCTTCGTGGCGGGCGTCCATTGGGCCCGTCTTGGTGAGGAGCGCGCCGACCACACGCCGACCTTCGTACTGCTCCTCCATGAGGACGAGGCGTTCCGGCCGACGGCCTCCGCCGACGAGCTGGTGGGCGAATACACCGCGTGGGCGGGCGCGTTGGCCAGGCGCGGGGCACTGGTGCTAGCGGACGAACTGGATCCGCAGGCCGCAGGCACCGACGGCCTGCCAGATTCCGGCTCGCTCGGGCAGCCCACCGGCCTCTTCATCGTGCGCGCTCCGAATGCCACGGCGGCGATGGAACTGGCCCGTAGCCATCCGCACGTGAAGTATGGTGGCCGGATCGTGGTGCGGGGGATTGTTCGGCGTTAGCTTGGATGAGCGGGCCTGTCGCGGGATGATTGGGCGGGCGCGGGGCCAAGTTCGTTCGCGGACCCTAGGTTCGGTACGTGGTCGGAGAATCGCAGGAACTCGGTGGCTCCGCCCATCCCTTCTCACACCGCAGGCACTGGCCCCTTTTACAGGCTGCGCATCATCAACCCGAACCCGCATGGCATTCTCACCCGATCCTATGACTTCTATGAGGTTCCGAGGCTAACTGGCTCACGCACTGAGCTGGGCCTGCCTGCGCGTGACGGCCGGCCCCCGGCCCGTGGGCTCTACCACCTCACGCCGCAGGGTCTTAAGGCCGACCCGCAGTAGCCTTATCCGCCGCTCGTCCCCCACCTCCGCCTTCGCGGAGCGCCTCATCTAGATGCTCCCAGGGCGAGGGAGGGGTGAGCATACAGCCGCCTCGAGCGGTACTCCCTTGGTGATCGCTCCGGCTATCCTCGGTCTGCCGGGCCGTTGAATCGGGGCAACGACGGACTCCCACCGCGACAACGCTTTCCTCAGTCAGAGCATCCAACCTCCACTCGATTCGTGGAGGTTCCATGCTGCCGACCCTGCTCGTTCTGCCATTCATCGCCCAGATCGCGATTCTTGAACCGGTCCGTCGGATTCCTCTCGGGGACGTCCTCGACGGCGCGGATGGGCGCCCACGGTCGATCGCCATCGCACCCGACGGGATGATTGCGCTTGGGCAGCGCTCCCCCGTCGCGGTCGTGCTGCTCGACTCGATGGGAAAGCTGATCCGGCGCATCGGGCGCGAAGGCGAAGGGCCGGGCGAATTTCTGGCGCCCATCGTTGCCTTCCACCATGACACTCTGGTGGTCGGCGATGGTGCGCTCCGGCGGGTGACGCTCTTCGGCCGTCACACCGGGGCAGTCATCCGGCAGTTCAGCGTGCCAACAGTTTCGGAGCTGGCCGTTGACGCGTCCGGACTCCTCCATGTCATGGCCATGAATTCGGCCTTCTTGCGCCGCGGGGCGGCGGTCAGTTTCGTACGCATCCGGCTCAACGGCACGGTCGTCGACACGGTCACGGCGACTGCCGTCACGGCCCCCGTACCGCCTCCGGATCCGTACTGGCATGTGCGCCGGCCCGGCGGCGGCGGATATGACGTGCCGATCCCGTATCATCCGCGGTTCTTCTATGCGGTCGCACCGGGAGGGGGAATCCTCGCCGGCTGGTCGGGGACACCGCGGATCGACCATACGACGCGCACTGGACGCGCGACCATTCGCTGGCGCGGCGTTCCGGAAAACAAGGCCATCTCGATCGAGGCGCGCCGGGCCGCACGAGACTCGATTTTTCAGGATGATGCGCGTACCGCTCCCGGCGACCTCCTCCGCGCGGTGTACAAACTGGAGGACATTCCCTCTCGCTTTCCGGCGTTCTCGGAGATCGACGTGGATGCTGGAGGGCGCCTGTGGCTGCAACGCCCCGATGCGCCGCGCGACAGCGTTCGATTCGAGGTGATCTCGGCGGCCGGCACTCCGCTCGGGAAGGCCACCATGCCAGCAACGAAGCTGGGTCGGGTCCGTGCCTGGTCGGCGACGCGGCTGGTAACGGTCACGGAGGATGATGACGGCAGCTGGATCGAGGTATATCGGATCAAGTAGGTGGGAGGGATGACCACGCCGTCACGCCGGGCCTGCCCCCTCGTTCCCCTGCCGTTCGCTTCCTCACCGCACCTCGGTGCTTTCCCGATCGTGGACCTCGGACAGGTACCAGTCTCGGATGCGGACAAGGATTTCGCTCCAGCCATCCTGTGGGGCAGTGCTTCGGTGAAAGCTGTGGTCGGCGCCCGCAACCATATGAAGATCGGGAATGCGCCCCGCCGCGAGCAGCTCCGCCGCCAGCATGTCGAAGGCTTCCCGCGTGACGGCCTGATCGTCCTCTCCTTGCGCCAGAAAGACGGCGGCCCGGGTGGCGCGGAGCGCCGCTATCGGGGAATCGCCAAGGAAGGACGCCCAGCGACGAAAGGGATGTCCGAAAAAGTCACGTGTCGGGGATTCCGGATCGGCGCGGATCGAATCCCACTGGGCCAGGACATAGGCGACCCGGGTGGCGGGATCCGGCGAGATGTGGCTGAAGAAAGTGCCGGTACGGACGAATTGGAGGATGTCGAACAGCTGGGTTGGCCCCCCGCCGGCAAGGAGCGCCACATGTGAGGCCTCGGGGAGTCGTGCCGCGACTCGCGCCGCGACGAGTCCCCCTTCGGAGTGGCCGACGATCAGGAGGCGGGGGGTATCCACATCGGGGAGTCGTCGAATCGCGCGAGTCATGGCGACGACGGCCTCGACCCACCGATCCAACGTATGCTCTCTTCGGAAGGCATCCGAGGGCGGGAGGTTGCCGTCATCGTACTGCATCACGCCGGGTTTCTCGACGATCAGGACACGCGCCACACCCCGCGCGACATCGGTCAGCGTCGCGTGTCCATTTGCGGGGGTGGTGCGGTCCGCGACGCGTTGAAAGTGGGATTGGTGCCCGGAGCCGTGCACATACACGATCAACGGTCGCAAGGTCGTCCCTTGGCGTTCCGAGAGATACCCCGTGATGGCGCGACCGAGCACATCACGGACTTCGTAGGCAATGTACGGCTGTGACGGGACCTTGCCGCGCAGAATAGCCGCGGCCGGAGCGTCCTGTGCGGTGGCTCCAGCCGGAAGACTCAATAGCGCAGCGACGATGAGGCGACGGCCCACTTGTGACTACCGTAGGCCCGTGGGCCACGCGTACCGCAGGATCCGCTGAATGCCATCCTCCGCTTCTTGAACGAGGTACACGCCTCGGCGCCCGAGGCCGCCGATCTTGGTATTGGCCGGGAGGACGAGAGTTTCCCGTTTTTTTCCATCCGTCATGAGGATGTCGACCGGCTGCTCCGCCGCACCGGCCTGGGTGGACCGCATCACCCAGACGTCCCCGCCCAGAGACAGGAAGGCACCTTGCTCCATAAATGGCGGATGGAACTGCGGGAACATGTCGTCCGGGTACGCAGACCGCATCTCGCGCAAGGCCCCTTCCGTCGGGGCCGCCCGCTGGCTGGGTCGACCGCGAAAGCTGGCCGATGCCGGGTTGGCTGCTCGATCGGCGCGGTACCGCTCGCGATCCTTTGCCGTGATAGCGAGACGGGTGAAGAGAATGGGGGGACCCGATGTTACCACGACACCGCACTCGATCCAGTCCAGACGATACGTGGCGGCGCGGAGTACGCCGACGCGTCCCGATGGGGCGATGACGACGGCATCACGTTCCGCGAATGGAAAGTACCGTTTGGCGTGCATCGACGGCGCATGATCGGCTGTGCTCGCAACCAGTTCGATGGAATCGCTACCCGGGAGCCACCGGAAGAGGTTGGACTCGACCTGCCGCCTGAATTGTCCATCTTCCCCACGACTGATCAGCGGATGGTCCCAATAGAGCCGACCCTTCGAGTCTGCGCCCCGCGCCGGGGCCATCCCTACTCGGATCTCCTGCCCCGTGGGCTGCGGAAAGGGGATCGAACCGGCAAGTGTTCCGTCTGGGGCAACCTTCAACAGTCGAGTGTTGCCGGTATCGTGAACGAGCAGCGTGTCGCCCTGCGCGCGGCTTACCTGGTAGATGGCCCGGTACTCGTTCGGTCCCGCTCCCTGCCGACCGAGTTGTTTGACCCGCCCCGTGGCGGGATCCCCGAGGAAGAGCGAATGATCCTTGGAGTCCACGACTGTGATTCTTCCGTCGGGCAATTCCGAGACGCCGGCGACCCGGGAGAACTCCGCGTTGAAAATGACTGTCGGCTGTCCGAGCGTCCGAGGTGCTGCAGATCGTTGACCGAGGGCCGGCAGCGCGAGGCCGAGGGCGAGGACCAGCGCGGCGGACAGTAATTGGGGGATCGTCACGAGATGCCCTCTCTGGGCTGGTCACACAGGTGGGTTTGGCAGGTCATCGCGGGCGGCGATTCGCGCCGGTTGCTTTCCTCGCGGTGCGTTCCAGAAACGACACGAGTGCCGTATCGAATGCGGCCGGCGCATCCACCCACGCCATGAGCCGTGCCTCATCGAGGAAGGCGATCTCCCGGCAACCGCCGGGTCGGATCTGCCAGCTGTTCCTGGCGAGGGCGCGGGTCATCGCGACCCCGGCGCTATCGGCGCCGGCTCGCACGGCAAGTGGAGCGATGATGAGGGTCGGCAGGCGACACTCCGCGAGCAAGACGGTCGGGTCGTGCGAGACGTACTCGAGGAACCAGCGCAAGGCCACTTGCATTGGGCGTCGTCGTTCGGCGTCCTTGAGGGCCTGCCCCAGGGCCGCATCGCGCGTATACCACGTCCACGGATAGGTGTTGGCGTGCCAGACGCTGTCGCCGACTGTTTTCCAGAACGGGAGGAACGATGCGACCTGCGCCTGCTTCGCCGGAAAGTTGAAGGTGCCCGACGTGTCCGCGATGACCTGTCGCCTGGAATGATGATATGGAGCGTCGCCGACGAGCACGAGCCCCGCCAGCAGCGTCGGGAATCGTGCCGCCATGTGCAGCGCGAGTCCGAGGCCGACGTCCCAGCCTGCGAGGAGGACCGGGGGCGTCGGGACGTGTCGACGCAGGTATTCGGAAAGGTCGGATTCGAACTGTTCGCTCCAAGACCGCGCCGAGAACTTCTCGGCCTCTTCCGGAATTGAATAGGGCAGTGTCCCGCCCATCCCCGGTGGTGTGATCACGTGGAAGGTGATCGCTGGGCCTCCGAGCCGCTGCGTCATGGCCTCGACATACTCGGGTCCATGCATGTGCCCGGTGAGGACCACCACATGCCGGGGCCCGGTTCCACTCACCCGGACATCCAGCGCCTGCCCCTTCGGACGCGTCGCCTGCCCGGGGATCGGACCGAAGTTGTTCCTTGCAGCCGTTTGGGCCGAGAGGTCGGCGAGGAACAGCAGCGGCGTGACGGTGATTGCGACGAAGCTCCGGCACGCATGTTGCCACTTCGTTCGAATGCAGGTTGCTTGGAACGGGGCCAGGCGCCGAACTCGTGACATTGTACGTCTCCGGGGTGGAATGAGTGCTGACTACTGCCAGGGGACCTGCTGCAGGTGCCCAACGTCGTCCTCGTCAAGTCGCAGGAGATAGAGGGCCTTGGCGCCGAATCCGATGACTTGAGTGGCCTTCGGGAGCCGCAGTCGATCAACGACTACGCCCCGCCGATCGATGACATCGTACACCATCGCCTCGCCGTCGGGGACATGTCGTGCAATCCAGATCCGCCCGGCGCGATCAATCCTGGGGATCTGCATGGCGAAAGGGGGCTTGACATCGGCAAATAGCGGAGTGGAACGGCCCGGGGTGACGGACTTGCCGTTGCTGCCGGTGCCACCGAGCTGCGAGAGCCGGGAAGGGGGTCCGCCACTGGGCATGAGCACCGCATCCCGATCTGCCTTCGTGACGGGGAGGGGAGTAAAGGACAGTGTTGGCCCATCCCGAGTGGTGCCGGTCGGAGGGAACCAGCGCACCCGGTAGGGCACGGCGAAGACGACGGCCGACCATCCATCCGGGGCCAACGCCCAGATGTCGACCGGCGAAAAGAGGATCATCTGCGTCCGCCGGATCTGCGGATTGTCGCTGGGCAGTTCGCGAATTTGCGCCTGCTGCAGCGTCGTCAAGGTCGTCGAGACCCCGTCGCTTCCGATCCGCGTCAACGTCACCGTGCCGGTGCCCGGAATGAAACTGGACTTCTTGACGGTCATGAAGCTACCGAGCGTGTCTGGCACGAACTGATCTGGTTCGACGGTCGAGGAGCTCATGCTGGTCACCTTGAATGGTAGCGCGATGGCATCGCTCAACGTTCCGTCCGGGAGCACCGGGAGGAATCGCCTCAGGTTCTGGTCATACAGCACCGCCCCCCCATTGGGAGCCAAGTATACGCCCCCGGGGGCCTTGAATTCGCGAGGGCCTTCGCCGGCACGGCCCAGGTCGCGGGCGGTACCCGCCTTGAAGTCAAGGAGGACCAGGCGATTTTCGCTTGGATCCGCCACGACGACTCGACCATTTGGGAGCTCGACGATCGACTTGATCGCCGTCACGGTGGTCGTATGTTCGACCATGCCGGCAAGCGAGAGGGGTCTGGGGTCCTGCTGCTGGGTGACCGGGAGGACCAGTGCGAGCACGACGCGGAGCACATCCACCTCCTGAAGTGGTTCGAAACAGCCCGACCTGCATCACCCCCGACGGGGGGCGTCAAGTCACTCCGCAGGGAGGATGCGTACAATGTCGGAAGAGTCGCAATGCGGTGAGTGGGGCCGAGTCGGACCGATGGTTCCACGCGCTCAGTATGCCTCGGCAAGAAATTGGCAGAGTGGCAGCGTGGCCGCATACTGCTCACGCAGCATGCGGACCAGCGTCGGGGCAGTGATCGCGGAGGCCGGGAGCTTGGCAGAGCAGTAGAACTGCTTGTGTGCCACGAGCGGTTGCGCTGCGATGGCTGGCTGGAATTCTGGGGGGAGGCGCTTGGCGACTTCCCCTTCGAGCCCCTCGGGAAAGTGCTTACGGAAGCCGGTGGCGCTCAGCATCTTGGCGAGTCGAGTCTTCTCCCCGACCACCAGGCGGCGCAACTGCGCCAGTTGGGGTGGCTCAGCGTGGTACACGCCGGAGATGATCGTACCCCCGCTGGCCGAGAGTTGCAGGTAGAAGCCGGGAAATGACTTGTCCCGTTTGCCAAATGGTGAGAGATTCGCCGCCACGTATATTTGGTAGGGGGCCTTGTTCGCGCTAAATCGGACGTCGCGCTGTGGTCGGAAGATCGCCTCCGCTGGCTCACGAATGAGCTCCGGATGGAGTGGACGGAGGGTGTCGAGCAGTTCGCCCACCAGCGATCGGAAGGGCTCGGTTACGTGACGCTGGTATTCCTCGCGATGCGCGCGCATCCATCCTGAAGAATTGTCTCGTTCGAGGGCACGAAGCGTGGTTCGGAACGCAGCGGCAAGCGTTGGCATGGCCGGATCTCCTCGGAGTCTGAGACCGCTCCCGGCACTAGTGTCGGGAGTCGGAGCGTGGTGCCCTATTGCGATCGATCAGCTTTGGCCGCCGCAGGATCCCGACGAAGCCCATATTGACCGAAGAGCCGATACGTGGCGGCTCCTGGCGGCTGGATATAATCCAGAATCTCAAGGGAATCGGTCGAGACGAGGCGGTAATGGCTGCGCCCGCTCTCGCCGCCTGCGCCGGTCCAGTGCGTGACCATCGAATCCGGCGTCAACACGGCGCGTGTGACGGTGTGATTTCCGTTACGCCCGTCATGCCAGTCTCCGACGGCTGCAGTGCCGGTCGGCATCCGCAACATGCCCTCAAAGATCGGTGCCTGTTGGCCGGGGGGGGTGAGCGCGGTCAACATGAGCGCCTGACTCTTTCCCGCCGCGAGCCGCCAGAGTGTGGTGGTCGTCATCGCCTGACCGGCAAGCGACCCTCGTCCAGTCCACGACCCCTCGACTTTCAGGAAGAACGCCGCGGTCTGGGCGACAAGCCGCTCGGGGCGGAGGAGCGCAGCGAGCAGACACAACAGCAGACTGAAACGACGCAGCATGAGCGGGCTCCTGGATTGGGTGGCGGGTCGATGCAATCCAAAGCATACTGCTGATCGTCCTTCACTGGGCCCAATGGCGGGCGGCGCAACGTCAGGAAATTGTTAGGGTGGTCTGCGGTCGCTCTGCGTCGTTGCCGAATTTCCCCTGCATGGAGAGCTTTCCGCGGGTGCGCCTCCGCCATCACGTTTTCCCGAGATGTCCATGCTGATCAGTCTCGCCGTGGCTACCTGTGTTCTGTCGCCGTCGAACACGCGGTTGGTGAACCGAGCTCTGGCCGGGTGGGAGTTCACCCGCACCCGAGAACTTCGATTGGCAGAGGCGCCTCCGCCGCTCATGCTGTTTGCTGATGCCGAGTGCCTGCACACCTTTCGAGTGTCGCCGCACGGCCCCTTCCGTCTCGGGCGTTTCCGGTTGAGCATGACCTCTCAGGCCCACCACGGCGAGCTGGCACTCCCCAATGGCGCCCGCCTTCCGCTCGCGGGGATGGCCTTCGCGAGTCTCTACTCCTCGGCCGATTCGGCATTCTTCTTCGCCGCCTTGCCCGAAGTCTGGGCTGCCGATCCCGCATACCGGGACGATCCCGAAGACTGGGAGAGGTTCCTGCTGCCGGTCACGATTCACGAGTTGACACACACGCGGCAGATGCGTGCGATCCTGCCGTTCATCAAGACTGCGGCCATCGCCTTGCGCCTGAAGGCAGTCGATGACGACATGCTGCAGGCCCACTTCGGCGCCGATTCGGCGTTCAGTCGCGCCGTCTTGGCGGAGCGAGACCTCCTGCTTGCGGTTGCCGCAGCTCGTACACCTGAGGATCGTCTGACTTTGGTCAGGCAGGCACTGGCATCCCGCGCCGACCGCCATGCCCGGTTCCTTACCGGTGCCGACTCGGGTTTCGCCGAGCTCGAGACGCGATTTCTCGACATGGAAGGAGTGGCCCAATGGGCGTCCTTTCGCCATGAACTGTACATCGGGCCTGGTCGGCCTACGCCACCGGCGGCCGCAGATCGGATTCGCGGCAACCGAAAGTGGTGGTCCCAGGAGTATGGTTTTGCGCTGTACCTCGCCCTGGATGCGGTCGTGCCGCAATGGCAAACGGAGGTTTTCCCACCACGCCTGACATCGGCGTTTGATCTGCTCAGGCGCGCGAGCGGTATGGAGCCTAGCCGACCCTGACGATGGCCAGCTCCCCAGGAGCATTCGCGCTGCGCCCCAACGAGGGCTGATGCGGGTGCAGATCGGAAGCGTTTCCTGCCGCCGGGGGGCGTTGCCACCAAGACACCGCAAGCCTGCTCTCGCCCGCCTGCACGCGCCATCGGTGTGTGCGAGGCGGTATTGACTCTGGCGGCCTGCCCCCGGAGCTGGCCTTCCAGGGCCGAATACCGGTCGGTGGGTACACCCAACGGGGCCACCAAGCGGCGCACGATACTCGGGGCCTTGCGCTTCGTGTCTTGCTGTACTAGTGTACTGTGTAACTGGTACACGGAGCCGACAGCGTGACTGCCTTCCCGACGATCGACCCGGCGGACCCCCGACCGATTTATCAGCAGATCGTGGATTCCTTCCGACGGGCCGTGGTCTCTGGGCGACTCCGAGCCGGCGACCAGATGCCGTCAATCCGCGAGCTCGCGATCGACCTGGGTGTGAATCCCAACACGGTTCAACACGCCTACTCCGTCATGGAACGTGAGGGTCTCATTCAGGTCCGTAGGGGAATGGGGTCGTTCATCGCCCCCAACGCAGCGGCCGCGGTCAGCGCTGCCGTACGCAGTGCCATTGCTCGTGGAGCGGTTCGCGCGGCGGCCAGCGTCGGACTCTCGATTGCCGACCTGATCGCCGAGCTCGAAGGTCTCGCCGATGGACCGGATCGACACAATGTCGAGTCGAGGAATGTCGCATGAACTCCGCGCCGGTGCTCGGCAGCGCGGCCTTCGCGGCGCACGGCGTCTGGCGGCGCTTTGGCGCCGACGCTGCCGTCGCAGGCGTTGACCTTCAGGTGCCACACGGCTCATTCCTTCTCATGGTCGGCGCGAACGGTGCCGGAAAGACGACCCTGCTGCATCTGTGGCTCGACCTGCTCGCTCCGACGCACGGTGAGCTTCGCGTCTTCGGGATGGACCCGGTGTGTCACGGCGGCGCCATCCGCGCCCAGATCGGCTACGTGCCCGAGACCGGTGAATGGCCGTTCCCTCGAATGCGGCTTCACCGGGTTCTTGCGCAGCACGCCGGCTACCGGGTACGCTGGGATCATGCCTACGCAGAGCGTCTCTGTCGGGCGCTTGAGCTGAAGTTGGACCGGCGCGTCGCGGCGCTTTCGAAAGGAGAGTTCCGAAGGGCTCAACTCGTTTGCGCCCTCGCCCACCGGCCGCGCGCTCTGGTTCTTGACGAGCCGACCGACGGACTGGACCCGCTGATCCGATCAAGGGTCATCGAGATCCTGGCGGCGCACTTGACGGAATCGCCGGCCACCGTGATCGTCTCCACCCACCAGGTGAAGGAAATGGATGGCCTTGCGGATCGGATCGCTGTCCTCCACCGTGGTCGGGTCGTCGACGCCATGGATCGGGATGAGCTTCGCCAGTCGGTTCGTCAGTTCGTGTTCACCTGTGGGCACGCGACGCCGTCGGAGGCGGGATTCCCGGCGCGACTCGCCCGCCGAGAAAGGCGCGGTCAGGAGCACCGCTGGACCACGGTGGGAAATGTCGATGTCACCAGACGCTGGTTGGAGGCAGGAGGCGCCAAGATCCACGAGGTCCGGTCGTTGGGGATCGAGGAAGCGGCGATCATGCTGCTCGAAGCGGCTGATTCTCTGAGGGCCGGGTGAACACTGCCTTCTCGCACGCGCCGGCGGCCCGAGAGCCGGCGCCGGCCGAAGCCTTGGCACGACCTGCCGACGGCAGGATTCTGCTCCTGCAACTGGAATCCATCCTCGGGCGGATCGGGTTGCTCACGGTCGCCGTGGCACTCGCTGCGATGGTACTCGTCGCGTTCCTCATTGCGATCAACGTGATCACGGAAAACGAGGGCGCCATCGGGTGGGCACTGCTGCCCTTCTTCACAATCGCCCATGCGATGGCGCTCACGATCGGCCTTCTCCTGCCGGGTGCCGTGTGGGCCGGGCTTCCTCCGGGCCGCCGTGCAGTCTTTCACGCGCATCCCATCGATCGGTCGCGACACGAACTCCTCAGGATCGCGGCGGGGGTGGGGCTGCTCCTGGCCTCGATCGTCGTCCTCGACGTCATTGCCTTGCTACTTCACTTCCGACTCCTGCCACCCGCCACGCCGCTACCCCCACTTCGCATCTTCGTCCTTGGAATCGTTTCACCAGTGATCGCCTACCTGCTGGTCAGTTTGGGGGGGCTACTCACTCGGTCGGCGCTCGGCAACCTGATGCGAGTGGGGGTCTACGGGCTCCTCGGTTCAATGGGCGCCTCCATCCTCGGGCAACGCTACGCCTGGGTGTCCTCCCTGGCGAAGTGGGTCCAGGGCACTGTGATCGATGGCCCCTGGGGGCTGGGTTCGGCGCTGCTCGCCGGGGTGCGCTCCCCAGGCGTGGCCTCACCTGAGTCCATCTTCTCCCGGGCAGGGGGTTTCTGGCTTGGGGTCGCCATCCTCGCGGTATGGGGAGCGGCCGGGCGACTCCCGCGGAACGGGCGCGGCTAGGTTGGTGGCAGAATTCCCAGGAAGAATATGGGGGCCACCGTCCTATGGGGCCCCCGGACAGGCCGCGAGGGAATCCCGACCGGGGAATGGGGGAGGCGTGATGAGTCTGCCGGAGACGGGTGCGGCCCACCGCTCTGGTTCCGCGCGGCACCGGGCATTCCCCGCAAGCCCAAGAAGATGAGGGGCGACCCGCGAGCGCCCCCCGGGCGCTCTCACTTCCCCGACATTGCACCAACCACCATCCCGTACATCAGGTGCCCAATCAGGCTGCCGCCGGCCATCATCATCGAGCCGGAGAAGAGCGGCATCCCCATCATGGGCATCACCGCCACCTGGGCCATGAGCCACGGGAGCATCGCGAAGAGGGCGCCGCGGATCGTGGCCGGGCCCGGGAGGCGTGACGCGAGGAACTTGCCGTAGACCAGTGCGAGGACGACACCGATCATCAGGTGCGCCATCCACCCCAGGGCGAGGCTCCCCCCCATCGGGCCAGCCAGCATCTCGGCGGGGTTCATGGCGGGCATCCCCATCATCGGGGCGGCGTAAAGGCCGATCGCCGTCATGACGAGGGTGCCGACGAGGCCGGCGAGAACGAGGCGCGGGGTACGAGCGGACATGAATGGCTCCGGGATGGGACGTGGGGCAGTCGGAGGGCGGAGCAGCGTCGTGCTCCGTGAGTGGGTCTCCGTCAGCGCGATCGTTATTGTTGACCGGGCACCATTTCTTACATCCCCATCGAGCGCGCCCTGTCCCAGGACAATCCGAGGCTTTCCGTCGCCGCCATTCAGCATCGTGATCCGGCCATCATGGAGCGGGTCGTCCGTGCCTGTCTCCCCGGCCTGCTCCGGGCGGCACGTGCCGCCGGGCTGACCGAGGCGCGCGCCGAGGATGCGGTGGCGAACAGCCTGCTGGTCTTCGTGGAGCGGGCGGCGGATTTCGATGGTCGAGCGCGGCCATGCACCTGGATCCACGGCATTCTGGTGCGGACGATCTGGAAGGAGCGGCTGGAGCTGCGGCGCGAGGCCGCGCACGACGAACTCGAGGAAGTGGTCGACAGCCGCTTCGACGCGGCCGGGCGATGGCGCCGGCCACCGGCGGGGCCGCTCGAGCAGCTCCTGCGCGGGGAGATGCAGCGGGAACTGGCCGACTGCCTCGCGGGACTTCCGGAACGCCAGCGGCTGGCGTTCACGCTGCGGGAGCTGGAGGGGTTCGACACCGCCGAGCTCTGTAAGATTCTCGACGTCTCGGCCAACAACCTTGGCGTACTGCTGCACCGCGCGCGCCACGCGTTGCGGGACTGCCTGGAGGCGAAGGGATTCGCGGGGAGTAGCGATGCTGCGCTGTGAGGACGTGACCCGACTCTGCGCCAGCGAGGCGCTCGCCACGGCCTCGTGGGGGACGCGGCTGGCGGTCAGGCTGCACCTGCTCATGTGCGATTCGTGCACCCGCCATCAGCGCGAACTGGCCGCGATCGGTGCCGCTGCGCGTCGCCTGGCGGTCAGCGACCCGCCCGAGCCTGCGGCGCTTGAACGTATTCTCAGGAGAGTGCTCACCCTTAGGTCGGAGTAGGCTCTCATGAGTGACGATTTCGTGGTGTTGCTGCTTGTCGAAGCTGTTGAAGGGGATCGGAGCGCGCCGTAGTGCGAGGGGAACCTCCCTGCAGCGGTCGTCCGTTGGCCGGCGCGGCTGCGTCTTGCGTGCGCTGCAAAGACCATAGGAGTGGGGCCCGGGAATTCCTCGATGCGCGCAGGGACCATCACCTCCTTCGTCGGAATTCGCGGCGTCTTTCCCCTCCTCAAGGGTGAGCTTGGTTGCCGCGCGAGGGTGAGTGCGTGTCGCCGCGTATGCCTCAACTCCGACCCAGCGAGGCAGCATCCATCATGATTCCGAGCAAGGTCGCGAAAGAAATCGAAATGGACCTGACGGCCGTCCCGCTCACCGCGGTCGCCGAGTGGCGTCCGATTCGCCGGGCCTGGTCGCGGCACTTTCGATCGGAGTCCGGCGAACTCGTGATCCGGATTGTCCGTTGTCTGGATTTCGACGTACCGTGGGCTCGTCTGACCGGGTACGAGTTGATCGCGTCTCATCCGACCGCGGTCCGGGCGCTCACGCCGGCGGATGTCCGCGCGCTGAGTCGGGGACTTGCCCACTGGGGCGATGTCGATGCATTTGCGTGTTACGTCGCTGGCCCCGCGTGGCGGGAGGGACGACTTCCGTCACGACAGATCTGGGCGTGGTTGGCTTCATCCGACCGGTGGCTGCGACGCACTGCCGTTGTGTGTACCGTAGCCTTGAATGTGCGCGCCAAGGGTGGTTCTGGGGACGTGGCGCGTACTTTGGCCGTGTGTTCGCGCGCAGTCGCTGATCGCGACGACATGGTCGTGAAGGCAGTCTCGTGGGCGTTGCGCACCCTGATAAGGTGGGATCGGCATGCGGTGGGCGCGTTCATCCAGGCCCACGCGGATGAGCTGGACGCGCGCATCAAGCGCGAAGTTCGCGCCAAGCTCGTCACGGGGCGGAAGGCATGACTGACCCTCACAGCCCGCGACGAGGCCCCCGCCTCGACCGACTCACTGCACGCAGCGCCCGGAGGGATCCGGCAGGGGCCCATCGATTCGCGGACGGGCCTCGGCATTGGCGAGCTCGATTGCCACATCGCGCACCAGCGACGTCACGCGAAACAGCTTGCCGAAATCGAGATATGCCGGCTCATCGGTTACCTGATGGTAGTCCAGGTGACTGCCGGTGGTGAAGAACGCGATCGGAATGCCGAATCGAGCATAGCTGTAGTGATCACTCCGACAATAGAATCGCTCCCGGTGCCCGGAGGCGTCGAACTGCAGGTCGAAGGTGAAGGGCCTGGGCTGGGCACGGTTGACCCGTTCGATGGCGTCGCCAAGGTCCGTTGACAGTCGACGCCAGCCAATCACCTGGAGGTATCCGGGGCCGCCGGCATCCAGATCTGTTGCGCCGCCACGGCCAATCATGTCGAGATTCAATTGGGCAACGATGGCACCACGCTCAATCGTTGGATGATCGGTGAAGTACCGCGACCCGATCAGTCCGAGCTCCTCGGCCGCGTGCCAGACGAAGAGCAGGGACCGGATCGGCTTTGGGCCACGTGCGGCCAGCTCGGCGATCTCAAGGAGCGCCGCAGTCCCCGACGCATCGTCGTCGGCGCCGTTGTGGATCGAATCGACGCGAGCGGGCTGAATCGCCCGTGTCGAGTCGACGTTGGCGCGGAGGGCGAAGTACTCCTCGGCTCGAAGCGGTCGGCCCAACTGTTGGATGCGGGCCGCTCGTGCCGCGTTGAACGCGCGTACTGAGTCGTGCTCGACTGGTGGGGCCCGGAAGGGAATGTGATCGGAGTGCGCGCCCAAGGCCACGTATTCGCGTGACCGGACCGGATCACGGCCGCGGAGGACGGCGACCACATTGCGGACCACCAAGCTCTCGGTCTTGAAAACGAAGGCCCCGGTCACGCGACCGCCAGGGGTGCCGATCGGCACCAGCGAGTCGACCGGGTTCCCGAGCAGCAAGGTGGCAGTCCCGACGGAGATTGCCATCATCGCAGGCACCAGCCGGTCGGAGGGTGTGTCCGTGCCTACCTCCTCAGGGCTCGGACGGGCCGCCTCCCGGGCCCATGTCTCCATCGCAGCGGTCGGATTCACGGTGGCGATCGCCGCCGCGCTCCGCAACCGTGGATCGAAATCTGCACTCCGGACGTTTCCTGCGGTGTTCCGGGAATTGCGGTAAATGAGGATCACGACCTTGCCGGCGACCTCGTCGGGCGCTGGCCGATTGGTCGTGTCCTCCAGAAAGCCGCCGAAGACCACCTGCGCGTCCGTGAAACTTCTCCCGGTCGCCCCGGGATGCAGCGCCACGAAATCCCGTCCAGCGAGAAGCTCCCGGTCGCCGACAGCGAACCGATGGTTCACCGGGATGCGCCGGATCAGTCCTGGGAGTTGCTGGAAGTACGTCCCCTTCTCGCCCGCCGGTTCAAGCCCGAGTCGGCGGAGCTCGGTCGCGATATAGTCGGTCGCAAGCCGATGGCCGTCACTCCCGGTGAAGCGTCCTTCGAGTGCATCCGAGGCGAGGTACTCGACGCGCCGGCGCAGGTCGCCCTCGGTGACGGCTTCGACAGTAGGCGCCTGGTCGGGGGACGACGGTCGGATCACCGGGGCGCACCCAGCAATCCAGCTGAGGGCGAGGAGCAACACCTGGCGGGTGGGCTGGCGAACCGGGTGCAGCTCACGCCGGAAGGCCACAACATGTACATCGAGGCCATACGGAAGGCGTTCGCCTTCGGTCGGGTCGATTACGCGCTGCTGGCAAAGACATACGGGCAGGCCAGCGAGACGGGTCCGGCGCGCCGCTACAGCCCCGCTGTCTGCACTGACGCGGTCAAGGAGCGCCGGGTAGGCCGTCCCGACATGGACCTCGTCAGCACGTCGTTCGTGGAGCGGGCGAACCTGACGATGCGGATGCAGATGCGGCGCTTTACTCGCCTGACCAACGCCTTCTCAAAAAAGGCGGAAAACCACGCCCATTCGGTCGCCCTGCACTCTTTCGTCTACAACTTCTGCCGGAAGCACGCAACCCTGACGAAGGCCGCGAAGGGGGTCCACACGTCATCGGCGATGGCCGCTGGACTGACCCGCCACGTGTGGACGGTCGAGGACATGTTGGCGATGATGGCTGGCGAGACCGGCGTCGGCTCGTAACAGGTCAAACTAGGACACTACCCAGCATTCCAAGGCGCTTGACAAATGTAACCTCAAGGTTACTTTTCGTGGTCTCAATCTTTCACAAGGAGTTTGGACGAAATGCTTGATTCTTCACAGGTCGAAGTTGCAGATCGCGTATCGCGACGTCGAGCCCTCCTCTTCGTGATTGCAGTTGCGGTGTTTGCCGTGGTGCAGCTCTTCGGGCGGCCCTTCTTTTTGGGAGAAGCGGTTACCCCCCGTCGGCTGACCATCAATCTCTGGTCGCTCAACGCGTTCGCGCTCATGCTAGCATTGGCAACGGGTGGCGGGGTGTTGAACCGGCGGGCGCTGCGAAAGCTCGTCAACGACGAGGTCTTTCGCGCCAACAGGACCTTTGCGGCCGCGATAGGCTATTGGGTGACACTTGCCACCGCGATGGCAGTCTTCTGGCTCGGCGGGCTTCGCGACACCTCGGGGCGCGAAGCGATCTATCTCATTGTTTCAATTGGGCTCGTGGCTTCATGCCTCGCGTTCGCACTCAGAGAGCACCAAGCTCACTCCTCCAAGTAATGGGTGAGCGCCTTTTCAACCGTTTGGCGGAATTCCGGACCCGACGGGGTCTAACGCAGGCACAGCTTGCTGTGCTGACAGAAGTATCGCGTAAAACGGTAAACACTATTGAGAATCGCATTTTCGTACCCTCAACGATTTTGGCCCTCAAGTTGGCGCGCGTACTTGAGACTACAGTGGAAGAGTTATTCGAGGTGCGTGATGGATGATCAAACTTTGCGTCGGAGCACTCCGTCCGACGAAGAGACTCGCAGGAATGTGGTCGAACCTCATTGCCATTACTGGAGACTCGATGCCTAATCGCGTGCATTTCGCTCTTGCGACCCTCTTGCTGACGGCGTCAGTCGTGCCGAGCCATGCGGTCGCCCAAGAGTCACCGACGCCCTCGACCATCATCGCAGCATACGTCAAGGCGATTGGCGGGAAAGAGGCTGTCATGAAAATCACTTCATACACGAAGGTTGGCACGTTGGAGGTTCCGACAGCGGGCCTGAGCGGTACCATAGAATTGAATGCTGCCCAACCAGACAAGCTGGTCGCCAAGACCACCCTTCCCGGTGTGGGAGAAATACTGCAGGGATACAACGGAAGTGTTGGCTGGGACATTTCTCCGTCGGCAAAGCCCCGCGTGCTGGCGGACAAGGAATTGTTACGTCAGAAAGACGGCGCGGATTTCTATAGCGACCTCGCGTATGTCGGTGACCGATTCACCTCGATGGAGATGGCGAGTGACACAACTATCGGTGGCGAGTCCGCCTACCGAATAAGGATGGTTCGGACAGCGACAGGTGCCATTTCAACCGTCTATTTTTCAAAGGCCACCGGGCTCAAGCTTGGGATTTTGAGCTCGCAGGAAACGGCCATGGGCCCAGTTCCCATCGTCACGTGGATCCTGGAATACCGGCGCTCCGGTGGGGTCCTGTTTGCAACCAGCACAGAGACGCTGGTGGCGTCCCAGCGGATTCTTACCAAGTACAGCAGCGTCACAGTGAATGACGTGCGCGAGGATGCCTTCAAGGCGCCCGTACTCATCACGAACATGATCGCGCCCTAGCCGGATTTCGAAGGGTGAACGCCTCTCACCTAGCTGTGCCTGGATGTGGGCGAGAGGCACCATCCCGAAGGAGGGACAGTGAAGCGATTGACCCTGGATGAACTACAGCGTCGCGACCGGAGCGCGGCCATAATTTCCGTTCTCGGCCTTGCGGGGCTGCTTTGGGATTTTGGACGCGCCTGGGAAATGAGGGGTAGCTCCACCAATCTGCTCGAATTTGTCGCAGGACCCGTCTTTCATCACAAAATTTCCGAGTTGGCGATTGCGACGGCATGGATCCTGGTGTCGGTCATGTTCAACCATCACCGTGCAAACCTTTGGCCGCGCTGGATGCCCGCAGCGCGGTATGCGACGACTCTGAGGTTCGCCTGCATCGTCATGACCTTCGCGCTGGTTTCTGCAGTCTACGCGTGGACTGCCATCAACCTCGGCACGAGTGCATCGACGACGGATGTACAGCCCGTCCGCACGAATCTGCTCATCTGGCGAGGTTATCTAGGGTTGTTGGTGGTCGCCGCTGGACTCTTTCCGCTCATAATGGGGCCACTTTCTGTCCGACTCGCGCAAGGCGGTCGAGACGCAGGCCCCGATCAACGGACCGTTCAGACACGAGAATGAAGTCGCTGTGACGTTGGTCCCATTTCGATACAGTTCACACCAAGAGTATAGCGGCTTTGGTCCCGGACTCAAAAGCGAACAATTCCAAAGTAGAATTACGCGGCTTCGGCGGTACTCGTTGCCTGACAACGTGCTGCGTATTCCGCTGGGGGTCAGGTGCCCAAGGGAGCCATGGGGACGATACGGATTGTAATCGATCCGCCACGCTTCGATAAAGGTCCTCGCCTGGTCGAGCGAGAGGAGCTGATGCACGTTCAGGCATTCATCGCGGAGCCGGGCGGTGAATGACTCGATGTGCCCGTTGTCCGTGGGTTTACCAGGTCGCGTAACATCGAGCGTGACACCACGCGCAAAGGCCCTCGCATCCAGCGCCTGCGAGGTGAACTCCGTCCCGTGATCCACCGTAATGGACTGCGGCAAGCCGCCATCGGCCGGACAGCAATCGAGCGCCGCCGCGACGTCGGCCCCGGTGACCCTCTGGACCGCCTCCAACAATGGGCTCTGGCGACTCCACTGATGCACCACGGTCAGTACCCGAAACACCCGCCCGTTCGCCAACTGGTCGTAGACGAAGTCCATACTCCACCGTTCTCTCAGGCCGGTTGCCGCAGCCACCGGCCCGCGATGGAGTGACCGGTAGAGCCGCCGGACCAGCTTCAGGTTCACCCCCCCCTCGCGGCGCAGCATGACATAGACGCGGTTGTACCCGAACCGTGACCGTGCCTCGGCGATCTCCCGATTGCGCAGGCGGACCGGCCCTTGGTCTCTCGCCTGGCTCCGCCGGTACCACGCCGCCCGACTGAAGCCCGCCAGCCGACACGCCCGCACGCAACTCACCGCGAATGTGGTCTGCAACCACGCCGCCGTTGCGCGCCGCCGAGTCGGCGTCAGGCGTTTTTTCGGAGCGCCTCCGCCAGCATGTGCTTGTCGAGCGTCAGATCCGCCACGACCCGCTTCAACCGGTGGTTTTCCTCCTCCAACTGCCGCAATCGGCGCATCTCGCCGACGCCCAGATGGGCGAAGTTCTTCTTCCAAACGTAGAAGGTGGCCTCGCTCACGCCCCGCTGTCGGCGGACATCGGCCACGGCAGTCCCACTCTCGGCCTGTCGCGGGGCATAGGCCACCTGCTCCTCGCTGAATCTCGACTTCTTCATCGGTTAACTCCTGGGTGACATGCCACCGCACCCGCGACGCTACTCTCGCTTTGACCTGCCGTCGATTTCGGGGGCCACATCACCACATCATCTGCCACAGCCGGCCAAAGAGGTTTCTCCACCAAAGCCTGTGCACTCCAAACGCCAAGTAGGGCAAATTTCGTTCAGGGGTCCGGCGCGATTCGAACGCGCGACCTCTTGGTCCTGTGGCAAGCGCTCTATCCAGCTGAGCTACTGACCCGGCATGCTGCGGCGCCCACTACGGCCGCCCGCCGGCTCCGGTGCCACCGGCCGGGCGGGTCCCTACTCGGCCCGCAGCGCCTCGGTCGGCCGGATCCGCATCGCGCGCCGCGCCGGCAGCCACCCCGCCAGGACCGCCACCGCCATCATCACCACAGCCACGCCACCAAAGACCACGGGGTCACGTCCCGACACGTCGAAGAGTTGCGACTCGATCAGCGGCCGTCCGGCGTAAGCAAGCCCGAGGCCGATCACCACCCCCAGCCCTGCCAAGCCCGTGCTGCTCCCGACCACCAATCGGGCGACCGAGCCCTCCGTAGCCCCCAAGGCCATCCGGATCCCGATCTCGCGGGTCCGCCACGCCACCATGTACGTCATCACGCTGTAGAGCCCCAGCGAGGCGACGATCAGCGCAAGCACTCCACCCCATCCGAAGGTGAGAATGCCGAGCCGCAGCGGACGCAGTTCACCGTCAAGCGCACTGCCGAGCGTCTTGAGATCGATGGCCTCGACCCCCGGATTGGCACGCTGGATCGCTGACTTGAGCGCTGGCCACGACAGTGCGACACCCTCCCTCGGCCGAACGATGATCATCATCCCGCCGAAATTCCGTTCCTGTCCGACCGGCACGTAATACTGGAGCGACGGCTCCTCATGCAAGCCGGTGTGATGGACGTCGGCGACGACGCCGACGACCCGCGCGCAGGGCGCCGTGGGCTGGTACAGGGTGACGCACTGCTCCAGGGCATCGCCCGTGGGCCAGAGCCTCGCAGCCATCGTTTCTCCCACGATCACCACGGGAGTGCTCCCCTCGCGATCCTGGTCGGTGAAGACCCGCCCGCGCCGGAGGGCGGTGCCCATGGTCGCGAAGTAGTCAGCACCGACTGCCGAGATGTAGGGCCCGCCACCTGGGAGCTGCGGGATGGAGTCGATGCCCCGCACCCACATGCCAACGCCGAACGAGCTGAAGAACGGCAGGCCGATCGTCAGCTCGGCACGTTCGATCCCGGGCACGCGCCGCACCGCCTCGAGGATCTGTCGATGCCTAGCCCGCTCCAGCGCCGAGCGCTCCTCGAAGGTACCGGCCGCGCGCGGGAACTTCAGGTCGGCGACCAATACCCGCTCCGGCGCCATCCCGAGATCGAGCGCACGCACCTGCGCCAACGAACGGAGAAAGAGTCCCGCCCCCACCAGCAACAGCACGCTCAAGGCGGCCTGCACCACCGTGAGCACCGGCCGCAGCCGCGACCCGCTGCTACTGCCGCGCTCGCCACCGCGCAACGCTGCGGTGAGCGTGCTGCTCCCGGCTTGCCATACCGGAACCACTCCCACGACGAGGGTGGTCAACAGGGTGATCACCGTCACGGAAAGCAGCACCTGGCCGTTGACCACGCTCGGACTCCATCCCGGATTCACGAAGAGCACGCTGCGGACCATTGGTTCCGTCCACTGCGCGACCAAGAGGCTCCCGGCCCCGCTGAGGAGGGTGAGCAGCATCGCCTCCAGCACCAGCAGCCGCATCACGCGACCGCGACCTGCGCCTAGGGCGACGCGAATGCCGAGCTCCTGCTGACGACGGGCCAGGCGAGCGAGCTGGAGATTCACGAGGTTGGCGCAGGCGATCACGAGGATGATCAGCGAAATCGCCCCGAGCCAACCTGCAAGCACGCTCTCGATCGAGGGACGGCCGGTCAGCTCGTCATGGCTGATCGGCGCGGCCAGAAGCTTCGCCTCCCGAGCCCACTTCTGCGCCGTCGTGGGCGTCCGCCTATGCAGCGCCTCCGCCTCCGACCCGATGGCCACGATTGTAACCCCCGGCTTTCGCCGGACGATCACTTGCCAGTTGTTGATCTGCTTTGCCTTGGGGGTGATCAGAGTCCACACATCGACGCGGTTCAGGGTGGCCCCCGAGAAGCCGGCAGGCGCAACGCCGATGACGGTGTGGATCACGTCGCCCACCCTATAGCCCTTGCCGATCACAGTGGGGTCGGCCCCGAAGTCCGCGCGCCAGGTGGCGTCACTGAGCACCGCCACGGAGGCGCCCCCCTCCGCTTCATCGGCCGAGGTGAAGAAGCGGCCGTGGAGGGGACGCACCCCCAGGAGGGGAAAGAATGCCCCGTCGGCGACGCCGATCCGTCGTGGTCGTGCAGTGGCGCCGGTCCCAATCATTTCGTCATTGACGCGAAACGCCCCCATGGCGCTTGCGCCGCGCAGGTTCTGCCGCAGCGCGGCGTAGATCGGATAGGGAATCCAGGCCTGCGTCTGATTTCCGAATGGTGGCCCCTCTGTGCGGATGAAGAGGCGCGACAGCTCGTTGGCGGCCGTCACGTGTTCCGGCCCACGCAGCAGAATCCGATCGACCAGGGAGAATGCCGTCACATTCGCGCCGATGCCGAGGGAGAGCGTGAGCAGCATAAACGCGGTCACCAGTGGCTCGCGGAGCAGACGGCGAGCGGCGTATTGGGTGTCCTGGAGCACGCCGTCCCATCGTTCATGGAATCGCATCTTGGTGTCTCTCGCAAGGGCAATGGTGCGGAGGGCTCGCAAGGTGCCCTCGCTCTGCGCAAAGAGCCGCTTTGCCTCGGCCTCGGCCTCGGGGCGTGTCTTACCCTCGCGCATCAGGGCTGCAACGCGGAGGTCGAGGTGCAGCGCGATCTCGTCTTCGACTTCGTGGCCATCGTTGAGCCGCAAGAGCTTCCGGATGCCGGGGCGGAGGAATGGCACGCGTCAGCGTGCCGGGGCGGGGTCGGTGAGAATCGAGCTCACTGTATCCGCGTACTGAAGCCAGTCGGTGACTTGCTGATGCAGGTGGGCCGCGCCGGCGACGGTGACCCGGTAGTAGCGAGCCCGGCGGTTGTGCTCTGTGACGCCCCATTCGGCTTTCAGGAGGCCCTTCTTCTCCATCCGGTAGAGGGACTGATAGAGGGCCGCGTCTTCCAGCGCGAGGCGGCGGCCGCTCCGGGCCTCGAGCCATGCGGTGACCTCGAAGCCATGCATGGACTGCCAGGTGAGGGCCTTGAGGACAAGGACGTCGAGGGTGCCTTTGACGACAGGGAGGGCCATAGAGGCTCCGGACCAATGGTTTTTATAAAGACTCTTAGGTGAATACGGTACCACGGTCCGTACTGTTTCGGCAAGGCGGCTGGTGGAATGCCGAAACTCATAGGCCGACCACCTCTGGTAGGACGCAAACGGTGTGACACACAAAGGGGCGGCGCCACCGCGCCGGTACCGTAGATTGTCAGGGGATGCTATGCTCGGCACCCTTTTTCGACCGATTGCTCAGAAGCGCCTGCCCGCACCGTGGCCTCAGTCGTGCCCAGCTCGCCCAACTCGGCGGGGTCAGCCGACAACAGCTGTGAATCGCCCCGGGATTGCCGAGGACTCCATTCCGTGAGAGGCTTGGAGTATGTCACGACCCAGCCGCTTCTCCTCAGAAGTCCGGAGCCGAGCCGTGCAGTGCGCTTGGTCCGGGACCACGCGCCTGAGCACATATCGCAGTGCGCGGACCTCAAGGCCATTGCCCCCAAGATCGGCAGCGCCCCGGAAACGCTCCGCCGGTGGATGCACCAAGCGGAGCAGGAGGCCGGGCGGCGTACAATTCGGACTGGTGTAACGGCAGTTTGCAGGATCTGACACCGACGGAGTTTACAGCACGCTGACTACATCAACCCAGGGGATCCAGTCTTAATCGATGGATCAGAGATGGGTGTCACGTCACGGGCGGGGACGCGAAGGGATGGGTTGTCGACCGCATGCCGTAGGGGTTGCATGTAACGACGAGCGCGGCCGGCGTCAGTATTCTCCCAACCGATTCTCAGGTCGAAGATCGAAGAGGGGCTGAAACACGCTTCATTCTCATTGCGACCAACAGGCCAGCTGCGTGCGGCGTTTCGCGCGGCCACCGGAATGCGCAACCTTGTCCCTGCACCCCGTGTCTATCTGTTGTGGTCAGGCCCACCCTCCCTCCCGGAGCCTCGACGTGAACCCGTCAATCCCGTCCTAGCTGGCGGCTGCTGCCGCTTCTTGTCGCTGTTGTGTCGATCCCGTGCGGGCCGGCGGCGCCCGCACAGTCGCCGACGCCACGAGAGGCGAGGCTGTCTCGAGATGGCGTGATCTGGGAAACGAAGGCATGGTTTGTTCCCTACGTGACGGAGCTTTCGAAGGAGGCGAAGATTGCCGGACTCAGCAGAGTCTGGGCAGAAGGTAAGTGGAATTTCCCCAACTTCGCCGACGTGAGTACAATGGATTGGGATTCACTCTACTTCGCATCCATTCCGCTGGTCTCCGGGACGCAGAATACGGCGGAATATTATCGCGAATTGCAGCGAGTCGTTGCGAAGCTGAATGATGGTCACTCCTACGTGTTCCTGCCGCCCCAGCTGCAGGCACAGCTGGCCGCACCTCCCCTGCGAACCGATCGCATTGATGGGCGGGTCTTCATCACCGGTGTGATGAGCGGTCGACTCACCGCGCAAGGTGTCGTTCCTGGAATGGAATTGCTTCGCGTCGACGGTGAACCGGTCGACTCCTACGTTACTCGAACGCGGCTGCCATTCATGGGAAGCAACACCGCGCAACACCGCGAGGTGCTGCACTATTCCCACGAGCTTCTGGAAGGGCCTTCGAAATCGCCGGTGCGGCTGACCTTGCGGACCGTTGATCGCGCAATCGTGGAGCGTGACATTCCGAGAAGTGGCTACCAGGACGTCGCACCGTATCAGCGGGCCGAGTTTCGGGTGCTTCCCGGCCGCATCGCATACCTGGCGCTGAACTCTTTCGCGAGCGACTCGATAGAACGGGACGTCGAGCGCTGGCTCCCTGAGATGCGGGCGAGTACCTGCCTCGTCATCGATGTTCGGCAGAATTCGGGTGGAAGTGGCGTGGTGGCGTACAATCTGGTCGGGCAACTTATCCCGGATTCGTTTCCGCTCCCGAAGCTGGCATCACGACAGTATATCGCGACTCGCCGCGCGTGGGGTCAGGCGGGGACATGGTGGTCCCCGGGGCTTCAGCTCTGGCCTGGCCGCGGGGCGGGGGCGGTCACAGTTCCAGTAGCGGTCCTGACAGGCCCGCGAACACTCTCGGCCGCCGAGGTTTTTGTCGAAGCCCTTCGCCTTTCCAAACGCGCGACAATCATCGGAGAACCCACCGGCGGGAGTACCGGCGATCCGCTCGCCTTCGCCCTTCCGGGCGGTGGCGTGGCCCAGATTGCGACGTCTGCCAACTTAGGCGCCGTGCGGCCTGACATCCTCGCAGCTCGAACAGCCTCTGATTTCCTCGCGGGCCGAGACGCCGCCCTTGCCGCTGCCCTCGCAGCCACCTGTACGGGTTCAAACTAGGTGTGACAGGCAATTCTCGTACGACGTTCCAGGGGTCAATCCCTGGTCTGAGGGCGTCACAATCGCCCCATGAGACACGGGACGCATAGCGTAGGCTTACCCGTCAAGGATACAGTCCGAAGCTAGACTGAATCGCCCCAGGACTTGAGGAGACCGGAAAGTCGATTGCCAAGGCCGAGTGGTCGGCTTGGCCGTGGTGAACCCACGTTTCTCGCTTGACTGCCCCTGATCGCAGGCGGTGGCAATTTGGGAAGCGCGTGCCATTGCTAGAGGACGACCAATCCGACAGTTCCGCCGAAGTCGTCCGCTATCACGCGTGCTCCAGGGGGGGCGATCCACGCACCCCCGTCGAGGGAGACATTCATTCGATAAATCCCTGGACCGACTTCAAGCCAAGCCTCCCACCTGCCATCCGCACGGTGCGTCAATTCGATAGAGCCCCACCCAGTAGCATCACTGGCCAGCGCTGCCCTCTTGGCTATTGGAAGCGACAGCACAACCAACACGCGATGCTGGTTGGTACGAAACAGCTCGATGAGCCTCTTCGGTTCCACGTTCTTCGGGCGCGACGGAAGGCGGAACTCGATCCCCATCATCGTTCTCCGTCTGCCTTCCACCCCGAGCACAAGTTCGGGAGAAAGCCGCTCATCCCGAAGAACCAGGGCCGTCGTCGGCGTCAGGTGGAAACCGAGCTGGTTCCGCCACCAAATCATCGACTCGACGCCCAAGCCGCTCCTCCTACCCACTTCGACCGACAACTCGGCCCGGGAGCCACTCCAGCGTGCTCCGAGTGAGGCGTGAGACGACCGGACGTGCTGGCCGCCGAGACCGTCACTACCCGGTGTCACCATGGTGTCCGACGCACTTGGGCGCCGAACCGTCGTGTCCGACAGGAGCGTCACCAGCCATGTCGTCGACAAGGTGAGTTGACCCAGCTTGACCTGAATTTGCCCTTGCCCATCGGTCCAACGTGAAGACTGCGGCCGAATCCCCCTGGAATACCCGGCCCGGGCAGTCAGCCCGGCCGCAAGGGGGCCTCGTCGGCCCTCCATACCGGCAGAGAGGCCCCACGCCGTTCCCGATCGCCCGTCCCTGCTTGTGCCGAACATCACTGCCGGTCCGATGGCGACGCGCCACGCCCCCGGTTCTGCGTGCCAAATGGCCGATGATGAAAACGCGCCGGCCACCGCGCCACTGCCGTGTCGCTCGTGATCGCCGAAAGCCAGAACCGAAATTGAGCCCCGGCTGAGTCGAATGCGCGCACTGATGGCCGCGACGCTGGTGGCCCGCCCGATCTCAAACGCGGATCTGCCGCCAGAGGTGCCGACAACGACTTGGGCTGATATCGGGGTCGCCAGGACCGCGAGGGGCAAACAGAAGACTGCGTTCATCGTGGCACTGATTTCGGCGACAGCCCGGGTGTGAGGCGAGTGAATTCGTTGTCCGGTGCGTGTTTCCGCGCCAGGACGGCCACTTGCCCCCATGCGGTCTCGGGCGGAATTCCCTTCGCCATCAAGTCGAGGTACGTTCCCAACGGAACCGTGATTGTTCGGCGTCCCAGCATCGAGCGCAATTCGCTGAGCTGGCTCGCGGGGACGCCGACGAGCAGGGCCGAGGCTGCGGTCGAGAGCTCCGTGGCGTCGCTAGTCTTGCCCAAGGCGTCGCGGGCGCGCCCCATCGCCTCCCGAAAACGGGCGAGCACCGCTCGGACCTGCGGCCCCGGGATTCCCTTCGCGGCCCCTTCGAGGGCGCGCAGCACCAGCGGTTCCCTAGGAAGACCGTCCGTTGCGGCCGAGTCGACCAGGCTCGAGATGGCGACTGCTTCCACCGGTGGGAATCGCGCTGCAATTCGTGCGTCTTGTGCCTCCAGGGACAGCAGGGGGATTCCAAGCAGTAGGAACACGTACAATCGATGCATGGGATCGTTCCTCAGTTATCGACGGTGACGATCGACGTCGGTTGACCGAAATCGTCGGAAATCCTGGATGCTGCGGGGTCATGTTGCCACGTCCGACCATCTACCAAGTAGGCAAAGCGGTATCGCCCGGGTGGTAAGGATACGGTCGCGCGCCAGCGACCATCTGCCGCCTGTGTCAGTTGAATTGCATCAATCTGCCAACTCGTGAAGTCGCCGACCAGCTCCACCCGTCGCGAGGTTGGTGCGTCAATGGCAAACGTTACTCGCCGCACGCCCGCGTGTCGAGGAATGCCGACGAGCAGGGCAGTGAGGAGGAGGAGAGATCCGGCGGCCGCTGCACGCGCCCGGCGACGGCGCGCCTGACGCCGGAGTGTCCGATCGAGCAGGCCCGGCCGGATCGCCGCGGTACCCCTGAGGGCGGATGCCACCTGCTCGACAACTTCATCTTGTGCGTCGTCGTTCACCAAGCACCCTCCAGTCGCGTCCGCAGTTGGAGTCTCGCGCGTGCCACGCGCATCTTGAGGGCCGGGACTCCTAGACCCGTTACGTGCGCCATTTCATCGTAACTCATCCCCTCGACGTGCTTCAGCAGGAAGGCCTCCCGCTGTGGGGGAGCGAGCGCGGCCAACGCCCGGTCAATCTCCTCCCGCCACTCGAAGTCCGCGGCGGTCGAAACCACGTTCGCTCTTGCCAGCGCGGCTTCGCCCGAAGCTCCGCCGACGAAGGGCCACCACCGTCGCTGGCGGGATCGGCAGCGATTGACCGTCACGCGGAACAGCCACCCCGACAGATTGTTCGGCCGCGTGCCCCGCCTGAACGCCCCGCGCGCCCTCAGAAAGACGTCCTGAAGGACCTCATCGGCGTCGTCGGCAGAGCGCAGGGAGTTGGCGGCGAAACGCATCAGGTTCGGACCATGCCGACTCATGAGGAGCGCCAGCGCCTCGTCCTCTCCGGTCGCCACTCGCTCGACGAGTTCTTCATCCGATGGCATCACGAAGAATAGACCCGCCGTCCCATGAAAAGGTCACGCCGAGGGAGTTGATGTGACCCATACCCCTGGCCCGGGGTCTATACAACTGCGTGACAGAACTCGCGGGTTCCCCCCTGCGAGTCGCGGACAATCCATCCTCAGGAGTCTTCCATGCGTCGAGGTACATTCCTAGTCCTTTCAGTTCTTCTCGCGACCGCCTGCAGTGACCATTCGGGCCCGAGTGGGCCGGGGCTGACGCCGGGTGAGGCTTCCCTCCTTGTGATGAACGCCCTCACACCGGGCAGGATTGCGACATTGCGGCTTGATGGTGACCCTTTGGCGTTGCCCGCATCGGGCTTGTCCCTGCGTCGAACGATTGCCGCGGGCCGCCACCGCCTGGAAGTGAGCGGCGCGGGCGGTGAGCTCGTCGGCACTCATGAGTTTACCGTCTCTGCCGGGCTGCAGCGCGCAGTGGTGCTCGGGCAGGGAAGGGACGCGAATGTCGCGCTCCTTGGTTCCACGAGCGACACGGCCTCCATGGCAGTTCCAGGTGCTGCCAAGGTCCGACTGGTCCATGCAGTGGAAGGGATCGAGGCGACGACTGGCTACCTCCGCGCCCTCGTGCCCGCGGTTCCGGATGCTACCAATGGCCGTGTCGTATCGCCGTTCGTATTCGGAGTTGGCTCGGATGCCATGTTCCCAGGGTATGTCGTTCGCTCCCCGGGAAGCTTCCGGGCCGCGGCCATCGCACTCGGAACACCAGAACGCATTCTGGCGGAGGGGGACTTCGTGCTGGCTGCCGGGGAGGTGGCTAGCCTCGTGCTTGTCAGGCTGCCGGACGGCACGCTCGGGTGGCGGCTCGTCATGGAGTCTAGTCCTCGAGCCGTGAAGGAATGACGCTGGCTGGTGTGAGGCGGCCCAAGTTCAAACCGGTGCCGCCTCCCCTCGCACCGTTCAAAGAGTCGAGGGGGAGCGTGGTTCACCAAGTTCACGGCGGGCCACCCTCCCCGAAGGCCATTTGCGGCCGCACGTGGCCGCCTGCGTGCCGGCGCGCTCCTGACTCTTAACGCCGAAATGAAATTCACCATAATCGCCGGTTGAAACGTCCCACTCGGCGTCGCCCCGGACGTGCGGCCGCCGGGGAGCGGACGAACCGTCGTACCCCAAACTTTGCCTCCCCGATCTCGGCAGAGGTGCTGGGGTGCTGATGGGATACTCTCGTGCCCATGACACTCTTGCTGGACCATGGTCTCTCCCAGCTCGCCATTGCGGACCCACCCGGCGTCGATCGCCGCACCGTCCACCGCTGGATCGCCAGCGGTGTGACCGAGCGGGTCGCCGGCGCGCCGCGGACTCGGGGCCGCCGTCAAACCAAGATGGCGCCCTCCGAGTGGATCATTCGCGAGCGGCTTGCGACCTACCCCGAGCTGTCGGCCGTGCGCCTCGTCGCCGGGTGCGGGGCCGCCGGCCTCCCCGGCAACTACACCCAGCTCAAGTGTTTCGTGTAGTAGGTCCGGCTCCGACCGGAGCCCGAGTCGATCCTCAGGTTCGAGACGCCCCCCGGGCACCATGGTCAGGTGGATTTCGCCGAGTGCCAGTTCCCCTAGTGGAGGCGCTACGCTCTGCTCGTGGTGCTCGGCTACTCGCGCCTGCAGTGGGTGCGGTTCCTTCCGCGGCAAAGGATGCGGACCCTCATGCGCGGGCTCGAGGCTGCGTTCGCCGCCTTCGGGGGCGAGCCCGCCGAGCTGTTCTTCGACCAGCTCGAAGCGATGATCCTCCAAGACCCTCGCCCGGACGGCGGGCGCGTGCTGGAAAATCCGGAGTTCCTGTGCTTCGCCGCCTATTGGGATTTCGGATTCGGCCCTGTCGCCCCTACCGCGCGCAGACCAAAGACAAAGTGGAGCGACCGGTGAGTTACCTGCGCCGGAGCCTCCTCTACGGGCGCGAGTTCGTAGGCGGTGACGATCTCGACGCGCAGCGGCAGACCCGGCTCGACACCGTCGGCAATCCGCGGGTGCAGGGCACCACGCGCGAGGTGCGGCCGGTGCGCCTCGCCCGCGAGGAGCAGGTGGTCTTGCGCCCCCTCGCCGCGCGGCCTTACCAGCCGCTGGTGCTGCCGGCGACGTGTCGGCCCTCCTCCAAGGAGTACGCTGAGCGCGTCAAGGAACTGCGCGCGAAGTCCGGTGCGAGCCTCAAAGAGGCCGATGAGTCGATGCGACGGCTCCGGGAGCAATTGAAGTAGCCAGCGTAGCGGCCTGCAACGGGGATCCACCGGGCTTATCGACAGCAGCGAGGGTGCTTCAAGGTGCTGCAGAGAGCCCGCGCGATCAGTATGGCGGCGAAGTGGTCAAGACGGGCTTCAGCGAAGGCGCCCCGGCCGAAAAATCAACGACCAACACCCCAAGAGTGACAACCTCCCGGCTACCGGGAAACGAGGGAAGGGGGAAGCCCCAGCTTGAATGCTCCCGAGTCCACCCACCGTGTTGCGAAGGCTAAGTGTCGGCATACGCAGGGGTCTGTAGGTTACCAACGATGGGGTCGCTGCGCGCATCGCAGTTCAGGAACCGCGACGGACTTGGTAGAGTTCGATCGTGTTACCATCCGGATCGCGGACGGCAGCCACCAGGGCATCTCCCCGGACGACTATAGAATCCTGCAGTCGTCCGCCGTGGCGGATGGCTGAAGCGATGGCGTTGTCAATCTCTGGTACTTCGACGCCCAACTGCACCACCGGGAAGCCGACGAAATCCTCGGCGTCACGGATGGGGACGAGCTTGAGCAGCACATTGCCGATTTCACCGAAGGAGGAAACGAAAGGCCCGGTCGGAACGGTCCGGAATTCCACGCCGAAGGCCTCGGAGTAAAATCGCTGCATCCGCTCGATGTTGTGTACACGGAGAGCGACCGAAGCAATCACCGGCGCAGCCTCGGCGCCCTTCAGGGTTGGGGGCGGTGTCTCCGCTCGGTTGGAGCAACCTGAGATCGCGAACGCCCACATCCCCCTAGACACAAACGTCGCGCGACCGATTCGAGCGACAGTGGATGGTGCATCGCGCCCTCCTTGTGTGCGTCCGGCAAGCTCTTCATCGCCATTCCAACGAACGAGAATCATTACTCTCGAAAAGACTGAGCACTCGCGGCTGGAGAGTCAAGCATTCCGAACCTTCCAGATCGCGCCCAGGTCAGATCGCAGAGGCGAGTGTCGTGCAGGCACTTGCCGGACTCAGTCGACAGGAATCCCGCCGTGTCCACGATGTGCGGGGCGCGCTGAGGACAGAGTCGCCGCGCCGTGATGAAGTTCGACCGCGACCTCACGGCAAGCGAGGGACGGTGTAGCGGCGAATCCGTGCAATATCATCTCGATCCGTTTCGCTCACGTAGATGGCTCCTTCCCCGAATCCGACTACGGCACCGCTTGCCGGCAAGGCCACGGCCCCCCGAAAGCCTTTCGCGTCCACCACATCGTAGCGGGCAGTCGCTGCACTAGGATCAAGGCGCCGAATCCACAATGCGCCATCGCGAGAAACTTGGATGGCGTTCGCGAACGACTCGAAGGCCGGGAGCCGAGCCGGGAACAGGAGCTCAGGCAACGGGGGTGGTGCGGCAGCGCCCTTGCCCATGCCGCGCACCGGCTGGCTAGCGAGTTCCAGTGCCTTGGATGCCTTCTCGGCGGCGGTCGGCTGTCGGCTCGGCCCAGGGAGGGGAATCGGCGGGGACCATCGCCCGTCGCTCCAGAGCCGGAGTTGGTATGGCATACTCGTGATCACGGTGATGCGACCGTCCTGAAGCGCTGCCCAGGCGGCCGTCGGAGTCCAGACTCGCATCTGCCCATTACGCGAGAGCATCGCTGAGCGCCCCGCGTCGAACGTCAGGAGGGTATCGACAGCCTCGGTTGTCGGCTCAATCCGAACGACACTGACGGAGTCGCTCAATCGACGGGATGTGTCCAGGTGCATCATTTCGCCATAAATGCGTCCGCGGCGATCGGTCGCCTGTGGCATCCATCGCGTGGAATAGGCGATCACGTCAAACGGGACGCCATGCTGCGACACGGGAAGCAGCCGTCGCTGTGCGGGATCGACCACGTAGACCCCACCCTCAGGCCGCGCCAGTGGCTGTTCGCCAACAGTTCGGTATTCGCGCGGGCCCGCCCCAGGGCGGGCCACGGGACGCGACACCCCCGTCGCCAGGTCCAGGCTTGCCAGTTGATGGTTGCGCGCGTCGCCGACGAGAAGCAGCCCCGGGCGGAGCTCCACAACCCAGGTCACAGCCGAAAATTCGGTGTCCGGCGAGTGCGTTGGACGCCCGAGGCGCAGGATCGGTGCGGCTTGGGGGGCCATCGAGACGAAGGGCAGAAGTGCCAGAACGGTCGCGAGACAGATCAAGTGGCTTCGGGGCACGGCACACTCCGTGGGAAAGGCCATTAGAGCTAGCCAGTCCACGACGGATGACTGGGCGGCGTCTTTCGTCGCACACCCGGCACCGACCTTCGTTCAGAATTGGTGCCGATCGCCAATCGCCACGTCGGGTTATGCCCGGCTGGCTACGAGAGCGCGGTGCGCGCGGTCCCGACCCGACTCAACACCGGCGTGCTTCACGACACCACCACAGGCCACTCTGGAATGAATTGTGGGCAGGTGCATTAGTAGGGGGCAAGTTGGGCAGAATTGGGATGTACTTCAGGTCTCCTGCCGAGCCGTAGTGCTTGACTTGGGCAATGCTCTCACGTGGGGTGTTGCTGAAGAGTGCAGGAGGCGCGGTGCGATTCTGATGGCATGCTTTACGAAGGCTTCTCTGAGTCGTTGAGCGAGCGAGTGGTGCTCGGTTCCCGCAAGAATGAACACTGAACCAACCTCCTCCAGGGAGGAGTGCTGGGAGGGTCCCCAGAGTGTATTCGCGGCGCTCTGGTCAGGGAGGGAAGGAGCGGCGGCCGAAGAGCACATTCACGGCATCGATGTCACAGGCCTTACAATGTTCCAGCGCGGAGACACTGTGCGAAACCGGATCAACTCCAGCTTCGAGCAAGTCGAAGTGGTGAGGGGGTCGGCTTCGGTGAACTGGCGAGACGGAGCAGGCTTAGGCGGTGAGTGTGAATCCTCGGCTCAACTCAAACGCCTTGGTGAGCTTCGGTGATTTCACCCGGGGGCCGAGCACCAACACCTCCTTGCCACGCCGCACCTCGCGAGCAGAGTAACTGAGCTCACCGGCGACGATACGCCGCCGACGATAGAGGGTGCGGATCTCCGGGCAATCATCGTAGGTCATTATCCAAGGCAAGGACAGCGTCCCGACCCGCGAAGCAATCGCATGATGGTCCTCTTCGCAGTAGAAGTTCGGGTAGAGCTGCTGTCCCTTATGGAAGTACGGCGGATCGAGGTAGACAAACGTTGGTCGGGGGGCCTCTCGCTCCAGAGCGTCAAGAAATTCGATAGCGTCGAGGTGGGTGATTGAGATGCGACGGCGCATTCGGCCGACGCCGAGCACCCGTTCGGCCAAGGCGTCGCGATTGAACCTGGCGTCCATCCGCCACGGACCATCCTGGGCACGGCCGCCGATCAGACCGCCGTTCATGATGCCTGAGCGATTGGTTCGATTGAGGTAGAAGAAGGCGAAGCCGAGATCGAATCCCATCGGAGCCGTGAGCACGCACTCCCGCTGACGCTCCCATTCACGAACGCTTAGCGGGACCGAGCGGACTTGCGCAGCGAACCTGTCGGCGTGGCCTGTGACGGCCTTCCAGAAGGAAGCGACCCCGCGATCGAGGTCGTTGAGGTGCAGTCGGCTCGCATACCCGCGAAACAGGAGATGCAATCCCGCCCCGGCACCGCCAGCGTACGGTTCGGCGTAGCCGCCATCGAACAACTTGTTGGCGCGCAGGACTTCGGTGAGGTAATAGGCGAGTTTGCTCTTGCCCCCAGGATACCTCAACGGCGTGTAGGTCGCAGGCATTCAGTGCGCCGCGAGCAGTCGGAGCACTGGCAGGAAGATCTTCAGCATGTCCTCGACGCGCTCCTGAGTGGGCGTATTCTCCAGACGGTGAACTGCGTCGTTCAGCACATCCAGCGCCGTTGAGTCACGTAGTTGTCGCTTCATTCCTTCGGCCTCTCTGCGCGCAAGATCGGACCGCGCCGCAGCATCGTCAATGGCTTTGTTCACGGCGATCGGGAGCGACACCTCAGAGGCCCTGCTCGCTTGAGCCACGGCGGCGACGATCTGTGGATCGACTGCCGAACCGTGAGATCGGGCAAACTTGATCAGCTGCTCGAGCTTCTCCATCAGTTCCGTATCCTTCTTCGTCGCTTCTTGCAGTCCATGCCGTACGAGGTGATCTCGCGCCACCACGTCGACGAGAACCCGCAGCATCACCAACGCGGTTGTGGGCCGGTTGCCATCGGTCGCAGCGCGGAGCTCCCTCTGAATCGTCGTCATGCGGGGGGTGCGCTGCGTCGGCCACTCGTTCCCAGGCCGCCTTGCCTTCTTCGTCGGAGGAACCGGCGGCGGCCCGGCGACGCGGACGGGACCGGATTTTGGCGCGTCCCCGATCTTCGCCTCGACCTCGTCGAGGTAGGCAGTGCCGCCTTCCAGTTTGTTGATTCGACGGGATGTTAGGGGTCGCCTCCCGCGTTTTCCCGACACATCGACAAGTACTTGCTTCAGCCTGGCGATCGTCCTCGGACCATCACGAAACTCGATGGTGCCGTCGGGCCGTGCTGAGACCCCGACCCGATCGCGAAGCTCGGGGATGCTGAGAAGGCGCTCGACGGTGGTGAACCCACCTTCCGGCTTGGCCAGCGTGGAAAACTGCTCCGGGTCGTGCCTTTCCAGCGCCGAAAGGACTTGGAGTGTGAAGCTCGCTTGGGCCCGGCGAGAATTCCAGCGCGCGTTTTCCTGGGGCCCCCATTTGGTCAGCCCTGCGCCCTTCTGTTCACCCTTGTGTCGCAACTCCATCCATCGATCGTGAGAGGTACCAACTACCACCCTGACGGTCCCGGGCAGCGATGTCGCCTCCACCGACGCCGCGAGTGCAATCCACTTCTGCCGCACGGGATTAGAAACTCCCGCCGCGTTCACAATCGAAGGATTCGCAAGGACTTGCATCGCGGCGATCCGGCGATTTCCCTCGCGCACCACCCAGCCGTCCCTAAATGGCGAAACGTGAGGAAGCTCCCCGGGGTTCAAGCCACCCTGATCGACAATGGATTTTGCGAGATTGAACAAATGCGCAGGGCTCTTTCGGAGCAGGGCGAGGATCGTCTCCGTGCGACCCTGCTGCGGCTCGATGCGCGGGTTGCTCGATTCATCCGGATAGAGCGAGTCGAGCTCGACTTCGGCGATGCGGAAGCCGCGAGTGTCGACCTCACTTAGATAGCGGATTCCAGGACTGGGCATGGGGGTCCGGCGCTCGGGTGGCGGTGGAGGGGTGGTCAGCCGGTTCGTGATCTCGACAAAGCTACTACCGACCCACTTCGGACGGGGCGCCACGGCCCGCTCGGCCTCTGCGGCCAGACCTCGGCCGGCGCCTTCGCCGCGACCGTCGCAGACGCGCATGGTGAGGATGCCAGCCGCAACGAAACCGGCACCATGACGTCGCTCGCGGCCGGTACGTACTACCTGGCCGTGGTCTGGTACGCCGGCTCGCAGTCGCAGCCGACCACGTTCCAGATGCGCATCACCAAGAACTGATCCGCAGCGCAGGACGCGGCATCACGACTCGCCCCCGTCCGGGAAACCGGACGGGGGCGAGTCGTTTCAGTGTGCGAATGCGACGATCCCTTTACAGCCGCGCATGTCAATGCGCGGCCCATACGCGACGATTGCCGCGCATCGAACGTTTACAGCCGCGCATGTCAATGCGCGGCCGCATCCGCCACGATCGCCGCGCATTGACATGCGCGGCTGTAAAACATCACCGATCTGTCCGCGCCTGCCGCGGCCTGACGGCCGCGGCTGAAGCGGGCTGGCATACGTTCGCTGATCGCCGATTGGCGTCAGCCCTGCTGCTTCAACGCCGCCAGCGCCTCGGCCAGGTTCTCGCCGCCACGCCACTGCATCTGGAAGAGGCGGGCGTAGATCCCGCCCTTCCGCAGCAGCTCGGCGTGCGTCCCCTCCTCCACGATCGTTCCAGCGTCGAGCACGACCAGCCGGTCGGCGCGCTGCACCGTGCTCAGGCGGTGGGCAATGATCAGGGTGGTGCGGCCCACCAGGAGCCGCTCGAGCGCCGTCTCGACGAGCCGCTCGCTCTCGTTGTCGAGCGACGACGTCGCCTCGTCCAGCACCAGCACCGCGGAGTCTTTGAGCACGGCCCGGGCAATCGCGATCCGCTGCCGCTGCCCGCCAGAGAGCTTCACGCCCCGTTCGCCAACCACGGTGTCGTATTGCTCGGGCAGCTGCACAATGAATTCGTGGGCGTTGGCCACCTGGGCCGCGGCCTCGATGTCCTCCACCGACGCATCAGGCCGCGCATAGGCGATGTTTTCGCGCACGGTGCCGCTGAAGAGCGCCGGTTCCTGCGGCACAATCCCGATCGCGTGGCGCAAGTCGGCCAGCGTGAGGTCGCGGATGTCGATCCCGTCGAGCCGGATCGCGCCCTGGTCGACGTCCCAGAAGCGCGGCAGCAGCGACGCAAGCGTGGTCTTGCCGGCGCCCGACGGCCCGACAACGGCCACGACCTCGCCCGGTGCGATCCGCAGCGTCAACCCGCGGATCGTTGCCTCGGCGGTGTCGGCGCGGTAGGCAAAGGTGATGTCGTCGAACACCACCTCGCCACGGACCGGCTGCGGCAAAGGAACCGGGCGCGGCGGATCGGCGACGGCTGACACCGTCTCGAGCAATTCAAAGACCCGCTGCGCCGCGCCGACCGCCTCCTGGTACGCCGAGAAGAAGGTCGCCAGCGCGCCGAAGGCGGCGGCGATGCTCACGGTATAGAGGAGGAACGAGACCATCTGCCCCGGCGTGAGCTGGCCGGAGAGCACCAACCGGCCACCCATCCAGAGCACCGCCGTCACCGCCGAGAAGGTGGTGAAGGTGATCACCCCGAAGAAGGTGGCGCGCACGCGTGCCCGGTGCAGCGACGCGGTGACGACCCGGCCGATGCGCGCCGCGAAGCGTTCTTTCTCGTGGGGCTCCTGCGCAAAGCCCTGCACCACGCGGATCTGCCCGAACGCTTCCTCGGCGAGCGCCGTGGAGTCGGCCAGCTGATCCTGCACCGAGGTGGTGATCGACTTGAGTCGCTTGCCGAAGATCAGCGCGGAGAGCGCGACCACCGGGACGACGCCGATGGCGGTGAGCATCAGCTTTGGCTGCATCCAGGTGAGCACCACGATGCCACCCACCAGCGCGAGCAACTGCCGGGTGAAGTCGGCGAGCTGGTGCGACAGGATGCCCTGCAGCAGTCCGATGTCGACCGTGAGCCGCGATGTCAGCTCGCCGGTGCGGCGGTCGGCGAAGAAGCCGGGCGGCATCTCGAGCAGCTTGCCGAAGAGTTCGCGCCGGAGTCCCGCCACGGCGCGTTCGCCGGTGGCCGTGAGGAAGTAGGTCTGGATGTAGTTGAGGACGGCGGTGGTCGCGAAAATCGCCAGCAGGCCGAGCGCGATCTGGTCGAGCAGGTGGCGGTCGTGGCGCTCGAAGGCGGCGTCGAGCAGGTAGCGGACGACCAGTGGGAAGGAGAGCGCGAGACACGACGACAGCACCAGGGTGACCGCCGCCACCATCAGGCCGCTCCGGTAAGGCCGCACCCTCGGCCAGAGCCGGAGGAGCGGCCTGGGCGAGGGGGGGCGCTTCCGCGGGGCGCTCAGTTCAGTGGTCGGTGTGGGCGCCGAGCGCCGCGGGTGCGGCGTCGGGAGTCAGCGGCGCCGCGCTGCCGAGCCGGATCTCCTGGGCCGCGATGGCGCGGTGCCCGAACGGCACCCACCGATCCACGGCCATGGCGACGAAGAGCAGCGCCAGGTAGGAGAGCGAATACTTGTAGAGGCGCCAGGTGGTCGGGGTGACGCCGTCTTCCTTGGTGATCTTCCAGCAGAGCTGGAGGAAGCGGGCGCCGAGCAGCAGTGCGGCCACGCCGTAGAAGAGCCCCTGGATCCCGACGACCGCCGGCATCAGCGTGAACGGGATCAGCATCAGCGTATACAGCAGCATCTGCCGCTTCGTCTCGGGCACGCCACGGACGTTCGGCATCATCGGGATGCCGGCGTTGCCGTAGTCGATCTGTTTGTTGAGGGCCAGCGCCCAGAAGTGCGGCGGGGTCCAATAGAAGACGATCGCGAAGAGGTAGAGCGCGCCCAGGTCGATCGAGCCGGTCATCGCGGCCCACCCCACCAACGGCGGGAAGGCGCCGGCGGCGCCGCCGATGACGATGTTCTGCGGCGACGAGCGCTTGAGCCAGACCGTATAGATCAGGACATAGAAGAGCAGTCCGCCGAGCGCGAGCCAGGCCGAGAGCGGATTGACGAAGGCCCAGAAGAGCGTGAAGGCGGCCGCACCGAGGGTGACACCGAAGAGGAGCGCGGCGTTGGCCGGCATCCGCCCCGACGGCACCGGGCGGAGCCGGGTGCGAGTCATCCGATCATCGATGTCCCGATCGAACCACATGTTGATCGCGTTCGCCCCGCCGGCCATCAGGTAACCCGCCAGCGCGACCCAGCCGATCAGGCCCCAGCCGGGCATTCCGGCCGGGGTGATGAACATCGGGGCGATGGTGGTGACCAGCAGCAGCGAGATGATGCGCGGCTTGGTCAGCGTGACGAGGTCCGCCAGCAGGGAGGGCTGGGGGAGGACCACGGCGGTCGGGGTGGCATCAGTCATGGATCGATCGTTCCTCACGGTCGTCGCCCCTAGGCGCGACGGCCTCATGGTGTCAGTTTTCCAAGCGGGCAATCTACCCCGCCGTCGGACCCCCCTCAAGGAAATCCCCCATGGAAGAGCGCCTCCCGCGACACCTAGGTCTTTGGAGTGCCGCCGCCGTCCTGGTGGGGACGACGATCGGCAGTGGCATCTTCCGGGTCCCCCGCGAGGTGGCGGCCGCCCTGGGCGACCCGAAGGCGATGCTGCTGATCTGGGTGGTGGGCGGCATCGTGACCCTCACCGGGGCGCTCACGATCGCCGAACTGGCGGCCGCCTACCCGCGCTCGGGGGGGATTTTCGCCTACATCCTCGAGGCGTTTGGGCCGCTGCCGGCCTTTCTCTACGGCTGGGCCGAGCTCAGCGTCATCCGGGCGGCGGCGATCGGCGGGATCTCGCTGGTCTTCGCCACCTACCTCGGCGAGTTCCTGCCGCTCGACGACCAGCAGGAGCGCTGGGTGGCCTCCGGGGTCATCCTGATCATCGCCCTGCTCAACTACCTCGGCGTCGGCGCGGCGTCGCTCCTGATGAACGTGACCACGATCCTCAAGTACGGTGCGATGGCGGGGCTCGGGCTGTTCGCCTTCGCGGTCGGGGGCGGGACCACGGCCAACTTCGTCACCCCATCGCCCGCGGCCACAGTGACCCTCTCCACCATGCTGACGGCGCTGGTCCCGATCATGTGGACCTACGACGGCTGGTCGAACCTCTCGTTCATCGGCGGCGAGGTGAAGGAGCCGGGGCGGAACCTGCCTCGGGCGCTGATCCTCGGGACGGTCGCGATCGTGGTGATCTACCTCTTCGTGAACCTCGCCTATCTCTACATGATCCCGGCGTCGCAAATGGCCACGATCGAGCGGGTGGCCTCGGAGACTGCCTCACGCATCGCCCTCTTTGGCGGCGCTGGGGCGGCGATCATTTCCGGGGTGGTGATGGTCTCCTGCTTCGGGTCGGTCAATGGCTCGGTGATGACTGGCCCGCGGATCTTCTTCGCCATGAGCGAGCAGCGGCTGATCTTCCCGGTGATCGCCCGGGTCTCGCCGCGTTTCCAGACCCCCTCGGTGGCGATCTGGCTCACGGCAGCGCTCGGCATCGCCTATGTGATGCAGAATTCCTTCGCGGAGCTGGCCGACCGCTTCGTGCTGGGTTCCTGGCCGTTCTATGCGATGGCGGTGGCGGGGGTCTTTGTGCTGCGGAAGCGCAGCCCGGAGGCAGAGCGGCCCTACCGGACGCTGGGATACCCCTTCACGCCGGCGATCTTCCTGCTGGCCTCCCTCGGCATGGTGGCCAACGCGCTGCTCTCGAACCCGGCCCAGAACGGGGTGACCTTCGGGATCATTTTGGCCGGGGTGCCGGTGTATTTCGTCTGGCGGCGGTTTGGGAAGAGGGGTGACCCGTAACCAGTAACCAGTGACCAGGGGGTCCCCAGGCGGCCACTGGTCACGGGTCACGGGTCACCGGTCACCGGTCACAGGTCACCGGTCACGGGTCACCGGTCACACCCTTTCCGCGGCCTGACGGCCGCGGCTGAAAATCATTCCTGTGACTGACCCGTGACCCCCCTTTGGGGGGACTTGCTTGCGCGACTTCCGATCGGGAACGACATTTCGCTTGCCACTATTTGGGGGCGCCGGGTCTTCGACCTGTGCCCCTGAGGGGGCCCCTCTCATCCGCAATTCTTCAGGAGCAACGATGCAACGCTTTCTTCGTTTGGCACTGGCTGTGTCGAGCGCGATCGTCGCCATGCTGGTGCTGCCGACGGTCGGCCGTGCCCAGGGTGTCACGACGGGCGGTATCGCCGGTATTGTGACCGATTCGTCCGGCGGGGCAATGGCCGGTGCGACGGTCCGCATCACCAGCCCGTCGACGGGCTTCGTCCGCGTCACGTCGACGCGCGACAACGGTCGCTTCGTGGTGACCGGTCTCGAGACCGGTGTCTACCGCGTCGCGGTCACCGCGATCGGCTTCGGCCCGCAGGCCCGCGAAGGGGTCCGGGTGCTCCTGTCGCAGACGGCGCGCGCCGACTTCATGATGGGTCGCCAGGCAGTGACGCTGCAGGAAATCGTCACCACCGCCGCGGCGGCCAGCTCGGAATTTGCGCCGACGCGTACCGGCGCGCAGACCTTCATCTCCGACTCCTCGGTGCGGCGCCTGCCGACGCTGAATCGGCAGCTGCAGGACTTCGTCCGGTTGACACCGCAGGTCGTGACCAACCCGGCCCCGGCCAACGCGGGTGAAGTCTCGATCGCCGGCCAGAACTACCGCTACAACGCGATCCAGGTCGACGGCACGGCGCAGAACGACAAGTTCGGCCTCTCCGACACCGGCGAACTCGGCGGCCAGGCCAACGGCCGTGGCATCTCGCTCGAAGCGGTCAAGGAGTACCAGGTCGTCGTCTCGCCGTACAACGTGACCCAGGGCGGCTTCACCGGCGGCCTGATCAGCGCGATCACCAAGAACGGCACCAACAAGCTTGCGGGCACCGGCTTCTACACCACCCGCAACCAGGACCTGGTGCCGAACGTTCCGCTGTACTCGGGCGCCAAGTTCCTGCGCAAGCAGTACGGCGGCTCGCTCGGCGGCCCGATCATCAAGGACAAGCTCCACTTCTTCGCCGCTGCTGAAGGCAACAGCAGCAACCAGCCCGCGTTCGGCCCGTACATCGGCCAGCCGCAGGACGCCTCGCAGCAGCTGCGCGTCGACCAGGCGCTGGTGGACCGCTTCAACGCCGCGCTGGCCCAATACGGCATCGACGGCGGCTCGGGCGCGCAGGAATTCAACAAGAACCCGATCACCAACCTCGTCGGCCGCCTCGACTGGGCGGTGTCGTCGAAGAACCGTGTCGTGCTTCGCGGCATCTACAACAAGTCGCAGGGTGACGACTTCTCGCGCAGCGCGTCGACGTTCACGCTCTCGTCGAACCGCTTCAAGCGCGATGAGTGGTCGTCGTCGATCACCGGCCAGTTCTTCTCCAACTTCAGCAACGGCGCGACCAACGAACTGCAGGTCGGCGTGATCCGGCAGCGCTTCGCCCGCGTGTTCGACAACATCGGCCCGCAGGTGACGGTCACCAACCTCGCCTCGCCGGTCATCCCGGGTGCACTGGTGGCGCTCCGCGCCGGTCCGGACTCGAATTCGCACATCAACCAGCTGGATCAGGACGTGCTCGAGTTCCGCAACGACTTCACCGTGCCGATGGGCAACGGGCACTTGGTCACGATCGGTGCGCGCGCCGAGGTCTACAAGATCCGGAACGCCTTCTGGCAGAACGCCTTCGGCTCGTGGCGCTTCGAGTCGATGGAAGCGCTCGAGGCCGGTACGCCGTTCGCCTATGGTGTCGGCGTCGGCCGCGGCGATCCGATCGCCCGCTTCACGACCTCGAACCTGTCGTTCTATCTGCAGGACCAGTGGACCGTCAATCCGGCGCTGACACTGACATACGGCCTCCGTGCGGAAGTACCGCGCTTCAAGGACAAGCCGACCGTGCTGGCGGATGCCTTCACGGACTTCGGCCGCAACACCGACGCGATCCCGACCAACACCAACATCAACCCGCGCCTCGGCTTCAACCTGACGCCGGGCGGGTCGAGCGGGAGCACCCAGATTCGTGGCGGCGTCGGCTTCTTCTCCGGCACGCCGTCGTACGTCTGGATGTCGAATCTCTACACCGCCAACGGCAACAGCGGCATCGCGCAGTTCACCTGCCCGCAGGCGATCGCGCCGGCCTTCACGACGGCCAACGCGCAGAATGCGCCGCAGGTCTGCTCCAACGGGAGCGGCCCCGGCGTCGGCACCACCATCGGCACGATCAACACGGTCAACCCGGCCTACAAGCAGCCGCAGGTCGTTCGTGCCACGCTCGGCTTCGATCGCAAGCTGCCCTGGGGCCTGACGGGGACGATGGATGCCGTGTACACGTACTCGGTCAAGTCACCGTTCATGGTCAACCTCGAGCTCGCCGATCCGACCACGACAGACATCAATGGTCGCGTGATGTACGGCACGCTCAACGCGACCACGGGCGTCCCCACCACCATCGCCAAGCACGGCACCAAGTACGGCGGCACCACCGGCGGCGGCGTCTATGACCTCACCAACTCCAAGGGCGATTATGCCTACGGCGTGACGGCGGGTCTGGCGAAGCGCTTCGCGGGGTCGTTCGAGGCGAGCGCGTTCTACTCGTATCAGCGGTCGTACTCGGTCGCCGACTTCACCTCGTCGGTCGCCCGTTCGGTGTTCCAGAACGGCCGGACAGTCTCCGGCAATCAGCTCGACACGCCGGTCGCGCCGTCGGCCTTCGACCGCCCGCACCGTATCACGGCGTCGATGACCTACACCGCGCCGTGGAAGAACTTCCCGACCGACGTCTCGTTCATCTACATCGGCCAGTCGGGGACGAACTTCGTCTACACCTACTCGGGCTCGGGCAACCGCGGCGACCGCAACGCCGACGGCGTGACCTCGAACGACCCGATCTTCATCGCCCCGACCAGCGCCGAGATGGCGTTCGTGGCGAACGGCACCTTCACCGCCGCGCAGCAGGCTGCGACGTATGATGCGCTGCTCAAGGACGAGCCCTGCCTCGCCAAGCAGAAGGGCGAGATCATGGGCCGCAACTCCTGCCGCAACCCCTGGTTCAACCAGCTCGACCTCTCGGTGCGCCAGTCGCTGCCGGGGGTCAAGGGGCAGAAGCTGACGTTGCAGGCGGACATCTACAACTTCCTGAACTTCCTGAACCAGGACTGGGGCCAGTACAAGCAGAACAACCGCTTCCCCCAGGTCACGCTGCTCAACGTGACCGGCCAGACGGCCGATGGCCGTCCGACCGTGACGATGGACACCCGCATCGCCGACAAGACCTTCCGCTATCCGAAGGTCCTGAACACGGTGTCGTACTGGCAGGGTCAGCTCTCCCTGCGCTACGCCTTCTGATGGCGTAGTCGGTTCCGCAGCACGGCAGGCCCCCGGGCGCTTCGGCGTCCGGGGGCCTGTTGCGTTGAGGTGGTTGCGGTGGTGGTTGACGGACGGTTGAGCCGGCTCGGCGTTTGTAGGGGCGTCCCGTTGCCCCGGAGCTGCGTTGCCACTGGTCGAGCATCGCTGGCGCGTGAGCCAGCGCCCCGCCAGCCCTGACGGTGCCCACTGGCTCCGCGCGCGGATCGCCTCGGTGCTGATCGACTGGCCCGGCGTCGCCGCCGAGAAGATCGCCTGCTCCGGTCATGAGGTGCGTCTTGCCGTGCGGGCCCGTGACGAAGCCGCCGCGCGTGCGTGCATCGCGGCGGTGGAGGCGGAGATCGCCGTAGTGCTTGCGCGGAGGGGAGGGAGGTGGGGATGATCGATGATCGATGATCGATGATCGATCATCGATGGTCGATCATCGGCTGCTAGCTCCTCACCTTTCGCAGCAGTCCCAGCGCCAGCACCAGGAACACGCCGTTCATCGCCCACGCCGCGACGGTCGGGTCGAGGTAGTCCTTGCCGCCGATCGCCTTCATGATCTGGGTGCCGGTGAGGTAGACCAGCGTCGTGCCGAGTGCGATCGCGAGGCCGAGGGCAGCGCCGGCGCGCGGGTTGGTGACGGCGAGCGGTGCGCCGAAGAGCGCGACGATCAGGCAGGCGAAGGGGAGCGCGAACTTGAGGCGATAGTCGACGGCCAGCATCCCCGGCTTGGTGCCGCTCCGCTCGAGCAGGTCGAGGTAGTCGCGGAACTCGCCGATCCGCATCTCCTCGCCCTTCTTCCCTTCGTCGAGCAGCATGGTCGGCGTCTCGCGCATCGTCGCGAGTCGGAGTGAGGTGAAGCGCACCGTCTCGACACGCTGCCCGCTGTCGCCGACCTGGTACATCGCGCCGCTGTGCAGCACCCACAGCTGCCGGCGCTTGCTCCACCGCGCCGAGTCGGCGCTGATGATCCATCCCTCGGGCTGCCCCGCCGCGGCCTTCGGCGGCGTGAGCAGGATGCCGAGCATGACCCCTTCCTTCCGCTGCAACTCGTGGATCGCGTAGGTCCAGCCGGTCGTCGAGGTGAAGGCAAAGTTGAAGCGACCGAGCGCCGTCGAGGCGTTGGCCCGCTCCTGGTGAAGCTCCTTCTGGCGGGTCGATGACGTGGCGGCCATCTCCTGCAGCGCGAAGTTCGCGGGCACCGCGAGCGTCGCGAGCACCAGCATCGGCAGAATCAGCCGCCAGAACGAGACGCCGCCGGCCTTGACCGCCGTGAGTTCGCTGTAGCGCCCCATCCCGTTCAGGGTAAAGACGGTGGCGAAGAGGACGGCCGCCGGCAGCAGCGTCGTCATCTGGTAGGGCAGGAAGAAGAGCTCGCCGAGGAGGATGTCGGGCACCGGCACGCCGCGCCGCGAGAGCTTCCCGAAGATCTCGGAGAGGTTGATCAGCACCGCGACGACGGGGATGCCGATCGCCGAGAGGAGGAAGGTCCCGATCCACTGCTTGAGGACGTAGCGATCGAGGGTGCCGAGCAGCTTCACGACGCCTCCGGACGGCGGCGGCGCAGCAGCGCCTGCAACGCCTCGCCGATCGCCTGGAGGATGCCGCTGGTGCGCGACGTCCCCATCTCGCGATTGGCCAGCGCGACCGAGCCGATGCCAAGCAGCGTGAAGAGCACCAGCGGCGCGTACATCGCCATGGCGGCCGAGATGTAGCCGACGTTGGCGAGGTTCTCGCCGCCGATCAGCAGGACGTAGAAGCCGAGGAAGATGATCAGCGATCCGCCGATCACCAGGCCGATGCCGCTGCGCGGATACTTGAGGGCCAGCGCCATCGCGACGAGGACGAAGCCGAACGCCGAGAGCGGGATCGCGAACTTCTTGTGGTACTCCACCGCGAACTCCCGGGTCGTCTTGAGGTTCCGCTCATCCTGATAGCGGGCGCTGTTGACCTCGACGATGTTGGACACGAGCCCGGTGGTGGGCCGGACTTCGGTGGGCGGCACCAGGAAGCCCTGCGGCGGCATCGCCACCGACTGATCGGTGGCATTGCCGTCGACCAGCGGAGCAGGGGCTCCGTCGAGTGCCGTGGTGGTGGCGGGTGCCGTGACCGGTGGCGCGGCGGGTGGCTGGATCACCGGGGCCACCGTCGCCGTCGTCTCGGCCGAGATCAGCTCGCGCTTCGGCTTGAGGACCGGCGCCGGCACGGTCGCCGAATCGGCCGGCTTCGGCGGGGTAGAATCACGAGGTACCACGGAATCGGTCGGGGCAGCCCCAGGCGCCGGTTGCCCGGGGAGTCGATAGATCACGCCGGGCGGCGGCGTGGCTGGCATGATGACGGCGCCGGGCTGCGGGGCTGGGGCGACCGGCAGCGCGGGCTGGAAGTCCTCCGGCTGCTTGGCGGCCTCGGCGGGCACGTCGGCGGGGGGCGGCGGCAGCACCGGCGGCGTGGTGGCGGAGTCGTTGTGCCCGAGGATCAGCCGCTCGAACCACCGTTCCACGGGCAGATAGCCGGCGCAGCGGGTCGGCAGCTTCGGCATCTGGCGGATCGCCTGCGGCCGGAGGTCGGGAAGCCCGGCGAGGCGGCGGAGGTCGCGCCGGGTCAGCAGCTCTCGCTCGCTCTTCCCCTCCTTCCGATACCAGGCCGCCGAGTCGATCCCCACCAGCAGTTCGCAGCCGGTCAGTTCGCGGTCGGAGCGGTCCCACCGGTCGACGCTGCGGGTGAGCTGGTTGGCGACTCCCGGGACGCGGACCCGATTGACCTCGAAGGTCGTGCGCTCGAGCCGACCCGGTTCGATCGACTTCACCTCGGTGGCCACGCCATCATAGAGCGTCAACAGCAGGTCGGTCCCGTTCGGCGCCTCGCCCATCACGCCGCGGGTGGCGTGGATGACCCGCGAGCCCTGGTACGAGGAGAGATCGTAGATGGTGACGTCCTGCAACGCTCCCGAGACGGGGTCGATCTGCGCGGCGCGGAGCACGTATTGATTCGGCAGCGGATTGAGCACCTGCGGCCGCAGGGTCAACGTCGGCAGCTTCTGCACCACGTCCTGCTGCAACGTCGTGAAACGGGCGTTGCTCCTCGGAACGACCTGGTCGAAGATCAGGAAGTTCACCGCGGCGATCACCACCGCGGCCAGCAGCGCGGGGCGCGCCATCCGCCAGACCGAGACGCCGTTGGCATACATCGCCACCATCTCGAGGTCGGCGGCGAGCTGGCCGTAGGCGTAGAGCGCCGAGGTCAGGACCGACATCGGGAGGGTGAGGGTCAGCAGGGCGGGGAGGGCGAGGAGAATCGCCTCGCCCATGACGGAGAAGGGGAGTCCCTTGCCGCCGAATCGGTCGATCAGGCTGTAGAGCTGGTTCAGCAGGAGCATTCCCGTCAACGCCACGACCCCCCACCCGAATGGGGCGGCGAGGGAACTCAGAATGTGACGCGAGAGGAGGCGCATGCGGATGTCGTGGGCGTGGTTGTGGCGCCCCTTGGGAGGGGCGTAGTTTTCGGGTCGGTCTCCAAGCTAATCGCCCAGTCCCCCCATCCGCGGTGCCACCCACGCCGATCGCACTGATCACGCTGCTCGCCCTGCTGCCCATCACCATGGTGGCACAGGAGCCGGCCTCGCCCCTCCCCGCCGTCGCCGCGGACACCGTCCGGCAGCCGCTGACCTTTCGCGCGCCGCCGGCCGCCGTCCTCGACACGCTGGTGCACGCGGCGATCCTGCGGGCCCCGTGGGTCGTGCCGGGGAGGCTGACGCCCTGGTCCGCCCGCTTCGCCTTCGATTCGACGTTGGCCGCCCGGGTCGCGGCCCGCTCCCGCGCGCTGGCCACCCAGCGGCGGCTGGTGGCGCTGATGCCGCCCGACAGCACCGCCCGCGCCGCCGAGGATCGCGGGCTCTTCGGGCTGCGGCGCCAGGTGGCCGATATCACCTTCGAGGGGCAGCTGCGCCTTGAGGTCGCGACGTCGCGGCAACGGAACCTCGCCTGCACGCCACTGCTCCTGCAGGACCCGTTGTCGGGGTGCCGCGGCGGCTTCACCGCGCCGAAGATCGACAACATCCTGAACTTCGAGGCGCGCGGCGCCATCGGGCAGCGCTTCTTCCTCGACTTCAACCTGGACACGCAGGCGGACTACGGCAGCAACAAGAACATCATCCGCGCGTGGTACCAGGGGCTTCCCGACGAGGTGGTGAAGCGAGTCGAGGTCGGCACCACGACCTTCCGCGCGCCGCGTTCCCGCTACCTCACCGCCGGCATCCCGTCGAACAATTTCGGCATCAATGCCACCTTCGAGGTGGGACCGCTCGAGCTGCAGGCGATCGCCGCGACCCAGAAGGGGAGCAACGTCGCCCTTCGCACCTACAACATCGGCAGCACCACGGTGCAGCCGCAGGACCGCAAGGCGCGGGACCTCGATTTCGAGGGGGGCCGGTTCTTCTGGACCGTCGATCCGCGCACGCTCCCGGGCTGGCCGGCCGTCGACATCCTCAATGCGGAGAACGTCGCGATCGCGGCCGCATCGCGGCCGGTTGAGCTCCGCGTCTACCAATACGTCCCGACGGCCCCCGGGGAGGGCGGCCAGTACGACGGCATCACCGCGACCGGCATCAACGGCGCCGAGCAGGCCGGGCCGTTCCGCTGGAAGCCGCTGGTCGCCGGCCGGGACTTCTGGGCCGACCCCTCGGGCCTCTGGTTCGTGCTCGCCTCGCGGATCGGCCCGTCCGACTTCCTCGCCGTCTCGTATCGGACGGCGACTGGCGGCACCGTCGGCACCTTCCCGTCGGACGACAACCCGGCGCGCGGCGACCAGCTGCTGCTCGTGAGCGCACCGAATCGCGCAGCCACCTCGCCGGTCTTCCTCCACGCGATGCGACAGATCTACCGCGTGGCGGGCGGCGACCTGGTGCGCAACACCACCAAGGCGGCGCTGACGGTGGCGCGTTCCGAGCGGCCCATCGGCGGCACCGGGACGTACCTCGCGCTGCTCGGCATGGCGTTCCCGACCGACCAGGCGCTGCTCGACACCGACAACCGGCTCTTCCCGCGGCTGCGCGATCCGGGCGCCGACCAGGTGATCCGCGACGTCTTCATGATCTTCCCGAACGCCCAGCCGTTCGCCGATCCGCAGCTCACCACCTCCGAACGCAACGACTCGCTCTATCGGACGCCGGAATACCTCCTCTCCACCCAGGGGCCGCCGGCGAAGTTCGAGGTGCGGCTGCAGTATGACGCGCGCGGTGGAGAGGATCGCGGGTCGATCATGCTCGGTTCGGTGCAGCTCCGCGAGGAAAGCGAAATCCTCGAGGTCGATGGCCGTACCCTCAAGCGCGGCGTCGATTACAACATCGAGTACCAGACCGGCAAGGTCTCCTTCCTGAACCCCGATGGTCTCTTCGGCAATCGCCAGTCGACGGTGACCGCCCGTTTCGAGGAGCGCGCCTTCTTCGCGGTGGCCCCGACCACGATCGCCGGCCTCACCGCGAAGTGGCAGGTGGGTCGCGTCGGGACCGTCGAGGCGCTGGGGCTCTACCAGGCCGAGGCGACGGCGTACAATCGGCCGCCGCTCGGCTTCGAACCGACCGCGTCGCTGATCGGCGGCGCGGTGGCCGACTTCCGCTTCAACGTCCCCTCGGTGGGTCGTTTCCTGAATCGCCTCACCGGTCGCAACTCGTCGGCGTCGTCGTCGCTCGGCCTCACTGCCGAACTGGCCTTCTCGCGGCCCGACCCGAACCGGTCGGGCGAGGCGTTCCTCGAGGAGTTCGAGAACGACGGGGCCCGGCAGCTGTCGCTCGCGGAACTGGCGTGGATCCCCGGCTCCCGGCCGAAGAGCACCAGCGGCGTGGAGTCGCTCGGACTCGGGTCATCCTTCGACCTCGCCGATGCGGTGCAGGTGGTCTGGCAGAACCTGATCCCGAACGGCAAGGGCGGCGTGATCGAGATCGGGCCGCAGGACATCGATACGCTGATCGCCACCACGTCCTCGCGCGTGCGCGCGCTCGAGACGGTCCTCTACATGACCTTCCACGCCGACACCGCGGGTGGCAAGGTCGACTTCTCGAACAAGGCGCACTGGAGCCAACCGCGGCGCGACTTCCGGCCTCGGTGGCGCACGCTGACCACGTCGCTGTCGCCGACCGGTCTCGACATCTCGCGCAACGAAGCACTGGAGTTCTGGGTCTACGAGGGGGAAACCCGCCCGACCCGGACCTCGGGGATGCGCCTGGTGCTCGACTTCGGCAACGTCAGCGAGGACGCCGTCTCGCTCGCGCCGGAGAGCTTCACCGTGACCGGCAGTGACACCATCTTCGTGGGCCGCCAGTATGTCGGCACCGGCAAGCTCAACACCGAGCGGTCGGCGTTTGGCTCCTTCAATGCGCGCACCGACGACAACGGCATCCTCGGCGACCGCCCCGACACGCTGCGCGGTCCGGATGGCGCGATCGTGGAGAAGCTCGCGCTCTGTTCGCAGCGACTTTCCGACGAAGTCGCCGTCTTTCCCTGGGGCGACCTCGGCGCGCGCTGCTCGAACGGCAACGGTGGCCTCGACGGCGAGGACCTCGACGACGACCTCGTCCTCGACGCACTCGGGCCCAACGACAACGTCTACCGCTTCGTGGTGGACCTGTCCGATCCGAAGTACCTGGTTCGTGACCGCGCCGTCTCCGACGCGCAGGGACGGCCGGCGTACTGGACGCTTTACCGAATTCCGCTGCGCACGCCCGACGCGACGATCGGCAGCCCCGACCTTCGCCTCGTCAAGCAGTTGCGCGTCGGCTTCGTCACACCGCCGGATCAGGGATTGTCCGATCCCGTGATCCGCTTCGGGCTGGCGCGGATGCGGCTGACGGGTGCCCCGTGGATTCGCCGGAGCGATCGCCCGATCGCCAACATCGCCGGTGCGACCGCCGAGCCGCGCGGCGAAGTGTTGGTCTCCTCGATCTCGACCGAGAACATCGAGCTGGGCTACGTGTCGCCGCCAGGGGTCCGGAACGGCCCGAGCACGATCACGGCCAACACCGGGTCGGTGGTCCAGCAGGTGAACGAGAAGTCGCTCCGCATCATTGCCCGCGACCTCCGCCTCGGCGAGCGTGCGGAGGCCTTCACGCGGCTCCCGGCCGGTTCGCAGACGCTGCAGGCGTATCGCGAGGTGCGGGTCTGGTTCCGCGGGCGCGGCACGGGATGGGAGAACGGGCAGCTGCAGGCGTTCGTGAAGGTCGGCACCGATGCGTCGAACTTCTACCTCTTCCGGGCGCCGGCGCGCACCACGACGTGGGAGCCGGAGGCGATTGTCGACCTGGAGCGGTGGCGCCTCCTCCGCGCCGAGCTCGAACAGCGGGTGCTCGCGAACGAGGCGCCGAGCGGTGCGGCGGAGTGCGGCGGCGATCCGACCGCTTACGTGATCTGTGATGGGCCGTACCTGGTCCACATCCGTGATCCGCGCGTGTCGCCACCGAACCTGGGGGCGATCCAGGAACTGAGTACGGGCTTCTATCGGACCGTCGCCGGTGCGCCGATCACCGAAACGGAGCTGTGGATCGACGACATCCGGATCACGAAGCCAGTGGCAGAGACCGGCGTCGCGGCCGCCCTCGGCGCGCACCTCGATGCGAGCGACGTGGCATCCATCGACCTGGCGTACACCTATGTCGACGGTCGCTTCCGCCAGATCGGGCAGACGCCGAGTTACCGGACCACCGGTGGCTTCGCGGCATTCGCCACCATCCAGCTCGACCGCTTCCTGCCGCCGCGGCTCGGGCTGACGATTCCGTTCCAGATCAGCCACAGCTCCGGTCGGGTCGATCCGCAGCTGCTCACGGGGACCGACATTCCGGCCTCGGCACTCCAGGGTTTGCGACGCCCGCAGAATCACGCGACGTCGTGGAACCTGAGCCTGCGGCGCCTTGCCCCGTCGCAGACCTCGCGACTGATGCGACTCCTGGTCGATCCCCTCGCCTTCGCCGCCGCCGGCACCGGCGCCTCGACCGTCACCGAGTTGAGCGACGCCTCGTCCTCGCTGTGGAATGCGTCGGTCGGCTATTTCCTCTCGAGTTCGTCGCGGGGCCGCTCGCTCGGCCTCGCCGGCTTGCGGCGCTGGCTGCCGAAGTGGCTGGCGGAGAGTGAGGCGGCGCAGGGGATCGCGAACGGGCGCATCGCGCCGTGGCCGACATCCCTCCGCTTCGGTTCGACGCTGTCGCGCTCGGTCAGCGACTTCACATCGTACAGCGTGCCGCTCGAGCGGGCCAGCGACACGCTGCTCCGCCCGGTCACCTCGCTCCAGCACCTCTGGCGAAACGACGCCGCGATCGGCTGGCAGCCGATCGGGATGCTCGCGGTCACCGGCAGCTGGCAGAGCACCCGCGACCTGCGCCGGTACGCCGACTCGACCGCGCTCGGTCGGCTTGCGGGGGCGTCGCGCCGGGTGTTCGCCGGGATGGACGTCGGCGTCGAGCGCGATCGTGCCCTGACCAGCTCGGTCAACCTGACGCCACGCTTCACCAGCTGGTTGCGCCCGCGACTCGGCACGACCTCGAACTTCCTGTTGTCGCGCTCGCTGACGTCACGCAATCCGGTGCGGGTGCTCGGCGACACCGCCGGGGCGTACATCCTCCCGCAGACGGTGAACAACTCGCGCACCATCGAGTTCGGTGTCTCGGTCGACCCGGCGATGCTGTCGCGCCGACTCCTCGGCGACAGCAGTCGGGCGTCGCGCTGGTTCTCGCGGATGCGGCCGATCGAGGTGAGCCGACGCCGGACCCGGCAGTCCACCTACGACCTGGCCACCTTCGATCCCGGCATGGACTATCAGCTCGGGCTCGGCGGCTTCACCGACTTCCTGACGCGGAACGGCACTCGCGCCACCGGCGCACTCGACGCGCTCGAGATCACGGCCAGCAGCACGCTCGACTTCCCGCTCGGCCTCTCGGCAACGCTGCAGTTCGCGCAGTCGGAGAGCGACCGCTATCAGCGGCTGCAGGCGGCCGGCTTCCTGGTGACCTCCGCGCGCACCACCGAGTGGCCGAGCGGGACGTTCGCCTTCACGCGCTCGATGACGCGCGGTCCCCTGCTGATGCTCTATACCAGCACGACGGTGCGAAAGCAGACCGCCGACGCGCGCAATCCGCTGCTCGCCGGCGCGGGGAGCACCCGCGTCTACACCGAGACCAGCGCGTTCGAGCCGAACATCACGCTGACCTTCCGCGGCAACCTCAGTGTCGTCGGCCGGAGCACGAGCGAGCGGGGGATCACCGAGGCCAACGGCAACATCACGCGGCTCGACAACCGCCGCTATTCCGGCAGCGTCGATTGGTCGGTCGCGCTGCCCGCGATGCTGTCGGCGATCCGGAAGCCGCTCCGCAGCCAGTTGACGGTGACGCGCCTCACCAACCTCTCCTGCCTCGAGCGGGTCGACGAGGGGTGCACGCCGTATTCCGACGTCCGGCAGTGGGAGGTGCGCGGCGGCCTGAACACCGATCTCCGCGGCAGCATCCAGACCGGCCTCCAGGTGGGCTGGACCCTCAACGATGTCCGGCACCTGCAGCGCAAGAGCTCGAACCTCGCGCTCTCCCTCTTCTTCAGCATGCCTCTTTCTTCAGAGGACTTCAAATGAGACGCAGCTTCCTGCCGGCGTCCCTTATCCTGCTGGCGGCGTGTGCCGATGGCAGCGAGGCACAACTGGCGAAGGAATTCGACGGCGCGACCGCGCTCACGCGCGTCGAACAACAGCTTGCCTTCGGTCCCCGCATTCCGGGAACGCCCGGGCATGCCGCGATGGCGGCGTGGCTCGACTCGCTGGCGCGCCTGGGGGCGGATACGGTGGTGGTGCAGCGCTGGTGGCACCACACGCTGCGCGGCGACTCGATTCCGCAGGTCAACATCCTCGCGCGCTTCAACCCGGCGGCGACGGAGCGGATCCTCTACATCGCACACTGGGATTCGCGGCCGCGCACCGATGGCCCGGGCCAGAAGGACTCCACCCAGGCCGTGCCCGGTGCCAACGACGGCGGCTCCGGCGTGGCGGTCCTGCTCGGCGTGATCGATGCGCTCAAGAAGCAGCGGCCGACGCAGGGCGTGGACCTCCTCTTCGCCGATGGTGAGGACTACGGCCACTTCACGACGCCGCTCGGACCGGACGTGCTGATCGGCTCGACGTACTTCAGCAAGAATCTCCCGGGGCCGGCCAAGCCGCGCTTCGCGGTCCTCTTCGACATGGTGGGAGACAAGGACCTCCGCATTCCGATCGAGGGCTACTCGCAGATCGCCGCGCCCGACGTGGTTGACCTGGTGTGGGGGACCGCCGAGAAGATGGGCTTTGGCCACATCTTCGTCCGCGAATCGGGGCAGGCGATGACCGACGACCACACCCCGCTCATCGCCGCGGGCATCCGAGCCATCGACGTGATCGACTTCAGCTACCCGGCCTGGCACACCAAGGACGACACCATCGACAAGGTGTCGGCGGCGAGCCTGGGCGCCGTGGGCAACGTGGCGGTCGGGACGATCCGTCGGGCCGAGGCCGGCGGCAAATAGCGCCAGCCCCCGCCGCGGAAGGCGGTGTCAGGCTGCAGTAGATGGGACCACGCTCGGCGTGGGCGCCGGGCGAGGCTTGCCCGGTGACCCGCGCCGAACGCCGTTCCCTGATTGTCCTCGGCCTGCTGGCCGTGGGTGGACACCTCCTCCTCGCGGCGCGGGGGGCGAGGGGGGCTCCTCCCGGCGCCGTGACCATCCTCGATCCAGCCGGCGACCGCGATCCGCTCGCCCATCGGGACAGTGCGGCGGCGCTGGCCGCACCGCTCGGCGCGGGGGAGCGGATTGATATCGACCGGGCCGGGGTGGCCGAACTGCAGCGCTTGCCTGGGGTCGGGCCGGCGCTGGCGAAGCGCATCGTGGCGGATCGCGAGAGCCGCGGGGCGTTTGGCGGCACGAGCGGGCTCGACCGGGTGCCCGGGGTCGGGCCGGCGATGTTGGCACGGCTCGCCCCCCACCTCAGCTTCGATGGCCGGACGGCCGATGCTGGGGGTGTGATCACCGGGGTCGGATTCGATCCGAATCGGGCCGGGGTGGCAGAATGGGATGCCTTGCCGGGAATTGGCCCGACGCGGGCGCGGGCAATTGTAGCATTTCGCGACAGCACCGGTCCGTTCCGCCGCCTCGAGGACCTTCGGCAGGTGCCCGGACTCCCGTCCAGCGTGCTTCGCCGCATTGCCCCGCTCCTCCAACTGCCCTGATCCAGGGGCCATCGGACCGCTGTTTGGTTCAAGGCATCGCCTTTGCACTTCCGGAGTGGAATGACTGCACCGACGACTTCCAAGACCGCTGGCCGCGACGACGGCCCCCAGGCCGCCGAGCGGCTGGGGGACCTGTTGGTATCGCAGGGGCTGATCACCAGGGAGCAGCTGAACCACGCCCTGCATGAGCAGCGCACCACCCACCAGCGGCTGGGGCTGATCCTCGTCAAGCTCGGGATGATCCCCGAGCTCGAACTGACCAAGGTCCTGGCCCGCCAGTACCGGATGCCGGCCGTCGACCTCTCCCATTTCGAGGCCGACCCCCGGGTCCTGCGACTGATCCCGAGCGACCTCGCCATGAAGCGGATGGTGCTGCCGCTCAAGCGCGAGGGGCGCACCCTGACGGTGGCCGTGGCCGATCCGGCCGACCAGGGGCTGCTCGAGGACCTCAAGTTCATCACCCGCTTCGACCTCTTTCCGGTGCTGGCGGGCGAGCAGACCCTCAAGACGCTGATCGAGAAGCATTTCGAGACCGGCGACGAGCAGTTGCAGACGATCCTCCGCGAGATGGAGGGGATCGGCGAAGACGTCGAGGTGATGGCCGACGAGGAAGAGGAGACCGCCACGGCGTTGCAGGCGGCGGTCGACGATGCGCCGGTCGTGAAGCTGATCAACGGCATCCTCACCGATGCCGTCAAGCGCGGCGCCTCCGACATCCACGTCGAGCCGTTCGAGCACGAGATCCGGATCCGCTATCGCATCGACGGCGCGCTGCTCGACGTGATGAAGCCGCCGCTCAAGATGAAGGCCGCGCTGACGTCGCGCATCAAGATTCTCTCGTCGCTGAACATCGCCGAGCGGCGGGTGCCGCAGGACGGCCGCCTCAAGCTCAAGATGGGCACGCGCGTCATCGACTTCCGCGTCTCGACCTTGCCGGTGCTCTTCGGCGAGAAGATCGTGATGCGAATCCTGGACAAGGGCAACCTGACGCTGGACCTGACCAAGTTCGGCTTCGAGCCGAAGGCGGAGAAGGACCTGATGCGGGCGATCCTCAATCCGTACGGGATGGTGCTGGTGACGGGGCCGACCGGCTCCGGCAAGACGACGACGCTCTACTCCGCGCTGCAGCGGATCAACACCGTCGAGACCAACATCATGACGGCGGAGGACCCGGTCGAGTACAACCTCCCGGGGATCAATCAGGTGCAGGTGCGCGGCGAGATCGGGCTGACCTTCGCGGTGGCGCTCCGCGCCTTCCTGCGGCAGGACCCGAACATCGTGATGATCGGCGAAATCCGTGACCTGGAGACGGGCGGAATCGCCATCAAGGCGGCGCTCACCGGCCACCTGGTGCTCTCGACGCTGCACACCAACGACGCGCCGAGCACGATCGTCCGGATGATCGACATGGGGATCGAGGCGTTCAACGTCGCCAGCGCGGTCAACCTGGTGGTGGCCCAGCGCCTGGTGCGCCGGATCTGCACCAAGTGCAAGGCGCCGGTGACCTATACCGACGAGGAGCTGCACGCGCTCGACCCCGACATCGAGGCGCTGCGGAAGCTCACCTTCCATCGCGGCACCGGCTGCGAGCACTGCAGCGGCAGCGGCTATCGCGGCCGCGCCGGCCTGTACGAGGTGATGGCGATGACGCCGGCGCTGCGCCGGCTGATCCTGGTCGGCGGATCGACCGCCGAATTGCGCGACCTGGCCGTGTCCGAGGGGATGTTGACGCTCCGGATGGACGGGATGAAGAAGCTGGAGCGCGGCGTGACCACGCTCGAGGAAATCGTGAAGGAGACCGCCCAATGACCGCTCCCGGCACCACCCAGCCCTCGGCGAGCAGCGGTTCCACCGCGCCGAGCGCCCTGAACCTCCGCGCCCTGCTTGAGGAGGTGATGACGCGCGACGCGTCGGACCTCCACCTGACCGCCGGCGAGCGCCCGAAGCTGCGCGTCGACGGCGAGATCGTCGACGCCTCGGTCGACCATGTGATGTCGCCGAAGGACACCCTCTCGCTTGCCTACTCGGTGCTGACCGAGGCGCAGAAGAAGCGCTTCGAGCAGGAGGACGAGCTCGACTTCTCGTTCGGCATCCAGAACATGGCGCGCTTCCGTGGCAACGTCTTCAAGCAGCGCGGCTGCGTGTCGATGGTGGTCCGGATGATCCCCTTCTCGGTGAAGACCTTCGACGAGCTCAAGCTGCCGCCGGTGACGGCGAAGCTGGCGGAGCGGCCGCGCGGCCTGGTGCTGGTCACCGGCCCGACCGGCTCCGGCAAGAGCACCACGCTGGCCGCGATGATCGACAAGATCAACAAGGAGCGTCGGGGCCACATCATCACGGTCGAAGATCCGATCGAGTTCATCCACAAGCACCAGAAGTGCATCGTGAACCAGCGCGAGGTCGGCACCGACACGCGCTCCTTCGCCTCGGCGCTCAAGTACGCGCTGCGCGAGGACCCGGACGTGATCCTGGTCGGCGAAATGCGCGACCTGGAGACCATCTCCGCCGCGCTCACGATCGCCGAGACGGGCCACCTGGCCCTGGCGACGCTGCACACCAACTCCGCTCCCGAGGCGATCAACCGGATGATCGACGTCTTCCCGAGCAACCAGCAGGCGCAGGTCCGGGCCCAGCTGGCGTTCGTGCTCGAGGGGATCGTGACCCAGACGCTGCTGCCGCGCGCCTCCGGGCGTGGCCGGGTGATGGCCGCCGAGATCATGATCGCGACGCCGGCCATCCGCGCCGTGATCCGCGACGACAAGGTGCACCAGATCTACTCGCTGATGCAGGCGGGCAAGAAGTTCGGCATGCAGACGATGAACGATTCGCTGTACCAGCTCTACATGAGTCGCGAGGTCACCAAGGACGAATGCCTCCGCGTCTCCGCGAACCCGAGCGAATTCCTGCGCGCCATTGGCGAGACGCCGATGGAAGAGCAGGCGATCGCGGCCATGCGATAACCGGAGAGTCCCATGCCCGTCTTTGAATACACCGCCAAGAACGCCACCACCGGCCAGATCATGAAGGGGAGCCTGGACGTCGCCACCCGCGACGACCTGATCGGGCATCTCCGCAAGAACCGGCTGCTGCTGGTGTCGATGCGCGAGGCGCCGAAGGAGATCAAGCTCTCGATGCCGGGCGGCGGGATCGGCACCCGCGACGTCGTGATCTTCACCCGGCAGTTCGCCACGATGATCAACTCCGGCCTGCCGCTGGTGCAGTCGCTGACGATCCTCGCGGCGCAGACCGAGAACCAGAAGCTGAAGGACATCACCCGGGCCGTCGTCTTCGACGTCGAGGCCGGCAACACGCTGGCCGACGCCTTCGCGAAGCACCCGAAGGCGTTCTCGCAGCTGTACGTCAACATGGTCGCCGCCGGCGAGGCGGGCGGCATTCTCGACACCATCCTGCTCCGCCTGGCGACCTTCCTCGAGAAGAACGACAAGCTGATCCGGAAGGTGAAGAGCGCCATGATCTACCCGGGCGTCATCCTCACGGTGGCGGCCGGCGCGATCGCGATCCTGCTGATCTTCGTCATCCCGGTCTTCCAGGAGATGTTCACCTCGGCGGCGATCGAGCTGCCGATGCCGACCCGGATCGTCATCGGGCTCTCCGAATTCCTGCAGAGCTTCTGGTGGGCGGTCCTCCTGGCGATCGGCGCGCTGGTGATCGCCTTCCGGAAGTTCTACGACACCTCCGCCGGCAAGCGGCGCATCGACGGGATCTTCCTGCAGATGCCGGTGCTCGGCGACGTGATCCGGAAGTCGGCGGTGTCCCGCTTCACGCGGACGCTCGGCACGCTGATCTCGTCGGGCGTCTCGATCCTCGACGGCCTCGAGATCACCGCCAAGACGGCCGGCAACACGATCATCCAGGACGCCATCATGGCGTCCCGCTCCTCGATCGCCGGCGGTGACACCATCGCCGCGCCGCTCGACAAGTCCGGCGTCTTCCCCCCGATGGTGATCTCGATGATCGCCGTCGGCGAGCAGACCGGCGGCCTCGACGAAATGCTCACCAAGATCGCCGACTTCTACGACGACGAAGTCGACGTCGCCGTCAGCGGCCTGCTGGCCCTGATGGAACCGGTGATGATCCTCTTCCTCGGCGTCGTCGTCGGCGGCATCATCGTCGCGATGTACCTGCCGATCTTCGGGATGATGCAGGCCGTTCAGTAAGGGCTGGAAAGTCGCGTAGGGGCGCGGCCCGCCGCGCCCCGGGGTCATAGGTCATAAGTCGTAGGTCATAGGTCGTGGGATCTCGGGATGGACACCGGGGTCCCACGACGCAGGTTTACGACTTACGACTTACGACTTACGACTAACGACTAACGACTAACGACTTCTGCCAAGGACGGTCAAATGCGCTTCCCGCCATTGCGGCTGCTGGGCATCGCAGCCGGGACCGTCGCCTCACTGGCATGTGCCAAGGTGAAGCCGGTCGATTCGGCCTCGGTCGCCGGCACCTACGACACGCAGGTGTCGGTCGTCTCGGCCTCGGCAGGCTGCTCCCTCCCCGTCGAAAAGAACCCGACCGTGGTGGAAACGAGCAACAACAACACGGTGGTGACGCTCAGGCACGCCGGGACGACCTATGGCGGCGCGCTGCGCCCCGATCTCTCCTTCACCACCCAGACGCGGACGGTCGTCGCGAATGGAGTCAGCTACGAGATGGTCGTGTCGGGCCAGTTTACGGGAGCCACGCTCGACGCCCAGGTGACGCTCGACTACGGGACGGCGCCGGCGTGTCACGTGGTGGTGCGTTGGGTCGGGCCGAAGCAGGGGTGAGGCGGGGTGAGTCGTTAGTCGTTAGTCCTTGGTCGTTAGTCGTCAGGGGTCCCCGCGGGACCTCGGCGGACATGTCGGGGTCTCACGGGGTACGTTTACGACTTACGACTTACGACTTACGACTTTCGACCGATGGCGAGGCAGGCCTCCCCCCTACAGGCCTCGCCCCCAGAGGACCTCCCAATGTTGCGCACCTTCCTCACCGCCCTCGTGACCTTCTTCGCGCTCGACATGGTCTGGCTCGGCGTGGTCGCCAAGGGCTTCTACCGCGACAAGATGGGCCACCTGCTGCGCCCCGACGTCCAATGGGGCCCAGCGGTCCTCTTCTACCTGATCTTCGTGGCCGCGCTGGTGGTCTTCGTCGTCCAGCCAGCCCAGGAGAAGCAGTCGCTCCGCCACGCCATCCTCTATGGCGCCTTCTTCGGCCTGGCAACCTACGCCGCCTACGACCTGACCAACCTCGCCCTCGCCAAGGACTTCCCGACGATCGTGGCGGTGGTCGACCTGGCGTGGGGCGCGGTGCTCTCGGCCACGGTGGCGGCGGTGGCGTACAAGCTGGGGTAATTGTGATGCGCTCCCCGCCCCCGCCAGCCGCGGCCGTCAGGCCGCGGCGAGGGCGGCGGGGCCTCCGAGCCAGATTTTCTCGGGTGCTCTCCGAGTCGGTACCGAGTACAGCAACTTCGGAGGCCCCGCCGCTCGCGCGGGGCGCGAGGGCGGGGAGAGCTCCACCGTTCACCACCCCCTTACCCCTCACCCCTCACCAGCCGACTATAATCCGAGACGCACCGGAATCACCCCAACCTCGGTGCCCTCCTCTTTCCGTGGAACTCCGAAATGAAGGCCACTTCTTCGCTCCTCCTGCTCGTGGTCGCGGCGCTGCCGCTGGCCGGCCAGCAGGGTGCGGCGCCGTTGTCCGTTGCCGACACCTCGATCTTCGCGCCGCTGGTGCTGCCGACGGCGAACGAGTATCGCACCGGCAGCGGACGTCCCGGCGTCCGCTACTGGCAGAACCGTGCCGACTACGACATCGCGGCGACGCTCGACACCACCGCCAAGAGCATCAAGGCGACGCTGTCGCTTCGCTATACCAACAATTCGCCGGACACGCTGACCTACATCTGGCTGCAGACCGAGCAGAACGCCTTCAAGGCCAACTCGCTCAACTCCTACGTCTACCCGCAGGACTCGCGCTTCGGCGCTCGCGGCTTCGAGGGCGGGTACGTCTTCGACAAGGTGGAGCAGGTGGCGGCGGGGGCGAAGGCCGGTGCGGCGGGCCGTCGGACGGCGGTGCAGACGCGCAATCACGAGACGGTGACCAAGGTCCTCCTCGCCGAACCGCTGGCGCCGGGGAAGAGCACCACGCTCGACATCGCCTACCACTTCCTGGTGCCGGAGCACGGTGCCGACCGGATGGGGCGCGACGGCCCGCTCTACGAGATCGCGCAGTGGTATCCGCGCGTCGCCGTCTACGACGATGTGCGGGGCTGGAACATCGAGCCCTACCTCGGCCAGGGCGAGTTCTACCTCGACTTCGGCAACTACAACCTCGCGATCACCCTGCCGGCCGGGTACATCGTGGCCGCGACTGGCGCGCTGCAGAACGCCGCCGAGGTGCTGACGCCGACGCAGATCAGCCGGCTGGCCAAGGCCGCCAAGTCTGATAGCGTGGTGCGGATCGTCACCGCGGCCGAATTGGCCAGCGGCGCGGCGCGCCCGCGCACCACCGGGATGATGACCTGGAAGTTCTCGGCGAAGAACGTCCGCGATGCCGTGTGGGCCGCGTCGCCGGAGTATCAGTGGGATGCCAGCAGCTGGAAGGGGATCATGGCCTACGGCTACTATCGCCCGAAGGCCGCCGCCAACTGGTCCGACGCTGCCGATCAGTCGCGCATGTCGATTCAGGAGTACTCGGAGCGCTGGTTCCAGTATCCGTGGCCGCACATCTCGGCGGTCGAGGGACCGATCTCGGGGATGGAATACCCGATGATCGCGATGGAAGCCCAGGGCGAGGAGGTCTTCGACCTCTACAGCGTGGTGACGCACGAGATCGGGCACATGTGGTTCCCGATGATCGTCGCCTCGAACGAGCGGGTGCGGATGTGGCAGGACGAGGGCTTCAACACCTTCATCAACACCTTCTCCGAGGCGCGTCGCTACCCCGCCAAGGGCGACCAGATGGCCCGCGCCAAGCAGGAGCGCGGGATCATCGAGCAGGTGATGAAGGCCGGCGTCGACAAGCCGATCGACATCGGTCCGGATCGGATCAATCCGCAGTTCCTCGGCATTGCCGCGTACCTGAAGCCGAGTGTCGGCTTGCAGCAGCTGCGCCAGGAGATCCTCGGCCCCGAGGCGTTCGACGAGGCGTTCCGCGAGTACATCCGCCGCTGGGCGTTCAAGCATCCGACCGCCGCCGACTTCTACCGCAGCATGGAAGACGCCTCGGGCCGTCGGCTGGACTGGTTCTGGCGCGGCTGGTTCATCGAGAACGCGCGCTACGACCAGGCCGTCGAGTCGGTGGTCTCCCGGCCCAATGGTGTCACACAGGTCACCTTCGGCAACCGCGCCCGTGGTGTGTTGCCGATCCGTGCGCGCTTCACCTTCAGCGACAACTCCACGCAGGACGTCGTCTATCCGGCCGAGGTGTGGAGCCTGAACAGCATGCGCTACCTGCGCAGCTTTACCTTCACGGGGAAGACGATCGCGAAGGTGGAGATCGATCCGGAAGGCCGCCTGGTGGATTTTGATCGGACCAACAACGTGTGGAACGCGGCCAAGCCGTAGCGGTTTTCAGCCGCGGATGTCAATCCGCGGCGGTGAACGATGAACAGCGCTGAGGGGTGAGGGGTCAGGGGTTGTTCCCCCTCACTCCTCACCCCTCACCGTTTCACGGTCACAGGTCACAGGTCACTGGTTACTGGTCACGTCTCACCGCGGCCTGACGGCCGCGGCTGAATCACCCTTCGCTTGGCGGCCCCTGAACCGGCGCCGGTCCGACCGGCCGACCTTTGGCCGCGCGCGGCGCCATCGGGGGCATCTGGCCACCGGCCCGTCCACGGCCGCCCATCTGGCCACCCATCATCCCGCCACCCATCGGGGCCCCGCCGACCGGCCCGGCGCCGATTGCGCCGCCGCGGCGGCCACCGGCACCCTGACCGCGGCCCTGGCCCTTGCCGCCCTTGCGGGCGTGCATCGCCTGGAACTGTTCCGGCGTCAGGACGGCGCGGAGGGCATCCTCGTGCTTCCGCCGGGCGGTGACCCGCTGATCGGCAAGCGCCCGCTTGGCGGCCCGTTCGTTGTCGGCGATGGCACGGAGCTTGGTGCGCTGCTCGGCCGTCAGTTCCGGGGCCCGCTGGCGCGCCATCGTCGGGGCCATGGTGGGCGGGGCGGGGGTCTGTGCCGCCATCGGGGCGGCGATCATCATGGCCGTGAGGGCCAGGTAGGGGCGCATCGTCATACGGTGCTCCAGGTCAGGCGGCTCTGCCGCGTTGGTATCTGGAGGACGCCAGCAGGCGGCTGGCGTTAACGGGACCGAGTGGTTCGGGCTTTGCGGTATCTTTCCACCATGCTCCTCCCCCTGCTCGCCAGTTTGCTCGCCCCCCCCTCACCCGACTCCTCCCGTTTCGCGATGGCCCTCCGGGCCACCATCGATGCACCGCAGGTCGCGGGCATGCGCTGGGGTGGCCTGGGCGACGTTCGCGAGGGGCTGCGGAGCGCCTACGACCGGCAGGGCTGGCGGCCACTCTGGATCAACGGCAACGGCCCGACGACGGCCGCCAGGATCGTGTTGCGCGAGCTGCGCGAGTCGCGCGATCGGGGGCTCGACCCCGCCGACTACGACGCTGGCTGGCTCGACACCGAAGCCGCCAACCTCCGCAGCCGGAGCGACTCGCTTCGCGCCGTCTGGGATCTCGCCTTCTCGGCCGCGACCGCTCGCTACGCTATCGCCCTCGACCGGGGCCGCGTCGATCCGCGCACGCTGCACGCCACACTCACGCTCGCGCGGGATACCTTCGACATCCCGGGAGTCTTGGTGTCGCTTGCGGGGTCGGCCAATCCGGTCGCGGCGCTCCGCGCGCTTGAGCCGCCCTTCTATCACTACCGCCGCCTCGTCTCGGTGCTGCAGACCTACCGACTGCTCGCCGCCGATTCGTCACTCGCCGCCCTGCCCGACATCCCCCGCGGACTCAAGCCCGGCACGGTCTACCCCGGTGCGCCGAAGCTGCGGCGCCTGCTCACATTGCTCGGCGACCTCACCGACAGCAGCGCGGTCAATCGCGTGGCGGACGGCGACACGCTCTACGACGACGTCCTCGCCAAGGCGATCAAGCACTTCCAGCGCCGACAGGGCTTCGGCCCCGATGGCGTGATCGGCGATTCCACGCGGCTCCGCCTCACCCGCAACTTCGCGTCGCAGGTGCGCCAGATCGAGCTGACGCTGGAGCGCTGGCGCTGGCTGCCACGCACCTTCAGCGCGCCGCCGTTCATCGTCAACATCCCGGGCTTCCGCCTCTATGCGCTGCGCGGTCCGACCGACGTCGAGTCGGAGATGCTGACGATGGATGTGGTCGTGGGCACCGCGGTGAAGCACGACACGCCGCTGCTCGCGGTCGACCTCGTGGCGGTGCAGTTCCAGCCGCCCTGGAACGTGCCGACCTCGATCATGCGCGAAGAGATCCGCCCGAAGGCGATCGCCGACTCCGGCTACCTCGCCAAGGAACAGTACGAACTGCTCGTCGGCGGGAAGGTCGTGGAGCCGACCGACTCCCTCATCCGCAAGATCGGCTATGGTGTGGCGGTGCGGCAGAAGCCGGGGACGCTCAATTCGCTCGGCCGCGTCAAGTTCGTGATGCCGAACAGCTCCGACATCTACCTGCACGACACCCCCGCCCGTTCCCTCTTCGCGCGGGTGCGGCGCGACTTTTCCCACGGCTGCATCCGAGTGTCGTTGCCGGCGACGCTTGCCGCCTTCCTGCTGCGCGATCAGCCGAAGTGGCCGAGCGCCACCGTGGACTCCGCGATGGCGGGCGATTCCACCAAACAGGTTCGCCTGACCCAGCGCATTCCCGTCTTCCTGGTGTACCAGACGGTGGAGGTGCGCGAGTCAGGCGAAGCGTTCTTCTATCGCGACATCTATGGCCACGACCGCGCGCTCGATCGGGCGCTGCGGAAGGGCTATCCCTACCTGAAGCAGCCGGTCGCCAAGGACTCGGCCACCAAACTGCCGATCTCCCAGTCACCGATCGGCCTCAACTCGGCGTCCGCCCGCCGTATCCCGCCGTCAGGTCCACCACGTCGGTGAAGCCCATCCGCTCCAGCACCGACGCCCCGATGGCCGAGCGCGCCCCTGCCTGACAGTGGATCGCGAGCGGTGTCGCGCGATCAAGTCCAGCGAGTGTCGTCGTCACCGTGCCGAGTGGATGCAGCTCGGCGCCATCGAGGTGCCCGGCGTTCCACTCGTTCTGCTCGCGGAGGTCGATCACCAGGCGCCCCGCCGCTTGCATCGCCTCGGCGGCATCGATGTCGCCCTTGGTGATCGTCGCTCTCGAGCCCACCAACGCGTCGAGATCGAAGGTGCCGACGACGCGGTCGAGTCCGATCGACGCCAGCGCGCGCTGCGCCTCGGTGGCGGTGGCCGCATCGGCAGCAATCAGCGCGATCTCCTGATCGTATGGCAGCAGCCATCCCGACCAGGTCGTGAAGGACTTGCCGAGCGGGATGTTCAACGTGCCTGGGGCATGTTGCGCCGCGTACTCTGCGGCGGGGCGCACGTCGACCACGACGCCATCGGCGATGCGGCGGGTGAGCTCGCCCGCGGCGAGCGGCGTCGGCGCGGTGCGTGCACCGAGCACGGGCGCACCGTCGCGGTTGATCCGCTTCATCGTGCCGAAGTAGGTCGGCGGCGACGGTTGCCCCTCGAGCACTGACGCCACGAAGGCCGCTTCGTCGTGGATGCCGAACGCCCAGTTGGTGCGGCGTTCGTAGCCGAGCGTGCTCGACGGCATGGCGCCCAGCGCCTTGCCGCAGGCGGAGCCGGCGCCGTGGCCGGGCCAGATCTGCAAATGGTCGGGGAGTGAGGCGGTGCGCTGCAACGAGCGGAAGAGGTCGCGCCCACCGGCCTCCATCGTCCCCGCCACATGCGCCGCGCGTTCGAGCAGGTCGGGGCGGCCAACGTCACCCACAAAGATGAAGTCGCCCGAGACCATCGCCACGGGGTCCTCGCTGCGCGCGGCATCGGTCACGATGAATGCCAGGTGTTCCGGCGTGTGGCCGGGGGTGTGCCAGACATCGAGCCGAACACCACCCATCACGATCCGGTCGTTGTCGTGCAGCAGCGTCGCGCCCGCCGCCGCCGCGTAGCCGTACTGCCAATCCGTCCCCCCTTCGGCCGAGAGCAGCAGCTGCGCGCCACTTTGCGCCGCGAGCTCGCGTGCGCCCGAGACGAAGTCGGCGTGGATGTGGGTCTCGGTCACGCGGGTGATCCGCACCCCTTCCTGCGTCGCGGCCTCGAGATACTGGGCCACGTCTCTCGCGGGATCGATCACAATCGCTTCACCGGTGCGTTGGCAGCCGATCAGGTACGACGCCTGGGCAAGCCGATCATCATAGAAACGACGGACGAGCATCGAACGACTCCTGGGAGAACGACGTCAGCGGCGCAGTTCGCTCGCCACGAGGAAGGTGGCGAGCAGCACAAGAAGTATGGCGAAGGCACGGGTCAGGGTGCGAGCGGCGATGTGGGGGGCGAGCCGCGTCCCGGCCACCATGCCGACCAGTGCGGCGGCCGTCACCTGCATCGTGAGCGGCAGGTCGAGCGAGACGCGCCCGATCCACCCGGCGCTCGCCGAGGCGGTGTTCAGGGCGATGACCGCGAGCGAGGTGGCGGTCGCGGCCGCCATCGGCAGGCCCAGGACGCCACTCAGCGCGGGAACGATCAAGAAACCGCCTCCGACGCCGACCAGCCCGGTCAGGATGCCCACTGCGGCGGCCGCGACGACGATCCGGGCGAGGCTCGCACTGGGGGTGTTCAGGGTCGATTGGGGACTGCTGCCCATCCGGTTGGCGCGTCGCCACATCGCTGTGGCCGCAGCGAGCATCGTCGCCGCAAAGAGGATCATCCGCGGCGTATCGGCGATCCCGGCGCCGAGCCGGGCGGCGAGGAAGGAGGTGGTCATCGCGACCGCCGCGAAACCCGCCACGATCCGGAGCTGGAGCTGGCCGGCGCGCCACCGCGTGAAGGCGCCCACCGCGGCGGCGATGCCGACGACGGGCAGCGACATCGGAACCGCCACGCCCGGGGCGATCCCCAGGAGGTGGACCAGCACCGGGACGGCGAGGATCGAGCCGCCGCCACCCAGCAGTCCCAGGGCGAGGCCGACCGCCACGAATCCGATCAAACCGACGATGTGCAGGGCAGCCTCGGGGACGGGTGGCGGAGGGAGGAACCGGTCGGCGGGTACGCTACCCCGCGCCACCGAGCAGGGCAAGAGACCCGCCAGGTTGACGATGGGGCAGGAGGGGTCGTCCTTTCAGGATGGCCACGCCCCCCCATGCCTCCACCCCATCGCTGCTCGAGGAACTCCAGCAGTCGCGACCCTTCCGCTCCGCCGGTCAGGAAGCGGTCCTCGGCGTCGCGCGGACCGCCTCGCTGCTGAACCGCTACACCGCAGCGCTGCTCGAGCCGGAGGGGATCTCGACCGCCCAGTACAACGTGCTCCGCATTCTGCGCGGCGCGGGGGAGGAGGGGTTGCCGACCCTCTCGATCCGCGACCGGATGATCGACCCGGCCGCCGCGATCACCCGCTTGCTCGACAAGTTGGTGTCAGCGGGGTTGGCCCTCAGAGACCGAGGGGACGGCGACCGTCGCCAGATCGTCTGCCGGATCAGCCAGGCCGGGCTCGACTTGCTGGCCCGGCTCGACCCCACCCTGATCGAGAGCGAGGAGTCGATCGCCGGGAGCTTCTCCGGGGAGGAGCTCGAGACGCTGAATGGGCTGCTGGCACGGATTCGGGAACGGGTGAGGTAGGCGAGAAGCGAGAAGCGAGAAGCGTGGCCCAGCGGAGAGATGTTCCCGCCGAGTCACGCTTCTCGCTTCTCGCTTCTCCCTCAGCCCTTCGCCAACGCCTCGTTCAACACCTTCGCCAGCCGGACGCTCGCACGCAGTACGCGATCCTCGAGGATGATGCGGACCTTCGCGAGGTAACTCGGATCGACGTCGAGTGACGCTGGCAGGAACGGGTACGCCACGTCGCGTGCCACGTCGTGCGACTCCATGGCCCAGTCGACGATGGTGCCGCGAGTGAGCTGAGCCAGGTCGCCGCGCTGGGCGAGGGTCCGGCCGATTTCCACGACGTACGTCTCCTCCTGAACTCCCGTGGCCACCAGCAGTCCGGTGTCCCAGATCGAGTGCAGCGTCCATGGCTTGCCGGCCCAGGTCAGCTTGACGTCGTTGCCGCCGCGATCGCCGCGGTCGCCGACATGGAGTGGCTGGTGCATGTCGCCCATCAGGTGCACCACCCACTTGAGCGCTTCGGCGCGCTCGCTCACGGGCCGCTTCCGATCGCTGAGGATGCTGATCTCCTTCTCGAGCATGCCGATCACGCAGGCACCGTCCGGGCAGACCGTCTTCGGCCGGTAGACCGAGTCCCAGATCGGAATGTTCACGTAGTGCCAGGGGCCGGTCTCGGGGCGCGAGGGCCGGATGCTGTCGGCCCAGGAGGCCACCGAGGCGAGCGTCTGCCCCGGGATCAGGTCGCGCACCGCTTGCCGTGCTGCCGGGGTGAGCCGAGCCGCCGCCACGCGGGCGATGATCCGATGGCCGAGCTGCCCCCAGAACGCATCGTCATGGTCGGCGCGGGCGGGGGAGACTGCGCCCAGCAGCAGCGCGGTGGCAAGGAAGAAACGGCGCATCGGGCGCGCTCCGGCGTGGGGTGACGCGGCGCCGTGGCGGCGACGCTGACAGATTCTAGTCGAGTCGAGGGGCCGGTGTGTGCAGGGGAGCCGGCCGTGACGTCCACCTTTCCCCTGATCCGGAGTCACTGCCTGTGCGTCCCATGTTGCTGCCGTTCCTCGCCCTGCTCGCCGCGACCCCGCTCGCCGCGCAGGACAACGTCACCCCGAATGGCTCGCGCATCACGACGGCCGGGGTGGCGCGAGCCTCGGCCACGGTGGACTCGGTCTTCGTGGAGAAGCAGAGTCGCTCCGGCCGTGTCGACGTCGGTGACTTCACCGCATACCTGTTGGCGCGCCTCGGCGTGCCGCCGTTTTCCGATTCACTCGCCTTCCTGGTCACCTCGGACAGCACGCGCATCCGGATTCGTGGGCGGCTGATGGATTTCCCCCCCGAGGCCCGCGCCGAGCTCGGCCCGATCTTCTCGTTCGTCGACTCGACCTCGTCGTTCATGGCCGAGCTGTCGATGCCGCAACACGACAACGGGGTCATGCGGTTCCGGCTCGAGCGCCTCCTGGTCCGCGACGTCTCGCTGCCGGAGTTTCTCTACCTCCCGGCACTGGCCGAGTATGCCCGCCGCTATCCGGTGCTGACCGCCGGTGGCCGGGAGTTTCTGGTGGCGATGCCGGCTGAGGCGAAGGTGGCGATCGTGCCGAATGCGCTGGAATTGGTGATGCCGAAAAAGAAGTCTTGAGTCGTTGGTCGTTAGTCATTAGGGGTTGAGGGTGTCATGACAGGGCCGCGCCCCTAACTCCCAACGCCTAACGACTAACGCCTAACGACTAACGACTATCTTCCCAACATGCACGACCCCTGGGCCGCCCTCCGGCTTCCGGACTTTCGCCGTTTCCTGACGGCCCACTTCACGACGACGCTCGGGATCCAGATCCAGGGCGTCGTCGTCGCGTGGCAGATGTACCTCGACACCCACGATCCGTTGGCACTCGGATTGATCGGGCTGGCCGAGGCGCTCCCCAACATCGCGACGGCATTGTTCGCGGGGCATGTCGCCGACCGCATGGATCGGCGGCGGCTGGCGTTGCTTGCCACGGTGACGCTGCTCGCCTGTTCGCTGGCGCTGGCGCTGCTGGCCGGGCTCACCGGTGATGCGGCGAAGCACCGCGTGCTCGGGGCCTACGTGGTGATCGCGGTGAGCGGCATTGCGCGCGCCTTCCTGCAGCCGGCACGGACCGCGCTCGCGGCGGCGATGGTGCCGCGCGAGGTGCAGGCGAATGCGGTCACCTGGCGGAGCACGACCTGGCAGCTCGGCGCGGTGGTCGGTCCGGCACTCGGCGGCCTGCTCAATGTCTGGCTCGGCGCGCAGGGCAGCTACCTCGTCGACGCCTCGCTGATCACGGTGGCGCTGGTGGCGCTGTTCGCGATCCGTTTCCGCGGGGCGCCGGCCGTCGCGGCGGCGGCCGAGTCGATGCGCGACTCGCTCGCCGCGGGGATCCGCTTCCTGCGCGGGCAGCAGGTGCTGCTCGGCGCGATGACGCTCGACCTCTTCTCGGTGCTCTTCGGCGGTGCGGTCGCGCTGCTGCCGATCTTCGCCGCCGACATCCTGCACGCCGGGCCGTGGGGGCTGGGCGTGCTCCGCGCGGCGCCGGCGGTGGGGGCCGTCGCGATGTCGCTGGTGATGGCGTGGCGGCCACCGATGCAGCGAGCCGGACGCGCCTTGTTGTTCGCCGTGGCGTGGTTCGGCCTCTTCACGATCGGCTTCGGACTGGCGCGCACCCTCTGGCTCTCGACCCTCTTCCTGGTGCTCACGGGCGCGGCCGACATGGTCTCGGTGGTGGTTCGCTCGACGCTGCTGCAGCTACTGGTCCCCGATCACCTGATGGGGCGGGTCACCAGCGTGAACCAGATTTTCGTCGGGTCGAGCAACGAGATCGGCTCGTTCGAATCGGGCCTCGCCGCACGCCTGATCGGCGCCGTCCCGGCGGTCCTCCTCGGCGGCGGCATCACGCTGGCCGTGGTGGGCGGTACGTGGCGCTGGGCGCCGAAGCTACGAGCCGTGGGGCGACTCGACGAGGTGGGGCGGTAGGCGAGAAGCGAGAAGCGAGAAGCGAGAAGCGAGAAGCGTGGACCGGCGGACAGATCTCCCCGCTAGGCCCCGCTTCTCGCTTCTCGCTTCTCGCTTCTCGTCCGCCTCCAGTCCCGCCACACCAAGATGCTGTGCACCGTAATGGTGACGGCCGACACCGCACACCACGGACAAAACGTCTTGAGGACGACGAATTCGCCGTACTTGAGGCGCAGCGTGAAGAGGAAGGCGGGGTAGACCATCAGCGCCAGCAGTTTGGTGATGCGCGGGTCGTGGATCCAGCGCTGCTGCACCCCGATCATCGTGGTGATGAAGATCAGGGTGTAGCCGACGGCGCCGATCAAGGCGACGTCGATGCCGAAGAAGTAGCCGTACGAGGAGAACTGGGCGATTTCGCAGCCGTGATTGGCGGTGCAGGCCAGCTGGCCGGCGAGCCCGAGCTTCCAGAGATGGAGGTAGGTCGCGACCACGCCGGAGATCAGGGCGGTCAGGGCAATCCAGTGCCGTGGCGTCAGGCCGTCTTCGTCGGGTCGGGACATGGCCGGAGTCTAGCCCCGGAACCGCCCGGACGGAACGGCGGGGAGGGTATCTTTGCCCCCCTATGGCTGACCTGACCCCCGAGGCGTTGGCGGCACTGATCGCCCGCCGACGCACCTTCGCGATCATTTCGCACCCCGACGCCGGCAAGACGACGCTGACGGAGAAGCTCCTGCTCTATGGCGGCGCGATCCACCTCGCCGGCTCCGTCAAGGCGCGCCGAGCGGCGCGGCACGCCACGTCGGACTGGATGGCACTGGAACAGCAGCGCGGCATCTCGGTCACCTCGAGCGTGATGCAGTTCGAGTACCTCGGTTACCAGGTCAACCTCCTCGACACCCCCGGCCACGCGGACTTTTCCGAGGACACCTACCGCACGCTGGTCGCCGCCGACTCGGCGGTGATGCTGCTCGACAACCGGCGCGGCGTCGAGGAACGGACCCGGCAACTCTTCGACGTCTGCAAGATGCGTCGGATGCCGATCTTCTCATTCGTCAACAAGTGCGACCGCCCCGGTGGCGATCCGCTGCAACTGATCGGCGATGTCGAGACCGACCTCGGGCTCGACATCCATCCCGTCACCTGGCCGGTGAACACCGCCAGTGGCTTCGTCGGCGTCGCCGATCGGCGCCGTGGCGAGGTGCTGCTCTTCGATCGCGGCGGCGACCACGGCGCGGCGATGGTCGAGACCCGTCGCATTCCCCTTGGTGACGGGACGCTGGCCGATGCGATCGGCAGCGACGCTGCCGCCACGCTCCGGAACGAACTCGACCTGCTCGAAGCCGCGGGGCATCCGTGGGACGAAGCCGCGATCCGGAACGGCACCCTCTCGCCGATGTTTTTCGGCTCCGCGCTCACCAACTTCGGCGTCGAGCCCTTCCTGCACGACTTCCTCACGGTCGCCCCAGGGCCGTTGCCCCGCCCGATCGAGGGCGGCGGTGAGGTCGAGCCGACCGATCCGGAGTTCACCGGCTTCGTCTTCAAGATCCAGGCGAACATGGACCCGAAGCACCGCGACCGGATCGCCTTCGTGCGCGTCTGTTCCGGTCGCTTCGAGGCGGGGATGACGGTCACCCTCGCGCGCACCAAGAAGACGCTCCGGCTCGCGCAGCCGCAGCAGTTCCTTGCCCGTGAACGCACCGAAATCGAGGAGGCCTTCCCGGGCGACGTGATCGGCATCCTCGATCGCGGCAATCTGCGCGTCTCCGACTCGCTCTCGCTCAAAGGCGACGTCGCCTTCAGCGGCATCCCGCGTTTCGCGCCGCAGCACTTCGCTCGCGTGGTGATCGCCGACCCGCTCCGCCGCAAGCACCTCGACACCGGCCTCCGTCAGCTCGGCGAGGAGGGGGCGGTGCAGGTCTTCTATCAGGAGTCGATTGCCGGGCCCGTCCCGATCGTCGGTGCGGTCGGCATGCTGCAGTTCGACGTACTGCTGTTCCGGCTGCTGAATGAATACGGCGCGCCCTGTCGGCTCGAGCCGCTTCCGTTCCGCCACGCCCGCTGGGTCCGCGGGCCGGAGGAGATCATCGAACAGATGGTCGAGGGGCGCGCCCGCATGCGGCTCTTCGATGCCAAGGGGCAATCGATCATCCTCTTCGAGGATGAATGGGCGCTGCGGCACACGATGAACAAGGGCGAGGGGTTGGAGTTCCTGGAGGCGGCGCCGTAGGAGTCGTTAGTCGTTAGTCGTGAGTCGTTAGTCGTTAGTCGTTAGAGTGTGATCGCCGTCATCCCGAGCAACGCGAGGGATCTGCGTGGCAGCCAGCACGCAGGTCCCTCACTTCGTTCGGGATGACGGTTTCGGCACCCTAACGACCAACGACTAACGACTAACGACTAACGACTCACGAACTGCAACTCACCGCCACCTCCACCATCCCCGCCGGCGGCCCCGCCGCATAGCGCTCCATCCCCGGATGCTCGTCGTACGGTGCCCGCAGCAGCTCCATCACCGCCTCGAGCGGCGCGGTGTCGCGCGCCTCGGCGGCCTCGATCACTTCCTGGGCAATCCAGTTTCGCAACACGTACTTCGGATTGATCGCGGCCATCGCGGCTCGGCGGCGCGCGGCGGGGACGCTCTCCTCCGACACCCGCGCCAGCCAGCGCGACAGCCACGGGTCGAGCAGTGCGGGCGCGGCGATCTCCTCGCGCAACGCACGTGCTGTCTCGGGCTCGGAGGCGTCGACCGACGACAGCAACCGGAAGGCGCGGGTATAGTCGGCGCCGGCGCGGTGCATCAGGTCGAAGAGGTCGCCGACGAGCGCGGCATCGCCGTCGAGGCGGCGTGCGAGGCCGAGCTTGGCGCGCACCAGCCCATCCATCGTCGACTCGAAGGTGTCGCGATACGACTCGAGTGCAGCGAGCGCCGAGTCCTGCGCCACCAGCGGGAAGAGCGCTTCGCCGAGGCGGGCACAATTCCAGAGCCCGATCCGCGGCTGCTGGTCGAAGGCGTAACGGCCGCTCGGATCGGAGTGGTTGCAAATGAAGCCGGGATCATAGCGATCGAGAAACGCGTACGGGCCGTAGTCGAGGGTGAGCCCGAGGATCGACATGTTGTCGGTGTTCATCACGCCGTGCGCGAACCCGACCGCGGTCCACTCGGCAATCAAGCGCGCGGTGCGGTCGACGATCTCGCGGTACCACGCCGCATAGCGGTCCTGGGCCGGCAGCGCGAGGCAGGCGGGGAAGTGATGCTCGATCACATGGTCGGCGAGCAGGCGTACCTCGTCGGCCTGCTTCCGTGAGGCAAAGAGCTGGAAGGAACCGAAGCGCACGTGCGACGGTGCGACGCGAACCAGCACTGCCGCTGTTTCGGCGCGCTCGCGATAGACCGGCGTGTCGCTGGCGGCGATCGCGAGTGCACGCGTCGTCGGAATGCCGAGGCCGTGCATCGCCTCGCCGGCCAGGTACTCGCGGATCGTCGAGCGGAGCACGGCGCGGCCATCGCCCATCCGCGAGAAGCGGGTCATCCCGGCGCCCTTCAGTTGCACGTCCCAGTGGCGGTGGTTGCCGCTGGTGACCTCGCCGAGGAGGATCGCACGGCCGTCGCCGAGCTGGGGCACCCAGACGCCGAACTGGTGGCCGGCATAGATCGCCGCGACCGGGTCGGTGCCCGGGAGGGTCAGGTTGCCGGCGATCCAGGCGAGGAAGTCAGGATCGGCTGCGGCCGAGGGGGCGAGGTCGAGCAACGCGGCCACGTCGCGATTGAAGGCCACCAGCCAGGGATCGGGGATCGGCGTCGGCAACACCCGCTCACCGAATGCCTTGGGGAGCCGGGCGAAACGATTGTCCCACGTGAGCGCGTGCAGGGGGCGAAGCATGCGAGAAAAATAGGGAGGTCCGGGGGTCAGCGTTCCAGTCCTGCAACGTTGCGACTTGAAACTACTGGCCACCAGACTACGTTCCTTCCCTATCGCACCGGATCTCCCGGGGCCGCTTTGGCAGGAGGTTGTCATGACACCGAAAGACTGGATCAAGATCGTCGTCGGCATGCTCGGCGTTTTCCTCGTGGGCATGTTCGTCGTCTCCGCGGTCAATGCTGGCAAGCGGAAGGTCGGCGAGATCACCACGACCGCCTCGACGCTCAGCATTCCGATGCTCGGCGCGCCGTTCCGGCTGCATGATGCCAAGCTCGGTTCGTTGCAGAAGCTTCAGGTGGAGCGGAGCGCCCCGGACCACATCGAGGCGTTCAAGCTCACCGTCCGCCTCGCCGACAGCATCGATGTCGACCAGTTCGCCGGCTGCGAGTTGACGGTGACCGATGCGCATCAGATCGACAACAAGATGGGCTTCGCCTGCCTGACCGAGGCGGACAGCGGCTTTGCCGACCTGGTCCAGTTCGGCACCATCACCTTCCAGCCGTCGGGGCAGGTGCACCGGCTGATGCTGCCGTCCTCGGTGGCCGAGGACCTGCGGAATGGCTCGGGTGGAAACTCGAAAGATGGGGTGTCGCGGCACGACAGCGGCGGCAACGTCAATATCAAGATCAACGGGCAGCAGATCGTGGACATCCAGGGGAGCGACTCGGGGGGGCGAATCCAGATTCGGGACCCGAAGACCGGGAAGCTGATCGTGGACATCCAGGGTGGCGAGAACGGCAGTACCGTCAAGATCGACGGGAAGACCCCGGCGAAGGGTACCGTCACCGGTCACTGATTCTCTCGCAGCGCGTCGATGGTGTTATGCTCCCGGCCGGAATCCCCGGCCGGGAGCCTTTTTTCCTGGCACGGCCGTTCGACTTTTTCGTGTGATAGGGTGTCATGACGCTGCTTTCCGCCTCCAGTCTCGCCGTGATCTTCGGCGCGGACACGCTCTTCCAGGACATCACCTTCACCGTGATGGAAGGGGACCGCTGGGGCATCATCGGCCGCAACGGCAGCGGCAAGACGACGTTGATGGACATCGTCACCGGCAAGCGTGCGCCGGACCGGGGCAGCATGGCGCGGATCAGTGGGATCCGGATCGCGGTGATGGACCAGTATCGCGACCTCGGTGGCGAGAAGACGGTGTGGGATGCCGCCGCGCTCGGCTTCAAGGAGCTGTTCGCGCTCGAGCGGGACCTCGCCGTGCAGGCCGACGCGCTCGGCACGGCCGGCGACGCCCTCACGCAGGCCCAGCTCGACAAATACTCCCACGACCTCGAACGCTTCGAGCGCGAGGGGGGCTACGCCGCCGCGGCGCGCGTCGACGCCGTGCTCGCCGGTCTCGGTTTCGATCCGGAGATCTCGCGGACGCGCGACGTCGCGTCGCTCTCCGGCGGGGAGCGTGGCCGTCTCGCGCTGGCGGGGCAGCTGGCCGCGCCCGCCGACCTGCTGATCCTCGACGAACCGACCAACCACCTCGACATCGCGACGGCGCGGTGGCTCGAGGAATATCTGAAGAGCATCGACGAAGCTGTCCTGCTGATCTCGCACGACCGCGCCTTTCTCGATGCGGTCGTCGATCATGTGCTGCACCTCGAGGCGAAGAGCGCGTCGGTGTACGAGTGCGGCTACTCGGAGTTCATCGAGCAGCGCGCCGAGCGGCGCAACGCGGCGATGCGTGCGTTCCGGAAGCAGGACTCGAAGATCGCGGCCGAAGAGGACTTCATCCGGCGCAACATCGCCGGTGGCAACTCGGCCCAAGCCAAGGGCCGTCGCAAGCGGCTCGAGCGGGTGCCGCGCCTGACGCCGCCGGCGGGCGAAGAGGGGGCGATGTCGGTGAGCTTCACCGCGGGGGATCGCGGCGGCGACCAGGTGCTGGCCGCCGAGAAGCTCGAGGTCGCTGTCGAGGGCCGCACCCTGTTGCGCCCCTGGTCGGGGATTCTTCGTCGCGGTGATCGCGTCGGCCTGGTGGGCCCGAACGGGGCGGGGAAGTCGACGCTGCTCCGGACGCTGCTCGGCGAGCGGCCGTCGGAGGGTGGGGCCGTGCGCATCATGCCGGCAACGCGCGTGGCCTACTATCGCCAGGACTTGAGTGACGTCGATCCGCAGAAGACGCTCTATGACCTGATCGCCGATCGTCGCGCCATGTGGACTCGCGGCCAGATCCAGGGGCACCTCGGCCGCTTCGACTTTTCTGGCGACAGCGTGTTGCGCCGCGCCGGATCACTCTCGGGCGGAGAGCGCGCGCGCGTGGCGCTGGCGTTGATGATGCTTGCCGACGCCAACCTGCTGGTCTTCGACGAGCCGACCAACCACCTCGACGTCGAATCGATCGAGGCGCTCGAGGATGCGATTGCGGGTTACGACGGCAGCGTCCTGCTGGTGTCGCACGACCGCGCGCTGCTGCAACAGCTGGCCACGCGGATCTGGGCGTTCGAGGATGGCATCCTCCACGATTATCCCGGCCGCTTCGACGACTGGGAGCTCGATGCCGGATCGCGTCGTACGGCGCGGCTGGCCACCGAGGCGGAGGCGAAGCGTCGGGCGGCCGTCCGTCACAGTGCCCCGCCGCCGAAGGATGCCTCGGCCGACGAGGCCAAGCGGCGCCGGTCGCGGGAGCGGGCGGTCGAGGAGGCGGAGGCGCTGGTGGCACGGCACGAGGCGGAGCTCGCGGCGCTGGAAGCGGCCCTCGGTGACCCGGCCCTCTACGGCGGGACCGACCGCGGCGGAATCAGCACCCTGACGGCGGCCCGTGACGCCGAACGGCGGAAGCTGGACGAGGCGATGACGGCCTGGGAAGGGGCGATCGCCGCACTCGATCGCTGATCGACCACACGAGCTGGTCCTTTCGATTGGGCCGTCCCAATTCCGACTGTTTTACTTGGTGGCAGCCGCAATCCCGACCCATTACCCTGCAAACGTTCCTGAGGGGGCTCAGGTGCGAGGCAGGGATCATTCACGGGGTCGGGAGGCGTGGGTATGAGCGCAGATGCGTCGGGTTCAGGGTCGGGCGCGGTGCTGGACGAGTTCTCCTATGATGATGCGATCGTCCGGAAATTTCTTGTCGCCTGTTTCGTCTGGGGCCTGGTCGGCATGATCGTGGGGCTGTTGATCGCCCTGCAGCTTGCGGACCCTGCCTTCAATCTCGGACTGCCGATCACATCGTTCGGACGGCTGCGACCGCTCCACACCAACGCGGTGATCTTCGCCTTCGCCGGCAACGCCTTCTTCTGCGGCTGCTACTACTCGTCGCAACGATTGCTGAAGACGCGGATGTTCTCCGACGGCCTCAGCAATTTTCACTTCTGGGGCTGGCAGGCGATCATCGTCGCGGCCGCGATTACCCTGCCGCTCGGCTTGACGCAGGCCAAGGAATACGCCGAGCTCGAGTGGCCGATCGACATCGCGATCGCGGTGGTGTGGGTGGCCTTCGCGGTGAACTTCGTCGGCACGATGGTCAAGCGGCGCGAGCGCCACCTCTACGTGGCGATCTGGTTCTACGTCGCCTCGATCGTGACGGTCGCGGTGCTGCACATCTTCAACAACCTCTCGGTCCCGGCCGGCGCCTTCAAGAGCTACTCGATCTACGCCGGCGTGCAGGACGCCTTCATGCAGTGGTGGTACGGCCACAATGCCGTCGCCTTCTTCCTGACGACGCCGTTCCTCGGCCTGATGTACTACTTCATGCCGAAGGCCGCGGACGGCCCGGTGTTCTCCTACCGGCTCTCGATCCTGCACTTCTGGTCGCTGGTCTTTCTCTATATCTGGGCCGGACCGCACCACCTCCACTACACCGCGCTGCCGGAGTGGGCCTCCACCCTTGGGATGATCTTCTCGGTGATGCTCTGGGCACCGAGCTGGGGCGGCATGATCAACGGCCTGCTCACGCTGCGGGGCGGCTGGCAGAAGGTGGTCGACGACCCGATCCTCAAGTTCTTCGTCGTCGGCATCACGGCCTACGGCATGTCGACGTTCGAGGGGCCGCTCCTCTCGATCAAGAGCGTCAACGCGCTCGCCCACTATACCGACTGGATCATCGCCCACGTCCACACCGGGGCGCTCGGCTGGAACGGCTTCATCACCTTCGGCATGATCTACTGGCTGCTGCCCCGCCTCTTCCAGACGCCACTGTACTCGAAGAAGCTGGCCGGACTCCACTTCTGGATCGGCACCTTCGGCATCATCCTCTACGTCGTGGCGATCTACAGCGCCGGCGTGACGCAGGGGTTGATGTGGCGCGCCTTCGACGAGACCGGGCGGCTGATGTATCCGGACTTCGTCGAGACTGTCGCCAAGCTGATGCCGATGTACTGGGTGCGCGTGGCGGGCGGCTCGCTCTACATCGTCGGGATGCTGCTCTTCGGCTGGAACATCCTGATGACCTGGCGCGCGCGGCCGAAGAGCTACGAGGTGCCGGTGATCCGTGCGGCGCCGCTGAGCCGCGCCTACGTGCCCGAGCCGCAGCCGATCCCGGCCGGCGAGGGCTTCATCGGCCGGATCCGGGCGATGCGCTACCACCGCAAGTGGGAGCGGATGCCGATCTTCTTCACCGTGCTGACGGTGCTGGCGGTGGTGGTGGCGTCGCTGTTCGAGATCCTGCCGACGTTCCTGATCAGGGCCAACGTCCCGACGATCGCGTCGGTCAAGCCATACACGCCGCTCGAGCTGTACGGGCGCGACATGTACATCCGCGAGGGCTGCTTCAACTGCCACTCGCAGCAGATCCGGCCACTCCGCTACGAGACCGAACGGTACGGCGAATACTCCAAGCCGGGCGAGTCGGTGTACGACCATCCGTTCCTGTGGGGTTCGCGGCGGATCGGTCCGGACCTCGCGCGGGAGGGCGGCAAGTTCCCGAACCTCTGGCACGTGCGCCACTTCGCCAATCCGCGTGAACTCGCGGCCAAGTCGATCATGCCGGCCTATGCCCACTTCGCGACCAACGCGATCGACTGGGACGTGATCCCGAAGCGCGTCGACGCGATGGCGATGCTCGGCGTACCGTACGGCGACGCCATCAACAACGCGATTCCGATGGCGAAGGCCCAGGCCGCAGAGATCGCCGCCGACGTCGAACGCTCGGGCGGACCGGCCGGGCTGGCCGACCGCGAAGTGATCGCCATCGTCGCTTACATGCAGCGCCTCGGCCGCGACATCAAGTCGGCGCCGGCCGTGGCAGCCGCGGCGGGACGGGCCCCATGAGCCTCACCGACCTGATGAGTGGCGCGGGTCTCTCGGTGTATGCCGAGGTGGCCCTGATCCTCTTTCTGGTGGCGTTCCTCGGGATCGCGTGGTGGGTATTCCGCCCCTCCGCGCGACTCCGCTGGCAGGCCGCTGCCCGACTTCCCCTCGACGACGCGCCGACCACGCCGTCCAGTCCTTCCGCAGGAGCGTCCCATGAGTGACCAGGATCGCCTGATCGAGCACAGCTACGACGGGATTCAGGAGTACGACAATCCGATGCCGGCGTGGTGGGTGACGCTGTTCTGGGTGACGATCATCTTCGCGGTGGTGTATTACCTCAACGTGATCGGCATCGGCGAGGGGAAGGGGCGGATCGCCGAATACAATGCCGCGATGGCGGTGGCTGCGGCGGAACACCCGGTGGCGGTGTCGGCCGCGTCGCCCGAGCAGTTGCTGGCGATGGCCGCCGACCCGAAGGAGGTCGAGGAAGGGAAGGAGGTCTTCACCAAGAACTGCGTGGCCTGCCACGCGGCCGACGGGGGCGGGCTCATCGGGCCGAACCTGACCGACGATGCCTGGATCCACGGCGGGAAGATCGACCAGATCCACGCGACCATCGTCGCCGGCGTGCTGGCGAAGGGGATGCCGGCGTGGAGCCAGATCCTGAAGCCCGAGGATGTCGAGCAGGTCACTGCGTACGTCTGGTCCTTGCACGGGACCACCCCGGCGAAGCCGAAGATTGCAGAAGGAGTCGTGGAACCCCGATGAGCGCTCCGGCCGCAAGCGGCCGCGTCCTGCCGACCCTGAACGAGGATGGCTCGCGCAACTGGATCCGTCCGAAGCCCGCCGCCGGCGCATGGTTCACGCGCCGGCGGGTCGTGGCGTATGTGCTGATGGTCGTGTTCATCGGGATCCCGCATGTCCGCATCCACGGGCTGCCGGCGATCCTGCTCGACGTGCCGCGTCGCCAGTTCACCATCCTTGGTACCACCTTCCTGCCGACCGACACGCTGCTGCTCATGCTGCTACTCGGCTCGGTGGTCATCGCGATCTTCCTCTTCTCTGCGCTGTTCGGCCGCGTCTGGTGCGGCTGGGCCTGCCCGCAGACGGTCTACCTCGAGTTCCTCTACCGACCGATCGAGCGCCTCTTCGAGGGCGGGCGGAGCGGCTCGTTGCAACTCGACCGGAAGCGGTCGCACTTCCATCCGCGGCGACTCGCCAAGTACGCCGTCTACCTCGCCATCTCGCTGGGGCTGGCGCACACCTTCCTCGCGTATTTCGTCGGGGTCGAGGCCCTGGAGCGCTGGGTGCGCCTGTCGCCTGCGCAGCACCCGACGCCGTTCATCGTCATGGCGATCACGACGGCGCTGATTTTCACCGACTTCACCTGGTTCCGCGAGCAGACCTGCCTGATCGCCTGCCCGTATGGCCGGTGGCAGTCGGTGCTGCTCGACAAGCAGTCGGTGATCGTGGCGTATGACTACGTCCGCGGCGAACCGCGGGGCCATGCCAAGCCGCGTCCCGCCGACGCGGGCGACTGCATCGACTGCGGCGCCTGCGTCACCACCTGCCCGACCGGCATCGACATCCGCAACGGCCTCCAGATGGAGTGCGTGCACTGCACCCAATGCATCGATGCCTGTGACGCGATCATGGCGCAGGTCGACAAGCCGCCCGGGCTGATTCGCTACAGCTCGCAGGATTCGCTCGCCGGGAAGCCGCGGCACATGCTGCGGACGCGCGTGGTGCTCTACCCGCTGGCGTTGACGCTCTTCTTCGGCGGCTTCCTCTACGCCCTCGGCACCCGGGCAGCCGCCGATATCACCGTGTTGCGCAGCCAGGCCGAGCCGTTCCGCGTCGAGCCCGACGGCCGCGTGGCCAACCAGGTGCGCGTGCGCGTCGGCAACCGGAGTCGCGTCGAACAGGTCTATACCATCACGGTCCTCGGGGCCGATGGCGGCGAGGTGATCGCGCCGGAGAGTCCGCTCACCGTCAAGGCGAACGACCTCCGCACCACATCGCTCTTCATCCTGTTGCCGCGAAGCGCCTTCGTGAACGGGCAGCACGAAGTGACGATCCGGATCACCGCGGGAGCGGGCTTCACGAGCGACACGCCGTTCAACCTCCTCGGACCGGTGGCCGTCGTGGGAACGACGCCATGATGTCGCCCTTCTCGAAGGAACGGATCTGGCCGACGATGATCATCACCGCACTGCTCGGCAACATCGTCCTCGGCGTGGTGCTGGTGCGGCTGGCCGGGGGCGATCGCCACTTCGCAGTGGAGTCGAACTATTACCAGAAGGCGGTCGGCTGGGATTCCACGATGGCACAGGATGGCCGCAACGCCGCGCTGGGCTGGCAGATGGTGCCCAGTCTCGGCGCGTTGGTCGCTGTCGCCACGGACACCCTGACCATCACCCTCCGTACCGCAGGCGGCGAGCCCGTCAGCGGTGCGACGGTGACGCTTGAAGCGATGCCGATCGCGTACGCGGGCGAGGTCCGCCGCGCCGCGATGGTGGCCACCGGCGAGCCCGGTCGGTACACGGCGCCCGGCGTGTTCGGTCGGGCGGGGCTCTGGGAGTTGCGGCTCACCGCCGTGCGCGGCAGTGATCGCTTCACCGACAACTTGCGGCTCGACGCGTCGACCACCGGCGTGGCAACGGTGGTGACCGCGCGCCCTGGAGACGCGCCGCCGTGAGCTTCGCACTCGCCGTGCTGGTGGCCTCGCTGCTCGGCAGCGTCCACTGCGCCGCGATGTGCGGGGCGTTTACCTGTCTGTATGCCCCGGCCGGTGCGGCGTGGCGCGAGACCCGTGCGGCGCACGCCGCCTACAACCTCGGTCGGCTCGCCGCCTATCTCTTGCTGGGCGCGGCCGCCGGTCTGCTCGGCGCGGGGCTTGAGCGGGCCGGGACGCTGGCCGGCGTGCAGCACGCCGCCGCGATCCTTACGGCCGCACTGCTCATTGTCTGGGGGGCGCACGCGCTGCTGATCGCAGGCGGGGCACGGGTTGCTCCGGTGCGACCGCCGGCGGCCTGGCAGCAGGCGATGGGTGGTGTCCTGCGACGGTTGATGGACCGGCCGCCAGTGGTGCGTGCGGCGGCGACCGGGCTCTTCACCACGCTGCTCCCGTGCGGCTGGTTGTATGCGTTCGTGGTGACGGCCGCCGGCACCGGGACGCCGCTGCACGGTGCCACGCTGATGGCGGTGTTCTGGGTTGGCACGCTGCCGATGATGCTCGCCGTGGGTGTCGGGTTGCAGCGGTTGGCCGGACCATGGCGGTCGCGCCTTCCGGTGGCCAGTGCCGCCACCATTCTGCTGCTCGGCCTGCTCTCGCTTGCGTCGCATCTCGACCTCGTGCCGGCCGCACATTGGCTCCACCGCATCATGCCCTCGGTTCCGGTCGCCGCCGCGACACCCCCGGTGATGCCCGGTCACCGCCACTGAGCATGCGATGAGCGCCACGCGGCTTGGTACCCCCTGCGCCCACTGCGGCCTCGCCGTCCCGCCCGCACTCCTCACGAGTGACGGGACGGCATCGTTCTGTTGCAGCGGCTGCGCGACGGCCTTCGACATCCTGCAGCAGAGCGGCCTCGGTCAGTACTACGCCTTCAATGAACGCCGCGAGGCGGCGGTCCAGAGCAGCGGCCACTCGTTCGAGGAGTTCGACCACCCCGCCTTCGCCGAACTGTACGTGCAGGCCGCGGGCGAGGGCCGCGCCATCACGGAGCTGTACCTCGAGGGCGTGCACTGCGCCTCCTGCGTCTGGCTGGTCGAACGCGTCCCGCTGCTGCTCCCCGGCGTGGTGCGGGCCGAACTCGACGTGCGCCGCGCGCTGGCGCGGATCGAGTGGGAGCCCGCGCGGCTGCCGCTCTCGCAGGTCGCGCGGACGCTCGACCAGCTGGGCTACACCCCGCACCCCTTCCGCGGCGTGGCGCGCGACGCGATGCGTCGCCGCGAGGATCGGGCGATGCTCTCGCGCATCGGTGTTGCGGGTGCGATTGCCGGGAACGTGATGCTCCCGGCACTCGCCCTCTACTCGGGGCAGTTCGCCGGGATGGAGGCCGCCTACGAAGGACTCTTCCGCTGGGTCTCGCTCGGGCTGACGATCCCGGCGATGCTCTTCCCCGGGCGTGTCTTCTTCACGGGCGCGCTCGCCGCGCTGCGCACCCGACGGCTCCACATGGACCTGCCGATCGCCCTCGCGCTCGGCGCCGGCTTCGTGCGCGGCGCGATCAACACCGTCGCCGACAGCGGCCCGATCTACTTCGATGGCGTCACCATCCTGATCTTCGCGCTGCTGACCGGCCGCTTCCTGCAGCAGCGTGGGCAGCGTGCGGCGGCCGATGCGGCCGAGCTGCTCTATTCGCTGTCGCCGGACTCGGCACGCGTCGTCAGCGACGACGGCAGCGAACGCACCTTGCCGGCCGCGGCGCTGCTCCCCGGGATGGCGGTGCGCGTGCGTGCGGGTGAGAGCTTCCCCGCCGATGGCACCATCCTCGAGGGCAGCACCTCGGTGAATGCGGCATTGCTCACCGGCGAATCACGACCGGTAACGGCCGCGCCGGGAGACCTCGTGCACGCCGGGACGCTCAACGTGGCCGCGCTGGTGACCGTGCGCGTGGACGAGGCCGGCGCCACGTCGCGGTTGGCGCGGCTCCTGCGCCAGGTCGAGGAGAGCAGCGCGCGTCGTGCCCCGGTCGTCGCGATGGCCGATCGGATGGCGGGGATCTTCGTCGCCGTCGTCCTGGTGCTCGCGGTCGTGACCTTCGCACTCTGGGTCGGGCGCAACGAGGGCGCCGCGTGGGACAACGCCATCGCGCTCCTGATCGTGACCTGCCCCTGCGCGCTCGCGCTTGCCACCCCGCTCGCGGTGACGGTCGCCGTCGGTCGCGCCGCGCGGGCGGGCATCTACGTCAAGGGAGGCGACGCGCTCGAGCAGTTGTCGAAGCCCGGGCATCTGGTCCTCGACAAGACCGGCACGGTGACCGAGGGGCGCACGGCGTTGGTGGCGTGGCATGGCGATCCGGCGCACCAGGCGCTGGTACTCGCGCTCGAGGACGGATCGTCGCACCCGATCGCGGACGGCTTCCGCCGCGCCTGGCCGGAACGCCGGGTGCCGCGCGCCGAGTCGGTGATGCACACCGTGGGGGGCGGCATCCGCGGCGTCGTCGACGGGCACGATGTGCTGCTCGGCTCGCCGCGCTTCGTGATGGCTCTGGCCGGGGGCGGCGAACGGTTCGTGGCGCTGCTCGGCGGCCGGGCGCTCACGCCGGTCCTGGTCGCAGTCGACGGCGTCGTGGTGGCAGCGGCCGGCCTGGGCGATCGGGTGCGCGAGGGCGCCGCGGACGCACTCGCATCGCTGCGTCGTCGGGGCTGGCGGACCACGCTGCTCTCGGGCGATGACCCCGCCGTGGCGGCCGAGGTTGGTGCGGCGCTCGGCTTCGCACCCGACGAGTCGATCGGTGGCGCGACGCCGGAAGAGAAGCTGGCGCGCATCACGGCGTGGCGCGCCGAGGGCGGCTCGGTCGTGATGGTGGGGGACGGAGTGAACGACGCGGCCGCGATCGCCGCTGCGCATGTCGGGATCGGCGTCCACGGCGGCGCGGAGGCCTGCCTCGCCACCGCCGACGTCTATCTCACCTCGCCGGGGCTCGCGCCGCTGGTCGGGTTGATGACCGGCGCCGAGCGCACGATGCAGGTGATCCGCCGCAACATGGTCTGGGCATTGACGTACAACCTGGTGGGCGTGGGGCTCGCGATGACCGGGACGATCAACCCGCTGATCGCGGCGATCATGATGCCGGCGAGTTCGCTCACCGTGGTGCTGGGCAGCTGGCTGGGTCGGACCTTTGCGCCGATCGACGGCGCGGCGCCGAGTGGTGCGGTACCGACACCGGTACAGAGCATCGAGGCCGCAGCGTGAGCGTGATCTTCCTGATCCTGCCGCTGGCGCTCCTGTTGGTGGGGGTCGCGGTGTGGGCCTACGTCTGGTCGGCGCGGGGCGGGCAGTTCGACGACCTCGACACCCCGGCGGTTCGGCTGCTGCACGACGACGGCGAGCGTACCGTCAGCGACGTCCGCGCAGCTTCTCGATCGCCCGCCGATCCTTCTTCGACGGACGCCCCTCGCTGAATTCCAGCGACGGCGCGAGCCGCAACTGCTCGGCCAGCTGGGCGCGCGCCGCCAGCGACGCCGGGGTCTCCCGGTAGAGGGTGGCCGCCTGCGCCGCGGTGCCGCGACGCTCGCCCACCCCGGTCACTTCGAGTTCCCAGCGATGGGGCGTCACCCGCACGACGATCGTGTCGCCGGCGCGGATGGTGCGGGCCGGCTTGGCGCCGTCGCCGTTGACGTCGACCTTGCCGCCCAGCACCGCCTCGGTGGCCGCGGAGCGGGTCTTGTAGAAGCGGGCGGCCCAGAGCCACTTGTCGAGCCGGACTGCCGTCGGTGCGTCCTCGCCTGCCATCTCGCCTCCAGGGTGGGCGTCCTCGCGGTGGATTGAGCATATTACACCGCTTGACCACCCCACCCATCCCTCCAGACTCCGCCGCCGGCCGCACCGGCGAGTTCCCGGTCGAGGCGTCGCCACCCCGGGCGCTCGATCGTCTCCGGCTGCCCGGTCCGCGGGCGCTGGTCGGTGGCATCATCCTGGTCCGGCTGGTGCTGGTCGGGTTGGTCTTCGGCAGTGCCCTCGGCGCACCAACCACCGGTGTCCCGGCACCGGTCCGCATCCTCGCCGGGCTGATCGGTCTGGTGGCGATTGGCTGGTTCACGGTGGTCAGTCGCGATCGCAGTGTCACGATGCCCGCGACCACGCTCTTCGTGCAGGCCACCGTCGACATCCTGCTGGTCACTTCGCTCGTCTCCGGCGACGCGACACCGCTCGCCGCACTCTACGTCGCGCTGGTGGCGGTCTACGGCCTGCTCCTGCCGACCGGGCGGTCGCTGCTCACCACGCTCTTTGCCGGTGCCTGCTACATCGCGGTGACGGTGCGATCGCCCGAGGCGGCGTTGGCGTGGTCGCAGGTCGCCGTGATCGGGCTGGTCGGCATCCTGATCGCCCTGCTGGGCAATCGGCTCACCTCGGCCTCGCGGGAACAGCATGCGTTGGCGGTGGCGCTGGCGCAGGTGCGGCTCGAGGCTGAAGAAATTCTGGCGACGATCCAGTCCGGCGTGATCACGGTGGATGGCGAGGGCCGGCTCGGCTTCATCAATCCGCGCGGGGCGAAGATCCTCGGGGGCGGCCGGTTCGTCCCGGGGCAGCCGGTGCTCGATGTCCTGCGCGCCTGTTCGCGCGAGCTGCACGAGGCGATCGTCCTCGGCCTCACCGAGGGGACGCGGATCATGCGGGGCGAGGCTTCGGTCCGCCGGGCCGACGGCACGCTCTTCCCCGTGGGGCTCTCGACCACCACCTTCCTGCGGCCTGGCACCGAACGGCCCCTGGTCACTGCGATCTTCACCGACATCTCCGATCTCAAGCGACTGCAGGAATTCCGGGTGCGCGCCGAACGCCTCGAGGCCGTCGCCGCACTCAGCGCCTCGCTGGCGCACGAGATCCGCAATCCGCTGGCGGCGATCCGCAGCGCGGTCGAGCAACTGGCCCGCTCGGTCGGACCCGACGAGGACGACCAGACGCTGGCACGGCTGGTGATGCGCGAGAGCGAGCGTCTCAATCGCCTGCTCAGCGAGTTCCTCGATTTCTCGCGCGTGCGCGCCTCGCGGTTCGAGCGGATCGAGTTGCGGGGGCTGGTCGAGGCGGCGGCGCGGATCACCCGCGAGCATCCCGAGGCGCGCGGTACCACGATCACCGTGATCGGGGAGCCGGTCGAACTCGACGGCGACGAGGACCTGCTCCATCGCGTGGCGAGCAACCTGATGCTCAACGCCGCGCAGGCACTCGCTGGGCGTGGCACCATTCGCGTCACCGTCCGACGGGCACGGCCCGGCGAGGCGCCGGTCGGGCGGGTGGATCGGCCGGTGATGTTGTTGGTGCAGGACGACGGTCCGGGGATTCCCGAATCGGTGCGCGAGCGGCTCTTCGAGCCGTTCGTCACCGGGCGAAGCGGGGGCAGCGGACTGGGGTTGGCAATCGTGCAGCGCGCCGTGGATGCGCATCGTGGCGTCATCCTGGTGGACACCGTGGCGGGCTCGGGGACGACCTTCTCGATCTTCCTGCCCGCGACCTGGACTGGAGAGGAGGCGACATGACCCAGCAGCAGCCGTCCGTGCTGGTGATCGATGACGAGTCGGGGATTCTCGACACCGTGCGGATCCTCCTCAAGAAGGAGGGCTACGAGGTCTCGGTTGCCCAGGGGGGAAAGGCGGGCCTCGAGGCGATCCGCTCGGTCAGTCCCGACATCGTCGTCACCGACGTGCGCATGCCGCAGGTCACCGGGCTCGACATCCTGCAGGCCTGCAAGGAGCAGGACCCGATGATGCCGGTGATCCTGATGACGGCGCAGGCCTCGCTGCAGAGCGCGATCCAGGCGGTGAACATCGGCGCCTTCTATTACCTGCAGAAGCCGTTCTCGAACGACGAGCTGCTGGCGATCCTGCGCCGTGCGTGCGAATTCCGCCAGATCCGCGTCGAGAACAAGCAGCTCAAGGCCGAGATTCGCCGGACCAGCGGCGGCCCGCGGGCCCCGGTGACCCGGCCGATCGGCAAGTCGCGCCGCTTCCAGGAGATCCTCCGCTTCGCCGACCTGGTGGCGCCGACCGACTCGACGCTGCTCATCACGGGCGAGAGCGGCACCGGCAAGGAGGTGCTCGCGCGCTACACGCACGACGCCTCGCTCCGCGCCGAGGGGCCGTTCATGTCGATCAACTGCGGCGCACTCCCGGAGACGTTGCTTGAAAGCGAGCTCTTTGGCCACGTGAAGGGCTCCTTCACCGGCGCCGTCCGCGACAAGCAGGGACTCTTCGCGGCTGCCCGCGGCGGCACCTTCTTCATGGACGAGGTCGGCGAGATGCCCCCGTCGCTCCAGGTGAAGTTGCTCCGCGTGCTGCAACAGCGCGAGGTGATTCCGGTCGGCGCCACGGAGGCGATCCCGGTCGACGTCCGCATCATCGCCGCGACCAACCGCGACCTCGAAGAGGAAGTGCGGCGCGGCCACTTCCGATCCGACCTCTTCTATCGCCTCAACGTCCTTGCCGTCGAACTTCCGCCGCTGCGTGAGCGGCGCGACGACCTGATCCTCCTCATCGATCGCTTCCTTCAGGATCTCTCCGAGGAGCATCAGTCGGAACCGAAGGCGCTCGCCGCCGAGGCGATGGACGCGGTGATGGTGTACGAGTGGCCGGGCAACGTGCGCGAGTTGCAGAACGCGCTGGAGCACGCGGCCGTGCTCTGCCGGGCCACGCTGATCGAGCCGCAACACCTCCCGGAGCGGATCACTCGGCGCAAGAAGGAGCCGCTTGTCGCCGAGCGGAACCAGCCGAACCCCGAGCTCGACCTCGTCGAACGCGCCTACATCATGTTCGTGCTGCAGGCGGAGGGCGGAAACAAGACGCGCGCCGCGGAGGTGCTGGGGATTGACCCGAGCACGCTGTATCGCAAGCTGTCGCGCTACGAGGGGACCGGGGGGCAGTAGGTGTCTCGGCTCGCCGACGTCGCGTCGCGCTGGAAGGCGCTGGACTGGCGGGCCGACGTGGGGCTAGCCCTGCTGGCAGGGATCGGCTACGCGATCCTCGCGCACCTGCTCTTTGCGGGCCGGCCGACGGGCCTCGACGAGGCGGTCGCGATCTGGCAAGCCAAGCTCCTCTGGCATGGCCAGCTCGCGGCCCCCGTCCCACCGCACCCCGAGGCGGTGCTCACGCGGTTGACCGGCATCGGTCCGGCCGGGATCATCGGACAGTTTTCGCTGGGAACCGTCCTGCTGTTGGTGCCGTTCGTGGCGATCGGTCAGCTTGGCCTCGCCGGGCCGGTCTACGGTGCGATCGGGATCTTCTGCTGGGCCCGGCTGGTGCGCCGCATCGAAGGGCACGCCCCCACGGCACTCGCTGCGGTGCTGCTCCTCGCCGTGTCGCCGTTCTGGGCGATCCAGTCGACGTCACAGCTCGCGCACGTGCCGACGGTCACGCTGATGTTCGCGATCGGCCTCGCATTGGCACGCCTGCTGGCACCGACGCCGAGTCCGCGCGCCGGTGTCTGGCTCGGCCTGCTGGTCGGCGTGGCTGCGATGGTTCGACCGGTCGAAGCCCTTGCCGCGGCCGCGCCCGCTGCCCTCCTGGTGCTCTGGTTGGTGGCGCGCGGGCGGCTGCCGCGGCGCGTGATCGGCCAGGGGTTGCTCGGAGTGGCCGCGCCGCTGACGCTCCTCCTGGCGACCAACAATTACACGACCGGCGCACCGCTCCGCTTCGGCTACGACCTCGTCTCGGGGCCGAAGCACCAGCTAGGCTTTCACGAAGGTCCCGACGGCACCGAGTACACGCCGATGCGCGGTGCGCTGAAGGTTCGGCGCCAACTGCGCGGTCTCGGCGAGGCCGCCTGGCAGTCGCGCCTCACGCCGCTCTGGCCGGCGGCACTTGGCGCAGTGCTCGCCATCCCCGCCATCACGCTGCTCGAAGGATGGTTCTTCGCCACCGTACTCGGCGTGTTGGCAGCTTACTGGGCGTATTGGGGCAATGCCGTCTGGTTGGGACCGCGCTTCATGCTGCCGCTGTTGCCATTCCTGCTGCTCGGGGTGGCGCGGGTGCCACGATTTCTGGGCCGATGGCATCGTTTGCTCGGCGCTGCCGCGGCGCTGATCATCGCGGCAGCGGTCGTCGACGGCGTGCTCGTCGGGACCCCGCCAGTGTTCCGCGCCTACGGCGCGATGCGCCGCCCGGTGACGACCAACCTTACGCCACTGCTGATCGGCACGCCACGACCCGGACTGATCATCGCGCGCGGCGATGTGAGGCGCGGCAACGAGGGACGTCTGCGCGCCTTCACGGGCAACGTCGGCAACACCAATCCCATCGTGAAGGGCGCCAACCAGTGCGAGGTGCTCTGGATGGTCCGGTGGCTCGAGGCGGGTGTGCAACCGGCACCCCCAATCGCCGACGCGTGGCGCGAATGGTGTGCCGGCCCCGACTTCTTTCAGCGCCATCTGGTGACCTCCGATCTGACCGGGGCGATCCTGCGCTTCGGCGTCTCCAATCGACCGATTCTTGCCGACCTCGGGGCGCGGACCGCGCTGCTCGCCGACAGCACCACCTTCCGAACCCAGACTCGACTCTTGCTGTGGGAGCGGATCGGGATGGAGCAGTGGCGTCCGCGGCTCGCCGCGTTCGACTACGACAGTGCCCGTGCCGATTGGGCGCGTGAGGACAGCGCGTTCGCCCTTGGGCGCCGTCAGGTCGGCCGATGATCGCCCGCCTCGCCGCGTTGGTGCTGCTGCTGCTCGGCCTGTTGCCGATCGCGAACTGGATCCCCGGGGGCCACGCGGCGCCCTGGTATGCCGACCGCCTTGATGGGTGGGGCAGTGGTGGCGCGATCGTCCTCGGGATCGCGGTGATCGCGTGGATCCTGTTGCGCGGCAGGCCACAGCTCTGGCCTGCCGGCGCGTGGGGCTCGGTCGCGCGGGCGTGGCACCGCGCTGACTGGGCCGCCGATCTGGGCCTCGCACTCGCGGCCTTCGGCCTCTATGCCGCGGTGTCGCGCCTCGTCCTCTCCGCCTCGCCGCTGCTGATCGACGAGATCATCCAGCTCTACCAGGCGCGCACGTTCGCGGCGGGGGAATTCTGGCGCGCGGCCCCGGCCTACCCGGAGTTCACCGGGGCGATGCACCTGATCGACTGGGGCGGGAAGGTCTACGGACAGTTCCCCGCCGGTGGCCCCGCGATGCTCGCCCTCGGGACGCTCGCCCACGCCGAGTGGCTCGTCGGGCCGTGCTTCGCGGCGATCGGCCTGTTTGCGTTTGCCCGTATCCTGCGGCGCATCGAAGGACGGACCGGGACGGCGTTCGCCGCCTTGCTGCTCTACGGCTTCGCCCCGTTCACGGTCTTCCTCAGCGCCTCGATGATGAATCACGTCACCACGGTGACCTGGCTGCTGCTGGGTTGCTGGGCGCTCGCCGCGGCGACGGCGACGGCCGCGCCTCGAGTCGGACTGGCCTTCCTTGTCGGACTCGCCTTCGCCGGCGCCGCCACCATCCGTCCGCTCGACGGCGCCGTCTTCGCCGTCCCCGCCGGGGTGTGGCTCCTCGGTCGCGCGCGGCGCGGCGGTGGGCACCTGGCCGCCTTGGTCGCCAGCGGCATTGGCATCGCGCTGCCGCTCCTGGTGCTCGGGTTCGTCAACGCAGCCCAGACCGGCGACCCGCTGCGCTTCGGCTACATCGAGATGTGGGGGCGTTCCCACGAGCTGGGATTCCACGAGGCACCGTGGGGCTTTCCGCACACCCCGGCCCGCGGGCTCGAGCTGGTGAACCTCTACCTGCTCCGGCTGCAGACGTACTTCCTCGAGACCCCGGTGCCCGCGCTGCTCTTCGCGACCGGGGCGTTGGCGCTGGTGCGGCGCGTGAGTCCCTTCGATCGCTGGGCGCTGGTGGCGTGCGGCGGGATCCTGCTGGCCTACTTCGGGTACTGGCACGACGGCTTCTATCTCGGCCCGCGCTTCATCTTGCCGATCACGCCATGGCTGGCACTCTGGACAGCGCGGTTCCCGGCCGAGCTCGCGGAGCGGACGCCGTCGCTGCCGCTCCGACGCGCGGTGCTGGTGGCCGGCCTCGCGGCACTGGCGATCGGCGGCACCCAACTGTTGCCGCTCCGCGCGCGGCAGTATCGCAACGGCATGCTCTCGATGCGCCTCGATGCCGATGCCGCGGCCGCGGCACAGGGTGTCACGGGGGCCATCGTCCTGGTGCGCGAGAGTTGGGGAGCGCAGGTCATCGCGCGCATGTGGGGCCTCGGCGTGTCACGCGTCGAGGCCGAGCAGCTCTATCGCAGCGTCGACCTCTGTCGACTCGACGAGGCCGTGGCGAAGGTGGAGGCCAGCGGCGGCGGTGCCACGGCACTGGCGCGCGTCGTGGCGAGGGCCCGCGCGGACTCTGCCAAGCTGATCCCGCTGCGCGTGTCGGTGGACACCACGGGGCGGGTGATGCCCGGCTCGACCCTCACGCCGACCTGCACACGGCGGGTGCTCGAGGATCGAGCCGGCTACACACTCTTCCCGCCGTTGCTGCTCGCGCGGGACACCAGCATTCGGTACATCCGCGACCTGCATGCACGCGACACGCTGCTGCTCAACGCCGCGCCAGGACGCCCGGTCTGGCTGGTGACCCGCGCGACGGATGTGGGGAGCCCGTTGCGCTTCGAGCGCGTCAACCTCGATTCGGCACGCGCCGAGTGGCGCGCCAGCGGAGGGCCGCCATGACGTTCGACAGGATGGCGCTGGTGATCCCGGCATGGAACGAGGCCCGGCGGCTCGAGGACGCCGCATTCCTCGCCTTCGTGGCGTCGCAGGAACTTGTCGACCTGCACTTCGTCGACGATGGCAGCGGCGACGCGACCCCGACCCGACTCGCGGCGCTCGCGACCGCCGCGCCGGGGCGCATCACCGTGCAGCGGCTCGACCCGAACCGCGGCAAGGCGGAAGCGGTGCGCGCCGGACTGGTCGCGGCCCTGGCCGAGGGCTATCCGTTGGTCGGCTATCTCGATGCCGACCTCGCAGCGCCTCTCGACACGGCACTCCTGCTGCGCGACGAGCTGGTACGCTGGCCCACGGTGTCGTTGGTGCTCGGATCGCGGGTCAAGCTGCTCGGCTGGCGCATTCGTCGCTCCGAACGCCGCCACTATCTCGGCCGTCTCTTCGCGACCTGTGCGTCGCTCACGCTCGCGTTGCCGGTCTATGACACGCAATGCGGTGCGAAGGCGATGCGCGCCGTGCCGGCAGTCGTCGAGGCGCTGCGGGCTCCGTTCCTGTCGCGCTGGCTGTTCGATGTGGAGTTGATTGCGCGGTTGCGTGATGGTCTGGGCGTCGCGGCGCTCCGCGAAGTGCCACTGCCGCGCTGGGAGGATCCCGGCGGATCGAGCGTGGGACTCCGCGATTTCCTGCGGGCCCCGCTGGAGTTGTGGCGGATCTGGCGGCGTTATCCGCCGCGCGGCGGCAGCGGCTGATCGTTCGGCAGCGAGGCCCGCAGCAGCGCGAGGGCCCGCGTGAGTTCACCGAGGTCGTGCTGCAGGCGGCGCAGTGTTGCGGCCGTGGCGGCAAAGTGAAAGAGGCAGAAGACGATGAAGAAGTAGAACATCAGGTCCGCACCACGCCCGATGCCGAGTGCTGCGGCCGCCTGGTTGGTCAGCTCGGGGTTGAGCACGAGGCCGATGCCGAGGGCGGCGAGGCCGAGGTACATCAGCCGATCGGCCGCCGCACTGCGCATGCGCACGATGTAGGCGATGAAAAGGCCGATGAGGCCAAGCAGCACGAACTGGGAGGAGGTCATGACCGGTCACCGTGCTCGCGTGTGAAAGAGATCCCAGAGGATGGTCACCGCATCGATCAGTCGCTGCCCCTTCGCGACCGAATAGGCGCTGTAGCGGATCACGACCGGCACTTCGCGCACCCGGAGCCCGCGGCGGGCCACCTGGCTGAGGATCTCCGAGGCGTGGGCCATCCGGTCCTGCGACAGGGACATCTGGGCAAGCGCCTCGCGCGTGAATCCCCGCAGGCCGTTGTGGGTGTCAGTCAGCGGGAGCCCGGTCGTCTGGCGGGCGAGCCAGGTGGCGACGTGGAGCAGGTGTCGGCGCAGCGGTGGCACGCCGGCCGCCGCCGCCGGGTCGAGGAAGCGCGATCCGAGGGTGACATCAACTTCGCCGCGTTGGAGTGGTGCCACCAATTGGGCAACGGCCTCGGGGGGGTGCTGCCCATCGGCATCGAAGGTCACGACCTGCCGTGTGGTCGGGTCGGCCAGTGCCAGCGCAAAACCGGTCCGCAGTGCCGCACCTTGCCCCAGATTCACGGCGTGGTGCAGCACGGTCGCTCCCGCCGCGAGCGCCTCGGCCGCCGTAGCGTCGCCCGAGCCATCGTCCACGACGACGACCCGCCAACCGTGCTCCCGAAGCCCGCGGACCACGGCGCCAATGGCGCCGGCCTCCCGATAGGCGGCAACCACGACCCAGCAGCCTTCCCGGATGGCATCATCTTCGCGCTGTCGTGGCACGTCCGAACGCCTCCGCCGATACGAGTCTCTCCTCCTCTCCTGCGAGTCTGATGCCACCGACGTCCTTGCTGCTCGCCGTGCTGGTCGGCCTGACGCTCCTGCTGGTGGGGCGCCGGATGCCGACGTCGTGGGCGGACGCACCAACGTGGCGCGAGGGGCCGGTCGTTCCGCTGATTGCCGGCGTGCTGACAGTCGGACTGACCACGTGGATCTGGGGAGGGCTGCAGCCCGAACCCACCTGGCACGACGAAGCGGCGTATCGCTTGCAGGCCGAGTTGCTGGCGCACTTTCGGCTCGCGCGTCCCGGGGTCGCCGTGCCGGCCGCCTTTACCCAGGCCGCGGTGCTGGTCACGCCCGTGGTCGCGCCGAAGATGCTCCCCGGCCACGCGCTCCTGCTGGTGCCCGGCATCTGGCTTCAGCTTCCCGGGCTGGTGCCGGTGCTGCTGGCCGGCGCGACGGCCGCGATGCTTGTCGTCCTGAGTCGCCGAGTCGCCGGCCCTGGCGTCGCCCTGATGGCATTCGGCATCTGGACCACGCAGGCCGGGCAGCAGCGGTGGCGCGCCTCGTACATGTCGGAGTCGACCACCGCGCTCTGCTGGCTGGTCGGTTGGTGGTGCCTGCTCGAATGGCGCGCGCAGCGACAGACACGGTGGCTCCTCGCCCTGGCCACCGTGACGGGGCTCGGCGCGATCACCCGGCCGCTCACCATGCTCGTCTTCGCGTTACCGGTCGGCCTGATCGTGCTGTACGACACGCTCCGGTACCAGCAGTGGCGGCCGCTGCTCGCCGCCCTCGCGCTTGGCTCGCTCTGTCTGGCCGTGGTCCCGCTGCAGAATCGCGTGACGCTGGGATCGTGGCGAGCGAGCCCGTTGGCGCTCTACACCGCGCAGTACATGCCGTTCGATCGGCTCGGCTTCGGTCTCGACTCGACCCCGGCCATGCTGGCGCTCACGCCGGATCTCGATCGGGCGATGGGTCAGTTCCGGTTGCGCCATCAGGAGCACACGCCAGCGAGGCTCCCCGGGATTCTCTGGCAACGGCTCCAGGCGCTCGGGACGTCGCTCTTCTTCGGCTGGCGCATCGTCCTCGTCCCTGCCGCACTGGTGGGGCTCGCGGTGCTGCCGCTGGTGGGGTGGATCGGCTGCGCGTCGGCCGCCCTGCTGCTTCTGGCCTACCTGGGCTACGCGCACGAGGCCAATTGGACCGCCTACTACGTCGAGGCGATGCCGGTCGCAGCGTTCGTCGTGGCGTTCGGCGCGGCTGCGGTGCTGCGCCGCGTGACGCGCACCCCGCTCCTGCCTCCGACCGTCGCGGCCGGCGCCTGCATCGTGCTGCTCGCGGTCGCGACCCCGGAACTGCTTTGGGGCCGCCACTTCGCCGCGGCACGCCAGGCGCCGGTCCGGCGATTCACCGGGGCGGTCAGCGCGGCAGGCGCAGCGGGAGGATTGGTCTTCATTCGATATGGCGTCGACGACGACCCGCACGTCAGCCTGGTGCGAAATGTCGCCGACCCGGAGGCGGCCGCGGTGATCACCGTGCATGAGCTCGATCCCGCAACGAACCGCGCGGTGGCCGCGAGCATGCCATCGCGCGCGGTCTGGCGCTACACCGTGGCGACCGGCGTGATCGAGCGGTGGGCTCCGTGAGCCACAATGAGGTCGATTCCCTTGAGCGGATCGTCCCGACCGCGCTGGCGGGCGACGATGTCACCGGGCGTGCCACGCTGGCGCTGCACCTCGAGCGCTACGCCTGGGCGGTGCAGCACGTCCCGCACGGACTGACGCTCGACCTCGCCTGTGGTGTCGGCTATGGCAGCGTCATGCTGGCGGCCCGCGACGACGAGTCATTCATCATAGCGGCCGACATCGCCACGTCGGCGCTCGCAGAAGCGCGTCGCAGCTATCGACACCCGCGCGTGGCGCATGTGCGGGGCGACGGCGCCGGCTGGGCCCGCCACGAACGGTTCGCTGCGATCATCTCGCTGGAAACGGTCGAGCACGTCGACGACCCGCGCGGCTTGTTGCGCGACTTCGCGCGGCTACTCGGCGAGGGCGGCGTGCTGGTCACCTCGGTCCCGGTGACGCCGTCCGTCGATGCCAACCCGCACCACCGCACCGACTTCACCGAGCGCTCATTGCTCGCGCTCGGGCGGTCAGTCGGCCTGGAACCGGTGGCGATGCTGCGGCAGGTGCAGCGGTATTCTCCGATCGCGGTAGTGTCGCGCTCGGAGCGGCGGACCCGCGACCTCCGACCCAGCCTGCTGCGATACTATCTCCGCCATCCGTCGGCAGCGTGGCGGCGCCTCTGGGCGACGTTTCGCTACGGCTTCAGCAATCACTACCTCACGGTAGCGTGGACGAGGCGGGCACCGCACTCGCCCTGATCCATCCGGCCAGCAATCGCGACCGGAAGTCGCCCGGTGCACGCTGGGCCAGCGGCGCGGTCCGTCGCTCCCACGCCGCAATCTCGGCTCGATCGCCCAGTCGTAACGCCGCGATCACGGCGCCGTCGTGGAGTTCATCCCCGCCAATCCACTCCAGCGTCCGGACACCCGGGACGATCAGGCGCCCCGCGGCCCGCAAGGCGCCGACATCGTCCCAGCCCTGCACGGCCCGTCGGAAGGCCAGCACGGCAAGCACTTCCGGTGGCGCGCCGTGCCGAATGGCGAAGCCCATCGCATTGGCCGCAAGCGTGGTGTCGACCCAGCCGGCGGTGCCGCCCTCGCGCGTCTGCACCACGCGCTGAAACTGCGCCAGCCATGGCCGCCAATCCGCTGGCGGCGTGTCGTGCGCGAGCACCGCGTCCCATCCGAGCGCATCGTAGCGAATGTCGTGGAGAAATCCCGGTGCGTCCGCAGGGAGTGGTGCGTCGCGCCGTTGCCAGGTGCGTCGAAACTGTGCCGATTCGCGGCGCATGCTGAGCATGGTGAGCTGCTCCGCGTCGCGCGGCACGATCGGCGTGCGTGTCAACGCGTGGGTGGCATTCAGCCAATCGTCGCCAAGCGCCATCACTCCGACGGCGGCGCGTCGCTCAAAGCGGCGTCGCTCTGCCTGCAGGTCGAGCGTGGGGTAATAGTCGGAGTTGGGCTGCCCCACGAGCGCGACCGCCGGGGCGAGCAGGCGACGGCCGGCCAGCAGCGTCGCGTCGAGCACATCCGGAGTGAGCGGGAGGTAATGGCAGAGGTCGCGGCCGAGCGCCGGCAACGACAGCACCGAGGTCCAGTTCGGCGCGGGCAGCGGGCCGTCGGCCGATCCCACGAGGACGAGGTCACCGGCGCCGACCTGATGTACACGATAGTCGGGAAAGACCTCGTGGAAGGCGGCAAGGACGGAGAGCACGAGATCGTCGTCGAGCTCGTAGGTCTGCAGCCATTGCGCGAAAACGCCATTCGGAGCGAGTTGCCCGCGGATGCGTCGGTAGAATTCGACGGTGAAGAGCCCCGAGACCCCGCTGACCCACGGATTCGACGGCTCCGAGACGATCAACTCCCATTGCCGGTTGGAGGACGCGAAGTAGGCCTTGGCATCTTCGAGCACGATCGTCGACCTGGCCGCGTCGAACGTGCGACGATTGGCCGGGCGGAAGAATTGCGCCGCCGCGAGCATCTTCGGCTCGATTTCCACGGTCACCACCTCGCGCAGGGCGGGCGCGCCGAGGAGGATGTGCGAGGTCACGCCGGAACCGAGGCCGATCACGGCCGCGCGGCCCCCCTGGGGATGGTACGCGAGTGGGATCATCCCGAGCAGCAGTTGGGTGACCTGGTCGCCCTCGATGCGACGACGCACGGTGGAGTCGGTGCAGGCCTGACGCGCAAAGGCGGAAAGCGAGGCGTCGGCCTTGCCGTTGGTGGCGAGCACCCGAAAGCCGTCGGGACTCTCGCTGAGCGACACCGTGGCCGTGCGGCCATCGGCGTAGAACGGCAACGTCACCGAGCGGGCCACCGTGAGCGACGAGCCGCGGAACACACCCGAGACCAGTACCGTCCGATCGAGCGGCGTCACCACGCCGATGATGACCACCACCACGAGGGCGAGGGCACCGCCACGCAGTGCCCGCCCGCCCGCCGGTGTGGCGCGCAGGAGCGCGATGCCGACGCCGATGTCGACGATGCCCGCCACCACGGCGAGGCCCTTGAGCCCGAGCATCGGCAGCAGGATCAGGCTCGCCACGATCACGCCAACGATTGAGCCGAGCGTGTTCACGGCGTAAACGCGGCCGATCGCGGCCTCACCCTCGCCGCGCGCGATCAGCGCACGCGTCAGCAGCGGCAATGTCATGCCGGCGCAGAATGTGGCCGGCAACATGATCACCAGGCAGAGCAGGTAGCGCACGAAGGAAAAGGCCACGTAGCCCGCGGCACTCCGGCTCACCGTGGTGAGCACCACCGCCATCACCTCGAACGAGGCGGCATAGAGCGGCAGCGTCGCCACGGCAAGCACCCCCATCACCACCTGGATGGTGCCCAACTGCACAAACGGATCGGCCGCACCATCGCTCCGGCGCCGGATCCAGAAGGCGCCCAGCGCGAGGCCGAGGATGAAGGCGGAGAGCATCAGCTCGAACGAATGGGTGGCGCTGCCGAGCACCAGCGACAGCATCCGGATCCAGTCGATCTCGTAGCAGAAGGAGGCGAAGGCCGTCAGGCCGGCCGCCCAGAGCAGCAACCCGCGGCGGGACGCTCCCGGCACCGTCGTGGCTGGCGCATCAACCACCTCGCCAGCGTCGACGGCGCGTCGCGCCATGACAAACGCGACCAGCGCGACGACCAGATTGGCGGTCGCAGCGGCGGCCAGCACCCCGGGCAACCCCGTGCGCTCGACCAGGATGAAGCCGGCGATCAACACGCCGATCGCCGCGCCGAGCGAATTGGTGAAGTACAACCAGCCGAGGACGCGCCCGGGGGCGGCCGGTGCGAGCCGCAACACCGCGGCGCTCATCAATGGGAAGGTGGTGCCGAGCAGGATCGACTGCGGCAGGATCAGCAGCGCGGCAATGCCCCAAATGGCGATGGTGCGCAGCGGTCCGCTGGCGAGTGTCGGGAGCAGGCTCTGGTAGGCTGCCGTCGTGACGCCGTTGAACAGGTCGTGAAAGCCCAGGCCGATCAGCCCCGCGACTGCTTCCATGGCGGCATACCACATCAGTGGCCGCGCAATCGTCCGCGCTCGACGCGAAATCAGCGCTGCCCCGAGCGACATCCCGCCGAGGAAGATCGCGAGCACGAGCACCTGCGCGTAGGCGGCGTGGCCGACGAAGAGCCCGAGGTACCGGCTCCAGACCGATTCGTAGCAGAGTCCCGCGGCGCCGCTGAGCAAGAAGAGCGCATAGAGCAGCGGGACGCTGCGGCCCCGGCGGTCGGCGGTCATCGGGCCACCAGCGGCGGCAGCGCGGGCTGCAGTTGCCACACGCCGGGTTCAGTCTGTTCCGTGGTCATCAGTCCGCCGGCATTCGGCGGGGCGAAACGGGTATGTCGGCGCGGTTGTTCACGACGCACCTCCTCCAGCCAGCGACGCCAGGTCAGGAAGACCCGGACCGCGTACCCGCTGCGCACGCCCTGGAGTGCCTCGGCGTACGCGAGGTCGTACTCCCCTTCCCACGTCAGGCAGCTCAAGTACTCGGAGCGCCCAGGCGCGAATTCCTTCAACCGCAGGGCATGCTGGAAGTGCGGAATCGCCAGGTCGCAGTGATTGCTGCCCTGGTAACCCTCGGCAAGTCCGAACAGCACGGCGGCGCTCGGGAAGATCGCCATGGCGCGTGCCGTGAAGCGCAGCCCCATCGGCCGGACTTCGCGCCGCTGCATCATCGAGCCGAGGGCGACCCAGGCGCGATAGCTGTCGGGGGCGTCGATCACGGTTTGTGTCCAGAGCCCGAGCTGCGTGCGCCAGACGTGGTACCGCGACCAGCTCCGCGACGCACCCAGCACGACGGCCACCGCGAGCAAGGCATACACCAGGCGCGTCACCGCCGGGCGCACCGACGCGGCGTTGTCCCGCATGACACCGGCGATCAACCCCGCCACCACCAGCATCGCCCCGATGCTCGGGAGGAAGAGCGTCCGCTCGGCCAACACGATGCCGCTCGGCACGAGCACGTTGTGCACCGGCGCGATGCCGATCGCGATCCACGCCAGGCCGAATGGCACCACTGGCGCGGTCTTTCGGAGTCGGAACGCCAGGACCACCACGAGCAGGAGAATCAGCGCGCCAAGCGATTGCGCGCTCCCCCAGCTGGTGGTGCCGACGATTTCGCCCGGGGAGTAGTCGGCCTGCAGCGAGGCGGGCCAGAGCAGGAGACGGAGGTACTCCGGCACCACGCCGAGCATGGTGAGGGCACGGCCACCCAGGCCGAGGCCTTCGAGGCCTTCCGCGGTGAAGGTGCCCCGCGTCTCGCCCTTGAGGACCCAGTCGCGGATCCAGACGACCGCCATCACGGCGGCGACCTGAAGCAACACCGTCGGTCGGAACTGGGCGAGGCGTGCACGCCACGGCTGGGCGGTGAGGAGGAATAGCTCGGTCGCGGCGAGCAGCGCGATCAACACCACCCCCGTCTCCTTATACAGGGTGCCGACGAAGATCACCGCCGCCAGGATGATCCGGTCGCGCCAGGTCGCGTTCCGTTCCCGACGAAAGCGCAGATACCAGACGACCGCGAGGGCGTACCCGGCGCCAATCAGCAGTTCGGCCTGATTGATCGCGACCGCCACCGCCTCGACATGGACCGGATGCACGGCGAAGGCGAGCCCGACCAGGGCGGCCCACCAGAGCGGCAGCAGCTCGAGCGCGAGAATGAAGACCGCCAGCGAGGCGACGGCCACCAGCATCAGCGAGATGACCCGAAAGCTGACGACCGAGCCGCGCCCGAGGGCCCAGTCCACGGCAAGCGTCAGCGTGGTCATGGGGCGGTGGTGGCCGGCCGCGCCGGCGGTTGGCCAGAAGGGGGTGGTCAGGATCTCGCGAATGTTGCCAAGATCGTGAATCCGTGCGTCTTCCCGCACCAGCGGCACATCGTCCTGCGTCCATTCATTGCGGAGCACGGGGGAAGCCGTGCCGGCGGCGACGATGACGATGAGCGCGCCGATCCACAATTGCAGGCGATGCAGGCTCACGCAGGGCTCCGGACGGGTGGGGGATGACCGCGGCGGTGTCGTCCGCCAAGGTCCGGAGTTGCAAGGAACCCGCCAAGGGGGATGTTGCGACGTCGACAGACTCGGAATTCCGTCGCCGACGGCGAGGGCCGAGGGCGAGGGCGATGCAAAGTGCGGGGGGGAGGGCAGCGGCGTACCACGGGTGATGGCGGCTGGGCGTGTGCTAACAGCTTGGAGAACAACAAGTTATGACAGTTTGCCTGAAACTGGCACTGCTTGTGCTAATCATATCGGCAGCGCCGGAATGGGCGCTTGGGAAACGCCCAAACACTGAGTCCCAATTCACGCCCAAGGAGAAAAACACCATGCTGTCGACCAACAAGAAGGGCTTCACCCTGATCGAGCTGTTGATCGTCGTCGTGATCATCGGCATTCTTGCCGCCATCGCGATCCCGAAGTTCGCCGCGACGAAGGACAAGGCCAAGCTGGCGTCGGTCAAGACCGACCTCCGCAACATCATGACCGCCGAAGAGGCCTACTTCTCTGACGCGTCGGCTGGTTACACCTCGACCCTGGCGACGACGATCTTCGCGCCGTCGGCCGGCAACACCTTCACCGTGGTCGGCACGGCGAGCAGCTACACCGCGACCGTCACCAACGCCTCGATCACGGTCAACCCGAAGCAGTGCACCGTCACGGTTGGCGGCTCGGCTGCGACCGACGGCCAGATCAGCTGCTAAGGAATCGGCACACTTCACCTCTACCACGGTGATCTCGTGACACTTCGGCTCCGCACGCGCGGTGGCCAACCGGCCGAGGGGCAGTCGCTCCTCGGCTGGCGTCATCGTCGGGACGGCTTCACGCTCATTGAGTTGCTGATCGTGGTGGTGATCATCGGCCTCCTGGCCGCGATTGCCATCCCGAAGTTCGCGGCGACGAAGGAGCGGGCCTACGTGGCGAAGATGCGCGCGGATCTGCGCAACCTCGCAACGTCGCAGGAAGCCTATTTCGCGGACTTCCGTGCCTACTACGGTGGGTCGGTGCCATCCAGTCAGTTGGTGTACAATCCGTCACCCGGCGTATCTGTGTCGCTGGCGGTGGGGACCACTGGCTGGGGTGCCACCTCGACGATTGTCGGGACGGCCAAAACGTGTGCGCTCTACTTCGGTGATGGTGGGCCCCTGGGGCCTGCCACGGTGGAAGGCCTGGTCACCTGCGATTCGTAGGCCGACTGAACTGGTGAACGAGAACGCGCTCCCGAGGTCGGGGGCGCGTTTTTCTTGTCCCCCCCCACGACCCGTTCCTTGAGATCGTACCGGCTCCCCTTGCCGGAGCCTGTGATGCGCCGTGGTGCCACGCTACTCGAACTCCTCGTTGCCCTCCTCCTGCTCGACCTCATCGGCCTCGCAGCCTTGAGTGCGGCGCTCACCGCCGATCGCCTTGGCCGCCGTCTCGGCCTCGTTGCCCAGACCGACGCCGAGCGATGGGCCCGCCTCCGAGCGGCCGAGGTGGCGCCAGACTGTGCCGATACCCTGGCGCCACGCCTCGGCTCGGTGTCGTGGCCGGCCACCGCCGGTCGACCGGCGGCGACCCTGGCTCTCCGGTGTGGCCGATGACGCGGCGCGGGGTGACCCTCCTCGAACTCATGCTGGTACTCTGCCTGCTCGGCATCGTCGGCAGTACGGTGACGGCGATGGTGGTCGCGGCGGGTCGGATGGGTGCCCGAGCCATGATCCAGCTCACCGCGGAGCGGACAGTGCAGGTGACCGCGGCCTTCTTCCGGCACGAACTCGCCACGAGCACGTGGGCCGAGGTCACCGTGGTGGCTGATTCCGTCACCATGGCTCGGCCGGTTGGCGAGGGCGCGGTGTGCGACTCGAGCGGAGCGTTCCTCTGGGTGCGGCGCGGCGGCTGGACCGGAGAGCGGGCGCCCGATGCGGCAAGGGACCGCTTGGTGGTCTGGCCCGACGGCGGGGTCGCGCCGTCGCGGGAGGCGCTGATCGCCGTGACGGGGGCGACCTGCCCCGACGCCGGGCCGGCGTGGCGTCTGACGCGCGGTGCGGTGGGCGCGATCGGTGGCTGGGTGCGGACCGAGGAGCCGACGACGGTCCGTCGCTACCGCGCGGGGTCGAGCGACTGGCTCGGGCTGATCGAGGGCGGGGCGCCAGTCCAGCCGTTCGCCGGGCCGCTCCTCGTGGGCGCATCCTTATTCGCACAAGTCGGCAGTGCCTTGCAACTCGACCTGGTCACGCCGGCGGGCTGGCGCGGTCTCACCCTTCCGCTTCGGGCCGGACCGTGACCGCGCGCGATGCACGGCGCGGCGCCTCGCTGCTGCTCGTGTTGATGGTGGTGATCCTCCTCGCGGGGATCGCCGCGCTCACGTTGAGTGCCGCGATCAGCCGGACCCGCCTGGTCGCGGCGGCGCGGGATGCGGTGGAGGGGCGCGCCGTCGCGAGCCACGCGCTGGCGGTCGCGCGCGTCGGCGAGGACACGACGCTGCGCACCTTGGCCGACGGCGATTCCCTCTGGCTGCCCGTGGCCAGCCCGCTCGCGCTGTGGCAGGTGCGCGTCGAGGCGCGCCGCCTGGGGACCATGGTGCGCCTGCTCGCGGTGGCGACGCGCACCGGGGCGGATGGCGGTTCTGCCGCTGCCCAGCGAGCGACCCTCCTCCTTCGGTGGAACGGTGCCGATACTCTGCGAGTGATCAGTCGGTAGACCTTTGGATCGGGGTGTGGCACAGGGAGTGCTACCGATAGCTGGGGTCAGTCGGGGTTCGACCCCCGTTAAGGGTCGGTTGATCAAGGCGTAAGTGGTATGTGGGTAACGGCTTGCTCTACCGGACCTCACTTGACTTCTCCGGGTCCCTGGCGCTACCGTACTCCAACCCTCCACCGCACAATCCGGGCTCCTATGGCGCTCTTCCCGCGCGCACGATCCACGGTCGGTCTCGACATTGGCAGCGGCTATATCAAAGCCGTCGTGATCAATCACGGTTCGGGGCAACCCGTCCTTGAGAAGGTTGCGATGGCCCGCGTGCCGGATGACGCGATCGTCGAAGGTGAAGTGATGGACCCCTCGCTGGTCGCGGAGACGGTGCGCGGCCTGCTGGACCGCGCCCAGATCAAGACCCGCGAAGTCGCGGTGGCGGTCGGTGGTCGCGACGTCATCATCAAGAAGATCCTGATGGATCGGATGCGTGATGCGGAGGCCCGCGAAGTCATGCCGTGGGAAGCCGATCAGCACGTCCCCTTCGACAAGGAAAACGTCGAGCTCGACTTCCAGATCCTCGATCCCGAGGGCGACGGCCTGCAGATGCAGGTGTTGCTCGTCGCGGCGAAGCGGGAACTGGTCGAGTCGAAGCTGGTGCTCCTCGCCGAGATCGGGCTGGAGGCCAGCGTGATCGACGTCGAGGCCTTCGCGCTGCACAACGCCTTCGAACGCAGCTATCCCGAGGCGATGCGCGGCGTGGTGGCCCTGGCCAACGTCGGCCACGAGACCACGACCATCAATCTGCTCGAAGACGGCGTGCCGGTCCTGACCCGCGACCTTCCCGTGGGTGTCCGCCGCCTGCGCGAAGATCTTCAGCGGGAGCGGGGCATGGCCGCCGACGCCGCCGACCGGGTGGTTCGCGGGGCGGAACTCGATCCAGCGCTCGGGCCGCACGTCACCAATCGCGGCGAAGAGCTCGCGCTTGGCATCGAACGGGCAGCGGCCTTTCTGCAGACCTCATCGCGGCCGGTCGCCGCGCTGTCACGACTCTATCTCACCGGTGGCGGATCACGTGTCCCCGGCCTCGCGGGGGTGCTGGCGGACCGCCTGCGCATCCCGGTGACCCAGGCGCACCCGCTCGAGCGGCTCACCGCGGCGCCTGGCGCCTTCGGCGAGCTGAACGTCGACGACGTCGCACCCTTGCTGATGCTCCCCGTCGGGCTCGCCCTGCGGACCGCGGACTGAGGAGGCCGGCACCATGATCACTATCAATCTCAAGCCCGGGGTCCGTCGCCAGGTCCAGAAGGGGCCAGCGTTCGGCGGGTTGCAGGAACGCCTCAAGGGGTTCAGCACCGGCATCAAGGAGCCGTGGCTCGCCTTTGCCGTCGGGGCCTGGGCGGTCGTGCTGCTGGGCCTCGGGGCGTTCTTCGCCATCACGAGCAGCAAGCTCGGGGCGCTGGAGCCGAAGCTCGAAGCGGCGCGCGCCGAACAGAGCCGCTATCAGGGCTTCCTCACTGAGAAGCGCCATGCCGAGCGGCAGCGCGACTCCGTGCTGGCCCAGATCGGCACCATCTCCGCCGTCGATCGCGACCGCTATCTCTGGCCGCATATCCTCGACGAAGTGGCCAATGCGGTCCCCGACTACACCTGGCTCGTCGAAGTGTCGCAGGTCGGCACCGGCACGCCGAGCACCACCGCCGACAGCAGTGGCGTGGTGGCCCCGCCGCCGGTGGTGCGGATCGTCGGCCTGACCAACGATCTCCAGCACTACACCGCCTTCCTCCGGCAGCTCGAGGCGTCGCCCTGGTTGTCCGACGTCATGGCGATTGACGCGAAGACGGTCGTGATGCAGAACCGGGCACTGACGCGCTTCACGCTGCAGGCGTCGTATTCCCGGGCCGACAGCACGCACATCCGCACGGTGCCGATCCTCGAATCGGTGGTGAGGTAACCGATGGCTGATACGCCGAAGACCACCCCCATCCTGCTCGGCCTGATCGCCTTGGTGATCGGCTACGCCGGCTGGAGTGGTGACGGGATCAATCTCCTCGGGGTCGAGGGGCTGCGGGCGCGCAATGACCGCGTCACCGCGATGCAGGACACGCTGACCGGCCTCGAGGCACAGATCGACACCGCCAAGCGCGACCTCGCCAAGGAATCGGTGGAGGACGTCCAGAAGCGGGCCGCCGCGTTCTCGTCGTCGCTGATGATCCTCCGCGCCCTGGTGCCGGAGCAGCGCGAGGTGGCCAACCTGCTCGACGACATCCAGATCCGCGCCAAGGTGCGCGGCGTCACCGTCGCCGACTTCACGGTGCTGCCGACGTCCGAAGGGCCCGCGCCGTTCGACACCTACTCGTACCAGATGGCCGTGATCGGTCGATACCATCAGGTCGGCTCGTTCCTGACCGACGTCGCCTCGCTGCGGCGGATCATGGTCTCGAGCGACCTCAAGCTGGCGGCCGCCAACATGGCACAGGCCAAGGCCCTCGGCGACACCACCGCGATGATCGAGGCCCGCTTCACCATCCGGACCTACGTCAAGGCGAGAGTCGACAGCATTGCCGCGGAGGCCCCTGATGCGCAGTAGCTCGCTCCTCGTGCTGGTCGCCCTCGTCGCCGCGTGCGGCGGCGGCAAGAACCCGACCGAGATCGCCGATTCGACCAACGCGGCGCAGCTCGCGGCCGACGAGGCCACTGCGGCGACGGCGAAGCAGGCCGCGGCGACGCCGGTGGTGAAGGCCGAACCGATCGTGCTCGACACCGCCGGCCTCGCCGGCGATCACCCGCTGCTCCGTGAGACCTTCGGCTACGATGTCGCCTCGCGCGACCCGTTCCGCGCCGTCATCAGCCTCGAAGCGCGCGGCCCCGAACTGCCGGACCTGCGCCTCGTCGGCATCATGTATGACGAGCGCTCGCCGGCCAACAGTGTCGCCACCTTCCGCGACATCGGCAGCAGCAAGCGGTACAACGTTCGCCCCGGCGACCGCATTGGCCGGCTCCTCGTGGCCTCCGTGCAGGCTACGGACGTCGTGCTTCGGATGAACGACTTCGGCACCGTCCGAGAACAGACCTACTCGCTCCGCAAGACGGAGGACACTCCATGATGACCCGCTCCCTGTCCTGGCTGCTGCTGCCGGCCCTCGTGGCCGCGGCACCGGCGTCGATCCGCCCCCTTCCCGATGCGGCCGTCACGGCGCTCGCGCTTTCGAGCGGCGGGGGCACGGCACGTCTCGCGATCACCGTCTCGGGTAGCGTCACCGTGAAGGAATCGACCCTTCCCGATCCGGCCCGCCTGGTGCTCGACGTCCAGGGCGCCAAGGTCAGCGACCTCGGTCGCTATGATGGCCTCAAGCGCGGCCGCGTCGTCGACGTCCGGGTGAACCAGTACACCACGGATGTCGTCCGCATCGTGCTTGAGCTCGACCGTCTGCCGAGCTACACCGTGAACCGCGACGCGCCGGGGGTGATCACCGTCACCTTCGCCGATGAGCCGTTCACCACGTGGACGGCCGGGCAGGGCGGTGCGAAGAGCGCGACCGTCGTCTCGGAGGCATTGGCCGATGCGGTCGTCGCCCCCGTCGCGACCCGGGCGCCGACGCGCGAGCGTCCCGCCGCTGCCTCGTACTCGCAGAGCGAGGATCGCTACGCCAGCGGGCTCAAGCTCTCGCCGCAGGCCGGGCAGGGGCAGGGGCAGGATATGCGGCCGATCACCGTCACCTATGACAAGACGCCGATTGGCGACGTCCTCGCGCAGTTCGCCGTCTTCTCGGGCCGCTCGATCGTGCCGGGGAAGGGCGTCGCCGGCGACGTCACCATGTCGATCATCAACCAGCCCTGGCCGTATGCCTTCGAGGCGGTGCTGGCACAGCAGGGTCTCTCGGCGATGGAGATGCGCGGCGGGATCATCCGCGTCGACGCACCGGGCGAGCTGGCCAAGCTGGACGCCGTGGAAGTGCTCGACACTCGCCAGAAGCGGCTCAATTACGCCCGCGCCGGCGACGTTGTGAATTCGCTCAAGGCGATGATGCTCAAGGATCGCGGCTCGGTCGTCGCCGACTCGGCCAGCAACTCGCTGATCATCACCGACACCCGCACGCGGATGCCGGGCATCCTCGAGTTCATCGACCAGCTCGACATCCGGACGCCGCTGGTGGCGATCCAGGCCAAGCTGATCTACGTCGATCGGACCGACCTGCAGCAGCTCGGCCTCAAGTACGACATCGGCACCAGCGACCAGTTCTTCAACAAGCTGGTCTCGCGTCCGGATCCGCTCACGGGGCAGCCGTACAACCCGAACGTGAACGTGGTGAACCTCGGCGGCAGCGCGGTCTCCGCGATCTCCAACGCCGACGCACTCATCTCCGGCTCGGCGCTTGACCTGGTCTTCTCGACCGCCATCGGCGGCTTCTCGGTGACCTCGTTCCTCTCCGCGCTCGAGCGGGTCGAGCTCACGGATGTCGAGGCCTCGCCGCTCGTCCATACCCTCGACAACAACGAAGCGACGATCTGGTCCGGTGAAGAAACGCCGGTCCGCGTCATCGACGCCTCGTCGTTCGGCCAGGTCAACCAGGCGCCGCGCGCCAACGTGACCTTCAAGGAGACGGGCATCAAGCTGATCGTCCGCCCCCACGTCACGGCCAACCGGCAGATCTCGATGGAGATCAAGGCGGAACGTTCCTCGATCCAGCCGCTGGCGGCCGCTGACCTCGGCTTCACGATTCCGAAGCAGTATGCCGAAACCCGCACCCTGGTGAATGATGGCGAGACCGCGATGCTCGGCGGACTGACCATCACCACCGTGACGCGCAACCGGAACGGGATTCCGTTCCTGTCGGGGCTGCCGTTCATCGGCAATCTCTTCTCCTTCACGGAGAACCGCGAGAACCGCAAGGACCTGATCATCCTGGTCATGCCGCGGATCGTGGATGACGCGCAGAACATCGTCCCCTGAGCCCGGTCGGCTCGCGGGACCGAGGCGCCCGGCTCCGGCCGGGCGCCTCGTCGTTTCGCCCACTCCCATCGGCACCCTCCCCGGGTGTTAGCTTCCCTCCACTATGCCACTGACCTTTCGCACCGCCGGAGAATCGCACGGCAAGGCCCTGGTCGCCCTCGTCGAGGGCGTGCCGGCCGGATTGCCGATCACCGCTGACGCCGTCGACCACGACCTCGCGCGCCGCATGCAGGGCCACGGCCGCGGGGCCCGGATGAAGATCGAGCGGGACCGCATCGAGTGGATCTCGGGCGTCCGTGCCGGCGAGACGATCGGCTCACCGATCGCGATGCTGATTCACAATCGCGATTGGGCCAACTGGGAAGAGGTGATGTCGGCCGAGGGGACGCCGGGTGAGCTGCGCCGACGCCGGGTGACACGCCCGCGCCCCGGCCATGCCGACCTTGTCGGTGTCCTCAAGTATGACCGCGTCGACGCGCGCGACATTCTCGAGCGCGCCTCCGCACGCGAGACCGCGGCCCGCGTCGCTGCCGGCGCCGTCGCGCGCAGACTCCTCGCCGAGTTCGGCATCGACATCGGTTCGCATCTCGTCTCGCTCGGCGGCATTCGCGCCACCGTGCCCGCCGTGTTGCCGACGCCGCTCAACGAGGCCTCCGATGCCTCGTCGGTGCGCACCATCGATCCGGTGGCGGGTGCGGCGATGATCGCGCGGATCGATCAGGCGAAGGCCGATGGCGACACGCTGGGTGGCGAAATTGAAGTGGTGGCGCAGGGCCTCCCTGTCGGCCTCGGCTCGCATGTCAGTTGGGATCGCAAGCTCGATGGCCGGCTCGCGGGGATGCTGATGTCGATCCCCGCCGTGAAGGGCGTCGAGATCGGGATGGGGTTCGAGGCCGCGCGGCGGCCGGGATCGCAAGTCCATGATCCGATCATCGCGGCGGACTCGGAACCCAACGACGCGCACGGATCGTCGATTTTGGCAGGGGCGACGCAANNACCTCGCGACTGGTGGTGAGGCGAATGCAGTGAGCGAGCGGTCCGACGTCACCGCCGTGCCGGCGATGGGGGTGATCGCCGAGGCGTTGGTGGCGCTGGTGCTGGCCGATGCGATGATCGAGAAGTTCGGCGGCGATTCACTCGCCGAGATGCAGCGCAATCACGCGAGCTACCTCGCCTCTGCGGGGACGCGCTGGGCCGCGCTGCGCGATGCACCAGCGCCCGAGGAAGAGCGCTGAGCACGCCGCGGTCGCTGATCCTGGTGGGCCTGCCCGGGGCGGGGAAGAGCACCGTCGGCCCGCTGGTGGCCGCCGAACTCGGCGCGCGCTGGTGCGACCTCGACGACGCCATCGTGGCCGAGGCGGGACGCACCATTCCGGCGATCTGGGCCGAAGAAGGTGAGGCGGGGTTTCGGCGGCGGGAGCGGGCGGCGATGACCGCGGCCTTGGCCGAGGGGCCGCAGGTGATCGCCGCCGGTGGGGGGTGGATCGCCCAGCCCGGCAACCTCCTCGAAGCCGAGCCGCTCGCCCTCGTACTATATATGTCGCTGGATCCGGCCGATGCTGCTCGCAGGGTGGCCGCCCAGGGGGGCCGGCCGTTGCTGGAGGGACGCGATCCGGACGCGGCGTTGCGGGAGCTGCTGGTCGAGCGGGAACGCTGGTACCGACTGGCCGGCGTCGAAGTAGCGGTCGGGCGCGCAGCCCCCGCGGCGGCAGCCGAATCGATCGTGGTCGCAGCGAGGCAATATGGCGGCTGGTAAGGCGTTGAAAAGCAACAACTTGCGGTGGCGGTACTTGCCGAAGGCCATTCGGTAGGGGTATTTAGGTGGCCGTAGGCCGTAGTGCGAAAGTCGGAAGTCGTAAGTCGTAGGTCGTAAGTCGGTCCGGGTGAGATTGTGGTCAGTGTGGGGGGCGGGAGCCCCCTCCGACCTATGACCTACGACTTACGACTTACGACCAGAAATCCCCGAACACCCAGGCATCCCAATGGCCACTCGCTCCACCAAACATGCCGCTCCAAAGTCCTCCTCCGGGGGCTTTGGCCGTCGTGCGTTGGTGATCGTCGAGTCGCCGACCAAGGCGAAGACGATCCGCGGCTTCCTGCCGGCCGGCTTCACGGTGGCGGCTTCGATGGGTCACGTCCGGGACCTGCCGCGGAAGGCCGCCGAGATTCCGCCGAAGTACAAGGACCAGAAGTGGGCCAAGTACGGCGTGAACGTCGACGAGGGGTTCGAGCCGCTCTACATCGTGACCCCCGACAAGAAGGGGACGATCCGCGAGCTGAAGGAGCTCCTCAAGGACGCCGACGTCCTCTACCTCGCAACCGACGAAGACCGCGAGGGGGAGAGCATCTCGTGGCACCTGCTCGAGGTGCTGCAGCCGAAGGTGCCGGTGCATCGGATGGTGTTCCACGAAATCACCAAGGAAGCGATCCTCGACGCGCTGGCCCATCCGCGTGACCTCGACGAGAACCTGGTTCATGCCCAGGAGACGCGGCGCATCCTCGATCGACTCGTGGGCTACACCGTCTCGCCGATTCTCTGGAACAAGGTCGGCGGCAACGGCCTCTCGGCGGGCCGCGTGCAGTCGGTGGCGCTGCGACTGATCGTCGATCGCGAGCGCGAACGGCTCGCCTTCAAGACCGGCTCGTACTGGGACCTCACGGCCACGCTGGCGCACAAGAGCGCCGAGTTCGAAGCCGGCCTCGTCTCGCTCAACGGCAAGCGCCTCGCGACCGGCAAGGACTTCGACGAGCAGACCGGTCGCATCGCGGCAGGGAAGGACGTGCTGCTGCTCGACGAGGCGCAGGCCAGTGCGCTCGCTGCGCGGCTCAAGGATGCGCCGTGGCGCGTCGAGTCGGTCGAGGAGACGCCGCGCACGCTGCGCCCCTACGCGCCGTTCACCACGTCGACGCTGCAGCAGGAAGCCAACCGCAAGCTGCGCTTCGGCGCGCGGCGGACGATGCAGGTGGCGCAGAAGCTGTACGAGAACGGCTACATCACCTACATGCGGACCGACTCGACCGCGCTCTCCGATCAGGCGGAGAAGGCGGCGCGTGCCAACGTGACTCGACTCTACGGCGACGAGTACCTCCCCGATGCGCCACGCCGTTACACCAACAAGGTGGCCAACGCGCAGGAAGCGCACGAGGCGATCCGCCCCGCCGGTTCCTCCTTCCGCACCCCGGAAGAGACCCGCCTCGGCGGCGAGGAGCTCGCGCTCTACTCGCTGATCTGGAAGCGCACGGTTGCCTCGCAGATGAAGGACGCGAAGAAGACCAGCACCGCGGCCGAGATCGCGGTCGGCGAAGCGCGGTTCAAGGCGAGCGGGATCCGCACCGATTTTCCCGGCTTCCTCCGGGCGTATGTCGAAGGCTCAGACGATCCGGATGCGGCGCTCGAAGACCGCGACAATCCGCTGCCGCCGCTCAAGGTGGGCGATGCACCGACCTGCTCCGATCTCGAGCCGGTGGGCCACGAGACCAAGCCGCCCGCACGCTACACCGAAGCCTCGCTGGTGAAGGCGCTCGAGGAAAACGGCATCGGTCGTCCGTCGACCTATGCCTCGATCCTCGGCACCATCCAGGAGCGCGGCTACGTGATCGCCCAGGGGCAGGCGCTCGTGCCGACGTTTACCGGCTTCGCGGTGAGCGACTTCCTCGTGCGCCACTTCTCGGAACTCGTCGACCTCGCCTTCACCCGCAAGATGGAAGGGCGCCTCGACGACATCGCAGGTGGCGACGAACAGTGGCGCGAATACCTGGGCGAGTTTTACTCGGGGCCGACCGGCCTCGCGGCGCAGGTCGTGGAAAAAGCCAAGCTGCCGTCGAATGAGGGCCGCACGATCGCGCTCGAGGGCGTGGAGGGAGTGGTCCGCATCGGCCGCTTCGGCGCCTACATCGAGCGCGAACTCGACGGCCAGCTCGTGAAGGCCAACCTCCCGGCCGATGCCACGCCGGCCGACCTCGACCCCGAACGGATCGAGCAGTTGCTGCGGCAGCGCGCCGAGGGGCCCGCATCGCTCGGCTCGCACCCCGACAACGGCGAGTCGATCTACCTGCTCGACGGGCAGTACGGCCCGTACGTGCAGCTCGGGCAGCAGATCGAGGGAAGCAAGGAGAAGCCGAAGCGCGCGTCGCTGCCCAAGGGCGTCACGCCGCCACAGGTGACACTCGAGATGGCGGTCGGCCTGCTCGCGCTGCCACGCCTGCTCGGCAACCACCCGGTCAGCGGCCGTCCGGTGAAGGCAGGCCTCGGCCGCTTCGGTCCCTACATCCTGCATGACCTCGGCAAGGGTGAGGCAGAGTTCCGCTCGCTGAAGGCCGGCGATGACGTGCTGACGGTGCAGCTCGACCGCGCCGTGGCACTGCTCGCCGAACCGAAGCTCGGCCGCGGTGGGCGCGCGGCGGCAACCCCGATCCGCGAGATCGGCGCGCACCCGACCGACGGAAAGCCGGTGCAGCTCTTCGAAGGGAAGTACGGTCCCTACGTGAAGCACGGCGACCTCAATGCCTCGGTGCCGAAGGGCGTCGACCCGATGACCTTCGCCCTCGACGCGGCGGTGGAGCTGATCGCCGAGAAGGGGAAGGCGCCGAAGAGCCTCAAGACGAAGGGGCGCACCGGTGCCAAGAAGGCGGCGCCCCGCAAGAAGGCGGCGAAGAAGAGCGCCAAGAAGAGCGCGAAGAAGACGGCCAAGAAGGCCACATGAAGGCGACCATCATCGGCGGCGGGCTCGCGGGCTGCGAAGCGGCCCTCGCGCTAGCCGCTCGCGACGTAGACGTCACCCTGGTCGAGATGCGCCCGGTGGTGAAGACCGCCGCGCACCAGACCGATCGGCTCGGCGAACTAGTCTGCAGCAATTCTTTCAAGTCGATCGAGCTGCAGAACGCGCACGGCTTGCTCAAGCAGGAGCTGCGCGACCTGGGCTCGCAGCTGCTCCCCTGCGCCGACGAAGCGCGCGTTCCTGGCGGCGCCGCACTCGCGGTCGACCGCGAGGTCTTCTCGCAGCTGGTCGATGCGCGCGTGAAGGCGACGAGTCGGATCACCGTGGTGCGCGAGGAGGCGACCGCGCTCCCCGATGTCGGCATCGTGGCGACTGGCCCGCTCACCTCCGACGCGCTCGCCACGGCGATCAGCACGCGCCTCGGCACCGGCGCGCTGGCGTTCTTCGACGCGATCGCGCCGATCGTCTCGCACGAGTCCCTCGATCACAGCCAGCTCTACGCCCTCAGTCGTTGGGGCAAAGGCGATGGCGATGACTACCTCAACGCCCCGATGGACAAGGCGATGTACGAGGCGTTCATCGACGCACTGGTCGCTGGCGACCAGTTCCAGGGGCACGCCTTCGACGAAGTGCCGTATTTCGAGGGTTGCTTGCCGGTCGAGGAGATGGCGAAGCGTGGCCGCGAGACGCTGCGCTTCGGGCCGATGAAGCCGATCGGGCTGCACGACCCGCGGACCAATCGCGAGCCATATGCCGTGGTGCAGTTCCGGCGCGAGGACAAGGCGGGGCAGATGTGGAACCTCGTCGGCTTCCAGACGCGGCTGCGTATCCCCGAGCAGCAGAAGGTCTTCCGGAGCATTCCCGGGATGGCCGAGGCCGAGTTCCTCCGCTACGGCTCGATCCACAGGAACAGCTACCTGAATGCGCCAGCTGCGCTTGGGCCCGCGTTGCGGGTCAAGGACGGTGCGGCGCTCTTCTTCGCGGGGCAGCTCACCGGCGTCGAGGGATACACCGAGTCGCTCGCCACCGGCATGTTGTGCGGAATCAACCTAGCGAGGGTGCTGCACGGGGAGGCGCCGAGCGTGCCGCCGCCGAGTACGATGTTGGGCGGGTTGCTGCGCTACCTGCAAGAGGCGGAGCCGGCGCACTTCCAGCCAATGAACGCCAACTTCGGCCTGCTCGATCCGATCGAGGGGCGCGCCACCAAGGTGGAGCGGAAGGCGCGGGCTGTGGAGCGCGCGCGGCAGGACTTTGCGGCATGGCGGTCCACCCTGTGAGAGTGCCTCTGGTGCGCGAGTTCCTCGAGCACCTGGAGAAGGCGCGTGACCAGTCGCCCAACACCCTCGTCGCGTATGGCCGCGACCTCGATGCCTTCACCGAGTTCCTGACGCGCCGCGCGGCGGGTGCCGCCTGGAGCTTCGAGAAGGTCGACCGCCTCGCGCTCCGCGGCTTCCTGGGCGAGCTCGAGCGGCGCGGACTCGCCCGCCGCTCTGCCGCGCGCACCCTCTCCGCGATCCGCTCCTTCTACAAATGGCTCCACGTCCATCACGACGTCGACATCCCCGCGATCCGCGCGGCGAAGCTGCCGCGCCTCGAGAAGCGGTTGCCGGGCTATCTGCTGCAGGAGCAGATCACCCGGCTCTTCGCGGTTGCCGAGGAACAGGCGGCATCAGGCGAACTCGACGACGTGCGCGACCTCGCGATGCTGGAGCTCTTCTATTCGTCGGGGCTGCGGCTGTCGGAGTTGCGCGGGCTTGACCTCGACCGGCTCGACCTGCTCAGCGACCAGGTCAAGGTGGTGGGAAAGGGGCGCAAGGAGCGGATCGTGCCGCTCGGCTCGCGCGCGTCACGCGCGCTGCGGCAATATCTGAATCTGCGCGAGGCGGTGATCCGCCTCCCCGGCGCCGACAAGCCAGCAGTGTTTGTGGGACGGCGCGGCAAGCGGCTCTCGCCGGTCACCATTCAGCGGCGGATGCACCGCTTCTACGACGCGATCGGCGCCGACGGGATGGTGACCCACTCGATGCGGCACACCTTTGCCACGCACCTGCTCGATGGCGGTGCCGACCTGCGTGCGGTGCAGGAGCTGCTCGGCCACGCCTCGTTGAGCACGACGCAGATCTACACGCATACGTCGGTGGAGCGGCTGAAGCAGGTGTATCGGGATGCGCATCCGAGGGGAAAGACGGTGAGGGGTGAGGGGTGAGGGGGCGTTGTCATCCTGAGCGGAGCAGCCGGAACGGCTGCGCAGTCGAAGGACCTCTCGCCTTGTCGAGCGGGAAGAGGTCCTTCGACTTCGCGCCGGCTATGCCGTCGCTTCGCTCAGGATGACAACACTTAGGG
>CXWL01002060.1_pt1 | contig 189252 bp, 146 predicted proteins | sample 590931 | NCBI WGS metagenome assembly CXWL01 (sample SAMEA3498368, study PRJEB10139) | groundwater metagenome | biome: water well; material: biofilm material | place: Germany | collected 2015-04-27
GTTCGCGGGACGCTACGAGCTGGGGCAGGCCGGCCTTGCGGACCGCCTGCCGGCGGGCCAGCTGGTGGTCAACGGCGAGCTCGCCAACTGGCCGGTGCCGGCCGACTTCGACGTTGCCATCGCGCAGTCGCTGTTCACCCACCTGGGGCCGGCGGAGATCGCCCGTTGCCTGCGTGAGGTGGCCGGCCACGTCGTTCGCGGCGGGTGCTTCTACGCCACCTACTTCGCGTGCCCCGACGAGCACCCGGTGGCCGACGCTCTGGTTCATGAGCCCGGCGGAATCACCAGCTTCGGGAATCGCGATCCTTGGCACTACCGCACCGCGGACCTCCTGGCGCTGGCCGAAGTCGACACCTGGGCCGGGGAAGACCTCGGCGCCTGGAACCACCCGCGCGACCAGCGTCTGCTGCGTTTCGTCAGGCGCTGAGCACCGGCGCCACGAAGCCGAGGGCGGCCAACTCACTCCGGCTCGAGCGTGAAGTTGATCCCAGCCTTGTTGCCGCGCGCCGGCACCGGCAGCGGGTTGCCCATGGTGACGTCGCAGACGCCCTCCGGGCAGGGGTGCTCGCGCCACAGCTCCTCGAGGTAGTCGAGGACGGGTCGGACGCGCAGGTAGCGCGGAGCCTGGGTGCGTGGGTAGGCGCTGGTGCGGAAGTACCCTGAGACGCTCGTGCCCGGCCAGCCGACCGCCTGGCCGGTGGCATTCGTCGCCTCGAGCGCGACGCCAGAGAGGGGCAGGCCGGTCGTCTGGTCGGTGACGCGGCCCGAGAAGGTCACGCCGACCGCCGTGCTGAGCTCGAGGTCGCGGAGCCCGGTGTCCGAAACCGTGACTGGGTCGGCGAGCAGCGGCGTGCAGAAGGCGCTGGTGAGGTCGGGATTCAGGATGTCCCCGCCGGGGCAGAGGGTGCCGTCGCTGAAGGTGGGGACGTAGCCCGGGTAGAGGGCCGTCCGGAAACGGTAGCTCCCTGCTTGCATGCCGAGGAGGCGGAAGCGGCCGGAGGACGAGACCCTGAAGGCGCCGGCGTTGACGATACGAGCCTGGTCGTCATAAGCCACCGTCCAGGCGCCCGTCAGTGGTCGGCTGCCGGTTGCCCGGCGGACGACGCCGCCGATGACGACGTCCGGTGCCAGCCTGGCGGTGATGCCGTCTTGTTCCTGCCCTTCGGCGAGGGTGAAGACGGTGCCGTTCGCCCGATCGCAAATCCCCCGCGGGCAGGGGATATCGGGCAGCAGGGTGGCGAGGTAGCCGCCGAGGCCGCCGCCGGTGCGCAGCCGGTAGGAGCCGGCCGGTAGGCCGTTGGTGCGGAAGTTGCCGTAGGCGTCGAGGAAGACGAAGCCCACGCCATCGCCGTCGAGGTTCTCGACCACGATGCCCGTGTTCGCGATCTCGCGGTTGTCGTGCGTCAGCAGACGGCCGATGAGCTGGCTACCGGGTTCGAGGGTCATGTCGATGTCGCTGAGGTCGTCCGCGTCCACCACGATGGGCGTGCCGGCCTGCACATCACAGGAAAGGTTCGGGCACGGGAGGTCCGGATACACCTCGTCGATCGAGTGCTCCCCCGGGTTCAATCCGTAGCCCTGCACGAACACCCAGTAGGTCCCGGGGGGCACGGCCGCGCTCCAGGAACCGTCCGCAGCCGCGGACGTGGCGCCACGAAAAGAGCCGCCGCGGTCGATGAGGTAGATGTCGCTGTAGGGGCTTCCCTGCTCTACCCTGCCCGAGACCGTGATGCCCTCGCGCAACTTGACATTGACTCCGGTGACCGTCTTGCCGACCCCATTCAGGGCGATCAGGCGACCTTCGGTGTGGTCGCAACTGTTGCAGATGACTCCCGGCGCGATGGCGTTGAGGTAGGGCGGGCTGGGCTCCACGCCGACGTACCAGTCGCCTTCGGGCAGGCCTTCGACCCGGTACCTGCCCTGGCTGTCGGTGCCCACGTTGGAGTAGCGCCTGAGGTAGGAGCGCTCAGCGAAATCGGCGGCGTAGACCCGCGCGCCCGCGATGGGCCTGTTCGTCACCGCATCGATCACCCGCCCGGTGATGACGTTCTGGGCGTCCAGCTCGAGGTCGACTCCATTCGTCTCCTGGCCGGCCGCGACGACTACCGGGTCGCTGTCGAAACGGCACTCGAGGCAGTGGGTGCCGCCGAACCCTTCGCCGAGCATGCCCTGCTGCCCGAGTGCGGTCACCAGGTACGTGCCGGCGGGGAGCTGGGCGACCTCGTAGTGACCGTTGGCGTCGGTCGCGGTGATCGCGGCGAGGTCGAGCTGACGCTCGCGCCACACGCGGACGGACAGCCCAGCCAGCGGGCCGCCGCCGGCCGCGGTGACGGTGCCGGTGATCCGCCCGGCGGTCGCCAGGGCGAAGTTGACGTTGCCCTTGTTGGCGCCGCCGACGACGAGCGGAGTGCCCCGCCACACCAGGTACCTCGGGATCGAGTCAATCGCCGTCCAGACCTGCCTGACGTGGTCCGGCCCCGGGCCGGCGGCGAGGTAGTAGGTGCCGGCCGGGAGCGGCAGTGAGTACCGGCCGTCGGCGCCGGTGGTCGCTTGGACGCTGGTACCCGAGGAGGTACTGGCGCTGATGACCACCCCCGCGAGCGGCCCGTGCGAGACGCTGTCGGTGACGCGCCCGGAGACGATCGGGAGTGGCGTCAGGACGAAGTTGAGGCCACCCTGGTCGCTCGAGTCGGTCAGCACCACCGGCGTGGCGAGCGCCGCGAAGTCGCAGCTGCCTTCACAGCGCGTCCCGCCAAAGACCTCGTCGTAGTGGGCGCTCGAGGCAGCCTGCAGGTAGAAAGTCGAGCCGGCCAGCGGCGTCGACTCGAAGCGGCCGGCGGCGTCGGCCGTCACCGACTCGACGAGGTGGTTCAGGCGGGTGTAGATCGAGACGGTGGCGTTGGCGATGCCCCTGCCCTTGGTGTTCTTCACTTGGCCGCGCAGCCGATGCCGCGGCGACAGCTCGAAGACGACCGCGGCCGTGGCGCCCACCGAGACGATCACGGGATCACCGCCGGTCGGGTCACAGTCGCGCTCGCAACCGTGGTTCTGCCAGGCCTCGGCCTGGAGATCCGGGTCATCCGGTTCGGCCAGCAGATAGTAGGTGCCGGGCGCCAGGCCGGCGAAGCGAGTCACCCCGCTGTCGTCGACCCCGTTTTGCGCGAGCACGACGCCGTCCTCGCGAATGAGGTCGACGACACCGGCGAGCGGCGTCTGGGCCGAGCTGCGCAGGGTGGTGGAGATCGAACCCCCGGCTGGCAGTGCGAAGTCGATGCCGGGAGTCGCCTCCCCGACGGTGACGGGAATCAGCGTGGCGGCACCCCAGTCGCAGAGGAAATACGAGTACGAACAGACGAAGCCGTCGTAGAGCGAGCCCTGCAGATCCTCCGTCAGGCCCTCGGCCACCAGGCGGTAGCTGTCGGCGGGCAGCCCGCCAAGGACGTAGCTGCCGTCGGCCGTGGTGGAGGTATACGCAAACCAGCTGCCGTTCGGCGCGACGGCGTCCACGTACATCGAGGCAACCGGGTCTCCGGCCGCGAGCGAGCCCGAGGCCTCCGCCGCGGTGACGCGGCCCTCGATCCGGCCGGCCCGGGCCAGGGCGAGGTCGACGAGCCGGTCCTCTCCCTCGGTGAGCTCGAGCGGTTCGGTGTCGTCGAAGCCGCACAGCCCCTGGATGCAGGTGGCCCCGTCATGGGTCTCGCCGACGTGGTCCAGGTCACCTTCTGCAACCACGACGACGGCACCAGCCGGTAGGTTCGGAATGCTGTACGTGCCATCCGCCCCGGTAACCGCGGTGTCGAGGTACCCAACCTGAAACAGATAGGCGTGGACGCGGCAGTCGGCGACCGGGGCGCCCGACTCGGCGTCCGTTACGGTGCCGTGCACGGTGGCGGTGGCCCCATCGGCTGGCACCTGCGGGGTGGCCTGCCGCCGGGCCGGGTGGCGCGATGGTGCGGCCGCCGTCAGGAGCCGGTCGCGTCTGCTCGCGGGGGACGCGGTGACCGCCAGCGACGGCCGCACGGGCTCCGCTGCTGTGTCCCAGGGGTCCGGCGAGGTCGGGTCGGCCGCCCGGGTCGCCAACTGCGCCGCACGATGTTCCCTGACCTCGGTGAGGCGTTCCTGCAGGGCCGCGCGTTGCTCGGCGGTGGGGTCGGTGACGGCGAGGGCCGCGAGCGGCCACCAGAAGGCAAGAACAGCGAGCGTGGCGGACCGCGGCATGACGATCTCCCTGAGGTTCGAAAGCTGGATCCTAGCAAGACTCCTGTATTGGTGTTACCTGATGTGAACCGTCGGACGTCGACCGACCCAGCGCGCACGCAGCGCCCAGACGTACCAATGCAGGTAGTGCGGCAGCCAGGCGAAGAGCTTGAAGCGGCTCTCGCCGGCGGTACGGTCGGTCCACACCGCCGGCAGCTCGGCGACGCCGTGGCCGCCAAAGTGCGCCTTCACGGTGAGCTCGAGACCAAGGCAGAACCCGGCCGTGCTCTCGATCGGCGTCCGGTCGAGGAAATCCTTGCGGTAGGCCTTGAAGCTGTTGGTCGGGTCGTGCGTCGGCAGGCCGGCGAGCCAGTGCAGCGAGACGCCGGCGAGCCAGCTCAGACGCCCCTTGAGCCACGGCCCACCGCGCTGCTCACCACCGCGAATGTAGCGACTGGGGCAGACCACGGCGATTCCTGACTCGGCGAGCGCCAGCATCTCGGGGACGATCCGGTAGTCGTCGGACAGGTCGACCATCGAGACGATGACCACCGGGGTCGTCGCGGCGCGCATGCCGGCGTCGATCGCCCAGCGTACGCCGCGGCCGAGAGTGTTGTGGACCAGGCGCAGGTGCGGCGGCAGGTCGCTGGCGGGCAATGCAGCGAGCGCGGGCAAGGTGGTGTCGTCGGCCTTGTCGTAGCAGACCAGAAGCTCGTAGCCCGGCGGTAGCTGGGCGAGCGCCTGGCGACAGAAGGCGGCGATGTTGGCTGCCTCGTCGAAGACGGGAACGACGACCGAGTATCGGAGCGCTGCGGGGAGCGCTGCGGGGAGCGCTGCGGGGAGCGCGGCGGCGGTCACGCCCCGGACTCCAGTGGCGCGCGGCCCCAGGTGACGGCGAAGGTGCCGAACCAACGGCCCAGTCCGACGAGCTCCCAGAGGCTGTCGAGGCGGTTGTAGACGGGCAGCAGTCGGTCGAGGCCGCGCGGTGCCACGGCGCGATAGGGAATGTCCGACTGGCAGCGCTGACCGATGGCGATGAGGCCAGCCTCGCGAAACAGCGTCCGCAGATGCCGCGGGGCGAGTGGACGCTCGTCCGGCGACACCCCCTCGGCCCGGTAGAACGGGCTCTTCGGGTGCCGGAAGAGCGCCATCGCCGGGTGCAGCAGGTTGGGATCGAACGCGAAGATCAAGCCGCCCGGCCGCAGCACACGACGGGCCTCCCGCAGGGCCGCTACCGGCTCTGGAAGGTGGTGGAGCACGCTCGAAAACGCGACCACGTCGAAGCAACGCGCCGCCAGCGGCAGGTGGTGGGCGTCGGTTGCGAGGACGTCGGCGCGGTCACGGCGACGGGCGGTGACGAGCGCGGCGAGCGACAGATCGAGCCCGGCGTAGCGCGACGTGCGTCCGGCGTAGATGCGGGACGACCGCGCCGTGCCGCAGCCGACATCGAGCAGGGACAACCCTGGACGCGATTCCACTTGCTCGAAACGTCGTCGCAGGGTGTCCCAGCCGTGGTCGGTGAAGGGATTGAAGTCGCCCTCTTCGCCGACGATGCGGTCGAAAGTCGCGGCCTCGCGCCGGCTTGCGCTAGAGGCGCCCGGCATCGACCTCGGCCGCGATCCAGGGCACCACCTCGTCGAGCACGGTGGCGAGCGAGGTGGTGGCCTCGAAGCCGAGGACTGCCTTCGCCTTGCGGGTGTCGGGCAGGCGCATCTGGACGTCGTGGGGGAACGGCGGGTCCGAAACCAGCTGGAGCGGGCGGTCAGGGCCGTGCACATGGCGCCAGACTGCCTCGGCGAGCTCGCGGACGGTGGTGGTCTCCGGAGTGGAGAGGTTGAAGTCCTCGTTGGTCGCGGCGGGATGGAAGATGGCCGTTGCCACCCCGCGTGCCAGGTCGCCGCCGTAGGTGTAGCAGCGCACCTGATTGCCGTCGCCCAGGATATGCAGCGGGTCCTGGCCCTTGAGCACCTTCTGTACCAGATCGGGGAGAACGTGGCTCATCGCCAACTTGATGTTGCCACTGGGCACGTCGTGGTCGCCGGCGGCACGCCCCTCGCCGATACCGACGCAGTTGAAGGGCCGGCAGATGGTGTAGGGCAGCTGGTACTGCTGCCAGGCGCCGAGGGCGAAGTACTCACAGGCGAGCTTCTGGAAGCCGTAGGTCGAAAAGGGCGGCGGGCAGTCTCGCTGATGGCCTTCGGGGCTCGGAAAGACGGTGGCGTTCTCGAACACCATGCTCGAGGAGAGGACGGTGATCTTCTGCAGGCGGCCGCGCCGACGGGCCGCGATGGCGGCGTCGAAGGTGGCGGCGATCAACCGTTCGTTCTCTGCCAGCAGGTCGTAGGCGTAGGTGTGGAAGTAGGAGATGCCGCCGATCATCGCGGCGCCGGCGACCAGGTGGTCGCAGTCGCTGGCGAGCTCGGTGAGCAGCGCCACGTCCTTACAGTTGGCTTCGTGGAACTGGTACCGAGGGTGGCTCTGGTAGCTGCGCTCGACGCGGCCGTACTTCGAGTAGTTGTCGATCCCGACGACCTCGTGCCCTTGATCGAGCAAGGTCTGCACGAGATAGCCGGAGATGAAGCCGGCTGAGCCGGTGACGAGGATCTTCATGGGGAGAGACAGTTCCAGATGTCGATGGTGAGGGTGCCTGCCGGGATCCGGAGCGAACGGTAGCAGGCGTGAGGAGTTGCGACGAAGAGCACCTGGGCCTCGGCCAGAACCTGCTCGAGCGGGACCAGAGAGCGGTCGGTGACGAAGGGGTCGGTGGCGAGGACGCGTGGCGACTCGAGGGCGAGGAGCTTGCGCAGCTTGTAGGCCAAGGAGTCGCGGGGGTCGTCGCTCTCCGCCTTGAACGCCATGCCGAGGATGCCGACGGTGCGCTCGGCAAGGTCAACCTGGCGACGGGCCAGCGCCACCAGGTGGGCAGGCAGGCCCTCGTTGGCGAGCATCGCGGCGTGACCGAGCAGGAAATGGTCCGGGCTGTAGGCGGCGAGCTGCATGGTGTCCTTGACCAGACACGGGCCGGCGGCGAGGCCAGGCCCCGGCATGCCGGCCATCCGTGGATAGTCGTGTCGGCAGCCGTGCAGGATGCGGTCGAAGTCGAGGCCGGCGCTCGAGGCGAGGGCATAGAACTGGTTGACCGCCGCGAACTGGATGTAGCGCCAAGCGTTGGTCATCAGCTTGCAAAGCTCGGCCTCGGGCGGCGTCATCTCGACGAAGCTCGGAACGAAGCCGCCGAACAGCTCCTGGACCACCACCATCGTTGCCGGCGAGAACGCCGAGACGATCTGCGGCAGGCTGCGGAACTCGCGCAGGCTGTGACCTTGCGCCACCCTCTCGGGGCAGCAGGCGACGCCGATGTCGAGGCCCCAGGAGGCCAGCAGGCGCTGGATGCGTTGGCTGGTGCCGGGGAAGACGGTGCTGCGCAGGATCAGCGTCTGACCATTGCGCAGGTGGCCGCGGGCGCTGGCCAGCACGCGGTCGATCGCCGAGAACGACGGGTTGAGGTGCTCGTCGATCGGGGTGCCGATGATCAGGACCAGGCAGCGGCTGCTCCCGATCGTGGCGGTATCGGTGGTCACCGTCAGGCAGCCGCCCGCCAGGCCGCGAGCCAGGAGCTCGTCGGCACCGTCCTCGCGAAACGGCATCTGACCGGTGCGGATGGCCGCCACCTTGGCCTCGTCGATGTCGAGGACGACCGTGCGCAGCGCACAGTCGGCGAAGGTCAGGGCGAGCGGCAGGCCAACGTGGCCGGCGCCGCCGATGACACAGACGTCGTGGGTGAAGGGAGCGTCTGAAGTGCTGTGCTGGGTCGGGAGGCTCAAGCTCTGAGGGGGCATCATGAAGGGATTGGTTAGTTTATGACCTCGAGCCGGCGCAACAGCAGTGGGCTCTTGCCGCGCTGCTCGAGGTGGACCCACGTCACCGGCTCCGCGGACGCCGGCAGCACGATCTCACGCCAAGCCGGAATTTCGATGTCGGCGCTGCCCAGGCTCACCAGCTCGTCGCCGACGCGTAGCTCCGCCTCGCGGCCAGGCTCGGCCAGGAGGAGGATTCGTACCCGGCAGCTCGCCGCCGCGACACTGGCGCCGCAGGCCGGAGTTGCCAGGGGCAGGTCGAGGGCGCCGCTGACCGTGAACATCCACTCACCGAGGTCGGGTTCCCGCAGCCAGCGCAGGAAGGGGACGGCGGTCGGCGAGTAGCGCAGAGGGATCTTGAAGGTGTCGGGATCGAGACGGCGGATGGCGCGTTCGGATGGGTCGAACGCCAGGACCCGCCAATTCGGGTCGGCGATGTGCGGCAGGAGCTCTCGCACGCTCATCTGCGGGCTGCCGTTGGCGACCAAGCCGTCGACGAACGGGCCGCCGGCCGAGGCCAGGGTCAGCGCCTCGGGCCCGACGCCGGCGGCCAGTTGGGCCAGCTGATGCAGCCCGTTGACGAAGGGCATGATGGCGACGCCGCTGCGGCTCAGGCTGGCCGGCATGTCGAGCAGGAGGGCATGTGTCTCGGGGTTGCGCTGCGCGAAGTGCTGGACCAGGTGCGCGCGGACGGCGCGGGAGGCGCGGGAGGCCTCGAGATAGAGGGACTGCGCAGCGTCAAGGTCGGTCTTGCCGCGGGCGACGAGCAGGGCGATGGCGAGCGCTGTGGCGGTGCCCACCGCCAGCCGGCGGGTGCCTGCCGTTGGCGTGGCGGGCGCGTCCAGCCCTTGCCAGAGGCCGACCGCGGCGGTCGCCCAGCGTTCGAGCATGAGCACCAGCAGTGGGCAAGCAGCCAGCGCGGCGATGTAGTAGTGCCGCGAGACGAGACCGGTTGCCGCGGCGGTGAGACCGAGGTGCGCGGCGATCCAGATAGTGAGCAGTCGCTCGAGCGGCCGCCCGAACCAGAGGATCCAGCAGGCGGCCCCGGCCATGACGAGGAGCCAGCCGACGACACACAGCCGCATCGCGAGCGAATCGAAGGCTGGACGCAGACCCAGCGTCATCAAGGTGTAGAGCGTGTCGTCAGAGCCGGTCACGGTAAAGATCGAGAGCACGCCGCGCACCAGCAGATAGAGGCGGTAGCCGAGCTCCCAGAGAGTCTTGGGAAAGTAGGCCGCCTGGTAGCCGTGGGCGCTGCTCCACAGCTTGCTGCCAGCAACCACGGCGCAGAGCCCCGCTGCCGCCAGCAAGACGGGTCGGGCCGCGGCCAGCCGAGGACGGAAGGACGCCCAGAACGACTGGCCCTCCTCGCCGGCCCGGCCACCCCAGAGCAGGGCCGCGGCGACCCCTGCGGGTACCAACGACACGGTCGGCTCGTAGGTGAAGAAGGCCAGCAGCGTACAGGCGAAGTACGCCGCCGCTGTGGCCACGCCGCCGCTGCCGTCGCCTGCCGCCCGGGTCGCTGCGCTCCGGCGCGCGGCCGCCAGAGCGGCGAGGCAAAGGGCCGCCGCCAGGCTCTGGAAGTTGCCGACCAGGGGCCAGAGCGGGACCTCGTAGAAACCCGGATGGGCGAGGAAGAGCAGGGCGGAGAGCAGAGCCAGGCGGCGGCCGAGACTGCCGACCGCAAACAGGTACAACCCCCAGCCCACGAGGACGAGCTCGCCCAGATTGATGAGCTGGTACCAGCCCTCTCGCACGCCGCAGATGCGCCACAGGATGGCGGTGAAGGCGTTGGTTACCGGGATCGTGTGGTAGCTCAAGAGCACGAACGGCGCCTTGGCGAGACCCAGGGCGCCGATACCGAGAAGCACCCAGCCGTCCGAGATGACGCTCGCGCCGCGGGTGACGCCGGCATAGAAGAACCACGTCCACAGCGCGAGGACGGGCAGCGCCAACGCCGCCTTGCCGGCGAGGCGTAGATTCGAGCGCCAGCGGGCCTGGCGAGCAGGTTCGGGTGGGAGGCTCATCGACGTAGCGGCGTCAGCGGGCTGTCGGCCGCTACGGATTGGTTGCCGACCAGAGGTTCGGAGCTCCGGTCTCGAATCCGTCGACGAAGAGCTCGTTGGGCGAGGCCGATCCGCCGAGGATGAGGGCGCGCGAGACCTCCGAGGTGTCGAGAGTCGGAGCCGTCGCCGTGGCGGTGTAGAAGCTGCCGGCGGGCTGGGCTGGGAAGTTGAGGGTGAAGGCGGCCAGGCCGTTGACATCGGTCGACACGCTGGTGCCGCCCATCCAGCTCTCGGCCTCACCAAATCCCGACGGATCGGCGACTGCGGAAACGAAGCCGTCCACGGTGTAGCTCGTGCTCGGCGCCGCCCGCAGCGTCCCGGACATGCTGGTCGCTGTCGAGCTGAGCAGGACCGGGTAGTTCTGGCGCCGGTTGCCACCACCGTCGGAGTCGCCGACGTCGTTGGGGGTGACGCTGTCGGCCGGCAACGCGCCGTCGCCATCGAGGTCGATGCCGATGCCGCTGTTGGCGCGGATGCGGGTCGCGCGGATCAGGTTGCCGTTGCCCGACAGCACGGCGATGCCGCCGGTGCCGTTGTAGGCGACGAGGTTGCCGTCCGGCACGGTGGCGCCGCCGATGGCGTTGTTGCTGGCACCGTCGATCAGGATGCCCCAGCCGCCGTTCGGCACTGGGCCGGTGCTGCCGGCGTTGGTGCCGACGAGATCGTTCTTGATGGTGTTGCCGGTGGCCCCGGCGCCCCGCAACACGATGCCGTGCCCGCCATTGCCGCAGAACAGGTTGCCGCCTCCGGAGAACGGCTCGCCGATGGCGTTGTTGGCGCTGTTGTCGACGGTCAGGCCGTTGCCCGCGTTCGGAGCCGCGGCGGTGCCGGCCAGGGTCAGGCCGACCTGCATGCCGTGCAGCACATGCCCGCCGCCGCCCACGAACCGGATGCCGTCGCCGCCGTTGTGGCCCACCAGGTTGAACGTGAGCGTGGCGCCGACGTGGTTGGTGAGGACGATGCCGCTCCCCAGGTTCCCGATCGAATTCACGCCCGCCGTCTCGACGCCAATCTCGTTGGTCTTGAGCAGCGTGCCACTGCCGCCGTTGATCGAGATGCCGTCGAGATGGTTGAAGCCGATGACGTTGTCCTCGCCCGAGATGTCGCCGCCGATGGTCGCCCCGCTGACGTCGGACAGGTACGCACCGTGGCCGGTGTTGCCGTAGGAGGCGGTTCCGGGATGGACGCCACCGAGGTTGTTGCCGGCGATGAGCAGGCTCGTCGTGCCGGCGCCGACCGCGTGGACGCCATCGCCACCGCTGGCGACGATGAAGTTCCCCGGCCCTTCCGCGGTCAGGCCGATGTCGAGGTTTGCCGAGTTGTCGACCGCGATGCCGTGCCCGCCGTTGCCGGCGGCGACGTCGCCGGTGAGCAGCCCGATGACATTCGACTGCACGGCGTTGTTGCTGCCACCGGTGACCGTCACGCCATTGCCGCCGTTGCCCGAAATGACGTTGCCGGTGCCGGTCGTCAGTCCCCCGATGCTGTTCGAGCTCACACCGGTCAAGGTCACCCCGGCACCGCCGTTGCCGATGGCGGTGGCACCCCCGAGGGCCAGGCCGATGTAGTTGCCTTGAACGAGGTTGCTGCTGGCGGTGCCGGAGAGCGCCACGCCCGCCTGCAAGTTGCCCGAGATGATGTTGCCGGGACCGATCCGGTTGGCATTGGAGCTGACGATCGAAATGCCGTTGCCGGTATTGGGGAGAGCGACGACGCCGGGTTGGTTGAGCCCGAACAGGTTGTTGGCTTCGACGATCGCCGCGCTTCCACCCGAGATGCGCAAGCCGTCGCCGGCGTTGCCGGAGATCACGGCCTGGCGGAGCGCGTTGCCGATCCCGCCGGTAATCTCGACGCCGTGCCCGCCGTTGCCGATCGCCGCCAGCCCGCTCCAGCTGGTCCCGACAAAGGAGAAGGCGAGCGTGTTGGAGCTGCCGCTCAGCACCACGCCGCGGCCCGTGTTGCCGGCCGCGATGATGCGTTCGTCGTAGTTGGCCCCGCCCAGCGTGTTGCCACTTCCCGTCACCTGGAACCCGACCCCGCCATTGGCGACGGCCGCCGTGCCGGCGACATTGGTCCCGGCGTAGTCGCGCACCAGGCTGTTGTTGTCGGAAGCGACGACGACGCCGTTACCCGCGAAGGCCTGCACCACGACGGCGCGCAGCGTGCTGCCCGACGAGCCCGCGGCGAAGCGCAGCCCGTTGGCTCCGGCCCCGGCGCTTGCCCCGTTGAGGACGATCGCCAGATTGCCCGGTGTGTAGTCGGGCTCGGTGGCGCCATCGAGCACCACCGGGCCGGTGATGTCGTTGAAGGCCGAAGCGGGCACGATGTTGTGCGGCCGCGGGCCAGGTATCGAGAAGGCGATGGTGTCCGTCCCGGCACTGGCGTTCGCTTGCTGGATGGCTGCGCGCAGGGTGCACCCACCGCCCGTCACGGCGCAGACGCCGTCCCCGGTGTTGGTGTCGGGCAGGTCGCTGACGGACGTCACCGTGAAGGTCGCGCCGTGCGCCACGCTCGCCAGCAGCAGGGCCGGCAGAACATGGACGGGCCAAGAAAGGGGGCTGCGGCTCATCGGGTCTCCTCTGAGCGCCGAGCCGCGGGCAGTCTCTCGGCGGGGCTCTCTCGGACGGTAACACAGGGGTCCAGGCGCGGCGAGCAGGGGAGACTCCTGCCGGGCAGGTGCTGGGCACCGTCCGCCGCCGGCGGGCTTGACAGGGCCCGGCGGTCGGGACTACTCTGCTGTTAGCAGCCAGTCGCGACGAGTGCTAGTAGCCCTCGTCGCCCCGCCCACCGCGGCGCCTGGCGCGAGTTTCTGGTTGCAGGCCCGTCGTACCCATCACCCGCGTTCACGCACGACCCAAGGAGAACCGCGAAATGACAATCCGTCCGTTGCACGACCGAGTTTTGGTCAAGCGCATCGAGGCTCAGGAGCAGATTCGGGGCGGCATCATCATCCCCGACACCGCCAAGGAGAAGCCGCAGGAGGCCGAGGTGGTCGCCGTGGGTCCTGGCAAATACAACGACAAGGGTGACCGCATGCCGCTCGACGTCAAGGCCGGCGACCTGGTCCTGATCGGCAAGTACTCGGGCAGCGAGGTCAAGCACAACGACACCGACTACGTGATCGTGCGCGAGGACGAGATCCTCGCCGTGGTCGGCACCCGCTGAGCCTTCCGGGCCGCCAAAACGCGCGGTCCTGCCCGCTGTACGAACCCAGAAAATCCAAGCTTTCTAGAACTTTCAGGAGCACAAGAGCATGGCCAAGCAGATTACCTACGCCGAGGACGCGCGCGCCGCGATCCTTCGCGGTGTCAACAAGCTCGCCGACGCGGTCAAGGTGACCCTCGGCCCCAAGGGTCGTAACGTCGTCATCGAGAAGAAGTTCGGCTCGCCGACGATCACCAAGGACGGCGTGACCGTCGCCAAGGAGATCGAGCTCGCCGATCCGATCGAGAACATGGGCGCGCAGATGGTGCGCGAGGTGGCCTCGAAGACCTCGGACGTCGCCGGCGACGGCACCACCACCGCCACCGTGCTCGCCCAGGCGATCTACCGCGAGGGCAGCAAGAACGTCACGGCTGGCGCCAACCCGATGGAAGTCAAGAAGGGCATCGAGCTCGCCGTCCGCGCGGCGGTGGCCTCGATCGACGCCCTGGCCAAGCCGGTCGAGGGCAAGGACATCGCCCACGTCGGCACCATCTCGGCCAACAACGACACCGAGATCGGCAAGATCATCGCCGAGGCGATGGAGAAGGTCGGCAAGGACGGCGTGATCACGGTCGAGGAGGCCAAGGGCCTCGAGACCACGCTCGAGGTCGTCGAGGGCATGCAGTTCGACCGCGGCTACCTCTCGCCGTACTTCGTGACCGACGCCGAGCGCATGGAGACGGTGCTCGAGAATTGCCGCATCCTCCTCCACGAGAAGAAGATCAGCTCGATGAAGGACCTCCTCCCGGTGCTCGAGCAGGTGGCCAAGCAGGGCCGGCCGCTCCTCATCATCGCCGAGGACATCGAGGGCGAGGCGCTGGCCACCCTGGTGGTCAACAAGCTGCGCGGCACCCTCCACGTCGCCGCGGTCAAGGCGCCGGGCTTCGGCGACCGCCGCAAGGCGATGCTCGAGGACATCGCGGTGCTCACCGGCGGCAAGGTGATCACCGACGACCTCGGCATCAAGCTCGAGAACGTCAAGTGGGACGACCTCGGTGAGGCGAAGAAGATCGTCATCACCAAGGACGACACCACCATCGTCACCGACAGCGACGACAAGAAGCGCCGCGAGTCGATCGCCGGTCGCGTCAAGCAGATCCGCAATCAGGTCGAGGAGACCACCTCCGACTACGACCGCGAGAAGCTCCAGGAGCGCCTCGCCAAGTTGGTCGGCGGTGTTGCCGTGATCAAGGTCGGTGCGGCCACCGAGACCGAGATGAAGGAGAAGAAGGCCCGCGTCGAGGACGCCATGCACGCGACCAAGGCGGCCGTCGAAGAGGGCATCGTGCCGGGTGGCGGTGTGGCTCTGCTGCGCGCCATCAGCGCCGTCGAGGGTGTCGTGGCCGAGGGTGACGTGCGGGTCGGCGTCAACATCGTCCGCCGCGCGCTCGAGGAGCCGGCCCGTCAGATCGTCAACAACGCCGGGCTCGAGGGCTCGGTGCTGGTGAAGGAGATGATGGCGTTGACCGGCTCGATGGGCTTCAATGCCCAGAACGGCAAGATGGAGGACCTGGTGGCGACCGGCGTCATCGACCCGGCCAAGGTCACCAAGACGGCCCTCATCAACGCCGCGTCGATCGCTGGCCTGATGCTCACCACCGAGGCCCTCGTCTCCGAGATCAAGGAGAAGGACAAGGGCGGCGCGGGCGGTGGCCCGGGCGGCGGCGGCATGGGCGGCATGGGCGGCGGGATGTACTAAAGGCGGTCCGCAGGACCGGGCGCCTCGGTTCGCCGCGCCGCCCGTCTCGCTGCAACTCGTTGGAAACACGAAGGCTCGCTCGGGAAACCGGGCGGGCCTTCTTTCGTGTGTGCCCAGCATGACTGTGGACGAGGAGGTGCAAGTCCTCTGGGGAACGAGGTCGCTCGGACCCCGAGCGAAGCACAAGGCGGCAGCCGCGAGGCTGGAGCTGAAAGAAGTGCGTAGCCAAGCCACGGATCGACGAACAGGAAGCGGATACAAGGCACTGCCGACCGGGGCGAGCGGGCACGTAACCGCGAAGCTCCAGCGACCAAGGGGTGGTGGTGTAGATCCGACGATCGCGTGGCGAACGCCCACAGTCTTACCTGGGGAGATCTCGCCTCGTGCCTGAAAGGGCGACGGCAGCGACCGGAGCGAGAAGTCAGCAGAGGCCGTAGTAGCCGTTAGCGGTGAAGGGCCGAACGTAGTGGAGGGCGAGACGGGCGATGAGTCTCGGGAGAGCATGGCAAGTAGCGTCCAGGCAACTGGAGCTGCCGTTCGGAGGCAGGGGTGAAGCCCCGATGGCCGGCGGTGGTGGTGAAGCTTTCGCGGCGACAAGCGCAACCGGGCGTCCGGGAAACGGCGAGGAGCTGATGGAGCTCATCGTCGCGCGCAGCAACATGAAGAGGGCTCTGACCCGTGTGAAGTCGAACGGGGGGAGCGCAGGGGTGGACGGGATGAGCGTGCAGGATCTCGTCCGACACGTGGTGCGTCACTGGGAAGCGATCCGCGAGCAGCTCTTGGCGGGGACCTACCAGCCGCAACCGGTACGGCGGGCGAGTATCCCGAAGCCGGGGGGAGGAGTGCGCGAGCTGGGAATCCCCACGGTGCTCGACCGTTTGATCCAGCAGGCGATTCTGCAGGTTCTCCAACCGCGGATCGACCCGACGTTTTCAGAGCACAGCTACGGGTTTCGCCCCGGTCGTAGCGCGCGGGATGCCGTCGAGCAGGCCCGCCGTCACATCCAGGACGGTTACACGTGGGTGGTGGACGTGGACCTCGAGAAGTTCTTCGACCGCGTCAACCACGACGTGCTGATGGGACGTTTGGCGAAACGGATTGGGGATCGTCGCCTGCTGGTCCTAATCCGCCGGTACCTCGCAGCAGGGGTGCTGGCGGCGGGGCTGGCGCTGGAGCGTCATGAGGGTACGCCGCAAGGTGGCCCCCTCTCGCCGCTCTTGGCCAACGTGCTCTTGGATGACGTGGACAAGGAGCTCGAACGGCGTGGGCACCGCTTCGTCCGTTACGCGGATGACTGCAACGTCTACGTGCAGTCGAAGCGTGCTGGCGAACGTGTCCTCGCTGGCCTGCGCCGGCTCTACGGCCGGCTACGGCTCCAGGTCAACGAAGCCAAGAGTGCGGTGGCCCGCGCCGTCACTCGATCGTTCCTCGGATTCAGCTTCTGGGTCTCCGCTGGTCGGATCGTGCGTCGCCGGGTCGCACCGGCGGCTCTCGCGGCTATGAAACAACGGGTGCGTCAGATCACCGATCGCAACGGGGGACGAAGCCTGAGCGCGGTCATCGAGGAGCTGAGCGTCTATCTACGCGGTTGGCGGGAGTACTTCCGCCAAAGTGAGACGCCCGGGATCTTCGAGGATCTCGACAAGTGGATCCGCCGCCGCCTGCGAGTGGTGCAACTGAAGCAATGGAAGCGCGGTCGCACAGCGTTTCGCGAGCTGGTCCGTCGCGGCGTACCGGCCGAGCTTGCCGCCAGGGCTTCGGCGCAATTGAAGCAATGGTGGTTCACGACCAAACACCCCGCGGTCAACATGGCCTTCCCCACGGCCTACTTCGACGGCCTGAGTCTGCCTCGTCTTGCTGGGTAAACCTCAACGCTACGAACCGCCGGATGCGGACCCGCACGTCCGGTGGTGTGGGAGGGGAGCGGCGGGGTGACCCCGCCGCCCCCTATCCCGATCGCGCGATGACGCCGTCGATGATGCAGGCCGCGGCTCGGACGGCGCATCTACTGGGCGCAGCGCAGAGCTCGACCCGCAGATGGGTTCTAATTGGCGGTGATGTCGACGACCTCGGGTCTGGATGGCGGCGTGCGTGCGTGCGGCGCCGTGCGACCGCTGCCTTGGCTCTGGATCTGCGTCTGGTTGTGGGCCCTGGTCCTCCACTTGGCCCTCGAGTGGCTGTTCTTCGCCACCAAACCGTCGTTTCTCTGGGGCCTCGACTGGTCCAGCCGATGGTGGGTGCTGGCAGCGGGTAGCGCCCCGGTCGTGCTCGCGGGCGGGGCGGTGGGCGCCGTCGTAGCGCTGGCGGCCACCCGTCGATCCTGGCCGCTTGGCCGGGTGCTGCCGCTCCTGGCTAGCGCCACACTTGCCGCGACGGCGGTCTTGCTGCTCGACAATTTCACTCGAACCCTGTTCGCCACCGGGCTGTTCCGCCTGGGAGATGCCGCTCGCTGGGCGTATCTCGGATGCTGGCTGGCCATCGCGCTGTCCGTGGCCGGCCCGACCAGACGCATCGTCGCGAGCGTTGCCGGCTCGTTGCGGGCCAGACGGGCGCTGGGTTGGGCGACGGCGGGGCTGTTGGCGCTCCTGGGCCTGACGGCGGGCCTTGCTGCCGGCAGAGCCCGGCCCGAGTCGACGGGAACGGTGACGCGGCCGGTGGCGCTCGGCAGTCGTCCGAATGTCATCCTCGTCGGCTCGGATGGCGTGAACGCGGCCCGGACCTCGCTCTATGGCAGCCCTCGCGAAACGACGCCCTTCCTCGCCCGGCTGGGGAAGGATTCGCTGGTTGTCGAAACCGCCTATCCCAACGCGTCATCGACCGCGGCGTCGACAACATCGATCCTGACCGGGCAGCTGCCACTCGCGACAGGTGTCGTCTACCCGCCGGACATCGCTCGTGGGTCTGCCGTCTACCGGCACCTTCCAGGCATTCTGCGCCACCTCGGCTACGGCGCGCAGCAGGCGACGGTGCGTTGGTATGCCGACTCCGCGGACCTCAACCTGCAGCGCGCCTTCGAGTGGGCCAACGGCCGCGCGCTCGAGTCGCCTGCCGACGGCTGGGTGCGGGTTCTGGTCACGGATCCTGACGCCCGCTACTTCCTGCAGCTCGTTCGCGGGCGATTGGTACGGCGCTTCGGGCCGCGGGCAGGCGATCCGACCCAGGTCGACGTCTTCCGCGAGGTCGTTGCTGCTCCCGCGCCGGCGCGCGACGAGGTGCGACTTGCGTCGTTGTTCGGACTCATCGACGCCGGAAGCCAGCCGTTCTTCGCCCATCTTCACCTAATGGGTACGCATGGTCCCCGCTTCGAGCCGCGGGCTCGGGTCTTCTCGCAGGGGCGTGCCCAGACCGAAGACTGGTCACCGGATGCCTACGACGACGCTCTGCTGGACTTCGACGGCGCGCTGCGCGAGATCGTCGACGCCCTGCGCCGGCGCGGGCTCTGGGACCGCACGATCCTCGTCGTCTACTCGGATCACGGCCAGAAGTACGCGACGGACGTGCCGGTGCCGCTCCTGTTCCATTTCCCGAACGGCGCCTTCGCCGGACGCTGGCGCGGTCTGGCGCAAAACCTCGACATCGCGCCGACCCTCCTCGACGCCCTAGGTCTGCCATTGCCCCGGGAAATGGGGGGGCAGTCGTTGCTGTCGCCGATGGCTGAGCGATGCCGGCCGGTGGTGGCCGCCGTCCATAGCGCGCGCCTCGACCACGTCGACGGCTGGTGGTACGCCACGCCCCAGCCGCCCTTCTACACTCTCGGCGGCGTGCGTCTGGTTGACGGCCGTTTCCAGCATCACCTGGCCCTCGGTGACGGTGCCGGCCAGTGGCGCGCTAAGCTCGCCCAGCCGGCTCCCGACTGCCCGGGCCTCGAGCGGGCGGCCGCCCGCCAGCTTCTCCTCGCCGAGCTCGCCACCACCGGCTACGACGTCACCGGCTTGCGGAAGTGACGGGCTGGCGGGCCCGCGACGGCTCAGAACGTCAGCGCGACCTCGCCGAACACCTCGCGACCGGCGATCTCCAGAGGATCGCCGACCAGGGTCTCCTCGGGCCGCTCGTCGAGCAGGTTCTGGCCGTAGACGCTGAAGCGCAGCGCGCGCGTCTCGGCACCCGGCAGCGGCACCTCGTAAGACAGGCGCAGGTTGAGGCGCGTCTGGGCGTTGAGCGGGCGGATCGTCGGGTCCTGGAAGTTGCTGCGCACGAGATACCAGACCGCCGGGGCGATCGTCTCGTCCCGCCAGGACACCTCCAAGGCGGCCCGGAAGCCCGACCACGGCCCCAGGTAGGTGCCGAGAGAGGCCTTGTTCTGCGGCGCGTAGACGAGCTCGAGGGGGCGGCCCGCGGCGTCGGGCCGGTCGTCGCTGCGTTCCGGATCCTCGCGGGAGTAGTTGACGAAGCCGGTGACCTTGGGCCCGAGGTTCGCCTTGAGCTCGATCTCGCCGCCGTTGATGGTCGCGGTCGACGGCTGGTTCAGGAACTGCAGGGTCGAGGGTTGGCCGGGCGGCGCCAGGCCGACGCCGATGACGATGAAGTGGTCGATCCGCGAGCGGAAGAGGTCGAGTCGAGCGGTCACCTCGGAGGACAGGGCCACCTCCGTGCCCAACTGGTAGTTGCGAATCTCCTCGGGCTCGAGATTGGCATTCGGCGCGAACACCACCAATGGGAAGCTCGGCAGCAGGCCGAGCTCGTTCTCGACCCCAAGGAACCAGGAGTCCTGGTAGAGCTCGCTGAAGCTCGGGAAGCGGAAGGCGGTGCCGCCGCCGGCCCGCACCACGACGCGCGAGCTCGGCGTCCAGACCAGGTCGAGACGGGGCGAGGTGGTGGCGTCGAACAGGTCGGTCGACTGGTCGTAGCGGACACCGGCCACTGCTTGTAGGTGCGGGCCCAGCGAGATCTGGTCCTGGAAATAGGCGGCGAGCTTGTCGTAGCCCGAGACCGCATCGGCGAAGTCCGCCAGCTCCTCCTGGTGATCGCCGCGGTCGAGGCGCCGGCCCTCGACGCCGATCAACAGGTTGTGGCTCGGGATCATGTGGAGGCCGAGACGCAGGTCGGCGATGGCCTGGTAGCCGTGGTCGGCGCGCTTCCGGAAGTGATCCTCCTGCGCCGCCGCGTGACAGCCCGCGCAGTGCATGCCGTCGCGCCGCGAGTAGCCAACGTTGGCGTTGAACGTCACCGGTGCGCCACGCTGGCCGAGGTCGAGCTTGACGTTGGCGAGCTCGAACGTCTGTTTCAGCTGGTCGGCGCTGGCGAAGAACGTCCCCGGGGGAAAGCCCTCGGCCGGCCCGAAGTCCTCGCGGAAGCCGTCGAGGGTGTCGTCGTGCCGCGAGTAGGAGACCTGGAGCGCCTTCCACTTCGCCTTGACGAAGATGTCGCTCGCCTCGTACCGCGAGTCGTTCTCCTCCCACAGCTCGGTCGGGAACTGGCTGCGCAGCCAGCGGGCGGAGGCGAACAGCGCGCCGTCTCCCCACTTCTGGCCGTAGCTCGCTCCGGCGCGTTCCGTGTGACGGTCGCCGCCGAGGATGCTGGCGGTGAAGCCGCGGAGGTCCTCGCCGCCCAGGGTGACGATGTTGAGCACGCCCCAGAAGGCGTTCTCACCGTAGAGGGCCGACCCCGGGCCGCGGATCACCTCGACCCGCTTGATGTTCTGGAGGGGGAAGATCTCGAGCGCCGGCGACAGCGGGAAGCCGCCGGTGTCGCCGGAGTTGTATGGCGTGCCATCGATCAGGATCAGCATGCGGTTCGAGAAGGGGTTCTCGCCGAAGCCGCGGACGTCGAGCGTCTGCACCATCGGGTTCCACCTTACGTTGACCCCGGCCACCAGCCGCAGGACCTCCGCCAGGTCCTGGGCGCCCGACTCGCGAATCTGCTTGGCAGTGACCACGGCGACCGAGCCGGGAGCGGTCAGCACCGGCACCTCGGTCTTGGTCGCGGCCTGGATGGTGAGCTCCTCCTCACCGAACAGCGCGACCTCGCCGATCCGCTCGCTGGCGGTGTCGGCAGGGCTCGGCGGCTCCTGGGCCCGCGCTGTCGGCGCGAGCAGGCCGCTCACGAGCAGCGTGAGCACTGTTCCACAAAGCCTGGGGACACGGATCATCGGCGCCCTCCTCCGCAACTGGAGTCTTCAGATGCACTTACCTTAGCACCGCTGGTCCTCGTTGCCGAGCGGGTGCGCAGGCCGCCCGCGAGCAGGCGCAGGTAGCCCAGGACGGTGGCGCCGATCGGCATCTTCGACTTGCCGTCGCGGCGAAAGACGAACTGGATCGGCTCCTCCTTGACGCTCGCGCCGGCCCGCTCGGCGGCGACCAGGAGCTCCGGCAGGAGCTCGAATCCCCGACTCGCGGTGGCGGGGAGGAGGGCCCGCAAGGTTGCGGCTCGGTAGATCCGGTACCCCGACGTCTTGTCGAGCACCCGGACGCCGAACAGGTGACGAATGGCGACGTTCATGGTCGTCGACAAGCTGCGCTTCCAGAGCGGCGTGCCGAGCACGCTCGCGCCAGGCACGAAGCGCGAGCCGACGACGATGTCCAGGTCGTTCGCCGCGGCGACCGCGAGTAGGCGCCCCAGCTCCTCGGGCTGGTGGTTGAGGTCCGCGTCCATGGTGACGACCCGGGTCGCGGACAGCGGGACGGCGGCGAAGCCGGTGCGAAAGGCGGCGGCGAAGCCCCGGGGCTCACGCTGATAGATGAGCTCGATTTCGGGCTGCTTGCAGGCCAGGGCGGTGACGATCGTCGCCGTTCGGTCTTCCCCCTCCACCACGTAAATCAGGCGCCACGCTTGGCCGGTGGTGGTCAGCGCCGCGACCAGACGCCGGGTGAGGGGCTCGATCGTCAGCTCCTCGTCATAGGCGGCGATGACGACGGCGATGCTCATGCCGTGGGCCGCCGGGCCACCAGCACCAGATGGATGAACAGGTCTCGCCAGGTCGCGTCGACGCGCAGGGGCTCCAAGCCGGCGGCGAGGAGGAGCTCGCGGCCATGGCGCCGGTTGCGCAGACGGTTGACTTCATCGGGGAAGAACGCGAAGGGTCGCCCGGACCAGGCGCTGCGAAGGCGTTCGACGGGCCCGAGCACCCAGCGCGAGCTGCCGTTCTCGGGCGGCCAGAACAGGATGGCCACGCCTCCGGGCGCCAGGACGCGTCGCAGCTCGCGCAGGATCGCGAGCCCGGTGTCCTCTGGGAAGTGCTCCATCACGCCGAAATTCCAGATGCCGGCAATGCTGGCGTCGCCGAAGGGTAGAGCCTTGGCGTCCGCGGCGAGCAAGCTGTCGTAGGTGACCTGCCCATGCATGCTGGCGAGGACGCCCAGCGAAAAGTCTGCGCCGATGCGGTAGCCGCGCCGCAGGCTCGCTGAGGCCTCGCCGGTGCCGCAACCAACCTCGACCAGCGGGCCGTCGGTCGGGAAGTAGCGCTCTGCATACCAGGTGAGCGCCCCCTGCAGGACTCGCCGACGGACCAGTGACGCCAGTCTGCCGAAGGCGCGCCGTTCGCCGTCGAGCGCATGCCAGTGGGCATCCCAATGGTGTCGGTCGGGTGCTGGCTGGCCCACTGCAGACGATTATACGAGTGGTGGTCGAGGGGGCCCGCGGGTTCCGAACGGGGTGATGACACAATTTGCGTTCATGTCGCCCGCGGCCGAGGAGCAAACCCCACCCGTCAGAGACTGGCAGACCGGGCTCCTCCTGGCTGTTCTGGGCATCGGCCTCCGCGTCGCCTGGGTGCTGTATTGGCGGCCGACCCCGGTCTCCGATTTTGCGGGCATCATCGAGTTCGCCAGCCGACTGGCGACCCTGGGACCGTTCTCGCCGGGCTACTACTGGGACAACTTCAATCCCGCTCTGCCGCTCTTCCTGTCGTTGGTCTTCCGGTTGATTCCCGCCGATCCCGTGGTCGTGGCGCGCTTGGCCACGGCGGTCGCCACCGGGCTGCTTCCCCTTCTGCCGTGGCTGTTGTGGGCGCGCGTCCTGCCGCGGCGTCTGCGCTTGGCGAGCGGCGTGCTGCTCGCGCTGTGGCCGGGCCAGGTGGTTTCGTCGGGAGTCGTCGGGCAGGACGTATGGGTTGCCCTGCCGACCGTTGCCCTGGGCTGCCTGGCGGTTCGCCGGCTGGCCGGTGGGGCCGTCTCCCCGGTGGCCGTCGGTGTGGTCTGGGCACTCGCTGGCGCGACCCGACAAGAGATGCTGCTGATCACCAGCCCGCTCGTCCTCGCGGCCTGCCTGGGCGCGGGGCCGTGGCGAGCGAGAGCGCAACGACTGGTAGTTTGCGGCGTCGCGATGGCGGCGCTCTTCGTGGGCTTCGCGGCCGTGCGCTGGCGGGCCACCGGCGCGTTCCGCGTGACCTCGGTGCACGCCGGGTATACCCTGCTGGGAACCGTGGCACCGGGGGCCACGACGAATTTCTGGATGGATCCCGCGAGCTACGTGGCGACGGTGGAGCCGGACCTCACTGGTGACCGCCACCGCCTCATGCTCGAAGCCGGTCGACTGGCGCATGCCGAGCTCGTGCGCCGACCCGTCTTTCAGCTGGCGAGGACGGCCGCGGCGACGAGCTGGTTTGCGACCCGGTCCGATGCCGACCTGCTCCAGTGGAGCCTGTCATCTCCGGGCGTGCTCGCAGAACCACGTCGGGTCGCAGGGGGCCGCCTGGCCGAGCGCCTGACGCCATGGCTCGACCTCGCACAGATCGGGCTCCTGGCCGGGCTCTTGTACGGCGGCCTGTGGACGGTGGTCGACCGCCGCGCGCTCCTGGTCGCACCGCTTCTCGCCATCGGCGCCAAGCACCTGCTGCACGGCTTCCTGGTGGCGCAGGGGAGGTTCCTGGTGCCGGTCGTCTTGCTGGGCGTTGCCGTCCTTCCGCTCGCTGTGGCGGTCGGCGGTCGGCGGCGATGGGGCGTGCTGGCGGCGGCTGCCGCGCTGGCGCTTGGGAGCGCGGCTCTCATCCACCAGGGCGGCGCCCGCCTGCGGAGCGAGGTGGTGGCGCGCGACCCCGTGCGCCAGCAAACCTATCGCTACGTGCTGCGGCCGTGGGGGAACGCGACGACTCTGAATTGCCTCACCACCCAGGGCGCTGTGGTCTTACTCGGGGCCGACAGCGCGCAGATCGAGTCGATCACCGGACCCACCGGAGAGGTCTCGCCAAGCGCGCACTGTACGTTGGGCGGCCCGCCTGGGGGTGGTGTCGACCTGCGCATCGAGGCGCCAAGCCCGACGATCGCCCTCGATGACAAGGTCGTGGCGCCGCGTGCCGAGCCGCTCACCTTGCTGGTTCCCGCCGACGGCGGCGAGCGTTCGCTCGACCTCGGCCTGGTGCCGACGACAGACCCTTCCGTCCGGCAGCAGATGCGGCTGCTCGTGGCGCCCCCGACGCCAGAGTCCCTCGCGCCGGATATCAGGTAAAATCATGGTGACTATGCACTTTCGCCGCGACGCACCGGTCTTCGTCGCCGGCCATGCCGGGCTGGTTGGCTCCGCCATCGTTCGTCGGTTGCGAGCTGACGGGTACGAGAACCTGCTGCTCGCGCCGCACGCCGAGCTCGACCTTCGCGATCAACGAGCGGTCCACGACTGGTTTGCCGATCACCGGCCCGAGCTCGTCTTCATGGCTGCCGGCACCGTTGGCGGGATTCTCGCCAACTCGACGCGTCCCGCCGAGTTCATCTACGACAACCTGATGATGCATGCCACGGTCGTGCATGCGAGCTACCTCACCGGCGTCCGCCGCCTGCTCTATCTCGGCAGCTCTTGCATCTATCCCCGCGAGGCGCCGCAGCCGATCCCCGAGGAGGCTCTGCTGACCGGGCTGCTCGAGCCGACCAACGAGCCCTACGCCATCGCCAAGATCTCGGGGATCAAGCTCTGCCAGGCCTACCGCCGACAGTACGGCTGCGACTTCATTTCGGCGATGCCTACCAACCTCTACGGGCCGGGCGACAACTTCGACCCTCAGGGCTCGCACGTCTTGCCGGCGCTGATGCGTCGCTTCCACGAAGCCAGGACGCAGGGCCTCGACCGCGTGGTGATCTGGGGTACCGGCACGCCGCGCCGCGAGCTTCTTCACGTCGACGACCTGGCCGACGCCTGTGTCTTCCTGATGCACAACTACGACGCCGACACGCACATCAACGTCGGCACCGGCGAGGACCTGACGATCCGCGAGCTGGCAGAGATGGTCCGCGACGTCGTGGCTCCCGGCCTCGCGCTCGAGCTCGACGCGGGCAAGCCCGATGGCACGCCGCGCAAGCTGCTCGACGTCTCGCGCCTGCGCGCCCTCGGCTGGCGGCATCGCATCGCCCTTCGCGAGGGCATTGCCGCGACCTACGACTGGTTTCGGCGCAACTTGGCCGATGCTCGCGGCCTGCAGGAACCGGCCGCAGCCGGCTGACCGGGCTTCCCCGCAATCGTGGCGGTCTCCCTTGCTCACCGCGTGGGCGCTTTGCTGACGCCACTGCTGCTGGCGAGATTCGTCCGCCGCGCGAGCTGGGGCCGCCGCCTCTACAGCGGCGCCTATCAGCTGGGGAAAGCGATCGCCGACCGCGGGACCGGCGACTTCTTGGTTGCCAACCTGGCTCCCGGGATGACGGTCGTCGACGTTGGGGCAAACATCGGCTACTACACGCTCATCATGGCGTCGCGGGTGGCGCCGGGCGGGCACGTCATCGCCTTCGAGCCGGATCCTTTCTCCGCGGGCATCCTCGCCGAGCGGCTGGCGCGCCGTCGCCACCCCTGGGCAGGCACCGTGGCGCTGCACGGCCTGGCGCTCGGCCGACGGCGCTCGTCGGCAAGCTTGCACTGCGGGCACACCAACCGAGCGGACAATCGGCTCACCCCAGGCGGCAGCCGCGGTGAGGTTGTGCCGGTGGAGGTTGTCGACTTCGACGGGTTTGCACGGGCCAATGGGCTGCCCCGGGTCGATGCGGTCAAGATCGATGTCCAGGGCGCCGAGCTGATGGTGCTCGAAGGCATGCGCGAGACCCTGCGGCACGACGCACCGCGGTGGCTGCTGCTCGAGCTGGCTCCTGGCCTGCTGCGGCAGGCCGGGGCTGATCCGGTGGCGCTGTGGACCCTGGCCGCCGAGTTTGGCTACGAGGTCAGTGAGCTGGCAGCCGGTGGCCGTTTGCGGCCGGTTTCCGATCGCGACACTCTCCTTGCTGGTCTCGGCGAAACGGGCTACACCGACCTCTGGCTGAGCCGAGCGTGCTGACCAGGTCGTGGGCGACCAGGTCGCGGGCGACCGGGTCGCGTGCGACCCGCGACCCGCACCGAGGGCGAGCGCTGCCCTTGCTGCTCGTCGCTACCCTGGCGATTGGCCTTCGCCTGGCCTACCAGGCGGCATTCCCTACCGCGCCGTTCTCGGACTTCGGGGCGCTCGTCCAATGGGCGAGGCTGATGCGCGACCAGGGGTTGAGCGTCAATAGCTGGCACTGGGTCTACTTCAATCCAGGCCTGCCCCTCATTTTGCGTGGGCTTCTCGGCCTGGCCCCCGCGGCGGATCCGGCCTCGCTTGCGCGCCTGGCCACTGGGCTGGCCACCGGGCTGATGGCGCCGATGGTGACGCTGCTGCTCGGCGAGGGCCTCAGCTGGTCCCGGCGGATGGCTGTCGGCCTGGCGCTCGCAGTCTGGCCGGGCCAGGTGATGTTCAGTGGCGTCGTCGCGCAAGACAACTGGCTGTTGCTGCCACTCGGCGCGCTCGCGGCGCTGGCGATCCGTTCGCTGCTGACGCCGACCGAGGGGCAGCCGATGGCGGCGGGGTTGATCTTCGTTGCCGCCGTCGCCCTGCGCCAGGAGAGCCTGTTGGTTGCCCTGCCCTTGCTTGTTGCTGCCAGCGGACTCTGGCCGCGGAACGGTCGCGTGCTGGTGAGCGGATGGCGGCGTCGGCTCGCGGTGACGGCGCTGGCGACTTGCCTGCCCCTTTCCGCCTTGGCGGGGTTTCGCTGGGCGGCCACCGGTTGCCTGACCCTGGCCAGCGAGCACGCGGGCTTGTCGATCCTGGGATCGTACGCTCCAGGCGCCGCCCGGAACGGGTACTGGACGGATCCGGTGCCCTGGGTCGCCGCAACCGGGCCCGAGCTCTTGACTCACTCGTCGAGACTCCGCGGCAAGGCCCTGTGTCTGGCGGTCGCCGAGGCCCGACGTCGGCCGCTGTTCCACGCCGCCCGGGCGACCGCGGCGACGAGCGCGGCGCTGACGACGGGTGACGCCGACAACCTCTACTGGGCTCTCCTCGCCCCGGGTGCGCTGCCGGAACCAAGGGCGCCGGCGGGGCGGGCGATGGTGGCCATGGCGCGGACTCCGCTCCGCGTGGCCGAGATGGCGATCTTCGCCCTGGTTGCGGCTGCCTCGCTGCTCAGCGCCTGGCGGCGCGACTGGCTCGCGCTACCGCTGCTGGCCGCCCTCGCCCTGAAGCTGGGAGTCCATGCAATCACGACCATGCAGGGGCGCTTCGTGGGCAGCCTCGAGCTCCTGGGGCTGCTGCTCGTCGTCATGGCGAGTCGGCACCTGCAGGGGCGGGAGTGGCCCCGGGCGACGGCCTGCGTGGCGTTGGGGACGCTCGCCGCCGTCGCCGTGGCCGCGGTTTCGCCCCGGCTCGAGGCCGCGGTCCGCGCCCGCGATGACGAGCTCGAGCGTCAGTACCTGTTCCGGTTCGCACTCGAAGCGCCGGATCGATCGCCGGCCGCCAAGTGTGAGATTGCGACCGGCCGGCTGACTGCCCTGGACCTCGACAACGACGTGGCCCAACTCGCCTTTCTGGCCCGCGACCCGCAGCCGGGCGACTTGGCGGTGGCGCGCTGCCGCCTCAGCCGCCTCCGAGCTACGCATCGCGGGGTGCTGCGTCTCGAGATCGAGGATCCGTACCCGATCGGTGACTTGCCTGGCCGCGTCGAACAACGCGTGATCCTCGACGGCGTCGAGGTGGCGAGGCGGGACATCGCCGCCGAGGCGGGAGGAGGCTGGTGGCAAGTGCCGCTCAGCGGCCTGGCGCCGGCGGCCAGGCACGACCTCGAGGTGCAGTTGATAGCGATCGGCCCGGATCCAGGCGCCGCCTGGGGGCCGGCGTCGGCCAGCTCGTTTCGCTTTCGGAGGGCACCGGAGTCATGAGCGCTTCGCAGTCGCCTGGACCCCGCCCCGCCTGGCCCGGCAACGACGCCGCCGCCGAGCGCGATCTGGCGGCACGCCTGGCGCATTGGCAGGCCGTCGCCCACGGCCCTCGCCGTCGCCTGGCGGCTGCCTATCATCGCCGTCTGGCCGAGGTATTCCGCTTTCTGATCCCTCCTGGCCTGCGCGTGCTCGAGGTGGGCTGTGCCGAGGGCGACCTCCTGGCTGCGCTCTCGCCCGGGCTTGGTGTTGGAGTCGACTTTTCGTCAGCCATGGTCGCCGCCGCGCGGGCAAGGCATTCCGAGCTCATGCTGGTCGAGGGCGACGCCCACGACTTGGCCGCCCTCGACCTTCCGGGCCGGCTTGCCGAAGCCGCTCCGACGCCGATGCGCGGCGATCGCGACGGCGTGTTCGATGCCGTCGTCCTCGCCGACCTGGTCAACGACGCCTTCGACGTGCAGCGCGTGTTCGCCGAGGTCGCGCCGCTGTGTGGTCCGCGGAGTCGTCTGATCGTCACCGTCCAGAGTCGACTGTGGGAGCCGCTGCTGCGCCTGGCGCAGGGCCTGGGCCTGGCCCGGCCCACCCGGCAGCAGAACTGGCTCACCGTCCATGACGTGACCAACCTCCTGCGTCTGGCAGGCTTCCGCGTCGTCCAGCACCGCGAGGAGGTCCTTCTGCCACTGGCCGTGCCGCTCCTCGGACGCCTGGCCAACCAGGTCCTGGTGCGCTTCTGGCCATTCCGGCACCTGGCGCTCACCAACGTCCTGGTTGCTCGGCGCGACGGCGCGCCGGAGCTGGCGGCGGCGCCGAAAGTGTCCGTTCTGGTACCGGCCCGCAACGAGTCCGGCAACATCGCCGCCATTTTCGACCGTACCGGCGAGCTCGGCGGCGACACCGAGCTGTTGTTCGTCGAGGGCAACTCGAGCGATGACACCTGGGCGACCATCGAACGCGAGATCGCCGCCCGGCCGGAGCGGCGGGCGCGCCTCCTGAAGCAGCCCGGCAAGGGCAAGGGCGACGCCGTGCGCGCCGGCTTTGCGATCGCCACCGGCGACATCCTGCTGATCCTCGATGCCGACCTCACGGTGCCGCCGGAGGACTTGCCGCGCTTCGTCGACGTCCTGCTCCGCGGCCAGGGCGATTTCGTCAACGGTGTTCGCCTCGTCTACCCGATGGAGCAGGAGGCAATGCGGTTCGCCAACCTCCTGGGGAACAAATTCTTCAGCCTGGCGTTCACCTGGCTCCTCGGTCAGCCGCTCAAGGACACTCTCTGTGGGACCAAGGTGATGTGGCGGGACGACTACCAGCGGCTGGTCGCCAACCGCTCCTACTTTGGTGACTTCGATCCCTTTGGGGACTACGACCTGCTGTTCGGTGCTGCCAAGCAGCTCCTCGAAATCACCGAGCTGCCGATCCGCTACCGCGAGCGCACCTACGGCACCACCAACATCCAACGCTGGCGACATGGCGTGCTGCTTCTCCGCATGTGCGTCTTCGCCGCCTGGCGCCTCAAGTTCGTCTGACGGCCCGTGTCGCCTGGCACCACCCTGCGTCGTCTCCTGGCCCACCCGCTAGCGGTGGGACGCGACCTCGACGATCCGGCCACGACCCTCGACCGACGCCGGATCCTGCGGGAGAAGCCCTTCCTGCGCCGGCTGTACGGCGAGTGGTACCGCCTGCTGGCGGCCAGCCTCCCGCCCCTGCCGGGGCCGGTCGTCGAGCTCGGCAGCGGTGCCGGCTTTCTCGCCGAGGTGCTGCCGGGCGTCATCAGCACGGACATCCAGGCCCTGCCCGGCCTTGGGGCAGTGGCCGACGGCTGCCAGCTGCCTTTCGCGGCCGAGAGCCTGCGCGGCCTGGTGTTCACCAACGTCTTGCACCACATGCGGGAGCCCCTGGCCTTCCTCGCCGAAGCGACCCGCGTGGTCAAGCCAGGGGGCGTACTGACGATGGTCGAGCCGTGGGTGACTCCCTGGTCGCGGGTGGTCTACCGCCATCTGCACTACGAGCCCTTCGACCCTGCGGCGCCGCCTTCGCTGGCGGCGGGAGGCCCCCTGTCGACCGCCAACGACGCCCTGGCGTGGATCGTCTTCGCCCGCGAGTGGCCGACTCTGACGGTGCTGCGCGCCTCCTGGGAGCTCTCGGTCTGTCCGCTGATGCCCTTCGCTTTCCTGGCCTCGGGCGGCTTGTCACTCCGTGGCCTGGCGCCAGCCTGGAGCTACCGCGCCTGCCGCTGGCTCGAGCAAGGGGTCGGCGAGCGATCGCTGGCGATGTTTGCCGTCATTAGGCTCGAGCGACGACGCTAGATGGCACCCTTCCCAAAGGTGGCCCCTGCTATCGTTCCGCCGGTGAACATCAACTCCACGGTTGACCCTCGCCGCGTCCTCGATGGCCCGCTACGTCGGCAACACCGGATTCCGGACGACACGCCGCTCGACGCCCTGCGCGAGCCGCTCCAGAGTTGGGTCAACTACGCGCTGGGGACCGTCGATCGCGGGCGGACGGCCTTGGCCGATCTGCAGCGTGCCGGCTTTTCTCCGGGCCAGCGTCTGCTCGACGCGGGTTGCGCCTACGGTGGCTACCTCGCGGCGGCGGCCGAGGTGGGCGCCGCCGAGGTCGTGGGCATCGAGATCGCGCCCTGGCTGGCGGCGATCGCCCGCGAGCTCGTCGTCGCCTATGGCGTGCCGGCGCAGATCATCGAAGGCAGCGTCGGGGACACTGCGCTGCTCGCCCGCCTCGGACGCTTCGACGCCATTGCCTGCTGCGACGTCATCGAGCACGTCGATGACCCGCCGGCGGTGCTGGCCGCGTTGGCTGGCGCTCTCGTTCCTGGCGGCGTGCTCTACCTGACGGTGCCGAACTACCGCAATCCCGACCGCGTCGATCAGGATGCGCACTTTCAGTACTTTGGCGTCGGCCTGTTGCCGCCGCCTGCCGCCCGTTCGTATGTGACGACGCTCCAGGGCAGCCCCTACTACGACGTCGGCGAGTACCACACGATGGCCTGGTATCGCGCGTCCCTGGTCGGGCTCGGGCTCAGTGTCGAGCTGCTGAATCCGGTGCCCGAGGACGGCCTGGCCGAGACCCTCAGCCGGCGGGCGGCCGAGGTGAGCGCTCGCGCGGCGACCTTTGCCGACGCCCGCCTGCCGGCGTCGTTGGTCGCCGCGACCCGGCAGGCCGTGTCGGCCTGGGCGAGCGAGCTCGAGCGCGAGGTGAAGGCGGTCGCCAGCCCCGATCTCTGGAGCCGGCTGCGCGCCGGCCTGGGATTCGGCCCGCGCGAGCGACCGGATCTCCAGGAGTACGCGGTGCCGACCTGGAACCTGCTGGCCCGGCGGCCGGCGTCGAGCTGACGGCGTTTCAGCCGGCTCGGGCGGCGCCGCGGCCGGCCAATGCGTAGAGCTCGCTGGCGAGGGCCGCGAGGGCCACGTCCGGGGCGTGTCTAGCTATCATGAGCTGGCGGCCCTCGGTGCCCAGGCGCTTACGCAGCGGCGCGTCTGCGAGCAGGCGAGCGACAGCTCGCGCCGCTGCTGCCGGATCTTCCGGCGGAAAGCGCAGGCCGGTCTCGCCGTCGAGCACGAACTCGTCGAACGGCGCGTTGTCGGGGACGGCGACGCCACAACCACGAGCCATCGCCTCGGCGACCGTCATGCCGAACGACTCGCCGCGCGACGTCGAGACCAGCACGCCGCCGCTGGCGCGCACCAGGTCGAGGAGAGCTGGGACGCGCTGATGCGGGATGCCGCGCAGCCAGCGTAGGGACGCCAGGACGCCGGCCTCCTTGGCCCGCTGGCGGACCGTGCCGTCGTCGCCGGGTGCCGGTCGTCCCACCAGCCAGAGCTCGGCTGCCGGCTGGAGCGCCAGCAACTCACGGCCGAGCTCGAGAAATCCTTGCCAGTTCTTGAGGTCGTCCATGCGCCCGAGCCAGAGCACGGCGGGGTGGGGCAGGCCGTGCTGCGCTGGCGGGTCGACGATCGCTGCGAAGAGGTCGGTGTGGAGCGGGTTCGGCACCACGAGCACGGGAGTGGCCGCCGTTGCGTCCAGGGGTGGGCCGAGCAGCGCTTCGACGAGACGGCGCTGGTGCTCGGAGGGCACCAACACCGCAGCAGGCCGGTGCCGCGGCAGGGCCGCGAGATAACCGAGGTTCTCGAGGTACGGCGAGTGACACTCGACCACCAGCCGCGGCTGGCCGGCCGCTTCGGCCAGCGGCCCGAGCAGCTCGGGTGTGTCGATGGTGACGACCAGGTCGTAGTCGTGGCGGACGAGCGCGGCTGCCAGCTCGTCGACGCCACCGACGCGGACGCGGTGATCGAGGCCGGCGAATACCGAGCGGCCGCCGAGGTCGTGCAGGAACCAGGCGTCGACGTCGATGCCGTGCGCGGCGAGCCCTTCCATGCGCGCGCGGAGCACCGTCTCGACGCCGCCGACGGTGAGGTACGCGTAGCCGATGAGCACCCTCACGATAGCTTCCCTTGGACGGCCGCTTGCTCGCCCAGGCATGGGGCGGGGAGTCCGAGCAGGGCCCGCTTGCGGGCGACCGCCTGCTCACCACGGGCGAGGGCGCCGAGCATGGCGTCGAGCCGAGCGGCCCAGGTGGTGGCGGCGGCGTAGTCGCGTCGGGCAGCCGCAGCTGCCGTCGACCGATCGCGAGCGGCCGCGCCGAGTGCAGCGAGGAAGTCGTCGACACCGTCGGCGCGGATGACGAAGGCCTCGCCGCCCGGGGGCGGGTAGACGCCGGTGGCCACCACCGGCAGGCCCATGGCGAGGTACTCGTAGGTCTTGATCGGATCCGCACCAGCCGCCAGGCGGTCGGGCTTGAAGGGGATGATGGCGACGTCCCAGTTGGCGGCAAACCCGGCGAGGGCGGTCTGCGCCTGCTTGCCGAGAAGGACGACGTTGGCGGGCAGCGGGACGTCGCTGTCACCGCCATAGCCGATGAGGTAGAAGCGCCAGGTCGGGCGGTGCCGCGCCGCCTCGGCGATGAGCGCCCAGTCGAACCACGCCGGGGTCAGGTGCCCGAAGTAGCCGACCGTGACTTCACCAGGCGCGAGCGGGCGCGGTTGGTCGACCACCTCGATGCCTGGCTTGAGGCCGTTCGGGTTGATGTCGACGCGAGCGGCGCCCAGCTCGCGCATGCGGTCGGCGAGAAAGCGGTTGATGGCGAACACGGCGTCCGCGTTGCGCAGGAGGTGGCGCTCAACGTCCTCGTCGTACCAGATCGCCTGGCCGACGCGGTGGAACTCCTCCCAGTCGTCGAGCACGTCGTAGACCGTTTCCCAGCCGGCTGCGTTGGCCGCAGCCAGCACTTCGACAAAGCCAGGATAGGGCCATTCGAGAAGCAGAACCCGACGTTGGGCGCTCGCGCCGCAGCGGGCCAGTCGGTCGGGGTGGTCGACGAGCTCGTCGATGGGCAGCTGGAGCAGTCCGTCTGCGAGGCGATCCTGGTCGCACCATTCGTTGGTCGACCATCGCCAGTAGCCGAAGATCACCGGAATGCCGCGCCGGATGAGCTCGCGTGCAAAGTGCGTTGGGCGTTGCCCCTCGCTCTCGACGAAGCGGACAGTGCACAGCAGGGCGACCACCGTCGTCGCCTGGCGGTCGCGGACCAAGGCTTCGAAGGCAGCCAGATCGCGCTCGACGTCGAGCGGCGCCTGATCGGGTGACGGAGCTGCCTCGGCTTCCGGCGTCGGGGTCGAGGTGGCCGCCGACGCCGGGCCACCGACGGGTGCTGGCGGCCGGCCGCGCAGCCAGCCGTAGAGGGCTCGCCGGCGCGATCCCGGCGGTGCGATGGCGCCGGCGATGCGCCACAGCTGGGTGGCGACGCGGTAGCTGAGGGTGGCCTCGACCGCGGTCAGCCGGCGTCCGAGCGCTTCGCGATCCTGCGAGAGGTGCTCGTGTCGCGCCTCGAGGCTCCCGAACGCGGTCTGCAGTCGCACCGTCTCGCTGGCGAACCAACGCAGCCGCTCGTTCTGCAGATCCCGCTCCTTGGCGACACGAACGAGCTCCGCTTGCTGGCGGACGGTGTCGGCCTGCCGCCGCGCGGTGTCGGCCTGGAGACGGGTGCTCAGGGAGCTCGACGCTCGCAGTTCCTCTTCGAGTCGAACCACCGCCAGCGTCTTCCGGAGCGCCGTCGCGTCCAGGAACTCCCGCGCGGCCGGCCGTCCCCTTCGCGACTCGCTGGCGGCTCGGCCCTCGAGCGCGGCGACGACATGCCGATAGGTCAGCGCGGCCCGGCCCTGCATCCGGGCCAGCAGGGCATCGGCATCGATCGCCGCCATGGCTGCCGGAGCGGCGGCAAGGGCTCGGCAGATCGCCCCAGTCTCCCAGGAGGCGATGGGCAGAGCCAGGTCGGCCAGGCCGGCGTCGGCGAGGAGCGATGCCACCTTCGGGTCGTACGCCAGGCCGACCGTCGGCACGCCACTGGCGAGCGCGAACAGCACCGCGTGGTAGCGCATGGCGAGCACGCGGTCGCAGCGGGCAACCAGCCCAGCCAGCACGGTGGGTGGGTAGCCAGCTCGCGGCGGCGTGAGCCGCACCAGGCGGTCACCATGCTGCATCTGGGCGGCGACGCGATCGAGAACGCCGAGATCGTCGCCCCAGGGATTCTCGGGCTCGCCGTGAAACGGCAGCGCGAGGACTCTCCCCGGGCTCTCGCCGAGCACGCGATCCAGGCTGGCAGCGACCGCAGCTTCCCAGGCCGCCTGCTCGACCCCGAAGTCCCACGGGCGGACCGACAGCCCGAGCAGGGTCTCCCCCGGCGTGATGCCACTGCTCGAGAGCAGGGCGTCCATTTCGACCGCGGGGGCTGGACGGAGAGCCCAGACGGGGTCGGCAGCCAGCTCGACGGTGGGCGGAGCGCCAATGGCCGCCAGCAGATCGAGCGAGGCCTGGTCGCGGACGGTGCCGCTGATAGCGAGCTCGACCGCGGCTCGGGCCTGCCGTCGGCCGATCTCGGTCGTCAGCGGCCCGACGCCGAGGGCAGCGAACACCGTCGGTTTGCCATGCAAGGAGGCCAAGGTCGGCACCGCGAGGTAGAACGGCAGGCCGCCGTGGCGGGCGGTGAGCAGGACGTCGTCGGCAGCCGGCCAGTAGTCTTGCAGCAGGCCCCCACCGCCGAGCACCGCCACGTCGGCGTCGGCCACTGCCTCAGCGATCGCTGCAATGTCGTTCTCGCCGACCGCGGCCACGCCGTGGCTGGCCGCGGTGGCGGCCGGGTCACCCGAGACGACGGTGAAGCTCGGCTCTCGAAGCACCGCCCGCAGCCCGGCGAGGAGGCTCACAAGGACCGCCTCGTCGCCGACGTTGTGGTGGCCGTAGTAGCCGGCGAGGACGAGGTGGGGGTGCCTTGGGGACATGGGCGGCGCTGGAACTTAGCACGCCGCCAGGTCGGTACGAGCGCGCTTCGGCAGAGCCGGCTCAGTCGGTGAGCAGGACGTCGAGTCGGGCATCCCAGCTCGCTTCGGCAGCGAACTGCCGACGCCTGGCGATGGCTGCCGCATCGCGCTCGGTTGCCCTTGCCGCGAGGGCAGCGACGAGGCCGTCGACATCGTGAGCGACGGTCACCAGGTGCTCGCCACCGATCGGCGGCGCGACTCCGGACACCACCACCGGCAGCCCCAGCGCCAGGTACTCGTAGGTCTTGATCGGGTCGGCGGCAGCAGCGATGTCACCCTGCCGGAACGGCACCATGGCGACGTCCCAGTTGGCGGCTAAAGCGGCCAGTTGATGCCGCGGTCGGCGGCCCAGGAGCTCGACATTCGGCGGCAGGCCGGCTGGTGGCTCCGTGCCGGAGCCCACCAGGTGGAAGCGCCAGCGCGGCTGGCGCCTGGCGGCGTCAGCGACGAGCTGCCAGTCGAACCACGCCGCGTTGAGGTCGCCGAAGTAGCCGACCGTCACGGCGCCGCGGGTGAGGGCCAGCGGCGCGCTGATCGTCGTCGGGAAGTCGGCCCGGAGCCCATTGCCAAGGACGCGCACCTCACGGCCTGCGAGCGCCGCGACCCTGGCGGCCAGGGCCGGCGTCACCGCCAGCACCCGCTGCGCGGACGCCGCCACCAGGCGTTCGATCTCACGGTCGTACCACGGCGCCTGGCCGGCAGCCTGGAACGCCTCCCAGTCGTCGAGCACGTCGTAGATGGTCGTCCACCCTGCGCTGCTGGCGGCCTGCATGAGCGCTGCCGGGCCCAGGGTCGGCAGGCAGCAGAGCACCGAGCGTCGACGATCCGCGCACAGCGTGAGGAGCGGGCCTGGATCGTCGACCAGGAGGTCGAGCGGGAGTTGCAGCAGGTGCGGGCCGAGGCGGGATGGTGAGACCCAGTCGTCGTCGCGCCAGCGGAAGTAGGCGAAGACGACGGCGATCCCGCGCTGTGCCGCGCAACGGGCGAGCTCGGCGGGACGCTGGATGTTGTCCGCCGCGAAACGGGTGCCGGCGAGGATCAACAGGATCTCGGTGGACGGCGCGGCGGTGACCTCGGCGGCGAACCGCCGCAGGTCGGCGGCGACGTCATCGGCGAAGATCGGCGCGCTCGGTGCCGCCGACTCGGCCGGCGGCGCAGTGGCAGACGCCTGCTGGTGGCCCGGGCGGAGACGGCGCAGCAAGGCGTGCCGGCGCGAGCCGGCGGGCGCCAGACGGTGGGTCAGGGACCACATCTGATGCGCCAGCCGAAACGCCCGGGTGGACTCGACGGCGCGCAGACGCGCCGCCATGGCGTCCCGCTCGGTCGCCGCCTCGCGCGCCGCCTCGCGGGCGTTGCGCGCGGCCTGCCAGGCCGCTGCCGCTTCGCGGCTGAGTTGGTCGGGATCCGGCGTCGTCTCGCGGTGGACTGGCCCTGGCGTCGCCGCCGCGAAAGGCTGCCAGGGGTCGCCGGCGAGGATCGCGGCGATCCGCTCCGCGGCGTGACCGTCGCCGTACGGATTGCTGGCGCATGCCATCGCAGCGTGAGCCGCGGGATTGGTGAGCAGCTCGCTGGCAGCAGCCACGATGCGATCGGGGTCGGTGCCCACCAGGCGAGCAACGCCCGCGTCGACGCCCTCGGGCCGCTCGGTGGTCTCGCGCAGGACGAGGACCGGCCGGCCGAAGGCCGGCGCCTCCTCCTGGATGCCGCCGCTGTCGGTGAGCACGAGGTGACTGTGGCGCAGCTCACCAAGCAGCGACGAATAGTCGAGGGGCGCCGTCAGGCGCACGTTGGTCAGCCCGCCGAGCGCGGCATGCGCCGGGCCGTGAACATTGGGATTCGGGTGCACCGGATACACCCAGTCGACGGCCGGGTGCTCCTCCGCCAGTTGGCGCAGGGCAGCGAGAATGCCTGCCAGCGGCTCACCGAAGCTCTCACGGCGGTGGACCGTCACCAGCACCTGACGCCGTCCGTTGGCGTCTCGGCGCGCCGTCGCCGGGGCGACCAGCTGGAGCGCGTCGACGACGGTGTTGCCGACACAGTAGACGCGCTCGGCGGCGCAGCCCTCGGCGAGAAGGGTCGCTGCGGCGCGCGCGGTCGGGGCGAACAACGCGGCGGCCACGACGTCGATGAGGCGGCGGTTGGCCTCCTCCGGGAAGGGCTGTGCCAGGTCCCCCGTGCGCAGGCCCGCCTCGACGTGGCCGACGCGCACGCCACGATGGAAGGCCGCCAGGGTCGCTGCCATCGCCGTCGTGGTGTCACCCTGGACGAGGAGCCAGTCGAAGCGCTGCTCGACGAGGACCGTGTCGAGAGCTTCGACGGCCCGTGCCAGGAGGCCGTTGAGCGACTGATTCGGCCGCATCAGGCCGAGGTCGAAGTCGGGCACCAGGCCGAACAAGGCCTGAGCCTGGTCGAGCATCTCGCGGTGCTGACCTGTGCTCCCCACCACGACCGTCGCGGCATCACGGCGTCGCAGCGCGGCGACCACCGGCGCCATCTTGATGACCTCGGGCCGCGTGCCGTAGACGACGAGAATGCGGGGGCGGGCGTCGGACAAGATGGGTGTGGGCCTAGTGGACATAGCCGAGCGCCTTGAGCTCGGCGTACTCGGGAGAGTCGACCGCGATCTTCTGCTTCTCCAGGATCTCGCGCAGCAGCGACGTGCCTGCGTCGCTACGGGGCAGCTCGCGATCAGCGAGTGCCAGGTGGTCGATGAGGCGTCGGCGCAGGGCCGCGACCTCGTTCGGCTGGCCGGGTGCGAGGTCGTGGCGCTCGCCGGGGTCGGCGGCCAGGTCGTAGAGCTCGATGCGGTCCGAGCCGGCCATCACGAGCTTGACGTTGCGACGGTAGGCGGCACCGATCCAGCCGCTCCAGGCCGCCTCGGAGTACGCCGGCAGATCGCCCCGCCGGGCACCGAGCAGAATGGGCGACAGGTCCTCGCCCCGCATCGCGCTCGGCACGTCGATGCCGACCAGCGACAGGAGGGTGGGAGCGATGTCGAGATTGCGCACCCGGTGGGGAAACACCTGGCCCGAGCCCAGGCCTGGAGCGGCGATGATCAGAGGTACCCGGACAGTCGGCTCGTAGTACGTCTGGCCATGGCCGATCACCCCGTGCTCGAAGAACTCCTCGCCGTGGTCGGCGTTGAAGACGACGATCGTGTGCTCCATCAGCCCTTGCTGCTCGAGGGCGGCGAACAGGGGGGCGAGATCGGCGTCGGTCTTCTGCAGCCCGAGGTCGTAGCGTGCCATCTCGGCAGCGAGCTCGTCGGGCGTCGGTGTCAGGCCGCCTGCTCGCACCGCGTCGACGGAGACCTCGTCCACCCGAAACGGGCTCGCTGCGACGCCGAAGGCTGGTTCTTCCTGATGGGCGTGGAGGTAGGGGTAGTGGGTGTCGGTGGTGTAGATGAACGCGAAGAAAGGGGTCTTCCCCTGGGCCTTGATCCAGTCGACGGCGAGGGGTAGCTTGTCCCTCAGCGCCTCGCGCTGGTAGCGATAGAGGTCCCAGCCCTGGTCAAAGCCGAAGCCCGGCCCCAGCCAGTTTTGGACAAAGGCCGCCGTGCGGTAGCCGTGAGCCTGGAGGACTTCGGGCAGCAGTTCGTCGGCCGCCTCGAGAGCGGGTGCGCGGGCGGCGATGGGACTCCCGGAGTAGACGTCGTTGCGGTCGCGGACGGCGAGGTCGGCAACCCAGCGCGACGACAGCATCGAGGAGTAGGACGGCAGGGTGTACGGTGCCTGGGCCACACAGTTGGTGAACACGGCACCGCGGTGGGCAAGGCGTTCGAGCTGGACCGTGGTGGGTCGCCCGTAGCCCGCGAACGAGCAGTGGTCGGCACGCACCGAGTCGAACGAAATCCAGACGATGTTGGCGCGCGCCCAGCGACTCTCGGTTGCCTCGGGGGAGCAGCCGAGAAGAAAAAGGGCCAGGACCCAGAAGGCTTGGATGGCGCGAGACATGGAGGGATCGAATGACATCGCCCAGAAACGGCCAAGGCCCCTTCCACGAGGGAAGAGGCCTTGGCCGAAGGAGCGACGAGGAGACTCGTCAGGCGATGCCCTGAGGCTCAGGGACCGACTTGCACCTGCGAGAGGCCGAACGTGCGCGCCATGAAGAGCGCCATCTGCTGACGGTTGACGGTTGCGTCGGGGCAGTAGCCGCCGGCCGGCACAGCGCAGCCACCCGTGATGTTCTCCTTCTTGAGCTGGTAGATCCAGTCCCGGAAGTTCGGGTCGTAGCTGCCGCACGGTGCGTCGGTGAAGTCGGGCAGGCCCTGGGTGGCGCAGGCCGGCGGGACGTAGCTCGAGCCGTGCTCGGCGCGCAGCAGGAAGATCGCCATCTGCTTGCGGAGGACGTTTGCGTCGGGGCAGAAGCCGCCGGCCGGAACCGCGCAACCGCCGGTGATGCCCTCGGCGCGGAGCTGGTAGATCCAGTCGCGGAAGTTCGGGTCATAGGGGCTCACGGCGCAGCCGACGTCCGAGAACTCGGTGCCCGAGCAGGCCGGCGGGTTGTAGAGGCCGCCGTGGATGCCGCGGAGAAGGAAGATGGCCATCTGCTTGCGCAGGGTGTTGTTGGCCGGGCAGTAGGTCGGCGCGGTGCCGACGCAGGAGCTGCCCGCGGTGATCTCGGCGCCGTAGATGCCGTTGATCGCCGGCCAGAAGTTGGGATCGACCGGGACGTCACCAAACACCGAGAGCGTTCCGATGTAGTTGGCGCGCTGCGAGACGAAGTCGTCGAGGCGCATCGTGCTGCCGGTATTGCCGGCCGTCGGGCCCGTGGCGTCCACCATGCCGGCGTCGATACCGGCAACGGCGCCCCAGCGGATGTAGTCGACGGCGGTGATCGTTCCATCGGTCGCGCCGGTGGCGTTGTCGAGGGCGTCGAGACCGGTGCCGACGGCAACCACGACCTTCTTGCCGTCGACCCACACTTCGAGCTGGCCGTTGTTGTTGCCGGCGTTCCCATCCTGCGCGTCCGACACGAACCGCAGCTCGAAGGCGTGCCAACCCAGGGTCTTGGTGAAGCCGGGCTCGGTCGGGTTCTGCGGCGCACCGCCCGTCGGGTTGGGCAGGAGCGAGACCTCGTTGGCGGTGGTGGTCAGGCAGACTTCGCCGCCGCCTGTGACCGCGGCGCAGGCGTTGAAGGCGCGACCCGATGGCGGGTTCTTGACCTCGGCGCGGAAAGCGAGCGCGCCGCCTGTCTCGGCCGCGCCGTCCGTGTCCCAGGCCTCAAAGATGTTCACGGCGTCATTGGTGGCCATCTTCAGACCACTCATGTTCAGGTAGAAGCGAACCCGGTACTCGTTCTCCTTGAGCGGCGAATTGTCCTGCACATAGGCCGGGTTAGCGTCCGTGATGGCGACGCGAAGGCCGTGGGTGCCGGTGTACTTGGCCGGCTTGGGCAGCACAGAGACCGGCGGCGTGCCCGGCACGACCTGCAGTTGGCTGGCGGGGACGGGTCCCGTGGCGATTGCGCCAAGGGCCATGCCCGCGATCAGGGTGAGAGCAATCCGCCTCGAGACGTTCATCGTTCGCTCCTTAACAGGACTTGCGTTCGCCGGGGGAGGCTGAGCGCGTGGAAGGTTAGCATGCGTGAAAGCGCAGTTGACTGTCAAACCTGGTCAAACCTGATAGAGCAGCGCCCGTGGGCGGCTTACTCCGGATAAGCGGAATCGACTTGACGGGAGGATACAAGACATCGCGGAAAGATGCGAGGGTGCGCGGGAAAAATCGGACGACCACGTTGACGGAGCTCAAGGCTGTTCGGGCGGGTTGGGTCGGAGCTCGTCGTCGCCGAACGGCCGGGTGACGAGCTCGCTGCGCACTTCGCGCCGTTTGGCAGCCGCGAGGCGGCGCGTCTCGACCACCAGGCCGAGGTTGCGGACGACCAGGATGGCGACCACTTCGGCGAGCACCAGCCACAGTCCGAGGGTGTTGTTGCCGGTGATGGCGACGAGCAGGGCCAGGCCGCAGCTGACGAGCACCAGGGCGTAGATGCCGATGACGATCGAGGCCCGCCGCTGGGCGACGCTGGCGAGCAAGAAGTGCAGATGCTGGCGGTCGGCGCGGAAGATGCGCAGGAAGCGGTCGGCGACCCGACTCTTGGGCCGCTCGAGGAAGCGCACGCCGATCACTGCCAGCGTGTCGATCACCGGCACGCCGAGGGCCAGGAGCGGCACCAGGATGGCGACCGCGGCCGGCGCCTTGAGAGAAGAGTGGATGCTCGTCGCGGCCAGCAGGAACCCGAGGGTGAGCGAGCCGGAGTCCCCCATGTAGATGCGTGCCGGCGCCCAGTTGTGGCGCAGGAAACCGAGGCAGGTGCCGACCATGGAGGCGAGCAGGACGACGGTGAGGACATTGCCCTGGATCACGGCGTAGACCAGGAAGCTCGCCGCGATGATCGCGACGACGCCGCTGGCCAGGCCGTCGAGCCCGTCGATGAGGTTGATCGCGTTGGTGACGCCCACTATCCATAGAAGCGAAATCGGCAGCGCAAACAGGCCAAGGTCGACGTTGCCGAGGAGCGGCAGCTTGAGGACGGTGAACGACCAGCCGACGCGGACGATCAGCCAGGCCGCCGCCAGCTCGACCAAGAACTTGTTGGCCGCCGAGACGCCGACCAAGTCGTCGACCAGGCCGACGAGAAAGACCGCCGCCGTGCCGATCACCAGCGCCACCAGCTCCGAGCGGCCCACCCTGCCGCCCCACTGACCCCACTGCGCCATCGCCATGCCGCCGGCGGTGATCCCCACCCCCAGCACCATGGCGACCCCGCCGAGACGCGGCACCGGCACGGTGTGCGTCTTGCGCTCGTCGGGGACGTCGAGGGCGCGCACCACGTGGGCTAGGCGCACCACGAGCGGCACCAGGGTGTTGGTCAACAGCGCGGCGACGAGCGCGGCGAAGACGGCAGCGTAGATCTCGGTCATCGAAGCCGAGGCGGTTCGCGGCGCAGGGCAGTCATGAGTCTGGCCTAGCCTACTCCTCGGCGGGCGACGGCGCGGGTGCGCGCCGGGCCAGCGACTCGAGGGCGGCGCTCAGCCCCGCCGCGTCGCCCGGCGCCACCCGTTGGTAGGCTCCCTCCGGCAGGCCCTGGCGGCAGAGCAGGTCGACGTCCGAGGCAGCGCTGCCGACGAAGAGGACGTCGCGGCCCGAGGCGATGCAGCCGTAGACCTTGGACGGCAGCACGAAGCCGACGAAGGCGTCGCGGAGAGTAATGAGGTGAGCGTCGGGCGTCACCAGGAGTCGTGGCAGCTCGCCGAGGGGCACCGGGCGGCTGCGGTAGACGGGAAGACCCTCGGCGCGCAGCTCCTGCTCGACCAGATCGGCCTTGGCGCCGGTGGCGTTGAGCCACAGCACGACCCGTCCGGACCCGGCGCGGTGGTGTTGGCGATAGGCGTCGACGACGGTGCGGTGCTCGTGCGCGACGCCGAAGTTCCCCGAGTAGAGGAGGACGATCGGCCGGTCAGTGCCTGGCCTGGCGAGGGCCACCAGCTCGGGCGGTAGCGCCAGAGGAGAGAGGCCTATCGGGAACTCGACCGGGCTCGGGTCGCGCAGCAGGACGATGCGCTCCGCCGGGACGCCGATGTCGAGTAGCCGACGGCGCTGGTCCTCGCCAAGCACCTGGAAGGCGTCGACTTGGCGGCGGAGCGCGACCGTCAGCGCGCGCAGGGCGGCGAGTGGCCACGGCGTGCGCCCGAGCTCGGCGATCAGGCACTCCGGATGGAAGTCCGTGATGCGATAGGTGAGCCGTTTGCCCAGGACGGCGTTGAGCGGCACCAGGAAGTGCACCAGGAAGGGCGGGCTGCCGGTGAACAGAATCTCGTCCGCTTCGCGCATCGCCGACCAGGCCCGCCCCAGCAGGCGCAGGTTGGTCCGCAACGTCCAGCGCGCCCGGGCGCCGAAATTGCTGCGCTCGTAGGGCGCGGCGCCGAGCCGCAGGATACGCAGGGTGCCACCCGCCACCCTCTCGTCGCTGATCGAATCGCCGCTCGACGACAGCCCGACCAGGGTCACCGCCTCGCCAGCGGCCGCCCGTGCCCGGGCGAACCCCAGGCTGTACTGGCCGACCGCCCCGAAGTCGGGAGGCAGCCAATCGCAGAGGTAGACGAGGCGGTGCATGAAGGTTACAGAGCGTCGCTGCCCAGATTCGCGGCATGAGCGAGAGTGTCGTCGAGCAGGGAGTCGGCGGTCGGGAGCGGGTGGGCCACCATCAGGAATTGGTAGGCGAACAATCGCGGCAGCAGTCGAATGAGGGCGGCGTTGAGCTGGACCAGGAGACGTGGCAGCCGGCCGCGGCCGAGGGCCACTGGGAAGGGCGCCGGGATGCCGGCGGTGCGCTCGACACGGAACCCGCACTGCTCGAACAGGTTGCGCAACGAGCCCAGCGTGTAGAGGCGAGTGTGGGTGATGTCCAGGATGCCCCGCTTGCCGTAGTTGAAGCTGCCGAGCAGGAGCTGGAGGCGCAAGACGATGAACGCCACATTGCCGGTGGTGATGATGAAGGGTGGGTTGCCGTCGAGGCTGCGAGCCGAGCGTCGCAAGGTGTCGAGGAAGCGCTCCGGCTCGCGCAGGTGCTCGACGATGTCGAGCAGCAGGACGACGTCATAGGCGCTGACGTCGACCGCCAGGGGCTCGGGCTCGCGCCAGACGATGAACTCTCTGAACGCGCTCGCGTCCGCCGGCGGGTCTTGGTCAGCACCGTCGACAACGCAGCCCTTACCGCGCAGCTCGCGCGCCATCAGACCGGGACCGCAGCCGACGTCGAGCACCCGCGCACCAGGCGGCACGGCGGCGAGCGCGGCGGTGTGTGACGAGGCGTAGCCGAGCTTAAGGCCATAGTGGGCGTTGGTCGGTGCGACGACGTCGAACTTGCGGTCGTAGAAGATGCACCACTGATGCAGCCGCGCCCTGGCCGTCGTCACCACCACGTCCCTGGCGTAGCGCAAACCGTTGACCCGGCAGATCTCGTCGCCGTAGTACGTGGGGATCGCCACCTCGACGATACGTAGGCCGGCGAGCAGGAACTGGATGATGATCTCGGTGTCGAAGTGAAAGACGCTGGCGTTGTGCTCGAACGGCAGGCGGCTGAGGGCTGCCACGCGATAGGCGCGGAAGCCGGAGTGAAATTCCGAGAGCGCCGTGCGTAGGAGGCGGTTCTGGATCCAGGTGAGGATCCGGTTGCCCAAGCGCTTGTAGAGCGGCATGCCGCCGCGCCGGGCGGCTCCGCGCTCCAGCATGCGCGAGCCGAGGACGGCGTCGGCGTCGTCGTCGAGCAGCGGTTGGATGAGCGCAGGAATTCTCTCGGGCGCGTACTGGCCGTCGCCGTGCAGGAGCAGCACGAAGTCGAAGCCGTGGCGGATGGCGTACTCGTAGCCAAGCTTTTGGTTGCCGCCGTACCCCTGGTTGACCCGATTGGCGAGCACGGTCAGCCGATACGGTAGCCGCGAGACGGAGCGGCGGGCGACCTCGAAGGTCTGGTCCCGAGAGCCGTCGTCGATGACGAGGACCTCGACGTCGAGGTCGAACACCGACGCGGGGATGCGCGCGAGCACGCCAGCGAGGGTGGACTCTGCTTCGTAAGCAACGACGAAGACGAGGAGGCGCGCGCGGCTGGGCGCGGTAGGACCGGCGCCGGCGGAAACCGTCATTGGGACGGGGCGCCTGGCGGCCGACGAGCCAGAATCCTCACTCCGAACCCCCACCCGCTGCGGGAAATCGGAATCCCGAGCAGGCTCGCCCGCTCGCGCGGCAGGTTGTCGTAGACCGTCTCAAAGTTGCGGTCGAAGTACGCCTGGTCGGGGATCGCTGCCGGCATCCCGGGGGCGCCTGTGCCACTGCCGTTGAGCAGAACATAGTCCACCCGCTCGAGATCGGGATGGCCGTGCGCCATCGACACGAACCGGAGATCGTTGGCGAGCGACGACCAGTACTCCTGTGCGTAGACCCTGGCGCCGTCCGGCACGCGCTGCTGAATCTGCGCCACGTTGTAGGCGAGCGTTTGGGTTGACGGCAGAGTCGAGAACACGACTTGGAGAGCCATGACCGGAGCGACGGCTGCAAGGTAGCAGCCGGCAGCGAGAGTCAGGGTCACCAGGCGACGGGCCATCGGAAGGCGCGTAACTGCCGGGGTCGCGGCGGCGAACGCCCAGGGGAGGAGGAAGGCCCCGTAGTAGTACTTTGCCGGGAAGACCAGGACGGTGAAACCAAGAGCCAGCAGCAGCCCGAGCCACGGCCGCAACCAGCTGGCCCTGCCCTCGGCGGGGCCAGCGCCACGGGCCCGTGCCGCCGCGCCGACGACGAGACCACTCGCCAGCCCCAGAATCTGCGGTTTGCCGAATTGCCAGGAGAAGCTCAAACCCCACGCCAGGCTGTGCCCGATCTCTTCACTGCCGTGGCGGGCCATCTGCCGCCAGGAGTCGGGATTCTGCAGGAGCGGGGGAAGGAGCCCAACACCGAAGCCGGCGACTGCGGCGATCGTCGCCAGAAGCCAGAAGGACGAGTCACGCCAGAGCGGGGAACGGCCGGCGGCCAGAACGCCGACGGCGATCAACGCCATGAGGACGGCCGCGGCCGGGCTCGTCGCCGCGCAGAGCCCAGCGACGAAGCCGGCGGCGACATAGCGCGCTGGCGAGGGGCGACCGCCGGGACGACGAGGAGCGCAGTCGAGCCCAGGATCGCCGCCAGCTCGTCGCCGCGCCCGGGTGAAGTCAGCGGCAGGAGCAGCGCTCCGGCCAGACAGGCGGTCCATGGCGGCGCCTCGGGAAAGCGGGCGCGGGTGATCCAGAAGGTGGCCAGGCACAATATGCCGTGGATGAGGGTGTCGTAGAGCTGTGACTGCCAAGCGCCAAAGCCGAAGAGCTTGGTGAGGACCCCGAAGAGGAAGGTGTAGACCGGCATCTGGCCGAACCACACGTTCTCGGCTGGCGGTTCCAGATGGCGAAAACCGATCAGCTCCGGCGCCGCGAAGTGCCCGCTCTGTGCCCATTCGCGTCCTGCCGCCTTGAACGCGATTTCGTCGGTGGTGGTGAGGCGTGGGCGGAGGCTGGTGGCCGTTTGCCAGGCCAGGACGAGGATGACGAGGAGCAGCAGAGCTCGTCCGCTCCGTGGCGCAAGATGGCCGGTCACCGAGCTCGGCGGCCAACCCCCTGGGGACGAAGCGTCGATGCCGGTCACGCCGTCAGCCCGTGCCAACGGCCGCGTAGCGGGTCTTCAGGCGAAGGAAGGGCGACTCGAACCAGCGATACGACACCGCTGCGAGGGCGAGAACGAGGGCGAGGGCCAGCGTGTAGTAGCCGACGACGTAGGCGGCGAGCCGACCCTGCCACCAGGTGGTGCGAGCGAACAGCAGGGTTACCGCATAGACCGCCGGCATGTGCAGGAGGTAGACGCCGTACGAAACTCGACCGAGAAATCGGAAGGGCCGCAGCTCGAGCCAGCGGCTGGCGCGCGGGCTGGAGGCCACCGCCACCAGCAGCCAGGGGTAGAGCACTAACTGCTCTACCTCGCTCGCCCACGGTGGCAGGTTCAGGAGGTGCAGCGTGTAGAAGTCGACCAGCACGGCGGTTAGTGCCAGCGCCACGGGAGTCGAGCGGAACCAGGGTCGCGCCAGAAGGCGTTGCCGCCGATCGTGGAAGGCGATGCCGGCGAGCGCGCCGGCAGCGATGAAATGGAACTTGAGGAGTTCGAAGAACTTGGCGACCGGGCCCTCGGGAAAGACCTTGAAGCACCAGGCAAGGGCGATGGCGAGGAAGACGACGAGCACTGTCCAGCAGATGGCGCGCAGCCGTCCGGCCCAGCGGCGGGCGACGGGTGCCCACACCAGGTAGAACTGCTCCTCGATACCGATCGACCACAGCGGGTTGAGGATGCCGCCCACTGAGTAGAGCGTGCTCATCAGGTTCGGCAGAAACAGCGCGTAGAGCGCAATGGCGGCGGGAATTTCGTAGGGCACCGGTCGCGAGAATCCGAGTCGCGGTACCAGGACGGTGTAGAAGACGAGCCCGAAGGCGACCACAGCGAAGTAGAGCGGCCAGATGCGGCAGACCCGGCGCAGGTAGAAGGCGCCCACGTCGACCGTGCCGGTGCGTGCGCGCTCGACCAGCAGCAGGTAGGTGATGAGGAAGCCGCTCAGGGTAAAGAACAGAAGGACTGCCTGCCCGCCGCGGTAGGACCACACGCCCCAGTTGGGATGGGGCAAGGCCTGCGACTCCTGGCTGAGCAGGATGTGATCCAGCACCACGAACAGCGCGGCGATGCCGCGCAGGCCGTCGAGGCCGGCGAAGTGGAGTCGTGGCTGGCTGGTCGAGAGGCGAGTCTCGCTCACTGAGCCTCGCCGAGGTGGTCGCGCCTGGCCGAGCGCACCCGGGCTCAGCGCTCGGTGAGCATGTGGCCGAGGTACTCGCCGACCGTGTCGCGCTGTTTGCTGGCGAAGTACCAGTCGATCGTCCGGTGCAGCCCTTCGATGAAGGTCAGCTCGGGCGCCCAGCCGAGGAGCTCGCGGGCCAGACGGTTGCTGGCGACCCGATTGAGGGGGCCGGTCGGCATGTGCGGCAGGAGCTTGATCTCGGCCTCCTGGCCGGTGTAGCGCAGCACCTCGTGCACGGCGTCGATGACGCGAGTGCGCTCCTCCGTGCCGAGGTTGACCGCGGTGCCGTCGTCGATCTTCTCGGCGGCGAGGATCATGCCGCGGGCGATGTCCCCAACGTAGGTCCAGTTGCGGATTTGCGTGCCGTCGCCCCAGACCTCGAATGGGTTCTGCCGGATGAACGCCCGCGCGATCATGGCGATCACGGCGTGATTCTCGACCCCGCGCTCGCCGTAGACCGTGAAGAAGCGGCATGACGCTGACTTGAAGCCGAAGTCCTTGTGATACGCCCTGAGCGTGAGCTCCGTCATCAGCTTCGCCCAGCCGTACATGTTGTCGGCATCGTAGGGCGGGCCGACCATCTCCTCGGTGAGGTAGAGCTCTTTGCTGACGTCGGACTGGAGGAAATTCGGGTAGACGCAGCCCGAGCTCGCGAAGACGAATTTCTCGACCCCGGCCTCGTACGCGGCCTTCACCAGGAGGCCGTCCATCGCCAGGTTTTGCGAGCAACCGCCCTGGTGGAGGTCGACATAGCCGCGGCCGCCGTGGATGGCGGCCAGGTGGAAGACCACCTGCGTCCCCTGAACCGCTGCCTGCGCCACCCCCGGCTGCAACAGGTCGGCGCGCACGAAGTCGACGCAGCCGCTGTCGATGTGAGCCTGGATGTTGGCGAGTCGGCCGCTGGTGAGGTCGTCGACCACCCGGATCCGCCGCGCTCCCTTGGCCACCAGCTGGTCAATGAGATGGCTGCTGATAAAGGAGGCCCCGCCGGTGACGAGGATGTGACGGTCGGACCAGTTGTACACGGTGTGCGGCTCCTGGCGGGTGGTTGGCAGGGGCAGTTTAGCCGAAGCTGGATTTGGGCCGGCTGGAGCCGACGTGGTGGACAGCGTGGGGTCGGCTAGGATGCGCCCCCATGAGCCGCGTCTTTCTGGCCAAGGTGGGGCGGATCCTCAGGCGCAAGGCCGACGCTGCGCTCGGCAGATTCTATCCCCTGCGTGAAACCCTGGCGGTGATGGCCGAGCGGCCCTATGAGCTGCACTTCGAGCTGACGAACCTGTGCAATGCGAACTGCATCTTCTGCCCCTACCAATTCCAGGAGCGCGGGGTCGAGACGATGCCCGACGAGGTCTTCGACAAGGCGGTCGACGACTTCGTGCAGGGCGGCGGTGGCAGCGTCGGGCTGACCCCGATCGTCGGTGACGCGCTGATCCACCCGCGGTTTCTGAGCTTCGTCGCGCGCCTCCGGGCGCGGCCCGAGATCGACCGCATCTGGTTGACCACCAACGCCATCCTGCTCGACAAGCACGGCGTCGAGGCGATTCTCGCCTCCGGTCTGACCTCGATCACCATCAGCACCTCGGGGTTCGACGAGGCCTCGTACAAGCGGATCTACCGTTCCACCGCTTACAGCCGATGCCGCAAGAACGTCACGGATCTGGTGACCGCGAACGCGGCGCTGGCCGAGCCGCTGACCATCGTCATCGGCCTGCGCACCGACCGGCCCCTGGCCGAGGTGATGCGCGACCCCGACTTCCAGCCGATCCTCGCCCATCAACCGGAGATCGACTTCACCTGGTCGTTCACTTCCGCGGGCGGCCGGATCCAGCGGCAGGAGCTGCCCGCGGGCATGCGCCTGCGCACCGTCAGCAGCCGGCGAGAGACCTGCGTGCAGATGTACAACGGGCCGATCGTGCTGCCGAATGGCACCGTCATGGCCTGTAGCTGCGTCGCGGCCATGGACGCCATCGGCGACCTCGGCGTCGGCAACATCCGCGACCAGTCCCTTCTCGACCTGTGGACCAGCCCCCGCATGCGCGAGCTCCGCGCCGGGTTCGGCGACGGCGGGCTCAACGCAACTTGCGCCAAGTGCGACATGTACCGCAATCTCGAGCTCTACCGAACCGCCGAGGGCCGCGAACGAGCACGGATCAGCCGTGCGCGTGCAGCAGGCGACACCATCAGGCGCGGAAAGCCGTCGACGGCGTTCAGCGGCGGCTAGCCAGCCCTATCAGAGCATCGTTTCGATGATCGCTTTCGTACGGATTCCAGAATCGCTTGCCTTCTCCGTCTCGGCCTTCCCGCCAGCTGACGTGTCCGAGTCTTCCGCTGTCGTGGGGGCTGCCAGGTGAACGACCCTTGGTACGGCAGCATCCTCTCGTGCCCGGACTGTGAGCTCCGCTTGTCTGCCGCCGGCGAGGGTTGGATCTGCGGTGGTTGCGGGCGGTCGGTTGATCGCCAATCAGCGCCTTTGGACCTGCTTCCACGACGACCGCGAACGTTTAGTGCGGAGCTCCCGCGGCAGCTGGAGGTCGCCACGCTGATCGCCGCCCTCGACCCATCTCCCCCCGAGATCACGTACTCGGGGCCCACCGGCTCGCGCAACTCACGGGCTCTGTTCTCGGTGTTGCCGGGCGATCTGCCGGCGGGCAGCTCGTTCCTGGACCTCGGCTGTGGACCGCGCGACCAAGCGGTGCCTGCCGCGCATTGTGGCTTTCGCTACGTCGGCGTCGATCTGTTCAGCGCTGCTGCCGACATTCGCGCTGACGCGCATGCGCTGCCATTCCAAGACCAGTCCTTCGACGTGGTGTTCTCGTACGCGGTTCTCGAGCATTTGCACAACCCGTTCATCGCCTGGTCCGAGGTGCGCCGCGTTCTCAAACCGGGCGGGTTCGTCGTTGGTACGGTTTCCCAAGGAGAGCCGTTCCACCACTCGTTCTTCCACCATACGCCATGGGGTGTGGTGGCGGTGGCGGAGGCGTCAGGATTGCGTGTCGAGCGTCTCTGGGCGTCGACCGAGACACTGCGCGCGCTGGCCGCGATGGGCCACTATTCGAGGCCCGTGCGCTGGGCGTTGAGCACCCTCGCGGTCGTTGACCGCCTGACGCCCTTCCTTGCCCCTCGACGTTGGCTGCAATGGAGCAAGCGTCAACGCCAGCATGACGCCTGCGCGCGCGCTGGCAGCCTCTGCTTCACGATGCGTCCGAGTCAGGTGCCTGGCTGAGCGCCGCCCCGCCTTCGACGCCGCGTCGGCTTCTTGCCTCGATGCCGGTGGTTTGGCCGCGGAGAACGTGCTTGGCGAGCTCCTTGGCGGCGACGGGCAGCTCGCGCGTGCGGCGCCGGAGGCGCGCAGCGAGGCTTTCCTGGTAGTAGACGGTCCCCGGAGTCAGGCGGCCGAAGGTCGGATGGTTGGCGGCCGACAGTGCGTTGGAGCAGTGCCAGACCAGGCAGTCAGGCGACGGCTTGCCGTCGATCACCGGGACCACGAGCCTGGTACCCATCCACAGCGGCACGTCTTCGTAGGTAAGACCCATGGCGGCCCTTTCCTGGATGCCCCAGCCGACGAACTTCGAGGCCTCCAAGCTGGCCGAACGACTCGCGAGGTACTCCTCGCCCAAGCGCTTGTCGAGGATGAACCCCGCCCAGTAGGGATTGGTGTTGGCGTGGTAGGTGGTGCCCTCGATCTCCCGACTGCGATTCGCCAGCCAGGGCTCGGGCTGTCCGTTGTCGACCAGGCGCGTCTGGCCGCGGAGAACCTCGTAGCGCATGAAGCCCGGCAAGAGACCTCGCTGCCGGAGCTGTGGCAAGTGGCGGTCGAAGTACTCCAGGTTCTGCCGGGTCAGGGCTATGTCGTCCTCGAGATAGACGAAGTAGTCGCCATGGTCCGACGCGTTGGCGACCCAAGTTGGCAGATGCCTCTTGTGCCACCAGGTGAGGAGTAGAGGGTTTTCGAGCTCGGTCGCGATCTCGAGCTGCAGTGAGTGCCCGGCGGACGAGAAACGCTGCTGCCACTCGGCCAGGAACCCGCTGACCCGGTAGGCGTCGACGTTGGAGACGATGACGGCACGAACCTCGGCTGCCTGCCAGCCGAGGATCGCTTCGAGCGTCGTGGCAAGGAGGCTGCCACGGCCTTCGACGTAGTGGGAGGTCAGGTAGACGGTGTGGCGGCGAGCCATGGGATGGGATTCAGGGTGCCAGATTTCGGTCGACGGTCAGGCCTGTCACGAGCTGTCGCGAACGGTGCGAAGAGCATCGAACCGGTGGGCCAGCTTGCCCGCCCGCGACCAACCGACGATCGCGGCGAGGCCGCGGTAGAGGGCAAAGTCCAGACCGAATGCGCGCAAACCCGGTGACGCAGAACGGGCCAGTGCGAACAGACGGCGGGACTCGGCGGTGAGGCCAGCCGCCCCGCATTGGCGCGCAAGCAGGAACAGCTCGCGCGCGAAACGACCGCTCTCGGGAGTGTAGCCGCGGACCCCGCCGCGCCGGGCATGCTGGAAGATCAGGGCGTGCGCCTCGGCCCGGTCACGAAGCCGGCCGCTGACTGCGTTCCCGGCCCCACTCAGCCGCGCCGCGGCGTGGTGATGGACGACGGCGAGGGTCGCGTCGACGAACGCCAGCCGTGGCGCCAAGGCGGCGATGCGCGCGTCGTACTCCCAGTCCTCCTCCTGATACAGGGCAAGCCAGGCACCGGCCCGGTGGCAGAGCGTTGCCCGGTAGAGCGGGACCAGGGTGTTCCACCACCGCTCGGCTAGGAACGTGGGGAACATCGCCTCGAGCCTGATGTCGGAGGGCCTGAGCGCCGGCACGAGCTCCTCACCGTCGGGCCCGAGCTCGCGGCAGCGGCAGTAGGCGATGTCGGCGAGCGGGTCGGCCTGGAACGCCGCCACTTGGAGCTCGAGCTTGGCGGGGAGCAGGCGATCGTCGCTGTCGAGGTACTGCAGGTACTCGCCGCGGGCCGCCTGGCGGCCGGTCTCGCGGGCCGCGCCGGGGCCGGCGTTGACCTGACGCAGCAGACGGATCCGCTCGGGATCGCTGGCCACCAGGCGCTCCGCGGTCACGACGGTGTCGTCGGTCGAGCCGTCGTCGACGATCAGGAGCTCCCAGTGTGGGTAGGTCTGGGCGCGGACGCTGTTGACGGCGGCGATGAGCTCGGCGGCGCGGTTGAACACCGGCACGATGACCGAGACCAGGCCGGGGACGGACGGGGGCGTTGTGGTGACTGCAGCGGTGCCGCCTGTGGATCGGCGTTCAGTCACTGGCGATCCCTCCCGTGTCCAGGCCCAGGGCTGCCGACCAAAGCTCGAGCAGGAGGAGTCGCCAGGCCAGGTGGCCAAGGAGCGAGAGAGAGTGGGGGGCCGGGTAGCCACCGCGGCCTGCGAAGTAGCGCTCCATGGCGGGCAGCAGGCCGAGCTCGGCCGCCCAGCCGTCGCGCGTACAGACGCGCTCGCGGGCGAAGTCCATGAAGCTCGGTACCTCGTCGAGCCAGGAGACGGCGATCGAGCCGCCGAGCTTCGGACGGTTGCGGGTGATCGCCGGCAGCAGGTCGCCTGGCACCCCGATCTGTCGCAGGAGGTACTTGTTGGTGCCGGCGCGCAGCAGCCATTCGCGGGGCGTGCGGAAGGCGATCTCGGCGACGCGGCGATCGAGGTAGGGTGCCCGCGCCTCGAGCGACACCGACATGCACGCCTTGTCGACCTTCATCACGTAGTTCACCGGTAGTTGGCGGGTCGCCTCGAAGCTCCGGATAGCTTCGAAGAAGTTGCCGTCGGCGTCGTCCACCAGCTCCCGCATGAGACGGCGAAATTTGGGGTAGAGCGTCCCCCAGCGTCGCGAGGTCAGGCGGCGATACAGGCCGAAGATGGCCGGCTCGCCGGCCGGCTTGGCGCCCAGCTCGAAGACCGGGTAGCCGGCGAAGATCTCGTCGGCGCCCTCGCCGACCAGCGCGACCTTGAGGCCGAGCTCGCGGCACTTGCGGTAGAGGATGCGGGTGGTCACCGTGCCCCAGTCGGCGAACAGGTCGTCGAAGATGGCGGCACAGCCCGCGACCTCGGCGACCACCTCCTCGGGCTCGATCAGGAGCTCATGGTGCTGGCTGCCGATGTGCCGGGCGAGGCCGGCCGCCCACTCCCGTTCGTCATGACCCGAGCGGGCGAAGCCCATGCTTACCGTCGTCACCGGGCCGGCGGTGGCGGCCAGCGCCGCCACCAGACTCGAGTCGAGACCGCCGGACAAGAGCACCCCGACCGGCACGTCGGCAATGAGGTGCTCGCGAACCACCTGCGCCAACGTCGAGGCGAGCTCCTCGACGCGCGCCGCTCCACTCCTGTGATCCGCCGGATCGGGCCGCGGTGGCGTGAAGTGGCGGAACCGTCGGACGACGCTGCCAGCCCGCAAGCCGATCACCTCCGCCGGCGCCAGCCGCTCGACGCCGGCGAAGATCGTCAGCCGCTCGTCGATCGAATAGCCGAATTCGAGGTACTGGGCGAGGCCTTGTCGACGCACCCGCAGTTGCACCTCGGGCAGGGCACGGAGGGCTCGCGCCTCCGAGGCGAACACGGTGCCGCCGGCAGGGGATCGCCAGAGATAGAGGGGCTTCATGCCCAAGGCGTCGCGGGCCAGCCACAGCAGCTGACTGCGCGGGTCCCAGAGGGCGATCGCGAACATGCCGGCAAAGCGCGCGAAGCAGGCCTCACCCCATTCGAGGTAGCCGCGCAGGATCACCTCGGCGTCGCCCGTCGAGCGGAAGTTGTGACCCCGCGCCTCGAGCTCGACCCGCAGCTCGCGGAAGTTGTAGAGCTCGCCGTTGTAGGCCAGGGCGACGCCGCTGTCGCCGTCGACCATCGGCTGGGCACTGGCCGGGGACAGGTCGATGATCGCCAGCCGGCGATGGCCGAGGGCGACGCCGGCCGCGGGAGCGAAGAAGAACCCCTCGCCGTCGGGGCCGCGATGGGCCAGCGCGTTCGTCAGCGCACCCAGGCGCGCGGTGTCCTCGCCGCTCGCTGCGAGCCCTGACCAGCCGGCGATGCCGCACATCAGCTCTCGGCCCCCGCGTGGTCGAGGGTGGCCAGCCGTGCGAACAGCTCGGCCTCGGTCATGCCGCCGCCGCCGGTGTGTGGCCACTCGTCACCCGAGTCGTGGACGCGGGCGGGGAGGTGGAGCACGCGACGGACGACCTCGGCGCCGGCAACGCCGAGCCAGCGATCGAGTCGCCCTGCGGGCAGCACTGCCGGACGGGGGGCCGGTGGCGGTAGCGGTGCGAGCGCCAGCACGGTGCGGAGCGCACGATCCCAGGCCGCGGCGGCAACGGGTCGGGAGAAGCGCTCGCCGACGGACCGCCACGCCTCGGTGGCGAGGCGGGCCGCGNNGCTGCCGACGTAGCGGCTCGAGACCACCAAGGTCCCCGCGGCCATCGCTTGGAAGGCGACGATCGGGCCGTTTTCCCAGTGCGAGGTGACGAGCAGAATCCGACCAGGCAAGAGCACGCGCTGGCCGAGCTCGGCGGGAGGAACAGGGCCGACGAATTTCACCCTGCCGCTGGCCACCGCGGGGGCCAGGTCACGGCGCAGGTCTGCCTCGTCGGGGCCGCTGCCGACGACGTCGAGCACGAAGTCGACGCCTCGGCGCTCGAGCGCGGTGACCAAGGGGGCCAGGTCGCGCAGCCGTTTCTGGCTGTCTTCGAGACGATGGGCGAAGACCAGCTCGAGCCGCCGTCCAGGGACGGGGCCGGTGGCGCTCAGCGGGGGCACGTCGATGCCATAGGACGCGCAGAAGACGCGATCCGGTGCGATCGAACCAATCTCTGTGACTGCCGCGGCCAGCAGGCGACTCGGGGCGACGACGGCGTCGATCACGTCATGCTGGCGCCCGAGGTCGGCGAACATGCCGGGCGACTGGGCGTGGAACGAGGCGACCACGCGCGGCGCCCGCCGGCCGCGGACGCGCAGCTCGGCCACCGCAGGATAGGCGGAGACGAGGTGTGCCACCACGAGGATGTCCGGGTCGACCGTCGCCAGGGCACGCTGCACCGCGCGCAGCTGACCCAGCCTGGTGAGAGTCGGGTTGACGACCCGCAGGCAGGGCTCGAACGGGTAGTTCGCGAGATAGGCCCTCGCGTCGTTGTGGGGGCCATCGGGCAGCGCCAACCAGACGTCCCAGCCGCGCTCGCGAAGGTCGGGCATCAGGGTGGCGAGCCATGCCTGCATGCCGCCGATCGCGTTGAGGGAGGGATTGAAGAAGACGACGCGCGGACGCGGCTTCGCTGGCCGTTGCGGGTCTGGGCGTGGGCTCTTGGCGGCCATCCTCCGCGGACAGCCTACGACGTTGCCAGGCTCAGTGGTTAGCCCGCGGGGCACTACAATCGCCGCCCATGTCGATGTGGCCCTTCAAGACGCGCGGCGAGCCCGCGCCCTCGGCACCAGGTTCGTCGTCGGCCGGTGCATCGGCACCCGGTGCATCGGCACCCGGTGCCGAATCGAGTCTCCTCGCCGGCCGCGTCGCCTTGGTCACTGGTGCTTCGCGCGGGATCGGCGCGGCGGTAGCTGCGCGCCTGGCTGCCCACGGCGCCAGCGTCGCCATCGGCTACCGCGAACGCCAGTCGGCAGCGGCTGCGGTGAGGTCGACGATCGAGGGCCTCGGGGGCCGGGCCGTTCTGGCCGCCGCCGATCTCGGGGACGACCGCCAGACGCGGCGCATGCTCGAACGCCTGCGCGAGGAACTGGGTGAGGTCGACGTGGTGGTGCACTGCGCCTGGCCCGGGTGGAAGAGCGGCGCGGCGGATGAGGTTCCCTGGCGGGACTTCGAGGCCTTCTTCGACGGGATGGTCGGGTCGGCTCACCGGCTGATTGCGGGTGTCGTCCCCAGCATGCGGACCCGCCGTACGGGCAGCGTGATCTTCCTGGGTACCACGTCGATGTACGAGCTCAACCCGGGCCACGCCGCCTACGTCACCGCCAAGGGCGCACTGCTCGCGCTGACGCGCAGCCTGGCGCGCGATGTCGGGCCAGACGGCGTGCGGGTCAACATGCTGAGCCCCGGCCTGGTGTGGACGGGAGAGGGCCCCGAGCCCCAGGACTGGGGCGCCGAGCACGTGCGGCGTGCCGCCCTCGGTCGCCTGCCCACCGCGCACGAGATCGCTGGGGTCGCCGTCTTCCTGGCCAGTGATCTCGCCGCGGCGGTGACCGGGGCGCAGATCTCGCCCAGCGGCGGACTGGTGATGCATCTCGGCTGACTGATGCACCTGGGCTGACGGCGTCAGCGGCTGTCGAGGTCGCTCGAACGGCGGCTCGACCGCCAGCCCTCGCCAGCCGGCGGGCGCGGTGTGAGGAGCGCGTAGAGCCTCAAGACCAGGCGGTAAATCCACGTACCCAAGCGATCTTCTCCTCTCGCGTCGAGCTCCGGGGGTTGCGGAACAGGCGGTCGCCGATGACCAGGTCGTCGATGTCGCTGTGGACGAAGCAATCCCAGGCCTCGCTGGCGGTGCGGACGATCGGCTGGCCGGCGACATTGAAGCTGGTGTTGATGAGAATGGGTACGCCGGTGACCTGACGAGACGCGCTGAGCAGGCGGTGCAGGTCGGGATGGGTGGAGCGCTCGACCGTCTGCAGGCGGGCAGAGTAGTCGACGTGGATGACGCTCGGGATCTCACAGCGCGGAAGGTCCAGGCGCTCGCGCAGACCGGTCAGTCCCTCCGGCATGGGCCGTCGCCGCTCCGGCACCAGGTTGGCCACGAATTGCATGAAGCGGCTCGGGCGTGCGCTGTCGAACCAGTCGCCGACCTCTTCCTCTAAGACCAGAGGTGCGAAGGGGCGGAAACCCTCGCGAAACTTGACTGCCTGATTCAGGCGGGACTGCATCCCCGGAGCCCGCGCGTCGGCGAGGATCGAGCGGGCGCCCAAGGCACGGGCGCCGAGCTCCATGCGACCGCGACACCAGGCCACGATGTGGCCGTCGGCGAGCCGTCGTGCCACCTCGCGGAAGAGGTCTGCCGCCACGGGCTCTTCGAAGGCGGCGGCGGCGGCCGGAGGATCACCCGGCTCGGATCCCAGGTAGAACCCCAGATCATCGACGCGCGTGCCGACGAGGGTCCCTGCCAGTCGCTGCTCCAGGAGGGCAGCGCCGAGGCCCGAGCCCATGTCACCAGCGACCGGCGAGTTGTGAACCTCGGCGAAGGGGCCGCGGGCGCGCAGCTTGCCGGCAGCGACGCAGTTTTGCGCGCAGCCGCCGGTGAACAGAAGGTGTCTCTCGCCGGTGAGCGCGAAGGCGAGCTCGGCCTGGCGAAAAATCGCCTCCTCGAAGACGGCTTGGAGCGAGGCCGCGACGTCGGCGTGGAAGGTCTCGACCGTGGCCGAGCCGTCCCGCCGCGGTCTGCCGAGCGCCTTCTCGACCTGAGCGACCGCCGCTGCGAGCTCGGGCTCGACGAAGCGGGCTGGCGCCCGCAGCCGGACGGCGCCATGGCGATCGGAGATCAACAGGCTGCGCAGGGCGTCGGCCCAGCGCGGCTCACCATAGGGCGCGAGACCCATGACCTTGTATTCGGAGCCGAACGAAGCGAAGCCGAGGTAGCGGGTCACCAGGGTGTAGAAGAGCCCGATGCCAGCCTCGCCAGGCAGCTCACGGAGGATCTCGAGCCGCTCGCCGTCGATCCGGCCGATGGTGGCGTTGTAGTCCTCGCCCTTGCCGTCGACGCAGAGGAAGGCAGCCGACTCGCAGTCGGAGGTGTAGAAGGCGCCGGCGACGTGGGACAGGTGATGCCAGGCCCACTGCATCCGAGCGCGGGGAAACAGGGCGCGGGCCGGCCGCAGATAGTCAGCCTCCCAGCGCTCCGGCAGCAGCCGCGCCAGTAACCGGCTGGCCGGCGACGCGTTCCTGCCGGTGCGGTCGAAGAAACGCGACTGCAGGTGCTTCTCGGCGAAGACCACGGTGTCGACGTCGGCGGTGGTCAGGTCGGCCAGGGCCAGACAGTCGGCGATCGCCCGCACGGGGAAGCTGCCGTCGTGCTTGCGGCGGGTGTAGCGCTCCTCCTGGCTGGCGGCGATGATCCGGCCGTCGACGACGACGGCAGCATTGGCGTCATGGCCAAGGAAGCCACCGATGCCGAGAGTGACGCGCCGTCGGCTCAACGCGTGCTCCTGGCGACGAGCCAGAGCCAGCTGTTGCCCGGGGGGCGTCCCTCGGACAGCAGTTGCAGGAGGGCTCCGTGCCAAGCGGTCGGGACCGCCAATCCGACGACCTGGCTCACGTCACGAGGGATGGGGTCGATCCGCGTGACCTCATGACTTGGGGCGAAGCGCTGGACGATGGCCTCGGTGACCCCCGGCACGAAGCAGTCGTGGGTTTCGACCAGCACGTCGACCTTGCGGAGGGCTGGAGTGATGCGCGGGTCGAGCAGCACCGCCTCACCGCCGTCGACATCCATGACGAGCAGCACATGCTCGCCCGTGCCCAGGGCGGCGCCGAGCGCCGGGTTGTCGCAGATGCCTTCGATCGTGAGGCGGGCCGTGACGCCGTTCATCGCCGCCAACTCGGCGAGAAGCCCACGCGCGCCAGGATCCGGCTCCCAGGCGACCACCTGCGCACTCGGCAGACGGACGGCCAGGCCAACCGCGTAGTAGCCCTCGGCCGCGCCGGCGACCAGGACATGGCGATAGCTCTTGGCCGTCGCCGCCTCGACTGCGGACTGCACCTCGAGCTCGTAGGTGCCGAGGAGCTTGGGCCAGTAGACGCTGCCGCGACTGTCGGCCACGTAGCGCAGGCCGGCAAACGGCCCTGACACCACCTTGCGCCCGGTCGCCAGTGGCAGCCAGCGCAGCAGCCTCGTCGAACGGCGGAGCCTCCTGGGCAGCCAGCGTTTGAGATTGCTCAGCATGCCTAGCTCACTGCTGCCGCGCGCCGCGCACGGGAACCGTCATCAGGCCGGTGTCGCGGGCCTCGGTGGCCCCGCGCCAATGCTCGCTGACGTCGAAGGCCGCGACCTCCGGGTTCCAGGCCCAGTCGCCGTTCGGCTGGTAGGCGCCCAGGCCGACCGTCCAGCGTCCAGGGCGCAGGACGTGGGGCGGAATCGCGAACCGCGAGGTGAAGGGTCCTGGTTCGAGTCGAGCCCCGGTCGGCCCATCGTGGGAGGAGAACAGCCGGACGCCGTCGCGGAAGAACCCGAGGTTGATCTCCAGGGCGTTGAAGGCCTGCTCGGCGTGGCCGCTCACCAGGATCTCGATACCGAGTGTGGGGTCGAGGGTGGGGCTCGTCACTCCCTGTTGGCGGATGTCGAGCGCGTGAAAGCTCAGGCCGGCACCGAGCGTGCCGCGGAATCGCGCCTGGTCGAGCGCCGGCGCCGCGCTGACCGCGCTGGCTTCGTAGTGCGCAAGGCCCTCGGCCGTGATGCCGCGAAAGGTGACGAGACCGGCATCGAGCACGACCACCGAGTCACAGAGCGAGCGCACCGCTCCCAGGTTGTGGCTGACGAAGAGCACGGTGCGCCCGCCGCCGGCCACCTCTTCCATCTTCCGCAGGGACTTGCGCTGGAAGGCCGCGTCACCGACGGCCAGAACCTCGTCGATCAGGAGGATGTCAGCGTCCAGGTGGGCGGCCACGGCGAAGGCCAGGCGCACGTACATGCCGCTCGAATAGCGCTTCACCGGCGTGTCGAGGAAGCGCTCGATCTCAGCGAACTCGACGATCTCGGTGAACTTCCGCTCGATCTCCTGGCGGCGCATGCCGAGGATGGTGCCGTTGAGGAAAATGTTCTCGCGCCCGGTGAGCTCGGGGTGAAAGCCGGTGCCGACCTCGAGCAGGCTGGCGAGCTTGCCCCGCAGGAGCACCCTGCCCTCGCTGGGTGCGGTGATCCGCGACAGGATCTTGAGCAGGGTCGACTTGCCAGCGCCGTTGCGTCCGACGATGCCGACGACCTCACCCCGCCTGACCTCGAAGTTGACGTTGCGCAGCGCCCAGAAGGTGTGCTCTTGCTGGCTGCCGCTGCCCGTTTCCCGCCGAGAGCGCCATCCCTCGCTCAGCATCTCGTAGAGCGATCTCCCCCGGGGAGTCGTCTCGCCCAGGACGTACTCCTTGCCGAGACCTTCGGCCCGCAGCGCCCAGCCGTGGTCAGCCGCCATCAGACGATGTCGGCGAATCGCCGCTCGACGTGCCGGAAGTAGGTCAGGGAGCCGGTGAAGATCAGCCCGGCAACGAGCGCCGACGTGGCGATACCCGCGACGTCGGGAGGGCGGCCCACGAACCCCGCGCGAAACGCCTCGACCGGGCCGGCGACCGGATTCAGGTAGAGCGCCCAGCGCCAGCGCTCGGGGAACATCGAGGCCGGGTAGACCACCGGCGTGACGTAGAGCCAGGTCTGCAAGAGGAACGGCAACAGGTGACGGACGTCGCGAAACTCGACCGCCAGGGCGGCCAGTCCAGTGCCCACGCCGATCGTCGCCAGCAACAGGAGGACACTGCCGACCGGCACCAGGACGAGGGCGCTCGGACCCGCCGAACCGTGGAACGCGGCGAGGCCGCAGAGCACCAGGAGCCCGATCACGAGGTCGACGAGAGCCACGCCCAGCGGCGCCAGCGGCACGATCAGCCGCGGGAAGTAGATCTTGGAGATCAGCCCCTGCGACCCGACCAGGGACTCCGCGGCGGCCGCGGCGGCAGTCGAGAAGAAGGTCCACGGCAGGAGGGCGGCGAGGACGAACACCGAATACGGCGCGCCGTCGGACGGCAGCTTGGCGAGGCGGCCGAAGACGACCGTGAAGATGGCCATCGTCAGGAGCGGTCGCAGCAGGGCCCAGCCGGCGCCCAGCCACGTCTGCTTGTAGCGGACGCGCACGTCCCGGTCGACCATCGCCACCAGTAGCTCGCGATACGCCCAGAGCTCGCGCAGCTCGCTCGCCAGGCTGGAGGTCCCGGGGGCGATGACCGTGACGTGGTCGTGGTCGAAGTACGCGACATCCGGGGTCGCCCGGTGCGAGGGAGCCATTCCCGGATTCTCTCACTGCGCCGCCCTCGGCGAAGATCGGGGGGGTGCCAGCGTCGGAGAGAGCGGGTTCCTCGCCCTCGCTGTGTGCCCCTAGCGGCTTTCCGCGTCGCCCCTTCGGGCTCGGTTATCCTTCTCGCTATGTCCTCGGCCTCCGTGGCTGGCCTGCGAACGGTCGGTCGGGTCTACTTTCGCGGCTTCGACGCCGTCCGCGGTCTGGCCGCCCTCGCGGTGGCAGCGTGCCACATCGAACAGCACCTCGCCCTTGCCGGGCGGCCCACGCTCTGGTACTGGGCCTGGGTTCCCGGGCTCGCCAGCGCGATGGTGTCGCTGTTCTTCGTTCTCAGCGGGTTCCTCATCACCGCCCTGCTGCTGACCGAACGCGCTGCGCTTGGAACCGTGGCTGTTGGCCAGTTCTATGTGCGGCGGGCCTTGCGGATCTGGCCGCTCTACTTCGTCGTCATCCTCTGGGCGCTGTTCGCGCTGCCATTCTTGGCGCCAGTGCCCGCCGGCTTCGCCAGCCTCCACCCTGCACCCTGGCCGATCGTGGTCCTCTTCCTGACGTTCCTGCCCAACGTCGCCTACGCCCTGTACCCGTTCGTCCTTGGAGCGGCGCAGGCCTGGTCGATCGGTGTCGAAGAGCAGTTCTACGCCGTCTGGCCCTGGGTGGTCCGGCGGTTCGGCGACCGACTCTGGGGCGTCTGCCTGCTGCTCGTCGTCGCCCGGATTTTGCTGTCCGCACACGTTTTCGGCCAAAGCCTGATCGTCGCCGGCCAGTTCCAAGACAACGTCACCGCTCTCCTCCTTCTGGACCTCCTGCCGCGAGTGTTGGCGACAGTCAAACTGACGCACTTCGCCGCGGGCGCCCTGGCGGCCCGCTTCGTGCTCGCGGGCGGCGACCTGCGGCGACTGGCCTCGCGTCCGGCGCTTGCTTTGTGCATCCTGGTGCTCGCAGGGCTGCCCGTCCTGCCGGCTGTCGGCTCGGCCTTTCCTGGCCGGCGACTCCTTCTCGACGAGCCGTTCGAAGCGGTCTTCCTTGCCTTGATCCTGCTCCATTTGGCCGGCAATCGGTCCCTGCAGGCGGCCTGCGAACGACCACTCTTTGCCTGGCTGGGCCGCATCTCGTACGGCGTCTACATGCTTCACATCAGCGTCATCGCACTCGTCCAGGTCCTTCTGGACGCGCTCGCTACCAACGCGTGGAGTGTTGCCACTTACCGCTTCGTCCTGACCGTGACTGTCCTCGTTGGCACGCTGTCGCTCGCCACCGCCTCCTACGCTCTGCTGGAGCGGCCGTTCCTGCGCTTGAAGGAACGATTTGCCCGCGTGCCCAGCGGTCAGCCGGTTTGAAAGAGCGGTGGCCCTGAGGTGATTCGGCAGTTGGTGGACTTCCGGACCTCCGTCCGGTTGCGAGGTTCGACAGGCCCAGCGCGAGCGCTAGCTGCGAGGAGCATCCTTGGCCTGCTCCCTCTCTGGCTCTCTGTACCGACTGGGTTTCACTGCACCACTGAGGGTGTCGCGCGGCCAGCCATCGTCGATAGGCACTAGAGAGGGGTGTCGACAGGGGTGAGCCCGACCCGCCCGAAGACGTCGACCGGTGGCCCACCGGTGAGCAAGGGCGGCAGCGATGGCCAGGGAAGGAAGCCGGACCCGGGAGCGGAGAGCTGGCGTCTGGTCGCGTCCAGCCCGACGTTGAGGCGTTGCGCGGGCCTTTCGTCTGGGATTGCCGAGACGGGCAGGGCGAAGACGACGTCGCATGGGTCGAAGCTCGGGACGCTGGTCGTTCCATCTTGCCGGAGAAGATCGCCCACGGCAGGGACAGGGCGCACGCCACCGGCGAGCTCGACTGCGAGGGCGAGCTTGTCGAAGTTCCAGTCGCGATTGTTGCCGAGCGTGCAGAGCCTCACCCCTGACGAGTTGTTGCGCTCCAGGCTCGCCACGTAGCTGGCCGCCCCCCATGGCGTCGTCGGCCGGGTTGCGGCCAGTAGCCGGGTGGCCGCGAGGGTCATCATCGCGGCAGCGGTCACGCCGATGGCGAGGCGGCGCCACGTTGGGCCGACCTTCCAGAGCTCGGCGGCGATTGGGCCAAGCCAGGCGGCGAGGAGCGCGAGGGCTGGCAGCCAATAGCGGGGATCGAAGACCGGCTGCGAGAGGATCACGAGCGCTGACGTCGCAGCAGTCGCCAAGGCCATGCCTCCAAGGAGGGACAGGGGACGCTCGGGCTGCCGGATGCGGCGGGCCGCCAGGCCGAGGATGAGCACGACGATCCAGCCGGGCCCGAACGCGGCATCGGCGAGCGCGAAGGGGCGCTGCCGGCCGGGAAGGTCGGAGATGTTCGGCCAGTGCTCGGCTGCGTGCCGACCAAAGTTGAGGGCGGCGAGGGCGTTTGGCAGGTACCAGAAACCGGCGATCAACGAAGCGACGGCGCCGGCGACGGCCAGCATGCGTGCGGCGGGCCGTGGTCCCTCACGCCGCCAGACAATTGTCGCGCCGACCAGTACCGTCGGGCCCAAGAAGAGGGGGGCGAGCAGCTTCGCCAACAAGGCGAGGCCGCTGGCGACCCCGAGGGCGGCGTCATAGATCGGACGCCGCGTCTCGCAGCGCGCCACCAGGGCCAGCGCGCCGCCGACGACGAGGGCCGAGAACAGCGTCTCGACCAGCAGCCGGGTCGAGACGAGCAAGGTCATCGGAGAACAGAGCAGGAGAAGCACCGCCAAGGAGCCCCCGGCAGGCCCTCCCGCTCGTCGAGCCAGGGCGTAGACGGCAGCCAGCAGCAGGGCCAGGGGCAAGATGGTCCCCGCGAGCAGGATGCCACCGATCTGGTCGCTGCCAAGAGTCAGCGCGGCCAGCGCCAGCACGCCATGAAAAAGGGGCGGTTTCGGAGCCTCGAATCGCAGGCTCCAGGGCAGTCTGAGCAGGGCCAGCCCGCCCTTGGCCTCTACCTGATGGGCATGGTAGAGCCCACGGGTCAGGTAACCCGCGTCGTCGTATTCCAACCGGGCGTCGGTGTGCGCGACGAACCAACCCAGACCGGCGAGGATCGCCAGCAAGAGGGCCAGGAACAGGGCACGAGCCAGGCTTCGCTTCATGTCGGCCGACTATTTGGTGGCTTCGACGTAGAGGCTTTCACTGGCGCGCCCAGCGTTGTCGAGGCAGGCGTCGGGAGCCTGGGACTCGCCGAAGGCGCACTGGCGGGCGCCGTGAAATCCGGCGTGCTCGAGGGCGAAACAGAGCGTTTCGGCATCGTAGGCGAAGTGGTGTTCGATGCCCTGGCGAAAGACCGCGTTGATGACCTCCATCCGTGTGTGGTACCTGCCGCCGAGCCAGTGGTCGCGCTGGTCGGCGAGGGGACGTAGCGCGAACAGCGGTTCCCAGGTGCCCTGCACGTAAGCCCGGAGGTACCTCTCGGCGTCCGGAACCACGATCCGCAGCAGGCCGCCAGGCTCGAGCACACGTAGGCAGTGGCTGAGAAAGCTCGGCACTTCCTCGGTGTAGTCGAGATGCTCGAGCACGTGCTCGGTGAAGATGGCACGAACGCTGTCGTCTTCGAACGGCAGGCCGCGACGGGCGTCATGGAGGCAGGTCACGCCAGGGGCCGGGTACAGGTCGAGGTTCACCCAGCCGGCTCGACCTGAGCCCCCGCTGCCAATGTTTACCAGCAGGCCCCTCTGGCCGCGGAACCTCCGGTGGGTGTGCCGACCGAGGAGGCGCACGCGAGCGGCCCAGAGCTCACGGCGAAGGCCGTCGGCCAGGTGAAGAGGCAACAGTCGGAGCACGAGAGCCCGCCAGCCCCTTGCCTGGCGGCGCCGCTCGAGACCAAAGGGAAAGACGTCGAGCTCGCGCGCGCCAGCGGGTGGGTCCACTCGAGCCGACCCGGTCGCCCGCGACCCGGTAGTGAGGGCCTCGGTCATGGCCAGGCTCCAGTTGCCAGCAGCGCCTCGACGCGGGGCGCCAGGATGTCGGCCACCCGTCGGTGGCCGGTGGGCGAGAGGTGGACGCCGTCGCGGAACAGTTGCTCGCGTTCGTGGTCGGCACGCAGGGCCTCGAGGGTGTCGAGGAGGGGAATCCCGCGGGCGGCGGCGAAGCTCGCCAGCCGGCGGTCGATGTCGTCCCAGCGGTCGAAGAAGAGCTGCGCCTCGTTCGGGGTCGACAGCACCAGGAAGCGGGCGCCAGCCTGCTCACTGTCGCGCCGCATCTCGTCGAGGAAGCCGAAGGCCAGGAGCTTCTCGTCCATCGGCTCGGCGGCCAGCAGGTCGACGACCTGTTGGGGCTCGGCGGCGTTGAGCTGATTCGGGTCCTGCCGACGAGCGTCGTGCCGTAGTCGGTAGGCGACGCCGCCGATTTGCTGGCTCACGCGGCGGTAGAGGTTCGACGCGGTCAGGAGTCGGTTGGCGACAGCATGCAGCCGCTGGCCCAAGGTGGCCCGCTGACGCAGGCTGAAGGTCGGTGCGGGTGTATGCAGATCGTTCTGGTAGAACTGCACGATGACGAGATCCGGGTTAGCCGGCAGGCCGAACTGTCGCAGGGCCGCCAGCTCTTCGTAGCCGCCGTAGCCGAATACCGACAGATTGCGGACCTCGGCCTGGGGCCAAGGTCCGGCGCGGAGCGTGTCCTCCAGCTGCTCGGGGAAGCGCTCGCGGTCCCCGGCGGAAAGGCCAAACGCCACCGAGTCGCCGACGACGACGATCAGCGGCCGACCGGGCTCCCCCCACTCGCGGTCGCGATAGCCCGTCCGGTTGATCGTGTAGCGGATGTCGCCATAGCGCTCGGGCATGACGAGGTCGGTCCCAGGCACCAGACGGTACGGCTCGGCCGTGGTGTCGACGGTGGAGTAGAGCGAACCGCTGGGTACGTCCTGGAAATGGTCGAAGAGTCGCAGGCCGAGCTCACTCGCGAGCACCAGGCAGCCGAACGCCACGGCCAGTCGCCTGACCGGTGGCATCAAGGCGACGGGCCTCGTCCGGCATCCGGCACCGCCGCTGCAGCGGCCACCGGGCGGGCGGCCGAGGTAAAGAAGAGGTTCACAACGCCCTGGCGCGGGATCGCGCCGACGGTCGACGCGGGCAGCGCGTCGTCCCAATTGGGGCGATGCATATAGGTGAGCGTGTAGCCGTCCAGGCCGATCAAGTCGACGACCGACTCGACCGTGTCGCCGAACTTCGCCAGCTCGTCGCAGTGGAGCTCGAGGTCGAGGTGAGGGCGCGCGCGCAGGATCTCCCGCGCCCCGCGCAGCACGTATCCTTCGAACCCTTCGACGTCGATCTTGAGGATGTCGACGCGATCGAGGCCCGCCGTACGACAGAAGCCATCGAGCGCCACCGCGCGAACGGCGCGCCCGCCGCCAGCGACCTGCTCGCCGTCACCGGTGACGATTCCCTCCTGGGCCGCGACCGCCGCGTGGTGGACGTGCACGTTGGTGGATCGTGAAACGCCGACGTTGGCGGCCAGCACCAGCGCGTTGTCGGCATTCATCTCGAAGGCATGGACCAGCCCGGACGGGCCCACCCAGCGCGCCAGCTGAACGGTGTACATGCCGTGATGGGCGCCGACCTCGAGGACGACGGAGCCTGGCTGCGCGACGCGCTCGAGAAAGCGCATCTCGGCGTCGAAGCGCACGGGATGGGCCATCCACCAGGCTGCCGCGTGCTCGTTGGCGATCCAGAAGGGAAATCGATGGCCGTCGCACACGCAGTCGTGCAGCACCGGTAGATCCGTGGCCGGCAGCCGGCGGAGCTCGAAGCCGAATGAACGGAGAAGTCGCTTGAGAATCGTCTTCACAGCCCGGGAATGCCTCGCGGGCCGTCAGTGCGCTGTTCGAAGAAGGCGGTGAGCCCGTTGTAGGCGATCAGAACGAAACCTCGCCCGTCGAGGAACTGCACGAGCGGCGCCGAGCTTGGGGAGGCGAGGCTCAACCCATGAATCTCTGCCGCCAGCAACCGTACGTCGTAGCGCGCAAAGTCGAGACTCGAGAGTACCTCCAACTCCATGCCCTCGACGTCGACGTTGAGGAAGTCGACGGTCGGGATGGGTCCGTGCTCGTCGAGGATGTCGCTCAACGAGCGGGTCTCCATCGGCAGACGCGCAACGACCGGGCTCTTTTCGGCCCAGGCGGCCGCGAGCGTGGGGTCGGCGGTGCTCAGGGCGCCGTCACCGAAGACCACGAGCTCGCGCTGCTGCGCCGGCTCGCCCACCAAGGCACAGACGCAGCGGTCGCCGGGTCGCTGGCGCGCGACCTCAGCGACGATCCTTGGTTGGGCGTCGACGTTGACGCCACGCCAGCCGGCTTGGTAGAGCAGCAGGGTGTTCGACAGCTGAACCGGGTCGTGGCAGCCGATGTCGACGTAGAAGCCCTTCCGGGCATGGGCGCCGAGCAGGCGTGAAGCAATGAGGTCCTCGGCCAGATAGCCGAAAACGAGGTTGGCCTCGGGCACCAGTAGTCGGCGAGCCGCCCGCAGGAGCCACCATCGCCACCCTCGGAGCCCGGTCAAGGTGTTCCTGCCCGTGCCGGTGAGTCCGCACCCTTCAGCAGTCGGCGAAGCGCCAAGTAGGTGTTCATGGCTGCTCGCGGCCCGAGGATGCGCGCGGCGAGGCGCATCCAGCCGCGGCTCTCCTCGTCGCGCGGCTGAAAGCTCGTGTCGAGCTCGAAGATGCGCGCGAATTCGCGTTCGAACGCCGCGCGATCGAAGCGACCGAGAATCCCTAGCTCCTTGTACCGGTACTGCGCCAGCCGACGGCGTCGTGGCGCGGAAAGCTCGCCGCGCTGTCGTAGCTCAGCCTCGAGCCAGTCGAGCATCTCGTAGAAGGCGCGAGCATTTGCCAGGAGATCGTAGCGCAGCGAGCATTGATCGGCATGCTGGCGCCAGGTGTAGGAAACCTCGGCCCGCCGCGCGATCCTGCCGCCCCGCAGGGCGACGGAGACGAAGAACCGCCAATCGTCGAACTTGCCGGCGGTCTCCTCCCACTGGCAGCCGGCAAGATGGGTCCGCCGGTAGAGGGCGGCGGCGGTGAGCGCGCTCTCGCCAGCCAGCAGACTGTCGATGCCGCGATCGAGTTGCGGCGCGGGGATGAGCTGACCCTCGTCCTCGCGACCGTCAAAGGGTGCGAGCCGGCAGGCGGAGACGACGATGTCGGCGGCCTGGGCGTCGGCGAGCACGACCTCCTCGCGGAGGGCACCGGGCCACAGGTCGTCGTCCTGGTCGAGGAATTTCACGTAGCGCCCGAGCGCGAGCGCCAGGCCCTGATTGCGGGCCTGGTTGCGGCCGCTGCGAGCAGGAGTAGCAGGGACCGTGCGGACCCGGCTCCCGAACGTGCGTAGGAGGTCGCAGGAGCCATCGCCGGAGCCGTCGTCGACGGCCACCACCTCGCCGGTAAGCCCGGCGTCGAGCTCGCGCAGGCACGAGCCGACCGAGTGGCGCAGGAAGCGCGCGCCCTCGAACACCGGCATGACGATCGAGACGTCGAGGTTAGACACTGCCGACTGGGCCGACCGGCAGCGATGGCGCCACGGTGGCGGCCGGGCGCCGAACGCAGATCCGTCCGAGGACCAGGAGGTCCATCCGTGTCCGCAGGAAGCAGGCGAGGGCCTGCTCCGGACTGTTGACGATGGGTTCGTTCTCGTTGAACGACGTATTGAGGACGATCGGCACGCCGGTGAGTCGATCGAAGGCCCGAATCAGGCGTGCATAGAGGGCGTTCGACTGCTCGGAGACGGTCTGCACGCGGCCAGTGCCGTCGACGTGGGTGACGGCGGGGATGCGGGCTCGCAGCTCCGGTCGGATCGGGTAGACCTTGAGCATGAAGGGATCGGGATAGTCGATCGTGAACCACTCGCCGAGCCGCGCTTCGAGGATTGATGGCGCGAAGGGTCGAAACGACTCGCGGCGTTTGATCTTGAGGTTCAGAATGTCCTGCATGTCGCCGCGGCGCGGGTCCGCCAGGATCGAACGGTTGCCGAGCGCCCGCGGTCCCCACTCGGCGCGCCCCTGAAACCAGCCGACGACGCCGCCCGCCGCAATGACGCGGGCGACTTCAGCACACATCAGGTCGTCGTCCGGGAAGCGCGAGACTTCGAACTCGCCCCAGCGTCCGTCGCTCCCCCCCGAGCCAGGGATCGCGGCGGCGAGGGCACTCCGGACCTCGCCCTCGTCGTGCGCCGGACCCCACGAGCTGTGGCGCATGACGAAGTCCGTGCGCGAGCCGCCGAGCACCTCGTGATGGGCGTAGAGCGCGGCGCCGAGGGCCGTGCCGGCGTCGCCGGCGGCGGCCTGGATGAAGACCTCGTGGGTGTCGGTATGGGCGAAGAGCTTGCCGTTGGCCAGCGAGTTCATGGCGCAGCCGCCGGCGAGCGCCAGGTTCGTCGACCCGGCGAGGCGCATGGCTCGCCGCACCAGGGCGAAGAACCGTTCTTCGTAGACCGCTTGCAGCGAGGCGGCGAAATCCTTGTGGCGCTGGGACAGGCCCTCGCCCGGCTGTCGCGCCGGCCCGAGACGCCGTTCGAGCTCGGGCGAGAACAGGATCCCGTGGCTCGGCGCGCCACCTTCCCAGGTCATCTCCACGCCTTCGGAATGGTGCCGGAATGCGCGCAGGTCGAGGCTGAAGCGACCGTCCGGATGGGCCGGCACGAGCGAGCCGACCAGGTCGTCGAACTTCGGTTCCCCATACGCCGCCAGGCCCATCACCTTGTACTCGTCGCCGAAGCCCAGGAACCCCAGGTATTGGGTCATCGCCGAGTAGAAGATGCCGAGCGAGTGCGGAAAGGTGACGCGGTCCAGCACCTCGAGGTGCGAGCCGCGGCCGCGCGCGATCATCACTGAAAGGAAATCGCCGAAGCCGTCGACCGAAAGGCAGGTCGCTTCGGAAAATGGGCTGCAGTAGAACGCTGAGGCCAGATGCGCCAGGTGGTGCTCGACGGCGATCATGCGCGGTGCGCGCGCCAGGTCGAGCGCCGCGGCGACGCGGTCGCCGGCAGCCGCCACCTGCTGCAGGTTGCGGGCGCGCGAGACGGCACGACCCAGGCTTCGGGGGTGCGCGAGGGCGAACAGGAGCTTGCGGCCGAGGTAGGCGCGCGGCTGCCGTGCGACGGCGACGGCGTCGATGGACGCAGCGCCGTCGGTCAGCTGGCTGGCGCACCAGCGGAGGGCCTGCTCCGGGAAGCCGGCCCAGTGCTTGACCCGGCAGAAGCGTTCCTCCTCGACGCCAGCGACGAACGCGCCATCGCAAACGGCTGCTGCCGCCGCGTCGGCGTGGTAGAGCGAGAGGCCGAGGAGCTTCACCGCGCGCCGTTTCCCACGCGCCGCCAAATCGCCGTTTCGGTTTCTGAGTAGCGCCAGCGCCCGACCAGCTCCCAGGTGGCTGCGGTGATGCCCCAAGCAGCGTCGGACAGCCAATTGGAATTGTCGAGCACGAGCAGGCCGCCGGCCTTGAGCTTGCGGGCGACGATGGCGATGCAGGCTTCGCGCAGCTCGCCGTCGACCAGGGCGACGTCGACCGAACCGTCGGCGAGGCCGTCAACGGCCATCACGTACCGGCTTGCCTGGCCAGGTGGCCAGGGCTCCGGCACTCGATCTGCCGTGGTGATGGGCTCGAAGCGGTAGTCGACGTCGGCGCGAGTGCCACCCGCGAGCCAGCCGCTCACCCGCGCGTGCCATTCGGCGTTGGATTCGATCGACAACAGGAAGCCGACGCGCTCCGCGAACCAGGTCGTGCTGCGGCCGCTGCCCCACTCGATCATCCGACTGTTGGGTTCGAGGACCCGCCGCAGCAGCTGGATCGTCGCTGGCGCGATCCAGGGCCGGCGGGGAAAGAGCCGACGGTACAGGTGATAGGTACCGCGTCGCCAGAGCGAGCGAGCCCGGTCCCAAGGTCGGAGGGAGCGCTCAGGCGACACGCTGGGCTCCCTTGTCCCGCCGCAGCTCGCTGAGCCGGACGTCGACGATCAGGCGGAACCAGAAGGCCTGCAGAAAGTGGAAGAGGAAGCCGTTTACGCCGTCGAGGATGCCGAGGAGGACGAAGTAGCGCCAGATGAAGTAGAGAAACGGACGCACGAAGAGGGGCATTGTGTACCACAGGCGCTTCTGCCACAGGACGCGCTCGTCCGGCGTGCCGAAGAGCCGAGGGTTGCCCTTGAAGGCGATCGCCTCGGTTTGCCGCCGATGCTCCTCGTGGGCGAAGGCCTCGGCGTAGCGCAGGTGCTTCTCGAGGTAGAAGAGGATCGAGTCTTCCTTGCGATTCCACTCGTCGAGGCGGCCACGGAGCGTGCCGACGGCGCCGCGGACGTAGACCCGGGTGTCCTGCTCTACCGGGTCGAGCTCGCCCGCCTCGCGGCGGAACAGCTTGAGCAGCTTCTTGCTGCCATAGCCGCCGAAGCGGATCGCCTTGCCGCGGAAGATCTGCCGCCGGAACAGGTAGAAGCCGGCGCGTTGCTCGCTGGCGTCGCGGACCACCCGCTCGATGTCGGCACGTAGCTCCAGGGAGACGGCCTGGTCCGCCTCGAGGATCAGAATCCACGGGCTGGTGATCGGCAGGTGATCGAGGCCCCACTGGAAGATCCAGGGGATGATGCGGCCGTGCTCATAGGCGAGCGACGCCACCTCGGCGCCGTGGGCGCGGGCGATCTCGACGGTGCGGTCGGTGCTCTCGGAGTCGAGGACGAAGACCTGCGCCGCCCACGGTGCTACCGCTGCCAGCGAGCGGTCGAGATTCGCCGCCTCGTTGCGCGTCGCAAACAGCACGGTCACCGGCGCCTTTTCGCTCATGCCTCGATTGCCTCGTGATAGACCGCGCTCATCCTGCTGGCGACCGCTGCCCAACTGTACGTCGCCGCGACCGCTTGCCGCCCGTGCTCACCGGCTGCCCGCGCCAGGTCGGGGTGCTCCAGGCAACGGCGCAGGGCGGCCGCCAGGTGTTGCTCGTCGGCCGGGATCACCCAACCCGCCGCCCTGCGCTCGACCTCGGGCGCGAGCCCCACCGCCGGCGACAGGATGACCGGCACGCCGCAGGCCATGGCCTCGAGCACGGCGTTGGCGAAGTTCTCCGACGCGGAGACGAGCACTAGGACCCTTGCACTGTGCAAGAGGGCCGAGCGGTCGGCACCGCGCACCTCGCCGAGGAAGGCCACGCGGGCCGACTGCTCCAGCTCGTGTGCCAGCGCCTCGAGCCGCGGGCGCAGACCTTCGTCGTCGGGTCCGGCGATCAGCACCCGCATCGTGGTCTGAGCCGCCGCTCGGAGCAGGAGGTCGATTCCCTTCTTCCAGGACAGGCGGCCAAGAAAGAGCGCGTAGGGTCCGCCGGCGACCGCGGCGGCGACCGGCGCGGAGACCAGCGCGGCGTCTGGTACCGCGAGGACCTCGGGGTCGATGCCGTTGGGCACTTCGCGAAGTGGCGCGAGGTCGAGGCCGAGACGGGCGATCTCGGTGGCTTCGAGCGGGCTGCTGACGACGATTCGTGCGCTCTCGGCCAGGGTGCGCCGCTCGCAGAGGGCGATCCACAGGCGCTTGCGTAGGGCGCCGCGGCGGCGGATGAGGTCGCTCACCAACATGCCGCGCGGCGACACGACATAGGGTCTGCGCGCGCGGCGGGCGGCGCGGGCGGCGACCAGGGTCGGCCACAGGAACACCGAGTGGAGGTGGACGACGTCGAAGCTCGGCAGCTCCGCTGCCAGGGCGCCGACGAGCCCTGGGGCCCGCGCCAGCCGGCGAGGAAAGCCGGTGCGGAAGTACCACGCCTGGTGGCCGTCGACGGGCACCGGGCGGCCGAGCGGCACGTCGAGGCGCGCCGGGCCGTCGGCGTCCGTCGTCATGACCACGACGCGGTCGCCGGCGGCGGCCTGGGCGCAGGCCAGGCCGTGCACCGAGCGCATCGGCCCGCCGTAGCGGAAGGCCGGAACGTACGACGGGATGACGTGGAGGATGTTCATGCCGCGCGGGCGACGTGGGTGAGAGCAGCGAGCGTGCCGTCGACCGCGCGGGTGACCGAGTAGCGAGTGCTGACCAAACGGCGCCCGGCGGCACCCAGGGTGGCGCGCAGCTCGGTGTTGGCGGCCAGCCTCGCGAGACGCTCGGCGAGCTCCTGTGGCTGCCCGCTACGGTAGGTTTCGCCGGTGCGACCCGGCAGCACGAGGTCGGGAACGCAGCCGACGCGGTCGCTGGCGATGACCGGCAAGCCACACGCCAGGGCCTCGTTGACGACCAGGCCCCACGTCTCGCCGAGAGAGGGTAGCACCAGCAGGTCGGCGCTCGCGTACGCCTGCGGCAACTCGCTCTGGTTGAGGAATCCGGCCCAGGCGGTGGGCACGCCGAGCTCGTGGGCGCTGGCCTCGAGCTCCGGTCGGAGCTCACCGTCGCCGACGACCAGGAGCTCGAGCTCGGGCCGCGTGCGGCGAGCGAGCGCCAGGGCGGTGAGCAGCTCGGGGATGTTCTTGGTTGGAATCAGTTTGCCGGCGAAGCAGACGACCACCGCCTGCTCGCCGAGCGCCCAGCGGCGACGGTGCTCGCGGCGTGAGGGCCAGGCCGCCGCCGCGGCGGCCGAAAATCGCTCGTTGTCGACGAAGTGCGGGCAGTCGAACAGACGATCCTCGGCCATGCCATAGCTGCGATAGAACGCGCGGTTGGCCTCGCCGACCACCAGAAAGGCGGCGTACAGACGAAGGAAAAGGCGGTGGAGCAGGCGCGTCGCGAGACGCCGCGGCCGCCGCAGGTTCGAGTCGCCACGGACCAGCACCGGGATCCGCCGCCGCCGAGCGGCGAAAGCGAGTTGCACCAACGCCAACGAGTTCCAGCCGGTCACCAGGAGAGCCGTGGTGTCGTGACCAAGCCAGCGCCCCGGGTGGCGCAGGCGCAGGCCGCCGAAGGACTCGAGATCCGGGCCGCCGCCGTTCCTCACGTTGCGGTCGAGCAGCCGCCAACGGTAGCCGTCGAGCAGGGGGATGTCCCAGGCGAAGGCGACGCCGAAGCCGGCGCCCTGCGCCGCGTCATCCGGCAGCACGGCGTAGCCCACCTCGAGGTCGAGCTCTGGCCGAGCCGCGAGGGCGCGAAACCAGGGGACTTGGTACTGGATCGGGTGGGTGGTCGCGAGCTTGAGCTTCACGTCGCCCCGATCCGTCCTGACGTGAACCTTGGCCGTCGCACGGGTTGCTCGCCTGCGTCCAGCGTCGCGATGCGTGGGAAGGCCAGGATCGAGCCGGTCGCCAGGCCGATGACGATGAGGATGAAGGGATCGCCGAAGACCTGATGGGCAGTGAGGAAGACGGCCGCGTTGGCGGGCAGGAAGGCGGCGAGACCGTAGATCAGGAACGCCTGCTCGCGCGGCGCGCGGCGCGCGACGCGGGCGATGCGCAGAACCACCCGGGCGACGGCGTAGCCCAGCCAGAGGAGGATCAGTGCCCCTGGCACGCCGAGCTCCGCCAGGACCTTGCCGAGCCCGCCCTCAGCCGCGCCGCCGACGATGCCGACGCCGCCGCCGAAGTACTGCGACCCCTGCGCCCCGGTGCCGGCGCCGGCGCCAAAGAACCCGTTCTGGTCGAGGACGTAGCGAAACTGCATGATCGTCATCAGGTAGAGGCGCTCGGTCGACTCGCTGAGCACCGAGACGCTGCGGCCGAGGTAGGGCGCAAACTCCTCGATCTCGCCCGACGTCCCGAAGAGTTGCGCTCCCAGACCGCCGACCACCAGCAGGACGAGTAGGGACTGTGCCATCCGTGAGCCGCCGCGGCGGTACTGGATGACGAGAAAGCCGAACAGCACCAGAAACAGGACGATCTCGGCGATCATCTTGCGGCGGCCAGTGAGCGCCACGGCGACCAGCAGGACCAGGAAGCCTGCGGTGGCCCACCAGCGCGTCCGACGAGCCTTGGCGGAAGCGGCCACGACCACCAACGTACAGGCGGCAGCCGCGAGGTGCCAGGCGGCGATCTCGGCGCTCCGCATGAGGCCGGGCAGCATGGTCACGACGCCACTCCGGCCGTAGACGATGTCGACGCCAATGGAGGAGAAGATCGCCGGCTGGAAGCCCTGGAACTGCAGCAGCACGGTGGCCGCCAGAATGCTGGCCCCGGTGAGGTAGGCGACAAGCCAGCGCCGCAGATCCGCGAAGTCGTTGCAGTAGCGCTCGCCGAGAAGAAGCGCCAGTGGCGGGCTCAGGTACGAGAGCATGCCGAGGCCGGTGAGCACGAGGTTGCCGCCAGTCATCAGCAGCGTGTGGAGGCACTCCAGGAAGACGATGACGACGAATGCCAGGGCCGGAATCTGGAGGCGCGGGAACCAGCGCAGGAGACGGTCGAGGCCCAGGCGCTCGCCCCGCAGGTAGACACCGACCAGGCAGAAGGTGAAGGCCAGGGCGACGGCGACCACCAGCAGCACGGGCTTGCCCGGGAGGACCTTGCGGATCGGGTCCTGGGAGAAACCAATCAGGAAGCAAAGCAGCAGGCCGCGTCGCCAGTTGAACAGCGCGTAGACGAGGGCGGCTGCGAAGAGGCCGGCGAGGATGGTGGTCACAGGGAGACACCCGCGGTCACGAGTCGGTGACGGCGACGGGCGGCGAGCCGCAACGCCCAGCAGAACCCGAGCAACTCGGCCACCAGCGTGACGGGAATCCACCACGGCCGACGCAGGTGGTGACGCGTCCGCACCGCGAGCAGCGGGCGCCGAAGGATCTGGCGCCAACGCCCGGCTCGTCCGGTGGCCTGGAGCCAGTAGTAGTACTCGCCGACCGAGTGCCCCGGGCGGGCCGAGCGCAGGTGATCGCCCCAGGCTCGGGTGCCGCCGCTGTCGGCGCGCAGGTGGCGCAGCGAGGCGCCGGGTTCGAACAAGATCCTGGCGCCGCCGGCGATGGCGCGGTCGGACAGCTCGCGCTCGAAGAGGTACGCGGCGCCGACGAAGCCCTCGTCGAAACCGCCGATGGCGAGCAGGAAGGAACGAGGCGCCGAGAAGTTGCCGCCCATCACCTGGTCGATCGTCTGCCGGACCGAGGAGCGGAAGGCGAAGGCGGGCCCGGCAAGCGGTGCGGCGACCTCGCCCGGTTGCAGCACCTGCCCCGCCACCACGGTGCAAGGACTGCCTTCGTGGGCGGCCAGATGCGCGCCGACCCAGTCGAACGCCGGCTCGACGTCGTCGTCGCAGAAGAGGACGATGTCGCCCGTCGCCGCCCGCAGACCGTCGTTCATGGCGCCGGGAATCGACGGCTGGGCGCGCATTAGTCGACGGATGGTTCCCTTCGACGCGAGGCGGTCGAGCGCGGCGGCGACCGCCGCCGGGTGACTGGGTGTCTGGTCGACGACGATGATCTCGTTGGGCGGCGGGGTCAGGGCGGCGAGGCGATCGAGGGTCGCGACGAGGATCTCGTGCCGCTGGTAGCTCGGGACGACCACCGAGGTGCTGCGCGTCGGGGGCTCTGGCCGAGGGTCCACGCCCGGATTCTCTCCCATGCGATCGCGAGTCCGCTCATTCGGGAGACCGGCTACCGGCGGACCGGGTACCGCCGCCCCTCCCGGGTCGGGACAGGACGATCTGTCCCAGCCGGGCCCAGGCCCGCAGCAAGAACGGATCGGCATGCAGGGCTTGGCGGAGGTAGCTGGCGGCTCGCGGGTGGCCACCGCGACGCAGAACCTCGCCGAAGTGGTAGTTGGCGAGCGCGTCGGCGCGGCGACTGGGGTGGCCGAGCACCTGGCGAAGGTCGTTGCCCAGCGCCCGTGCCCGCGCCAGCGCCGGTTCTTCGCTTTCCCCAGAGCGCCGGAGAGCGGCGGCCTGGCGGGCGACGGCGCCGAACGCCGTCTGCGCGGCGAGGTGGCGGAAGGACGCCGAGCCGGCGGTGAGCCGCCGCCAATAGAGCACGTCTCCGACGGTCATGTACCGACCGTGCTCGCCGAGGCGGAGCCAGAGGTCCCAGTCCTGCGCCAGCAGAAACTCACCGCGGTAGCCGCCGACGAGGGTGTAGAGGTCGCGTCGGAACATCACCGATCCATGGGCGGTGGGCCCGGGCGGCCAGACCTCGCCGGCGGCGGTGACCATCTCGACGGCAGCATCGGGTCGAGCGACGCCCCGCTGCACATACAGCGGCTCACCTGCCGGCGCCACGCAATCGCTGAAGCAGGAGGCGAGGGCGAGGTCATCCACGCGTGCGAAGGCCGCCAACTGACGGGCGAAGCGACCGGTCAAGGAGCGGCCGGCGATGTCGTGGCGGGCGATCAGCGGCGCCCGCGCCGCGGCGCAGCCCCGGGCCAGCGCGAAGGGCAGGCCCAGTCGCTCCTGTCGCAGGCAGAGCAGGCGCTCCTCGCGCCTCGCCAGTCCGGTCAGTTGCTCCCAGGTGTCGTCGCCCGAGCCGTCGTCGACGACGATGAGCTCGAGCGGGACCTCGCGCTGGGCGAGCACACTGTCGAGGGAGCTTGCGAGCTCCGAGGCGCCGTCCCGAACGCCGACGACGACCGACACCGCTGGCGTTCCCGAGCTCAAGCCGCCGTCCCGCCGCGGTGGCGCAGACGCCACAGCCGGTCGCGGAGCCATCCCTCCAGTTGGACGTCCATCGGCGGCGGACGCAGGCCGGTGAGAACGGCCGCCAGCCGACTGCGGATTCTCTCGGGCATCGAGGTCCAGAGGCTCGCCTCGGTGGCGATCGCCTGGACGTTGCGCCAGGTGCGCCACCAGTTACGGCGCAGCCGAGGCACGCGGTGGGCCAGGGTCGCCCCGGGACCCTGGAGCGCTCGTGCCGACACCAGGATGGCCTCGGCTCGCTTCCATCCCTGTTGCGAGAAGACGCTGCTGACCGAGCCTGGACGGCGACGGTAGCGGACGCCGACGTAGCCGACATGGGCGACGGGGCGTGCGGTGGCGGTCAGGCGCAGGATGAGGTCGGTGTCGGAGGCGCAGCTCCAGGCGGGGTCCCAGCCGCCGATCGCCAGCAGCTCCTCGCGGCGGTGCAGCTGGGCGCTCGAGTGCCAGAGCTGGTAGTCGTCGAACGACAGGGCGAACCACTCCCAGCCGCTCTTGACATGGTCGTGGCTGGGGTCGAGGCCGGCCGCCCGCAGCGCGGCCTCGCCGTGAAACGGCTCCCGTGGCGCGAGCTCGGCGTCGCATTCGACGGCGCGGCAGGCGGCAAAGCGCAGACCTGGCGTGGTGGCGAACGCCGCCTCGAGGCGCGCCAGCGCCTCGAGCTCGAGGGCGTCGTCGGCGTCGAGCTTGAAGACGAGGGGCGCCTGGGCCTCTCGCAGGGCGCGATTCCAGTTCTCGGTCATGCCCAGGTTGACGTCGTTTCTGACCAGGCGGAAGCGCGCGTCGCGAGCTGCCCAGGCGGCGGCCAGGGCGGCGGTCTCGTCGCCGCTGGCGTCGTCCGCGACGATCACCTCGAAGCTGGCGAACGACTGCCGGCTGATCGAGGCAAGGGCTGCCTCGAGGTAGGCGGCATCATTGAACGCCGGGACCAACACCGACACCGCAGGGCCGGTCATGGCGACGCTGCCAACGTGGTGTCCCAGTGCGTCAACACCTGCCGCGCCAGCCAGCGCGAGCGCTGTCCTGGGCGCAGCCTGGCACTCTCCGGCCGCAGCCACTCGGCGAGCGGGATCGTGAAGCCGTGCTTCGCGCGCTCGAACAGGGCGGCAGGCAGCTCGGGCGCGAGCTGCCGCACCAGGGCCGCCTTGCCCGCCGACCTGGCGGGCTCGAAATCCAGGGCCGCGAGGGTAGTGCTCAGCACCGCGTCGACGAAGGGCACGCGCAGCTCGAGCGAGTGTGCCATCGAGGCCCAATCGCTGTCGCGCAGGAGCTGGTTGCGCATGTAGAGCGTCGACTCGAGGCGTTGGACGGTGCGCCAGGGATCCGGCTCCGCGGGGGCGTCGCGGGTGATCGGCGACGGAGCTCCAGGGCTCTGGTCGGCCAGCCGCGCGAGCCCTTCGCAGAGCACATCGGGCGGGAGGAGGCCTGGCAGCTCTTCCGGCAGGTAGAGGCCGCGGCGGAGGAAGTAGGCGCCTTCCAGGCTCTGGCCGTAGCGCAGGAGGCCGGCTAGCTTGGGACGGTCTGGGATCAGGCCTGCCACCCGCTGCCAGGCCCAGGCCGCGCCCGGAATCCGCGCCAGACGACGGGCAGCCCGTTGCATGCGCGGGACGTCGGCGAAGGACGGGTAGCTGCCGAAAATCTCGTCCCCGCCGAGACCGGAGAGGACCACCTTCATCCCGGCCTCGTGGGCGGCGCGGGAGACCAGATAGGTGTTGAAACCGTCGATGCTCGGCTGGTCCATGGCGGCCAGGCCGGCTTCCCAGAGCCCGCTGACGTCGCCTGCGCCGAGCACGCGTTCCTCGTGGGGGCAAGCGAGGCGACGCGCCAGGTCAGCGGCCAGCGGGCCTTCGTCGGCCGAGGTGCCGATCAGGCGGTCGAAGCGCAGCGTGAAGGTGCGCGGCGGCGTTGGCAGGTGGCGGCGGGCGGCGGCGGTGATCAGCGCCGAGTCGAGCCCGCCGGACAGGAAGGTGGCGACCGGCACGTCCGACACCAGGTGGGCGCGGATCGCGTCTTCGACGGCCGCGGCCGCGGTCGTCGTCGGCGCTGTCATGGCGGCGTTGAAGGCGAAGGCCCGCGGCTCGCCGACCCGACCGTCGTCGATCAGCAGCGCCGTACCGGCGGGGAGCGCACGGACGCTGCGGCGAATGGTGAGGGGCTCGGGAACCGAACCCCAGAGCAGGAAGCCGACCAGGCCGGCCGGGTCGACCTCGCGCGAGACCCCTCCTGCCTCGAGGGCCTTCACCTGCGAGGCGAAGTGGAGGGTCCGGTGCTCGATGGCGTAGTAGAGCGGCTTGATGCCGTGGGGGTCGCGGGCGAGCAGCAGCCGGCGACGCGGCGCGTCCCACAGGGCGAGGGCGAACATGCCGCGCAGGCGGCTCAGCATCGCGATGCCGTGACGGGCGTAGAGGGCGAGGAGGACCGCGGTGTCACCGGTCGAGGGCAGCGCGCGGGCGTCGTCCCCGAGCTCGTCCCGCAGCTCGCGGTAGTTGTAGATCTCGCCGTTCAAGATGAGCACGTGGGCACCATCCGGGCTCGCCATCGGCTGCTGCCCAGCCGGCGACAGGTCGAGGATGGCGAGGCGGCGGTGACCGAGGGCCACCGTGCCGTCCGGGCTCAGCCATTCGCCCTCGCCGTCGGGTCCGCGACGCGCCTGCGCCGCGCGCGTCCTTCTGAGGGCGCCGAGATCGAGCGCGGGAGCGCGCGGGTCGAGTCGTAGCATGCCGTCGATGCCACACATCGTCCGGATCCTAGGTCGTCGCCGTGGCGTCGCCGACGCCGGCGAGGCGACTCAGCAGGGGTGCAAGGCCGGCAGCGAAGCGCTGACGGGTGAACACGGTGGCCTCCCTGACTCGGCCGGCGAGGCCCATGCGAGCGGCCAGCTCGCGGTCGGCAAGCAGGGTATCGAGGGCCCGAGCGAGCTCGGCGGGGTCGTCGGGGTCGACCAGCAGGCCGGTCTCGCCATCGACGATGACCTCGGCGGCGGCAGTGTCGCGAGCGGCGATGCAGGGGAGGCCGGCGCGCATCGCCTCGAGGAAGACGAGGCCGAAGCCCTCGCCGCGGCTGGGCATGGCGAACACTCTGGCACTCCCGTAGAGCGCGGCGAGCTGGCGGTCGTCGACGAAGCCGCGGAAGGTCACCCGCTCGGCGACGCCGAGATGGCTGGCCTTGGCTTCGAGGCGAGGGCGGTCGTCGCCGTCGCCAACAACGATCAGGCGAAGCTCGGGGTGACGCGCGATGAGCAGCGGCAGGGCGGCCAGGAGCTCATCATGCCCCTTGTAGCGTTCGCTGGCGGCGAGCCGGCCGACGACGAGAATGGTCGGCGGACCTGCTTGCTGACACTCGACGTCAGGCGTGATCGCTGCCGACGGCTCGAGTGCCAGGTGGATCACCGGCATTGCGGGCAGGCGGTGGGCGTCCATGGCGCGTCGCGCGGTGTAGTGCGAGATGGCAAACCGTACGTCGGCGTCGCGCAGGCCGCGCCAGCGGGCGCCCTGGATGGGCTGCCAGGCGTCGATGCCGAGGAGCGGGACGAGATAAGGGGAACGCAGGGCCCGCGGGAGCCAGGGTTGGGTGCGGGCGAGGCCGAGCAGGTCGAAGACCAGTGCAGGCGGGTGTGGCCGCAGTTGCAGTCGCCAGACCGCCAGCGCGAGCCGCGAGACGCTGGTCCCGAAGTAGTCGGTGTGCGGGAGCGGGCTGCCAGTCCGGCCGAGGGCCAGAGCCCTGACGGCGAGCCGATGTTCCGCGCCGAAGTCCCCGACGACGCCGGCCAGCAATCGACCGGCACTGGCTCGCCCACCGCCGGTACGCTCGAAGCCGGCGGAGACGACGACCAGGTCGCGACGATGTCGAGTGGTGGCCAGGGTAGCGGCGAGGGCTGGTGGCGATGCCCTCGCGAGCTCAGCAGGTGGTGCGAGGGCGATCGCTGGTGACGAGGTGTGGGCGGCTCCGCTGCGCCGGCGGCTCGGCGGGCTCGAGCTCGGCGAGATCGCGGTCGATCTCGGTCGCCACGGAACGCTGCAGGAGGGTGATCGAGACCACCAGACGGAGGGTGCCGCGGGTGCGAATCACCTTGCCGCGCAGGTCCTTGAACGGGCCGTCGACGATCCGGATCTCGTCGCCCGGGCCGGGATACGGGTGTGGCGTCAGCCGTCGGCCGGCACGCTGCAGACGCCAGAGGTCGGCGAGCTCGTCTGCCATCTGGTGTTGGTCCGGAACGTCGAGGACACCTGCCAACAGGTTGCTCTCGATCGCCTGACGGCGCTCGAGGAGGTCGGCGCGGAAGAACACGTAGCCCGGGAAGAGCGGCAGAAAGGACGTCAGGGTCCGTCCTTCGCGGCGCACCGTCTTCTCGGTCAAGGGCAGGTAGAAGGGGATCTTCAGTTCGAGAAGGTGTCCCGTCACCCGCTTCTCGCGCCGGCTCAGGGTGTGGGCCACCCACCAGCGCCAGTCAGACTCCAGGGCGAAGAAATCGGCAGGGAAGAGCGCGGGTGCGCGCTTGAGGATCGGCACGAAAACAAGCAGGGCTGTGGGACACGGGTCACGGCCGCGAGGGCGAAACCTCGGGCGGCGGCGTCGGGCTGATCGGAATCCCCTTGCCCTCGACGATGATCGGTACCGGTGCCGGTGGCGCGCCGCAGAACTCGTCGGGCCGCACCTCGCCCTTGGTGTCGATGCGCTCGATGATGCCGTCGCACATCCACCACGCCACGGGACGGCCCTTCTGCGACACCGTGGTCTCGCCGACCCGCAGGCGTTGGGCGTGGTTGCGCTGTTCTTCCGTCATCTCGACCCTGCAGTCATCCGTCACCGGAGTCCGGTGGGTGGGGCTGGACTGCAGGGTGATCGCATTCTGGTAGTCCCGGTTCTCGAGAGCATCGATGTCCGCGGGGCCTGGCGCGACGACGTTGACGTGGTACTCGGCGACGTCGTTCTGCTCCTCGGGCTTGGGCAGCACGGCCCAGTAACGGCCGGCGCCGAGCGGCATCATCTCGAGGTAGTAGAGCTCGCCGAAGGCGTCGCGCTGGAAGAAGAGCCGCACCGCGTTCTCCGGCTCGTCGGGGGTCACGGTCGCGGTCACCACCGCGTTGCCCTGACGAGGCACACAGGCCAGCGGGTCGACTTCGACGATGATCACGCGCTGGGCATGTGCCGTGCTCGCCATGGCAAGCATGGCGGCGAGGAGCAGGCAGGAAGGCGGACAGCGTTTCATGCTCGAGGTTCCGGAACAGTCGCTCCGAATGTAGACCCCGCGGCCTGGACTGTCAAGCAAGCCGCCGTCCCGTTTCGGCTCTTGGCCCAGCCGAGGGCCGAGACAGGCGGTCAAGGACGGGCGCCCGGCCCCAGGATCTTGGTCACGTAGCCTTCGACGTAGGGAGTGCGCTGCAGGCTGGCAAGGCAGCCAGCAAGAACCTGCGCCGCCTCGTCGCGAGCGCCCGTTTCATAGAGGGCGACCGCAAAATAGAAGGTGAGAGCGGGTGGCGTCCGGCTCCCGCCGCCGGCGCGCCGCGCGTAACGCACCACCTCTGGCCAGCGCGACGCCCGGTAGGCGGTCTCGAGGGCCAGCTCCTGGGCGGCCGAGGAGTCGGCGTGCCGATCCGCCAGAATCGCGGCGTCGGCGAGGACGGTGGCCGCCTCGGCGGCGGTGCGGGCGCCCGCCAGCCTGCCGCGGAGCGCGGCGAGCTCGGCTGCCAGGTCGGCAGGGATGCCCTCGGCGACCCGTGGGGTTGCCGGCGATGGCACCGCCGTCGGGGCTGGCGCAGCGGTGGCCGGCGCCGGAGCGGGTGTCGGCGAGGCAGCAGCCGGCGACGCAGTCGCCCGCGACCCGGTCGCCCGCGACCCGGTCGTGGCTGAAGTGCCGGCACCGCTTGCCGGCGCCTCGGCGGCGAGCTCGGCCGTTGCGGGCACCGGCGCCGCTCGAGCCGGGCCACGGGGCGTCGCGGGGCAGTGCTCGAGATCTGAGCTCGCGTTGGCCTGGCCCTGCGCTTGACTCACCCGGCCGCGCAGGCAGAGGGCGGCGTCGGCGTTCGGCGCGACGCGGACCGCGGCGGCGGCAAGACCGGCGGCGGCTGCAAGGTTGCCTTCGGTGAGCTCGAGCTCACCGGCGAGCAAGTGTGCCGCGAGATCCCGGGGGTTGGCGGCGATGCGGGCGGCGAGGCGGGCCCGGCGATCGCCAGTCGAGAGGTTGGCCAGCTCGTTGCGCAGCCTGCCGGTCAGCAGCTCGGAGAATCCCGGCGTCAGCTGGAGGGTCGCTTCCGGAATTCGGCTCTGCACGAGATTCTCGAAGCGGCCGCGGATCTCGGCTGGGATGTCGGTGGAGGTCCACGCGCCGAAGCGCATCTCGAGGTCCACCACGCGCCGGAACGTGTCGCCGAATCCTGTCTCGTCTTTGGCGGCGTCCTGCGCCAGCCCCAGGCGGCCCAGGCACTCGGCGAGCTGAGCCGGATCGTCGAGCATGCCGAAGCAGGCCAGGCGGATTTCGTAGCTCGCGTTCGGGTAGTCGCCGGCGTCGAAGTGCTGGACTCCGGCCCGCAGCAGCGAGAGATAGAAGGGGTCGACCGGCCCGTCGCCGTCCGCCGCGGGCATGGTGCCGGCGGCCAGGACGCCGGCACAGGCGAGGGTGGCGAAGCAGTGAACGACGGTGGCTGGATGGCGGGCAGTCATTGGATTCTTGCTGGATTCTTGCGGGTTCTTCCGGCTTGGCTCAGCAGGCGGTTGCCATGTCGTTGCGGTGCTCGATGCCGAGCGCCCGGGCCGGATTAATGGTGGTGAGAAGGTTGGCGACGTCCTCACCGAAGCTGGTCTCGAGCAGGAGATGGGCACGCGACAACCCGGGCGGGCGCCGTAGTGTGCCATGGCAATCGCTGGCAACGACCTGCACCAGCCCGTCGGCGACCATTCTGGTCGTCAGATCACGCGGGCCGCGGCCAAAATCGCCGGTGAGGCTCATCGCGGTGACCTGGAACCAGGCGCCGCGGCCGACGAGGTCGGCCATCAGGTCGGGATCGGCGGCCAGCCAAGGGATGAACTCCGGGTGTGCGAGGATCGGCAGCCAACCCGCGACGAGAAGCTCGTGGATCAGGGCGATCGGGTCGTGCCCGCGCGGCGGCAGGCGATCGAGCTCGAGCAGCAGGGAGCGTTGCCCCGCAAGAGCGAGGACAGCGGTGCTCCGGAACGAGGATGCCTGGCCCGCGGCCGGCGCAATGGCCTCGACGGCGGCAAGCAGCTCCGAGTCGACATGCACCTCGGCGCCGAGCAGAACGGCGATGCGATCGCCGACGGCGGCTGTCAGCGTGGCGTGCACGTCGGCCAGCAACGCGCAGTCGTCGTTGGCCCAGGCGGCGTGCCGCTGATGCGGAGTGGCGACGATGGCAGTGCAGCCATCCTCGGCCGCCATGGTACACATCGCGATCGCCTCGGCGAGGTCGCGCGCGCCGTCGTCGACGCCAGGCAGGACATGGCTGTGTAGGTCGATCATGCCTCAGGCCGCCGTCGGGGTCCGGTCGTCGTCAGCGGCGTAGGCGACGTAGTGCTGGTAGCGCTTGCCGTAGCCGCCGTGCAGCTCCCGGTAGCGATTCAGGACGGTGCCCAGGATGCGGATGTCGGCCAGCCGGAGGCGATCGCGACAGGCCCTCGCGTCCTCGCGCAGGACCTTGCGGCAGCGCAGGCAGAGAATGATGCCGTCGACCACCGCGCCGACGATCGTCGGGTCGGTCACCGCCAGTGCCGGTGGCGTGTCGATGACCACGAAGTCGAAGGTGGCGCGCAGGTAGCGCGTCAGCTCGCGCATGCGTTGCGAGGCCAGGAGCTCGGAAGGATTGGGTGGGATGGGTCCTGACGGCGTGACGAAGAGCCCCGGTACCGGTGTCGGCAGGAAAATGTGCTCGGTCTGGGCCGTGCCGGTGAGGTAGTTGACCAGTCCGACGCGATTGGACAGCTTGAAGACGGTGTGGAGTCGGGGCTTGCGCAGGTCGGCGTCGACCAGCAACACACGCCCGCCGAGCTGCGCCATGACGACCGCCAGGTTGGTCGCACTGGCGGTCTTTCCCTCGCCCGACTGCGACGACGTGACCGCGACGATCTTCAGCTGCTCGGCGCTCGACAGCAGCAAGGCCGTGCGCAGCGAACGGTAGGCCTCGGAGGCGACCAGCCGTGGCCGCGAGTGAGGCATGAGCTCGATGTTGTTCGCGTCGGGATCTTCGGGCGCCGTCGGTTCGGCGCCGGACCTCGCCGTCTTGCGCTCGCTGCCGCCGGACTTGCGCTCCTGGCCGTAGCCATAGCCATAGCCGTAGCCGTAGATGTAGCGCCCGTAGCCGCGACCGGGCTGGCGTTCCGAAACGTCGGGCACGACGGCCAGGACCGGCAGGCCGAGCAGGCGTTCGGCTTCGTCCGTCGTTTTGACCGTGCGGTCGAGGAACTCGATGAGCAGAATCGAGCTCAGCCCGAGCAGGACGCCGATGAGCATGCCCATCGTCAGGTCCTTGCGCAGAGACGGGCGGAACGGCCCTCCCGGGACGAGGGCCCGGTCGACGACGTGGACATTGGACTGTCGGGCGCCCTGGAGGCGGGCGGCGACCTCGGTCTCCGACTGTCGAGTCATCAACTGGTCGAGCAGGCTGCGGCGGGTGCTGACCTCGAGCTGCAGATTGCTGTACTCGACCGAGGCCGAGGAGAGTGCCAGCGTCTCCGACTTCGTCTTCTCGAGCTGGGCCGCCAGCGATTGCTCCTGGCGTTGGGCAGTCTGATACTCGGCGCGCGCCGTCTCCCGGGCCTTGGCGACCGCCGCCGCAATCGCACTCACCAGGTTGCTCTGGCCGCGGTCGATCTTGGCCTTGAGCTCGACCATCGCCGGCCATTCCGGCTTGTAGGTGTCGAGGCGGGTCTGGTACTCGCGCTCGAGGCTCGCCTGGTCAGCGCGCAGGGTAGCGATCGACGTGCCTTCGACGAGCGAGTCGGCAATTGCTTCGGGCGGCGAGCTCAACAGCTCGTTGTAGCGCGACTCCTTCTCGATGCGCGCCGAGAGGGCGGAAATGTAGTCGGTGTTGAGCGCCTTGAGGCGCTGCAGGACGGTGTTCGACTCGGGATCGAGCGACACGATGTCGGAGGTGCGGCCATAGGCGGTGAGCTGCGCCTCCTTGTCCGAGATCTCCTGCTTGATGGTGTCGATCTGCGCCGCGAGGAAGGTCGACGCCTTGCCGGTGGTCTCGGTACGCGACTCGATGCCGAAGTCGATGAACGCCTCGACGAGGCCATTGGCGATGCGCGCCGCGAGCTCCGGATCGCGCGATCGATAGCCGATCTCGACCAACTCGGTGCCGGTCAGCGGTGTGACCTCGAGGCCGCCAAGGATGCCGCCCGCGAGAGCGCCGATAGCGGCCTCGTCAGCGGCGGCGTTGGGGCTGCCCTTGGGCCCCGCGCCGGGAGGGGCGGTGGGGTCGTCCTGCAGGCGCAGGAGGCGCGCGGTGCGCTCGGCCAAGCCGCGGCTCTGCAGCAGACGATACTGGGTGGGATAGTACTCCGTGTTCCAGTAGCTTTCGAGCCACGGGTTGCTGTTGCCGGTGACCGAGGTCAGGCTCTTGCGCTCGATCTGGATGATGGTTGCGGCCCGATATTCCTTCGGCGTCACGGCGTAGTGGAGGCTGCCGCCGAGGATGCCCAGCGCGAGCGACAACACCAACAGCCGCCAGTGGCGTCGCAGGACCTCGAGAACCTGCCCGACGCTGATCCCAGCGCCCGGTTCTTCGGCGAAGGCCGCGAGGGCGTCGCCTGGTACCCGCGGGTTTTGCATCATCCAGCGACGACCATCAGAAGAACGATTCCTTGATCACCAGGATGTCGCCGTTGGCGAGAGGCGGATCGGGCTCGCGGCCGGCGATGATGCGGCGGTAGTCCACCTTGACCTCGCGGCCGGCATCCTGCCCGTCCTTGCGCTTGATCGTGATGCTGTTGGAGGCTCGATCCGACAGACCGCCGGCCTTGGCGATGGTCGACAGCAACGTGATCTTCTCGTTGCTGGTGAAGACCACCGCGCCGGGATGGGCGACCTCACCCAAGCAGTAGACCGTGACGTCGACGGCGACCGGGACGTTGATCAGATCGTTGGCGAAGATCGGAATGTTGGCGCGCGGGTCGACGCGAACGAGCAAGTCCTCGACGGGAATGGCGACCTGGTCGGTCAGACCGTTCTCGGACCGGCGCAGGACGTAGACCATCTCGCCGTGACCCTTGATGATGCCGCCCGCCGCAGTGAGGGCTTCGAGCAGGCTCCAGCGGCCGGAAAACGCGAGAGGCCCGGGTGCGGCGACGGCGCCGATGACCGTGATCGGCCGCGAGCGGAACTCGCGAATCTGCACCTCGACCGTCGCGCGATTGACGCAGCAGGCCAAGAGCAGGCTCTGGAGACGGCTGACGAGCTCGCCTCTGGTGAGGCCAGCTACCGGAACCTCGCCCAGGCGCGGCAGGCTGATCGTACCGTTCTCCGTGACGCGACTCTCGCCGCTGATCTCCGGGATCTCGGCCACTCTGAGCGCGATCAGATCCTTCGGGCCGAGTCGGTAGTCGTAGTCGGTGCGGGCTGCCGCCGCCGTCTGGGCTGCGGACTGGGCCGCGCTCTGGGCCGTGCTCTGGGCCAGAGCTGGCGCCGACGCTGCGCCGGCGGCGATGGTCGCCGTGCTGAGAGCCCACAGCCACAGGGCCCGCCCCGAACGGTGGATTCTGACGACAGTGCCGGGGTCGGTCCGCGGTGGACAACATCTGGATTTCGCTGCGAACTTCAGCATGATCAAAAGGATAAGACCCCGACCTTACAGCGGACGTTACGACCGCTCGCTACGAAGGGCCCCTGGCCGTGGCGGTGGACTACCAAGGCGAGAGCAGGCCACTGCCCAGGTTGAGGTTGAGGCGCAGGGTGGTCAGGGTGCGGGTGGCACCCGGGAGTGTGGAGTCGATGATCTGACGGGCGAAGCCGATGAGCAGGGTGGTGGTCTCCGTGGCCTTGAACTGGAAGGTGCCGCCATAGCCGGTGTAGTCGTCCTGCCGACTGAAGCCGCTGCCGGCCACACTCTGGAAGCGATTGTCACCCTTCTCGACGAAGCCTTGCAGCTGGGTGCGCCAACCCAGTGTGTAGCTCAGGGCGAGGCCGACACGCTGGTCGACGAAATAGGAACTGCCGACGGCCAGTGAATACACCAAATGGCGGCCGGCATAGACCGAGGCGCCGAGACGATTGGTCGAGGACCAGCTGAGACGCGCCCTGCCGGCCGTCTGGGTGAATGGGACGAAGGTCGAATCGGCATTCGCCGGCTGGAGGTCGTAGCGCGAGACGTCGGCGCTCGCGCCCCAGTGCGTGCCGACGAACGACACCGCGAGGAACGGCCCCATGCCGTCGTTCGAGCGATCGCGGCGGTCGCTGAAGTCGGTCTGCGACCATTGGCCGCCGACGGTCGTCCGGAAGCCGTTGCTGAGGGTGTAGCTGGCGCCGAGGCGGCCCACCTTCTCGGTCCGGTCGAGGGCCTCGATCTGGTTGCCGAAGACGTTCTCGACGCCCTTGTCGTCGTAGGCAGTGTCGAGGTACGTGCCGCCGACGTAGAGCGCCCAGGGACCGTAGAGGTCGATCCGGGCGTCGAGCCCGACGTCGGTGCTCTTGACCGTGGCCGGGCTGTCGAACTCGGTCGACACGTAGTCGAGGAGATCGGTGCCGGTGGCCTTGAGCTCGAGGGTGAGATGGTTGAAGAAGCCGTAGGCGCCGACACCGCTGCGCAGATGCCAGCCGCGCAGGTCCACGGACTTCTGCCACCAGGAGTATTCGGGCAGGAAGTGGGCGGCGACCACGACCTTGGGGCCGACGGGCAGGTAGCCCTTGAGACCGAGGCCGAGCGTGGCCGTCACGTCGTTGATGGGACGGCCCTCATTGCCCAGGAGATTCTGAACGTAGCCGACGTCCTTGACTCCGATGTAGGGCTGGAAGCGAACCTTCCCCAGGTGCCAAGGGGCGTTGGCAACCGACTTCTCGATCGATTCCTTGGTGGACACCTCGGCGGCGCCGAGGCCGCCAGGGGCGGTATACTGATCGAACTGCGCCCCGACGCTGGTTGCGACCAGGCTTCCAAGAAGGCTGAACAGGGCGATTGCGCGCCGTGTCGATTGGCCCTTCACGCGTTGAGAAGGGAACGGCCCATGGCCCTGCGTCATCCTCATCCGCTGCACCCTCCGGGGCCTCTTAGGCCCGTAGCCTACGGCCTGTAACTTACAGATGATAGCAAGGATGCCGGCCGCGACGACGTTGGGCGCAACCTGGCGCGCTCGCCTGCCTGCCGTCGCGTTTGCTGCCCTGCTGCTGTGGGCGCCTCTGCCCTGGGGCAGCACTCCCGGCTGGGCCCGGGCGGTGGTCGCTGGTGGTGCCGGAGTGTTGCTGGTCCTGGCGGCGCTGCTGGCGTCGGAGCTCACGGGGTTGCGGCCGGTGCAGGCCGCCGCCTGGGCTGCGGTGGGGATTGGACTGCTGGCCTTCGTGCAGGCGATCGTACCGTCGCCGGCGGTGTCTGACCCGCTCCAGCCGGCTGCTTTGTCCACGCCCATGCCCTCGACAATCATAGACGCTACCTCGACGCCGTCGATAGACGGTCGGGTCAGTCGCGCCTGGCTGCCAACTTCACTGGCGGCCGACCGTTCCCGCCAGGCGGGGCTGGGTTGGCTGGTTGCCGGTTGTGTGGTGGCGGCTGCGGGGATCATCGGCCGCGAGCGCTGGGGTCGCCGGTCGATCGGCGCCGCGGTGCTCGTCGGCGGAATGTTCCAGGTGCTCTACGGCGCTCAGCTGTGGTTTGCGCGGAGCCACGAGATCTGGGGGGTCGAGGTGCCGAGCACCGCCGAGCGTCTGCGCGGCACCTTCGTCAACCCCGACCACACAGCCACCTTCCTGTTGGTTTGCTTGACGGTTGGCTACGCAGTTTTGTGGTGGCTGCTGGGGCGCGCGAAATGGCAGCCAACCCTCGACCGCTACCTGCTGTTGCTCGCGCCCGCCGCCATGCTTTGGCTGCTTCTATTCGTCGGCCTCGCGTTTACCGGCTCACGGGCCGGGCTGGTTGCCGGTCTGGTGGGCGTTGGCTGCCAGAGCCTGCTCGTCGCCTCGCAGCGGCGCCACTGGCATCCCCTGTCGATCGGGCTCGCCTCGACCGCCGCAGGCATCGGACTGGTGGTGCTCCTGGGATTTACCGAGGGCCTCGGTCGCTTGGTCGGCACGACAGCCTATGAGGGCAGTCTCGATCTGCGCTTGGCCGTGGCCGCCTCCACTCTCGACCTCTGGCGTCGTTTCCCGCTGTTCGGCTGTGGTCTCGGCGCTTTTGCCGATGCCTTCCCGCTGGTGCAGCCAGCGGTGAGCGGCGATTTCTGGCGTCACGCCCACAACGATCCAGCCGAGCTGCTGGCTACCGGCGGGTTACTGGCGATGGGGCTGCTGGTCTTCGGGCTGGCGATGTTGCTGCGTCGACTGGCCGCGGTTCTGCGCTATGGCCGACGGTCCGAAGATCGCGCCGGTGCTCTGGCTGGCCTCGGCGTGGTCGCCGCCTTGGTGGTCCAGGAGCTCTTCGACTTCGGACTCACCCTTCCGGCTAACGCAGTCGTGGTGCTGGCGGTGCTGGCCGCCGCCGCCGCCGCGCCGGCGGTCGTGCCGGCCGTCCCGGCTACCGAAGCCGGTGGTGCTCCACCCGCTGCGGGCGGGCGAGCTACCCCCTGAGTCTCAGGCCACGTGGCTCGGGTGCAGCGCCAGCGACGCAGCGCACGGCCACCAGGTGAAGCCCGGCGGTGATCGACTGACCCACCGTGACGTCGACCGCCGTCGCGACGGCGGCATCTGCAGGGACGCGTTGCCCGCGGACGACCATGAGCGGCGCGGCGGCGCCGTCGATGGTGACCGCGATGACAGCTCCGCTTGCGGGAACGCCGCCGAGCTCCAGGGTCAAGCCCGTGGCATTGCGACGCGACAACAGCAGCTGGTGGGGTAGGCCCTCGCGAAAGCGCCAGGCCGTCGCCGGCCAAGCTTCCGCCGCGCCGCCGGCGAGCGCCGCACCGCTGGCCGCGACGGCCGCTGGGTCCTCGAGCGCGGCGGCGAGGTCGTGGCGAGCCACGAGCCCTGGCGGGCTCGCGAGCCAGTCGCGGTGGAGCTCGCCGAAGGTCGCGCGCGCCGCCGCCAGGTCACCGCGGGCGAGCAGCAGTCGCGTCTTGCCGATGACGAAGGGGCCCCACGGCTCGCTCCAGTTGGCTTCGGCACGGCGCTCGAAGCTCTCCGCCCGGGGCAGGTCGTCCGCGGCGAGGGCGGCGAGGGCGCGCAGCAGAGGCGGAGCGTCGCGCGCCGCACCGTCGAGCCGGGCGACGACATCGGCCGCCAGCGGGCAGCGTCCAATCAAGCAGAGGTCGGCGCTGAAGCGCAACCACCTGGCGAAGTGCGCCGCCAGCTCGGGGCTTACCGGCCCCGGGGGCATTTGACGGGAGATGCGAGTGAGCAGCTCACAGCGCTCGGCTCCCGGTTCGAGCCGGGCCGCGATACTGATGAAGAGCCCACGCGCCCGTCGGTGATCGCCGCCGGCGAGCATTTCCTCCGCCAGCGCGAGCTCCCGCCGGAGCTCCTCCTCGAGCAGGGTGGCAGCCCGCTGATCTGCGAGCACGTAGCCATCCCAGTCGCCGAGTGCCGCGAACTGGCCGCGCACGCGTCGCCAGGCAGGGGAGACTGCCGGGATTACCGCCAGGGCGTCGGCGGCGTGGCCGCGGACTGCCAACCAGTCATCGAGCAGGCGATCGAAGCTGGACGGCTCGGCGAAGGCCCGCGCGACGAGCTCCTGAGCCTCGATGCGTTGGCTTGCGGAGAGCGCGAACCAAATCTGAATCTTGGCCGCGGCGAGGACGTAGGTCGGCTCGGGGTCCCGGGGGGCGAGGGCCATGGCCCGCCGCAACGGCACTTCCCAGGACGCGGCCTCCCGATAGAGGCGAGTGTCGCCGGCGTGGCGGCGCTCGGCCAGGGCGGCGCCGCCAGCGAGGAGGTTGGCGACGGCGCTTGCCGGGCGCGCCAGCAACAGGCGGTTGGCGAAGTCCTGGACGACGGCCACGCGCGCCGGTCCGGCCGCCACCTCCCGCCGACGCAGCTCGGGGGCCAGGCCGTTGCGCCAACTCGGGTCGAGCTCGGCAGCGAGTAGCGCGCGACCGGCAATCGCCATCGCGACGTAGGGGTCGCTCTCATGCTCGACGAGGCTCATCATCCGGGGTGCCACGCGGTCGAGGCCGACCGCTCGGGCTTGGGTGACGACGGCGGCCTGGGCGTCGCGCGTCGCGCGTGTTTCGCGCCCGACGCCGAGCACGAGAAGCAGACCGGCGGCGGCCAGCGTAGGCCGCCGCCAGCGATGACGGCGCGGGTGGCGACGACCCCCGGGAGTGCTCGCCGCCAGCGACTCGTCCATTTCGCGATGGTAACCCGGATGGCCGCCGCGTTTGGCCCGGCCGGAATGGATGACGTACCGTTGCCGCGCATGACGCGACCTGCAAGCAAACTGGCCCCGGGTCGCCCCGGCTGGCTGGTCCACGCGGCCGCGGTCGCCTGGACGGCGGGCATCGCCGTCCTGCTCACCGCCGCGTTGCCGCCGCCGGGTGGTGAGCTGTCGTTTGCCGTCCAGCTGGCGCTCGAGCTCGACCTCGACAAGCTGATCCACGCCGGCCTGGTGGCGGTCCACGCACTGCTGCTCGCGCCGTCGTTCGCCCGCTTCGGTCGCCGTCGCCGCGCTGGCGACATCGCCGTGGCGGCGGTCCTGGAACGGGCGCGGGCCTGGGCGTGGGCTGCAGCCTGCGTGTGGAGCATGTCGTTCGAGCTGGTGCAGTCGACGCTGCCGGCACGCGCGGCATCGCTGGGCGATGCCCTGGCCGATCTCGCCGGCGGCGTCGCTGTCGCGCTGTGGTGGCGATGGCGACCGGGGCGGACACGATAGGCTCCGCCGCCGATGGCTCGTCGTACGCCTCCTGCCGCGTCGGCCCCGGCGCCTGCCGCCCCAACGGCCCGCGCGGGCGACTCCTGGGGCTATTTCCCGCTCTTGGCTCTGATCCTCCTGGTTCCGCTGGCCGTCATGCCGGAGGCCCGCGAGGCCTTTCGCCTCCCCAAGTTACTGCTGGCCGAGTGGCTGGGCCTCGCCTCCTTGGTCGGACTGGCGCTACGCGCGGGCGGTGCTCGCGGGGCGGCCCAGGCGACGGCCGTCGCCACGCCTCTCTGGCGTCTGCCGGCGGTGCAGGCGGCGTTGCCGTTGTTCGTCGTCGCGGCCCTTGGCGCGGCGTTCAGCCCGCACACCGCCTACGTGCGCAATGCCCTGATCGACCTCGGCATCGCGAGTCTTTGCCTGGTCGGTTGGAGCGTGGCGCTGCGGCGCGAAGAGGGCGATCGGCTGCTCACGGCGAATCTCCTGCCAGCGTGGATTCTGACCATCGTGGCGGTCCTCCAGGCCCTGCGCATCTTCCAGCCGTTCGCCTTTGCCGAGGCCAACCTCGGCGACCGCATGGAAGTCACCGCGTTGGCCGGCAACCCCGGCGACCTCGGCGCCTTCCTGGTGTTGCCCTGTCTCGTCGCCCAGCTGGCATTCTGGCGCGCCAGCCGCGCGTCGGCGGACCCCATGGACGGGCGCCGGCGAGGGCTATGGTTGGCGTCCGCCCTGGCCACCGCCGCGGGGGTCGCCCTGTCCCAGACCTTGGTGGCCCTCGTCGCCCTGGCGGCGGCCAGCGTCGTCCTCTGGTGGCACCTGTCGCCGCGCCACTCGACGGTGGTGCGTCTGATTGCCGGCCTGCTGATCGCCGGTGGGCTTGCCGGCCTGCTGGTGACGCCACTGCGCGAACGCCTCGCGGGCAAGCTCGACCAGCTCGAGCAGGGCGACCTGAACGCCGTCCTCTCGGGCCGTCTGGACGGCTGGCGGGCCGCCGTGTGGATGGCTCGCCAGCATCCCCTGACCGGGGTCGGCCTGGGCGGCTATGGCAGCGAGTTTGCGCCCGCCAAGCTCGCGCTGCTGGACCAGGGCGTGCGCTTCTACGACGGTCACGTCAGGTTCAGTTTCGTCAATGCCCACAACGAGCCGCTGGAGGTGGCCGCGGAGCTCGGCCTGCCGGGCCTGCTGGCGGCGCTCTGGGCGGCGTGCATCGCGATCAGGGCGACGACGAAGCTGGCTCGCGGCGATCGCCCGCGGGGCGCGCTCGCGTGGGCGGGGCTCGCCAGCCTGTTGCTGCTTGGGCTGGGCCAGTTTCCGTTCCGCGTCGCCATGGTGGCGTACCCGAACCTGCTCCTCCTGGCGTGGATCTTCTCGGCGTCTTCGGCAACCTCGGTCGAGGGGACGTCGAGATGAGGGCTGGCTGGCTGCGCTGGGCGCTGGTGGCGCTGCTGGTCGGCGCGCTCTACCTGCACACCGGGCGCGCCTTGGGGCGACTGTCGGCGAGTCGCACCCTGCGCCAGGTGGAGGCGGTGAGCCGACTCGCGATCGAGCGCGGCGAGGCGCCTCGCGGGCTGTTCGACCTCAACTTGGACCTCCTGACCAAGGCGGCGGCCAGGGATCCGACCGACGTCGCCATTGCGATGAACCGCGGCAGCCAATATCTGCTGTCGGGCCGCTTCGAGGCTGCGATCGCCGCCTACCGGGGTGCGCTCGGCCTCGAGCCGCGGCCCGAGATCTACCTCAACCTCGGCCGCGCTCTCGCCCTCGCCGGCCGGACGACCGAGGCGACAACGGCGATCGACACGGCGATCGCGCTCAACCCCAAGCTGATCGCCGAGGGCAACCGGATTCTCGGTCGCTGACGCTCAGGCGCGTCGAGCGCCCGTTCGTCCCGCTCGTCCCGGCAGACCGGCGACCTGCCCCAGGTGCCGACCACGGCTGTTCCACCCGCGGGGTCTGGCCTGTCCCACCAGGCAAGCCCACCGATTCCACGTCGCCGAGCGGCGCGATCGAGGGGCAGTTACGACGGCGGCGCGGACCACACTTTCGCGCTCCCGCATGACCCGAAAGGTGGATCCCGTGAACCGCAAGTCCCTTCTTGTTTTCGTCGCCGCATCCCTGGTCTCGACCCTGCCGGCTCTGGCCCAGAACATGCCGCGCTGCGTCCCGGTGGCGGCTCAGCTGTCGACGAACAGCGTGTCGCGCGGCATGGAGCTCGGCCCGTTCGTCGGCACCCTGAACGCCGCGGCGACCGTTCAGTATGGTCCGCGACCGGAGGCGACGCCGCTTCAGCGTGGCGTCCTGGTCGAGCTGTCGACCGCGAACGGCGCGCTGCAGCTCAAGGGTCGGTCGCTCGACACGCCCTCGCTCGACCGCCTCGGCCCGATCGGCCGCACCATGAGCGTGGTCGTGGTCGCCGCCAAGGGCAAGCTCGCTGGCACGACCGGCGAGCTCCTCATCAAGGGCACCTGGGATCAGCGCAGCGGTATCGGGTCCTACGAGGCGACGGGCCGACTCTGTATCCCGACGCGACAGTAGCTCCTCGAGGCCCGAGCGGCGGGGCCGATGGCCCTGCCGCCTGGGCTGACTCTCCGGGGTCTGGATCAACGGTCCAGATTCGGACGCCGGCTCCGCGCCGCGGCTCGCGGCGGCCCCGCCGTCTGGACGCGCAAGTGTCAGTAAAATCGAGGCTTGCGCCTGAAGTCGGGCGTCGCCACGAGCTGGCACGAGGGCTGCGTTGGTCCGCTGGCAACCGAGACGCGGAATGACCTGCGGAGCGGAAACGCCAAGGTGGATGCCATGAAGACCAAGCTCGTGATGTTCGCGATCACCGCCCTGTTTGCTGCCAGCTCGCTGCGGGCCGGAATCGAGCCGATCTGTGTCGATGTCAAGACCAACCTGGCGACGGTCGAGCTCGCCAAGCTCACGGAGCTGGGCGTGATCGACGGGGGGCTGCAAGGTGCGTTCTCGATGCGGCTGTCGCCGACTCCGGTCAAGCAAGGACGCGGCTACTCGAGGAGCGTCGAGATCGATTTCGTGGCGCCGCAGGACCCGAGCCTGGGCGATCCGATTCACCTGAGCCTGATCGGTGGCGCCTACGACCTGGGCGACCGCAAGATCTCTCGCTCGGTCAAGGCCGAGGTGAGCGGAGTCAGCGGCGGCGGCTTCGCCCAGGCGTGGGGTTGGCTGATCCTCGATGGTGTGGTCTACAACGGCATCGCGGTCTATTCAGCGTCCGGCATGATCTGCTTCGCGTACTAGGCAAGTGTGCTCGCCTCGCGGTCGTCACCGTGGAATTGACGCCCCGGCCTTCGCTGGTCGGGTCGTCAATGCGCTTTCAGACGCCGCGCGAGCTGAGGACGATCTTGACCGTCCGCACCAGGATCGACAGATCGAGCCAAAGGCTCCAGTTGGCGACGTAGGCAAGGTCGTAGCGCAGCTTGTTGGCGGCGCTCGAGTGGTAGTCGCCGGCGATCTGGGCGAGCCCGGTGACTCCCGGCGCGACAGAGAAACGCTCGGCGTAGCCGGGCACCTCGGCCAGGTAGCGCTGCACAAAGCCCGGCCGCTCGGGTCGCGGGCCAACCAGGCTCATTTCGCCGCGCAAGACGTTGATCAGCTGCGGCACTTCGTCGAGACGGGTGCGCCTGAGCCAGGCACCGACCGCGGTGATGCGGGGGTCGCCGGCCACCGCCAAGACCTCGCCGCTCGCGCGCTCGGCATCGTCGACCATAGTGCGTAGCTTGAACAGAACGAACGGCCGCCGCCCACGCCCCACGCGCTCCTGACGGTAGAGGACCGGGCCCGGCGAGGTGATGCGCACCAGCAGGGCGCTGATCGCGACCGGAGGAACGGCGAGGACGAGCAGCGTCAGGGCTCCCACGAGGTCGAGCAGGCGCTTGATCGGCACCCGTCGGCGCCACTCACTCTCGCGCACGACTTCGATCAGCGGCACGTCCTGGAGCGAGCGGTAGCGCATGCTGCCGATCAGGGCGTCGAACGGGCCGGGCAGGAGCAGGACGTTGGTGCGGTCGGGCCGCAGCCCCGCCAGGGCGTCGATCAGGCGTGTCTGCCAAGAATCGGCGCTCGACGTGAGGATGATGTCGTCCACCGTGCCGTCGGCCAGGAGGCGTGGCAGATCGGACACTGCACCGAGACAGGGGCCGAGGGCCGTTACGGCGTCGCCTGCCTCCTCGCCGGGGATCGGCAGGTGACCTGCCACCGCCAGACCACTCCAGGGGTGGTTGGCGACCAATTCGGCGATCTCGCGCGCGGGCTCCCCGCTGCCGACCACCACCACGCGCCGCCGGGGCAGGTGGAGGCGACGACGCAGGCAGGCCCGCCAGGCCCAGAGCAGGAGGAAGTCGAAGACGCCCCAGAGCAGCACGGCGCTGCGCGGGAAGGTGCGACCGCCGAGGAACAGGTAGGTGGCGAAGGCGGCCATCGCCAGGGTGACGGTCGGCGTCAGGCGACGTGACAGCTCGCTGTCCGGCCGTGGCGCCGGCGGGTCGTAGAAGCCGAAGAAGTAGAGCGCGAGAACCTGCGCCAGGAGCAGCGGCACGAGCTCGGCGGTGGCGTCGGCGAGCTTGCTAGCCGCGAGCAGGTCGCGCGTGAACGGCACGGGAACATTGATCCGTACCCAGAACGCCGCCCACATCGCGACGCAGGCGCCGGCGAGGTCGCCGATGGCGCACAGCGGGCGCCACAGGCGCAGAGGGACGCGAGGCAGCAGCATGGGTAGCAGCGGGAGGATAAGCTCTCGGGGCGATGAAAGTCACCGAGCATCTCGCCCGCGCCCACCGGCCGCTGATCAGCTTCGAGATCATTCCCCCGTTGCGCGGCGGCAACGTCCGCTCGCTGCTGACCCTGATCGACGATCTGGTGAAGCACGAGCCGCCGTTCATCGACATCACCAGCCACGCCGCCGAGGTGGTCTACGACGAGACCCCGAACGGCGGCCTGCAGCGGCGGGTCAAGCGCAAGCGCCCTGGGACCCTGGGCGTCTGTGCGCTGATCCAGAACAAGTACCAGATCGACGCCGTGCCGCACGTGTTGTGCAAGAGCTTCACCCGTGAGGAGACCGAGGACTTCTTGATCGAGCTGCGTTACCTCGGGATCGACAACGTCCTGGCGGTGCGCGGCGACGACAGCGGTTACCAGAAGCCGCTGGCGCCGGGGCGCTCGGCCAACCGCTATGCCATCGACCTGGTGGCGCAGATCACGGCGATGAACCAGGGGCGCTACCTCGAGCAGGATCTCCTCGACGCCGAGCCGTCGGACTTCTGCGTCGGCGTCGGCGGCTACCCGGAGAAACACTTCGAGGCGCCGAATCTCGCCACCGACGTGCGCTTCGTCCGCGAGAAGGTCGACGCGGGCGCCGGCTACGTCGTCACCCAGATGTTCTTCGACAACGCCCGTTACTTCGCCTACGTCGATGCCTGCCGGGCGGCCGGGGTCACGGTGCCGATCATCCCTGGCTTGAAGATCCTGACGTCGAAGAAGCACCTGACGTCGATCCCGCGCAGCTTCCATGTCGACATCCCCGCCGAGCTGTCGGACGCCGTCTTCTCGGCCAGCGAGGATCAGGTGGTGCCGATCGGCATCGAGTGGGCCCGTCGCCAAGTTGCCGAGCTGCTGGACCGCGGCGTGCCGGCTCTGCACTTCTACATCATGCAGTCGAGCACCGCCATCGGCCGCCTGCTGTCGAAAGTCGACCTCGGCCTGCGCCACGCCCGCGAGGTGTGAGCGGGCGGCCCCGGCCGCAGTAGGTTGGCCTGGCGCCGCCCCGACCCGGGTCAGCGAGAGCCGTTGGGCGACCGCACGCCGTCGTTCACGATAGGCGTATGCTGCCCCGCGAAAAACGCACGACTTTCGAAGGGACGAGCCATGGCGAGCTGCGGCGGCAGGTGGTTGCGGGTCGGCCTGTTGGGTGGGACAGGGCTGCTGACGGGTGTCGTCGGAGCGCACGGGCTGACGGTGTACGACGACGCCCTGGCGCCGAGCTGGAATGCCCTCGACTATTCCTGGGACTCGACCGTGAACCCGGCGAGTGGCGCACCGGTACATGGTGGCGCGGCGGCGATTGCGGTGACGCCGAGCGCGGCGTGGGGCGCGTTGTCGTTGCGGACGTCGTCGCCGCTCGCCGGCAGCAGCTACACCTCGATTCGCTTCTGGGTCTATGGCGCCGGCGCGGGGGGCACGCAGCTCGACGTCACCACACAGCCGACTGATGGCGGCACGGCGAGCGCGGCCTACACGTTGACGGCGCCCTCCGGCGTCTGGACGCAGTTCGTGGTGCCGCTCTCGGCGCTCGGCAATCCGGCGGCGATCGCGCGCATCAACTTCCAGGACCACACCGGCACTGTGCAGCCCACTTACTCGGTCGACGACGTCGACGTCGTGCCGACGGGCGGGGGTGGTGGCGTCTATGTGGCGGAAAACCGCTCGATCGTCTCGAGCGGCGTCACACGAAACTTCGTGCTCTCCCACCGCTCGCCGCTGCCGGCGGGCGCGCTCCCTCTCGTCTTCTCGCTGCATGGTGACAGCGGGACCGGCGCCGGCATGCGCGTGGCGCTGCCCCTCGAGGGTCAGTCCGGCAACCCTGGCGCGGTGTTCGTCTACCCGGACGGACCCAACATCGATGGGGGCGGCTTCATTTTCGAGTACTACACCTACGACGGCCGATCCAAAGAAGCGATCTTCGTCCAGGACGTGATCGCTCTGCTCAGCGCCGAGCTCGGGATCGACACCCAGCGGGTCTACGTCGTCGGCATGAGCGGTGGCGCGACGATGGCCAACGCCCTCGGCTGTCGCCTCGGCCCCGGTGTCATCCGCGGTCTGGGAATCCACTCGGGAACGCTCTACCCAGTCAACGACGGCGGCGGCCAGCCAGCCCTGGCAGGTCGCGCCGTGCATCGAGTACGACACCTGTGGCCGGCAGCTGTTGTGGTGTGCGATCCCCGGCCTGCCGCACGCCATCTGGTCGGGGGCGGCGCAGGCGATGTGGGCCTTCATCGATCAGACCGCCTCGCCGACCCCGGCCTTGTCCTCAGACGGCTTCGAGAGCGGCAACCTCGCCGGCTGGGACCTCTCGTCGCCCTGAACTGCGGTCGGAGGTTGGGGCGGTGCGGCTCGGGCCCGGTGCTCCCGATACGCGAAAGGTCAGCAGCCCGACCACCGCGATCATCGTGATCGCAGCCCCGATGGGCACCAAGGGATCCCAGTAGTCGAGGTCGAGCCGATGTTCACCGGCCGGCAGCTCGACCGCGAGCTGGCAGGCCGCGGTCGGCAGGGCAGGTACCCGCTCGCCGTCGACGCGGGCCCGCCAGCCGGCGTCGAAGGTCATGGCGGCGACGAAGAACGCCCCTGCCTCGCTGCGGTAACGCAGGTGGAGGTGGCTGCTGCTGCCCGCGTCGTCGACTTCGAGGAGCTCTGGCGGGCGGGCATAGTTGGCGGCCTCGCTCTCTCCCGGTCGCACCACGTGCTCCTCCCGCGCGAGGAGCCAGCCGCTGGCAGCAGCCGCGCCGACGGCGGCGTCGAGGGTCGGGTGAAAGCTGACCCTTGGCACGAAGCGGTAGCGCGGCAGGACCTCCGGGTTTTCGACCTTGACCAGGAACGCCGCAGCGGGGTCATCGGCGGCAGGCGGCTGCGCAGGGTCGGTGCGCAGCATCAGCAGGGTGCCGACGTGCCAAGCGCCCAGGTAGCGCAGCGCCACAGGAGACGTTGGCGTCGGCTGCTGGAGCCCGGCCAGGGTGGCGGCCGCCCGCCGCGCCCAACCGGTCAGCATGAGGTCGAAGTCGGCGTGGAAGGCATACGGCAGGTGCCAGATCACCCCGGCATAGGGCACTAGGCGTGACAGCTGTGAGCGCGTCAGGAGCGTGCTCGGGTCACCCCAGCGCTTGTCGACGGCCAGCGTCTCCTGGACCCAGGTGCGGCCGCTGGCCGGTTGCAGGGCGGCGGCGAGCGGCGGCGGCACGCGGTAGGTGTCGGCGGGCGTGGTGAGCAGCAGGCCTTGCCCGTAGTGCCACAGGTCCGCCGCGACGAGCAGCGGCGCCAGGGTCGCCAGCAGGCGACGCGGCGGGCGACGCCAGCGGCAGAGGCCGAGCAGACCGGTGACCGCGGCCGCCGTGATCACCGCCGCCCAGGCCTCGCGGCCCAGATAGGCGGCCGCGTCGGCCCGGCCGGCCGCGTCGAGCTCGGGATCGCCGAGCGCCGCGACGAAGCGGTCGGCCGCATGTGGGGCGAGTGCCAGGCTGACCGCCATGGTGAGGGCGCCCGCGAGGACGAGAGCCGAGAACACCAGGGGAAGCGTCGTTGACTCCGGTCGCCGGGCGTCACGGTCGGCGAGGAGTCGCTGCCAGCCGAGCACCCCCGCGAACACCAGGGCCAACACGGCGAGCGCGGCAAAGCGCTCCGGGAAGCGCTGCATGCCGAAGATCGGGACCAGGCGCACCCAGCCGTCGAGCGGATCGTGACGGCCGAGGGCGAGGAGCAGGGCGCCGGCGAGGCTCAGGAACCATGCCGAACGCCGCGGAATGCCGGGCCGCAGCAGCGACACCAAGCCCACCACGGCCAGGAGGAGGCCGGGGTAGAGCGACTCGAGGTAGGGGTGGTCCTGGTCGTTCAGCTGCCAGCCGAAGAAGCGCCCTTCGAGGCTGTGGCTGGGGTCGCCGAAGAAGCGCGGGAAGACCATCTCGACCACCCGCGCCGGCGGCAGTGACCAGGTCGTGGCGTACTCAGCAGGCAGGTCCTTGCGCGGCGAGTCCGCCAGGCGGCCCAGCGTCGGCAGCAGCTGGACGGCCGCGAGAGCGAGGGCGAACGCCACTGGAACCAGCACCCGCAGGGACGTCTGGTGCCAGTCGCGCCTGTCGTGGGCGGCCGAGACCGCGAGGGCGAGAAGTCCCAGTCCACTCATCACCACGGTCGACGGCTCGCCGTTGAGCAGCGCCATGCCCAGTGCGCAGCCAGAAAGGAGGGCTGGGCCCAGCCAGCGAGCTCCCCGGGCCGCCCGAAGCGCCTCGTCTCCCCAGAGGAGGACCCAGGGAAGCCAGGAGAGCCCCATGTAGAGATTGAGCGCGCTGAGCAGGGACAGGTAGCCGCCGCAGCCGACGAAGGCGATTCCAGCCAGGGCCGCCGTGGCGCGCTCGCCCCCCAGGCGACGGGCCAGGCGCCAGGCGCCGACGAAGGCCAGGGCAGCGTGCAGCACCACCAGCAGGCTCAGGGCATAGTGCGGTGGCGCCACGAAGACCAGCCAGCTCGGCGGATAGAACGCGCTGTAGCTGGGGTTCGAAAGCACCGGCTGGCCGCTGTGGAGCCACGGGCTCCACCACGGCACGCCCGCCGTCGCCAGCTCGCGGAACGAGGCGCGCAGCGGCAGGTGGAAGGTCGCGATGTCGCGGTTGGCCAGCGCGCGATCCGGCGACAGGATGGGTGCAAACAGGGCCGCCAGCCAGACGACGCCGACGACTGCCGGCGCCAGCAGGGCCAGAGCCGCCGGCCAGCGCGGTTTCCCGCCGCCGGGCGCCCGAATTGTGGCCTTCAATGCTCGGGTCTCACCCGGCGATCCTATGGCGACCCGGCGCGCTCGCGTCGAGAGGTGCGCGCGCCGTCGCCGTTCAGCGACAGTCGTACCACCAGCCGAGGAACAGATAGTAGTAGTTGCTGCCGGCCACCGCCTTGATCTTGAGCTTGACCAGCTCTCGCCGCCCCGGCGGTTCGCCGGAGCCAAAGCGCACGACCTCGCGCTCCTGCCCGCTGGTGTGCTCGTTGGACGCGCCGCAGGAGATGAGGGTGCCGTCGAAGTCCATCTCGCCGGAGGCGTGCGTGGTTTGCCAGTGGGTGCCGATCGCCCCCTGCTCGCTGTATCCAGGTGGCGCCGTGCACGTGAGCTCGACGGGCACCTCCTGCTGCATGCGTAGCTTGGCCGGAGGCTCCGTGAAGGCCACTACCATGGTGCGCCCGCTCTCGACGTTGAGCAACTCCACCGAGGCAGGCTTGGACGTCACCTGCCAGGTCCCAGACTCCATCTCTTCCCAGCGGGCCTCCTTGCGCTCGACGAGCTGGCACACCTCGCGACCTGCGACGGGCGCGTCGGAGCCGTCGCCGGGCTCCTCGGCGATTACCTTCTCGAGCAGGTGGACGGCGGGATCGAAGCAACGGTGATCGCGCGGCAGCAGCCAGGCACGGGCCACGACGCGGAAGGCCGTGCCCGCGGGCGGGCGTCCGAAGACCACCGGCTCGCCGGGCCGGTAGGTGCCGGGCTGCTGCCGGTCCGCCCGGCGCTCGTGGGAATACAGCACCGCGGTCTGCCCGGCGACCGTTCTCTCGATCTCGAGGCCGCGGATCCCGAGCGTCTCCTCGCTCGCCTCGACCTCGACCTCGGTGCGAGGGTCCCGGTCACCCTTTTCCACCAGGCGACCCTCGAGCGTGAACCCCTTGGGAGTCGGCAGACCCACGGGGATCCAGTCGCTCGGATCACTCTCGGCCTTGCCATACACCGCCGCCGGCCGGAGTCGGGCCGTCACCGCATACTCGGCACAGTGGTCCTCCGCGGCGGGGATCTCGAAGGAGGTGACCTGCGTGCCGCCGGCAATCTCGGGCTCGGCGTTCGGGGACTGGCGCCGGTACACCACGTAGGTGTCCCACGGCGCTGCCGGCTTGGCGGCGCGATCGGCCAGCGGGTGGGCGTCCCAGCGCAGCTCGTCCGTCTGTGGGTCGAGCCGGGCGTTCTCCGGCGGCAGCAGCCAGGTGGCCCGGACGTCCACCTCGGAGGGCGACAAGGTCTCGCCGTCGACCAGCCAGGCGAGCGCGTCGATGTCGTTTCTCGTCGCGCGCTGGGCATCGAGTCGGCGCACGCTGCGTGCTGGGCTCTGGCAGTGGAGCGATTCGACGACCGGCAGCGTCGACAGCTCTTCCGCCCGGTTGGCGCTCTGCGGTCCGAGACTCGGCACCATGAGATGGAGCTCGCGATTGCCGCTGCACGTCATACCGACCAACAGCGGGCCGCCTCGTTGCCGACCTGCGGGCATCAGGGAGCGGTTGATCCGGACGTCGTAGAGCAACGCGGAGAGCGGCGTCGACGGTCTGACGTGCTGGGCCCAACCGAGCGTCGGCTCGATCTGCAGGCGCTTGTCGATCAGCCTGCGGGTCAAGAGGCGCCGCTCGTCCGCGCTGAGGTACTGCCCCCAGTCGGGACCGACGAGCGAGCGTCCGAAAGCCAGCCAGGTCCTCTCGAGGCCCGTCGGCCCCTCGAGCGCGGACCCCAGGGCCTGCATGATCGGCTGGGACTTGTGCCAACCGAGGATCCTCGCCTGCAGGTCGAGCCCGCCCCGGGTGCGGGTCAGGAACACCGGAAACAGCGAGACCCGGTAGCCGTAGTCCCGCCGCTGGTCCTCGGGGAGCAGCTCGGCGGCCGGCAGGCTGCTGTCGAGCTCGGCGGTGCCCGTCCGCGGGCCCGTGTAGTAGCTCTTGATCCACTCGATGCTTCTCGGATAGACGGCGGTCTCGACCCCGACCGCTGACGCCTCCATCCACCACAGCGAGATTGCGGAGCCCACCGTATTGAGCTGCACGCAGTGGAAGAGCTCGTGGGCTGCCGACGCCTCGGCGAGCGCCGGATTGGCGGCCTGGTTGACGTAAAGGAACGGCTTGCCGACGAACGGCGGCGCCTGGAAGAGGGCATCCTGCGAGGGCGTGAGCTTCCCATCCTGCGACGCGGGGACCAGGTAGACCCAGGTCTTGTACGCGGGAACCTGGAAGTTGGCCGCAGCAAAGGCGGCGTAGGCACGCTCCAGCCCGGTCGCCAGGCTCGCCACCAGCTCGGGGACGGCGGCGACCGCCGGCCCGCCGTCGCCAGGGTCCGGGATCGGAATCGGGCGGTAGGCACCGGAGGGGTCCCCACTCCAGCAAATCTGAAAATGCTTGGGTGCCGTTTCCAGGCACGTCCCGGACGACAGCCAATCCCAGTTCAGGAGGGCGCCCTCGTAGATGGCAACGCCGGTAAACACCACCACGCCGGCGATGTGGACGATGCTGAAGTGCGGAACCTCGGCGACGACCCTGCCCGAGGTGGGGTCGAGGCGGGCCGGGGCGGAGTCCCAGGCTCCGGTCTTCGGGTCGAAGGAAAGGGCGGTGAGCGAGCGAACCTCGGCACCCCTGGGAAGCGGAAAAGAAACGACCGCCGGGTGACCGAGCGACTGCCGTCCGGTGTCGACGTCGTAGAAGGGTGTGAGCGGCGCGAGCTGGCCCCACCTTTCACGCGGGAAGCTGTTCCGCATCGCCGCCGGGGCGGCCTCGACCCGCGAAACCCTGACCGCGGTCCCCAGCGGCAGCGCCCCGACGGGCAGCTCGAGCGTCATCTCGTCATGCTCGAAGCGACCCGCGCTGTCGCCGTCAGAGGTCGCGCGGAACGCGCCGAGCAGGGTCGTCCGGGCCACCCCGTCGGTGCTCGGATCGAGGAGGGCGCGCGCCGCTGCATCGGAGAAAGCCGCGCCGGGAGAGACGCTCGTCGCCACGCCACCGCTTGTCCGTCGCACGCGCTCGACGAGCAGCCACCCGCCGAGCCCGAGGGTTGCGGCGGCCACCAGTGCGACGGCGCCCCAGGCGACCCGCTGCAAAGTCTCGCGGCGACGACCGCGAACCGCGCGGGCGGGTACGGGCCGCGGCGGGGCCGGAGCCGCGACGACCGGAGCCGCGACGGCAGGAGCTGCGGCGGCGGGCGGTTCGAGGTCGACGGCGAGCAGACCGATTCCGCCGATCGCCAGCTGGTCTCCCGACTGCAGCCGTCGCCGCGTGATGCGCTCGCCGTTGCAGACCGTGCCCAGGCTCGAACCGAGGTCGACCGCCTCCCAGCCGCCGTCGACGAATCGCAGCTCGAGGTGAGCTCGCGACACCTGCGGATCGTCCACCACCACGTCGCAGGAGGGACCGCGCCCAAAGCGCAGAGGTCGGCTCGGGTCGAGCCGCCACTCGCCGATCCAGGTGGCGCCGCGCCAGCCGCGCAGCCGGGGCCCGGTGCCGGCTGGTGCGGTCACGTCGGCGCCCCCGGCGGGCGAGACCCGGCGCACAAACCGCTCGCAGCTCGACGCAAAGTGCCCGTCAGCGTACCAAACATGCTGCGCTCCGTCGGTGCACGAGCTTGGCGTGGTTGGCCGCAAAACGAGCCGGCCCGATCTTGCGATCGGGCCGGTCGGCGAAGCGATGAGCTGTCGAGCCGAGCCGCCTGGTGGCGACCCGGCCGTGTGGCGACTACTCCTGGCTGTGCGGACCGCTCAGCACCCGCACCGAGGCCGGGGCGGCCGTCGGGCGGAAGCCGGCGAGCGACAGGGCCGGGCGACCGTCGAGCCTCAGGTCGACGACGGAGACCTTGCGGTCGGCGGTGGTGCCAGGAGACCCCGAAGTTGCGGGCTCGAAAGGAGAACCGGCCCGGTCGGAGGATCGACCGGGCCGGCGGGGGTGCTCCGTGCGGAGCGGGTTGGGCGCGAACCGCGGGCTAGGGATTGCTGCCCGCGATGCCCCGCCGCCGGACGGCGACGACACCCGCGCTGGCGAGGAGCAGGAGCAGGGCGAAGAACCCGACCTCGTCGAGGGTCGGGATGACCGCCGTCGGGGTGCCAGTGACGTTGATCGGCGTCGGGTTGTTGGCACCAACGACCGTCGGGTCGTCGGTCTGCGCGGTGCCGTCGTTGGCGCCGTTGCCGTCGCTGTCGTAACTCGCCGTGCCCTGGTTGTTGACGGTGGTGCCGGCGGCGGCGGGGAGGATGGTGGCGGTGATGGTGATGGTCACCGAGGCGCTGGGCGCGAGCGAGCCGTTCCAGGTCACGGTGTTGGTGCCGACGGTGGCTACCGCCGTTCCGCTGGTGGCGGTGGCGGAGACCAGGGCCAGGCTGGCCGGCAGGACGTCGACGAATTCGTTGCCTGGGTTGTCGGCCTGGGCTCCGGTGCCGGAGTTGGTGAGGGTGACGGTGTAGGTCACCGTGCCGCCGCTGTTGAACGGGCCGCCAGACGCCGTCTTGGTACCGCTGACGTTGGCACCGGGGGCGGCGAGGACGGCGTCGACGTCGGTCGCCGAGTCGTTTCCAGGCGTCGGGTCCGTCACCCCGGCCGGGGCTGCGACGGTTGCGGTATTGCTGATCGTGCCCGTTGCCGAGCCGCTGATCGTGCAACTCGCCGTGTAGGTGACGCTGCCGGCGGCCGGCAGATTGACGGTGTCGTTGATGTTGCCCGAGCCCGCGGCGGTGCAGGTGCCACCGCCGGCGCCGACGCAGGTCCAGTTGCAGGTGAGCGCCGCCGGGAAGGTGTCGGCCACGGTCGCGCCGGTGGCGGCGCTCGGGCCGGCGTTGCTGGCGGTGATGGTGTAGGTGGTCGAAGCGCCGGCCGTGACGCTGGTGACGCCGTCGGTCTTGGTGATCGCAAGGTCGGCCTGGACGCCGACGGTGTCGGTGTCGGTGGCCGAGTTGTTGGCGGGATTGGGGTCCGTGGCAATGGTGCAGCCCGCGACCCTGCGGGTGCAGCTGGCGACCGTTGCCGTGTTGACAACGCTGCCGGTGGCCGAGCCCGAGATCGTGCACGCTGCCGTGTAGGTGACGGTGCCGCCGACCGGCAGGTTGACGCTCGTGTCGTTGATATTGCCCGCGCCGGCAGACGTACAGAAAGCGCCACCGGCGCTGGCGCAGGTCCAGTTGCAGGTGAGCGATGCCGGGAAGGTGCCGTCCACAGTCAGGTTGTTGACGTCGCTCGGACCGGCGTTGCTGGCAACGATGGTGTAGGTGGTCGAGCCGCCAGGGGTGACGGTGGTGATGCCGTCGGTCTTGGTGATCGACAGGTCGGCGACGGCATCGATGAAGTCGGTGTCGGTGGCCGAGTTGTTGGCAGGCGTCGGGTCGGTGACGCCAGCCGGAGCTGACACGGTGGCGGTGTTGCTCACCGAGCCGCTGGCCCCTGCCGAGACGGTGCAGTTGGCCGTGTAGGTGACGCTGCCGCCGGCCGGCAGGTTGACGGTGTCGGCGATGTTGCCCGCGACGGGGCCAGCGGTGCAGGTGCCACCGCCCGCGCCGGCGCAGGTCCAGTTGCAGGTAAGGTCGACGCTGAAGGTGTCGGCGACGCTCGACCCGGGCGCGTTGCTCGGGCCGGGGTTGCTGGCGACGATGGTGTAGGTGGTCGTGCCACCGGCGGTGACGTTGGTGACGCCGTCGGTCTTGGTGATGGCGAGGTCAGCGCTGGCGCCAGCGATCGAGGAGGGAAAACCGGCGAAACTGCCGTTGTCGTCCGAGGCAAGGAGGGCTGCGGCCAGCGTCAGGCCGAGGGCGGTCGCAAGAAGTACGGGCTCATGAGCTCGCGAAGGAGTGCCAAGGGTGCGCATGGCATGCAAATCGCCCGGTCGCTGGATGGTGGCACCAGCCAGCCGGGTGGGTGCGACTGCTCGCTGGCGAACGATAATGGCGCCTCGGAGGGAGCAAAACATGACGACGTCACGACGCCGCAGCGAGGTGAGCTGGGTTCTCCTGGGTATGTTGCTCTGCGGCCCGCTGGTGGCGGGTGCCGCGAGTGGCGGGAGCACCCTCGACGAGGGCAAGCTGGAGGTCGGTTGGTTCGCCGCCGGTGCGACCTTCAACGAGGACGACGAGATCGACTATCTGTGGGTCAAGGACGGCTTCGACCTGGCCGGTCAGTCCCTCCAATTCGCGCCGTGGGGCGACCCCAAGTTCCTGGGCAAGAAGGCCGGCGAGCGCGACGAGAAAGATCGGCGTCTCGCGGCGACGATGAACAACGACATGCAGATGCTGTTCGGTGACGCCTTCGGCGGCGCCGGGTTCAAGGTGGTGAAGGGTGGCGGCGCGCTGCGAGTGGAGGGGCGGATCGTCGACTGCTCGACCGGCAGCACGGCGGCCAAGATCTTCGTCGGCATGGGTGCCGGCTCGGGCAACACCACGATCGACGTGCGGTTCATCGACGTCAAGAGCGGCGCGGCGGTGGCCGGCTTCCACCACCGCGTGGTCAGCGGCAGCAGTTGGTCGACCACCGAGTCGAAGTTCGGCAAGTGGGTCGACGAGGTCGCCGAGCGGATCGCCAAGAAGGGCCTGGCCAAGCTGTACGCCAAGGGGGACAAGGTGAAGGAGTGACCTCGCCCGCGGCGGCGGGGTGATAGGGGAAGTCGACACAACGCGACGCCGAGATCAACTGCGGGCGGTCTGGCGACCGCCCTGCGGTCGAGATGACGGGCGTGGGTTGGGCAGGCTAACGACGGCCCTGCCGGCCGCGGCCGGAGCTCCTGGAGCTGCCGACCAGGTGGCTGGCACCTCCCGCTCGACCAAGTGGCTGGCACCTCCCGCCGGGCAGCACCTCCCGCCGCCGCCGCTGGCGGGAGCCGGGGAGAATTGACAGTGCCGCAGCCGCCACATAGGCTCCGAGCAGCATTCGGAGCGGCCCGTCGACTGGCAAGTCAGTCTGTTGGGCTCGGCAACCTGGGGCGGACACCCAAGGTGCCTCTCGTTCCGGCGCGGCGCCGCGAGGCGCGCGACGGGCACGAGGATGCGGTCGCAGGCGCGAGCCTGTGGCAACCAAAATGTCCGCGACGGTCACTGCGACCCCGGTACGACCCGCTCCGAGTAGCTGATTCGTGGGCGGGTTTCGTGTATCTGGGCCCGGAAGCCCCGGGCGCTGTCGGTGACGCACCGTCGTCGTGAGGAGTACCTGTGGCTGACCCTTCCTGGTTCGACTGTCCGATTCCGGCCTGTCCGGCCGACCGTGAGGCGCGGAGCGCCGCCCTGCTCGAGGCCTTCGAGCAGCGCATCCTGGTGATGGACGGCGCCACCGGTACGGCGCTCCAGGCGGTGACGTTGACCGCCGCCGACTTCGGCGGCCCCGAGCTCGAGGGCTGCAACGAGAACCTCTGCCGCACCCGGCCGGATGTGGTCGAGGGCGTGTCGCTGTCGTACCTCGCGGTCGGCTGTGACGTGGTCGAGACCAACAGTTTCGGCGCCACCCCGCTGGTGTTGAACGAGTACGGCCTCGGCGGCTTCGCGTACGAGCTCAACCGGCTGTCGGCGGAGCTGGCGCGCAGGGCCTGCGCCCGCTACGACGAGCCAGGTCGGCTGCGCTTCGTCTGCGGCTCGATGGGGCCGACGACCAAGGCGATCTCGGTCACCGGTGGTGTCACGTTCGAGGAGCTGCAAGAGCATTACCGGGTCGAGGCGCTCGGCCTGATGGCGGGTGGCGCCGACTACCTGCTGCTCGAGACCTGCCAGGACACGCTCAACATCAAGGCCGGCCTGTTGGCCATCCAACGCGCCTTCGACGAGGCCGGCTGGCGATTGCCGGTGGCGGTGTCGGTGACGATCGAGGCCACCGGCACGATGCTCGGCGGCCAGGACGCCGAAGCGCTGGCGGTGTCGCTGCTCCACGCCGACCTGCTCTACGTGGGGCTCAACTGCGCCACGGGGCCCGAGCTGATGACCGACCACGTGCGGACGCTCCACCAGGTCTGCCGGACGCGCGTGGCGTGTGTCCCCAACGCCGGCCTACCGGACGAGAACGGCAAGTACACCGAGACGCCGGAGCACTTCGCGAGCGTCATCGGCCGCTTCGTCGAGCAGGGTTGGCTCAACCTGATCGGTGGCTGCTGCGGCACCCGCCGTGAGCACATCGCCGCTCTGGTCGAGGTCGCCCAGCGCCACCGGCCCCGCGTCCCGACGCGCCACAGCCGATCGCTGGTCTCGGGCCTCGAAGCGGTCGAGCTCGATGCCGACAACCGGCCGCTGCTCGTCGGCGAGCGCACCAACGTGCTCGGTAGCCGCAAGTTCAAGGAGCTGATCGCGGCGAAGGAGTACGAGGCGGCGGCGGAGGTCGGACGGGCGCAGGTGCGCGGCGGCGCCCAGGTGATCGACGTCTGTCTGCAAGATCCCGACCGCGACGAGCGCGGCGACATGGCCGAGTTTCTCGGCAAGCTGACGCGTCTGGTCAAGGTGCCGCTGATGATCGACACCACCGACGCCGCGGTGATGGAGCAGGCGCTCGCCTTCTGCCAGGGCAAGTCGGTCCTGAACTCGATCAATCTCGAGGATGGGCTCCATCGCTTTCAGAAAGTCGTTCCATTGGCCCGCCGCTACGGCGCGGCGCTGGTCGTCGGCCTGATCGACGAGGCGGGGATGGCGGTGACGGTCGAACGCAAGCTCGAGGTCGCCCGTCGTTCCTTCCAGATTCTCACCGAGGACTTCGGCGTCGAGCCGGAGGACATCTGGTGGGACGCGCTGGTGTTCCCCTGCGGCACCGGCGACGCCAACTACCTGGGCTCGGCGGCGGCGACGGTCGACGGGGTGCGGGCACTGAAGGCCGAGTTTCCGACGACCAAGACGGTGCTCGGTGTGTCGAACGTGTCGTTCGGACTGCCGCCCGCGGGCCGCGAGGTGTTGAACAGTGTGTTCCTCTACCACTGTACGCAGGCCGGGCTCGACGCGGCGATCGTCAACACCGAGAAGCTGGCGCGCTACGCCGAGATTCCCGTCGAGGAACGGCAGCTGTCCGAGGCGCTGATCTTCCTGCAGCTCGGCGACGTCGCCGCCGGCGACCTTGCGGTCACCGAGTTCACGACCTGTTTCCGCGGCAAGAAGGCGACGGCGGCACGCCCGTCGCGCGCCGGCCTCGAGCTCGCGGACCGCATCGCGCGGGCGGTGGTCGAAGGCAGCAAGGAAGGGCTTACCGACGACCTCGGCGCGGCGCTCGTCGATGCGCGCTGGCCGAGCCCGCTCGACATCATCAACGGGCCGCTGATGACCGGCATGGCCGAGGTCGGCAAGCTGTTCAACGCCAACCAGCTGATCGTCGCCGAGGTGCTGCAGAGCGCGGAGGTGATGAAGGCGGCGGTGGCGTTCCTCGAGCCGCACATGAAGCGCTTGGAGGGCGAGAGCGCGTCGCGCGGCAAGGTGATCCTCGCCACCGTCAAGGGTGACGTCCACGACATCGGCAAGAATCTGGTCGACATCATCCTGACCAACAACGGGTTCACGGTGGTGAATCTGGGGATCAAGGTGCCGAGCGAGCAGCTGATCCAGGCCGTGCGCGAGCACAAGCCGGACATCGTCGGGCTGTCGGGGCTGTTGGTGAAGAGCGCCCAGCAGATGGTGCTGACTGCGGCGGACCTGAAAGCCGTCGGCGTCGACGTGCCGCTCCTCGTCGGCGGCGCGGCGTTGACCAGGAAGTTCACCCACAAGCAGATCGCGCCGGCGTACGGCTCGTTCTGCACCTACGCCAAGGACGCCATGCACGGGCTGTCGCTGGTCGAGCGTCTGCTCGACCCGGCGGCCCGTGGTGGTCTCGAGTCGGAGGTCGAAGCCATTCGGAGCGCCGACCTCGCCGGTGCCGAGCCGGCGAAGACGGCGTTCGAGGAGGACGCTGCGCCGCGTCACGCCGCCATCCGCGTCGACCTGCCGGCGCCGCCGCCACCCGATCTCGACCGCCACACGGCGGTGCTCGACCTCGACGCGGTGTGGGGCGAGGTCAACCCACAGATGCTGTACGGCAAGCATCTGGGGTTGAAGGGCGTCGTCCACAAGCTGGCGGAGGAGGGCGACGCCAAGTACCAGAAGCTGCGGACGGTGATCGCCGAGCTCGAGGACTACGCCCGCGATGGCGGACTCGAGGCGCGCGCCGTCTGGCGGTTCTTCCCCGCTTCGGCCGAGGGTGACCGCCTGATCCTGCGCGACCCCGACAGCGGTCGCGTCGCCGCGTCGTGGGTGCTGCCGCGCCAGCTCGGGTCGACCGGTCTCTGCCTGGCCGACTACGTCCTGGCCAACGACCACGTCGCCCTGTTCGTCACTGCGGCGACGACGGGGCGCTCGGGTGTTTCGGTGCGCGAGCAGGTCGAGCGTTGGAAGCACGAGGGCGAGTACCTGAAGAGCCACGCCTTCGCTGCCCTCGCGCTCGAGACGGCCGAGGCCGCCGCCGAGTGGCTGCACCGCGACCTCCGCCGTCAGTGGGGGTTCCCCGACCCGCCGGAGACGACGCCGCAGGATCGCTTCTCGGCGCGCTACCGTGGCAAGCGGTACAGCTTCGGCTACCCCGCCTGTCCCGACCTGGCGGGACAGGGCCCGTTGTTCACCGCGCTGCGCCCGGAGGAGATTGGCGTGACGCTGACCGAGGGCTTCATGATGGATCCCGAGGCGAGCGTCTCGGCGCTGGTGTTCCAGCACCCGGACGCGCGCTACTTCGGGGTGTAGAGGCTGGCAAGCGCTTCAGCCGGCTGGGGTAGCTGCTGCTGTCTCTCGGGGGTGCTCTCTCGGGGGTGCCAGCCACTTAGCTTGTCGACGATCGGTCCTGAGCCTGAGGTGCCAGTCCCGAGCCTGAGGTGCCAGCCATTTGGCCTCGTCGCTACCCCGCGAGGGGCGCTTTTGCAGGCCTGGTTGCTGCTGCGGTTTGCGAGGGGACGGGCGACGAAGCAGAGTTCTGCCTGTCGTCTTGGCGCCGGCAACTGGATGGGTGGGTGGCAGGGCGGCGGACTGCCGACGTCGCTTCGACGGCCGAGCGTCGGCCCTATCGACCCCCGGGGGCGACCCTATCTACTTTCGGTCGATCCGGACCCCAGCCGCTAGCTGGGGGCCCAGGCAACGGATGGCAGGCGCGGCGGGAAGGCTCCCGGTGGGAACACTACCGGCCAGAGGCCAGCCTTCAGGCGACCGGCCGCGAGTCGGAACGCAGCCAGGAAGTCGCGATACGCGAGCTTCATGGCGATCCTGATGCTCCTGCTGGCCGCGTGGACGGCAGGTGCGGGAGATCGTTCCGTGTGAGCAGGCCGCTCGTGTGGCGCCTGCCGCAGTATCGCCTCGCTGCCGAGCACGTTTCGAGCGGCGCGGTCCTGCTGGCTGGCGGTGACGACCTCATCGACCAGATCGGCGACCTGCCGGCGTTGCTCCCTGACCTCGAGATGCGCCCAGCAAGGGAGCGACGCAAAGGACACGGCCTCATGCTCGACGGCTCCAGCGGGCTCGATCGGCCGGCGGCGGCGGCGGGCGGTGTATTCGGCGGTGCGGTTGACCCAAATGCCCTCGAGCGGGACGCCTTGGGTTAGTGCGTCGATCGAGTGAACACCGGGCCAGTCCCGTGGGTGCTCGACCAAGCCCTCCTTGATTCCATTCTCGAGGAGGTAGCGCAGCCGCCCGATCTGGGCCGCGGGCTCGTCGCTGATCGGGATCGCTCGGTAGCGCCGGCCCCAGACCTTCTCCTTCCAGTCATGGAGGCGACCCACCTCCCTTGCCAGGTTACCGGCAAAGTAAGCCATGAAACCCGCCAGCTGGGCGGGACTCTCGGGAGCAGCGATCAGGTGGTAGTGGCTGGAGAGGCAGACGACGCCGCAGATCACCATGTCGAAGCGGCGTTGAGCACGGCCGAGCACACCGATGAAGACCTCGTTGAACCGGGGCGAGGGTCGCAGGAGGAGGCGGCCTTGGACGGCGCGGCCGGTGATCTCGACGAGACACTTGCTGGGCAGGTAGCGAAGGGGTCGTGCCACAGAGACTAAGACGGAATTCGCCGGCCAAACCTTGTGCGTCAGCGCCTCGAACCGGGTGGCCGAACCAGGTGGCTGGCACCTCTGCGGTACCAGCGCGCCTTGCCCACGCCAAGAATCGCTCCACGACTGAGGACCCAGGCTTACGACGCACTGCACTGGTTGAGCCGCCCTTTCAGGGTTCGCGGTGGATTGCCTTAGCCCGCAGCCAGCCAGCGTGCGACGAGGTAGACGAGGCCCGCGACGTAGGCGGGGCCGAACACCTCCTTGTTGCGACGGGCGAGCCACTCCGGCAGGTAGATGTCGAAGTTGGCGCTCGACTCCTTGCCGTAGCGCGCGGCGACGTCGGTGAGCGGGCAGCGCATGCCGTTGACGGCGAGGGCCATAACCTCGACGGCCACGGCGCCCGCGAAGGCCGCGCCGAGCCCGAAGCGCCCGCGCGCAGCGCACACCGGGATGGCGAGGATGCAGGCGACGAAGAACGCCCAGATGACGGTGTGGATGAGCTTGACGGCGCGCAGTGGAGTCGGCGAGACGGCCTGTGTGACTACCAGAATTGCGGGTTCGGCAATGCCGAGCCGGTCGTCCTTGGAGCTGGAGTCAGTCGCCGCGGGCTCGACATCACCCTGCCTCTCGCGGGCAGCTTGGCGGGCACGATCCGCGACGCGGAGACCGGCGCGCCGCTTCGCGGTTGGATCAACCTCTATCGCGAGGGCGGCGCCCTCGGCGCCGTCGATGTTGTCGCCAGCGGCGACGACGGGACCTTTCTGGCGGAGCCGATTCACGGCGGCTCGTACCGACTCGCGGCGGACGCCGCCGGCCACGTGACGACCCTGTACGGCGCCGTCGACTGTCCCTTGGATGGCTGCGACCTCAGCGCCGGTCGCGTTGTCCGGGTGACGGCGGGCGGTGCGACCGTCGGCGTCGACATCGAGCTGGGGCGCGGCGCGACCCTGGCCGGCCGCGTCGTCGCCACCGGCACCGACACGGGTGTCGCGGCTGGCGTGGTGTTGCGCTCGACCACCGGGCCCAGGGTCGTGTCCTTCGACACGGCGGCCGACGGCAGCTTCGCTCTGAATGGGCTCGGGGGCGGCGAGGTCTGGGTCGAGGTGGTGGGCCGGGACCCCCATTTCGTGGCGACGCTCCAGCCGGACATCGACTGCGCGCCGATCTGCAACGTCGCCAACGGCACGCCGATCCGGGTCGCCGCGCGGGCGACGACGACGGTGACGCTCAACGCCAACCCCGGAGCGATCGTCCGTGGGCATCTCACTGCGGCGGCGACGGGAGAGCCCGCGGGCCTGAGGGTGGTCGCCGTTAATCCGTCCCATCCTCTGGGCGAGCTGGAGTTGCGGGCCTTCTCCGACCCCAGTGGCGTCTGGGAGATCGACCGCCTGCCACCCGACGACTGGAGCTTCCACACCGTCGACTACCGCCTCCACGGTCTGGGTTTGGTCGAAGAGGCGTACCCCGAGCAAGTCTGCCCGCTCCAGTCCTGCGCCGAGCCAGAGCGACTGCGCGTCGCGGCGGGTGAGGACGTGACGGGGATCGACTTCGTGCTGGCCACCGGGGCGACGATCGCCGGGCGCTTGGTGGATCGCCAGACGGGTGCGCCCGTGGTGGGTGGCCCAGGTGTTCGCGCTCGACGGGTCCGGTGGTGCCTACGACTCCGCGGTCAGCGACCGCGGCGGTGCCTATCAACTCTCGCAGCTGGCGGCGGGGAGCTACTACATTGGTGCCTCACCAACTGGCCAGCATCAGATCCCGGCGCTTCACCCGGATCGCGTCTGCCCAGGTCTCGCCTGTGACCCGCGTGTCGTTGGGGCGACGACGGTGACGGTCGCCGCCAGCGGCCGGGTCGAGCGGGTCAACCTGTAACCTGGATCGTGGCGCGGTGCTTTCGGGCAAGGTGCGCACGCCGACGGGCGCTCCAGCGTTCAAGGCCCGCGTCCGCGTCCTCGACCGCGGCGGCGTCACCCAGAGCGTCAGCATGGTGAACGGCGACGGCGGCTGGCGATCCCTCGCCCTGCCGCCGGGTACCTACTTCGTCAACACCGACGATCCCGACCCCAACCGCCTCCACTCGCAGTCTGTCTCCGAGGCGGTGCGCGATTTGGTGCCGGAGCTCTACCCGGGTATCCCTTGCCACCGCGGCCTCTGCGGCCTCGAGCTGGGCACTCCGGTCGTGATTCCCGAGTCCGGGCCGGGCGGCCCGGTCGACATCACGCGGCTTCATTTCACCCTGAGCCCGGGTGCGTCGGTCAGCGGCAGGGTCCGCGACGCGGTGACCGGCAAGCCGCTGCCCAGCGTGACCGTGGCAGTCTCCGCCCGCGACTCGCCGGCCGTCGCCGACACCGCGCGCACGGACGAGGTCGGCCGCTTCCGGATTCGCGGTGTGGCACCAGGGACCTACGCGGTGCGCACCTTGACGTACCCGGGCTACGTCGCGCAGGCATGGCCAGGTGTCGAGTGCCCTGGCGGCGCCTGCAACCGCGACGACATCCAGGCCGTCGAGGTCGGTGCGAGCGGTGACGTCAGCGGGATCGATCTCGCCCTCCACCCCGAGGCAGCAGTCGTCCGCGGACAGGTCGTCGACGTTGAGGGCAGTCCGATTCCCGGCGTCGCGGTGCGGGCCTGGGACGTCGACGGCGAGCCCGAGGAGGCGAGCAGCGCGTCGGATCTGGATGGCGCCTACGTTCTTCATGGGCTGCCGGCGGGTGAGCATCGGCTGGTCACCGCGCCGGCGGGCGATCACCTTCGCCTGCTCCGGCCGGCTGTTCCCTGCCCGGGGCCGGACTGTCGAGGCGATGGCGGCGACCCACTGGTGCTCGCTGGCGGAGAGGGCCCGCTGACCGTCGACTTCGCGCTGGCGGACGGGCCTCAGATTGTCGGCCGCGTTACCGACGCCGTCACCGGCGCGCCGCTGGCGGCGTCGAGATCGAGCTGTTCGACGCGGCAGAGGCCTTCGTCACCTCGGTGCGCACCGGCTGGGATGGTCGCTACGCCACGTCAGGCGTGGCGCCGGGCACGACGGTCTACGTTCGCACGGCCCGTACCTTCGATCATCTCGATCAGGCATGGAGCGGCGTCGACTGCGAGGCGGGCTGCGATTCCGCGCACGCGACGCCGATCCTGGTGGGGCAGGCTGACGTCGAGGTCGACTTCGCGCTGGCGCCCAACTAGCCGTCGAGGCGCAGACGTTCCAACAGCTTCTGAAACCGCGGGTGCGGACGCAGCTCGTCGAAGCGGGGGTGGACCTTGGCAAAGACCAGCGCCGAGTCGTGCTCGTCGTAGGCTTGGTCCAGCCACTCGAGGGCGTGCTCGGCCTCACCCAGGCGGGCGCAGATCGAGGCGAGACCCCAGGCCGAGACGTAGCGCTCGTGACGCTGGCGCTCGAGGGCCCTGAGCACCCCTCGCGCCTCCTCTCGGCGACCGGCGAGGGCGAGGGTCACCGCCAGGCCGGTCGACAGGTCGGCCGTCCGGCCGGGGGCCAGATTGGCGGCTCGTTCGTACTCGACGATCGCCTCGGCGAGCAGGCCGCGATGGTCGAGGGCGCGAGCCAGGTCGCCATGCCCGGCCTGGAATCCCGGGTCGAGCTCGATCGCCTTGCGGTAGTAGCCGATCGCCTCGTCGTAGCGCCGCGCGTAGAAGAAGACATCGCCCACTGCGGTGTGGATGATCATCGACAGCGGGTCGAGCTCGAGGGCTTGCAGGACCGCCGCGATCGCCTCGTCGTGGCGGGCGAGGCCGGAGAGCAGCTGGCCGTACCAGCGGTGGCCGGTGGCGTAGGCGGGATCGAGCTCGAGCGCCTTGCGGAAGGCGTGCTCGGAGCCAGCCCAATCCCAGTCGTAGAAGCGGCGGACGAAGCCGAGTGAGGCGTGAGCCGGTGCGAGGTCGGGTGCCAGCTCGAGGGCCCTTTCGGCGGCGGCGCGAGCCTGGGGATAGCCCTCCTGGGGCGGCACTGCCTTGATGTTGGCGAGCACCGCGTAGCTGTCGGCGAGGCCGGCCCAGGCGAGGGCATAGGCGGGATCGTGGTCGATCGCCTGGCGGTAGTAGCCGATCGCGGTGCGCAGCGATTCGGGGGTCCACTTGTTCCAGAAGTAGCGACCCTTGAGGTAGGCCTGGTAGGCCACGGATCCATGGTTGGGCTGGCGGCGCGGCTTGGCGCGGCTGCCCCGCGAGGGCTCGTCGAGAAGGTGCTCGCAGGCCGCCGCGGCGAGGTCGGCCTGGAGCTGCTCGAGCTCGTTCAGCGGGCGCTCCACCCGGCTGCCCCACAGACGGGCGCCGCCGTCGTCGACCAGCTCGGCGCGCACGATCACGTGGTCGCCGCGGAGGGCGAGGTCGCCGGTGAGGACGGCGCCGACGCGGAGCTCCAGGGCGGCCGCGACGGGGTCGAGGCCGCGAGAACGCAGATGGAAGACCGTGGCGCGCGCCATCACCCGCAGCTTGGGGACGCCGGCGAGGGCGTCGATCAAGGTGTCGGTGAGGCCGTCCGCCAGATAGTCGACGTCCGGGTCGGCGGCGCTGTTGGCGAACGGCAGGACGGCGACCGAGTCGATCCGTCGGCGGCGTCGGCGCACCGGGGCCTTCTTGACCACGGTGACGACGCTGCTGCCCTGGCGCCACGTGGTGTCGACCCGGACCGCGGTGCTACTGGTGGGCGCCGCGCGGGCCAGGGCGGCGAGGGCGTCGGCCAGCTCGAGGGTCTGCTCGAAGCGCGCCTCGGGTCGCTTTTCGAGGCAGCGCCGCAGGAGCTCCGCACAGCGCGGGCGCGCCCATTCGGGGCCGCCAGAAAAGGGCGGCGCGTCGTCATTGAGGAGGGCCGCGATGGTGTCCATCGTCGAGCTGCGGGCAAACGGGTGGCGGCCGGTGAGCAGCTCGTGGAAGACCAGCCCCAGCGCGAAGACGTCGCAGCGGCGGTCCGCCGGCGCCCCGCGTAGTTGTTCGGGCGCCATGTAGGCAAGGGTGCCGACGACCACTCCGGGCGAGGTGCCAATCGCCTCGGTCGGCGCTTCGTGGAGGTCCGTGCCGGTGGCGAAGCGGCTGACCTTGGCGAGCCCGAAGTCGAGGATCTTGAGTCGCCCGCCCGCGATGAACAGGTTGGCTGGCTTGATGTCGCGGTGGATGACGCCGCGCTCGTGGGCCGCGGCGAGGCCGGCGGCGATCTGGCTCGCCCAGTCGATGGCCTGCGCGGTACTCACGGCCCCGCGGTCGAGCACGTCGCGCAAGGTCTCGCCGAGCAGCAGCTCGGTGACCAGGTAGGGTCGTCCGTCGTGCTCGCCGACGTCGAAGATCGCCAGCAGGTTCGGATGGTTGAGCTGGCCGGCGGCACGGGCCTCGACGGCGAAGCGGCGGAGCAGGCCGGGGTCACACGCGAAGCTCGCCGGGAGGATCTTGAGCGCCACCTCGCGGCCGAGCCGCGGGTCGCTCGCCCGGTACACCTCGCCCATGCCGCCGGCGCCGAGGGCGGCCAGTACCTCATAGGGTCCGATCCGGGTTCCAGGGGCGACGTCCATCGGTGCCGCGATTCTACGCCGCAGCCTGTCGCTCGCCCGGGTGCTGCCGCTGGGGACGAGCCTGCCGCCGGAGACGACCCTGAAACCCGCTGGCTGGCATTCCGTATACTGAGCTCAGAATGCTGGAACGACGACCCCTCCGCCGCGACGTCATCACCCTGGTCATCGAACGCCTGGCGAGCGGCGCCCTGCCACCGGGGCGGATCACCGAAGCCGAGCTCGCCGCCGACCTCGGCGTCAGCCGCACGCCGCTGCGCGAGGCAATGGTCGAGCTCGAACAGCGCGGGTTCCTGGTGTCGGCCATGGGTCGCGGTTTCCAGGTGCCGCCGCTCACCGGCGTCGAGGCCCGCGAGCTCTACACTCTGCTTGCCCGGCTCGAACCGCTGGCCTTCGAGCTCGGCGGGGCGACGCTGCGCAGGCAGGTACCAGCGCTGCGAGCGATTCTTCGCCGGATGGCGGCGACCACCGACACCAACGCCCTGGCGGGCCTCGCCCAGGCGTGGACGGCCAAGGTCGTTGCTGCCTGCCCGAGCCCGCGGCTGGCCGCCATGCTGAGTGACCTCTATCTACTGACGGGCCGCTACGAGCGGGCGGCATTGGCCAACGGCTATCCGGTCGGCAGCGCGATCGAGACCCACGCCGCGATCCTCGACCGGGTGGCGGCTGGGGACGTCGCAGGAGCCGGCGAGCTGGTGGCGTCCGCCGCCAGCTCGTGTCTCGAGAGCCTGCTCGCCTGGCTCGAGCCCGGCACGACGGTAGCGGCGGGCGCGTTGGTCGCCAAGGTCGGCCCGTCCCGCAAGGCCCCGAGGCCCCGATCATGATCCTGCCGCTCTCGCGCCGAGTCGCCGTTCTCGCCCTCCTTGCCGCGTCTCTGTCGACGGCCTCCACGCTGGCCGCGCCGATGCCAGCGGCGGAGGTCGCCCGCTTCCAGTCCGACCTCGACCTGCTTGCTCGCGAGCTGCCCCGGCGCCACGCCAATCTGTTCCACGACACCTCCCGCGAGACCTTCGAGTCGGCGGTGGCAGGCCTCCGGGAGACTTTGCCGACGCTCGACCGCGGCAGCGCCCTGGTCGCGCTGGCGCGGCTGGTGGCGCTGGCTCGCGACGGCCACACCGCGCTCTTCCTCCTGCCCTTCCCGGGCGGGGCGCCGGTGGCGGGGATCGGTCAGCTGCCGATTGCCCTCTACGACTTCGCCGACGGTCTGCGCGTCGTCGCCATCGATCGGACTCACGCCGCCTGGCTGGGCGCCCGCGTCGAGGCCATTGGTGGCGTGCCGGCAGAAGACGCGCTCGAGCGCGTGGCGGAGCTCCTGCCGCGCGACAACGCGATGGGTCCGCGCGACCTCGGTCCGTTCTACCTGGCGTTGCCCGAGGTGCTGGCTGCTACCGGGTTGGCGGTGACGGCTGACCGTGCCGTCTTCACGCTCGCCGGCAGCAGCGGTCGCCGCGATGTCGAGCTGGCGCCGCTCGCGGTCGCGCCGGATGCCGGCTGGGCGTCGCGACTGGTCTCGTTGCCGGCGCCGGAGGACGCTTGGGTCTCGGCGGCGGACCTCGCCCCTCGCCCGACCTGGCTCCGCCGCGAGGGCGAGCCCTGGTGGTTCGAGCGGCAGGCGGATGGCACGCTGTACGCACAGGTCAACCTGCTGCGCAACGGGACTGACCGGACCTTCGCCGCCTGGACCGAGGAACTGCTCGCGGCGATTCCGCGCGACGACTCGGCACGCTTGGTCGTCGACCTGCGCTCGAACCGCGGTGGTGACGGTGACCTCATCTGGCCCCTCGTCCACGGCCTCATCCGCCACGACCTGGTGAACCGTCCCGGACGACTGTTGGTGCTGATCGGCCGGCGGACCTTCTCGGCGGCCCAGCTCTTCGCCAACGCCCTCGAGCAACACACCGCTGCGGTCTTCATCGGTGAGCCGACCGGCTCCTCGCCCAACCATTGGGGCGAGCTCGGCCAGCTGGCGCTACCGCAGACCGGGCTCACGGTGTTCCATGCGCTGCTCCGCTTCCAGGCACAGCCGCGCGACCGCCGGCCATGGATCCCGCCGCAGGTGGCAGTCGAGCTGAGCTATGCCGACCTCGCGGCGGGCCGCGATCCGGTGCTGGCGGCCGTCGCCGCGTACGCCGCGCCGCCAAGCGTCCGCGAGCTTCTGGCGCCGGGCCTTGCTCCCGGTGGCGACACCGCGGCGGCGGTCGCCGCGCTCCGCACCGTCGCGGGGCGCTACCGCAACCCCTGGCGACATCTCTTCGAGCGCGACCTGAACACCGTCGGCTATGAGCTGTTGGCGGCGCGGCGCGCCACCGACGCTGCCACCGTGCTGGCGCTGGCCGTCGAGCTCTACCCCGACTCGGCCAATGCCTGGGACAGCCTCGGCGAGGCCCAGGCCGCCGCCGGCAACCGCCCGCGCGCCGCCTACTGCTACGCCCGCTCGTTATCCCTCGATCCCACCAACAGCAATGGCGAGCAGATGCTCGACCGTCTGCTCGGAGACAGCCCATGAACCGCCACCGCCGGGGCCTCGGCCCACTCGTCCTACTCGCCAGCCTCGCTGCGGCCGGCATCCCCGCCTCGCCGGTCGCCGCCCAGACCTCGGCCTTCAGCTACCGGCCCGAACGCGCGCCGGCGGTCGGCACGGTTTGGCACTACACCAAGTCGAACCGCGACGGCTCCGAGCCCTGGCATCTCGACGCCTTCCTGGCCTCGCCGACGCGCGTCGAGGTGGTGAAGTGGGTCGAGGGCGCGAGTGACTTCGTCGAGGTCCACGCGGACCTCGACTTCGCCCGCGCGATGCCGGCGGTGCTCGAACAATGGAACACCACGGCGGCCGGCCGTGAGCCGACGCTCGCCGCCGTGCTGCCGGCAACTGTCAACGAGCTGCGCCTCGCCATGGCCAACGGTCAATCGGCGGCGGTGCCTTATGCCGCCGGGCCCCTCCATGTCTGGGGCTTCGACCTGATGAGCCTGCACCTCGCGCTGCCGCACCTGGTGGCGCCCGATCGCTCGTTCGAGGTCACGTTTCTCGACCCCAACCGCCCCGGCGCGGATGGCGCGCCGTTCCTCGTCGACCGCGCCCGCTTCACGCCCGCCGGTGACGAGACCGCCGCCGGGGTTGCCTGTCGCCGCTACGAGTTGGCAGGCCCGGTGTTCGGCGGCGCCACCGGCGCCGTCTGGGTTGCCAAGGCCGACGGCACGCTGGTGCAGGCCGAGCACGCGATCCCGACCAGCACGGACTGGCGCGACTTTCGCCTCACCCGGGTCGGCACCGAGACCATGGGAACGCTCGACTGGGAGCGCTTCAAGCTGGGCCTGGCAGCGGCGGTGGCCAAGGCGAGCGGCGGTGCCCGCGGTCCGTCGGCGGCGGCGGCGATGAAGGCGGCGTACGAGCAGGGCGGTCTCACGGCGGCGCTGGCCGCTGGCGACGCGGCGCGGGCCAACCTCACGCGGGCCTTCGAGGCGGATCTCAACACCTTCGGATACACCCTCCTCGGCTTCGGCAAGGTCGACGATGCGGTCGCCGTCTTCAGCCGCGCGACGGTCGAGTTCCCGGCGTCCGCCAACGCCTGGGACAGTCTCGGCGAGGCTCTGGCGGCCGCCGGTCGGACCGCCGAAGCGGTCGCCGCCTACCGCCAGTCGCTCGCCCTGGACGCCGCCAACCAGCACGCGGTCGACGAGCTCGGGCGACTGGGCGCGACACCCTGAAGCGCGGGTTCCGCCCCGCCGGGCGCATCGGGCGGTGAGAAGATCCGCGGATGCGCCCAGAGACTCGTGTCGTTCACACTGCCGCCGCCGTCGATCCCACCTCCGGAGCCGTGAGTCCGGCCATCGTCCCGTCGACCACCTACGAGCGGGCCGTCGACGGCAGCTTCCCGCACGGCAACGTCTACATCCGCGAAGGCAACCCCAATCGGCGTGCGCTCGAACAGGTGCTCGCCGAGCTCGAGGAGGGTGCCGTCGGGATCGCCTTCGCGTCGGGGATGGCGGCGGCGAACGCCATCTTTCAGGCGCTCGCTCCCGGCGACCACGTGGTCATCCCCGTCGATGCCTACTACGGCACGCCGAAGCTGCTGCGCGCGGTGTTCGTGCCGTGGGGCCTGCGCGTCACCGCGGTCGACCTGACCGACCTCGACGCCCTCGATGCCGCGCTCGCCACGGGGGCGCGCCTGGTGTGGATGGAGACGCCGTCGAATCCGCTGATCCGGGTGACCGACATCGCCGCCGTCGTCGCGCGGGCGCATGCCGCTGGCGCGCTGGTCGCCGTCGACAACACCTGGGCGACGCCGCTGCTGCAGCAGCCGCTGGTCCTCGGTGCCGACCTGGTGCTGCACTCGACGACGAAGTATCTGGGCGGTCACAGTGACGTTCAGGGGGGAGCCGTCGTGGTCCGTGAGGCGGGGTCGCTCGCCGACCGGTTGCGCTTGATCCAGTGTGAGGCCGGCGCGGTGCCGTCGCCGTTCGACTGTTGGCTGGTGCTGCGCGGCATCCGGACGCTCGCCTGGAGGATGCGCGGGCACACCGAGAACGCGCTCGCGGTGGCCCGTTTCCTGGCCGACCATCCAGCCGTCGAGGCAGTCTTCTATCCCGGGCTGCCGGGCGACCCGGGGCATGCGGTCGCCAGTCGTCAGATGCGCGGCTTCGGCGGCATGCTGTCGTTCGTCGTCCCTGGTGGCCGGGAGCGGGCGTTTGCGGTGGCCGCCCGGCTCAGCCTGTTCCGGCGCGCGACGAGCCTCGGCGGGCCCGAGAGCTTGATCGAGCACCGCGCGTCGATCGAAGGTCCGGGGACGCGGGCGCCCGAGGGCCTGCTGCGCGTCTCGGTCGGCCTCGAGCACCCCGAAGACCTGATCGCCGACCTGGCGCAGGCGCTGGCGGGCTGATTCGATCTCAGGGTGCCGGCTGGGCTCCATCCGGCGTTGCGCTGCGTTGTGTTACATTGCACGCAAGATGGACACGACGATCCGGAACCTCGACCCGCAGGCTTACCGCCGGCTCAAGGCCCACGCCGCCCTCACCGGCCAGACGATGGGGGAGGTGATGAACGAAGCCATCACGACCTACCTGTCGCGGCGGTGGCCGGCCGCTGGACGCGGCAGCCTGGCCGACTGGCGTCCGGTTGCGTTTGCGCCGGGCAATGAGCGGTTGAGCGAAGAGATCGATCAAATCGCCGCAGGGCCGGCCGAGGTGCACGAGGGCGATACAGGGCGCTGAGGCGTCAGTCGCGGAACAGCTCGGACAGCGCTAGCTCGAGTCCGGGCAACAACTGGCTGGTCAACGTCTCCTGACGCTCGAGGCTCAGCTCCTGCGGAGCAGCGAAAGCCGCGGCTCCGTCGGCGGCCTGGCGGTAGACCTTGACCACGTCGACCTCGGGGTCGACCACCCAGTACTCGCGCACTCCATGACGCGCGTAGAGATCGCGTTTCAGACGCTCGTCGCGCCGTCTCGTCGACTCCGAGAGCACCTCGACGACGAGGTCGGGGGCGGCCGGCAGGTTGGCATCGGTGATCAGGTGCCGCCGCGCGGCGGTGATGAACACCAGGTCGGGCTCGACGACGTCGGAGTCGGTGAGCAGGATGTCGTAGGGCGCGACAAAGATCTCGCCCATCGGTTCGCCGTCGGCCCGCTTCTGCGCCAGGTAGCTGTGAATGGCAACCAGGGCGTTGCGGACGATCCGCTGATGCTTGGTGCGGGGCGCTGGGGTCACGTAGTGGACTCCGTCGATCAGCTCGTGTCGCCTGCCGTCGTCGGGCAGGGTGCACAGGTCGTCGTAGGTCAGCTTCTCGATCGCCGGGGCGAGCACGGTGGCGATGCTCATGACGTGAGCATAGCCCCGCTACGGAACGACGTACCAGGCATTGGGCAGCTTGACCGTGGCCTCGGCGGCGCCGCCGTCGAGGTCGGAGACCTGGTCGCCCATGTTGAGGATGATCCGGTAGCCGTCGGCGACGATCTGCTCGCGACGGGCGGTCTTGTAGGGCACGGTGGTGCCCTTGTAATCGTCCGGCTTCAAGTCCACGCGGGCCCAGTCGTCGTAGCCGACGTCGCGCAGGTTCTTTTCGGTGGCTGCCCGGCTCGACTCCTTGCGGCCGCTGATGAAGAAGACGTCGATGCCGCGCTGGCGGGCGAAGCGGTAGAGCTCGAGGGTGGCGGGGATGGCCTTCGCCTCGGCCTTGGCAACCCAGGCGTCCCACTTACCGCGGTCGAAGCAGAATCCGGTTTCCACCTCGGACTGGAAGTTGTCGAGTGAGGTCTCGTCGATGTCGAGGACGATCGCCAGCTTGCCCGGCTCGCTCGCCCGCTGCATGAGGATCTTGCGCGCCTTCGCCACGTACTTGGCGAGGTCGGCGTAGTAGCGGCCGGAGTCGTGGTAGGCGATCAGCTGCTGCTTGTATTCGGGAAGCGGCGTCGGCAGGGAGGTGGCGCAGGCGGAGAACGCGCTGGCCACGAGGACGACGGCGAGCAGCCGCCGGGCGGCGGCTGCGGCGAAGGCGGAGGCGGAACGGGCCATGCGGGTTACCTCGAAGACGGTGGGTACGCGAGCCCTGAGCGGGCACGGCGAGCGAGAGGGCGACGCGGCGTAAGCTCTCACCGTCGGGGTGACGATGCAAGAGCGAGCTGACGAACGTCTTGATGACGAGCAGGGCGAGGCCGAGGCCGGGGCGCGCGACCGGCTGCGGGTAACCTACGAGGTGACGGCTGGCGACGCCGCCGGCGCCGAGGTCCGGGTGGCGGCGATCGCTCGCGAGCAGACGGTCGAGATTCCGCCGGGCATCGTCGACGCCGCCTTCGAGGCGCGGGTGGTCGGCGCGGTGGGTGTCGCCCGCGCGTCGTCAGCGGCTTCGGCAGGCGGCGGGCGTCGGTGGCTGGTGACGGTCGCCTACGATCCGGCCCTTGCGGGTCTCGTGGCGGCGGCTCCCCCGGCGGTCGACCTGCCGCAGTTGCTGAACGTTCTGTTCGGCAATGTCTCGATGTGGCAGGGCGTGCGGGTGGTCGACGTGGACTGGCCGCCGTCTGTGCTCGCCGCCCTGCCCGGCCCGCGCCATGGCCTCGCCGGCCTGCGCGCGCTCTGCGGCGTGCCCAGGCGGCCCTTGCTGTGCGGCGCTCTCAAGCCCCTCGGGCTGCCGGTGGAGGAACTGGCGGCGCTCGCCGCGCGGGCGGCGGGCGCCGGCGTCGACCTGGTGAAGGACGACCACGGGCTGGCCGATCAGCCTGCGGCACCCTGGGCAGAGCGGGTCAGCCGCTGCCAGGAGGTGGTGACCGCTGCTGCCGCCCGGGCCGGCACCCGAACGCTCTACGTGCCCAATCTGAGCGGCCCCGTCGAGACTCTGGCGGGCCGTCTCGAACGGTTGCGGGTGCTCGGGGTGCGGGTGGCGATGGTGGCACCGGGGTTGATCGGCTTCGACTTGGTGCGCGCGCTCGCGGCTGGCGCCTTCGGCCCGGTGCCGCTGCTGCTCGGCCACCCGTCGCTCTCCGGCGTGTTCCTGGGGGTCGACCACGGCCTCGCCGCCGAGGTGCTGTGGGGCGATCTGTTCCGCCTGGCGGGCTGCGACGCCGTCATCTACCCGAACGCCGGCGGCCGCTTTCCGATCGACCTCGAAACCGCCGCCGCCGTCCACCGACGGCTGCGTCGCCCGCTCGGCGCCGTTCGTCCGGCGATGCCCTGTCTCGGCGGTGGCGTCCAGCCCGACGTCATCGCCGACTGGGTCGAGCGCTACGGTGCCGACACCACCTTCCTGGTCGGCGGCGGCATCTACCGCGACCCGGCCCCGCCGGCCGCCGCGCGCCGGATTCGCGACGTTCTGGAACGCTGGGCCTGAGGCCGTGGAGGATTTCCGACCATGCCTTCCCGTGTGATCAAGGCGAAGCCCGCCGGCTGGCAGGGCGTCGAGCCGACCTCTTACAAGCCCGACGACCCGGCGACCACGCTCTTCTGCGGCGTCGAGCGGCACAGCCTGCTCGGTGACCGAGCCGACGAAGCCGCGCTCGGCTTCGTCGTGCGCTGCTTCGAGCTCGAGCCTGCCGGTATGAGCTCACTCGAGCGACACGGGCATCCGCATGCCGTGGTCGTCATTCGTGGCCGGGGTGAGGTGATCCTCGGCGACCGCGTCGAGGTGGTCGGTCCCCTCGACACCGTGTTCGTCGCCCCTTGGACCTGGCATCAGTTCCACGCCAGCCAGGGCGAGGGCTTGGCGTTCCTCTGCATGGTGCCGCGCGAGCGCGACCGGCCGCAGGTGGCGTCGGCGACCGAGCTGGCGGCCCTGGCCGCAGAGCCGGCCCTCCATCGGCTGCTCGCACCCCTCGCTCGACGGCCCGCCGACGGCGCCTGAAACCGCGTTGCGCTGGCGACATCCAAGAGGCGTGTTGGCAAGTTGTCTCGGGTGGGCGGGAATGCTCCTGCCGCTGCGATGACTTGTCAGCAGGGCGAGGCGACGGGCGCAGGCCAGCAGGGCCGGCGGCGGCGTATCGTCACTGGGCCCGTCGACCGACGGGCCATCGTCGGACTGGAGACACGCCGTGGACCTCACCGAACATCGCCAACGTGGGTCGCGCCCCACGCGGCTGCTGTTGAGCGGAATTGCACTGCTGTTGACCGCCGCGTGTGCGGCGCCCGGCTCCCATGCCGATGCGCAAGCCAGTGCTCAGGCCGATGCTCAAGCTGGAAGGGACTCGAACAAGGTCGGGCCGGAGACTGCCATCGCAGCCAACGGCCCGGTGGCCACACCCTGGAGGGATGCGATGACCCGTTTCGTCAAGCCGTCTGCCGCCGAGCTCGCGAGCAAGCTCACCCCGTTGCAGTTCAAGGTGACGCAGAAGGAGGGGACCGAGCCGCCCTTCAACAACGACTACTGGGACAACCATGCCGCTGGCATCTACGTCGACGTGGTCTCTGGGGAGCCGTTGTTCTCCTCGCTCGACAAGTACGACTCGGGCACCGGTTGGCCGAGCTTCTCGCGGCCTCTCGTGCCGCAGAACGTCGCCACCAAGGAAGATCGCTCCCTGTGGTCGGTGCGCGTCGAGGTGCGCTCGAAGGGTGCCGACTCGCATCTCGGGCACGTCTTCGACGATGGGCCGGCGCCTACCGGTCGGCGCTACTGCATGAACTCCGCGTCCATGCGTTTCGTGCCGGTCGAGCGTCTGGCGGCCGAGGGCTATGGCGAGTTCCTGCCGCTCTTCGGTCAGCCAGTGCCATCCGCGGTGGACGCGTCGGGTGCCGCGCCGACGTCGGTGGCGCCCGCAGCCGTTGCGCCCGTCGAGCAGCCGAAGGGCGCGCGGCGGGAGACGGCGTACCTCGCCGGCGGCTGCTTCTGGGGCATGGAGGAGATCATCCGCGGCCTGCCGGGCGTCATCGAAACGGAGGCCGGCTATACCGGCGGCTGGCTCGCGAACCCGAAGTACGACGACACCCATGACAGCCGCAGCGGCCACGCCGAGGCGGTGAAGGTAGTCTTCGACCCGGGGAAGATGAGCTACGAGGACCTCCTCGGCTGGTTCTTCCGCATGCACGACCCGACCACCAAGAACCGTCAGGGCAACGACGTGGGCAGCCAGTATCGGTCGGCGATCTTCTACCTCGACGAGACCCAGAAGCGGGTCGCGGAGACGGTGCGCGAGCGCATCGACAAGTCAGGCAAGTGGCCGCGGCCGGTCGTCACCGAGGTCGTCGCTGCGTCCCAGTGGTACCCCGCCGAGGCCTACCACCAGGACTACCTGCAGAAGAACCCTGGCGGCTACACCTGCCACTTCATTCGCGACTGAGGGATCGGCTGATCGAGCGGAGCGCTCGTCAGGCGCTCGGCGCTCGGTGCCGGTCGGCCCACCAGGCGAGGGCGACGAAGATCCAGACGCCGAAGGCCGAGATCGCCACCGCCGCTTCACTCGGCGGTGGCGGTCCGAACATGGCGCCGGCGTAGATGGCGAGCAGGACGGCGACCAGAATACCGACACCGACCTTGCCGGCGCGATCGCGGGCGCGGGTGGCGCGGAGGTAGAGCCAGAGGCCGGCGGCGAACATCAGCAGCTCGACGGCCATCGTCGCCGGCCGGCTCTGCCAGAGCTCGAGCCCGAGGTGCGGGCCAGCGGTCGGCAAGAGTGGCATGTCAGGGCGATGACTCGCCCAGTCGAGCACCCAGTGGCTGACGACGACGGCGCCGAGCACCCACCCGCCGCGCCGATCATGGCGGGCGACGAGATAGCCACCGCCGAGCAACGCGCCCCACAGCGCGAGCATGGTCAGGCTGTGCGACCAGGGATAGCTGACGAAGTCGAGCGGCGTCACCACGGTGTTGCCCGGGTCGACGCGCACGACCTCGACGCCCGCCAGGACGAGGGCCGGCCATAGCAGGTCGGCGAGCTGGGCGGCGACGAAGAGAAGGCCGAGCGAGACGCGCGGTGCCAGGCGCTTGCCGGCCAGACCGACGGCGAAGTGTCCGATGAACATGCGCCGATCTTACGCAAGGTGCTTCCACCCGCGAACGAAACCAGCCATCCTTCCCTCTCGGAGATTCTCGATGCCCATTCGTTTCGCCGCCGACGTCTGCCAGGACCTTGCCGCCAGCCTCGCGCGCGAGTGGTTGGAGACGGACGGCCTCGGTGGCTGGGCCAGCTCGACGCTGGCTGGCGCAAACACCCGCCGTTACCACGGCATGCTGGTCGCGGCGACGGCGCCGCCGGTGGGGCGCGCAGTCCTCGTCTCGCGGCTCGACGAGACGGTGCTTCTCGGCGGCGCGCGCCACGAGCTGGCAACGGCGTTGTTTCCGGGTGCGATCAGCCCCCACGGCTTCCGCCAGGTCGAGAGCTTCGAGCGCGACCCGTTCCCGAGCTGGACCTTGCAGGCCGACGGCGCCGTCGTGCGGCGCACGGTGGTGGCGCCCAATGGGGGCCTGGCAGGGCGCTCGGCGGTGGTCGTCGTCTACGAGCTGCTCGACGTGCCGGCGACGCTCCAGGATCCCGAGGTGCTCGAGATCGAGCTGCGGCCGTTCCTCGCCGGGCGCGACTACCACGCCCTCGGGCACCGCGACGAACGGCCCCTCACGGCGCGCTTTGCTCACGGGGTGCTGCGCTGCGACCCCGCCCCGGGCCAGCCGACGGTGTACGTCGCGGTGCCGGGAGGGCGCTTCGAAGCGGCTCCCGACTGGTGGTACCGCTTCGAGCTGCCGGCCGAGGAGGCGCGTGGCTTCGACCACCAGGAGGACCTGTGGACGCCCGGCGTGATCAAGGTGCGGCTGGTCACCGGCCAGCCGCTGGCGGTGGTGCTGTCGCTGGCCGACCCGCTCGTCGCCCTCGCAGCGACAGCGCCCACCGCGCTCGCGCCCGCGCCGCCTCTGAACGCCCAGCAGCTGAGCACGGCAGTGCTCGAGCTGGTGACTGGCGAACGGCGCCGACGCTCGGCGCTCTTCGGGCGCTCGGCGCTCGCCACCGTGCCGCTGGGCGAGCTCGGCGAGCTCGCCCAGGCGCTCGTGCTCGCCGCCGATCAACACCTCGTCGCGCGACCCACCAAGGGGCAGTCGGCGTCGCGGCGCGCGACCGACCCGCGGACGATCATTGCCGGTTACCACTGGTTCGGCGACTGGGGGCGCGACACCATGATCGCCCTGCCCGGGCTCTGCATGGTGACCGGACGCCTGGACGAGGCCGGCGCGGTTCTGCGTTCGTTCGCCGGCAGTCTGAGCCAGGGTATGTTGCCCAACCGCTTCCTGGACTCCGGCGCCGACGTCGTCGGGGCGGCGGAGTACAACACCGTTGATGCGACTCTGTGGTTCTTCCTGGCGGTCCAGGCTTACCTCGCCGCAGCCGACGCCGAGAGTGCGCGGGTGGCGGCCGAGCTCGCCGCCAGCGCCTACCGTCGTCGGCACAGCGATGGCAGCGAGCTCGCGCAGCCGCACCACGCCCTGGTGCGCGACGTCCTGCTGCCGGCGTTACGCGAGGTGATCGCCTGGCACGATCGCGGCACCCGCTTTGGCATCCGCGTCGACGACGACGGGTTGCTCGCGGCGGGCGAGCCGGGGGTCCAGCTCACCTGGATGGACGCCAAGGTCGGCGAGTGGGTGGTCACCCCGCGGCAGGGCAAAGCGGTCGAGATCCAGGCGCTGTGGGCGAACGCGCTGGCGGTCCTCGGGGGGCTCGAACGCCGCTTCGGGGACGCCGTCGCTGCCGAGGGTCTCGCCCGGCGGGCGGCGGCGGTCGTCGCCCGCGCCGGGGAGTTGTTTTGGAACCCGACCGCCGGCTGCCTCTATGACGTCATCGGCCCAGAGGGTCGCCCCGACCCGGCGATTCGCCCCAACCAGATTTTCGCCGTCTCCCTGCCGCTGCCGCTCGTGACCGGCGCGCGGGCGCACGCCGTGCTGGCGGTCGTCGAGCAGCGCCTGCTGACGCCGGTCGGGTTGCGCAGCCTGGACCCCGCCGATCCCGCCTATCGCCCGGCCTACCGGGGCAACGCCGAGGAGCGCGACGGCGCCTATCACCAGGGGACGGTGTGGAGCTGGCTGCTCGGTCCCTATGTCGAGGCGCTGGTTCGGCTGCGTGGCGAGGAGGGTCGTCGCCAGGCCCGAGGCCTGCTCGCCGGACTGGAGCAGCACCTCACCGAAGCCGGCATCGGCACGGTGGCCGAGATCTTCGACGGCAACGCCACCGTCGCTACCGGCCTGCCAGGAGCGACCCCACACCACCGGCCGGACGGCTGCATCGCCCAGGCCTGGGGCGTCGGCGAGTGGCTGCGCGCCGTGGCGCTGGCGACGACCGGGGGTCCGCTGAACGGATAGGCGGCGGGCCTTGGACGGGGGGCGAGTTGGATAGAGTGGTGACTCACGGTCCCGTTTCGGCCCACCCGCCATGAGCCTGGTCTCGCGCAGCGACCTGCACTACGCCCTCCTCGAGGCGGCGACGGACCCGTCGGGTCCCGAGTCGCTGGCGCGTCGCTTCATCAGCGAGCTCGGCGAGCGACTGCATCTGACCGGCGCCGCTGTCTGGGCGCAGCGCGACGGCGCCGGGCCGCCGCGTTTGGTGGCGCGCTGGCCGCTCGGCGACACCCGGCCGATCCTGCCCGACCCGAGCGGCCTGCCGCGCAAGTCGACGTCGCGCCTGGTGCTGCTGCCTGGCGGTCTCGACGACCTGGCCTTCCTGCTGCCGCCGAGCGCCGCCCTGTGGATGCGCCCCGAGCGGGCCGGCGACGCTCGCGTCTTCGCCGAGGACCCGGAGCTGTCGGCGATTCTGCGCCGGTTCGGGACCGAGCTCGACAAGGCGTGGATGCTTCGGCGGACGCTCCGCAGCCTCGATGACACCTCCTCGGCGCAGCGCGCCCTGCGCGAGACGGCGAGCCGTCTCGAGGCGCTGGTCGAGAGCCTCGACGGCGGCATCCTGGTGGAGACCGAAGGCGGCCAGATCGCGCTCGCTAACCAGGCGTTCTGCCGTCTGTTCGCGGTGCCGGCGCGAGCCCAGAACCTGATCGGCGCCGACAGCGTGGTCGCTACGCGCGGCGCCGGCGCCCTGTTCGAGGATCCCTCCGGGTTCGTCGCTGGCGTCGAGCTCGCGCTGGCCGCCAAGGAGCGCATCGCCGGCCAGGAGCTGGCGATGGTCGACGGCCGCATCCTCGAGCGCGACTACATGCCGATCATCGGCGAGTCGGGTTACTCGGGCCACGTCTGGCACTACCGCGACGTCTCGGCCCGCCGGCGCGCCGAGCTCGAGATCGCTCGCCTGAAGCAGTTCTACGAGCACGTGCTCGAGTCGATGCCGATCCAGCTGGCGGTGCTCGACGCCGAGGGCCACTACGTCCACGTCACGGCTAGCGCGGCGCCCGATGCCGAGACCCGGCGCTGGCTGATCGGCCGGACCGACTTCGAGCTCTGTGCTCGCCAGGGTCTACCGCAGCGGGTTGCTGAAGAGCGCTTCGCCCAGCTGTCCGAGGTGGTGGCGACCGGGCGGCTGGCGACCAGCGAGGAGTCTTACCGCGACCGCGGCGGCCAGATGCGGCAGTTCCTGCGCTTCGCCCATCCGGTCCGCGGCGAGGATGGGCAGGTCATCCAGGTTCTGCGCTATCGGCTCGAAACCACCGAGCGGCGGCAGGCGGAGGCCGCTCTCGCCGCCAGCCAAGCCCGCCAGGCCGGCGTCCTCGCGGCGGCGCCCGACGGCGTGATCACCTTCGACCAGGAAGGTCGGGTGGTCGCCGCCAACCCGGCCGCCGAACGCATCTTCGGGCTCACCACGAGCCAGCTCGAAGGGCGCACCATGGGCGAGCTGATCGTCGCCGACGAGGCCCAGGCGGGCGCGGAGGGCGGGCTCGGCATGCACCTCGTGAGCAGCCGCCCCGACCTCCTCGGCCGCCGCGTCCAGCTGACCGGGCAGCGCGCCAACGGCGGGCGCTTCCCAGCCGAGCTGCAGGTCCAGCCGATTGGCTTCGACGACGGCAGCTTCGAGTTCACCGCCTACGTGCGCGACGTCACCGCGGAGCGCGAGGCGGAGGAGAGTCTGCGCTCGGCGCGGCGATCGGCCGAGGTCTCGGCGCGGGCGAAGGAACAGTTCCTGGCCAACATGAGCCATGAGATCCGCACGCCGCTCAACGCGGTGATCGGGATGACGCACCTCCTGGCGGGGACCAGGCTGGACGGCGAGCAGAACCGATTTCTCGACGGCATCCGTTTCTCGGCCGACACCCTGCTGGCCCTGCTCAACGGCATCCTCGACTTGTCGAAGATCGACTCCGGGAAGTTGGTGTTCGAGTCCATCGCCTTCGACCTCGACGAGCTCCTGCGCGGCCTGGTCGAGGCCAATCGGGCGGAGGCGGCGCGGCGCGGCCTGGTGCTCGGCCTGGCGCGCTCGCCCGAGGTGCCGTCGCGGCTCGTCGGCGACCCGCTCCGGTTGAAGCAGATCCTGCTGAATCTGGTCGGCAATGCGCTCAAGTTCACCGAGCGTGGCGGCGTCGAGGTGGCGGTAGAGCTCGTCGGCACCGCCGAGGATGGTCGGCCTTGGCTGGCGTTCGCGATCACCGACACCGGCGTCGGGATCGCGTCCGAGAAGCTCGGCGCCGTCTTCGAGGCCTTCACCCAGGAGCGCGCGGAGACGGGTCGACGCTACGGTGGCACCGGTCTCGGCCTCACCATCGTGCGCGAGCTGGTCGAACGCCAAGGCGGCACGGTCGACGTCCAGAGCACCCTCGGCCGTGGCTCCTGCTTCACCATCCAGCTGTCCTTTGGCGTTGCCTCCGGACGACCTCTGGCGAGCGACGCGACCCCCGAAAGCGCCAGCGGCATCGCCGGGGCGCGCATTCTCCTGGTCGAGGACAACGAGCTGAACCAGATCGTGGCCTCCCAGCTGCTGCGCCGGATCGGCGCCGAGGTCGACATCGCCAGCGACGGCGCCGAGGCCCTCGAGCGCCTGCGCGCGGCGAGCTATGACGTCGTGCTCATGGACATCCAGATGCCCAACATGGACGGCTATGAGGCGACCCGGCGTATCCGCGGCGAGCTCGGACTGGCGCGCGAAGTCTTGCCGGTGATCGCGCTGACGGCGTCGGTGCTGCTCGAACAGCGCTCACGGGCGATCGAGGCCGGGATGGACGACTTCGTGATGAAGCCGTTCCACCCCCGTCAGCTCGAGGAGGTGATCGCCGGCCACCTGGCCCGTCGGCGCGGCGCGACGCTCGCCGACGCCGGGGAGCGGGCCGTCGACGAGCGGCCGGCGATCGACCTCGAGGTGCTCGAGGCGCAGACCGAGCGTCAGCGCGACCTGGCGCTCGAGATCCTCGACCTCTTCGTCCGCCAGGCGCCCGAGCTCGGGCGCGAGATGACCACCGCGCTGTTCGAGCAACGCTTGCCGCAGGTAGCGGCGATCGCCCACAAGTTGCGGTCGTCCGCCGGGGTGGTCGGCGCCGCTCGCCTGCGCGAGACACTGATCCGCATCGAGCGGGCGATCAAGCTCGGCGCGCCACCGGCGGAGGTCGGCTCAGAGCTGGGCACCGCCGGTTGGGAGATCGCCGAGGCAGTTTCGGCGTTGGTCGCCGCACGCAGCCGCTACGCCTGAACCGCAACGCGACGGGAGGCCCGCCGGTGGTATTGTACCGGTCGGTCCAGCCATGCCGCCCGCTCAGTACACCCGCGAGGAAGTGGTCGACCGCCTGATGGCGGTGGTTCGCCGGCTGGGCTACGCCGGCGCCTCGCTGGCCGAGCTCTCGAAGGCGACAGGTCTCGGTAAGTCGAGCCTCTACCACTACTTCCCAGCTGGCAAGGACGACATGGTGCGCGCCGTCCTCGACCGCCTGGAAGCCCAGCTCACCGCTGGCCTGTTTGCCCCGCTGGAGGCTGCCGGCCCGCCCCGCCGGCGTCTCGAGGCGATGGTAGAAACCCTCGACGCCTTCTATCGCGGTGGCGAGGAAGCCTGCCTGTTGGCCCAGCTGGCGCTTGGCGGTGGTCAGCGATTCCAGGCGCAGCTCGGGCGCATTTTCGCCGCCTGGCTGGCGGCGATTGCCAGCGCCCTGCGCGACGCCGGCCTGCCGATGCCAGTCGCCCAGGCCAGGGCAGAGGATGCCGTCAAGCGGGTGCAGGGCGCGCTCATCCTGGCCAGCGCCGGCTCGGACGCGACGGCCTTCGAGCGCACCCTCCGGCGCCTGCCGGACGAGCTCCTGGCGTCGTCGGCAACTAGCTGATTTCCAAGCAATCTTGCGCGGAGGTCTTGCATCTTCGCGGCGGCTCGTCTATTGTACCGATCGTTCGGTTCAATGACTGAGCCGACGTCGAGCCCGGAGATCCAGCCATGCCCCGTATCCAGCCGATCGACCCCGCCACCGCCACCGGCGACGCCGCCACCCACCTGGCGACCTCGCGCAAGATGTTCGGCGGCACCCCCAACATGATTCTCACCGCGGCCCAGGCGCCCGCCGTTGTCGGCGCCATGCTCGGGTTCTTTGCCAGCCTCGGCAAGGCGTCCCTGGGTGGCAAGATCGGCGAGCAGATTGCCATCGCCGTGGCCCAGGCGAACGGCTGCGGCTACTGCCTGTCCGCGCATACGGCGATTGGCAAGATGCATGGCCTGCCGGGCGACGAGCTGGCGGCGGCTCGTCGAGCGACTTCGACCCAGCCGAAGACGGCGGCAATCCTGGCACTCGCGCTCGCCATCAACCAGTCGCGTGGCCACGTCAGCGACGAGGTACTCCGCGCGGCCCGCAATGCCGGCATCACCGACGCCGAGATCGTCGAAGTGGTTGCGCACGTGGCCCTCAACGTCTTCACCAACACCCTGAACAACGTCAGTGAGACCGAGGTCGACTTCCCGCTGGTTCCGCTCGAAGCCGCTGCCTGACCGCGGTCAGCCCTGAGCCGAGCGGTGCCGGTCGCTCCACGCGTCGGTGCCGCTCGGTCGTCTACGGTGGAGGAGGAACGATGGAGCTCTTCGTCAAAGGGCTGTGGCGCTATCCAGTGAAGAGCCTGGCGGGCGAGCCACTGGCGGCCGCCCTGCTGACCGTCAACGGCATCCCCGGCGACCGTGTCGTCCACGTGCGCGGGCCCGAGGGCGTGCGGACGTCACGGCGGCAGCACCGACTGCTGGGCCTTGCCGGCACCCTCGGCGACGACGGCCAACCGCGAGTCGACGGCCACCCGTGGCTCTCGCCGAAGGCCCTGACGCTGGTGCGTGAAGCGGCCGGGAAGGACGCCTGGTTGGCGCCCTACGACGGCCCCGAGCGGTTCGACATTCTGCCGCTGCTGGTGGCTACCGACGGCGCGGTGGCCGCCTTTGGCCGTGACGTCCGTCGGCTGCGACCGAACCTTCTGATCGGTGGCGTCGACGGCCTGGCCGAGCGGACCTGGCAGGGTGCGGAGCTGCACATCGGCGAGGCCGTCGTTCGCCTCGACTCGCTGCGCGGGCGCTGCCCGATGACGACCGTCGACCCCGACACCCTCGAACGTGACCCCGAGGTCCTGCGGGACATCGGCCGACGCTTCGCCGGTCGGCTGGCGCTCAACGCCGAGGTCGTGAGGCCGGGCAGAGTTGTCGTGGGCGACGCCGTTACCCTGACGCTGCCCTGACGGATGGCCTGCGCCGGCGGCCTGGCGCCCGGTGGCCGGTTCAGGGCTGGGGGCGACTGGCAACGATGGCGGCGACCAGCTCGTCAGGAACGTCGGCCGGTTCGGCGGCCGCACCGCGAGCCAGCCGAATCGTCGATCGGTAGCCTGCCAGGTAGGCGACGCAGGACGGGCAGACGGCGAGGTGGCGGTCGAGCTCGCGCCGGGTGGTGGCATCGAGCTCGTCGTCGAGGTAAGCGAGGATGAACTCGATGACCTCGCGGCACGTCAGGCCGTCCCAGGCCCGCGCTGCCACCGGCTCCGCGCTCGGTGTTGGCTCGTTGGTCATGGCGTCGTCCGGAAGTGAGGGTCGAGGATGCCGCGCAGGGCCTGGCGAGCGCGATGGAGGCGGATCTTGACGGCGTTCTCGGTGATCCCGAGAGCGTCGGCCGCCTCGCTGGTGTCGAGATCCTCGATGTCGCGCATCAACAGCACAGTCCGGTAGGTTTCGGGCAGGCGGTCGATGGCACCGCGCACCAGCTCGCAGGTCTCGCGGCGTTCGAGACGACGCTCTGCGCTGTCGTCGTGACCGGCAAACCACGGCTGCGACGCCGTCGTCTGATGGCCGTCGTCGAGATAGGTGGGTAACAGGGGCTCGATCGACTCCTCGGGGCGCGAGCGCTGGCGCCGCAGCCGCATCAGCGCCGCGTTGACGACGATGCGATGCAGCCAGGTCGACAGCTGGCTCTGGGCCTCGAACCGGGGCAGGGCGCGAAACGCCTGGACGAACGCTTCCTGCAGCGCGTCGCGCGCGTCCTCGTCAGTGCGCAAGAAACGCCGCGCCACCGCCAGCAGACGGGGCGCATGCTTGCTCACCAGCTCGCGATAGGCAGCCTCCTCGCCGTCGCGGAGACGGGCGAGCAGCGAGGTGTCGGCGCTGGCGTCTACTCCGCCCGGAGGCTTCATCGAAACGAGTCTATGCGAGCCGCCACAGCTCGAGAGGCAGGACCTTGCTCTCGGCGATGGCGATCAGGTCGCGGTCGCGGGCGAGCAGAGGACAGCCGTGCTCCGCCGCGAGCACGGCGATCAGGCAGTCGATGGTCGAGCGAACGGTGATGCCACGCCCACGGAGCGCGCGGAAAAGGGCCGCCGCCCGCGCGTGAGGGTCGAAGCCGATAGCGTCGAGAAAGGGAAGCTCGCGGAGACTGGCCTCGATGAGGTCGCGCTGGCGGTTGCTGCGGATCCCCTGCAGAACCTCCGCGACGATGACGCCACAGACGGCCGCAGCGTGGAGGTCGAGCAGGCGGCGGACGGCGGCGCGCTCGACGCTGTCGGCGCCGTTGAAGTAGTCGATCCAGGCCGAGCTGTCGACGAGGACGATCACTCCGTGTCGGCCCCGACTCCACTGCGCTTGCGCAGGGCATCGAGATCGGCCTCGCAGACCACCTGGCCCTCGAGCTCGAGAAGCTGCGCATAGGCGCGATGGCGCGAGTACTCCCGCAGTGCCTCGTTGATCACTTCCGTCTTGGAACGGCCTGGGGCAAGGCGCTGGGCCGCCGCCAGGGCCCGCTCGTCAAGATTCAGGGTCGTGCGGGACATGGGTATGCGCCTCCCGCGCAGACGGTAGCCGCAGCTCCTGCGTCTGTCAATTCGGGCCTGGTGCGCAGGCCGCTTCCTTCCGCTCCGGCGTGGCCGCCAGCGCCCAGCCCAGCAACGCGTTGAGCGACACCGCCAGGCAGACGGCGAGCACCACGGGATTGCCGAGGAACAGCTTGACCGTCGGCGACTGCGTCGCCAGCCAGTCGGCGTGGGCGGCGGCGGCGAGCGGCAGGGTCAGCGCCGGCACCAGGGTGAACGCCGTGGTCAGCATCCAGACGTCGCCCTTCGGCCCGGTGTTGAGCAGCCGCAGCCCGGCGACGACGATCATGCCGCAGACGACCAGGAACACGGCGCCGACGATCGGCCGCGGGATGACCACCAGCAGCACCCCGACCTTGGGCGACAGGCCGTAGAGCAGCAACAGGCAGGCGGCGACCTGAATCACCCGCCGACTGGCGACTCGCGTCGTGGCTATGACGCCGGTGTTCTGGGCGTAGGTGGTCAGCGGCAGGGCGCCGATCAGGGGCGCCACCGCCGAGGCGAGGCCCTCGACCGTGATGCCGCGGTTGATGTGGCGGACCTGGTAGCGCACGCCGGCGACGGCGCAGGTGCCGGCGTAGTCGCCGATCGACTCCGCCATCGAGCCGACGAAGCCGACCAGGACGCCGATCAGGGCGCCGAGCGAGAGCTCCCAGCCGAGGCCTGGCCCGCCGTAGGGCAGGAGCCGCGGCAGGGCGAGCCAGCTGGCGCGCGCCAGGGGGGCGGTGTCGAGCAGACCCGCCAGGCTCGCGCCGCCGACACCGGCGAGCAGGAGCCCGCCGAGGATGGCGCCGCGCGCGAGGATGCCGTAGCCGCTGCGGTGGCCAATGACGGTCAGGGCGACGATGATGGCGATGGCGCTCGCGGCGAGACCGAGCACGGCCGGCCGAGGGTCGGCGAGCAGCCAGCCGCCGGCGACCCGGGCGAGCGAGAAGCCGATCGTCACCACGACGAGCCCGCAGACGTACGGCGGCAGCAGGCGCCGCATTCGGCCGAGGAGCCCCGAGGCCCCGACCACGGTCTCGACCAACCCGGCGATGAACCCGGCCATCCACATCGCCGGCGCGCCAAAGGCCGCCCCCGCCGACGCCATCGCTCCGCTGTCGGTCGCCGACGGCCCGAGCACGGCGGGCAGCCGGTTGCCCCAGGTGGCATTGACGAAGGTCGCGACGCCCATCAGGAACAGGCACGCCGAGATCATGCTCGCGGCCTGTTCCGGCCCGTAGCCGACGGCGCCGGCGATCACCAGCGGCAGGATGAACGGGGAGACGTCGACGAGGGTGTGCTGCCAGGCGTAGAGCAGCGTCTCCCACGCCGGCGGCACGTCGTCGACGCCATAGTGCGGGGTGACGCCCTCGACCGCCTCCGCCCAGACTGCCTCTTCCGACATGCCGTCAGTCTATCTGCCGCCGTCCGCGCCGAGTTGGCTGACGTCTCAGGGGATGTCGATGTCCCACCCATCCGTCGTGCCCCGCTCGAAGCCGTCGGCGAAGGCGAGGGACGTCTGCAGCCGCACCACGCCGGCGAAGTAGCCGTTGGCGTCGTCGGCGTAGCCGGCCAGGAGGGTACGACCCGCGCTGTCCAGGCCGACCGCAAGGGCGAAATCGTCGGGCCGACCGGCATCCACGTCGATGGCGATGCGGCGCAGGCCGTTGCCGTCGAAGCTCGGGTCGAGCGTACCGTTCGGCAGCACCCGGGCGACGAGGAAGTCGCCGTTATCCGCGGTGCTGACGTCGATGCCGCCGGCGACCATCAGCTTGCCGTCGCTGCGCACCGCGACCCCACCCAGCAAGATCTGCTCGCCGAGATCGAGGTCGAGGAAGCCGCCGCTGCCGAAGGCGGGATCCGGTGCACCGGCCGCCGTCAGCCGCAGGAGCTTGCCGTCATACGTGAAGGCGTCGAAGGCGACGATCGGTGCGCCGCGGTTCTCGTCCACCGCCACGTCGCGGACGTTCCAGTTGCTGCCGAGGTCGAGGGTCACCGTGCCGCCGGCAAAGGTGGGGTCGGGAGCCCCGGCGGTGGTCAGCCGGGTGACGAAGGCGAGGGCGTGGAGGTTGGAGCGCCCGATGCCACCGGCGACGTAGATCGACCCGTCCTCGGCGATCGCGACCTGTCCGGCAAAACCGAGCTCACCGCCGTCGTCCAGGAGCACCCAGCCGCCGCTGCCGAAGGTGAGGTCCGGGTCGCCGTCGGCCTCGAGCTGCAGGACGAAAGGGTCGGTCGCGCCGACGCCGGTGCAGTCGCGGCACTGCCCGACAAAGACCATCTTGCCGCCCGTCCTGATCGCGGCATCGAGCGTCAGCACCTTGGCGCCGGCCCAGGGCAGGGTCTCGATCACCACCTTGCCGAAGCTGCCGAAGGCGCCATCGAGCGTGCCACTCGCATCCAGACGGGCAGCGGCCGGCCGGACGTCGTCGCCCGCCACCAGCACGCTGCCCGCCAGCAGGGTGCCGAAGAAGGTGTTGCGCAGCGCCATCAGGCGGTCGTCGTTGGCAGCGGTGCGGTTGAAGGAGACCCGCCGGATGCCGCCGCTGCCCCAGCTGCCATCGAGCGCGCCGGCGGCGGTGTAGCGCAGCACCAGGAAGTCGAACGCGCCGCCACCGAGGGCGCCGGGCACGCCGGCAAAGCCGCCGACCAGGAGCTCACCGCTGGCGAGAGGCAGGAACGCCCGCGCATAGGCGCTCTCGCCGGACCAACCGACGGTGGCGATGCCGTCGCCGGAAAAGGTCGGGTCGGGATCGTCGTCACCGGCCCGAGCGATCACCGGGGAGAGCAAGAGGGCAAGGACGAGCAGGATCGCGGGGCGCATGGCGTCTACCTCCGCCCCATAGAACGGAGACCGGGGGAGAAGGGAGACAGGGGCGCAAATGCGCGATGGCGGGCGCCTCAGGGCGGCGCGACGCTGCGGGCCTTCGACTGCGCGAGGAGCGCCGCGGCGGCTTTCGTTTCCGGGTCGTCGGCGCCGATGCTCTCGCTCAGGCGTGCGATGCCGTCGGCGAGGTCGGCGACGGCCCCTGCGGTGTCACCCTGCGCCCGAGCGACGCGGCCGCTGGCGACGAGGAGCTGTCCGTAGCGAACGTCCAAGACGTTCTTGGCGCGCAGCGTGGCGAGGCCCTCGTCGACCAGGGCGCGGGCCTCGGCGAGGTTGGCGACGCTGGGGAGGGCGAGGAGATCGAGGGCGATCTGCAGGTCGGAGACGGCGACGCCGGGGTGTTCGGTGGTGGCGAAGATCTCGACCTCGATCGCCCGCGCCCGGCGGTGGAGCGCGAGCGCTTCGCGCGCGTCGCCGCGCTCGCGCCGCACCTCGCCCAGGTACTTGAGCGCCGAGCGCAGCGCGTAGTCGCCGCTGCTCGCCGTCGGCGCGAGGTCGGCGACGACGGCTCGCAGCTCGACTTCGGCCTCGGGCAGGCGACCGAGACGCAGCAGCGCCCAGCCGTGGCTGAGGCGGGCACCGAGCGTCAGGGGACTGTCGGCGCCGACCTTCTCGCGGTAGATCGCCAGGGCTCGCGCGAAGGCCTGCTCGGCGTCGGCGAAGCGGTTGCGGCCCATGTAGGTGAAGCCGAGATAGCGCAGAGCCGAGGCCTGATCGTAGTGACCAATTGGCGCGAGGATGGTTATGGCGTCGAGCAGGACCCTCTCGGCGTCGTCGTAGCGGCGGTGGTCGTTGAGCGCGAACCCGTACTGGATCTCGGTGAAGGCGACCTGCGGGTGATGGGGGCCGAGGATCTCGCGCTGCAGGGCGAGGGCGCCGGCGAGTTGCTCGAGCGGGGCGTCGCGATCGCCGGCAAGCTCGAGCATCTCGGCCAGCTGGGCGCGCATGCCGGCGAGCTCGAGACCGCTCGCTGCCGGCGCGGCCTCGAAGATGGCGGCGGCGGCCCGGCCCATCGCCGCTCCCTCGGCGATGCGCGAGCTGTCGACCAGGAGGGCGGCCAGCATGAACTGCCAGCGGGCGGCTTCGAGACTGTCGCTGCCGTGCGCGGCGGCGGCTGCCGCGAGCTGGGATTCGACCTCGGTCATCGCCGCGGTGGTGTCGCCGGACTGCCAGAGCGCGTTGGCGCGAGCCTCGGCGTAGCGGCGCGTGGCTTCTTCACCCCCGGCCAGGTGCGGGGCAGCCACCTCGAGCTCGCGGCGGGCGGCCGCGAGCTCGCCCAGGTCGATCAGGACCTCGGCATGGGTGAGGCGGCTCGCCGCCACCTCGGGGCTGGTCGAACCGAGCTCGTCACGCCGCAGGCCCAGGGCGGTGAAGGCGTGACCGCGCGCTTCGGCGGTCAGCCCGAGGCTGCGCTCGACCTGGGCGATGGCGTCGAGCATCTCGGCCTCGAGCGCCGGCTCGCCGGCGAGCTCGCGGGTGACGCGGCGGGCTCCGGCGTCGAGGATCTCGCGGGCGGTGATGGTGGCGCCGAGCGAGTGGCTGGGGTCGGCTTCCTTGAACAGGGCGACGAGGAAGTCGCGGGTACGTTCTGCCCGCCGCGCCTGTTGTTGCGCGACGCTCGCCTGCCAAAGGGCGACGGCGAGGCCCGCCAGCAGCGAGGCGAGCGCCAACGCGCCGGCTGCCACGCCCCAGCGATGGCGCGCGACGAAGCGGCTCGCTCGGTAGCCGAAGGAGTCGGCGCGGGCGAGGATGGGGCGGCGCTCGAGGTAGCGGCGGAGGTCATCGGCGAGGGCGGCGGCAGTCGGGTAGCGCCGCGCCGGGTCGGCGGTCAGGGCCCTGCCGACGATGGTGTCGAGATTGCCCTCGAGCTGACGGGAGCGGCGGTCGCGGTCCCGGCCCGGCGCGCCGCGGAGGGCCGCTGACGGGCGCTCGAGCCGTTCCGCGCTGACTGCCGCAAGGAGGGCGGTGAGTGGCCGCGCCGAGCGGTCGAACGGCTGACGCCCGGTGAGCAGCTCGAACAGCAGGATGCCGAGCGCGAAGACGTCGGTGGCAGTGGTGACCGGCTGTCCCAGGATCTGCTCGGGGGCGGCGTAGGCGGGCGTGAAGGCCGCCGCCTCGATGCGGGTGTGACCGTGCTGCGGCTCATCGGCGAGCAGCTTGGCGATGCCGAAGTCGAGCAGCTTGGCGCGCCCGTCGGTGGTCACCAGGATGTTCGACGGCTTGAGGTCGCGGTGCACCACCAGCTTCTGGTGCGCGAGCTCGACCGCCTCGCAGACCTCGATCAGCAGCCGAATCCGGCGCTCGATGCTGGCCTGTTCCTGCTCGCAGGCGTCGGTGATCGTCTGCCCGTCGACGTGCTCCATGACGAAGTAGGGGTCGCCGTCGGGGCTCTTGCCGCCGTCGAGCAGCCGGGCGATGCCGGGATGCTCGAGCTGGGCGAGGATCTGGCGCTCGCGCAGGAAGCGCTCGAGGATGGTCTCGGTGCCGAGCCCGGGCAGGATGAGCTTCAGGGCGACCTGCTGCTCGAACTCGCCGTCGGCGCGCTCGGCGAGGTAGACCTCGGCCATGCCGCCGCGGCCGAGCAGACGCAGCAGGCGGTAGCGGCCGACCAGCTCGCCGCTCCGGTCGTGGCTGGTCTTGCTACGGGGTAGCCGGTCGAGGGCAGCGACCACGAACTGCGGGGCGCGACCGCCCAACGGCTCGCCGAGGGTGAGAATCTCGCCCTCGTCGGCAGCCAGGAGCTCGCCGAGGAAACGGGCCATCTCGGGGTCGCCCTGGGCGATTTCCGCCAGGCGGGCGGCCCGCGCCGGCCCGGCGAGCTCGGCGAGCTCGTCGAAACGGGCTTCCCAACCGGGATGGAGCGTGGTTGCGTCGCTGCCGCTGCTCATCGTCAGGTCACGTCGCGCTGTTGCGGCCTCGTTGATTGGAGCGCACCGACGCCCTCGTCGGGGACAAGGGCCTCAACCGGCGGCGGGCGGCGTCGTCAGCTTGCCGGTGAGCGCCGCCTGCAGGTAGGCGCGAGCGCGTCGCCAGTCGCGCTTGAGCGAGCGTTCGCTGCGGCCGAGGATGTCGGCGATCTCGGGCAGCGGCAGCCCGACGAAGAAGCGCAGCTCGACCAGGCGCGCGAGGTCGGGTCCGAGGCGCTCGAGGCCCTGGAGCGCGCGGTCGAGGGCCATGATCTCGACCGACAGGACGGCTTCGTCGTCGGCCACTTCGCGCACCGACTCGAGGTTGATCGCGATCACCCCGCCACCCCGCCGCTCGGCGTCGCGGCGGCGGGCGAAGTCGACGATGACATGGCGCATCACCCGCGCGGCCAGGTTGAAGAAGTGGGCGCGGTCGACGGCGGCGAGACCCGCCGGGGTTGCCAGGCGGAGGTAGGCCTCGTGGACCAGAGCGGTGGTGTCGAGCGTCGAGCCGGGCTGGCCGTGGAAGCGAAGTTGCGCTTTGGCGAGGCGGTGCAGCTCGAGGTAGACGCGGGAGAACAGGGCGTCGGCGGCGGCCCGGTCGCCGCCGCGGGCATGGCCGATCAGCGTCGTCAACGCGGTGACGGCATCCTGGCCTCGCGGAGCGTGCTCGGGAAGGTCGTCGTCCACGGGAGACATCTTACGACCAGCGCCCGTCGCCAACGCGTCGTGCAGGCGGGTGGTGCGAAGATCGCGTCATGCGCACGATGGCGGAAGGATCGCGGTGCTGCCTGCCCTGGCTCCTGCTCATGGTGGCTGCGGCGCTGCCGGTGGCGGCGAGCGGTGACCTGGCGACGGCGGAGCAGGCCTTCGCCGACTGGCGCGAGGCGAGCGACCAGGTCGACCTGGCGACGTCGCGGGGAGCCGTGGTCACCGGTGAGGGCAGCAGCCTGCCGGAGGCCCGCGCCCGGGCGGCGGCGCTCGCCGCGCGGGCGCGCGAGCTCCTGACCGAAGCGTCGGCGGCTGAAGAGGGCACTGGGCACGACGCCGAGGCGCTCGCGACGATGCGCGCAGCCCTGGAGGCTGTGGCGCCGGACGTGGCACCGGAGGCCTCGGCGAGCCCGACTGGCGAGCCGAGCGTCGCGGACTGCGAGCCCGCGCGCGTCGCCGCCCTGGCTTCAGCCGGGCTCGCCACCCTCCAGCAGCGTCTCTACGGCTGCTTCGGCCTGGTTGCGGCGAACCTGCGCGTCGGCGACGAGACTCTCGACCGGTTGAGCGTGCTGGGACGTCTGGCGACGACCGCTGCGCCGGCGGCGCGTCGCCAGGTGTTCATGGCGCTCGAGCCCCTGTGGCGGACGGTGAACGGCCACGGCGGCGCGGTGGGCTCCGATCATCCGAGCCCCTACCGTGAGCTGCTGCGGCTGTCGGCGGCACGGTGGGCGGCCGGCGACTCGCCGGTGGTGGCGAACCTGACGGCGCTGGGCATCGCTCCGGAGCAGGCGGAGCCGTGGTTGCTCGCGATCCTCGCCGCCTGGCGTGATCTCGCGCCGGCCGGCGAGGCGATCGAGCCGTGGGATCTGTACTTCCGGGCAGGCGCCCTAGCGCGCGCGCTGCCCGGGCCGCCGGATGTCGCCGGCCTGCGCGCCGTCAACGACGCGTACTACGCGGCGCTCGGAGCCGACCCGCCAGTGCTCGGCGTTCGCTTCGACCTCGAGCCGCGGCCGGGCAAGGACCCCGTCGCCTTCACCACCTTCGGGCGCCGTCCGCGGTTGCGCGACGGCGTGCGGTTGCCTGGCGAGGCGTGGGTGTTCGCCACCTACCGGAGCGGGGGTGTCGACAATCTGATCGAGCTGCTGCACGAGACCGGCCATGCCGTCCACCTGCAGGCCCTCGCCGCCCGCCCGGCCTTCGCCGACTGGCCGGACAGCGACACCTTGACCGAGGCGCTCGCCGACGTGCCGGCGATGGAAGCTTACGAGCCCGCCTGGCAGCGGCGCTGGCTGGGCCAGGCGGCGCCGCTTGGTGACTCCCTGCGCGCAAAGTACGGGAGCATCGTGCTCGACATCGCCTGGGCGCTGTTCGAGCTCCGGCTCCACCGCGACCCGGCGGCCGACCCCAACCAGGTTTGGACGGCCATCACCCACGAGTATCTGCACGTGGTGCCGCATCCCGGGCTCGCCTGGTGGGCGCTGCGTGGCCAGCTCATCGACGCTCCGGGCTACATGATGAACTACGCCGTCGGCGCCATCCTGGTCGCCGACCTGCGAGCGGCAGTCGCCGCCGGCGCCGGGCGCGGCTTCGAGCCCCCGCTGGCGACGACCTACCCGTGGCTGAGCGAACGGCTGTACCGCTGGGGCCGCGGCAAGTCGTCGCGGCAGGTCCTGCTCGACGTGCTCGGCCGGCCGCCGTCCCCGGCTGCCCTGCTCGCCGACCTCGGCCGCCTGGCTATCCCATAGGACCTACCGCGGGCTCGGTTCCGACGACTCCAGCGTCCTCGCGCCCAGACTGAAGCGCCAGAGGAGCACGGCGAAGACGAGGAGCGTGGCGAGCGAGATCAGGGTGTACTGCTCGTCGCGCCAGGTCGACATGCCGGGCAGGGGAGCCAGGCCGACGAGCTGGGAGAGTGCGCACAGGGCGAGGAGCAGGGGGCCGCTCGGTCGCCAGCGCGACCACAGCAGTGCGGGGACGATGAGGAACGCGTAGTAGTAGGACGTCAGCTCGACGACGAAGGCGATGGCGAGCGCGGCGAGGGCAGCGGCGAGCCAGGGCGTGGGGTCGCGGGTGACCGCGCGGCCGAGGAGAACGATGACCCCGAGCACGACCAGCGCGGTCCACGGCCGCACCTTGTGGCGGGCGGTCAGCCGTGCGTCCTTCCAGGGTTGCCACGGATCGGCGGCGCCATTGGTCACCAGCACGCGACCGATCTCGCTCGGCCGGTAGGTGAGCACCATGCCGAGCCCCATGTTGTTGGTCAGCGGGGTGTTGCGGTGCTTGACGGTGTTGGCGGCAAAGCTCCGGTAGACGTCCAGGCCGCCGCCGATGGCGGCGCCGAGGGGCACCAGCAGGCTGACGGCGACCGCCGCGGCGGCCAGAAATTGCAGATGCTGACGCGTCGGATCGCGACGCAAGGCGGCGTCGAGCGCCTGGGTCCAGCCGCCCGGCACGGGCTCGCCATCGGATCCGGGCGTCCTGCGGCGGAGGCCGGCCACCGCCCGCCCGATCAACACCGCCAGCGCGAGCGCCGGGCCGAGCGCGAGCACCGCCGGGAAGACGCGCAGCAGGGCGGCGTAGCCGAGGGCCAGGCCGCCCAGCACCGGTCGCCCGCGGCGCAGGCAGGCGACGGCAGCGGCGGTGTAGAACAGCCAGTCCCAGCGCAGGAACGCGCCGCCGGTCCAGAAGAAGCGACAGGGAAAATAGGTCGCGAAGACCAGCAGGGCGACGGCTGTCGGACGCCAGCCGAACGCCCACACGAGAACGGCAGCCGTCGCCAGGAAATACAGCGGGTCGAGCAGGGTGAGCAGGAGAATGGAGCGGTCGCTCGCCGGTGCGAGGTTGGCGAGCAGCGACCCCGCGACGTTCCACACTGGCGTCGCGTTGTAGCCGTGGTCGGTCGACAGATCGTCCCAGCGGCCGGCTGACTCGCGGTCGCGGAACCAGCCGACGTCGTGCCGGAAGGCCGCCCAGCGCGCCGCCGTGAAGCGGCTGGTGCAGCGATCGGGGTGGGCCAGGATGTCGGCGGTCGACTCGAGCGCGTTGGTGCGCAGGTTGGTGATCCTGCGCGTCGCTACCCGTCCGAGGAGGCCCGGCTCGCGGGAGTCCGCCACCGCCACGCACTCGTAGAGACCGTCGTAGCCGAGCTCTCGGAAGTACTTGGCGCCGACGTAGTAGTGAAAGGTGTCCCAGGTGTGGATGTAGCCGCTGAAGTGGAAGGCGCCGAAGTTGAAATAGGTGAGCGCGGCGACGAGGCCGGCCGCGGCGAGCAGGCGGTCGACCCAGCGTCCCGGCCGGCGCGCGTGCCAGACCAGGAGGCCGCCGCCGGCGACGGCCAGGATGAGCTCCCACCAGCTGCTGGTGACGTCGTTCCACAGCGTCCGCCGGACGCTGGCGGCGGGGTCGAGCGGTGCGTCGACGACACGCAGTGCCGGTGGCCATGGGCTGGGCACGGTGCAGTAGGCGGCGATCTCGCTCACCGAATACCGGCGGTCACCATCGCTTGCGGCGAGCACCAGATAGCGCACCGGCCGGCCGGCGAGCCGGACTGCCCGCGTCCGCAAGCCGGCGCCGTCCACCGGGCTGATGGTGACCAGCGGCTCGTAGTCGACGCTGTTGCGCGAGACGGTGATCGGATAGCTGTCGTCGTGGTCGGCTTGGACGACGAGGGCGCGGAGCTCGACCTCGCGGCCGAGGTCCCAGACCAGGACCTGGCGAGCTCTGAGGACGAGTGCTGGGGAGGTGTCGAAGCGCGCACCCTCGGGCGCCACCGCGCCGTCGGTTACGCGGCTGAGCTCCGGGCGCCCACCGGACGGCCGGAGTCCGGCCAGCAGATTGCCGGGCGGGCAGTCGGTGGGCTCGGCGGCGGACGCACTGGCCACGAGCAGAGCGGTAAGGGCCGTCACCAGGGTGCGGACGATCATCCGCGGAGCATAGCGACAGCACGGGTAGCCGCCCCCTGGTGCTGCAACTTTTCGGCGGTGCTCTGTTCCGATGGGCGGCCTCGGGTGTCTCAATGACCGAAGCCGGAGTCAGCGCGACGACGATCCCGTCGAGCGCGGCCCCGAGAGGAGAGCAACATGAACCCCCAAATTCAGCAAGACTCCCGATTCGACCGCCGGCCGTCGCCGGCTCGCCGTTGCGCTCTGACCCTCGTCGGAGCCCTGACCTTGGCCGTCTCACCGGCGTTTGCCTCCGGGCCCGGCACCCTGAAGTTCAGCGAGGCGGCCTATCTCGCCAGCGAGGGTGCCAGCGCGCAGGTGATCGTCGAGCGCTCGCAGGGCGAGGACGGCGCCGCCTCGGTACGTCTGCAGTCGAACGGTGGCTCGGCCGCCCCCGGCAGCGACTACGCCGCCGTCGACGTCGTCCTCACCTGGGCCAACGGCGACAGCACCGACCGTCTCGTGCTGCTTCCGGTCACCGATGACGCCACCGCCGAGTCAGGCGAGACGATCGAGCTCGTGTTGGTGGACGGTACGGGCGCCAGCATTGACCCGACGCGCGCCACCAGCATCGTCAATATCGCCGACAACGACGGCGGTAGCGGTGGCTCGGGTGGTTCGGGTGGCACGGGCGGCAGCGGCGGCTCCGGTGGTTCCGGCGGTTCGGGCGGTTCGGGCGGTTCGGGCGGTTCCGGCGGTTCGGGCGGTTCGGGTGGCTCCGGCGGCTCCGGCGGTTCTGGTGGCTCGGGCGGCTCGGGTGGTTCGGGCGGCTCCGGTGGCTCGGGTGGCTCAGGCGGTTCGGGTGGCAGCGGCGGCACGAACGGCGTCTTCAAGTTCGACGAGCGCAGCTTCTTCACCACCGAGACGGCGGGCGTTGCGGTGATCACGGTCGAGCGTTCGCAAGGCGAGACCGGCGCGGCCACCGTCGAGTATGTGGCGCAGGCCGGCACCGCCACCGCCGATGCCGACTTCTCCGAGGTTACCGGCACGCTGAGCTGGCCCGCCGGGGACTCCGGAATTCGCTCCTTCGAGGTGCCGGTCACCAACGACGGCGTCGCCGAGCCCAACGAGACGATCGCCCTGATGCTCACCAATCCGACCGGTGGCGCCACCCTCGACCCCGATCGCGCCGAGGCGGTGCTGACGATCCTCGACTCGGGCGACGACAACGGCGGCGGCACGCCGGGCAGCGCCGGCGTCCTCCACTTCGACGAGGTTTCGTTCGAAGTCATCGAGGGCAACGTGCAGGCGGTGATCCGGGTCGAGCGCTCGAATGGCGAGCAGGGCGCGGTTGCCGTCGACTTCGCGACCGCTGACGGCAGCGCGACCTCGGGCAACGACTACCTGTCCGCCGCCGGCACCCTGTCGTGGGCAGCTGGGCAGGAGGGGGTGCGCACCTTCACGGTGCCGGTGCAGGCAGATGACCTCCAGGAGGGCAACGAGTCGGTCAATCTGACGCTCTCGAACGCGACAGGCGGCGCCACGATCGACAGCGCCCGCGGTTCCTCGACGCTGGTGATCCTCGACGACGACGCGTCGACCGCCACCTGCGAGCCCGGTGACGACACCGGCTGCGCGAGCGGCAACCGGTTCGCCATCGACGTCACCTACCGCACCTCGGTCGGCCTCGTCGGCAAGGGCCACATGGTGCCGCTGTCGCCCACCTCGATCGGCGTCTGGTTCTTCTCGCCCGACAACATCGAGATCCTGGTCAAGGCGCTCGACGCCTGTAACTTCGAGGCGCGTCCGGCCTACTGGCTGTTCTTTGCGGCGACCACCAACGTCGACTTCACGCTGCGGGTGACCGACACCCACACCGGCCTGTCGAAGGAGTACAAGAACCTGCTCGGGCAGGCGGCGATCCCGGTCCAGGACACGGTGACCTTCCAGACCTGCGGGCAGTAGTCACATCAGGTCCCCGGGCCCTCCGGGGAGCGCACGCCGCGGCCGTCGGGCACCATCCCGGCGGCCGCTTCGGCGTCTGGACTATGCTCGCTCGCGGCATCGATGACGAAAGGCACGCCATGACCCTGCCCCGTTTCTCCGCTTCCTCCTACGACTTTGCCGCCTACGTGCCGGCCCGCAACTGGATCGGCGGTGCCTGGCACGACGCGACGGCAGGTCTGCCGGCGCGCGAGGTGATGAACCCGCGTTGGGGCAAGGCGATGGCAACCGTCGGCATGTCGAGCGCCGCCGACGTCGCCGCCGCGGTCGCCGCGGCGCGGGCGGCGCAGCCGGCCTGGCGAGCGACGCCGATCCGCGACCGCGCCCAGGTGCTCCACCAACTGCGCGCCCTGATGCTGCGCGACCTCGCCGAGCTGTCGTGGCTGGTCGCGCACGAGAACGGCAAGCTCTACGGCGAGGCCGAGGCCGAGGTTCTGAAGGCGGTCGAGTGTCTCGAGTACGGCTGTTCGCTGGCCAACATCGCCACCGGCGGCGGTGTCGAGGTGAGCCGTGGGGTGCGCTGCGAGGAAGCCTACGAGCCGCTTGGCGTGGTCGCCGGCATCGTGCCGTTCAACTTCCCGATGATGGTGCCGATGTGGATGATCCCGCAGGCCCTGGTCGGCGGCAACGCGTTCATCTTGAAGCCTTCGGAGCGGGTGCCGCTCGCCACCATGCGCCTCGCCGAGCTGTTCGTCGAGGCGGGGCTGCCGGCCGGGATCTTCTCCCTGGTGCAGGGTGGCGTCGAGGCGGTCGAGGCGCTCTGCGACCACCCCGGTATCGCCGCCGTCGGTTTCGTCGGCTCGAGCCGCGTTGCTCGCGCCGTCTACGCCCGTGCCTGCGCCGCCGGCAAGCGCGCCCTGTGTCTGGGCGGCGCCAAGAACCACCTGATCCTCGTCCCCGACGCCGACCCCGACGTCGCCGTCGAGAACATCGTCGCCTCGTTCACCGGCTGCGCCGGCCAGCGCTGCATGGCGGCGTCGGTGCTGCTCGCCGTCGGTGACGTCGAGCCGCTGCTCGCGCGCGTCGCCGAGCGCGCCGCGGCGCTGCGGCTCGGCACCGACATGGGCCCGGTGACGAGCCCCGCCGCGGTCGCCCGCATTGCCGCCGCGGTCGGCGCCGCCGAGGCCGCCGGCGCCGTCGTCCGCGTCGACGGCCGCGGTCAGCAGGCGACGCCCGACGGCTACTGGGTCGGCCCGACGATCCTCGACCACGTCCGCCCCGAGATGCCGGCCGCCTGCGACGAGATCTTCGGCCCGGTGCTATCGGTGATCCGCGTGCCCAACATCGACGCGGCGCTACAGGTCGAGAACGCGAGCCCCTACGGCAACGCGGCCACCGTCTACACCCGCTCCGGCGACGTCGCCCAGCGGGTGATGGCCGCCGCCGAGGCCGGCATGTGCGGCGTCAACGTCGGCGTCCCGGTGCCGCGCGAGCCCTTCGGCTTCGGCGGCTGGAACGACTCCTGTTTCGGCCACGGCAACATCACCGGCTGGGACGGCTTCCGCTTCTGGACCCGCCAGCGCAAGATCACGACCAAGTGGGCGTTGCAGAAGGACGCGACGTGGATGGGTTGAGCCCATGACTCGACTCCAGGCCCATCACGACGACTTGGCAGAGCTGTGCCGGCGTCACCAGATCAGACGTCTCTCACTATTCGGCTCGACCTTGCACGGCAACGCCGGGCCCGACAGCGATGTCGATCTCTTGGTGGAGTTCGAGGCGAGCGCCACGCCGAGCTTGTTTGATGTGGCGGGAATCGAGCAGGAGCTGGAGGACCTCCTAGGTCGCAGGGTCGACCTGCGGACTGCGGGCGACCTGAGCCGGTATTTCCGAGACCAGGTGCTCCGCGAGGCGGTGGTCCAGTATGACGCCGCATGACGTCGTGCGGGTGCGGCACATGGTGGATGCGATCGAAACCGCCATGAGGTTCATCGTCGGCCGCGCCAGGACGGATCTCGATCACGACGAGATGCTGCTGTTTGCGCTCGTGCGTGCGGTCGAGATCGTCGGCGAAGCGGCAGCCAAGGTTTCAGCGGAGACTCGCGAGAAGCTCCCGGCGATCCCGTGGGCCAAGGCCGCCGGGATGCGCAACCGCCTGGTGCACGCCTATTTCGACATCGACCGGGGCATTCTCTGGTCGACCGTCAGTGGAGCCCTGCCCGAGCTGCTCCGCAGCTGAGGTCCGCGCTGCGCGACGGTGGGCGGGACGTATACTGACCGCGCGTTGCGCAGCTTCGCCGGCCTCGCCGTCGACCTCAACCTGCTCTTTCGGTGAGTCCGCGCGCGCCCAGCGCGCGCACCGCCAGTAAGGAACCCAGATCGTGGAAGGACCCGAAATCGTCGACCTGTGCCTCCGCCACTCCCTCTATTCGTGGTCGGCGACGGGTGCGGTGGACCCCTTGCCGATCGTGCGCGCCGAGGGCGTCTACATGTGGACCGCCGACGGTCGGCGGATCATGGACTTCAACAGTCAGTTGATGAGCGTCAACATCGGCCATTCGCACCCGCGGGTGGTCGCGGCGATGAAGCGGGCATGCGACGGGTTGATCTTTGCCCATCCGGGAACGGCGACCGAGGCGCGGGCGCGGCTGTCGCAGCGGCTCGCCGACCTCTGCCCGGGCGACATCGACGTCTTCTTCTACACGCTGGGCGGCGCCGAGGCGAACGAAAATGCCATCCGCGCGGCGCGTCAGTTCACCGGGCGGCAGAAGATCCTGTCGCGCTACCGGAGCTATCACGGCGGCACCAACGCGACCCTCCAGCTGACCGGCGATCCGCGCCGCTGGGCCAACGAGCCGGGCATGCCTGGCGTCATCCGGGTGATGGATCCGTGGCCGTACAAATACTCGTTCGGTGACGACGCCGAGTCGATCACGCGCAACAACCTGACCTATCTCGAAGAGGTGATCGACTACGAGGGGCCGCAGACCATCGCGGCGATGATCATCGAGAGCGTCACCGGCACCAACGGCATCCTGATTCCACCGCCAGGGTATTTGCAGGGCTTGCGCGACCTCCTTTCGCGACACGGCATCCTGCTGATCTGCGACGAGGTGATGGCGGGGCTCGGGCGTACCGGAAAAATGTTTGCGTTCGAGCACGGCGGCATCGTGCCTGACATCGTCACCCTGGCCAAGGGGCTGACGTCGTCGTACGTGCCGCTGGGCGCCATGGGAATGTCGCAGCGGATCGCCGACCACTTCCAGAAGAACGTGTTCTGGGGCGGCCTCACCTACAACGCCCACCCGTTCTGCCTGGCGGTGGCCGACGCCGTGCTCGACGTGCTGCTCGAGGAGGACCTGGCCGGCAACGCCGCTCGCCTCGAGCCGGTGATGCGGGCGGAAATGGAGGCGCTGGCGGCGCGTCACCCGTCGGTCATGGCGCATCGCAACATCGGTCTCTTCGGCATCGTCGAGCTGCAGAAGGACCGTCGCGGCACGCCGCTCGCGCCCTACAACGGCAGCCATCCAGTGATGGCGAAGTTCAACCGAGCTCTACTCGAGGCCGGCCTCTATACCGTGGTGCGATGGAACACCTTCATGACCAACCCGCCGCTGTCGATCAGCGAGGATGAGCTGCGGGCCGGCTTCGCGATCATTGATCGCTGCCTCGATTTGGTCGACGAGGTGGTCACCGACTGAGCGATCACTGCACCGCGACCGTCCAGCGGCCGGTGTCGCCGCTCTCGAAAGAGTCCCACTCGACGGTGACGACGTTCGAGATGCAGTAGAGGTGGAAGGGCGCCGAGCAGACGTACGAATTGACCCTGGTCCAGCCGTCGAAGCGGGCGTAGCCCAGGCCACCGGTGGTACCGCTGTCGGCGTCGGCGGTCCAGCCGTTGCAGGTATGAACGTCGCGCGTTCCGTCGGCCAGCGTGCCGGTCCACACGGCAGGGTTGGTGTTCCACGCGTAGGCGCCCGTTTCGTACTGATGGATGCTGTTCTGCGTGGCCCCGTCGAGCAGGTCGACAACGCTGCCGGCGATCGGGTAGCCGTCGAGGCGACGAAATGGGCCATCGGTGGTCAGGCGATCGCGCGCGTCGACGGCACCGGTCGAGATCCAGGGGACGAAGCTGTTCGGGCTCGGCAGATGGGCGGCTGCGGCCAGATTGCGGCAGATCGCGTAACCGGCGTTGACACCGGTGGCGCCTGCCGCCGCAGGCCAGGAAGCAAGCGCGCCCGTGCCTCTGGCTGAGGTGGCGAAGACGATGGCGCCGGGCAACCACGGCTGCTGGGTGGCGTCACCCGTTCCGGGCTCGACGCAAAGCAGGCGACGCAGGGTGTTGCAGGCTTGGGCGCCACTGTTGGTCCACACGACGGCGCTGCCGAGCGCGTCGCCGGACCAGCCGGAGTCTCCGGCGCTGGCTGACGCCCAGTCGTTGCAGGTGCTGACGCTGCCCTGCCCACCCTCGAAACTACCGGTCCAGTAACGCTGGGTCTCCCAGTCGTGCGACACCGGCTGGAGGAGCTCGTCGAGGGCGACCGAGCGGTAGATGATCCCGGGTGCCGTCGTCAGCTGATCGAGGGTGCCACTCCAGGTGGTGATGCCGTTGGCCAGGTACCAGGGACCGCCGCCCGTCAGCGTGCCACCGTTGCAAGCGGTCTGCTTCTGGCCGCTGAGGCCTTGGACGTGGCAGTAGGCGTCTGTCGCGGCACCCGGCGTCGCGGTCGACAACCAGGCCCGATAGGTGCCGGGGTTGGGGAGGTTGCCCGCCGTCGCGCGCGCTCGGCAGACGGCGTCGGCCTTGTCGAGGGGGGTGGCACCGCTGGCTCCGGGCCAGCTCGCGATGTTGCCGGTGCCGGTGATCGACGTGACGAAGGCCCGGCGCTTGACCGCCAGCGCCGCCCTGGCGTCGGCGAGGGTGAGGGCGATGAGGGCGGCGGTCAGGAAGCGGCGCGAGCGCGGGGAGTCGGGCATGGCGTCCTCGGGTTGGCAGGTGTTGCCTGCCAACCGAGGCGCAATCCGTGGGCGAACGGGGCCAGCCGCCGCCGCCGGCGCGACGCTCCCTAAGCCCGGGCAGCCACGTTGCGCCGGTGCGCCATCCAGCCGACGGCGAGGAACGCGGCCTCCACCAAGGCGACGATCACCAGCACACTCACCATCTTCGAGCTGCCGAAGCCGTAGGAGTGGAGACCCGCCGCGAGCACGAAGTTGACGCCGAGGTAGGTCATCAGGATGGTCCAGAAGGCGGCGATGCTCGAGGCCGCGACGCCGAAGCTCGCCATTTGCTGGTCGAAGCGGGCGTGGAGGATGGCCATGTAGGCCAGGAAGGCGACCAGCGACCAGACCTCCTTCGGATCCCAGCCCCAGTAGCGACCCCAGGAGGAAGCGGCCCAGATCGAGCCGGTGAGGATGCCGGCGATGAGCAGGATCGAGCCGACGTGGATGTAGTAGTAGAGGAGCTCGCTCCAGCGCGCCGCCAGTTCCTGGCGCTTGGGGGCGAAGATCTCGATGCCGATCACCAGGTGGCCGAGGACGGTGACCATCGCCAGCACCGAATAGCTGATGACGATGATCGGCACGTGGATGGCGAGCCATGGGGTGCCCGAGAGCACCGGCGGCATCGGGTGGATGAAGGGGTCGATCGGCAGCAGGTCCACCAACATCATGGCCACGGCCGAGAGGCCGGCGGCGTTGGCGATCAGCAGGCGATTGCGCAGCGCGAGGGCGATGATGCCGAACAGGCCGACGCCCCAGGCCAGGAACAACATCGACTCGAACATGTCCGAGGCCGGGATGTGGCCGGCGATCTGCCAGCGGAGCCACAGACCCCACGACATCACCCCGAAGCCAGCGACCATGCCGACCGCCGCGACGGCGCGCGGCCAGCGCCAGTCGCGCGCGACGGCGAAGCCTGCCGCGAGCGCCGCCGGCAACAGGATCCACCAGGCCAGCCGGGTTGGCCCCTTCTCGTTGTAGGTCAGCTCGCGGGCAATCGCGTCGTTGCTCGGGTAGTCGGCCGGCGGCTGCGAGCGGATCTGCTTCTCGACGCCGACCAGCTCACTGGTGCTGCGGAAGCTCACCGGCGCCCACGGCTGCTCGGCAGTGGTGCCGGGCAGCGGGTGGACCGCCCGGCCACGGAAGTAGTCGTCGAGGACGCCGAGGCGTTGCTCGAGGGCGAACAGCTTCTTGTCGACGCCCGATGGTTTGGCGTCGCCGACCTGCCGCCGATGGGCCTCGCCCAGCGCCTGCCGGAGCTGCTGGTTCTGCACCAGAGCGTCGAAGGCGGCCCACGACTGGCCGCTCGCGCCGATCGCGGTGGCGACCTCGGCTCCGCCGAGCTTGACGATCGGCTGCTGCGACCAACCGGTCGGGTCGACCGTCCAGCCGAGGACCATGGCGACCGGGTCGATGCCTGGCCAGGCCCGGTGGCCGGTGACCTCCCAGACCGCGTTGCGCGCCTGGGTGTCGAGCGGCATGTTGCGGCCGTCGTTCTGCACCGGCAGGCCACGCAGCAGCTCGGTGACGCCGCGGTCGGGGACCTGGGCGGCGGTGGCCGGCAGCGCGCTGGCGACGCCGATCGCCAGGGCAAGACAGGCCATGGCGGCGGCACGGGCGGCCATCTGGCGCTTCTGCAGCAGCCGGGTGGCGAAGACGACGATCATGCCGACCACGAGCAGGGTGTAGCCGAGGAAGACGATCGCCTGGCCCGGGTCCTTGGACACCGACAGGATCGACATCTCGCGGCCGTTCTCTATCTGATAGCTGCTCTGAAAGAAGCTCCAGCCGCCGTGGTGCAGGGGCTCGTTCATCTGCAGCATGGCCGGCGTATCGACGCCGCCGGCGCGCACCGTCACCTGGCTGCGGAACATCGCTGGTCGGCGGGTGCCAGGGTAGTAGTCCATCTGAAAGTCGTCGAGGCGGAGCGTGAAGGGCAGCGCCACGTGGCTGACGTCGTCGCCCTTGCGCTCGAGGAACTCGTTCGCCTCCTGGCCCTCCCAGAGTGGCAGCTGGCCCTCGACCTTGAAGCGGTCGGTGACCAGGGCGCCGACGAGGATCAGCAGCATCGAGGTGTGGGTGAGGGCGAAGCCGATCCGCCAGCGGTTCTGGGGCCAGCGCACGATCAGCGCGGCGAGCAGGTTGGCGCCGAACAGCGCCTCGATGGCGTAGAACCAGGGTGCGTAGTAGATCGCGCGCCCGGCCTCGGTGCCGCGCAACGATTCGACGATGGTGCCGGTGGCCAGGGCGATCAGAAGCAGGATCACCAGGGCGACGGTGAGCTTGAGCGAAGCCAGGTTTTCCAGAAGGCGGCGCATGGTGTCGGGGTCCTCGAGTGTGGTGCCGGCGTTTGGTCCGGCGAGAGGAGCATTCACCTAACGTGATCGCCAAAGAACACACCGTTGGAACCTGCTCGCCCACCCTGCTGGGTAGCCTTACGGACGTCGTGATCAGGATAGAACCGTTGGCCACCGAAATGACGGCATCTCGGGCGGCGACCATCGTCGAGACTGGCTTCCCGCAGTGGGGAATCTCACGCGTCGTTGGGGCAACAGGCGGGGCATTTCCCGCGGTGATCCGCCGGCCGTGGCGGGCACCGAGCCGGCCGCAGCCGGGGAGATAGAGTCCGAACGTCGATGTCGCAGCCCGCCGCCAGTGCCCGCTTCGCGACCCCGGTCGCCCGCGTCGACCCCTCCCGGCGCCGCCTGTGGGTGGTGCTGGTGCCGATCCACGTGCTGGCGTTCGTCGGCCTCTACGCCGGCATGCTGCGCTTCCTCGAGAACGCCTACCTGCGGGCGGGCGAAGAGGCCTCCCGCGGCCGGCTCGACCAGGCGGTGCGCGAGATGCCGTTCTTCGCCCCGGGGCCGGGCCAGCGCAGCCCGCACGTCTTCGAGCATCTATTGGTGGCCCATGCGCCGATCGGGCTGCGCCTCTACGACACGGCAGCGCGGCCGGTCGGCACGCCCAACCTCTCGACCGAGCCGGCGGAGGTGCGCGCCGTCGAGCGCTACCTGGCCAAAGGCGCCGCCGAAGGGGACGTGTGGATGGAGCACGACCGCGGCCGCGCCTTCGTCCACGGCCTTCATCTCGTGGTTGCCGATGCCGGCTGCGTGCCGTGCCACGAGGCGGGGCAGGTGCTCGGCGTCGCTTCCATGCGCATGGACTTCACCCGCTCCTTCGACGCCGCCCGCGCGAGCCTGCGCCTCCAGGTGGCGGCGCTTGCCGCGACCTGGATCTTCGCCGTCGGGGCGGTGACGATGCTGGTGCAGCGCACCGTGCGGCGGTCGGCCCTGCGGCTCGAGGCCGACCTGGCGGCCGCTTCGACCGGTGGCGGGTTGTCGCCCGANNCCCGAGCCGGCGGGCCTGCCGCTCGACCCGGTGACGGCCGAAATTCACCGCGGGCTGCGCCGCTTCCTCGAACGGCAGCGTCAACACGACAGCGAGGTGGTGGAACGGCTCGCCCATGCCGATCAGTTGGCGTCACTGGGACAGCTCGCGGCGGGCCTCGCCCACGAGGTGAAGAACCCGCTCGCGGGCATCCAGGGGGCGCTCGAGGTGCTGCGCGACGAGGACCCCGGCTCGAACGTGGCGCCGGTTTACGGCGAGATGCTGGGGGAGCTCGAGCGTGTCAACGCCATCCTGCAAAGGCTGCTCGAGTCGGCGCGACCGGCGCCGCTGCGCCTCGCCACCACCAACACCGCCAGGCTCCTGGGCGAAATCTCCGAGCTGCTGACCCACTCCCTGCGACGGCAGGGCGTTGGGCTCACGGTCGAGGCGGCGGCCGACCTGCCGGCGGTGCGCCTCGACCCGGCCAAAATCCGCCAGATTCTGGTCAACTTGATCCAGAACGCGGCCGAGGCGATGAAGCACGGCGGGCGAGTGGCCGTGCGGGCCACCCGCCTGGCGAGCTCGGGCGGCGTGGTGCTTGCCGTCGAGGACGACGGCCCGGGCATCGCGCAGACGGACCTGGCGCGGATCTTCGAGCCCTTCTACACCACCAAATTCACCGGCACCGGCCTCGGGCTGGCCATCGCGCGGAGCCTGGTCGAGCAGCACGGCGGTACGCTCGAGGTCGACTCCGAGCTGGGCAAGGGCACGACGTTCTTCGTCGTTCTTCCAGATCGTGGATCAGATCGCGGCGGGGAACCGTCGGGAGAGGCGGGCTAGGCGATGGCAGTGGTCCTGTTGGTCGAGGACGAGAAGCTCCTGCGCTGGGCGCTCGAGCGCCAGTTGCAGCGGGCCGGTCATTCTGTTCTGGCGGCGCCGGATCTCGCCGCCGCGAGCGGCCACCTGGGCGCTCACCAGCCCGACGTCGTGCTGCTCGACCTCGGCCTGCCGGACGGCCACGGGCTCGACTTCTACGAGCAGAACCGCGACCGACTGGGCGAGAGCGTGGTGATCGTGATGACCGCCGTCGGCCAGGTGGGCGAGGCGGTGCGGGCGATGAAGCTCGGCGCCCTCGACTTCCTCTCCAAGCCGATCGACCAGGCGCAGCTGATGGCGCTGGTCGAGAGGTCGCTGGCGGTGCGCGGCGACCAGCTCGAGGCCCAGGCAGCGCGGCAGATCCGCGAGCACCAGCTGGCGCAGCGAGTCGTCGGCGAAAGCCCGGCCTTTCGCCGGACGCTCGAGGTGGCCTCTCAGGTGGCGGCCTCGGAGGTCAACAGCATTCTGATTCAGGGCGAGAGCGGGTCGGGCAAGAACTTGATCGCCCGCCACATCCATGCCGTCTCGCAGCGGCGCAGTCGGCCGATTCTCGAGGTGAGTTGCGCGACTCTGCCCGAGAACCTCATCGAGAGCGAGCTCTTCGGCCACGAAAAGGGCGCCTTCACCGACGCCAAGCTCACTCGCCGTGGCGTCTTCGAGCTTGCCGACCACGGCACGGTGGTGCTCGACGAGATTGCCGAGCTGCGTCTCGACCTGCAGGCCAAGCTCCTGCACTTCCTCGAAGAGCGCCGCTTCCGCCGGGTGGGAGGCGGGCGCGAGATCCAGGTCGACCTGCGCGTCATCGCCCTCACCAACCGCGACCTCCAGGGCATGGTGCGCGACAAGCTTTTCCGCAACGACCTGTTCTACCGCCTGAGCGTCTTCCCGCTGCTGATGCCGCCGCTGCGCGACCGACCGGAGGACATCCTGCCGCTGGCTCGCCATTTTCTGAGCGGGCTACAGCCGAAGATGGGCCGTCGCTTCGAAGGCTTCGACCGTGACGCCGAGCGGCTGCTGCTGGGCTACGCCTGGCCGGGCAACGCCCGCGAGCTGCGCAACGTCGTCGAGCGGGCGGTGGTGCTCGAGCGCGGCGCGCGGATCGGGCCGCAGGCTCTGGTGCTCGATTGGGCGGCGTCGGCCGCGCCGGCCCCACCTGCCGATACCCAGTTGGGGGGCGAGGAGGCGGCGACGGCGAGTGGCATCGTGCCCCTCGAGCAGCTCGAGCACGAGATGGTTCAGCGCGCCATGCGCGCCACCAGCGACAATCAGACCCGAGCGGCCGAGCTGCTCGGGATCACCCGCGACCAGCTGCGCTATCGCCTGAAGAAGATGGGGATCCGCGACGACGACGCGGGCTGACGCCGAGGTTGAGGTCTCGGGGTGGCAGCAGCACCGATGCGCAGGGGTGGTTGCCCGGGCAGACGCCGGGCCCATACTCCTCGGCTGGGGCGGCTCGAACCGGCTGGAACGGCTCTTGCCGTCACTCAACCCGAGGGGAGGACAGCCGGGTGCGTCTTCTGATCGTGGACGAGAGTGGATTGTTGGCCTGGGTGGCGTCGCAACTGGGGGGCAGTGAGCTCGAGGTGCAGCGCACGAGCTCGTTCGACGACGCGATGCGGGTGGTGCGCGAGGCGCCGCCGGCGGCGGCGATCGTCAGCATCACCGGGGCGGAGGTCCCGTGGCATGCCTTCCAGGCTCTCTGCAATCGCCAGGACCCGCCGGTGCCGGTGCTCTATGAGTCATGCGCCGAGACGCGCAGCCGGCTCGACGGTTGCAGGCCGAACGGCGGCTATCTGGACCACGTCACCAAACCTGTCGATCGCGGGGCGTTCGCCGCCGCCTTCGAGCGGCTGCTGACCATGGCCCGCCGGCGCGAGGCCCTGGCGGCCCACGGCGCCACCTGACCGCCCCCTGCTCAGCGGGTCGTGAAGACCCACCGCACGGGCTCGGCGGCGGTTCCGGCCTGGTCGCGAAAGTCCGTGTGTTCCCGACTGTTGAGCCAGATGACGTAGGTCGTTCCCGGCGCCAGGCGGACCGGCAGGGCGGCGGTCTGTTCGTTGGTCTCGAAGTAGGCGTCGCCGGTGGTGGCTGGAAACTCGCCGGTGGCCTCGCGCACCCAGGACCAGCCGGCGGCCATCGGGCGGTCGAAGGTAGCGCGCAGCACCGTGGTGGCCGGGTCGACAGCGGTGGCCCCGTTGGGCGGCTGCAGAGTCACGACGTGGGGCGGCGCGGCGCCGTGCGCCGAGACCGTGCCCATGGCGGGGGCGGCCGCCGCGGCGGTGCCACGCGTCTGGAAGGTCCAGCGTAGAGGCGGCAACAGGGTGCCGTTACGATCGCGGAAGTAGGAATACTGCGGCGAGTTGATCCACACCACGTACCTCTTCCCCGGCTCGAGCCGGGCGTGGACGGTGTTCACCCGATGGCTGGCGTCGAACGAGGATTCCCCGAGGTCGGGGGCGGTTTCGGCCGCCTCGATGACGTAGGCCCAACCCTCGGCATCCATCTCGCGGTCGAACGTGATGCTGAGGGTGGGCCGGGCCGGGTCGACGTCGGTGGCGCCGTTCGGCGGGTCGAGGCTGACCACGGCCGGCACCCCATTCAACGCCGCGCCGGTAGGCGTGCTGCTCGGCGTGGGGGCCAGCGGGCCGCTTGGCTGGGGCGCCGCGGGCATGACTGCCGGCGGGCCCGCCGGACGGGTTGCCGCCGGCTGCTCGGGGGTGACGTCGACGGTCGGTGTCGCCCGCCGCGCGTCGCCGCAGCCGGCAAGGACCAGCGGTGGCAACAAGGCCAGGCCGGCAACGGCGAGCGCTTGCCGGCACGCCCCTCCGAGGTTCGAAGCTGAACGCTCAGTCCGCATGGTCTCGTCTCTCCTCTGTGCGCGCGGAACCCTATCGCGTCTGCCTGCTGCGGCCCCCCGTCCGGGGCGCTGGCCGCGAGCCCATCCGGCCGCGTGGGACGGTGTTGCCGGTCGGTTGATATCGTACCCGCGACCAAGGAGAAACCATGAACGTCCATGTCAGCAGAAGAGCCCTTTACCTAGCGGTCGCTAGTTCTCTCACCTGGCTCGCTTGTGGCGCGCAGTCGACGCCGAGCGTCGCCGTCAGCAGCGAAGGTACTACCGCGCCGGTGGCCACTCCGGCGCCGGCCGCCGAGCCGCCAGCGGGTCAGCTACCGGCCGGACATCCGAGCGTCGAGGGCATGCCTGCCGGGCACCCGGCGGTCGACGGCATGCCGCCCGGGCATCCGGCGATGGCCGGCTCTCATCCGACGACCATGCCGCCGATGGGCATTGCCCCCGCCGATCCGAACGCCGGCCAGGGTGAGGCCGCTCTGGCCTGGACGGTGCCTGCCGGCTGGGTCGACGAGCCGCCGTCGAGCTCGATGCGGCGGGCGCAGTATCGGGTGCCGGCACCGACCGGTGACGCCGAGTGCCTGGTGTTCTACTTCGGCCCCGGTCAGGGCGGCGACCCGATGTCGAACGCCCAGCGCTGGGCGTCGCAGTTCGCCGACGACAAGGGCCAGCCGGCGACGGCAAGCATGAAGACGCGGTCGCTCGACGTCCCGGGTTCGAAAGTCCTGGTGGTCGAGGCGCGCGGCACCTACATGGCCGGGTCGATGACCGGCGGGGCCACCGAGGCGCGGCCGAACCAGGCGCTGCTCGGCGCCATCGCCGAGGGGCCCGACGCCAACTGGTTCTTCAAGCTCACCGGCCCGGAGGCGACGGTCAAGGCGCAGACGCCGGCCTTCGAAGCGATGCTCAAGTCGCTCAAGCGCGGCGCCTGAGGCGACCGTGGCTGCCGCGCTAAGCACGCGCGGCCGCCGGCACCGGCTCGATGCGGAGGTCGGTCGGCGTGGCGAGGGCGGCGAGGGGCAGGGTGCCGGCGGCGCGGGGGTCGGCGTTGGCGATGCGCCGCAGGTAGTCGATCTGCCCGAGGTGGTACGCGAGGTGCGAGGCCAGGTGCATGAGGAACTGGCCGGCCGTGGTGGCGACGTCGGCCGGCGGGAGACGGCTTGGGTAAGGCGCCGCCATCACCGCGGGCGTCAGCAGGTCGAGCGTCTCGCTGACGTCGCGAACGGCCGCGGCGAGCTCTGCGCGGAGGACCGATCGCGGCTCGCCGCGACGGGCGAACTCGGCTTCGCGGTTGCGCAGGTAGCCGGTCGCCCCCAATTGCGCGCCGATGAAGTGGCGCAGGTTCCCGCAGAGGTGGAGGACCAGGTTGCCGGCGGAGTTGCTCACCCCGGGCAGCGTCGCCCAGACCGCCTCGTCTGACGGAAAGAGGTCGAGCTCGCGCTCACAGGCGGCCAGCTCCCGAAGGTAGAGGACGCGCAGCTCGTCGATCATGGGGACTCAGCGCCCAGCGGGCAGCTTCTCGCGGTTTGGGTTCTGGTTGTAGGCCTGCGACTGGCCGGGTGGAATGCTCAAGTAGTGCCAGGCGTCGCCGCGCAGGTGCTTGCCGAGCCATGTGATCTGGCCGACGTGGTAGGCGGCGTGGGCCAGCGAGCGATGGAGCGCCTCTGCCACCGACAGCGGCTGCTGACGGATGTGGACGGTGGTGCCGAGGTGCTCGTCGGTGAGGCCGGCGAGCGCGTCCCACAGGACGTCCCACCCGGCCTCCCAGAACGCGATGAGCTCCCCGCGCGTGGGTTGGCGGTCGAGGAACTCGCTGTCGCGGTCGCGCCAGGGCTTTTCGCCGTCGCTGGTCAGGAAGTCGGTGAACCGCGACCGCAGGTTGCCGGCGAGGTGCCAGACGATGACGGCGATCGAGTTGTCGGCTTCGCCCGGCCGTCGGGCGACGTCGGCGTCGGCGAGCTGGCCAAAGGTCTGATCCGCGAGGGCCTTGTAGCGACGGTACTCGCCTTCGATCGAGGCAGTCAGGGTACGCATGCGGGAGGTCTCCTTGCGGCTCGTTTCATGCCCGCGTTGGGCGACGATAGCGCAGGCCCGGCCGCGGGCGTCGGCCGGGTTTGGTTGGCTGCCGCCCGGCGTGAGAACCTGTGCGGCATGAGCGTCGATCGACGGCCAGGCTCCATGCTCCCAGAGCAGGTTTTCGAGATCATCTGCTGCCCGCGCTGCCACGGCGACCTGGTCCAGGTCACCGCGGAGCAGCTGCGCTGCCGGGCCTGCGCCGCTGAGTATCCGGTCGTCGACGGGATCCCCGTGCTGCTCGCGGGTGGCGAAGATGAGGTCAGCCGCACGGTGTCGGCCTTCTACGAGCGCGCCTGGAAGCAGACCGCCGAGAACCGCTTGGTGGCCCGCGTCGCCCATGACGACCTGAGCACGCTCGGCCAGCGCTACGTGCGGGGCACCGAAGCGCGTTTTTGCGGTGAGCTCCGGGAGGGTGGTGGGCGCCGCCGGTTCTTCCTCGATGCGGCATGCGGCGCCTTCCCGAGGAAACCGTTCGGCGCCGGGTACACCTACCACGTCTGCCTCGACTTCACCCTCGAGGCGCTGTTCGAGGCCAGGCGCGCGCTCGGGGACCGTGCCATCTGCGTCTGCGGCTCTCTCCTCCGAGCGCCGCTGCGTGACGGGCTGGCCGACGGCATCCTGGCGTCGCACTGCATCTACCACATCGACCAGGCCCTGCAGGGGGTCGCCGCGCGCGAGCTCCTGCGCGTTCTCGCGCCAGCCGGCAAGCTGCTGATGTTCTACGCCAACCCGGACAACGTCCACAGTCGTCTGCTCGAGCTGCGGCGCCTTCGGCCTCTCAAGGCGCTGCTCACCTGGGCGAAGCGACGGGCGCCCCTGCCGCCCCTGGTCACCGAGCAGGGGCCGACCATCTACTGCTATCTCCATTCGATCGACCACATGCGACGCGAGCTCTCGTCTGGCGATCCGAGGGTCAGGGTGGCGGTCAAGCCGCTGTGTCTCTTTCAGTATGGCGAGCGGGCTCCACTGCTGCAGAAGCGAGGTGGCCTGGAGGTCTTGGCCTACCTCGCGCTGTGGGGCCTGGAGAATCTCTACGCCGATCGCCCCGACCTGTCGTACTACCTGGCCTACATCGTCGAGCGGCGCGGCCTGCCGGCTGAGGTGTGAGACGCTCGCGCCGATGAGCTTCAATCAACGCCTCGGCTTCGCGCTGACCCCCGACGGCACCGCCGTCCAGCTCACTCCCGGCCCCGAGCACGAAGCAGTGCCGGGGGCCGTGCACTTCGCCGTGCTCGCCACGCTCGGTGAGGTGGCGGCAGCGCACGCTGCCGAGGCCGCCGTCGTGCCGACCCACGTCAGCGTGCAACTGCTGCGGATGGCCAAGCTCGAGCCGCTCGAGGGGCGCGGGCGGGTGCTGCGGGCCGGCCGCACCCTGATCTTCGCCGAGGGCGAGGTGACGCAGGCCGGCCAGCTGGTGGCCAAGGTCAGCGTCACGTTTGCCCGCGTCTGAGGCGGTCAGGCGCTGGCTGTAGCCGTCCGTCCGCCGCCCGGCGCGCGCCGACGGAGGATGGCGGCCGAGACGAGGGTCACCAGCAGGCCGACCGGGAACACCTCGAGGAAGGTCAGGCCGACGTTGTACAGCGGGTTGGCGTAGAGCTCGGCGAAGTGGGTCATCTCGGCCTGCATCGCCTGGATCGCCTCGGCGGTGGCGCCGGCAGCGCGCGCCTTGGCGAGCATGTGCATGCTGTACTGGTCGAGGAAGTCGGGCCAGAAGCCCCAGTAGATGACCTCCCACGCCAGGACGTAGCCAGCGCTCGCGATCACCGTGATCAGGATGCCTACCTGGAAGGCGCGAGGGAAGCTGATCGTGCCGCCCCCAACCTCCTCGCGGTACGAGCGAATGCCGAAGAAGATCAGGATGAAGGCGAGCACCATGGCGGTGTAGCCGACCAACGCGCTGTAGTCGAAATCGATGGCGCCGCGCATGCAGAGGGGCAGCGTGATGGCCATCTCGAGGATCAGGACGGCGCCGGCGACGAGGCCGGTCTTGAGGACGATGTGCTTCATGCGAATCTCCCTTGGTTGGCAGCCAAGCTAGCTCCCGCCGCGCCAGGTGTCGTCATGCCTTCGGGTGATTCTCGCCGCCTGGCCGCCAATTCCTACTTTCGTTGACGGCACCCTACGGCACGAGACCGAGCTCGCGACCCTTCTGCACCGCCTGCACCCGTCGGCTGACACCCAGCTTCTCGAAGAGGCGGGACGAGTGGGTCTTGACGGTGTTCTCGGAGATGAAGGCTCGTTCGCCGATCTCGCGGTTGGAGAGGCCCTCGGCGATCAGCCGCAAGATCTCCTGCTCCCGGGGCGTGATACCGAGCTGCGCGAGGCGCTCGGTATTGGCGACAAAAGTCGCCGTCGCCGGCGGTGGCTCAGCCGCGGGTGGTGCCGGGCGGTCTGCCGTGGGCTCGTGCGCCCGTCGCCAGCGCAGACCAAGGTGGACGCCGACGGCGGTGAAGACGACCGCCACCAACCCACCGTAAATCTCGCCTGGATAGGCATGGACGAAGTGGGTGTATTCGATCAGCTGGAGCAGGGTGATGAGCACCCCGCCGAGCAGGCCCAGGAACAGGACGCGTCGCAACAGGCGGCGAGCATAGACCACCAGCCGGGCGTTGCCGGGGCCTGGCGACGAGCCCAGCGCCGCAGGCGGCCTTGGCTTGGCTACGGCGCAGCCAAGGTCGGGTGCGCTGCGTCGTAGGCGGCGATGTCGGGATCGTCGAGGTGCTCGCCCTTCCAGACCATGACCCGGTGGATACGGTTGTAGCCGCTCGGGTGGTCGTAGAAGAGCCACTCCTCGAGCGGCCCCGGCGCCATCTTGCGGTACTCCGAGAGGTGGACGGCGGCCTGTGCGAAGCCGTCGGGCTGCCGCGAGGCGTTCACCCCGAAGACGTCGGCTTCGGCCTCCATGGTGCGGGTGACGGTGTTCTGCACCGGCGTGAGGATGAACGAGTAGAGCGAGAACAGGAAGATCAACAGGGGGATGCCGGCGACGTCGCCGATGTCGCGGATGCCCCAGCGGGCGCCGATACCGCGGCGGACGCGGTCGAACGCCCCATGGATGAAGGCGAAGCCGCCCACCAGCATCAGGCCGAGGAACATCAGCCCCTCGTAGACGTGGTTCAGGACGTAGTGGCCCATCTCGTGGCCGAGCACCGCCAGCACCTCCCCCTCGGAGCCGCGGTTCAGCAGGTTGTCGTTCAAGCTGATCTGGGTGGTGCCGAGGAGCCCGCTGACGTGGGCGCTGATGCGCTTGGTCTGCTTCGAGGCGTCGTACTCGTAAACGTCGGTGGCCGGGATGCCGTTGGCGTGGGCCAACGACAGAATCCGGTGCTTGAGCGGCGACTCGGCCAGCGGCTCGAAGTCGTTGAAGACTGGCTCGAGGTAGACCGGCACGAGCATCGACACCGCCGCAGCGAAGCTGACGGCGACCACCGCTCCCCAGATCCACCAGGTGCGCGGCGCCCGGCGCAGGACGGCGTAGATCAGCGTCAGGGCGATGGCGCCGAGAATCATGCCGATCAGGAGGCCCTTCGCCTGATCCCCCAGCCAGGCGCCGAGCGTCTGGTTCGACATGCCGTACTGGTGCTCACGGAAGTACCCTTCGTAGGCGCTCCACGGTAGCAGGACCAGGCTCGAGCCGAGGATGTAGAGGGCGGCATAGGTCGCGGTCTGCAGCCAGCGCCGATGAGTGAAGCGCTCGATGCGATCGCGGATGCGCGCCGACAGGCCGGTGCCGAGGAACAGCCAGGCGACGAACAGCCCGCCCACGAAGTCCCACACGAGCAGCCAGTAGCCGCCTTCGAAGTAGGCGTCGGACTTGGCCCGCGCCTCGGGTGAGAGCTGGGACAGATAGGCCGCTGTAGCGGCGTCGGCATCGAAACCGCGGGCACCGGCCGTTGGGGCTGCGGGTGCGACGGCGCCGGGCGACGCCACGGTTGCCGTCGGCGCGTCGGGGGCGGTTGCCTGGGGCTCGTCCGCCGCGGCGGCGCCAGCGGCGATCAAGAGCCCGCCGAGCAGGGCGGTCAGGGTCGTCGTCCTCGTCATCGTGAGCTCCCTCGGGGTGCGGCGATGGGTTGGCACACGGTCTCTGCGCTGCTGACGGCCTCCCGCGTCGCCCCGGCGACGACGTCGAGCAAGCCGACGAGCTCGCGATCCTCGCCCGCCGCCGACGGCACATGCGAACCGTAGAGTGCGCGCAAGTCGCCGACGTTCAGGTAGTCGGGGTGGTAGACCTCGGCGATCGTCGCGTAGTCGACGCTGACGTCGCCTCGGCTCACGACCAGCTCGTAGACGTCGATCGCCAGAGGCCGAGGATTCGCCAGGTGCATCAGCCCGGTCAGCCGGTCGCTGTTCAGTGGTGCGGGGATCTCGGCGAGGAGACGGTGTCGCTTGTCGACCGCCCAGCCCCGGCTCTTGAAGACGGCGCCGATCGAGCCGCCGGCGAGGATCGTCTGGTGCTCCGTGGCCACGCGGGGGTCGAGAGCGGGCTCGAAGACGACCACGGCGAACGTCCGGCAGATGCGCTGGTCGCCGGCACCGCTGTAGAGGTTGGACACCCGGAGCTGCCCGTCGCTGTCGAGCACCTCGACGCCGTAGCTGCCGAAGCGCTGGGCGATCCGCTCGCTGTTGAGGAGGGTGTGAGGTGCCGCTGCCGGCGCCTGGGTTGCGCACCCGGCGACGAGCGTCAGCAGCAGCCCGCGCAGGAGAGCGCGGCGAGGGAGCGGGGCCCGAGTGGTCGTCACTGCCTGAATTCTACTGGCGCGGATCCCATCCAGGGTGGTCTGGATCCTGCCGGCCTACGAGCCCAGGGCGAAGGTCTCGACGGCCAGGGCGCAGATCTCGTCGCTGGCGAGGCGGATCGACCCCAAGTGCCCGGCGCCGGGCACGACCAAGTGGCGTCCGCCGGCGAGGCGGGCGAGCTCGACGGTGTCGGCTGGCCGCACGCCGCGGTCGTCGGCGCCGGAGACGTGGAGCGTCGGGATGGCGAGATGGGAGGCGTGACGGCGGGCGTCGAGGAAACCGTAGCTCTGCCGAAACAGGCGCTCGAACAGTGCGAACGCCGGCCGGCCCCAGGGTGCGGAGCGACGCGACCACTCGATCAGATGGGGCGAGACGTCCTCGAACACGGCTGCCCGCGCGCGTCCGGGAGCCGCGGCGAGCACGTGGTGGGCCCAGTAGCCGCCGGCGCTGACGCCCCAGACGAAGAGGGGGAGCGCGCCGGCTTGGGCGGCGAGACCCGACAGTGCGTCGGCGACGTCGAGGTCGAGGAAGCCTCGCCGCGGGCCACTGCTGCCGAAGCCTGGCAGGTCGACGGTCAGCGCGTGGTAGCCGGCGGCGCGCACCGCCTCGAGGCGGCCGCGACGGTAGAAGTAGTCCTTGCCCCACTCGAACCAAGGGTGAAGAAACAGCACGGCGCCGCGCGGGTCGCTGATCGCCGGGAACCAGGTCGCCGCGAGCTCGCCGGGCCCGCGGGTGCGCGGCAGGCGCACCGCCTCCCAGGGCGCGAGCGCGGACGGCGGTAGCGACTGGACGACCTTCTGGAGGCGCGGCCCGAGGCCGAAGAACATGGCCGCGGCAAGCCTCTCCTCGACCGCGCCGGGGCGCGGTGGCGGCGGTTCGCGAGGCGTCGTCATGCCACCGGCGAGGTGGCTGGCACCCAGACGGCGTGGAAGCCGAGGTGCAGCGGGCGGTCGAGCAGGACCTCGGCTCGCGGCCCGGCGGCGAGGTCGAAGGCGTCGAAGATCAGGAAGGACATCTGGCCGCTCAGCATATCGAGCCGCTGGCAGAGGATGGCGCCGCCGTCGCCGGCCGGGTCGGGAGCGAAGGCTGGCTCGCCTCCGAGACAGGAACCCGCCGGCGCCTGCCAGACCTCGACGCCGCCCGACCACGAGAGGCGGGCCAGCTGGTCGAAGAACTTGCGGCCCGAGTGGCCCATGGCCGAGATGCCGAGCAGCCAGAGGTCGTCATAGGCGCGGCCGAAGCGCCGCGGGTCGATCGACGGGAAGTCCGGCGCCTGCCGGTAGGTGAGCTCCTGGCGGTGGACGACCGCGCGCTGCTCGAGGTCGACCACGTAGCGGACCGGACCGCCGGGCCCGACCGACTGGAACAGGTTCGGCAGCGGCTGGTACTGGTCGTAGACCGGCCGCTCGAGCTCGACCACGTCGACGACCAGGCGACCGCCATCTTCCCAGGCATTGACGGTGTGCAGCACGTAGCCGGTGGGCAGCGGGATGGTCGCTACGTGATCGCCGGACGCGCGGTCGAGGATCAGCAACTGGCTGCCGCGGTCCGGCCGCCACGCCAACGACTCCATCAGCGTGCCACCGTCGGCGAGTCGGGCCATGTCGAGCAGGTAGGGCCCGAGATGGAAGACGAGGTGGCGGGGCGCGAGCAGAAAGTCGTGCAGCGAGCAGGGGTCGGCAAGGGCGTGCCGCCGCCGCAGGGTCTGCTCGCCCGTCGCGGCGAAGCGGTAGACGTTCAAGGTCGGCTGCTGACTGGCAAAGGAGACGCCGAAGTTGAACAGCTCACCGGTTTCGGGGTCGATCTTCGGATGAGCGGCGAACGGCGTCAGCGGGTTGAGCGCGCGGCCGAAGGTGTAGGGCCCGCGGGTTTCGAGCGTATGTGGGTCGAGCTCCCAGGGCAGGCCCTGCTCGCCCAGGGCGAGGAGGTGACCCGCCCACGGGTAGACGCTGACGTTGACCGGCGACTCGAGGGCGACGCCGCGCACCAGCCGGTCGCCCGGGAACGACGTGCCGAAGGTGCGGAAGAGCGCCGCGCCCGCGGCCTCCTCGGCGCTGTGCTTGGTGCTTTGGACATAGCGCGCGGTGACGTGAGCGCCGTCGGCGGTTAGGGTGAGGGCGGCGACCATGCCGTCGCCGTCGAGCCAGTGCTGGTAGCGCTGCGCGCCGCGGACGAAGCGTGCCGGCCCGTTCAGCAGGTAGCTGCCGCGCAGAAAGCCCGGCACCTTGCCGCGAACCGCCGCCGGGCCGTCCTGCTCCGCGGGCGGCACGGCGAAAGCGCGTTCGAGGCCGGGCGCAAAATCGCTGACGGCCGCTCCCGATGCTGTCCTCTCGACCTGACCGGCCGCCAGGCCCTCTCCCCCGGTCAGCTCGACCGGCGACCGGCCGTCAGGCCCCCTCTCCCCTGTCATCTCGACCGAAGGGCGGCCGTCAGGCCCGCTCTCCCCCGTCATCTCGACCGAAGGGCGCCCGTCAGACCCCCTCTCCCCTGTCATCTCGACCGGAGGGCGGCCGTCAGGCCGCCCGCAGTGGAGAGATCTCCCCCCTCACCGTCGGCTGCCGTCGCCCGGCCGCGAAACCGCGTGTGCGCCATCGGCTCGAAGCTCCAGCGCCAGGCCTCGCTGGTCTCGCCGCACTTGGCGAGACGTTCGCGCCAGGCCTCCGGCTCGAAGGCGAGCGCCGCCGGGTCGATGCCGCCGACGAAGCTCGGGTGGTGGAGGGTGCGTGGGTCGTCGAGGACATTGGCGGCGACGTGGGCGGCGATCCAGCGCGCCATCTCCTCGAGGTTCGTGACCTGCTCGTCGAGGATCTCGCGCGCCCGCTCCGGCGACACGCCCACCTGGTAGAAGCAGGTCTCGGCCATCTTCAGTGCCCAGGCCTCGTAAAACTCGAAGAACACCGGCTCGGCAGGAAGCCCTGGCCGGTGCTCCTTCTTCCAGCGGTAGTAGTCGCGGAGCAGGCCATGGATGCCGTGGTTGATCGGCCCGAGGCGGCCGAAACGCCGCAGGTAGATGGGAAGGAAGCCCGGCGTCGTGAAGAGGTCGTTGATGAACGGAAAGACGTAGAACGAGAAGTAGATCGCGAGCTCCCAGACGTAGCGGAGCGAGAAGCACTCCTGGTCGCCGAGGGTTTCGTAGCTCACCGCGTAGCTCGGCACGTACGCCTCGTAGACCGCCCACTCGAGCGCCTGGTACCAACGCACCTTATCGATCAGCTGCTGACGATCACTGGTAGCCCCCGACCCGGTAAGGATGGCGTCGGCGACCACCGTGCAGTAGATCGAGATGAGGTCGCCGCCGGGGCTGTAGAGCGGGTCGGTGAAGCGACCTGCCTCGCCGACCATCGCCCAGCCGTCGGCCGACAGCGTCTCGCTGCAGTCGTGGGCGAAGTTGACGAAGCCGCCACGGCCGACGAGCTGGCGGTGCGGCAGGTCGCGCGCGAACAGCGGATGCTGCTTGCAGACCCAGTCGATGCACTGCGCCGGCGTGCGGACCTCCTCGCGCGGTACCTTGGTGGGGTCGAAGACCAGGCCGAGGCTGGTGCGCCCGTGCAGGGGAATGACCCAGAACCAGTAGCCCTCGCCACAGAAGTGGTTGGTGGCGAGGAGGGCGGGGACGTGGCCGAGCGCCGAGCGGTCGGGACGCAGGCGAATCTCGCGCGGCGACAGGTCGGTGAGCTTCTCGATGTCGAGCAGGCCGTCGACCCAGAAGAAGGTGGTGTCGTGGCGGATCGGGCTCTCGCGCAGGAGGCCCAGCTTCTTGGCCAGGAAGCGACTGCGACCCGCGGCATCGATTACCCACGGCGTCTGCCCGCCGACCTCGCCGTCGGCGGTCTGAAAGCGGAAGCCGTGGAGCGCCCCACCCTTGCCGAGGTCGACGGCGAGATCCTTCGCCGGAGCATGGAAGCGGAACGACGGGTGCTCGCGGTTGACGCGCAGGAGCTCGGCTTCGAGCACGTTGCGGTCGAGCTGGTAGGTGAAAATGTTCGACATCCCGCGGATGAACGACTGCGAGAGGTCCTCGTAGCGGTGGCCGCCGGTGGCCGTCGGCCAGTAGAAGCGGAGGTTGTACTTGACGTAGTGGTGACGGAGAAGGTGCTCCTCGAGGCCGAGGACGCGCGACAGGTAGTAGCCGCTCACCTGCACCGTCGCCTCGCCCACCTTCTGCTCGCGCCGCGGCACGTCGCCGCGGCGGTCGATCATGACGATCGACAGGTCGGGGCGTGCGAGCAGGAGCTGGCGCGCCAAGCACAGGCCGGCGAGGCCCGAGCCGATGATGAAGACGTCACAGTCGTGCGGTGGTTGCATCTCGCGAGTCTCTAGGGGGTTGGAGCGGCGAGGACGGCGGCGGTGGCCTGGCCGTCCGCGCTCAGGGCGGTGAGCAAGGCCAGCCGCGGCGGTGCCGCCAGCCAGCGGGTCGTGGCGGACGGCCCACCCAGTGGGAAGTCGTCATGGACGGCCGCCAGGTCGACGATGCCGGGCACGCCGCCGTCGGCAAAGGCGCCGAGCGCGGTGAGCACCTGGATGATCCCCGACGCCCCCAACAGCTCGCCGGTCATCGCCTTCGGGGCGGTGAGCGGGAGCTCTGCCGCCAGCGGGCCGAGGGCGCAGGCGATCCCCAGGGCTTCGGCGCGGTCGCCAGCCACGCTGCCGTTGGCCCCGAGGACCAGCAGCTCGAGCTCGCGTGGCTCGACGCCGGCGGCGACGAGCGCGGTCGCCACGGCTCTGGCGACGGCGTCGGCGGCCAGCTGCGGGTCGGCGCCGCCGCTCGGGTCGCAGGCGGCACCGTGGCCGCGCACGACACCGAGACGTCGCGCCCCACGGGCCGCCGCGGCGCTCGCCTCCTCGAGCATCAGCACCGCGGCGCCTTCGCCGAGCGCGAAGCCGTCACGGTGGCGGTCGAACGGCACCGGCCGCTGGCCGAGACGACCGGCGCGGACGTAGCCGAGGAACGACTCGTGGCACAGCTCCTCGGCACCGGCGGCGAGCATGGCGTCGGCGCGGCCGGAACGGATCTGATGCGCAGCATCGGCGAGGGCAGCAAGGCCCGAGGCCTCGCCGGCGGCATGGGTCGAGCTCGCGCCGCGCAGGCCGAACCAGATGGCGGCCTGGCCCGCCGCGGCGTTGATCACGCAGTTGGCGAAGTCGATCGGGCTGGCGGCGGCCGGACCGCGCTCGACGGCGCGGCGGTCGAACTCGGCAATCGTCCGCAGGCTGCAGAAGTTGGTGCCGAGAGCAAGCCCGGTCTCGTGCGCCGTGCGGCGGTCGGCATCCCAGGCGCTGTCCGCCAGCGCCTCGTGGACGGCGACCAGGAGCAGGCGGCCGGTGCGGTCGACCGGCCGCAGGTTGCGGTCGCCGAGAACCTCGCTGGGCTCGAACGGTCGGATCTCGCCGCCCGTGGTCACCGGCAGGCCGGCGGTGGAGAAGAGCTCGATCGGCTTGCTGCCGCGCTCGCCGGCACGCAGGGCGACGAGCAGGCCCGAAGCGTTCCCCGCGAGCGCGGTGACGGCGCCGACGCCGGTGATGACGACGTCGCGCATCAGCCCTCCAGGCGGCGGAAGATCACCGACGCGTTGTTGCCGCCGAAGGCGTAGGCGTTGTTCATGGCGACGCGCACGTCGTGCTGGCGGGCGTGGTTGGCGACGAAGTCGAGATCTTCCTCGGGGTCGTCGAGGTTCATGGTCGGCGGAATCCAGCCGGTGTCGACGGCCAGCGCGCAGACCATCGCCTCGATCGCCGAGGCGGCGCCCATGGTGTGGCCCAGCATCGACTTCACCGAGCTCATCGGGAGGTCGTTGGCAGCGGCACCGAAGGCGCGGCGGATGGCCAGCACCTCGAGTCGGTCATTGGTCGGCGTGCCGGTGCCGTGAGCGCTGACGTAGTCGACGTCGCGCGGCGCGAGCCCGGCGTCGGCGAGGGCCCGGGCCATGGCGCGCGCCGGGCCGTCACCCTCCGGGTGCGCCGCGGTCATGTGATGGGCATCGCACGACAGGCCGTAGCCCGCCACCTCGGCGTAGACGTGCGCCCCGCGCACCTGGGCGCGGTCGAGCGGCTCGAGCACCAGCACGCCGGCACCCTCGCCCGGGATCATGCCCTTGCGATTCCGGTCGAAGGGCTGGCAGCGTTCGGGGGCGATGGCGCCGAGGCGAGCGAAGCCGGCATAGGTGATGCGGGAGAAGGCGTCGGCGCCGCCGGCGAGCATGAGGTCGGCCTCGCCCCGGCGCAGGACGTCGAGGGCGTGGGCGACGGCGTAGTTGCCGGCGGCGCAGGCGGTCGGGATCATGCTGCACGGCCCACCGAAGCCCAGCTCGCGGGCGACGTGGACGGCGATCATGTGGCACGGATAGCGGGCGATCAGCTCGCCGCCCACGCGCTCACTCTGGCCGGCAAGCAGGAGGTCATTGAGACGTTCGACCTCACAGGGCTCGCCGGAGGTGGTCCCCATCGCCACACCGGCTCGCGCGGCGCCGGCGTGGTCCAGCGGATCAGGCTCGATCCCGGCGTCGGCCAGCGCCAGGCGCGCGGCGGCGACCGCCAGCTGGGAGGCGCGCCCGAGGCGCGCAGCGTCGAGCCGGCGAACGTGGTCGCCGGCCTCGAAGTCGCGCACCTCGGCGCCGACGTGGACACTGAACCGGCTGGTGTCGAACGACGCGACGGGGGCGAAGCCGCTGCGGCCGGCGAGCAGCCCGGGCCAGACCACGTGGCGGCCGGCGCCGATGGGGGTCACCGCCCCGACGCCGGTCACCACGACGCGCGAGCTCATCTGTCGGCCACCGACCCCAGCGCCGCCAGCTCGGCCAGACGCGCCTCGACCAGGGCGACCATCTGCGGCAGGGTCTCGATGTCCTTGTAGCGATCCTCGGCAAGGCCGAGCCCGAAGGCGCTGTCGACGTCCCAGGCGATCTCCATCAGCGCCAGGGAGTCGAGGCCGAGGTCTTCACGCAGCGTCGCGTCATCCGCCATGCGCTGCACGGGCAGACCCGCGGTCTTGGCAATGAGTTGCTTGATCTGGGACAGGATATCTGTAGTCAACTGGGTGTCCTTGCTGTCTGGTCTCGAGGGCCTGGAGCGCAGAATTCTACCCAAGGCCAAAGATCAGTTATATCGCAATGCGCGGATACGCATCGGGCCGGATACCCGAGCGGCAGGGACGACCGGGCGCCTGACTGGGCTGGCTGCACCAGGCGTGTCAGGAATCAGTCCTAGCGTGGCACCTAACTCTTGGAGGGCAGGTGCCCTTTGGAACCCCTGAGGTCAGGAGGTCGACATGCTCGTCCCTCGCCGTCGCATCGCAAAGAAGCCAAGCAGCTCGACTGAACTCCCGTCTCCGACACCTGCCGCCAGTGTCGGGTTCCTGAGCACGTATGGCGGGGTGCTGCGTCTGTTTGCCAGTGCAACCGCGGTCACCGCTGGCCTGGTCCTCTTCGGGTTCTTCTCCCAGGCATCGTTGTTCCAGTTCGCGGGTCTGCCCCTGCTCTCGGCGGAGCCCATTGGCCTCGCCGAGGACGGCGCCAGGGCCATCATCGAGTCCTTCGCGGCAGTTGGACTGTTCGGTGCCATCCTGCTCCTGGTGGGTGGGCTTGTGGTGTGGACCGTGTGGGTCCGCCGGCACGAGGTCGGCATTGGCAAGTACCTACAGATGCCCGCCCTCCTGGGCGCTGTGCAGCTGGCGATGCTCCTGCTCTTCGCGACCACCCTCAGCTCACTGGTCAGCATTGCCCAGCTGGCGACCCCTGGCGGTCGCGACGACCTGGCTTCGAGCGTCAATCACGTCGTGGCAGAGCTTCGCGAGTCGCCCAACTGGACGCCGCAGCGCGAGCAGATCCTCACCGAGGAGCTCACGTACTGCCGAGGCCCGATGCGTCTGGTCCCCCACGCCTTGCGATGGCTGGCTGGTGACCTCGCGACCGCACCACAGCCGTTCCTCGAATGCCGGGGACCGGCGAGCCTGCTCGGCGAATACTTCCGCCGGTGGCAAGACGGTGGGCCGGCGCCCGACAGCATCAGCATCGACTCGCGCGAGCCGGAGCTGGGCGTACCGTTGCGCGCCACCCGCAATGCGCGGGAAAGGGCACGCCGGCTTTACGGCACACTGTTTCTTACCGGGGCGGTGGGGCCTGTGCTCGTGGTGTTGCTGCGGGCCTGGCGGGCGTGGCAGGCGCGTCGGCGTCCTGTCCGTTGGCATGGACGGCGGTCCATCACGCGCGCCAGCCTCGAGCTCGGGGCCGCTGAGCTCCAGGGGCGCGACCGACCCTTCGCAGGCTTCTACGACGCGTCGGTTGCGATCGCCGAGCCGGCGCTCTTTCTCCTTTCGGTCTTCGTACTGGGTTTGCTACCGGTCGCACATGGGGTGCTCGGGGCGCCGGCGATCGGCCTGCAACAGGTGATGGTGCGTTTGCGGCCGCAGACGACGGAGGGACATGCCTGCGCAGGTGGGCCGAGTCCGTCCCAGCAGGCCGCCGATGCGCCGACGGGCCAAGGTGCTAGCTGTGCTGCCGGGAACCTGGAGAGCTTGGAGGAGAGGATCGTGGCCTACCGCCAGGCTTGGCTCGAGGTGTTCACGACGCGCCCTGGGGAATCTGACACCGAGGCCAAAGCCAAGGCATTCGAGAGCGCCGTGGATAGTCTCGTCGGCATTCTGAGCGACCTGGGCTGTCCTGAGGCATTCCGACGCGTCTGGCTCCTTCTCCCCCAGCAGGGTGAGATCGAGCAGGCACCGGACCTGATGTCCTACTTCCTCGACGCTTGGAATCGGACTCTCACGCACGAAAGCCCACTCCGCTTCGGGTACCTCCTGGCGTATCCGCGCGGTGCGGACTCGAGTCGGCTGTACCTCATCGAACCGCGCGAGATGCGCGTCGGCTCGGCCATACCGCGCGTGGTCATGCATGAGGTGCCGCGCGATTGTGTTGCCAGCATCGAGCCGGGAAGTGACGAGCGGAAGACCTACCTCGAGCGTGCCGTGGTCGAGATTCGCGCCAGCCCGCAACCTGCCCGCCTCGACGCATTCTTGCGCTACCCGGGCGGTGAGGCGCTTCGAGAGTGCCTCGAGCTGCTCGAATCGAGAGCCCTTCCGGAGCAGGCGCAGTTGCATCTCATGACCGTCGTGGGAGCGTTGGCTCGGGTTTCCGGGTCGACCCGTCCAGAGCTGTACGAGCGAGCCCTGCGCTACCTGCTGACTGTGTTGAGGACGGCCGCCGACGGCAGTCAGGACCTGGATCGGGTGCTCGAGGCCAAGACCGCAGCCACCTCTCTCAGCGTGGCCGGAGGACCGTACGCTGCGACCCGGATGATTGCCGCCCTGTCGCTTGGCGGCGGAGTGCTCGCCAGTCGCGCTCCGGAAGTCGTCACGTCAGCCGGCTTCCTGGCCAACGATTTGGTCCAAGTGCTCGGCTCCCACCCGCCAATGGGGGATGGCTGTGCGGTGACCGACGAGGGCTGGGGTCCGGACTTCGGGAATCGCTGCCAGAGTCCCCTCCTGCTCGGGCGCCGGGCGCTCGAGGCATTTCTCGCGACGACGGCCGCTACACCCAAGATGCCCAGTTCCGTGCGGGCTGGGGCTTGTAGTGGACTCTTGCTTACGGGAACTGCGAGCTCGGCAAGGCTGGCTTTCGAGACGGCGATGGATCTCCTCGAGCACGATCCCGCCGCCAGTCTGCGGACGGGCCTCGGCTGTCTCGTCGCGACGCCGAATACGCGCTTGCCGGCAGAGGCCCGCGGGCGCCTGAAGGGATTGATTCGAGGCAGCCCGCCCTCTTGGAGTGCGCTCGATGAGGAGGGCCGGACCTTGATTCGAAGGACAGGCTTGATGGAGCTCTACGAAGCCGGGCTCTGGGACGAAGCAGACCTCATGTTCGAGCTGACGGTCGACGAGCCTTCCCCTGCAATTCGTGAGCTGGCCTCAATGATGCTTGCTTTCACGGCGCCGCGACCGTTGGCGGCGCGGTTACTCAACTGTGCCGAGGAGGCGACGGGCGAGCTCGAGCGGCGGACCCTCTGTCTCCAGGCGATGCTGAACCTCCAGCAACAGGAGGACGGCGACGATGATCGGGTCAGTCAGCGCCTCGAACATCTCGCGGAAGCGGGCCAGCTGCGCGAAGAGGCCTGCGCTGTGCTCCGTGCCTATGCAACAACCCCCAGGGACGGATTCGAAGCCAGCCGCTGGCTCAAGGCGAGGTCCACGGTCTGCCCGGAGTCGAACGCGGGCGACGGGCCGAATCCGGAGGAGCAGCTGCGCCAGTTGCTGCAGCAGCTGGGAGCTTCCGCGGAGGAGCTCGAGGAGGCCGGCGGGGCGGCGGAGGACAAACCTGTCGGGTAGGGACTCGCTCAGACACCCCGGGACGTGCGGCGCTCAGCTCTTCGGCGGCAGCTTGGCGAGGAGGACCCGCACCGCTTCCGCGAGCTGCTGATCTTCGCCGGCGGCCTCGCGCGCCGGGTCGTTGTCGATCTCGTGGTCGGCGGCGAGGTGCTGGTTCTCGAGGTAGTTGCCCTGGTTGTCGACCATCCCCACCTCGGGGATGCCGAAGGTCAGGGTCTGGTCCTGGAGGTTCTCCCACCACACCGAGGTGCAGGTGCCGGGCACCGGCATGCCGATGGTTTCGCCGAGGCCGAGCGCCTTGTACGCTTCGGGGAAGCAGTGGGCGTCGGAGTAGTTGCCCTCGTTCATCACCACCACCGACGGCTTGGTCCAGCGCAGCGAAGGCTCGCTTCCCACCTGCTGGCCGCGGGGCACGTTCTTGGCGTAGGTCTTGCCGCCGAGGAAAACCGTCAGCGACTCGACGAGGTTGCCGCCGTTGTTGAAGCGGGTGTCGAGGATGATGCCGTCCTTGTCGACCGACTTGCCGAAGACGTCCTCGAAAACCTGGCGATACGAGGCATCGTTCATCGATCGGATGTGGGCGTAGCCGAGGCGCCCACCGGACAGCTTGTCGACCGCGTCCCGGCGCAAGCGTACCCAGCGGTCGTAGAGGAGCCGCCCTTCCTCGCCGCGGCTGATCGGCTTGACCGCGACCTGCCAGCGCTTGTTGGCCTTGGCGTCGAACAGCCCGAGACGCACGGGCGTGCCCGCCTTGTGGTCGAGGAGCTGATCCCAGGTCGCGCCGGCCGCGATGACCTGGCCGTCGATCGACTCGATGATCGTGCCGGCGACGACTTGCGTGCCGGCCTTGCCGAGCGGGCTGCCGTCGACCACCTCGGCGACCTCGACGCCGGCGCCGCGGTAGGCAAGATTGGGGAAGAAGGCGAGCGACGCGGTCTCGACGCCGCCGTTGACGTGCGGCCGGTAGTAGCAGCCGGTGTGCGAGGCGTTGAGCTCACCCTGGAGCTCGGAGATGAGCTCGGCGAAGTCGTGGTTGTCCTCGATGTGGGGCAGGAAGCGGGCGTACGCCGTCTTCATCGCGTCCCAGTCCACACCATGCATGGTGGTGACGTAGAACTTCTCCTTGGTCTGCCGCCAGGCGTGCTCGAAGAGGTAGGCCCGCTCGGCGGCCGGGTCGAGGGCCATCCGTGCCTGGAGGCCGACCGGCTTGACCTTGCCCGACTCGAGCTCGACCGTCATCAGCTTGCCGTCGGCGAGGAAGAACGCCTTCTTGCCGTCGCGATCGATCGCCAAGCCACTCGCCTGATCGGCGTCGAGCTTGGCGACGAGCTTCGCCTCGTCCTTGCGGTGGGTGACGGTCCACAGGTCGAAGCCCTTCTCGTAACGCGCGAGGTAGACCAGGGTCTCACCGTCGGGCGATAACCGGGCAGCGGCCATGGCGGTCGAGGCGCGGGTGAGGCGGACGGTGCGGTCCTCGAGGTCGTTGAGGTCCAGGGTCACCGGGTCGGCGAGCTTTGGCGCGTCGTCCTTCGCGGCCTTGACGTCGTCGCCAGGCTTCTTGCCCTTGCCGGGCTTGGCTTCGTCCTTGGCCTTGCCGGCGGCCTCGTCCTTCGCGGACTTCTCCTTGTCCTCGCGCGCCTTGACCTGCTCGAGCTCGGCCGGCGTGAGGTTGAAGCGGTCCCAGGCCTCGCGCGTCAGGAAGGTGGCGTAGATGTCGTCCTGGGAGCCCCAGCCGCCGTGCCGACGCAGGCCCAGACGGTCGCTGTCCCAGTACATCATCGTGCCTTCCTTGTTGAAGCGCGGCACGGCGTCCTCGTAGCCGCTCTTGGTCAGGTTCACGAGCTCGCCTTTCCCCGTTGCCGGCACCAGCCCGACCTCTTGTGACCAGCGGCCGGGGGACAGGTAGGTGACGAGGAAGGAGCGGCCGTCCGGCGACCACTGGTACCACTGGTCGCCGTCCGAGTAGGAATAGTTGTGGTCGCCCGACAGCACCACCCGACTCTCGCCGCTGGCCAGGTTGACGACTTTCAGCGTGGTGCGATTCTCGAGGTACGCCACCTCCTTGCCGTCGGGCGAGAAGCTCGGCTGGAAGGTCTCCTCGGCGGTCTCGAGCACCGCCTTCTCGGTCACCGCCGTGGCGTTGAAGAAGTTGGGCTCGGCGGGGTCGGTGAGGTCGCTGCGATAGAGGTTCCAGCTGCCCTGCCGCTCGCTCGCGTAGAGCAGGCTGCGGCCGTCCGGGCCGAAGCTCACCGAGCGCTCCTGCTCGGGGGTGTTGGTGATGCGCTTGGTGGTGCCGAACTCCGTGTTGGTGACGAACACCTCGCCGCGGGCGATGAACGCCATCTCCTTGCCGTCCGGCGAGACGTCGAACTCGGTGAGCTGATCGCCGACATCGGCCCACTCGACCTCACCATGACGGCGTTCGGTGGCCACCTCGACGGTCAGCTTGCGGCTCTCGCCGGCGCCCGCGGGGCGCAGCCAGATCTCGCCGTCCCAGGTGTAGCAGAGGTCGCCGGCGCGCGAGGCGGAGAGGAAGCGGGCGGGATGAGTGATGTGGAAGGTGACCTGAACTGGCTCGCGATCGGCCCCGTCGAGCGGCATCCGCCAGACGTTGAAGGTGCCGCTGCGCTCCGACAGGTAGAAGAGCGCGTGCTCGTCGGCGCTCCACACCGGCTGGCGGTCGTCGGCGCCGAAAGCCGTCAATCGCGTGTGCTCGCCGCTCGTCGCGTCCCAGACCCAGACGTCGCGGGCGAAGGAGGAGTTGTCGTGCTTGCGCCACGGCATCTCGTAGCCCTTGCGGTCGGAGTAGGCGAGGCGCTTGCCGGCGTGGTCCCACACCGCATACTCGGCCGGCGTCGACAGGACCTGGACGGGCGCCGTGCCGCCGGAGATGGCCACCCGATAGAGCTCCGGCTGGGCGCCAGTCGGGAACTGGACGTTGGTCACGCTGTCGAGACGCGCGGCGGAAAACAGCACCGACTGGCCGTCGGGGGTAAAGCTGGTCGGCATCTCGTCGACGGAGTGGACGGTCAGGCGGGTTGCCGGCCCGCCCTTGGCAGCCATGACGAAGACGTCGTAGTTGCCGTAGCGATCGGCGGCGAAGGCCAGGTGGCTGCCGTCCGGCGACCACACCGGCATGAGCTCGTAGGCGTCGTTGACGGTGAGCGGCGTCGCCACGCCACCGGCCGCCGGCACCGTCCACAGGTCGCCGCGGTAGCTGAAGGCGATCGTCTGGCCGTCGGGCGAGATCGCCGGGTAGCGCAGCCAGAGCGCGGGCTCGGCCGCGAGCGCAGGGGCGGCGATGCCGACGAGAGCGAGGGCGATGAGCGGGCCACGGACGCGTGAGGGTAGGTGCAAGAGGTCATTCCTCCGAAGTGAGCAGGGGGCTCGAAAAGGGCTTGGAGCGCCGTCGGCAGACGGCGGCCTGCGAACGAGGAAATCATACGCACGGTTCGCATTCCGGTTTCGCCGGTGGTGGGCCGAGCCGCGGAGGCCGAGCCGCGCAGGCCGGGCCGCGCAGGCCGAGCCGCTTGCAGTGCGATGCCGACCTCGCTATGGTGCAGTCGAGGTGCGCAGGGGCGCCTCTCCCGCCGAAAGTCGACTCACCCTGTCGGTGTCGTTGTCTGCACACAGCAGCCGTGCGACCAACCTCTCGGGCCCGCAGGAGCGGGTAGTGGCCCGGTGACCGGAGGTCTGCCATGGCCGACTCGCATCGCGTCGTCACTCGCCTCAAATCCCACGCTCGCGTCCTCGAACGCGCCGCCGCGCTCGGCGTCGCCCCCGCCCTGGCTCGACTGCGGGCTCTGCCGGAGCTTCGCCCCCTCGACAACGCCGAGCTCGCGGCGACGGTTAGGCGCCGCCACTGCCTGGCCGTCATCGCTCGCGCGCTCGGGTTCGCCGGCTGGCCCGAGCTCGCCGCCGACCTCGACGGCGCCGCAAACGGAGAGTTCGGCACGCTGCTCTACCCGCCGGGGTCGGCCGCCTTCTGGAACGTCTGGAGCGCCGCCTATGACGAGGCACGGGCGATCCGCGCCGAGCACGGTGGCTACCTGTTGGCGTACAGACGTCACTTCTTCATTGCCGAGGATCACTTCGTAGCCAACCTCGGCCTCGACCCTGACGATCCAGACTGGACGGCGATTGGCCGGGACTGGGTCCGACCGGCCGATCCGGCGGCGCGGCAGCGGTTGTACGCGGCCCTGGTCGACCGCCAGCTCGCCAGGTGGCAGCTGCCGGCGGCCGGCGGGCCGTTGCCACCCTGCTAGTGTTCGGCGCCCCATGGAATCGCCCTCCGCCGCCCTCCGTTCGCCCCAGCTCGCCGACGTGCTGACCGCCACGGTCTTCGGCGATCGCACTGCCGCCGTGGATTTCCTGATCGAGATTCCGCACGGCGCGACGGAGCGCCAGCACTTCGACGCGCTAGGGGGGCGGCTGCGCGGGCCGTTGCCGGCCGAGCTCGAGGCGTTCTTTCACGTCAATACCGACGTCGGCGCGCCCGAGCTCGGGGTAGCGATTGCCCGCGAGCTGGCGGTTGGTGGCCTCACCACGCTGGTCATCCGCTGCCTGGTGCCGCGCACCTTCGTCGACACCAACCGGGTGCTCGATGCCGCGGCGCCGGGCGGCATGACGTCGGGGGTGCCGACCTATGTCACCCACGACGCCGACCGCGAGCTGTTGGTCGAGGTCCACGGGCGCTACTGCGCAGCGGTCGAGCACGCCTTCACGGCGGTGTGCGGCGGCGGCGGCCTCGCCCTCGCCCTGCACACCTACGCCCCGCGCTCGGTCGACGTCGCGGTCGACGCCGACATCGTCACCAGCCTGCGCCACGCCTACCGGTCCGACGTCTATCCGACCTGGCCGCTGCGCCCCGAGGTCGACCTGATCACCGCCGCTCCCGAGCCCGGCGGCGAGCTGGCTCCGGCGGGCTTGCCCGAGGCGGTGGCGGCCGAGCTCGGCGCCTCCGGCGTCACCTCGGCCCGCAACGCCAGCTACCAGCTCCACCCGGCGACCCAGGGCTATCGTTTCTCCGCCCGACACCCCGGGCGCGTGCTCTGCATCGAGGCGCGCCGGGATCTGCTGGGCTCACCCTGGCAGCCTTTTGCGCCCACCCGGGTGGGGCCGCGCAAGACCGCGCGCCTCGCCCGTCCGATCGCCCGCGCCATCCACCGGCACCTGTCCGCTCGCTAGTTCGTACCCCCGTCTGCCCACGCTGGAGGTTCGCCCATGAAGTCCTGGTTGCTGGTGATGCTCTCGCTCGCCGTGCCCGGCGGGCTTTTCGCAGTGGAACAGAGCGCGACTGCCGCTGACGCCGGCGACGTCGCCTTCGCCAACTCCGGCGCCCCGGGAGCGCAGGCGGACTTCCTGCGCGGGCTGGCGCTGCTGCACGACTTCGAGTACCCGACGGCGGCCGAGAGCTTCCGGCTGGCGCAGGCGGCCGACCCCGGTTTCGCCATGGCCTATTGGGGCGAGGCCATGACGTACACCCACCCGGTGTGGTTCCAGCAGGACTTGCCGGCCGCGCGGGCCGCCCTGGCGCGGCTCGGCGCGACGCCGACGGAGCGCGCGGCCAAGGCGCCGACCGAGCGCGAGAGGGCGTACCTCCACGCCGTCGAGGTGCTCTACGGCGAGGGCAGCAAGGAGGCGCGGGACGTCCTCTTCGCCGACGCTATGGCGGCGGTGCATGACCGCTACCCCGACGATGTCGATGCCACCGCCTTCACCGCGCTCGCCCTCCTCGGCACCGCTCACCAGGGCCGCGACTTCACCATCTACATGCGCGCCGCGGCCCTGCTCGAGGCGGTCTTCCCGACCCACCCGCGACACCCGGGCGTCCTCCACTACCTGATCCACTGCTACGACGACCCGGTCCACGCACCGCTCGGCCAGCGCGCCGCCCGGCTCTACGGCGAGGTGGCGCCCGGCGCCGGCCACGCCCTGCACATGACCTCGCACATCTTCCTCTCCCTCGGCCTGTGGCCTGACGTCATCCGTGCCAACGAGCAGGCGATTGCCGTCGTCAACGCCCAGCGCGCCGCCCGCAGCAAGCCGCGGGGCGACTGTGGGCACTACCCGACCTGGCTCCACTACGGGTTGCTCCAGGTTGGCCGCTTCGACGACGCTCGCGCAGCCCTCGCCGCCTGCCGGACGTCGGCGTTCGCCGAGCCCTTTGTCTCTGCCGGGCCAATGGACGCGCGCACCGACCGTCTGGAGGAATACGCCATCATGCGCGCTCAGCAGGTGGCGAGCGGCGACGCGCTGCCGCCGGCCGGGCAGGCGCTGGCCGCGGACGCCGAGCTCGTCGCCGCCCGTTTCACGCTCGCCTACGCCGACACGCTGGCTGCCGGCGCGGCCGGTGACGCGGCGCACCTCGAGCAGGCGGTCGCCCAGCTGCGCCTGTTGGAGAGGGACGTGCTGGCCGCCATCGCCGCCGACCAGGAGGCGAACCCCAGCCGGCAGATTCGCGCCGAGGTCATCGGCCTCCAGGCCGAAGCCCTGACCCTGGCCACTGCGGGAGCGCGCCCGGCGGCGATCACCCTGCTCGAGAAGGCGGCGGCTCGTGAGGAAGCGATGCCGATCGAGTTCGGGCCGCCGTACGTCGAGAAGCCCAGCCGTGAGCTCCTCGGTGATCAGCTGCTGGCGGCGGGTCGCGCGGCCGAGGCGGTGGCCGCGTACCAGCGGGCTCTCGCGCGGGCCCCCGGGCGGGCGGTGTCGCTCGCCGGGTTGCGGCGAGCCGAGGCGGCGTTGACAGCCACCTCGCCCCGAGTCGCCGCGGCGACCAAGCCGTGAGACGGCTCAGTCGCGGAGCAGGATCGGCAGGGCCATGAGCCCGAGGCCGATCAGCGCGAGCAACCAGAGATTGTCGACGAAATAGGGGTAGACGCAGAGGGCCGCGCCGAC